>Ga0268284_1000014_pt1 | contig 207613 bp, 190 predicted proteins | sample saktaG_14_FD_190137 | JGI IMG/M metagenome (GOLD analysis project Ga0268284, IMG submission 190137) | Saline water microbial communities from Sakinaw Lake, British Columbia, Canada - sak_2013_06_06_40m | ecosystem: Environmental > Aquatic > Non-marine Saline and Alkaline > Saline ...
TAGGGTGTTGCTCAGAGTGGTTTTGCCCATGAGAGAATTCAATGTTGATATGACCATCGAGTTGGTCCGTTGGATTCAAAACCGAAACCATCGCGCCTATCTATCGCATAGGCGAAAGAAGCTGATGGATATTAATAACGTTGTTCCTTCATGGCAACGCTGTCTTCTGGCATGGCATTACTCCGTCTGCTGGGCGTTTATCGTCCAGCTCTGGTCATGCGGGTTGAAAATAAGCTATTTACCTAAGGGGCTGCGGTGGCCCGAACGTGTCAATGCACCTGCTGATAAAGTCCAGGACCTGCTGCTGGCGCTGGGTAAGATTGTCCATGTTCCCCCCGATCTTCTGTCTTTAGATATATATATGTCATTTGATAGCATACCGGAATCATGCTGTCAAGAAGGGGAATCTTGAGGGGAATTCGGCCTTAAGGGGGGGGCCGGAGACTTGGCGCCATCAGGAAGGAATGGGCTCGATACAGGCGGGATTGTCGTTTCGGGGACTGTTGACCAGGGTCGAAACCGGATAAAGGGTCATTAGATCTGCTGGATAGGGTGGATACAGGGACTGTAGCTGTTCCGGATTGTTTACGTCCTTATCAAGCCAGAGGTCGTAGGTATCGGGATGCAAAATGACCGGCATCCGGTCGTGTATGGGGGCGATTAATGGGTTTGCCGATGTTGTCAGGATCGTGAAAGTTTCCAGAAAAGAACCATCCGGAGTTTTCCAGGCTTCCCAGATACCGGCCAAACCCATGGGCGTCCCGTCTGACAGACGAATATAATATGGGACTTTATGACTGCCTTCCGGTCTCCATTCGAAAAAACCGGAAGCCGGAACGATACATCGCCGGAACCGGACGGCATTTCGAAAAGACGGTTTATCCGGAAGGCTTTCGCTACGGGCATTGATCATCCGGCTGCCGATGGAAATGTCTTTTGCCCAGGACGGCACAAGCCCCCAGCGAAGAAGATCAAGCTTGCGGGTTACTCCTGTGCTTCGAACGACAGCTGCCGCCTGTGTCGGGGCGATGTTGTACCGGGGAACAAGACCGGGCAAGTTCGGTAGGCCGAATATCTCGGCCAGAAGCTCAACGGGAAAATGCAATGTAAATCTGCCGCACATGATGGTGGTTCGCGACCCTCTTTTATTGAAACCAAACAGCCCTTATGGTTCAGTACGTCAGAAACGGGTTTGATCAAAATTGACAGCATTCTCGTATGAAATTCATCTTTTTAAGTCAACAACAATATTGATGAAATCGTAATAAGGCAATATCCAGACGGCTTTGTAAAAAGTTCGCAGGAAAGGCGCGTAGCTCCTGAGCTTTCGGCGACAATCCTGAGGACCGGCGTTCCGCCTTGCGTACTTATCGTACGCTGCAATGACGAAGGATGCAGTGCAACGCAGCATCCGGAATTTTTACGAAGCCGGCTTTGCCGTTTTATTGAGAAAACGTTTGCTCAGAGAAGTCCCGGATTCTGCCCCTGGAAGAACGTATACGCTTTCCTTTCGCTCCTGAAGGGGTTTCACGATGGCCTTGATATATTCTTTCCGGCTGTCGATGTATGAACCGATAATGTCCAAACCCGCAGGACACACACTCATACAGTATCCTCAGCGGTATCCGCCGCTGTAAGTCAGGCTCTGCCAGACAGCCATGGTTTCGCTGTCGTTTCTTTTCTGGCGGTATTCCGCCATGTCTTTGCTGGTAACCAGGGCCTCGGTCCAACTGAGAAAACCCCCCAGCCGGTCGCGGTATGCATGGACAAGGCAGTTCAAAAACTGGAAAGTGCCGTCCTTTCCGATGGCGCCGGTGGGGCAGACGCTGACGCAAAGGTTGCAGGAGATGCAGGGATTGAATTCAAGGGGCTGGTCATAGCTGTCCAGGGCTGCGTCCATGATCAGGGTGATGTGGTCAAGTAAAAACGGACACATAGTTAAGCAGCATTTGCCAATGGGATGCCACTTTCAAAGTTGTTCGGACTTTTGTAATCCGGAAATGAATTCACATTGGAATAATATTGATTTCCGCCAGATGGTGAAGGATCGGGTTATGTTTGCGCTGAAGTCATCACGTTTCCTTATAGCTGGAAATATCTCGTTGCGTACATCAAAGGGAAATGATATGCAAGAACGAAATGAGATCAGACTGGCGTATGAATCAATAAAGGCCGGCATAACCGAAAGCACCTGACATGTTGCGCCGGGGACATATCAAAGATTCGGTTACGGTAAAATAACCCTGCAGGAGCGTTTATCCTTATGTCTGTGAGATTGATCGCACAAGATTTGTATCGTATCATTCGGGAAGTGGAAAAGCTTGAAAAAGAGCTTTTGGCTGCTCCGGCTCAGAATCATGAGATATTGAAAGAGCGGCTCAGAAAGGCAAAAGCCGAACGGGACCTGATGCGAAGGTCTCTTGAAGGCAGTAAGGATGTTGCCTCTGTTCTTATGAAAAATGAATTGTACCGGTGAATTGAACCACAATTCAGGCATTGGACTTAAGCCTCACTATTCCTCGGCCATTCTCCATATAATCAGGGGTGTTCGAGTCAGTGCGCCATCATATTTTTCCATTTTTTACCAAGTCTGCAAAATATTCAAAAGATCGGTCGTATGTCCGTTCAGCATCTTTTGGAAAGAAGCATCCGGGCAATTCTCTGCTTTTCAGATGGAAACTCACACAATCGCAGCATATTCCTTTTCGGCTGCAGGGCTCATAGCTACAGTTACATCTTTCAAGATTCTTCTCTTTTTTACATTCCATTGCTTCTCCCGCATATTTCTCAGTTCTGGTTATTTTCAAGCAGCAACAGAGCTAACCTGGTGACATCTTTTCCATAATATGAAGAATTTGTCAAAGCATCAGGCTGTCAAGTCATTGAAAATATCACTTTATATCGACGCACCGAATCCCATCCGGCCGAGCAGGTCAGGCCGAAACTCTGCTTGATCCGGGCTTTCAGCAGGTACACAATGCGCTCCGGAGAGCCGAATATTTTAAGGGAATGCGTGACATCCAGAAATGCCTCATCGATGCTGAACACTTCCACCAGAGGGGTGTAATCCAGCATCATGTGGAAAATCCGGGTTGAGGTGTAGGTGTATTTGCGGTTGTCGCCAACGACAAGAATGATCTGGGGGCACTGGCGTTTGGCTTCCCAGATGGTCATGCCGGTCTTGACGCCGAATTTCCGAGCTTCATACGAAGCTGTCGTGATGACCGTTCTACCATTGGAGCCGATAACGGCAATCGGTTTTCCCCGCATCGCCGGATTTGCCTGCTGCTCGACACTGGCAAAAAAGGCATTCATGTCAAGATGAAGAATGATCCGGTCCTTCATGGCGCCGCTGTCTTCTGGCATGGCATTACTCCGTTCAGTCATAGCTCCGTATGGTTTTCAGGAGTTTTCCGACAATGACGGTTTCCGCATCGTTTTCATGGATCAGAATGGGCTGCATCTGCCTGTTTTCAGGCTGAAGGCGGATATGGTCTCCTTCATGGTAAAATCGCTTCAAGGTCGCGGCGCCGTCGATCAGCGCAACGACGATTTCACCATTTTCAGCAGTCGGCTGCGGCCGGATAAGCGCAAGATCGCCGTCTAGTATGTGTGCCTCGATCATGCTGTCTCCCTTGACCTTCAGAAAGAAACAACCATCACCTTTCACCCATTCGGGAGAGACCCCGCAGTACCCTTCGATGCCTTCAACAGCCGGCTGTGGAAGTCCTGCATGGACCGTTCCGACGATGGGAAGAGAAACCAGTTTTTCAGATCTTCCGGCTTTTTCGGTCAGGACAATGCCCCGGGAACTGCCTTCCCTTCGGCGCAGATAGCCTTTTTTCTCGATGGCTTGTAAATGGTGAAGCGTAGTCACGGTGCCGCGGGTACCGATATGTGCGGAAATTTCCCGAAGGGTCGGCGGCGCCCCGAGTGTGTCAATGCACCTGCTGATAAAGTCAAGAACCTGCCGTTGGCGCTGGGTAAGATTGTTCATGTTCCCTCCGATCTTTTGTCTTTAGATATATATATCATTTGATAGCATATCGGAATCATGCTGTCAAGAAAGGGAATCTTGATGGAAATTCAGCCTTAAGGTGGGCGGGCCGGAGCCGTCTGATGGTGCCGGTGGGGCAAACGCTGATGCAGAGGTTGCAGGAAATGCAAGGACAGATACAGTCGATGAAATAACCCAGGCAATCGGCTATGAAAACAGCAGCACCTTCCGAAAGTTATTCAAGAAATGTACTGGTCTGTCACTCAGGGGATATCGGAATAAATTTGCCCTTAGGGCCTTTGGCGACAATGCACATCTGTGCAATTTCATGGGTACTTTCCACGGGTTGGTTCTCCTTCGGATGAAATGATTTTTCTTTGTTGCAGTGGTCCCGTTTGGCGTCTGACCATCAGGCCGCCTACTGTCCGGCCGCGACCATCTGGGCAAGGGACCTTGCCATGTTCTGGACAAAGGCTTCATCCGGCATGCGGATCGTCATGCTGAGGGTGCCGTCGTCGTGTTTTTCCAGGCATTCATTTAGCTTGGATCTGAAGGCTTCGGTCAGGGAGACGATTTTTTCGGTTTCATCGGCATTCGAGAACATCTCGCCGATAAAGGCAAAAGCTGCTCCCACCAATTGTCCGCCGGCAGCCGCCATTTTCTCTTTTTTCGCCAGAAGCGCGGCCTGCCTTTCCACCTGTACCTTCATGCTTTCGTCCTCGGCGGCCTCGGGCTTGGCCCCCAGCAGAATCTCCAGTTTGCGTTTGAGCTCCTCAATGCCTGTTGTCATATTCACCTCGGTAACATTGGCATCCGGATCGAGTACTGCCAGTGCGAGCTCATGCTTGGTCGAGAGGGTCGTGAGTAAATTTTCCTCCAGTGTATCCACCGTCACCAGTAAATACACCTGCACCGGACGCTTTTGACCCATGCGATGGGCGCGGCCGATGCGCTGCTCCAATACGGCCGGATTCCAAGGCAGATCAACATTGATAACGGTGTTGGCGGCCTGAAGATTCAGCCCCATGGATCCGGCATTGGTGGTGATAAAAAGCTTGCAGTCTGGATTCCCCTGAAACTGCTGCACCAGGCCCTGTCGCATTTTCTGCGGCACGGAGCCGTCCAATCGGACGTAGTTCAGCTTTCGGGCCTTCAGCAACGGCTCGATCATATTAAGCATACCGGTCCACTCGGAGAAAAGAACGATTTTGCGATCCTCCTCGGCAAATAGTTGTTCCAGGAGCATATCGAGCTCCTTTAGCTTGCTTGAATAACCCGGCACCTGTTTATCCACCAAAAATGTACTGTTGGCGCATAACCGGCACATTAAAAGAGCCTTTTGAAGCCGCAGAAGATCCATCTCCGAAATGAACTTCTTTTGGAGGATGATTTGAACGATCCTGCGATGGGTGCTTTCCACTTCGAGCTGTTCGTCGGTGGGAGTGATGCGGATCACCTGAGTAGTTCGGGGCGGCAGATCCTTGATGACGGAGGCCCGGGTGCGACGTAGCAGAATGGGCTTTAACCGTTCGCGCAGTTCGTCAAGATTTTTGTACCCCAGAAGTTTGCCCTTTTCATCGACCATCCGGTGCCGGTTGAAGAATTTAAACGCCGGTCCCAGACGCCGGTCATCAATAAATTCCACGACCGAGAAAAGCTCATCGATCCTGTTTTCTATGGGTGTGCCGGAGAGTACGAGGGCGAACGGGGACTGCAAGGCCTTTATCACCCGGCTTGTCTTGGCTTCCCAATTTTTGATCCGCTGTCCCTCATCCAGTATGATAAGATCCCACGGCACCTTTTCTATGGATAAAAAATCCCGCAGCACCTGCTCGTAATTGCAAACCGTAAAAAAGCTGTCGTTTTCGTACTGGGTCTGCCGGTCCTTCACGGTTCCCAGGATGAGGCAGGTACTGCGATGACTGAAGCGCTTGATCTCAATACGCCACTGGGCTTTCAAGGATGCAGGGCAAATGATCAATACCTTGGAAACCGAGGCGTAACGGGATAGAAATTCAGCAAGTCCGATCCCCTGGATGGTTTTCCCCAGCCCCATATCGTCGGCCAGAACTGCACGGCCGGCCCCCGCAGCAAAAGCAATGCCATCTATCTGATACGGAAGTAATTCGGTTTTTAAAAGCGTCTTTCGCAGCGGGTGATTTGACGGATCCTTGCGGATGCAGGCAACCTCATCGGCCATCCGGTCCTGAAACAGCCTCCGATTGATATACTCTTCGGCATCCGGGTAAACAATAACCGAAATCCCTTCATTTTCGACATGACGGATGCGGCCGATCAGGTCTTTTATGTTTTCAATGGATTTTCCTTTCAGAGGCAACAGATGCTTCAAAACGACGGAGTCGAGGGTTTCCGGCATCAATATTTTTAGTTGCGTTTCTTTTCCATACTGAAGGTAAAGACAGATATCCCTGATTTCAGCCGGGGTCTCCCGCATCTGTTTGGTGAATTTTTTTCGAGCGCTTTCCAGGGCAAACAGAATGTGCTTGCAGGTGCCGAGTGTATTTTTACGAAAATCCGGACATGAGCAATAGGATTCGCCGGGGTTCCAGCCGCGTAGCGCGATTCGGTAACTTTTCCCGGAAACTTGATTCGTGGCGACGTAGTCGGTCCACAATTCATGGGGGTTCATGGATACCAGACGCATCTTTTCCTTTAGTGCCCGTTCTTTTCGGTCGGAGAGGGCCTGATCGATCAGCTCGGCTTCGCTCAGGTTCTCAACGGGAACTCTCTCGGGTGGGGGCGCCGCCAACCCCAAGGCCATCTTCTCCTCCAAAATCAAAGAAAGGGCAGCGCCCTGATGTTCGCAGATCACCGGGCAAGTGCTGCAAGTCATCTGGATTCGCTGATGCTTCAGCGGGTCCAGCCGTATGTCAACGATTGCGCCTTCAAGTATCAATTGAAAGCGTTCGTTGTCGAGTGTCACCTGTTCGAAAACATCGATATCGAATTTCCCGCCCACCATCAGCAGCTCTTTTCCCTGAATGCCGAGCAGTTTTGTGGCCTGCAGATAGGTCAGATGCGACAATTTATCCTTCAGCGTTCTCATATAATCCCTCCTGTAACGATTAACAGTCATGCATTTTCTTTCCATTAACAGCTTGTACCAGTTATCAGGTTCAAGGAGTGAAATCAATCCCTTCACCTCCTGCCCGGTTGCGTCACGGATAAACCGATTGACAGCGGGTTTACGGCTGACATATTGTGTCTGTGCCGACTCGAACTCCGAGGTCCGTCGTCTGCCCGGTATGGCAGAAAACCATCTAACATTTTTCTGATATGAATAAAAGACCGGGTCTTATACAAATTCATCTTGCTGTATTCCTGTTCGGCTTTGCCGGCCTATTCGGAAAGTTCATCCATATTCATCCGGTTGCCATTACTTTTGGTCGAACGTTCTTTGCCGGAATCACGTTTTTCATTGGTTTGACCCTGACCAGGGCAACCCTCTCAATTCAGTCGTGCCGGGACTTTTTAACCCTATTCCTGTCAGGAGTCGTTTTAGCGGTTCATTGGTTTACCTTCTTTCAATCCATTCAGGTGTCATCCGTGGCTGTAGGGCTGTTATCCTTCTCAACATTTCCTCTCTTTGTAACCTTTATGGAGCCTTATTTCTTCGGTGAGAAATTAAAGGGCTTTGATGTGGTCATCGCAGTGATTGTGGTAATCGGACTATTCTTGGTCATCCCGGCCTTCGATCTTTCCAACCACGTGACTCAAGGGGTGTTCTGGGGAATTCTTTCCGGCCTTACTTTCGCCGTTCTCTCGTTACTCAACCGCATGCATGTCAGCCGCCACCAGCCGTTGGCTGTTGCTTTTTATCAACACGCCTTTGCCACGCTGTTTAATTTGCCGGCGGTTATCCTGTCTGGCGTGTCTCCCTCCGTGCAAGACATCCTGCTGCTGCTGGTTCTAGGAGTGATATGTACGGCTTTGGCTCAATTGCTCTTTATAGGAAGTTTGAGACATATTAAAGCCCAATTGGCGAGCGTAACAGCGGGCTTGGAACCTGTATATGGCATAGTCTTCGCTTTTTTTCTGTTAAATGAAGTGCCGACGTTGAGAACCTTTATTGGCGGTTTGATGATTTTAGCCGCTGTTTTCGCGGCGATGGTCATGCAGATGAGAGTGGAGTGACCTGTCTTATTTGATGATGCAGCGCCGCACAGCGGCGTGACACCCGTTTTTTACGAAGCCGTCAAGATTTAAAAAGGAGTTGTTATGCATTATGAAGGAATGATTATCCGGCCTCCCAGCGAGGCCAACAGCATCCTGCTTCAGGTGACGGTGGGATGTTCACGGAACAAATGCACTTTTTGCGGAACGTATCAGGGCGAGCGGTTCCGGATAAAAACCGATGACATCATTCAGGAGGATATCGCCTTTGCTGAAAAATACTGCCGGCGCCAGCGCAGGGTGTTTCTCTGTGACGGGGACGCCCTGATCATTCCTCAGAAGCGGCTTGTGTCCATATTATCGGATATCAAGCGGCAGCTTCCCTGGGTCACCCGTGTGGGTGCTTACGCCAATGCCAAAAGCCTGAAGCTGAAATCCCCTCAGGAGCTGGAAACCCTGCGGTCTTTGGGGCTTGGCATTCTGTATATGGGGCTTGAAAGCGGGGATGATGTAACCCTGAAGGCCATTCAAAAAGGGGCCCTGTCCGGGGAAATGATCCGGATGGGACAAAAAGCCAGGCAGGCCGGATTCAAACTGTCCGTCACGGTGCTGCTGGGAATCGCCGGAAGGGAGCGCTCGCGGATTCATGCCCGGGAAACGGGCAGGGTGCTGACCGACATTGATCCGGAATATGTGGGTGCGCTCAGCCTGATGCTGATTCCGGGGACGCCGCTTCATGAGGATTATGAAGCCGGCCGTTTTGTGTTGATCGATCCGGATGAAACGCTTCAGGAGCTCAGAACCATGATCGAAGCCACCCACCTGACCCGCGGTCTTTTTCATGCCAACCATGCCTCCAATTATCTTCCGATTCGGGCCAGGATGCCCGCTGAAAAACAGGCTACGCTGGCATTGATCGATCATGCGTTGGCTGGCAAGATCGCTTTGAAACCGGAACATCTCAGGGCGTTGTGATTTTGAAAAAAATTCCCCGTGGCCCCCCTTTTTTCACAAGAAGGGGATTTTAGATGCGTCATTTTGCCGGGAAAGCCGGTTTTTTGATTATGGATGTTTATAAATAAATCAAGGGATTATGGATATAAAACTGATTTTAACAACGTTTGGAATGGTATTTCTGGCAGAGCTCGGGGATAAGACTCAGTTGGCAACGTTTTGTCTGTCTGCAGAGTGCGATTCGAAGCTGTCGGTGTTTCTGGGATCGGCCGGTGCTCTGGTTCTCAGCTCATTGATTGCCGTCATGTTTGGTGAGGCGATCAGCAGGATGATTCCACCGGCCTTTATCAAAATGGGAGCCGGAATATTTTTCCTGGTTGTCGGTGCATGGACGCTTTATTCAGCAGTCCGGACCGGTTAGTTGTCAGTCTGCCAGAAAAGATGTGATCCGGGGCAGTGTTTCGGTTTCGTTGCTGCGGGCGAGAACGGGCAGCATGGAGCGGAAGCACTCCCGAACGATCGCTGTTTTGGGTCTTGAAGATCGCATCTGGGCTTCCAGAGACTGAATGTCGGCAAGCAGCTCCGTCAGGTCGTCAAATGCCATGCCGAGTTTTCCAATCCGGGGTTTCAGACCGGTCAGGATCTCCATGATGACCGCGCCGTTTTTTTCGCCGACTATCGGATGACTCCCCAGCGTCATTTCGGCAGAGCTGATGCCGGGAATATCGGCAAACCAGTTCTGCGCTTCAAGAACGCCTTCTTCGGTAAGCCCGATGCCGCCGGATAGGGTGCGGATGTCAATCAGCCCCAGGCTCATCAGTTCTTCGGCAACATTTTTCGAGGCCGATTTATCCAGACCGGCCTCATTGCCGATTTCATGCATGGAAACCTGTTTTCGTGTGTCAGCGCCGGTTTTAATAAAGAGCGATTTGAAAAAATGCAAACTGCTATTGGGTAAAGAGCTGGCTTCAGTCATGAGATCACTTGTTGATCTTTTCTCTTAAAACCGAAGAACATCGAAAGGTTACGACCCTTCGCTGATCCAGCATCATATCTTCGCCGGTGGCTGGATTTCTTCCCCGTCTCTTGGCTTTGTCATTGACGCAGAACTTTCCAAATCCGCTGATCAGAACGTCATCACCGTCTTCCAGGGCCTTTTTGATGATTTCGAGCAAGGTTTCAACGACTTCAACGCTTTTTTTGGCCGGAAGTCCGATGGTTTCATGGATGGTATCAACGAGCTGAGCTTTTGTGAGCGTCATAGGCGGAGTTCTCCTGTAACTTAACCTGTAGAAGTTTATGGCTATTTTTATGCGTTTGCGCCTTTCAGCAGAATACTTTGCTTAATACGTCGATGTCTGCCTTTTGTCAAGAAATTAAAAAAGTTACATTTTTTTATCCATTGAATTCTGTTTGGCTTCCTGGCTGCCATGTTCATTTGGGAATTCTGGTGGTTGATTCTGAATGCGTTGTCTGTTAAAACCCGTCAAAGAAGTACGATCTGTGCCCGAATCAGGCCTAATTCCGCAATCAACCATCTGAGAGGATTTGTTTTTCTGTATGAACACCGATACGAAGTCAACAGATCTTTTGGAAGGCGTTTTGGGAAATCAGATTATTCAGTATTTTGCTTATTTTGAGGAGAGCTCATTAAAAGGAATTGCCAAAAAATGCTCCCGGCTGATGATCAATGAAAACTTTGGAATGATATGTTCAGGAGATTATGCAGAACCGTCTTTTGAGGAGATGCAAGAACTGGTTCTGGAAGAATTGCATGGAAATTTTGATAAAAAAGTGGCGGCAGCCATTGACCGGACCTGCCCAAATTTAAGCGATGAACAGGCGGATGCCGAACTGATTCGGCTGGAAAAGCTTTACAGAAAAGAGCATGAGGAACAGATTCGGGCCACAACCCTTGCCGCGATCATGGATTTGAGGATGCAGGTTAAAAATCTCCAGAAAGAGATTAAGTCATTGAGAAGGAAATATACGGTATGACGGCTGCCGGATGACAGACGCCGGATTTGCGGATAACAGAGAGCCGTGGGCAGCGGTGCTGGTTTTTTGCTGCTTTACGGCTCTCAGCCGTTTATTTGCTTGCAGTGCCTGATGCCAGTAGTTTTACAGCAGCCAGAACCGCTTCATAGTCCGGTTCCTGGGCCACTTCCTTTACCAACTGAACCAGCCTGACGATGCCGTTCTTGTCTATGACAAAAACGGCCCTTGCCAGAAGTCGAAGCTCCTTGATGATCGTTCCGAAAGCAGTGCCGAATTCGGCATTGCGGTGATCGGATAGCGTGATCACTTTTTCAATGCCGGCCGCGCCGCACCATCGTTTTTGGGCAAACGGAAGATCCATGCTGATGGTGAGAATGACCACGTCTGCACTCAGCTTGGCGGCTTCCGTGTTGAATCGCCGGGTCTCGATGTCGCAGATCGGAGTATCCAGCGAAGGAACAGAGGCGATGATACAGATTTTTCCCTTAAATGATGAAAGCGTTACCGGTGTCAGATTATTGTCCAGAACCTCAAAATCCGGGGCAGCCTGTCCGGGTTCCGGCAGATTTCCGATCAATGTTAATGGATTTCCCTTCATGGTGATTGCTCCAGGATGTTCCGTCATGGTACTTCTCCTTTCATAATAGGTATCAGGTTGCAGGTTCCTTCTTTTTCTTACAGCTCAATCTGCCCTCCCAACTCCACAACTCTGCCCGGCGGGATTCCAAAATAATCCACGGCGCTTTTGGAATTCCGGGATAAAAACGCAAAGATGTGCAATCGCCATCGGCTCATTTTGGATTTTCCGGTAAGCAGCAGCGTCTCTCTGCCAAGATAATAGCTGATGGGGGGTACATGTGGAGTCCTTCCCTCCTTAAATGCCCTGTTCACGATTCTGGGCACGTTGGGTGTTTCCATGAACCCATAACGGGCGATGATCCGGTGAAACCCGTGACCGAGGGAGTCAAACGCCAGCCGATCGCTTTCCGAAATGGAGGGGATGTCTTCCGGCTGAATGGTCAGAAAGATGACCTGTTCATGAAGCACTTTGTTGTGCTTGAAGTGATGGAGCAGAGACGGCGGGGTAAAATTGGAGGAGGACGCCATGAACACGGCCGTACCTTTGACCCGGTGAACGCCATGTTTCGAGACATCTTCAATAAAAACATCCAGTGAAAGCATCGCGCTTCGCATCTTTTGATAGAGAACCGCCCGGCCGTCCTTCCATGCCGTCATCAGAATGACGATGATCACGGCCACGGCGATGGGGAACCAGCCGCCGTCAAAGATTTTCAGCAGGTTCGATCCGAAATAGGTGATGTCAAAAATTAAAAACAAGACCACCAGCGGTGCGGCCTTTTTAACCGACCAGCCCCAGGTTCGCGTGGCCACATAATAATAGAGCAGCGAAGTGATTGCCATGTTGGCGGTTACCGCAATGCCGTAGGCGGCAGCCAGGCCGCTGGATGCCCTGAACGCCAGCACCAGTCCGATACAGACCACCATCATGATCCAGTTGATTTCAGGGATGTAAATCTGGCCTTCGGTGTTTGCCGAGGTGTGGATGATGGTGACACGCGGGCAGTATCCCATCTGAACCGCCTGCCGGGTCAGAGAAAATGCCCCGGAAATCATGGCCTGAGACGCAATGATCGTTGCCAGCATGGAGAGCGCCACCATCGGGTAAAGAAGGAATTTCGGCACCAGTTCGTAGAAGGGATTGGCGGATAACTCCGGGTGGTTCAGCAGCAGGGCGCCCTGGCCGAAATAATTCAGCAGCAGGGCCGGAAACACCAGCGCAAACCAGGACATACGGATGGGATTTCGTCCAAAATGTCCCATGTCGGCATACAGGGCTTCGCCTCCGGTGATACACAGCACCACAGATCCCAGCACCACCAGCCCGTGAGTGTGGTTTTCCACAAAAAAACGGTAGGCGTAAATCGGGTTGATCGCCTTAAGAACTTGGGGGTTTAAAAGAATTTCCCGGATACCCAGGGTAGACAGCGCGGCAAACCATATCAGCATGATCGGTCCAAAAATCTTTCCGATTCCTTCCGTGCCGTGGTGCTGGGAAAGAAAAAGAACCAGCAGCACCAGGCAGGTCAGCGGAACGATGAGCTTGTCGGCGGCATGTGTGGCCACCTCAAGTCCCTCAATGGCGGAAAGCACCGATATGGATGGGGTAATAAACCCATCGCCATAGAGAAGGGATGCCCCCAGCAGCGCCGCAAACACCACCACCGGTTTCATGCTCTTGGAGAGCTGTTTCTCCGATCCCGAAATCAACGCCAAAAGTGCGAAAATGCCGCCTTCTCCCCGGTTGTCGGCCTGCATGATAAACATCAGATACTTGATGGTCACCACAATGGTCAAAGACCATGCGATCAGCGAAAGCACCCCCAGAACGTTCGTCGGGGTAGGGCTGATGGCATGCATGCCGTGAAAGCATTCTTTGATGGTATAGAGCGGGCTGGTTCCGATATCTCCGTAAACAACGCCCAGTGCCCCGATCGTCAGCTTGATCCTGTCGGTGGACAGGGGGCCGGTCTCATCCTGCATGCTCGATTTCCCTAAAGAAGACGGCGGACAGCAGACGACAGACAACAGATGCTATTTCTGTCGTCTGCCCTCCGCCATTCGTCATCCGTTTTTATTCACAAGAATAGATTGATTTTATTCCCAATATCCGATAAAAAAAAGCCTCCACTGAAATGGAAGAAGCCAGTTTATGGGATTTTCAGTGGAGGCGGTGAGCAAGAAAAACTGGTGACAGCACTTCTTGAACTCCAAATTACTATAGCAACAATCCGGAGACGGGTCAACCGTCTGAGATGCGCCGGAACGGATCAGGAGAGAGAAATTCCCAAACCCAAATGACGGAGTGATCTATGAACATTACTTTTTACGGCGGAGCCAGAGAAGTCACCGGCTCCATGCATCTGCTGACCACCGTCCAGGACCGGATTCTTCTGGATTGCGGGATGTTTCAGGGCAGGCGGAAAGAAAGCGAGCTCAGAAACAGAACCCTTCCGTTCAGCACCAAACTCATTACGAATATGGTGCTTTCCCATGCTCACATCGATCATTCAGGCCGGATTCCACTGCTGACCCGGGGGCAATTTTCCGGCCGTATCATCTGTACCCGTGCCACGGCGGACGCCTGTGAATACCTTCTTCTGGACAGTGCGCATATCCATGAATCGGATGCCAGGTACCTGAATTACAAAACCGTTCGGGGGCTGCTGTATCAGATGAAAACATCTTCCAGAACCCAGGGCGTGTCCAAGTCCGAAGCCAAAAAAATCCAGAACCTTCTCAAAAAAGATCAGCATGAGCTCAATGTTGATGTTATCAACGATTTTCTGGACAAATACCGTCTGGAGAAAATCATTCCCATCTACTCCACCGAAGATGTGGAACAGTCCCTGACTTTTTTTGACGGATACCCTTACAACCAGTCGATTTCCATTGGAAAGGAGATGAGCTGTTCGTTTTATGACGCCGGGCATATCCTGGGATCCTCCATCACGGCCATCCGTGCAAAGGAAAACGGCCGATCTGTTAATGTGTTGTATACCGGCGATATCGGGCGCTTTGACACTCCCATTCTCAATGACCCCACGCTGAATTTTGATGAAGCAGACCGGAATGTGGATCTGCTGATCATGGAAAGCACTTATGGAAACCGTTTTCATGATCCCATGGATGATCTGAAACCCAAACTGAAAAATATCATTAATGAAACCCATCATCGGGGAGGCACGGTCCTGATTCCGGCCTTCGCATACGGCCGGACTCAGGAGCTGCTGTACATGCTTCACGAACTGTATAACGCCGGGGAAGTTCCCCTGATGCCGATTTATGTGGACAGCCCGCTGGCAACCAAAATCACGCAGGTTTTCGGCGAGCATCCCGAGGTTTTTGACGCCGATACCCACAAAACATTTCTGGAACGGGGACAGAATCCTTTTTTCTTTGAACAGGTCCATTTTGTCGGTTCCGTTGAAGAGTCCATGGCGCTGATGCGTGACGAGACCCCCCACATCGTCATATCCGCCTCCGGCATGTGTGAAGCCGGCAGGATTCTGCACCATCTCCGCCATAAAATTCACAACCCCCGGCATACCATCCTGATCGTCGGGTTCATGGCCGAAAACACGCTGGGACGGCGGATACTGGAACTCGGCCAGGCATATGAGACTGCCGGCAGAACCGGGCCGGCGCCGGTTGTGCGGTTTTTAAATAAGGAATATCCCTTAAAGGCCCATGTGGTCAAGATGGGCGGATTCAGCGCCCATGCAGACCGGACGGAGATGCTCAGGTTTCTGAAAGAATCGAATCTGCACATCAAAAAAATTGCTGTGGTTCATGGAGAGGAGGAACAGGCCCTGTCGTTTGGGAAGCATCTGGAGGATAATGGGTATTCCGTGGCAATTCCCCTGCCAGGGGAGACCATTGTGATCTGAAATGAAGGGGTGAAAGCCGTGGAAACAGACATCCATTTTTTAAATCATTTGGGAGAGAGACTTTTCGGGACGCATCACCGGCCTGATGCGCCTTCTGAATATGGCGTTGTGCTGGGGCACTGCTTTACCTGCACCCGGCATACCGGCATTCTGCGTGAAGCCGGGGCCAGGCTGACTGCTGCGGGGTTTCATGTCCTTCGTTTTGATTTTTCCGGAAACGGTCAGAGCGAAGGCGTGTTTATTGAAACCTCCTACACCAAATACATCACAGAAATGGAGGTTGCCGCGAATTTTCTCAAGACTTATGGCGTGAAATGGCTGGGATTTGCCGGCCACAGCATGGGCGCAGCCATTTCGGTTCTGGCGTCTTCCAGGCTTTCCGGGATTCAGGCGGTCTGTGCGATTGCCGGACGCCTAACCGGCATGGATCCCACCCGTATTTTCAGTCTGGATCAGAAGCGTCAGTTTCAGGAAACCGGCCGGCTGGAATTTGTGAGCCGGGGTCGGAATCTGGAGCTGGACAGCCGGTTTCTGAACGATATGCTGTCACACGACATGCTGGCGGCTGTAGCTTCCCTGAGTATTCCCCTGCTGATCGTGCAGGGGACTCGGGACGACATTGTTCCGTCAGATCAGGCATTAAAGGCACATTCGGTCAATCCGGACCATTCGGAACTCCTCATCATCCCCGGCGCCGATCATTTTTTCAGCCAGACGGAACACCGCGAATTTGCGGCACAAAAAATTGCAGACTGGTTTTCCCAATTAAGACCGAAGGCTGAAGATTGAAGGCGATGCACCGCAAATACCTTCAGCCCTCGGTCTTCAGCCTGATTCCCTGCTTTTATGGAGCGATATGGAAACATTGAACGCCGATTACATTGAAGCCCAGTACCGGCTGTGGAAAAATAATCCAGAGGCCCTGTCTTCCGACTGGCGGTTTTTTTTCAAAGGTTTTGAGTTTGGCGGCAAAGACGACCGGCTGTCCGTTGCGGTCTGTGATGAAGACCGGATGCGGCTGCAATCCCGCGCAGAGGCCCTGGTGCATCGGTACCGGGATCTGGGGCACCTTCTGGCTTGCATGGACCCGCTGTCCGCCTGCCCGGTGGATCATCCACTGCTCAGCCTGGAATCGGTTCAACTGACTCCGGATGATCTGGATCAACAGATCCTCACGCCTTTTGCGTCCACCGCAACATTGAGCCTGCGGGAACTCATCGGCCGGTTGAAGCAGATCTACTGCCGCTCTGTCGGTGTTGAGTATATGCATATTCAGAACCCTGAAGAGCGGGTCTGGCTGGAAACGCGCATGGAGCGAACGGGCAGCCGGCCGGATCTGGATTCAAAGAACCGCAGGCAGATTCTCCATGCCTTGATACGGTCCACGCAGTTCGAGCAGTTTCTGAACAAGGCCTATGTGGGCGTCACCCGGTTTTCCCTGGAAGGCGGTGATGGGCTCATTCCGGCCATGGATGCGCTTGCCGGAGCGCTTGCTGCTTCGGGTTGCCGGGAAATCATTCTGGGAATGGCCCATCGGGGAAGGCTCAATGTTCTGGCGCATATCCTGAATAAACCCTATGAAGAGATCTTCTCCGAATTTGAAAGCTGTTATGATCCGGACAGCCTGGTCGGGTCCGGGGATGTTAAATATCATACCGGGTATCTGACCGATATCGAGGTGGATGGCCGTTTTCCGATGCGGATCTATCTGGTTCACAACCCCAGCCATCTGGAGTCCGTGGATCCGGTGGTGGAAGGCATCGCCCGGTCCCGCCAGGATGCTCTGGCTGAAAGCGCCGAACAGAAAGTGGTTCCGGTGCTGATTCATGGGGATGCCGCCTTTGCCGGCCAGGGTATCGTGACCGAGGTCCTGAACCTCTCCCGTCTCAAAGGTTATCAAACGGGCGGTACAATTCATATCGTGATCAACAACCAGATCGGATACACCACGCTTCCGGAAGACGCCCGCTCCACCCGCTATGCCACGGATTGTGCCAAAATGCTAATGGTTCCGATATTTCATGTCCACGGAGAAGATCCCGAGGCCGTGGTGCATGTCATGCGTCTTGCGGCGGCATACCGCATGGCATTTGCAAAAGATGTGGTGGTGGATATGATCTGTTATCGCCGCTACGGCCATAATGAAGGGGATGAGCCGTATTTCACCCAGCCCCGGATGTACGAACGGATCCGGCAAAGACAACCGCTCAGCAAACTCTATGCCGACCGGCTTCTGGAAGACGGCGTTATTACCCTGCCGGAAATCGAAGAAATGGAAAAAGCCGTCCGCGAAAGGCTGAATGCGGATTTTCAGAAAATTCACGGTTCGCAATGCCTGTTTCCACAGGCCAGGTTCTATGAAGTTTGGAAGGATTATAACGGCCGTTACGTTCATAGCCCGGTGCCGACCGGTGTCGATATTGAGCGGCTCAAAAGCCTCTGCCGGTCTATGGCGGCCATACCGGAAGGATTCATCGCCCATCCCAAGATCCAGGCGCTTTTGAAAAAACGCCTGGAGGCTGTTGAAACGGGTTTTGGCATTGACTGGGCCAATGCCGAGTCTCTGACTTTTGCCACGCTTCTTGATGAGGGAACGCCCATCCGGCTGAGCGGCCAGGACGTCCGGCGCGGAACGTTCAGTCAGCGGCATGCGTTTCTGGTGGATATCAAAACCGGTGAGCGCCATGTTCCCCTGAACAGACTGGGAGGATCCCAGGCCGCGTTTTCAGCCTGGGACAGCCTGCTGGCCGAGGCCAGCGTTCTGGGCTTCGAATACGGGTATTCACTGGTTCAGCCCCGGCAGCTTGTCATCTGGGAAGCCCAGTTCGGGGATTTTATCAACAATGCCCAGTCCGTGATCGATCTTTATCTGGCCAGTGCGGAGAGCAAGTGGCAGCGGTTGAGCGGTCTGGTGCTGCTGCTGCCCCATGGCCTCGAAGGCCAGGGTCCGGAGCATTCCAGCGCCAGACCGGAAAGATTCTTGCAGCTTTGCGCGGACGAGAACATGCAGGTCTGTTATCCCACGACGCCGGCCCAGTATTTTCACCTGCTTCGCCGGCAGATGCACCGCAAGGTCCGAAAACCCCTGGTGGTTCTGACCCCAAAAAGCCTGCTGCGGAACCCGCTGGCGGTGTCCCTTACCGAAGAACTTACCTATGGCGGGTTTCAGGAGGTGCTGGATGACCCCGGAACGTCAGAAGCGGTTCAGAACGTCATTATCTGCAGCGGCAAGATTTATTACGAATTGATTCAGAAAAGAGATGTTTTGAAAAGGACTGATGTCGCTATCGTACGGATCGAGCAGTATTATCCGTTTCCCGAGGAGTGTCTTCGGCAGGTGGTGCTTCGGTATTCACAGGTCAAAGCCTGGAAATGGGTTCAGGAAGAGCCGGAAAACATGGGCGCGTGGTGGTTTGTCCGCCCGCTGTTGGAAGGCATTCTGCATCAGCCGCTGCATTATGTGGGCAGAAATCCTTCTGCCAGCCCTGCCACGGGATTTCCCAAAATCTACCGCAGGGATCAGGACGCGATTCTGGAGTATGCCTTTAACTCAAATAACGTCCGCAACTCTTTATCGGTACACACCGGAATGGTTCCTGATATCGTGGAGATTATCGAGAGTAAGGGCTGATCCTGTCTTTTGCAGCCAATATCCGCTGGACGGACTGATCGCAGAGGGCATCGAGGGATGTATTGTCCCGGATGCGTTTCTGGATCTGCTCAAAAGCCGCTTCGATGGCCGGGCTTTTGTGGCAGATCAGGATCTGGTCGATTTCGGATAAAAGTACCTGATCCACGGCCGTATCCAGCGCATAGTGCCGGGTAATGGCTCCCATGTCCAGATCGTCGGTCATCACCAGACCCGCATAGCGCATTCTAACGCGCAGTAGATCCCTGGCGATGCAGACAGAGAGGCTGGCAGGCCAGATCGGGTCCAGCTTTTCGTAGAGAATGTGAGACAGCATGATGCCGCTGACCCCGCTTTGCATGGCTGCGTGAAAAGGGATCAGATCGCAGGAATCCAGCGCGTCCAGGTCTTCTTTGACGACCGGCAGATCCAGGTGCGAATCCAGAACAGTGCGTCCAATGCCGGGAAAATGTTTGGCCACGGACAGAATGTTGTTTTCTTCAAGCGTTTCAATGACGGCCGTTCCAAGCGCTGCCGCTTGATGCGCATCGCTTCCAAAAGACCTGCCTGCCATGATGCCCGGGATATCGGGGCGCGTTACATCCAGGACCGGGGCGTAATTCATGTTGACGCCGATGGACCGGAGTTCCGAAGCGGTGACACGGGCAAAATGGAGAGCGTCCTGCCGGGTTTTGATGGCCGGATTTCCGGGGAATTCCGAAAAGAACGGGGCTTTCAGCCGGGCCACCTGCCCGCCTTCCTGGTCAATGGCAATTATCAGTGGCGGCTGGCCTGAGCTTCTGGCGTACTCCTGAACATCGCTGCACAATTTCCGAATGTCATCCGGGGGTCCCAGGTTTCTGGAAAAAAGAATGAGGCCGCCGACCTTCAGGGTTCCGATCAGAAATTCCAGGTCCGTGTTCATGGACTTTCCGTCAAAACCGACCATCAGCCGCTGTCCGGCCTTCTGTGTCAAAGACAATGTCGTTGTCATTTCTGTGCTTCTCCAGATTCGGCAGACCGATAAACAGCAGTGACGGGTGTTCCCCTCTTATCGGAAAAAGGGGAACACCATCCGTAATTCCGTCATTTGGGTCAGGAGAGGCTTTAATTGGTCTGTCCGTTGCCGAAAGGACTCTGCCCGCCCCCAAAAGGTGCATGACCCGTTCCGGGTCCCATGCCATGTCCCATGCCCGGACCCATGCCTCTGCCTTCGGCAAAATTGGGATCGATTTTTTTCATTTCAAGAATATGTGCCAGACGTTTTTGATCAAACTGGGACTGAAGATCGGAGACTTCCTTTTGAAGCGCCGCGCATGTTGCGGCATCCGGGGTCTGCTTGGCCAGTTCCGCATTGAGTGCCTGCCTTTTTTCGTTGAGTTGCTGGCGAATACCCTGTGTGGCCGTCTGGAATGCATTCCGCTCCGATTCCATTCGTTTAATCTGATCATCAGTCAAGTTGGCGCTGGCGGCTCCCATTCCAGAATTTCCGGGGCCTTTGCCCATTCCGGCATAAACGTTCACTCCAAAGCCCATCAGCACGACTACAGCCCCTACCACAACCATTCTGGAAAATAAATGTTTTTTCATGACAACCTCTCTTGTTTTTGATAAATATAAGTTAACAAACAACACGGCCTCGTATAAAGCAATCTTTATGCCAAGTGTGTTGTACTTTGAATAAAATAACCATACCAATATGATAATCGGTTAGTTACCACTGAATCAACTGCTATCAGTCACTTCCGGACTGGGTACTTTGTATCCAGAATATTCAAACAACCTGTAGAGGTTGGGTCGACGGTATCCATTCTGAAAAAGAGGATGGATCTGTCTTTCTCTTTTTAGCGTTTTAGCGATATTTCTCGATTTCTGTCATCTGTTATTGCGGGGGGAATTATGAAAAGCGTTGTCTATTTTGCAGATCTTCGGTCCACACACAAGGAAAACCTGGTGAACAAGGTCGGGCGTCTGGTTCAAACCGCGGGACTTGCCACAGCCGTGAAACCCAGGGATCTGGTTGCCGTAAAGCTGCATTTTGGAGAAGCCGGCAATACGGCATTTATCCGGTCGGTTTTTGTCCGGAAAATGGTTCAATTGATCAAGGCCGAGGGCGCATTTCCCTTTCTGACCGACGCCAACACACTTTATGCCGGAACGCGGAGTGATGCGCCATCCCACCTGCTGACGGCCTTTCAAAACGGTTTTTCCTACGCATCTGTGGATGCACCCATCATTATCGCGGATGGGCTTCGGGGGAAAAGCGAAGTAGCGGTTGATATTGATCAGAAAAATTTTCACCATGTCCATATCGGGGCTGAAATTGCGCAGGCGGACGCCATCGTTTCAATGGCTCATTTTAAAGGTCATGAACTTTCGGGTTTTGGCGGAACCATTAAAAATCTGGGCATGGGGTGCGCCTCCCGAAAAGGCAAACTGGCCCAGCATTCCAATCTGTCGCCGGCCATCAAGCGAAAAAAATGTATCGGATGCGGGGACTGTGTCGCCCACTGCTCTCAGAATGCGCTGTCCGTGGTGGAGAAAAAGGCGGTCATGGACACCCAGAAATGCATCGGGTGCGGCGAATGCATCCTGATCTGTGCGCAGGAGGCGATCCAGATTCAGTGGAATCAGGCGGTTCCGATTTTTATGGAAAAGATGGTGGAATACACGATGGGAGTTTTGAAAGGTAAATCGGGAAAAACGCTGTTTGTCAATTTTATCACCAATATTTCTCCGGCGTGTGATTGCTATCCCTATAATGATGCGCCCATCGTCAGAGACATCGGTTTTACGGCGTCCCTGGATCCGGTTGCCATCGATCAGGCCTCCGCGGATCTGGTGAATCAGGAGGTAGCCATACCGGGGTCCTGCCTGACCCGGAATACCGGCTCCGGCCAAGACAAGTTCCGGGGCGTATATCCTGAAATTGACTGGCCTTACCAGCTTGAATATGCGGAAAAAATCGGGCTGGGTTCTCGCGAGTACACGCTGGAAAAGATTTAATGCGCTTCCGCCCAGTTCTTTCCGGATGCGATATTGACCTTTAGCGGCACCTTCAGAGTCCATACGCCTTCCATGATGTCCCGGATCCGGGTTGTCACCGCTTCCATCTCGTGTTCCGGGACTTCAAACACCAGTTCGTCGTGAACCGTCATCAGCATGGCGGCCTGGAAGCCTTTTTCAGAAAAATCCGCATCCATATGAATCATGGCCAGTTTGATCAGATCCGCAGCAGTTCCCTGAATCGGGGTGTTGACGGCAATCCGTTCGGCAAAACTGCGGACGTTGCTGTTCTGGCTGTTGATGTCCGGAAGCAGGCGGATTCTTCCCAGAAGCGTGCTGGTTTTCTGCGTCTGCCTGGCCAATGCAATGGTTTGCTCGGTATAGTCCCGGACGCCATGGTATCTTTTAAAGTATTGATCAATATAGGTTTTTGCCATTTTCTGGCTGATTCCCAGCTCCCGGGACAGGCTGAACGCCCCCATGCCGTAAAGAATGCCGAAATTGATGATCTTGGCCTGCCGGCGAAGTTCCGGAGTCATCATGCCGGGAAGTCCCCCGAAAACCTCCGAGGCGGTCCGGGAATGGATATCTTCATCCTTGATAAACGCATCGATCAGCAGGGGATCTTCTGAACAGTGCGCCAGAATCCGGAGTTCGATCTGGGAATAATCCGCGGATACCATGACCCAGCCCTCCCGAGGGATAAAGGCGCTGCGGATCTGCCGGCCTTCTTCGGTGCGAATGGGGATGTTCTGAAGATTCGGATCCGAGCTGCTGAGTCTGCCGGTAGCGGTGACGGTCTGATTATAAGAAGTGTGAATCCGGCCCGATTCCGGGTGAACCAGATCCAGAAGCGCGTCTGCATAAGTGGATTTGAGCTTGGAAAGGGTGCGATGCCTTAAAACGAGATCCGGCAGCTCATGGTGGATGGCCAGTTGCGTTAAGACCTCCACATCCGTTGAATAGCCGGTTCTCATCTTGGTTTTTTTTTGAGTCGGAAGTTTGAGCTTTTCAAACAGGATCTGTCCGAGCTGCTGATGGGACTGGATGTTAAAGGTTTCCCCGGCTGCCGCATAAATCCGGGTTTCCATCTCCGATATCTGGCTCTCAAAGGATTTGGACAGAAGCCTTAGCCGGTCGCAGTCCACACAAACCCCACGCATCTCCATTCGCATCAGCACCCCGATCAAGGGGATTTCAACGCGTTCCAGCAGATCCATCAGACCCAAGGATTCCAGCTTGGGGAGCAGAACCTCTCTTGCCATCAGGGCAATGTCCGCATCCTCGCAGGCATAGGGTGTCGCCGATTCAACGGGAACCGTCTGAAATCCGGTATGAGCGCCTTTGCCGGTGACTTCCTGAAAGGTGATGGTTTTATGGTTGAGATGATCCAGGGCAATCTGATCCAGGCTGTGGGCCCGAAGCGAGGGGTTGATGAGATAAGAGGCCACCATATCGTCAAAGACAACTCCCTGCAGGTGAATGCCGTAGCGGGCCAGTACGATGGCGTCATATTTGATATTCTGGCCGAGTTTGGGTATTGCGGGATTTTCCAGTAAGGGCTTGATGGCGTTCAGGACAAGGCCAAGGTCCAGTTGGGCCGGCGCTTCCGGATAAACATGGCCAACCGGAACATAAAAGGCATGGCCGGCTGTTACGGAAAAAGACAAACCGACCAGTTCGGCCTTCATGGGGTCTATGGATGTGGTTTCGGTATCCAGGGAAAGGATTTGTGCGCCAGACAGGGTTGAAACCAGTTGATTCAGTTCTTCCCGGGTCATCACAGCGGCGTAGTGTTTCTGGGTTAAATCGGCCGGAACCGGATACTCCTGCTGCAGTTGCCGGAATTCGAGTGTCTTGAACAGCTTTGCCAGCGCTGCCGTGTCCGGGGGGAGTGCCTTGAAATCTTCCAGGTGAACCGACAGGGGGACATCGGTATGAATGGTCACCAGCGACCTGCTCAGAAACGCCTGGTCCTTGTGGTCGGCCAGCTTCTGTCGAACGGATTTGGAAGCGACCTCATCGATTCTCTCATAAACCTGGGTCATGCTTCCGAAAGTTTGAATCAGGGACAGTGCGGTTTTGGGGCCGATTCCCGGCACGCCGGGAACATTGTCGCTGGTATCTCCCGAGAATCCCATCACATCGACGATCTGGCCGGGTTCCAGTTCAAAGGTCCTGCGGACTGCCTCCAGGTTCGTGATCTTGTCCTTCATCGGGTCCCATATCGAGACGGTCTCTGTCACCAACTGGATAAAATCCTTGTCCCCGGTGACCATGACCACCGAAAATCCGGCTTTCTCGGCTCGGGCAGCCAGGGTTCCGATCAGATCATCGGCTTCAAAACCCTGCAGTTCGATGATCGGAAGCCGGAAGCCTTCAGATACTTTCCGGATATAGGGAAGCTGAATCCGCATGTCTTCCGGCATGGGCGGCCGGGTGGCTTTATAATCCGGATACATTTCGTGCCTGAAGGTTTTTCCCTTGCTGTCAAAACACAGGGCAATGTATTCAGGCGACCAGTCCTGAAGGAGTTTGATCAACATCCGGGTGAACCCGAAGACGGCGTTTGTGGGAAGACCTGCGGATGTGGAGAGCCCCCGAATGGCATGATAGGCCCGGTGAATGGTTGCGGTGGCGTCAATCAGATACAAGACGGGCTTAGAGGGCATGACAGGTTTCCTGTGATCAAAAGGTCAGATGGCGGCAAAAAAAGCCGTGAGCCGGTTCCGCTGCAAAAAATTACAGCCCGATGCTTTTTGCAATTCCTGCCATAGCCTTCAGGCTGATGGCCACAAAATCCGGAAGGGGAATGCCGATGGTTTCGCATTCCATGATGATGTCACGGCTGACAGAGCGGGCAAAATGCGGAGTTTTCATGCGCTTGGTAACGGACTGAGGCTTAACGCCGGCGATTTTTTTGTCCGGATATACCAGGGCTGTTGCTGCAATCATGCCGGTAATGGTTTCAGCACATGCCAGAGCATGTTCAAAAACCGTGGTGCGCTCCAGGCCAAGTCCTTCGGCATTGTGTTTTAAAATGGCATCGGCAATGACCGGTGAGACGCCATGATTCAGTAGAAGTTCCGCGCCTTCTTTGCCGTGCCGGGAAGGATCCCCATCGGTGATTTCATAATCAATATCATGCAGAAGCCCTGCAATGGCCCACATATCCGGGTTTTCGTCAAATCTTGGAGCCAGTTCCCACATGATGGCTTCAGCAGCCAGACAGTGAGATACCAGTTTTTCGTTTTTCAGATGCGTTGTCAGCAGCAGAAATGCATCTTTACGGGAAATACCCGGTTCGGTATGGGTTGACATCATCGTGCTCCTATATTAATTAATTCCACTACAGCCCACATCATTCAGCATCCTGTGAGGCAAGCCCGGGGACCATAAACTTTCGATGCATAAACGACCCATTCTGTCTTCATATAAAGAAAAACGCCGAATGGCAAAAGAAATTCCCTGCGCCTGCTGCGGCAAGCATCCGCCGTTTTGCTGGAGATGCCGGTGCGGATTCTCCATCTGCCAGAACTGCATGGAGAAAAATTTCTGGGGGATGTCCTGTAACGGCATTACCTGGCAGTGCCCGGATTGCGGAGACCAGAACGGCTATGGAAACCAGTAGTGAAAATCCGAGGCCTTTATCCTGTCAGGCCACAGACACGACACCGGCCATCGGCGCCAATGGTGCCGATACAGCTTTCATCGCTGCAGAGCTTCCGGTCTTCCCATTCCGGCTCCTGGGGTTCGGGAACTTGATTTTCTAGAGGCGGCTCCTGGGGTTCATCCTTGACAGCGTTCCCGCAGGGGGATAGGTCCGGGTCTGCAGGGGCTTTCGTATCCAAAAGTCCGCAAACCCTGCACCGGCCATCAGCACCGATAACGCCGATACAACTGTCGTCGCTGCAAAGCCTTCGATTTTCCCAGTCCGGATCGGTTTCCTGGCTGCCGGAGATGTTTTCGGAGGTATCAATCATCTTGGAGTTCTTCTTTTCGGGTTTTGTCCGGTGACCCTTTTACGGTTTCGTCAATGGTATGATAAATGGATTTAAAAGATTCAGAAAACCCACTGGGAGAAATCCGTCCGGTTTCGATGAATTTGACAACAATTTCCTTTGTTGTTTTCAGAATATGTTCATCCATAGAGCTCATGATGATATCGACCTGTATAAAAAAACGGCTGAATAATGTTTTGGGAATTGGTTATCCTGAATTATTGTGTCGCAGTGAGGCTTACAGTAATTGACGCGGATGTGGTTTGACCGGAATCAATACTGGCCTGGATAATATCGATGCCGGGAAAGTAACCGGCCTGATAGATGGCCGTGGCATTTCCCAAGGCGTCCGTGATATTGTTGACAACCGTAAACGTACAATTGGAGATGTTTTGGGTGATCTTAAACGTCACGGCGTAGCCGGAAACGGGGGTTGTGGCGGTTGCACTCGTTCCAGTGGCAACGGATGTGTCCACGTTGTTCAGCGTAACGGTAATCAAGCTGTATTCGCCGGCGAGCAGCTTCGTTGGATTGGCTGTAATAGTCAGTTGCAGGTTCTTTGGATCAACGTTGTTTGTGGAATCGCAGCCGGAAAAGGCAACGATCATCAGAGCACAAACCCAAAATAAGCGATAATGCTTTTTTACCATTTTATTTCTCCACGATAAACCGTAAAACTGTTATGTGCAGGCCTTGTTATCTCATGAAAAATGTCTGTATGAAAATGAAGTCGTTGGCCTGAGACGAAGGATGCAGCAAAACGCAGCCTCCGGTCTTTTTGCGCAGCCGTCAATTTTGATGCCGATTTTGTTCTGATACGGGAACTTTTGGCTGCTTTTTCATATATGATTCAAAACAGAACTGTCTGTCAAGCATGAATTTGATGGACAATCGTAACCGCCGTATTTTGCGTTTTTCTTTTCAAACCGTTCGATAAAGGAGGAAATGGGATTTATGCGAAGTTTTACAGTTTATGATATTTTTCTGCGGAACGCCGCTATCCACGGCAACCGGGTCGCACTGGTCGGTAACGAGAACCGCATCACTTTTTCAGATCTTCTGCTGCAGGTGAATGCCGTGGCGGCGGGAATGAAACGGCAGGGAATCGGAAAAGGGGATCGTATCGCCATCCTGTCATATAACTGCCATTCATATTTTTTGATTCTGGGGGCGGCAGCCGCTTGCGGGGCCATCGTGGTTGCCATCAACTGGCGGCTCTCCCCGGAGGAAATCCGGCATATTCTGACCGACTCATCGCCGGTTGCCCTGTGTTATGACCGCAATTGCGCCGAAACAGTCAATCAAATAGCTGCAGCCAATGGATACTCGGGTCGAGTCTACTGCTTTGAAGATTCCGGTCCCGTCGGAATCCCGATGGATCAGCTGTTTCGCAGTGATTTGGCTTTCAGTGGTTGCCCATCGTTTTCGGAGGACCCGTTTTGCATCATTTATACCGCGGCGATAGGGGGTAAATCCCGGGGCGCGGTCCTGACTCATGCCAACATCACCCTGGGAAACATTCAGACCATCGCAACGATGGGATTAACCTCTCTGGATACCCATTTGAACATGTTGCCGCTGTTTCATATTACAGGACTTAATCTGGCATTGTCGGTGATGCATGCCGGCGGGAAAAATGTCGTCATGGACCGGTTTGATCCACAGAAAGCCCTGGAGTGGATCGATAAGGAAGGTGTTTCCATTATTGGATCATTCCCGCCGATATTATCCAATCTTCAGTCCGAAATGGACCAGCGGCCGTATTCCCTTTCAACGCTCAAACATGTTCTCGGCATTGACCAGCCCGAGGCCATCAAGTCGTTTGAGGTCAGAACCCAAAGCGTGTTCTGGATCCTTTACGGGCAGACCGAAACTTCCGGAATGGTTACATTCTCACCGGCCCTGGAGAAACCCGGTTCAGCCGGAAAACAAGGATATCTGATTCGAATGCAGTTGGTGGATGAGAATGAAATTCCTGTTGCTGTCGGGCAGATGGGTGAAATTGTGGTTCAGGGTCCGCTCGTGTTTCAGGGCTTCTGGAATCAGGCGGATTACAACCGGAATATTTTCCGGAATGGCCGGCATCATACCGGCGATCTGGGCCGGATGGACGCAGAAGGCTATCTGTGGTTTGCCGGCCGAAAGCCCGAAAAAGAGCTGATCAAACCCGGCGGGGAAAATGTCTATCCCGCGGAAGTTGAGGCAGTCATTCTGGAGCATCCGTCTGTTGAGTCCGTATCGGTGATTGGGGTTCCGGACCCGAAATTCGGTGAAGGCATCAAGGCGGTCTGCGTCCTGAAAGCCGGTTTCAGTCCGAATGCAGCTGCGCTCACGGAATTCGTGGCTTCCCGGATTGCCCGCTATAAAAAACCCCGGTATGTCCAATTTGTCGATACGCTCCCCAAGGCTGCTGACGGGTCCATAGACAGAGTACAGGTTAAAATACTCTATGGTTAAATAGCCGAATCGGATACGGGTTGTTTGATGAATTCTCAGTTCGATTGCCACTTTTGGGCTGCGCCATTGACCAGTTTGGTCTTGAATATGGCAGATAAACAGTATATGCTTTGAAGAATTATGTTTTTGAATTTTAGAAGTTATGACAGCACGGGAATGCCGTGTCAGGGGAGATGGGTGGGAATGAAACAGCAATACACTATTTTAAAAAATCATGACAATAGCCGGTTGATTATTCGCGAATTCGGTGAACTGGACAAGGATAGCCTGTCGCTGCTCTGCGAGGAAAGCTATGATGATGCAGCGGTTTCCAATGCCGTTGCCGCCGGCAGGGAAAAAGTCATCGCAGTCCTCAGAACCAAAAACATGTATCCCCCCAGGGGGCATGCGGAAAAGATCGCCGACATGGTGATGGATTTTTATACAGCCAACAAATCCGAACCCGTGGATATTGCCATTGACGAACCTGCGGCGTCATCTAAGGAGATCCTGACAGAAGCATTCATGGGCATTGAGGAAGACGCTGAAGTGATCGATGACCTGCTCGAAGAAGACTTCGATGCGGACAGTGATGATTCCGATGAAATCAAGCTTGATTCTTCCATCAAGATTGCCGACGATGATGCTGTAGACGTCGAAGACGAATTATAAGGGAGTGTGAAGTCTGGAATTTTTTCTTGGTAAGTTATCGTAATCGAATAACCCAGAAAGGAGTGAAATTCTATGAATGTAACGCGAAGGGATTTTATCAAGATTACCGGTGCTACGGCTGCAGGTTTTGCAGTCAGTGGCGGTCTGGGTTTTGATCTGTCACCGGTCAAAGCCCATGCCCAGATGCTCAAGACCCGGTATGCCAAAGAAACCACCACGATCTGCTGTTACTGCGGGGTTGGGTGCGGAGCCATTGTGCATACCAGTAAAAAAGGGGATGGCCGGGTCATCAACATCGAAGGTGATCCGGACCACGTGATCAACCGGGGGGCATTGTGCTCAAAAGGCGCTGCACTGGCCGGGCTGGTTGAAAACGAAAACCGGCTCCTCAAGCCCATGTATCGCGCGCCTTACGCAAAAGAGTGGCAGGAAGTCTCCTGGGAGTGGTCCATTGATCGCATTGCCAGACGCGTCAAGGCCACGCGGGACGCATCGTTTACAGCAACCAATGCTGCAGGGCAGTCCGTTAACCGCACCACGGCCATCGCCTCTGTTGGAAGCGCCGCCCTGGACAATGAAGAATGCTGGATTTATCAGGCCATGCTGCGTTCCCTGGGACTGGTCTATATCGAGCACCAGGCCCGAATCTGACACAGTGCCACTGTTGCGGCTCTGGCAGAGTCGTTCGGACGCGGTGCAATGACCAACCACTGGATTGACCTTAAAAACAGCGACTGCATCCTGATCATGGGCAGCAACGCTGCGGAAAACCACCCCATATCCTTCAAATGGGTGACAGAAGCCCAGAGAAACGGCGCCAAAGTCATCAATGTCGACCCCCGGTTTACCCGAACCTCCTCAAAAGCGGATATTTATGCTCCGCTGCGCTCCGGAACCGACATCGCTTTTCTGGGCGGGATGATCAAATACATTCTGGATAACAAGTTGATCGGCGAAGAATATGTCCTGAATTACACCAATGCCTCATTTTTGGTAAACAAGGATTTTTCATTCAACGATGGGCTGTTTTCCGGCTGGGATTCCAAAACCAAAAAATATGACAAGGCAAGCTGGACATTCCAGATGGATGAAAAGGGCGTGCCTTTAAGGGATCTGACCCTGAAGGACAGCCGGTGCGTCATCAATCTTTTGAAAAAACACTATGACCGCTATGATCTCAAGCAGGTTTCCAAAATCACCGGCACTTCGGAAGCGGATCTGCTGGAGGTATACAAAACCTATGCTGCCACCGGCCCCAATAACAAGGCCGGCACCATCATGTATGCCATGGGCTGGACCCAGCATACGGTTGGCGTTCAGAACATCCGGACCATGTCCATCATTCAGCTCCTTCTGGGCAACATGGGCATTGCCGGCGGCGGCGTCAACGCTCTGAGGGGGGAATCCAACGTGCAGGGGTCCACGGATCAGGGGCTGCTGTTTAATGTCTGGCCCGGCTATATCCCCACTCCGATAGGAAAAACGGCTAAACTGGAGGATATGCTCAAGCGCAGAGCCCAGAGCAAGGATCCGCTGAGCCTGAACTGGTGGCAGAATGAACCCAAATATATCGTCAGCCTTCTGAAATCCTTTTTCGGTGAAAAGGCTTCCGCTGAAAACGAATTTGGTTATCCCTGGATGCCCAAGCTGGATGAAGGCAAACCGTATTCTTGGCTGGATATCTTTGATGAGATGTTCAAAGGCAGTATCAAGGGCTTTTTTGCCTGGGGCATGAATCCGGCATGCAGCGGCTCCAATGCCGGAAAAGTGCGTAAAGCCCTGGCCAATCTCGAATGGATGGTAAACGTCAACCTCTTTGACAATGAAACCGGCTCTTTCTGGCAGGGACCCGGCGTGATTCCGGAGAATGTGGCCACTGAAGTCTTCATGCTGCCGGCCTGTGTCTCGGTTGAAAAGGAAGGCAGTATTTCCAACAGCGGGCGGTGGATGCAGTGGCGGTATGCAGGTCCCAAGCCTCTGGGAAACAGCCTGCCGGATGGCGACATTATCATGGAACTAGGTTTGAAGCTGAAGGATCTATACAAGGAAGGCGGCGTATTTCCGGATCCGATTCTGAATCTGAAGTGGGACTACCTGACCGACCACAAGTTCGACCCCCACAAAGTGGCCAAACAGATCAACGGGTTTTTTGTCAAAGACGTCAAGGTCGGGGACCAGGAATTCAAGCAGGGATCACAGGTTCCCAGCTTTGCATTTCTCCAAAGCGACGGGTCCACATCCTGCGGCAACTGGATTTACGCCGGCAGCTATACGGACAAAGGAAACATGTCAGCCCGTAAAAAGCAGGAAGATGTGCCCAGTAAAATCGGCCTGTATCCCGAGTTTGCATGGGCATGGCCCGTGAATCGCAGAATCATTTACAACCGGGCTTCCGTGGATCCCAAGGGACAGCCTTATGATGAAAAACGCTGGGTCATCCAGTGGAAGGACGGCAAATGGATCGGGGACGTGCCGGACGGGCCTGCGCCGCCTCTGATCGGCGCTGACGGCCAGCCGGATCCCAAGTCCAAGCATCCGTTTATCATGACCGTTCACGGGTTTGGCCAGATTTTTGGGCCCGGATTGCTTGACGGTCCCTTTCCGGAGCATTACGAACCCATGGAATGCCCGGTGGAAAAGAACTTCATGAGTTCCCAGTTTACCAGCCCCACGGCAGCGGTTTACGGCACCAGCGCCGATACCTTTGCCACCTGCGATCCCAGATTCCCTTACGTGGGAACAACGTACCGGGTATCCGAACACTGGCAGACCGGCCTTCTTACCCGTCCCCAGCCCTGGCTCATGGAACTCCAACCCCAGGTTTTTGTGGAGATGAGCGAGGAGCTTGGCGCCCTTAAAGGCATCAAGAACGGCGAGCGGGTCAAGGTGTCTTCGGCGCGCGGGTCCCTGGAATGCACGGCGGTTGTGACCAAACGGTTCAAACCGATGAAGATAGCCGGAACCGTTGTTCATCAGGTGGGCATGCCGTATAATTTCGGGTGGCGATGGCCGGCCAGCGGCAAAGAGGAAAGCGCGAATCTGCTGACCCCGTCCGCGGGGGACCCCAATACCCGGATCCCGGAAACCAAAGCCTTTATGGTCAACGTAACCAAACTATAACCGGAGGTGGAGCCCATGAGCAAAGTATTTTTTGTAGATACAACCGTTTGTACCGCCTGCCGGGGATGTCAGGTGGCCTGCAAGCAGTGGCATAACCTTCCTGCCGAACTGACCACTAACCGGGGGACGAATGAAAATCCGCCGGATCTGTCGTTTAATACCTACAAGGTCGTCCGCATGCGGGAAGAAGTCATCAATAAAAAGCTGAACTGGCTGTTCTTTCCGGAACAGTGCCGGCACTGCATTTCGCCGCCCTGTCTGGATACGGCCGGCGAACCCGGAGCCATATACAAGGATGAGGCGACAGGGGCGGTCATTTATACGGCCGAAACCCGGTTTCTGAATGCGGATGATATTATCGCGTCGTGTCCGTATAATATTCCCCGGAAATCCGCGGATGGCACCCTGGCCAAATGCGATATGTGCAATGACCGGGTTCACAACGGGCTGCTTCCTGCCTGCGTGCAGACATGCCCGACCGGCGCCATGAATTTCGGAGATGAAAAAGAGATGAAGGCCCTTGCCGCAAAGCGCATGGCTGAGGTAAAAGCCCGGTATCCGGATGCAAAGCTTCTGGATGCGGAGGATGTCCGGGTCATTTATCTGACGTTGTATGATCCAAAGCTCTACTTCAAACATGCCGTGGCGTCATCTTCGGATGTGAATCTGACGCGGCACCTGGCCTTGAAGAAGATGTTCAGGCCGCTGACGGACATTGCCTCGCGGGTGATGCAGGCATAGACTCGTCAATTTATAGATGGAAGAGACGGGGTGGTTCAAATTTTTCTGAATTGAACCACCCCGTTTGTTGTGTCGGGTATAAAAACCGACCCGTTGGATTCTGACGGGTTCATATCAAGGAAATAACTGATCATGTCCGATGCTGATGCTGCTCAAGAGAGAATTCGGAAGGCCTGCCGGGAAGTAACGGCCGTTCGTCCGGCCTATACCGAAATACTGAAATTCTACGAAGCCGTGTTTCTGGCACAGGAAGAAGCCGAAATCCATACCCATGTTCCGCGGATTGACATTCCCGAAGATATCCTGGCAATGAAACTGGCGGAAAAATTCCCCCTGGCGGCTGCGGCGGATTTTGAAATTGACCTGGCTGCCGCAACCCGTCTTCTGGAAAAACTCTGTGAAATCGCGGGTGCATCTGAATCTGTCAATATGAAAGAGGCTGCGCGGCTGATTACAGAAGCTATCGGGTCCGAATCTTTGAGCCCCAGGGATCTTTTTGACTTGGCATTGGGCAGGGATAATTCAGCCAAAATCCCGCCGGGAGTGTCCGCGGACATGGCCCTGCTTTTCGGCTACAACAGCATTCGGCCTTCTCTGCGGTTGTGCTCCGAACATCTTGCGGCTTCACTGAATGCAGAGGATCCGTGGAGAACCGGTTATTGTCCGATCTGCGGCAGCAGCCCGGGCCTTTCCATGTTGAAAGGGGAGGGAGAGCGTTATTATGTCTGCAGTTTCTGCTGGCATGAATGGCTGACCCCCCGGATTTACTGTCCGTTCTGCGACAACACGGACAGCAGCCAGTTGCATTATTTTTTCAGCGACGAAGAGCCCGAATACCGGGTGGATGGCTGTGACCGTTGCAGCCGCTACATCAAGACCATTGATCTTCGCAAAACCAGCCGGACGATAGTACCGGTCGTAGAAGCAATTGCAACCCTGCATCTGGATTTGAAAGCCGGGGATCAGACGGCATAAAAAGACAGATCTACTTTCTGTCATCTCTTGCTGTTCGTTTTTTCCAATGTATTGATCAGCTCTTCCAGGTCAGGCCGGCGGTTGATATCCCCAACCTTTGCATAGCGCAGGATTCCGGACTTATCGATGATGAACAGCGCCCGCTCGGCCATGCCGTCACTGCGCAGCACGCCGAATTTATCCGCTACGGCCCCATGCGGCCAGAAATCCGACAGCACCGGAAACCAGAGATTGCCCATCTGCCGGGTCCAGGAATACAGGGTCGGCAGGTTGTCCACGGTAATGCCGAGAAGAATGGCGTCCTGGGCCTCGAACAACCCCTTTGCCAGATTGTACCCCGGCCATTGGTCCGAGCATACCGGGGTCCAGGCTGCGGGGATAAATGAAATCACGACGTTTTTCTTGCCCGCGAACTGGCTGAGTGAAACGGCGTTGCCGTCCAGGGACGGCAACGTGAAGTCCGGGGCCGGTTCTCCCGCCTTGACTTTCAGGGTGCTGTCGACCGGTTTTAACGGGCCGGGGTTGTAAATATTCTCTTTGTATGCATCCGAAAGCGCGAATGCCGGGCCTGATGTCCAAAATATCAAAATGGCAATTGCCGGGACAAACCTCAGGAATGAACGCATAATCCCTCCATGGCATATCATTTGTTTAATTGCGCCTGAATCAGTTTCAGAAAGCTGTCGTTGTCGGCGATTGCCCCCAGTTTGGAATAAAAAATGGTGTGGCTGCCGTTCTTGTGATTTTTGATACCGATAAAATAAGGCGTTCTGACTTCGCCGAGCTGTTTGTGAACGATAAATTCGCCGTCTGAAAACAGCGGAAACTGAACGGAATAGGTTTTTTTGAAATATGCGACTTCAAACGGCGAGTTGCCCACCCCGATGCCCACGAGCTTGATTTTGTCCTTCAGTTTTTCGCTGCTCTGAATTTTTGAAAACAGATCATTGACGCTGGGGGCTTCCTTCTGGCAGTGCGGGCAGTACATGCTGAAGATTTCAATGATGACAACCGGCGCCTTGATCTGGAGAAGGGAAAAAGCGCCATCTCCTTTAATGCCCAGATACTTCTGGTAACCGGCATCGGCGGGAATGGCAAGCCTGATGTCCGGCAGCTTTTCACCTTCAGCAGGCGGCGCAACTTCGGCTGCCAGAAAAGCAGGTAAAATCAACAGACACGCCAGAATTGTCCAAACCATGTGCAGTTTCTTCATTTTGGCAATCCTCCTTTTGAGTAAAAGATCATGACCATCATATCTGGCTGGCCCCAGGGAGGTTCACGGTAAAAGCGAACCGTGATCCATAAAATCACTTGTGCGCTGTTTTGATATTGAGATCCAGAAACCGGCACAGTGCTTCATGAATGTCCTTCAACGTCAATTCATCCAGGCACTGGCTGATCTCTGAATTCCGGCATCCTTTCCGGCGGCAGGGAACGCAGGGCATTTTTTTGGAAACCACCGTATGCCGGCTGCCTCTCGGCGCCCAGCAGGCGGTCGGAGACGGCCCGAAGATGCCCAGAGTCGGAACGCCGACGGCAGCAGCCAGGTGAAGGGCTGCGGTATCCACTCCGATAAAGCCACGGCAGGCGGAAAGAACGGCGGCCAGCTCGCCGATGGATGTTTTCCCGGCCAGATTAAAGGGCTTGGTTCGGCACCGCGCCACCACCTGATCCGCGCGACCGTGCTCTTCCGATGATCCGGTGATGATGACCGTCACGTCATAACGAAGCTGAACATCATCAATCAGTTCGGCGCAGGCATTCACCTGCCATTCCTTGTATTTCCACAAGGAAAACGGGTGAAACGCCAGAAGCGGGCGGTTCCTGGGGATCTTCTCTTCGGAAAACAGTCTGGTTGCAGCCTGTTTTCTGTGACAGGGAATCGTGATTTGCAGCGCTCTGTCCCGGATATTGAGGCCCAGGGGGGACAGGATATTCAGATTGTGTTCGGCTGCATACTGGAATGTTTCGTCCGGCGGCGTGACCAGGTGTGTAAACACCCGGTTTCGCCACAGCCGGCCATCGGCCGCAAACCGGCCGATTCGCGTGCCGGCGCCGGAAAAGCCGGCAATGATTGCACCCCGTGTGCCGGTGCGAAGGTCGATCGCCAGATCAAACCGGTGAGCACGAAGTTCCCGCATCCAGTGAGCCTGATCCAGAACCGCAGCCTTCAATGGTTTCTGTTCCTTTCGGACAGTCACCACTTCGGATGCCCAGGTGCAATCTTCGATGATTTCCCTGGCCTTTTCCCGGACGCAAACCACAAGCCGGGATTCCGGAAAATTTTCACGGAGTGCTCTGATGGCCGGAAGCGTTAAAATCACATCACCGATATCGCCAAGCTGAATCAGAAGGATGTGTTTATATGATGAAAGGGGAGCCGGCAAAGGGTTCCGGTCAATTAATCCCTCTTTCTTTCTTGACAGCTTCATAGGCTTCCTGAATTTCATTGAACTTGTCATTGGCAAACTTGATAAATTCATCTGGCAGGCCCTTGGCAATGATTTTGTCCGGATGATATTCAGAGACCAGCTTGCGGTATTGCTTTTTGATCTGCTCGTCCGTGTCGATGGATGTGCATCCCAGAACCGCATAATATTTATTCACATCCCGCGCATATCGGGACCGCATTCCGGCATACTGGGCGCTGCTGAAACCAAAAATGGAAGCGGCCGACTGGATCAGCCGCTCTTCGCTGGGATTGATGCCGCCGTCTGAAACCGATACCCGGAGCAGAATGTCCACCATCAGCTCCAGCATCTGGGGCTGGACATGAAACTGTCCGTAAAACTGGGAGGCAAAACTCTCAAAGGATTCGGCAGATTCCTGCGCTTTTTGGAAAATGTTGATGGCCACCTGCTGGCTTTCCGGGCTCAGGTTCAGATCATATGTCATGAACTGCCGGACAGCATCCATTTCAGCACGGGAAATCTGGCCGTCTGTCCTGGCCAGTTTGCCCAGCATGGAAAACGTGGCCACGAAAAAAGTGATCTGAGACGATTCGCCATACGACAGACGCATGTTCGGCGAAATGTCGGCAGATTTGTCAAATGCAGCATGGCCGAACACCGCGCCGGCAATGGCGCCGATCGGGCCGCCCAGGGCAAAGCCTATGGCCCCTCCAACCAGTTTTCCGATGATACTCATAACATCCTATCCTGTAAATTTCTATGTAGTATTAACATATTAACGGTTCAACGACTCTTCAATCTCATCCAGAAAACGGCTCTTCCGGTTGAACTGGCCTTTGCGGTACCCCGCGCAGGTCAGGTAAAGATATTTTTCCGAGCGTGTCACGGCAACATACATCAGTCGCCGTTCTTCATAAAGTCCGGCTGTCGTGTCCAGGGACCGCCAGTGCGGAAAAAGCTGCTCCTCGCATCCTACGACAAAGACCACATGAAATTCAAGTCCTTTGGCCGCATGAATGGTTGAAAGGCTGACGCCCCGGGATTGTTCTTCCTCATCCTCTTTCCTGTCTTCCCGGACCAGGGCCGCTTCTTCCAGATATTCCACGATCGAGGCTTTCTGGGAGGCCGAATACATGAGCTGCTCGATGTTTTCCAGTCTCGAGGTAAATTCCATGGTTCCGGCCTTGACGTGTTCCTTCAGATAGGTCAGGTAGTTGACCCGATCGAGAACCGACTGAATGGCTTCCGCCGGCTTCATCTCCCGGATGTCATCCAGAAGTTCCAGAAGCGACTTGAGTGCCTGATAGACTTTCGGGGCCAGAATGGTCTCGTTCAGGGCGATTCGGGCCGCTTCCTGAAAGCCGATTTCCGGGGTTTTCAAGGCCTGCAGTTTTTTGACCGCCCCCGGACCCAGGCCGCGTTTTGGCGTATTGACAATCCGCTCAAATGCCGCATCATCCCTGATGAACGCTGCAGCGGTCAGGTAACAGTTTAAATCCAGGATTTCCTTCCGTTCAAAAAAACCTTTTCCGCCCAGCATGCGGTACGGAATTCCCGCCTGGCGGAACGCCTTTTCAAAGGACAGGGAACAGAATTTGGTCCGGTACAGAACCGCCATTTTATCCAGCGGAATTTCCATGACTCTCAGGCTGAGAATCTTTCTGGAAATCCAGTCAGCCTCCTCGTAGTCATTATCAAAATCGTACAGTTCCACCAGACCGCCCAGTTTTTCTGAAAAGCATTTTTTCTCCAGCTTGTGGGTATTGTTTCCGATCAGGTCATTGGCAACCTGAACGATTTCATCGGCAGAGCGGTAGTTTTGCTCCAGCCTGAAAATTTTTGCCCCGTTGTACTTTTCCTGGAAAGACAGGAAATGGTCCACATTGCTGCCCCGGAAGGAATAGATGGCCTGCCAGTCATCGCCCACGCAAAAGAGCTTGCCGTTTCTCATCAACAGCCCGGTCAGCTCTTCCTGAATGTTGTTGGTGTCCTGGTATTCGTCGCAGAGGATAAAATCAAAGAGATTCTGATAATAGGCCCGGATGGATTCATGATCCCGCAGCAGATTGCGTGTCAAAAAGAGAATGTTGTCAAAATCCACGGCATTCTTGGATTTGAGCTCCTGTTCATAGCGATGAAAAATATCGATCATCCGCTTTCTGGCCACCCGCGGCTTGTGCGTAAAATAGGTCTCCGGAGATCCCGAGTTTTTGGCATTGGAAATTTCCGCTGCAATGACAGGGACAAAAGACTTCTCGATGTTCATTTCCGTGACAGCAATATCCTTTATCAGTTTCTGCTGTTGATAGGATGCATAAATTTGCAGCGGCGGCTGGTATCCCAGGAGCGTGCAATGCTCCTTGAATATTTTAAAGCAGGCGGAATGGAAGGTGCGGACCCACGGAAATTGATTGAGCGGAATGCCGGTCAGCTTCACCAGCCGGGATTTCATTTCCTCGGCAGCCTTGTTGGTGAACGTAATGGCCAGAATGCGGTCCGAAGGAATGTCGCACGCAATCAGATGCGCGATTTTGGCGGTTAAGGTTCGGGTTTTTCCGGATCCGGCCCCGGCAACAACCAGGGTGGGGGAATCCAGATATTCGACAGCCTGTTGCTGCTGACCTGAAAGGTTCATGATGTTCCGTTATATGAGTGAACGCTCTTGAAGGCTTGAAAAAAGACGATCGGCAATGCAAGGGCGGCCCATCGTCCAAGGATTCACGTCATCCGGACAGTACCAGGCCTACCGGACAATGATCGGATCCCGGAGTGTCATTATCGATGAAGGCATCTTTGACCCGGCCATTTTCCATCAGATCCCGGGAAACGATAAAATAATCGATTCGCCATCCGATATTTCTGGCTCTGGCGCCAAACCGGTAGGTCCACCAGGAATATTTTGCGACATCCGGGTAAAAATACCGGAACGTGTCCACGTAGCCGTTTTGAAGAATCCGGTCCATCCAGTCCCGTTCGATCCGAAGAAAGCCGGAATAATTCTCATTGGCTTTGGGATTTTTCAGATCGATTTCGTTGTGCGCCGTATTGAAATCGCCGCTGATGATCACGCTTCGGCCCTGAAGGCGATAGCGATCGACATGGGCAAAAAACGCCTCATAAAAGTGGAGTTTGTATTGCAGACGGTCTTCTCCCATCTGCCCATTGGGGAAATATACATTGAAAAAAATAAAGTTCCCAAAATCCATTTCACAGATCCGGCCTTCCTGATCATATTCGGGAATGCCGATCCCGTAGCGGACTGAAAGGGGAGGAATGCGGGTGTATGTTCCCACACCGCTGTAGCCTTTTTTAACGGTTGAAAACGTCCAGTAGGATTCAAACCCGTCGATGTGCTTCATCGCTTCGGTCAGCTTGGCTTCCTGAAGCTTGGTCTCCTGAATGGCGATAATGTCCGCATCCAGATTTTTGACCTGCTGAACAAATCCTTTGGCCATCAGCGCATTCAGTCCGTTCACATTCCAGGATATCAGTTTTAATGTCTGTTTCGGCATGGAATCGTTTGACATCCACTTTTTAGAAGGGAGTGCTTTCTGGCACGGTTATGTCTGGTTAACAGGTGATGATTATACTAAAGTTGCAGTTATCATACAATGATGGAATCAAAATATTTCCATCAGGGGCTTTCTGTCAATTTATCTTGATTTTCAGAGACGATACGCATATTGCATGAAGCAGGGCCTGGACGTCACACAGATAGTTCCTGACCGCCCTCTTCGCCTCCGGGTATCGAAACGGAATAATTGCCATGATATCTCAAGAATTCATGAAAGCAATGGTGCTTACCGGCATCACCGGCGTTTCCGCAGGCAGCAGGCCGCTTGCTCAGATGGAACTTGCCGTTCCGGAACCCGGGGACGGTGAAATCCTGATTCGGGTTGCTGCCTGCGGTGTCTGCCACACGGAACTGGATGAAATCGAAGGGCGCGCGCCGCCGCCCCAATTCCCGGTCATTCCCGGCCATCAGGTTGTGGGACAGGTGGTCAAATGCGGGCCGGATGCTTTCCGATTCCGACCGGGCGAACGGGTCGGTGTGGGATGGATATACAGTGCCTGCGGAACCTGCGTTTTCTGCCGGAATGGCAATGAAAACCTGTGCCCGTCTTTCCGGGCAACCGGAAGAGACGTGAACGGCGGCTATGCCGAATTCATGACAGCCAGGGAAGATTTTGCGTACCCGGTTCCCGGGTGTTTCAGTGATGTCCAGGCAGCGCCCCTTTTGTGCGCCGGAGCGATCGGGTACCGCTCGCTCCGGCTGACAAACATACAAAACGGGCAGTCCCTGGGGCTGACCGGTTTTGGCGCTTCCGCCCATCTGGTGCTGAAAATGCTGAGCTACCGGTTTCCGCGGAGCCGGTGTTTCGTGTTTGCCCGAAGCCGCGCCGAACAATCTTTTGCGCGGGAAATCGGCGCAGCCTGGGCCGGCGATACGGAAGATCCCCCTCCGGAGCTTCTGGATGCCATTATCGATACGACGCCGGTATGGAAACCGGTCGTATTCGCGTTGCAGCATCTGAAAAGCGGCGGCAGGCTGGTCATCAACGCCATTCGAAAAGAGTCTCTGGATCAGGATGTCCTGATGCGTCTGGACTATCCCCGTCATTTGTGGATGGAAAAGGAAATCAAAAGCGTGGCCAATGTCTCAAGCCAGGACATCCGCGATTTTCTGGAAATCGCTTCCCGGATCCCCATCATTCCGGAAGTTCAGGTATTTCCGCTGGAATCGGCCAATGATGCCCTGATTGAGTTGAAAGCGCGAAAAATCAGGGGCGCAAAAGTGCTGTGCGTTTCAGAAAACCCTCCATGACGGCTTCCGCTTCCCGCAGCTCCTGAATGGAGCCAAATCCGGATCCCAGTTCCTGAAAAATCCTGTGATAAGGAGACGGTTCCGCGCCGATGGCCGCATATGCCACCGGTGCTCTGGCATAAAGTCTGTCGTTGAAAAAATAATGGATCAGCCCGATGGCCGGATCCGAGCGGTATGGCCAGCAGCGTTTTAAATCCATCAATTCCCGTATGATGTCCGTACATGAAGCCGGATAAAATTTTGGCTCCTCCTTCTCCTTGCAGAAAGCTGCAGCCCCGGCGGCATCCAGAACCGACTGCACCAGGGACGCTTCGGTAATCATCAGCCCATATTCGAACCAGTCCCGGGCAGCTTTCCGGATCAGGATTTTGATGCCGGCTGAAAGGCAATCGTGGGTCGGACAAAAATAAGAACGGCAGGCAAATCCCCCGTAGTCGCTGATTCCCCGTAAATCAATGCCGCCATTTCCCAGGGGGTGAAGCAGGCAGCCAGGCCGGGACAGATTCCGGCCGATGATTCCGATATAGGGACAGTGGTGAAACTCAGCCAGTGGCCGCTGTTGCGGCTCGCTGTCCTCCACCCATTTCCGGAACGAAAGAAGGGCATCCAGATCACGGACGGCCATGCCCGCAAAACGATGGGTACGTTTGGCCAGCATGGCGTGAAGGCCATCCCTGGACAGGCCATCCACATTGTACAGGCCGCAGCAGGCTCCGCACGATACCGTTTCGCTGACTTGGCAGAGATAAACGCCCCCGGGTATTTCCGGATCAAAGGCGCACTGTACCGACTGCTCATTTTTTTCGCTCATCTCCTCACGCCGCCCGATCCCTGCCTCCCTGATTAATGGATAGTGATCAATGACTCCTTCTCCGCTACCGCGTCAACTGCCTGTATTTAATGCGGTGCGGCTGGTCCGCGGCAATGCCCAGCCTGGCTTTGCGGTCTGCTTCGTAATCCGAGTAATTGCCTTCGTACCAGACGACCTTGCTGTCTCCTTCAAATGCCAGGATATGGGTGGCGATGCGATCCAGAAACCAGCGGTCATGGCTGATCACCACGGCGCATCCGGCAAAATTTTCAAGGGCCAGCTCAAGGGCTCTCAGGGTATTGACATCCAGGTCATTGGTCGGTTCATCCAGAAGCAGGACATTGGCGGCCTGTTTCAAAATCAGGGCCAGATGCACGCGGTTGCGCTCGCCACCGGACAGCACGCCCACTTTTTTCTGCTGATCCGTTCCGGAAAGGTTGAACCGGGATACATAAGCGCGGGAATTGATCTGCCGGCTTCCCAGATCAATCATGTCTTTGCCTTCGGAAATGGCTTCCCAGATGGTTTTGTTCGCATCCAGAACATCACGGCTCTGATCCACATAAGCCAGTTGGACGGTTTTTCCGACATGAATGGCGCCGGAGTCCGGTTTCTCCTGTCCGGTGATCATGCGAAACAGGGTGGTTTTGCCGGCGCCGTTTGGGCCAATCACGCCCACAATTCCGCCAGGCGGCAGTGAAAACGTCATATCCTCAACCAGAATCCGGCCATCATAGGCCTTGGTGACGGCCTCTGCCTGAATGACGACATCCCCGAGCCGGGGTCCGGGCGGAATATAGATTTCCAGGTCCCGGACCTGGCTGTCGACATCCTGTTTCAGAAGGTTTTCGTAACTGTGGATGCGGGCTTTGGATTTGGACTGTCTGGCCTTTGGGCTCATGCGGATCCATTCCAGCTCGCGCTGGAGGGTTTTCTGGCGTTCGCTTTCCGATTTTTCTTCATTTTTGAGGCGCTGGTGTTTCTGATCCAGCCAGGAGGAATAATTGCCTTTCCAGGGAATTCCCTGACCCCGGTCCAGCTCCAGAATCCAGCCGGCGACATTGTCCAGAAAATACCGGTCATGGGTGACCGCAATGATGGTCCCGGCATAATTTTGAAGATGATGTTCCAGCCAGGCGACGGATTCGGCATCCAGATGGTTGGTGGGTTCATCCAGCAGCAGAATGTCGGGTTTTTGCAGCAAAAGCCGGCAAAGCGCCACCCGGCGTTTTTCTCCGCCGGACAACACCTGAACCAAGGTGTCGCCGGGTGGACAGCGCAGGGCATCCATGGCCATTTCCAGGCGGGAATCCAGATCCCAGGCTTCCAGATGATCCAGACTTTCCTGAACTTCTCCCTGTCTTTCGATCAACTTGTTCATGGCATCATCTGAAAGGGGCTCGGCAAATTGTTCGTTGATATCGTTGTATTCCTTTAACAGGTCAACAACGGACTGAACCCCCTGTTCAACGATTTCCCGGACGGTTCTGGCAGGATCCAGTTGTGGTTCCTGTTCCAGGAATCCGATGGTGTGACCCGGCGTCAGAATGGTTTTTCCGTTAAATTCGGTGTCCACTCCGGCCAGAATGCGCAGCAGCGAGCTTTTTCCGGAGCCGTTCAGCCCCAGCACTCCGATTTTCGCACCGTAAAAATAGGACAGATAGATGTCCTTCAAGATGGGTTTTTTCTGATAAAATTTACTGACGCCGATCATCGAATATATGACTTTGTTGGGGTCAATGCTCATTATGAATGATTCCTTTCTGGGATTGGGTTTTAGAAACAGAGATGAAGCGGTGAAGCGGGGTCCCGGGCATCAGCCGCAGACGCCTTTTACATAATAATACCCGGTCAGGTCCTGCCAGGAAACAAACCCAAGATCCATGCTAAGATACCAGGCTGCCGTAAACGAGCGTTTGTCGGCGCTCCACAGCCATTTCTGGGAAGGATCAAAAACGGGTTCCATGCAAAGATCCAGTTTCTGAGAGGGCCGGGTAACGATAGACATCAGTTCGTCAATCGTGGGAATTCGCCAGGCGCTGAATCCGGTCGATTGCGCGCAATTCAGATCCTGGATATAGGCTTTGGCCTGTTTCCAGGTAAGGGGGTAAGGGGATCCGGCCTGCTGCCAGATCAATCCGGTGGATTGATCCAGAACCCGATGGCCGTCAGGAGAATGCAATCGGCGGGGCGGATATTGCCGGGGGCGCCACAGATCGTCCAGACCAAAAAAGGTTTTGGCCTCCCCGGGCCTGATGTGTACCGGCTCTTTTCTTGGCTGGAAACCGTCCAGTCCCGGGTTTGCAGACGGTTTTGCCGGCTGGTTGTCCAAAAACTGGCAGGTTTGCTCTTTTTTGATGATCCAATCGGTTTCAAGCACTTTCAGGGCATCCAGCATCTGTCCGGCTGAGGAAAATCGGTCCTGCGGTTTTGGAGCAATCGCCTTGAAAATGAATTGATCCCAGTTTTCGCCTAGATCGGGGTTCGCCCTGCTGACAGGGGCAGGGGAAGCCTTGGGAAGGCCACCGGTCAGCATGCGGTACATCGTTACGGCCACTGAATAGAGATCGGCGCTGAAGTCCACATGGTCCGGATCTGTTTCCTGCTCGGGGGGGGCGTAAAACGGAGATCCGATTTTCAAATTCCGAGGGCTGCCGGCGGCCTCTCCGCGAAGTTTGGACAGGCCGAAATCCCCGATTTTAACGGTATCCTGATCCGTTATCAGGATGTTGAAGGGCTTGATGTCCCGATGGACGATGCCGGTATGATGCAGGCAGGCCAGGCCTTGAAGGGTCTGGCGGACATAGTGAATGGCCCTGTCGGTTGGCATGATGCGGGATGGCAGTTCGATCCGGCCGGATTCTCCCATCATGGTCCCCAGATTGTTGCAGTAATAGTCCATGGTATAGAAATACCTGCCATCCGCCTTGTCAAAGTCCCATGTTTCCAGAAGATGCGGGTGCCGCAGCCCCGCCATGGCTGAGGCTTCGGAAATAAACAGCGCTTCGATGCGGTCCATGCCCAGAATATCCACCAGAAACGGATTCGGGGCAAGAAGCTTCATCGCGGCGATTTTACCGATAACCGGAAGCCTGACTTTAAAGATTTTGCCCATGCCTCCCCGGCCCAGGAGCCCCAGGATTTCGTATTTTCCGATGAATTTCATTACAGATCCGATTGCGCCATCATTGATCTTTGCCAGCAATTTTCAACATGGCCTTCCAGTGAAATATTCTTTTCTGCAAAGGAAGGTAAACTTTATTACTATCAAAATCCCATCGAAATGTCTCAAGAAATTTCGTTTAAGAGGCCATTTCGAGAATAATGATGCAAAAGGACCCATTTCCGCTTAAGGGTTTTTACAAAATCAGACGGAGAAAAAGGCAACTAATTTGTCTGCGTTCAGAAGGCCGAAACGCGACAATTGATTGACATATTTCGTGTCAAATATTAAAATTTCAAAATAGATAAAGATAAGGATGATGATGATTGCTTTTTCGATGATATTCCGGTTCCTGATTGCCTTTTTATGTTCATTTCTGCTGTTTTCGGGAGTGTATGCTCAGGCTGAAGCCCCAAAACCCGGCTTTGTTATTCACTTTGACTTCATCAAAAATGTGTCCGAAGGATGCGTATTGGTGGACATCGCCGAGCGAGCCGGAGCCAAGGTCATCAATCTGGTGCCACCGGCCCACGTGTGGGAGGACCCGGCTTCTCTTTCCGCGCTGGATGCGATCATAAAAGAGATCAATCGACGGGGCCTGAGCCTTGTCTTCACCCGTATCGACGCTGCAAAGCTTCCGGATCGCAGCGGCAACCGTGCCTACTACCTCTACGACCGGATACTGAACGAGCCCGGCAGGCTGCCTGACGGCATGGCAACGGCCGAATATTTTCGTACCACGGTCGGCAAAGACGGTTATGCCGAGTGGATGGAGGAAGAGACCCGGTATTACGCCAAACGCTATGGCGGACTGCCGAATCTCATCGGGATCAATCTGGGGCCGTTCAGCGAACCCTTCAGTGCCGAGCGGTGCGGCTTCCTGGAATACATGGAGGCATCCCGAACCTACGAGATCACCCAGTATACCCGGTTTGGGGAGAAATGGTGGCATGGCTGGCTTGCGGCACATTATAATGATGTTCCATCGATGAACCGTGAATACGGGTCTGGATTTGCCTCCTTCGATGGGGTTCCCCTGCCGTTGAATGAAAAAGACCGGCGCTTTGAAAGAGCGGATCTGGCATATTTTGACTTCGCCCGTTCGCTTAACGACTGGTATGTCGAGCGCTACGCGCGCTGCCGCCAGATCTGGCATGAGATCAGCCATAGGGCGGATGTTCCGTTTATTCTTCAGCTCAACGGCCATTTTGCTGAAAAAATGGTCATGGGGCGTCCCGGCCATGCCGCTTTTGATGTGCCCGGCTGGATTGCCATGGCCGATGCAGTGGGAGTATCTCTGTACACCAACAACGGCTATCCGGATATGGGGCACCGGTCCATTCTGGCCACCGTAAATCTTCTGGCTGTGGCTGTGGATATGGGAAAATCTGTTTTCGTTCTTGAAGGTGGAAACGAAGCTCCCAATGTGACGCTGGATCCCAGGGAGCTGGCATTTTTTGGCTCGGTCGCCGGAAAGCTTGCGCCGCAAACCTATGTTTATGAGTTTCTGAAAGACAAATTCAATGAAAAATACGTTCAGAATCCCGGCAAACTGGTAACCGCCGACGGACGCATCCGGCCAAAGGCTTTCAACGCTCTCCGCAAACTTTTCTACGACATTGAATCGCGTTCCGTCCCGCCGGAAACGCCCGCGCTCTATGCCTGTTTTGACTCGTTGTCTTCACGAGGAAACTCCCAGGCGGGCATCCGCTATGCAGCTCTGTTTGATCTGGCCGCATCCATACCGATCCGCTGGATTCCAAAGGGCTGGGAATCGGTCATGCGGCCGGGTATTCCGGTCCTGAATCCCGACGGGACGGTATCTCCCGTCAACGATACGCTTTCCCGTCTCCTGTCCCGCATTCCCGGAATCGATACCGAGGATCGCGTGCTGTGGCGCGAAAACGTGCTGCAAGCGATTGGCCGATGATAAAACCGACCCATGATCCGATCAAAACGGCAGTCATTTTCGGAACCCGGCCCGAGGCGATCAAGCTTGCGCCGCTGATCCGGCGGATGGCCGACAAACCCGATCGGTTTCGGCCGATCACGATCGTTACGGCGCAGCACCGCGAGATGCTGGATCAGGTACTGGAACTTTTTTCAATTAAGGCGGATCACGACCTGAGTATCCTCCGCCCGCGGCAGACCCTTGCGGAGATCACGGCCAACGCCGTTATCGGACTGGACAGTATTTTGTCAAAAGAAAAACCGGATTTTGTGGTGGTTCAGGGAGATACGACCACGACCTTCGTGGGCGCCCTTTCCGCCTTTTATCACAAGATACCGGTGGCCCATGTGGAAGCGGGGCTGAGAACGCAAGACAAGACCAACCCTTTCCCCGAGGAAATAAACCGCCGGATGACTTCGGTGATTGCGGATGCGCATTTCGCACCCACGGAAAAGGCGTGTCGGAACCTTTTGGCGGAAGGGATCGGCCGGGATCGCATCTGGCTGACCGGCAATACGGTGATCGATGCATTAAAGGATGTGGCGGGTTGGAACCGCAAATGCGATCATCCTGTACTTGCGCGCGTATCAGCCGAAAAGCTGCGCATGCTGTTTGTCACATCCCATCGCAGGGAAAACCAGGGAGAACCCCAGGAAGAGATTTGTCGCGCACTGATTGAACTGGTCAAGACTTTCAGGGATATTCTGGTGGTCTTTCCGGTGCATCTGAGTCCGGCGGTCCGGGATACGGTGTTTCCACGGCTGAAGGATCAGGACCGGATTGTGCTGCTGGACCCGATCGACTATTTGGAAACCATCCACTTCATGAAGAATTCGTATCTGGTGCTGACGGATTCCGGGGGCATTCAGGAAGAAGCGCCGGGGCTCGGCAAACCCGTTCTGATCCTGCGCACCACAACGGAAAGGCCCGAAGGCATCCAGGCAGGTACCGCCCGGCTGGTCGGGACAAATGCCGCACGAATCGTGGAAGAGGCTTCGGACCTTCTTTGCCGGCCGGAGTCTTATCGAAAGATGGCGCATGCTGCGAACCCTTATGGGGATGGCCGGGCCTGCGAGCGGATTCTCCAGGTTCTGGAGCATCTGGCCGGACGTGCAGCCAGCCCGGAGCCCTTTACCGGATCCTGGTGAAAATATTATTGGAATCCGGCTTTTATTTGATTTTCCAATGGACTGTTTTATTCAGAATGATTATTATAAGAAGTTATATGGCGGATGTTGATGGTATTTCCGGCCGGTAACGTCCGTATCCCTTTTGATAAAAGTCCCGCTATCGATAAAGAGAAAATATGATACTCAGGTTGCTGTTCCAGCTTGTTTTTTTCGTCATACTGGCTATGGGAGAGTGTGACGCCGCCATTCCAGTTGCCCCCGCTTCGCTGCCGCCTGCGATTCCCTCCTCGGATGTACTGGTCATTCATGACAGTCTGCCGGGGCCTCTCCCGCCCGGCTGGATCGATGGGAATAATGTCCTGGATCTGCTGGGCCATTTCGGGCTGCGGGGAACGCTCCAGCCCATTGAAAATTACAGGCCCGGAGACCTTGCCCGATTTCGTTTCGTCATCGTGCTGAGCATCGACGAGCGCCAGGTGAGCTATCCGCATGAATTTCTATCCGATATACGAAATACCCGTCTTCCGGTTTTCTGGATTGCCAATCACCTCGACGATCTCTTGAAGGATCAGCAATTCAGCGACAATCTTGGCTTCAAGTTGGCCGCTTCCCCCCCTCTGCCCGGCTTTCAGTCTGTTTCCTACAAAGGGCAATTGCTGATAAAAGGGGAGCCTTCGCTGTTTCCTCTGGAGATTCTGGATTCCTCCAAGGTTCAGGTCCTGGCGACGGCAATCCGCAAAGATGGCAGTTCCATGCCCTATATGGTCCGGTCGGGATCATTCTGGTACTGTGCGGATTCACCATTTTCCTATGCAGAGGAAGGCAACCGCTATCTGGTTTTTTGTGATCTTCTCCATGATTTTTTTGGCATTCACCACCCGGAAGAACGCAAGGCTCTGGTGCGTATCGAGGACGTTTCCGTCGATTCGGATCCGGATGATCTGCGCGACCTGGCGGATTATCTATACGGGAAAAAAATTCCTTTTCAGGTGTCGCTGATTTCGATCTTCAAGGATCCCGAAACCAAAGAGGAAATCTATCTTTCGGACCGGCCCCAATTTGTCCGTGCCATCCATTACATGATTTCTCGCGGTGCAACGATCGTGATGCACGGGGTGACTCACCAGTACCATGGCAGAAGCGGAGATGACTACGAGTTCTGGGATGATCAGTCCGGCAAGCCGGCTTCAGGAGATGCGCAGGCTGTTGTCGAACAGAAGTTGCGCACCGGGCTGGAAGAGTGCTTTTTAAACGGCATTTATCCGGTCACCTGGGAAACGCCGCATTACGTGGCGTCGGAGAACACGTATCGGACTGTCGGAAAATACTTCAACTCTTCATACGAACGCGTCTCTTCCATCAATCATGCCGAAGCCGGGCATTATTTCCCCTACTCGTCCGTGGATCGGTTCGGCCGATTCATCATCCCGGAAAACATCGGTTTCATTGAAGTGGACAAACCCTCTCCGGAAGAGCTGATTAAAAACGCCGAGCGGATGCGGGTGGTGCGTGACGGCGTGGCATCTTTTTTCTTCCACCCCTTCATGGATATCAAATATCTGAAGCAGTCAGTTGAAGGCATTCAGAAGCTGGGCTATCGTTTCGTTTCGATCCGCGATTACAACCTGCGCGTTCAACTGGATGACCGCCTGGTGCAGACAACAACGAATAGCATCGAGTTGACGACTCACGCCAACTATCTTCACCGATTCTATCAGCAGGCTGACGGCAGCATTTCCGGAGAATCCTTTTTGAAAAACCCCCCCCAGGGCGTGCTCACGGATCCCGGAGTGGTGCCGGCCAATGCCATCCTGGTGATGGAAGGCGTCAACGAGATGCTTGCGCAGAAGGAGCAGGCCTCCCCCGGAAAGTGGGAGGTTTTCAAATCGTGGGTTCGACGCAAGCTCCACGGAAAACCCACCGTCGCGTCTCCTCTGGAACAGCCTCAGGCCCTTGTTCTCTGGGACGACAACTTTTCGAAAGAAGACGGGAACAATCAGTCAAGCTATGTCAGCGCGCTTTCCCTTTACGGATTCCGTACCAGCACTCTCGACTGGAAGGCATTCGATACGGGTTCAGTCCAGGAAGGTGCGATTCTTGTTGTGCCCCATGCGGTTGCCGTCAAATTGCCTGCGGCCAGTGTGACATCGATACAGACTTTCGTCAAAAGGGGTGGAAGGCTGGTTCTGGATGGACCCAGCCCGCTGAGTCAAAGCGTGGGGGTCCAGAGACAGAAGCGATCGATCAAGGTCCGAACTGTGGAGGAGATGCTATACGAAACCCAGGAAATTACCTGGAATCCATCGGCCAACGTGCCGCGTTTCACGGTCCCGAAAACACTGGCGGTATATGCCAGAGATACGGAAAGCGAACTTCCCCTGGCGGTTCTGGGCGGGTTTCAGGAAGGCCGTTTCCTCTATTTGGGGGCGAGGCTCGATCCGGTCAGCAAGTTCGGGTACACCCGATATCCCTATTTGATCCACTACCTTCGCGAGGGCTTCAAACTGAACCTGCCTGCCCAGCGCAAACAGCTTGAGCTCTATTTCGATCCTGCGCTTGCCAAGCGGCAGGGGGCAGAGGACAAACTCGCCGAGCAGTGGAGCCGAATGGGGGTTCGCATCATCTATGCGGCCGCCTATCAGTTCTGGCCGAAATGGTCCTACAATTACCAGCATCTGGTTGATGTCTGCCACAGAAACGGCATTCTGGTCTATGCGTGGTTCGAGTTTCCGCATGTGAGCATGAAATTCTGGGAGGATCATCCGGAGTGGCGGGCCAGGACAGCCACGGGTGACGACGGACTTGTGGGCTGGCGTCATCATATGGATCTGGATATTCCCGAATGCCGGGAGGCTGTCTTTAATTTTGCGGTTGATTTTCTGAAAAAATATGACTGGGATGGTGCCAATATCGCCGAACTCAATTACGATACGGTGAATGGCCCCGAAACCCCTAAATCCTATCTGCCCATGGGATCAACGACCCGGTCTGCGTTCCTTGCCCAGTACAATTTCGACCCGATTCTGCTCTTCTCGACAAGTTCGCCTTATTATTGGCAGCGCAACCGGGCGGCTTTGAAAAAATTCGAGACTTATCGGGCGCAGCGGGTGCTGGAGTGGCATCGGGAGTTGCTGGAAAGGGTCACGCCGGTTGCCAAAGCCCGGGACATGGAAGTCATTGTGACCATGCTTGACAGTCTGCATTCGAAAACCCTCAAGAGAGATACGGGTGTGGACTCGCGTCTGATTCTCTCTCTGATGGATCGCTATCCGTTTATGCTTCAGGTAGAAGATCCTTCCCATTTCTGGGCGGAGGGCCCGGACCGGTATCAAAAATTTACGGAAACCTATCTCAAGCTCGTCAAAGACAGAAGCCGCCTGATGTTCGACATCAATGTCATTCCTGACCGCAACATTGAAAAGTCGCATTCTCCCACACAGACGGCAATGGGGATCGAGCTTGCCCAGACCGTAAATGCTGCAAGGCAGGCTTCCGGAAGGGTTGCCGTTTACAGTGAAGGGACTGTGCCCTACCCGGATATCGATGCACTTTCCAGGGTGCTGGCTAACGATGCCATTGTGGAAAATCATTCCAATTCCTGGACCGTGGAATCGAAGGATGCCATCATCCTGAATGCTCCCGGCTTGTGGCAGAACTATCAGGTGAATGGCAAAATTTGGCCCGGCTGGGGAGAAAACGCCATCTTCATGCCTGCGGGAACGCACCAGATTTCACCGGTTGAACGCAGGTTCCAACTGATGGATAAGTCTGCCCTGGATATCCGTCTGCTCCGTTTTTCCGGAGACATGAATTCACTCACGCCCACGCAGCAAGGATTTGAATTTACATATGATTCGACGCTACGGACAATCGCGCTGCTGAACCGGGAACCTCACGAAATTCAAATTGACGGCAGGAAAACCGATGTGCAGTCTGTTGGATACGCCGGCAATTGGATCATTCTGTTTCCTATCGGCAAGCACCGGGTGGAAATCATTGCCGACAGCACGGCCTCAACGATCGTCAATACAACCAGCCTTTACAGTTCAACGGCGATCGTTATTTTTGGAACCGTAGCGTGTGGGCTACTGGGGTTGTTGTACATGGCCATCCTGGTTCGCCGCACCTTTTCGCATGCAGTTGGCGACAGCCCGCAATCGTAAAAGTTTTTTCCAATGGCGGGAGAGTCAAAATAAGGGAATAATCATGTTTTCGAATCTAGTCCTGAATTACACATTTGTTTTCAGTGTTGTTATCATCTGGTTCATGCTGGGCTATCAGTTCATCCTGTTCATGCTGGGCTACATATATGGATTTCGGGCACAGCAAAGGCGTGAGCAGCTTGAGCGCACCGATCCTGAGCTTCCCGCGATCTCCATCATGATTCCCGCCCACAACGAGGAGATGGTGATTGCAAAGACATTGGAAGCACTGCTGAATCTCAATTATCCCCGGGGAAATATCGAGTTTCTGGTCATCAACGATGGCAGCACGGATGATACCGCGAACATCGTCGAAACGATCGCATCCAGGGATTCAAGGGTCCGTCTCTATAACGTTCCTGTTGCACTTGCTGCGCGGGGCAAGTCAGCGGCGTTGAACCAGGGCCTTGGACTCTGCCGTCATGATGTCATCGGAATTTTTGATGCCGATAACACGCCCGAAGCTGATTCCATCATACATCTTGCCCGTCAGTTGATCGCCGATGAGCGCCTTGGCGCTGTTGTCGGCAAATTCCGTTGTATCAACAAAAAGAAAAACCTGCTGACCCGCTTTGTCAATATCGAAGGTCTTGCCTTCCAGTGGATCATTCAGGCAGGACGATGGAACCTGTTCCAGATGGCGACGCTGCCAGGCACCAATTATCTGATGCGGCGAACCCTTATCGAGAAATTGGGAGGATGGGATACGGAAGCCCTGACCGAAGATTCCGAACTCTCCATTCGGATCTACGAAGCCGGGTATCTGATCAAGTTCATTCCGTATGCGGTCACCTGGGAGCAGGAGCCCGAGAATCTGCGGGTCTGGTTCAAACAGCGGGTGCGGTGGGCAAGGGGTAACAATTATGTGCTTGAAAAGCATATCGCCCGCATCTTCAAAATCAAACCAAGGGTAGTGGGCATGGAGCTATTCTATACCATGGCGGTGTACTATCTTTTTTTCATCGCAATCCTGCTCTCTGATCTGCTTTTTGTGCTGGCGGTTCTTGGCTGGATTGCGATCCCGGTTCCCGGTCCCTACCGCGAGGTGTGGTTCTTTGCTTTCGGCCTCTTTACGCTTGAGCTGATCATCGCCCTGTCGCGAGAGCGGGAAGACACGCCGCTCAATGTCGTGCTCATTGTCCTGTCTTATTTCACTTACTGTCAACTCTGGATCGCGGTGGTGCTGAAAGGCGTTTACGATGATTTCATTTTGCGGCGCGAGCACAAATGGGACAAGACGCAGCGGTTCGAAGTCGAACTGAAGGAATGCGAACAGTTGGTCAAAGGATAGTTCTCCGGGATTTTCCCCTTGGATAAATATACCGCAGGATCTTTCAGGATCTGCTTTCCGGGGCGATATCAATGAACGCCCTTATGGATCGAATCCTTTGTCACTATCCAATCAAGCCAAGCGCACGTTGTCTCTGTGGACAGGAGTCGAGGTCAAGCCTGAAATATAAAATTAAAGGGGGTTGCCATGGTCAAAGGAACGAAATCCACTGGATTGAACAGAAGAGAGTTTCTGAAGGTCGGCGTGTTGGGGACAACTTCAGCCATTCTTGGGAGTCATACCCTTGCCAGGGCGGTGGAATACTGTTCCACGGAAGAGCCGTTTGCCTTTCCCGTGCCTGTCTATCGGACTTTGGGCCGAACCGGGCTGAAAATCACTGTCATCAGCTTTGGGGCCATGCTCACGCCTGAGCCGGAAGTGATAAAAGTCGCCTTTGATCACGGCGTCAACTATGTGGACACAGCCAGAAGATACATGGGGGGAAAAAACGAGGAAATTGTTTCCAAGGCGTTGAAAGGCAGGCGCGATAAGATATTTGTGGCAACAAAGACACAACCGTCATCGGTGTCAAAAGCGGACATCATCAACGATGTCGAGACAAGCCTCAAGACACTTGAAACAGACTATGTCGACGTGATTCAACTCCATAGCCTTACCGATAAAGAGAGATTATTCATTCCGGAGACGCGGGAAGCGCTCATTAAATTGAAAGAGCAGGGCAAGGTGCGTTTCTGCGGGATCACCACACATAAAAATCAGGCTGAAATCCTCAACGCCCTTGTGGACGACCCTGACCGATTCTTTGATACAGCGCTGGTGGCCGTCAACTTTAAAAGCGACAAGGAAATTACCCTTGCAATCGAACGGGCTGCCAGGGCCGATATCGGTATCATTGCAATGAAGACTCTGGCAGGCGGGTATGCAACCGATGTTTTGGGAAAGATCACCCCCTGCCAGGCAGCCATCAAATGGGTGCTGCGGAATCCGAATATCACTGCCGCAATTCCGGGCATGAAAGATTTGTCCCAGCTCAAGGAGGATATTGCCGTAATGGGGATGCCTTTTGAACTTGCGGACGAGCGCATCCTGCAACGTTACCATGCTGCCGTAAAACCCTATTACTGCCATTTATGCGGAAAATGTGAGGGAACATGTCCCATGGGCGTGGAAGTCAGCACGATCAACCGCTCGCTGATGTATGCGGAAGGTTACAAAAACTACGAACTGGCACTGTCTACGTACCGTGAGATCCCTGCATCCGCTTCTGCGCTGGCTTGCTTAGACTGTTCGGAGTGCGTTGCGCGCTGTGTCAATGGGCTCAATATCAGGGCCAAAATGGATAAAGCCAGAGAGTTGCTGGTTTAGGGGTCTTCCGGGAGGGCACCATGCAGATAACTTATAGGATTGCCTTGATAATCATAGGGTTGCTCTATGCGCCGCTTACGGTTTGCTCGGTTGAAACCGATATCGCCAAAGCGCTGCCGGCCCCCGCAGCTATCGAAGGCTGGCCCATGGACGGCAAGGTGACCCTCTTTGACAAGGATACGCTTTTTGATCACATCAATGGCGAATCAGAACTCTATTTTCCGTATGGATTTGAGGTGCTTGCCTTCGCCAGATATGTGAACCGGGATAATCCGCAGTCAGCTTTTGATGCCGATATCTATAAAATGGGCTCTCTGCTGGATGCCTTTGGAATGTATGCAAATTACCGAAGAAAGGATGATGTGGACGTCCATGTCGGTGCTGAAGGCACGGCTTCTTCATCTCAGCTTCTTTTCTATCAGGACAGGTATTTTGTGAGGCTTCAGTCAAGCGGAACAACAAATCCCGGATCTGACATATTCCTTGCGTACGCCCGGGCCATCTCTCAGAACCTCCCGCAGAACACAGGCAGACCCAAAGAACTTGAAGCGTTCATTGCCCCGGCTATAGAGCCAAAGAGCATCCGTTATATCGCTCAAAGCCTTCTCGGATATGAATTTTTTCGCAAGGGGATTGTGGCTGACGCCGTTCTGAATAATGAACCGTTTCAGGTCTTCCTGGTGCTTGAAAATTCCAGGGAAGCGGCGCGAAAGGCCTTTGATCAGTATGGGGAATATCTGAAAACATCAGAGAAAAACGTCCGGATCGCCCGGATGCCGCATCAGATTTCCCTGAAAGCATCAGATCCGCTGTATGGAAATGTAGTGGTTGAGCAGGCAGGCCGATTCATCTTCGGTGCGATCCGGGTCAAGGATACTTCCGGCGCCCAACAACTTATCGAGCAACTGGACAAACAGATATCAGGCAAATAGGCTCTTCAAAAGAAAAGGGGCGATGTCTCAATTTATTGAAACGTCGCCCCTTCTTTTTTAGAACTGTTTTTTAAAAACGGATTATTTGCCGAAAAGTTTGGCGATTGCTGCTGCCTGCGGATGTGCATAAATGAGGATCAGCGCAATGACGAGTGCATAAATACAAAGAGACTCGATCATGGCCAGACCGATCAGCAGGGTAACGGTGACTTTGCCGGAAGATTCGGGATTTCGTGCAATGCCTTCAACTGCGGCTTTCAAACCCAGACCCTGGGCAATACCGCAACCAAATGCTGCTACTGCAATACCGAAACCTGCTGCCGTTACGCATGCGATGAAAAACTGTAATGCTTGTGCTTCCATACTTTCTTTCTCCTTCTGGTTGATGTGAATACATTTGGGCTTCTTCCATTATCCCAAATCTGGTGAACTATTTTAATGCAATTCAGTATGATACGACTTATTAGCATATCGGTAAGAGGCTGTCTTCCGCTTCGAACCTTCGATCAATGGGCATGTTCCATGGCGCCGGTGAAATACATGATCGAAAGCAGAAAGAAAACAAAAGCCTGAACCAGCGCCACAAAAATACCCAGCGCCATGATGGGCAGCGGGGCAAAGAATGCGCCGGCAAGGAAAAACAGAATACCCAGAACCAGTTCATGACCCATCATGTTTCCAAAAAGACGGAAGGAAAGGGACAGGATTCTGGCAAGGTGACCGATGACTTCAATGGGTAGAATAATCGGAATCATCCACCATACGGGACCGCAAAAATGTTTGATATATTTGATGCCGTGATATTTGACGCCGATGACGTGGGTAAAAATGACAACCGTAAGTGCACAGGAGGCTGTGGTATTCAGGCTGGCGGTTGGCGGGAAAAAGCCCGGCACCAGCCCGATCAGATTCGAACAAAAAATATAGATGAATATTGTGGCGGCCAGCGGCAATAACCAGCGTCCTTCCTCTCCGGTGACATCCACCATGAATTCTTCAATTCCGGAAATGACCACTTCAAAGAAATTCTGCCCCTTTGTCGGAATCATGCTGATGCTTTTTGTTCCTAACGCGCCAAAGACGACCAGGAGCGTCATGACAACCCATGAATAGATGACATGGGGATAGGCATGAGCAAAATGTCCCAGGCCAACGGCCTCGAATAGCTTGACAAAAAAGAGATAGGGATGTTCCACCTTACATTGCCTCCTTGAAAAAAAGGTTTTTAAGTTCACGAAGCGTGGCGAGCATGATGCTGGCGACAACAACGGAAAGACCGATAAAAAGTCCCAGGGGGTGGACATAATGTCCGGATATCAGTATAAATATAATAAATCCGCTGAGGATGAACCGTAAATAGTATTTGGCCAGAATGACATTGTGAGAGGTAAGATTGGACGGCGTGAGCGATTTTTTCAGGGTCCGTGACAGCAGATGAAAATTGATGGTGACGATCAACCCCCCGAAAAGGATTCCCCAGAGCATGTCCGGAGTGGCCAGAACAAGGCCTCCGGCGCTCACCACTGCAAATACTATCCAGTTGGTTCGGGTGACAAAGGTCAAGAGGCGGTTTTGAATCGCGGTTTTTTCAGTATTTTCTGTCATAGATGGCTTGAATTCATGTAAGAGATTACAAATTTCTGCTTTTCCGGATTGCCAGACCAATGTTGCGATAGCCGGCTGCAATTCCCAGACAAAGAAAAATAAGGGTCAACCAGGGGGAACTCTGAAAATATCTGTCCAGATAAATCCCGGCAGCCAGCCCGATAAAAATGGACAACGCAACCGATAATCCAAGGCTGCTGTAATAGGCCAGTTCCCTGATGTTCCGTCTGGTCTCCCGTTTCATGAAAAAGAACGTCCTTTCGTTCAGAAAGGGGTTAAGGCTTCCTGTTTGAAGTTTCCTGCAACTAACATAGGATCATTTTCAAGTCAATGCAAAAAATCAATTTGACGGATATCCATCACCGGACCGTCCAGGCAGGCATGAAGCCGTCTGGCATCCGGGCTTTTACCCATGACCGCACAGCCCAGACAGGCGCCCATACCGCAGGCCATGGTGGTTTCCAGGGAGATCTGGCAGGGAACGCCCAGGGTTTCGGCGATGCCGGCCACACAGGCCAGCATGCCCGAAGGGCCGCAGGCCAGAATGATGTCAGGCCGCTGTTCTCTGGCACAAAGCTCCAGGGGGTGGGTGATCAGGCACTGGTCGCCCAGGCTGCCGTCATCCGTGGTGATGGTGACCGGCAGATTCAGGGCGAAAAAATCCGCTTCACATAAAATATCAGCCTTGGACCTTCCGCCCAGAAACAGGATGCAGCGTGACAGGTCAAACTGTTTTTTATAAAGCCAGCTTGTCAGAAACAGCATGGGTGCAACCCCGATGCCGCCGGCTGCCATAAAAATGCGGCTGCAGCCGGCAGGGATGGAGAACCCATGCCCCAGAGGCCCTAAAATGTCCACCGTGTCGCCGGGCTGGCAGAAGGAAAGGCTGCGGGTAATTCTGCCAACAACTTTAACCAGAATTTCAATGCCCTGGAGAATGCCATTTTCAGACTCGATCAGCCGGTGAATGGAAAAAGGTCTGCGAAGCAGGGGGTCTGTCTGGTTCGGCAGGCGAAGCATCACAAACTGGCCCGGGGTGGCATAGGCATACTGGGCGGAAGTGGTGATCCCGATCCGGTAGCAGAATGAGCCCATGGGCTGATTCCATAAAATGGTGGCGGTATCGATCTGCATGAGAATAATGCTTTTTATGAAATTCCAATCACTGCGGCAAACCGGCCAGTTGATTTTTCTTTACGGTATGAAAAAAAAAGATCCGTCCGGCACCGGGTGCAGAGGTTGCTGGAAAGAATGTGGTTCCGGGGAATTCCCGCCCCTGTCAACTGATCTTTGCTCATGGCCCAAAAATCAAAGCAGTCCGTGTGGTTTTTGTATGTCCAGAACGCTTTGGGTATTTCGGTGCGGTAATGGATGAATTCCGCACAGCACGGACCCAGGGAAGGGCCGATGCCTGCCAGAAGGTTCTTCGGATCGCTGTCAAACTCCTTTATCATGGCCTGGACCGAGAGTCCAATAATATTCTGAATGCTGCCTCTCCAGCCGGAATGAATATTGGCCACGGCTTTTCGAACCGGATCATAAATGAATACCGCCTGACAATCCGCTGTCTGAATAACCAGGGATTTTCCCCGGGCATCGGTGATCAGGGTATCCCCGGATTCGGCCTGGCCCGAAGAAAGTCCATTGCCTGAAGCGCTGAATCGGGGATGATGGATAATGGTCGTTCCGTGGACCTGATTGGCGAATACGAGCTCGGAATGCTCCATGCAGCACGAAATGGCCGCACGGTTCTGAAGAACATTGTTAACGTTGTCGCCATTTCCCATGCCGACATTCAAGCCCCGATAGCAGCCCTTGCTGAAACCGCCCTGACGGGTAAAAATCCCGTGCCGGATATCCGCATATTCAGACAGGTGGGGAAACTGTAAATAAAAAAGGTTGTGGGTGTGTCGGTATATCATGCGATTTAAGCCCTTGCCAGCGTCAAGACATCCACGCGGGCCGCTCCGGCCTGAATCAATATTCTGGCGCATTCATCAACCGTTGCTCCGGTGGTATAGACATCATCAATGAGCAGGATGTGTTTTCCGGCAGCCTTTTCCGGAGCATTGACCGTGAAGGCATCGGCAATGTTTGTTTTTCGCCGGTCCTTGGTCAGTCCGGTCTGTGGATGCGTCCATCGGCATCGCAGCAGCATGTCCCGGTCTATTCCCCGGGCGAAAAACTCCGGGTCCGGAAGCTGACGGTTCAGATCAATCAAATGATTGGCCAGAAGAAAGGCCTGATTAAATCCACGCATGCGGCGCCTTCTGGCATGAAGGGGAACCGGAACGACGGTATCGGGAACAATCGAAGCTTTTTGCGCGTACATGTCGTGAAGCGTGTGCAACATCAGCAACCCAAAAGGTCTGGCCAGGTGAATGCTGCCGTGAAACTTGAAACCCTGAATCATCCGCCTGAATGCACCCTCATAGATTCCGGCGGCGCGGGCCTGATGAAAATGCCTGGGGGCGCGAATGCAGTTTTCGCAGAGATGATCCTCCCCTTCGAAAGCGGTAAAGACGGTGCCGCACCGGGAACACAACGGGGACTGAGCCGGTTGAAAATCCATTAAACACGCCGGACACAGGAAGCGGCTCATGGCCTGCCTGAAGGTTAATGCGATGGTTGCACACAGTTTTTCATTCGATTGAGGGTCCGGACGGATAAAGGCCCTGCAGTTCAGACACCGGCTGGGAAAGACGGCTTCTGCAAAGGCTTTGATGATTCGGAACAGGGCTCATTCCTCCATTTTTTGAATCATGGCCCCGGCAAAACCGGAACAGGAAACTTCGGTGGCTCCGGAAATCTGGCGGGCCAGGTCATAGGTGACGATGCCGGCCTGAATGGTGGCCTGAAGGGAGGTTCGAATCCGGGCAGCCGCTTCTTTCCATAACATCTGCTCCAGCATCATGGCGGCGGACAGAATCAAGGAGCCGGGGTTGACCTTGTCCAGCCCCGCATATTTCGGGGCCGTGCCGTGCGTGGCTTCAAATACCGCGCAACGGTCGCCGATATTGGCGCCGGGCGCCATACCAAGGCCCCCTGTCTGGGCGGATAGGGCATCGGAAAGATAATCCCCGTTCAGGTTGGGGGTGGCGATGACGTGAAATTCCTCCGGCCGTAAGAGCACCTGCTGGAACAGCATGTCCGCGATGCGGTCTTTGATCACGACCTTTCCCTTGGGTTGAACCCCGCCAAATTTTTCAAAAAGCGTTTTTTCCGTGATCGTCCGATCCGGAAATTTCTCCTCGGCCACCTCATATCCCCACTGACAGAAGGCGCCTTCGGTGAATTTCATGATGTTGCCCTTGTGCATCAGGGTAACAGATGGCAACTGATTTTCAATGGCATGCGAGATGGCGGCTGCCACAAGACGTTTGCTGTTTTTGGGACTCATGGGCTTGATGCCGATACCGGACCGATCCGGAACCTGAACGCCCATGGTCTCCTTAAGAAACCGAATGACTTTTTCCGCATCTTCGCTTCCGGAAGGCCATTCAATGCCGGCATACACATCTTCGGTATTCTCCCGGAAAATCACCATATCGACTTTTTCCGGATGCTTCATGGGGCTGGGGACCCCTTGAACATAGCAGACAGGCCGGATGCAGGCGTAAAGGTCCAGTTTCTGGCGAAGGGCGACATTGACGCTTCGGATGCCCTTGCCGACCGGCGTGGTGAGCGGTCCCTTGATGGCAACGACATGGTGCTGAATGGTCTTAAGTGTTTCTTCCGGAAGCCATTTTCCAGTCTGGTGAAACGCTTTTTCTCCGGCAAGAATTTCCAGCCACTTTATCTTTTTCTTTCCCGAATAGGCTTTTTGCACCGCCGCATCCACGACTATTCGGGTTGCCCGCCAGATATCCGGTCCGGTCCCATCGCCTTCAATAAAGGGAATAACAGGATAATCGGGTACGGTCAAACGGCCGTTTGAATTAAGGGCGATCCTGTGAAATGATTCCATGAAATATCCTTGTAAAAAAATGAGTTCAAAGTCAAAATATCAGTGTGATCAGGCTATCGGCGAATGCATTCGGATATGCGATAAAAAATCAACCGGCTGTATTCATGCGCTGCCGCACGGCTTCATACATGACCACGGCGCCGGCAACCGATGCGTTCAGGGAGTTGAAGACAGCCGTTTGAGGGATTGAAACCAGAAAATCGCACTGCTTTTTGACGAGCGGGCGAATGCCTTTTTCCTCTCCGCCGATCACAATGGCGATGGGTCCGGTCAAATCCAGATCGTAGAGGGTTTGGTCGGCTGATTTATCCAGACCGGCAACCCACAATCCCGAATGCTTCAGCTCCTGGATGGTTGCGGACAGGTTGGTGACCATGGCCATTTTCAGGTGTTCCATGGCGCCTGCCGACGACTTGGAAACAGAGGGCAGGGGAGAAGCCGACCGGTCTTTGGGAAAGAGAATGCCGTCGACACCGGCACACAGGGCGGTCCGAACCAGGGCGCCCAGGTTTTGCGGATCCACAATGCCATCCAGAAGCAGCAGGAAACAGGAGGAGTTGCTTTCAGCAGAAGCCTCGGTCAGGTTTTCCAGCTCCACCAGCGGGTATTCACTGACTTTTGCGCCGATGCCCTGGTGGGCTTCCGTACCCGAAAGAACGGATAGCTGGGAAGAAGTAAGGGATTTGACCGGTAGTTTCAGTGCTTTTGCAGCCTCGGTCACTTCGGATAGACGATAGGGGGTTCTGTCCGTGGTGATATAGATCTCCAGACAGGTTCTTCTGCCGGCTTTCAGGGCTTCCAGCACCGGATGGATGCCGTAAAGGATTTCGGTTTTCATGGCGGTATGGGCACCAGGTTATGGTTAATAGGTTATGGGCTATGGGTTATGTGCCGATTCAGCCTGTAGGAAGCGATCAGCAGTATCAGCTCCCGGGTGGCAAGTTCCAGATCGTCGTTGACAATGACATGGCGGTATCGATGGGCTTGAGCCATTTCCTTTTTCGCGTTTGTCATACGGGTTTCGATGATATCCGGCCTGTCGGCCCCTCTTGATTCCAGGCGCTCCCTGAGGGTTTTCAGAGACGGCGGCCGGATAAAGATGGTGACGCTGGAAGGATAGCGTTTCAGAATTTTCAGCATTCCCTGGACATCAATGTCCAGCAGAATATCCTTTCCCGCCTCCAGCTCCCGGCTCAGAAATTTTGCGGATGTGCCATAAAAATTCCCGTGAACCTCCGCCCATTCCGCCCATTGGCCGGATTCGATCAGATGAGCAAACTCGTCTTTAGTAATAAAATGATAATCAATTCCATGGGTTTCTCCAGGCCTTGGCAAGCGGGTGGTATGGGAGACGGAATACAGCATGTCCGGAAAATGCCGGAGAACCGCCTGACAAAGGGTGGTTTTGCCGGCGCCGGACGGCGCGGAAAGAATAAACAGACAACCCTTTGCATTGGAGGAGACGCTTCCCATAATCGCAGCAGATGGGGTCATTGCCCGTTATTCCCATCCTTTAATGTTGAAAGCCGCTGAGAAATGGTTTCCGTCTGAATGGCGGAAAGGATGACGTGGTTGCTGTCCGTAATCAATACCGAGCGGGTTTTGCGGCCATGTGTGACATCGATCAGCCGTTTTTCGTCCCGGGCTTCATCTTTCAGGCGTTTAACCGGGGCGGAGTTGGGGGAGATAATGGCAACGACCCGGTTTGCCGCCACGACGTTTCCGAATCCGATGTTCAGCATCATGTGATTGATCTTGGGGATGGTATTGATGATATGGGGTTCCAAGCAGCCTCCTTATTCGATATTCTGAACCTGTTCGCGGATTTTTTCAAGTTCGGATTTGACCTCGACCACGCAGTAGGATACCGATGCATTTTCGGTTTTTGATCCCATGGTGTTGAATTCCCGGTTCATTTCCTGAAGCAGGAAATTCAGTTTCCTGCCTGCCGGCTCGGGCGCTTCCATGATCTGGCGGAACTGAAGCATATGGCTTCTGGCCCGGACGATTTCTTCGGAGATGTCGCTGCGATCGGCCAGAAAGGCCGCCTCCTGAGCCATGCGCCCCGGATCGATGTCCACAATTCCCTGGGTGATCTTTTGCATGCGGCGAATCAGCCGTTCCCGGTAATAGGCCACCAGGCCCTCGGATCCCATTTCAATTCTGGCCAGTTGATTTTCAATGACATCCAGCCGGGTTCGAATGTCGCTGGCCAGGTATTCCCCTTCCTGTCTGCGCATGGCCACCAGTTCGCAAACTGCAGCATGGGTGCATGGCTGGATAGCCGCCCATGCGGCATCCATGTTCTTTTCCGATTCAGAAGGCTTGATAATTCCGGCGGCCGCCATCATCTCCAGGGATACGGAAGACTTCAGCGAAAACCGCTCTTTGATCCCGGTCAATACCTGATAATATGCCAGGGCGCGGGGTTCGTCAATTTCAAAGGCAACGGGTGAAACAGCCGTTTCCGATATCTGAATCAGGATATCCAGGCGTCCCCGGCTGATCATTTCAGAAACCAGGGATTTGATTTTTTCTTCGAGAGCGGCATACCCGGAGGTGATTCGAAGCGAAATATCCAGGGTTTTGCTGTTGCAGGCGCGGATTTCACAGTTGACGGAAAGGGGGGATACGGTCCGTTTCGAGCTGGAAAAAGCGGTCATGCTGAGAATCATCGCAAGCTTTCCTTTAAATCTTCCATATATTTATTGCGGACAAGGGTGAGAAAATGCCGGATGGAATCATGGGCATAATCCGGGTAGGTCCAGGGAAGGGGTTGATAACCGTTATTCTGATAGATGAGCGTCAGGTCAGCGTAAATACACTTGCCGATATAGATTCTGTGCGAAAAATTCTTTCCGGTTGCCAGCACCAGCCGTTCCATCAGAAGATATCCGGGATCGATGTTGACCTGCCGCATGCCATCCGCGCTATACTGCGTTTCAATCGCATTGGTTTTCAGTTTGATGTCCGCCAGATCATCCTGCCCAATCAGGGATTTAAAAACGAAAACTCTCCGGAACAGGGGAGATCCCATTTCCTTTTCATAATACGTTGTAAAATCAAATGGAAATAACGGACTGACCAGGTCGATAGATCCGAAGCTTTCCATGAGATCGGCAGCCACAGCGGCCATTCGTTCCTGCTTCCGGGTAAACAGTCCGATGACCAGCTTGGCGGGTTTGGGGAGCTGGGGGTGACTCATGAGAATCAGGAAATCGGCTTGGCTTCTTCAATCAGCATGATGGGAATATCATCCCGGATCTCATAAATCAGTTTGCACTGGTCGCAGACCAGTCCGTTGCCGGTCTCATTCAGATAAATATCCCCCTTGCATTTGGGGCAGGCCAGGATTTTCAACAGTTCCGGGTGGATCGCCATGTCAGTCTCCTATCGTTTCTGGTTTAATTCAATTCAGTTTCGTGGATGCAATCTTTTCAGCAATCTGCGTGGTGCTGTAACCCTGGAGCAGGGGAACGCGGCAGACTTTGCCGCCATAGGATTCAACGACTTCCCTCCCCACCACCTGATCCAGGCGGTAATCCTCGCCCTTCACCAGAATATCGGGTTTTATGGCCCGGATCAGTTGAAGGGGCGTGTCTTCGTCAAACAGGACAACCAGATCCACACAGCCAAGGGCGCTTATAATGGCCGCCCGATCCCTTTCCGCCACAATGGGACGGGTATTTCCCTTCAGGCGCCTGACCGATGCATCCGTATTGAGTCCGACGATCAGGCGGTCTCCCAGATCTCTGGATTGATGCAGAAGATGAATATGGCCCGGATGCAGCAGATCATAGCATCCATTGGTAAATACCACTTTCTGGCCGGAACTCTGCCAGGATTTGATCAAAATCCGGGCGGACTCCAGAATGGCGATTTTGGATGCGCCGGTGCTCTGGCGCTGCATATCATTCAGCTCTATGGCTGCCGATAGCTCGGGTCGGGTAATGGGCTGGGTTCCCAGTTTTCCCACCACGATTCCGGCTGCCAGATTCGAGAGCTGAGCTGCCTGAGAAAAGGAAAGCCCCAATGCAAGGCCGGCCGCCAGCGTGGCAATGACCGTGTCTCCGGCGCCGGAGACATCGAACACTTCCCGTGCCCTTGCCGGAATAACGAGGGGGGAGGCGTCATTTCCGCAAAGAATCATTCCCCTGGAGCCCCGCGTGACCAGGAGCCATTCCAGCCCGTATTGGCGGCGGGTGGCCGTGGCGCTCTGAATCAGTTCCGGCTCGCCCTCTTCGGCAGAGCTGCCTGTGACCCGTTCCAATTCGGCAGTATTGGGGGTGATGCAGGTCGCGCCCTGATAACGGGTCCAGTCCGAGCCTTTGGGATCCACCAGAACCGGGATGTCGAGAGTTCTGCAATAGCGAATAATTCGCTGGCAAAGATTCGGGGTCTGAAAAATGCCTTTTCCGTAATCGGATAAAACGACCCCATCACAAACAGGCGCTACCTGCTCGAAACGGGCGAAGATTTTTTCTTCCAGCTCCAGGCTTAAAATACGGGGTTCTTCCTCATCCAGACGGAGAAGCTGCTGGCCTCTGGCCATCACGCGGGTCTTGGTAATGGTTGGCCGGACAAGGCTCTCCTGAAGCAATGGATCGATGCCTTTTTCTGAAAAAATCTTTCTTAAGCGGTTTCCGGCTTCATCTTTGCCGCAAACACCCAGGATCGAGGCCGGGCATTCCAGGCCGGCCAGGTTTGCCGCAACATTTCCCGCGCCTCCCGGAACCTCGGATTGCTGCCGGATCCGGACAACAGGCACCGGCGCTTCCGGAGATATCCGCTTGACATCGCCCCAGAGATACCGATCCAGCATGACATCGCCGACAACCAGAATTCGTTTTTGGTTCAAAGCGGATAAATTCATGCTGACAGGGCCTTTACGCCTTCATCCACGCAGCATGCCCAGAAATGCAGTATAAAGCTGTGGGCCTCCTGGATTCTGGCAGTGCGGGCATTGGGAACAATCACCGGGCAGTCGACGTCATCTTTGATGGATCCGCCATCTCGTCCCAGAAGTCCGATGGTTTGCATTCCCACGGAAGCCGCTTTTCGAACCGCTTCATGAATATTGCGGGAATTGCCGGAAGTGGAAATGACGATCAGCATATCTCCCTTCCGGCCCAGCCCCTCGACCTGCCGGGAAAACACCCGCTCGAATCCGTAGTCATTGCCGATGGCTGTCAATGCGGATGAATCCGTGGTTAAGGCAAGGGCGGGGTAAGAGGCCCGTTCCTTTTCGAACCGGCCCACAAGTTCCGCCGCAAAATGCTGGGCGTCTGCAGCGGAGCCGCCGTTTCCGCAGATGAGGATTTTATTGCCGGATTCGAGCGTTGCAGTCAGCTCCTTTGCCGCGCGGAGAATCTCCGGCTCCATGAGCTTCAGCGCCTGAAAACAGTCTATATGCTCAGATATCTGATCTAAAAACAACCTGGTGCCCATTCCTTTTCCTTCACGCTTTCAAGGCGATTTCGTAAATTGCTGCAGCCAGAAGTGGAATCATGATCTCATGATGACCCGTAATAGCATATCCCTTGCCTCCAGGCAATACGGGACGCTGAACCACATTTACGGTCGGCCGGTAATGCTGGATCATGTCAAAATTGGCGGTCGTAAAATGGCTGACGGAAAATCCCAGGTTGCGGGCAACGGCCAGGGCCTTTAGAAAAACCTCCGGCATCAAAACCGCGCTGCCGAAATTGAGCACAACCCCCCCGTCTCCCAGCCGGGAAACCGATGCTGCAAAAATGCGGAAATCCCGTAAAGACGCTTCCCCGATGGCCGCTCCGCTGGCCGAAGGATGCTGATGTACAATATCGGTTCCCAGCGCCACATGAAGGGTATAGGGGATTTTCAGCCGAAAACATTCATAGGTCAAAGCCCGGTTCAGGTGCGGTGGCGCCTCCTGTGAGAGCAGCCTTCCCACTGCTTCTCCAAAGCCTTCCCCGGGTGATTCTTTCGATGCCGCAGACTGCCTGGCGGCTTCGTTGACCAGGGCCGCCGTGTCTTCGGCCATCCCAAACGATCCGTCTTCAAGCTGGGAAGCCACATCCTCGGAGGTATGACCAAAGCGGGCAAGCTCCGTATCATGGATGGCCGCAGCACCGTTTGACGCCACATGGGTAATATACCCGTTTTCGGCCAGTCCTGCAAGCACCGGGCTGCATCCGGTTTTGATGACATGGCCGCCGATCATGGCAATGACCGGCTTGTTTTTCTTTTTTGCCTTGACCACTGCCAGGGCAACCGCCTTCAGTGAATCAGCTTTGAGTATTCTGGGCAGTGCATCCAGAAATTCCCGCATCGTCATGCCGGCGCGAATGGGTCCGGCTTCAAGTTCCGTGGTTACCTTGGAAATCCGCTCTCTGGCTGAGCAGGTGCGGACCCGGCGGATATCGATTTCCGGGAATGGTGTCATGGATTCTCCTGTTGTAGCAATTATTTCAAGGGTTTTTCCGCCCGGCGATGAGGGTCCGGTATATTCCGGCCATTTTGTCGGCAACCTTGTTCCAGTCGTGATTTCCGGCAATCTGTCCGGCGGCTTCTCCCATTGTCCGGCGCAGCTCCGGATTCATTAACCGGATCAGGGATGCAGTCATATCCTGCGCCGTTGGGTTTTCGGGCAGAATCAAGCCACTGTCGCCATGGGTCACCAGATCGGCAGCGCCCACGTTCGAGCTGATCACGACCGGAAGCCCTGCTGCCATGGCTTCCAGAACCACCAGCCCGAAGGTGTCCATGCGCGACGGCATCACAAACAAATCGCTTGCCAGGTAATAGGCTTCGACTTCATCCGTTACGCCGGCGAAAACAGCCTGATCGCTGATGCCAAGATCTTTGGCCATTTTCAAATACGGACCGGAATCTCCTTTTCCGACAATCAACAGCCTGGGCAAGGGGGGAGAAAACCCATTGCGCTTCATGCCTGCGATTCCCTGAAGCGCCAGATCCAGTCGCTTGATTTCAAAATTCATCCCCACAAAACAAATGACCACATCCGATGCGGAGAAGCCGTGGCGAGCCCGAATCCGCTCGCGGCAGGACCGGGCATTCAGACAGGAAAACCGCTCGATCGACACTCCCGGATGGACGACGGAAACCCGGTCTTCGGGAAAGGCATAATGTTTGGACAGTTCATTTTTCACCAGGGTTGAAACCGGCAGAATCATTTTCAGCGCCGGATTTTCAATCCCTTTTTTCTCAGCCCAGCAAGTGGCCCGGTCAAATCCGCTCAGGGATTTCCGGCGCATTTCACGAATCCAGGTTCGATGCGGTATGCCATGAAATGTCATCAGATCCATGTGGAAGATGCGCTCGTGGCTGTGAACCAGATCAAAAGCCATATTAAAGATTTTCCGCTGGGCAAACCCGGCAAAGCTGATGGGCTGAAGCCACCTGGGAAAGTGGATCATGGGCACTTTGTGAAAGGTAACCAGGGAAGAGCCGGAATCCCATTTTCTGGCAAATACATGAATATCAAACATTGCTGCCAGGCGCTCACAGAGCTGAAACGCCATGTTCTCCGCACCGCCGATGCGGCCGTATTGGGGAATCACCACGGCAATCCGCGGACAAGGAGGAGCGGATGAAGGATTGCAGTTGTTTTTTCTGTTATCTGTCATCTGCTTCCGGTGTGCTGCTGACCGCATAGAGGATCATTTCCCCTGTATCCCTGTGATACCAGCGGCCCAGTTCCTTGTAAGATTTAAAAACAGCCGGATCCGACGGTGTGAAACTGTGAAAAGGCCAGTGTTTTTCTTCCCACAGCACAAAATTCTGTCTGTTTTGTCGAAGACGGTCTTTAAACTGATCCGGATCATCGGGAAAGGATTCCAGGCAGCTCGTCAGATCGAGCGGGCAGGGTATGGCTCCGGGGAAATGAATATTGGCATAAAAGGAAATCCATATCTGTATGTGACGGGAGGTTGCGATCCGTGCACCGGATGATGCCGGGGCATTCTGAAAAACGGTTTCGCCGATCCGGATAAATACCGATTTATCCGGGTCCGGCGATTTCAGGTTTTTTGGAAGACTGACACCGATAATTAGAAGAAGAATCGCTAAAAAAACAGTCGTTGGCTGAACAGACAGTCGTCTGGGGAGAATCTCCAGAAGTCTTTCCATCCCAAAGGCGCAGAGAACAACGCTGGGTATCATCACGATTCCAAAGAACCGGTAATACAGCATCCAGGTTTGAAGGGTATGCATGTAAAGCAGGGCCAGGCCGGCGGCCGTCAGTATTGCCAGATATAAAAGCCTGGAATCTGAATGGATTCTGCGGTGAATTCCGGATAGACCGATAATATAAAATACGACAAACGGGTAGAAGAATGCTTCCAGAAAGCGATTCAATAACGTACCCAAAGCGATCAGCCAGATCAGGTTCCGGGCTTCGGGAAGGAAAAATTCCATGAAGGGATTCGGGCTGGACCAGACAAGGTTTTTCAGGCTTTCAGCCATTTTTTGATACTGGCGGATCGGCTCGATGAATTTTGCGGCAATGTCTTGTCCCCGGTGAAGATCGTTAAAGGACAGGCTGGAGATCATCAGCCCTGCAGCCGAAAAAAACACGATTACAAGAAGGGGGGCCAGAAAAATCAGAATATTGATCGTTCTGCGGTTGTTTCGGACGCATAGAAGATATCCCAGGGTTACCGCCAGAAACAATGCCGCCTCGATCCTGGCCCAGATCGCCGCCAGAAAGCAAAGGGATGCAACCAGAAGCAGCCAGGGGGAATGTGAGGTCGCCTGGCGGATCACCGCAAAGGTTCCGACGCATAGGAAAAACCAGGAGATCGGATCTCTGACCAGTTCAGCGCTGTTGCTGACCAGAACCGGGGTGACTGCAAACACCAGCAGACCCAGTACCGCGCTTTCCTCCCTGACCCATTCTTTAAGCATCAGATAAAGGGGAACAAGAAGAGCCGTGCCGAAAAACATGGAAACCAGACGCGCCGACAGAATCCAGTCGTGAATCAGGGAATAGCCTCCGGCAATCAGAACCGGGTAGGATGACACAAAAGGCGGTACGCAGGTTTTCAGGCTGCTCCAGTTTTTAAAGTACAACGCCATGGCCTGGTGAATATACAGCGCGCCGTCCGGATTAATGATCACGGTGTGCAGGCCGACCCAAAGCCGCAGTCCCAGTCCGGTCAGGATGACCAGCCAGGCTTTTGCTGAAATCTGCGAAAAAACCTGCCGGACAATCGGGGCGGTTTTCATAATATTTATGGAAGGCTGGGCTGCTGGCATTTTGTTTTAATAGTACAATCACGGCTCCAAGGTCAAGAAAGTTTGCCAGTCGAACTGGCCGGCCCCCTTGCGCAGCATTTGAATTTGTGATAGTTTTAGTCTATGAAACAATACGTTATTGATCAGTTAAGGCCGGATGACTATTTCAGAATTAAGGCATACCTGGATATGAACCTCCGGCAATCCGGCATCCCGGATATTTACTGGCTGATCCTGCCGCAGGACATGCAGGAGGGATGTCAGGTCGAACATGCGGGCTGCCAACCGTTTTATTTTGCTTTGGAACTCTGCCAGTCCACACTGTCTTGTGAACTGCTGGTGCGAACCCTGAACCAAGTCCGGTGCGATTGCATGTGCTATGCCTCACCCGCTCAGCGAAACTGGCTGATTCAGACTGTTGACGATATTTGCAATCAACTGGAAATTGCAATTTGAAGGCGAGCGTCCGGCCCCTTGCTGCTTTCAGCCCAAACTTGAAAAGAGGTTCATGAAAGTTTCCGATCTGATTAATTATCTTTGCACGGCGTTCATCATCATGTGGGTTGTCGTGGCGGTCGTCATATTTGGTACAGCCACCATTGTGGTTTCTTTTTTTGACAAAAAAGGAATTCTTCCTCATCTCGTTGCCAGATCGTGGGGGCAATCCATTCTTTTTGCCAGCCGAATCCATGTGGCCGTAAAGGGCTTTTCCAACATCGATCCGGACAAGCCCTATATTTTCATGCCCAATCACATGAGCAATGCTGATATTCCGGTGCTCCTGGCGCATTTAAAGGTGCAGTTCAGGTGGCTGGCCAAGGCAGAGCTGTTTCGCATTCCGCTTTTTGGCTTTGCCATGAACAGGGCCGGGTACATCAGCATCGATCGTTCCAATCGCAAATCCGCTTTTGAAAGTCTGGCCAGAGCAGCACAGATCATTCGAAATGGCCGATCGGTTCTTATCTTTCCGGAGGGTACGCGCAGCCGGGACCAGTCCGTCAAGGCGTTTAAGAAAGGCGGTTTTGTTCTGGCCGTTGAATCCGGAGTGCCGATCGTTCCGGTCGTCATTCACGGCACCTGGCGGATCATGTCCAAAAACGGGCTCATCATCCGGCCTGGAAATGTGACGGTGGAAATCATGGAACCCATTGAAACCAAAGATTATTCCAGGCAAACCAAGAATGATCTGCTGGAACGGGTCCGGGGGGTTATTGTGGAGAATTTTGAGAAAGGCAAGGCGGAGCCGTGAGCCTGAAAATCATCCCCCTTGGCGGATTGGGCGAGATCGGCCTCAACATGATGGCCTTTGAGTGCGACGATTCCCTCTTTGTTGTGGATGCCGGGTTGATGTTTCCCGAAGACCACATGCTGGGCGTGGACTTTGTGATTCCCGATATGGACTATCTGAGACAGAACCGGTCCAGGCTGACGGGAATCGTTTTGACCCACGGGCATGAAGATCACATCGGTGCGCTTTCTTACCTTCTGAAAGAGATCAACGTGCCGGTTTTCGGCACGCCGTTTACCCTTGGCATGGTCCGTCACAGGCTTGAAGAGTTCGGCATTCTCCACTACTCGACCCTTCACAGCGTTGTCCCCGGCGATAAAATCAGGCTTGGCGTTTTTGAAATTGAATTCATTCGTGTCAGCCACAGCGTTGTGGATTGCGTCGGGCTTGCCATTTACACGCCTTTCGGGCTGGTCGTGCATACCGGGGATTTTAAGATAAGCAATTCTGCGATTGCCGGAATGAATACCGACGTGGCGCGGTTCGCTCTGTGTGGCGATGAAGGGGTTCTGGCGTTGCTTTCCGATTCCACCAATGTTGAAAAAAAGGGGTATACGGCATCGGACAGGGAGATCGGCGAAAACCTGGCAGGCATTGCGCACCAGAGCAAGGGGCGGATTATCATTGCCCTGTTTGCATCCAGCATTGTGCGAATTCAGCAGATCGTGGACATTGCGGCGTCCAGAGGCCGGAAAATCGCGTTTAACGGGAAAAGCATAGAAATCAGTGTCCATATCGCCAAGAACCTGGGGTATCTCGCCATTCCGGAAGGCATGGAGATTTTTATCAACCAGATCAATAATTATCCGGACAACGAAATTGTCATCGTCACCACCGGCAGTCAGGGAGAACCCATGTCCGCCCTGGCCAGAATGGCCAGCGGCATTCATAAAAAGATCAAGATCAAGCAGGATGACACGGTCATTCTGTCCTCAAAGTTCATTCCGGGAAATGAACGGGCCATTGCCAAGATCATCAACAACCTGTTCCGGAAAGGCGCCGATGTCATTTATGAAAAAATATCCAATATTCATGTGTCCGGCCACGCGTTTCAGGAAGAGCTGAAACTGATGATCCAGTTGACCCGGCCCAGGTATTTTGTGCCGATACATGGGGAATACCGGCATCTTGTACTTCACGCCCGGCTGGCCATGGAGCTGGGGGTAGCCCGGGAGAATATTTTTCTGGTTGAAAATGGCCAGGCCATTGAATTCGATGAGAATGCCCGCCTTCAGGAACGTGTGGATACCGGCAGGATTATGATTGACGGAAAAGGGGTCGGGGATGTGGGAAAAAGCGTTCTGAAGGAAAGGCGGGTGCTGTCCGAAGACGGAATTGTCGGGGTTACGATGGCTTTTGACGAGACAACCGGCATTGTGATCTACGGCCCTGAAGTGTTCTCCAGAGGGTTTTTGTTTGAAACGGCAACCGGTCATCTCCTGGAAGATGCCGTATGCGTCATTCTGGAAGTTGTCGAGGATATCCCCCTTGGAACTCCGGGCAGGGTGGGTCTGATTCGATCGCGAATGCAGACGGCCCTCAGGAAATATTTCGATTTCACCATCCACCGCCATCCGATTATCCTGCCGTTTTTTCTGGAAGTATAAACAGAGCAGATTTTTCTTGACATCAAGTCGCAACATAACTACAAAATAGCTACATTGTGATCATAAAATGCAGCCGGCCGGGCCGATGATACCGGTGATATTCGGCGCCAGGAGCATGAAACATCATGCCGTTGAACGAAGACACCCACTCGGCCTACAGGGGGCCTGTTGACCACGAGACCGAACCACGGAAACATAACAGATCGGGAGGACAATGTGAAAATTCTGACAACCGTAAAAAAAGTAGTTGATGTGGAATTGAACATGCATGTGAGGGACGGCGCCATTGTTCAAGAAGGGCTGCAGTATGTCATGAATGCCTGGGACGAAAATGCGGTGGAAGTCTCTGTCCAGCTTAAGGAGAATCACAACGCGGAAACCACTTTGGTGAGCATCGGCGGGGGTGAAGACAATACCAAAATCATCCGCAGGGCCTTTGCCATGGGGATTAAAAACGCGGTTCAAATCGATGACCCGGCACTGGCCGAAGCGGATTCGTTTGTCTACGCCAGAGTGTTGCAAAAGGTTTACGAAAAGGGAAACTATGATCTGGTTATCACCGGCAAACAAGCCCAGGATACGGATAATGGTCAAACCGGAATCATATTGGCCGAGTACCTGGGACTGCCTTGTGTCAGCAATGTGATCGCCATCGAAGTGATGGATGACCAGCACATTAAAGTATCCCGATTGGGTGATAGCGGAACTGAAATCGTTGAACTGACGCTTCCGGCCGTAGTCACGGTTGATGTTGCCATTAATGTACCGCGGCTGCCGCAAACGCGCGGAATCATGATGGCAAAGAAAATGCCCATCGATGTCATGGATCTGGCGGCGCTCGGCACTTCGCATGATGAAGTCGGAGGGGGTGGGCCAAAATCGAAAATCGTTGAATTCATCGCACCGGAAACGCGCAAGACCGGGCGAAAATTTGAGGGTGATGCGGCTGAAATCACCGCCCAGGTCGTCGGTCTTCTGGCCAATGAAGCAAAGGTGTTATAACGGATTCAATATATCATTAACTTTCTTGATCGGACTCTCACCGCATTCATATAAGGAAACAATATCATGGCAAAAGTACTCGTCATTGCAGACATCAAACAAGGCGTACTGAAAGGCAGCACATCGCAACTTTTATCCAAAGCCAGGGCTATCGGTGCGGAAACCGCTGTGGTTGCGATGGGTCATCATATCGAATCGTTAATTCCCGGCCTGGTAAACGCCGGCTCAGATGTGCAATATGTCGCCGATGATCCCGGACTGGAGCTGTTTTCAGCCGGCCCCTATGCATCCTGTGTTGTTGATGCTGCCAGGCAATTCGGCGCCAACCTGATCTGGTTCGGTTTTTCCGAAAGCGGCAAAGCCGTTGCCCCGAGGGTCGCGGCGCAACTGGATGTTGCGTGCGCTACTGACATTACCGACGTGATGCTTCAGGCAGATCAAATTGAAGTCATCCGGCCCGCCATCACGAATAAAGTGCTGCAACGCATCAAAATCCATACCGGCCAACTGGTGGCGGTTGTCCGGGCAGGCGCTTTCGAGGCAACGGAAGGCATCTCCGGAACCGAAAACATCGTCAGGCTTTCTCCCCCGGCCACTGATTTAAAGGCCGTGATCCGGCAAATCCTATCGGAAGCAGGCGGGGAAATCGATCTTGCCGATGCCAACATTGTCGTGTCGGTCGGCCGGGGTGCCAAGGATCAGGCCGGTATCGATCTGGTAAAAGAACTGGCCAACGATTTAAAAGCCGGTTTTGGTTCAACCCGTGCGATGGTGGATGCCGGTTTCATCCCCCATTACAAGCAGGTCGGCCAAACCGGCAAAATCGTAGCGCCTACCCTGTACATGGCAATCGGCATCTCCGGAGCTATCCAGCACCTTGCGGGGATGAAAGGCTCAAAAGTGATTCTGGCCGTGAATAAAGATCCCGAAGCCCCCATATTCAACGTGGCTGACTATGGTATTGTCGGAGACCTCTTCGAAGTGGTTCCGATTCTCCGCGAGGAGATTAGAAAAATTAGAAGTTAGGCCGCTCAATTTGATGAGGTAAGCATGAATCCCCTGTTAATGTCCATAGTGATTGTTGTCGCGCTGACAGTTTTCAGCCGTACGATGGTTCGAAAAATTCGATTGTTAACGTCGCTCGAACCCACCGACAGAGCCGATCATCTGAAGCAGCGGCTGATGAATATGGCCATTCTGGCCATCGGCCAGAAACGCCTGGTCGCAAGAGCAAAAGAGAGAAGTTCGGGGCTGATGCATGCGTTCATTTTCTGGGGATTCTGTGTGTTGTTGATTCGCAGCATCACCTTGTATGGTGAGGGATTTCATGTCGGATTTCAGCTTCCGTTTCTGGGTGGCGACCATTTGGCAGGGTATCTTTATATCGCCTTGAAAGATATCATGGAAGGGCTTGTTCTGTTGATGATCCTCTGGGCGATTTTTCGCAGAGCCGTTCTAAAGCCGGAGCGACTGCACAATACATTCGAAGCCTATCTGGTTTTGGCGATGATCGGGATTTTGATGGTCTCGGACCTGCTGCTCGACGGCGCACGGTACAATTTAATTCAATTATACAACAACCCGGGAAATATTCACTACTTCAACAATCCTCAGTATGGCTGCGAATTTATCTGGACCCCGATATCGGTGGCAGCGGCCGCCCTGATTTCGGGATTGGGCGCGGAAGCCAATACAGCCATCCTGGTCATGATGTTCTGGCTTCATATCTGTACGCAGCTTACATTTTTGAATATTCTCCCCCTGGGCAAACATTTTCATGTGATCACTGCACTTCCCAATGTTTTTCTCAAAAGCCTGGGCTATCCTCATGAAAAAGCCAAGCTGCTGGATTTGGAAGATGCATCCGCCTGGGAGGAAGAATCCCTGGGAATCAATCATATCCATCAACTCAATTGGAAACAGGGACTGGACCTATACACCTGCACCGAATGCGGTCGATGCAAGGAAGTCTGCCCGGCGTATACCACAGACAAACCGCTGAACCTGCATGAATTCAATGACAAACTGAAGCTGGAACTTTTGGAAAATGCCGACTCTATCATCCGGAAGGCCAAACTGTCCTCCGCTATCCGGCAAAGCGAGGACCCCGGGCAAATTGAAAAACTCAAAGCGGAGCGCGCCGGCCTCAGCAGCAAAAAGCGGTTAATCGGCGATGTCATCGCGGAAGACACGCTCTGGGCCTGCACCACCTGCCGCGCCTGCGAAGAAGTGTGCCCGGTGACCATTGAACATGTGCCCAGAATCATCGCCATGCGGCAGGGGCAAACCCTGATGGCGGAAGCGTATCCCAAGGAGTTGAACACGGCCCTGAAAGGGCTGGAATATAACGGCAACCCCTGGGGAATCGGTTATGATAAACGCGCTGATTGGGCTGAAGGGCTGGACATCAAAACGATGGCGGACGACCCGGACGTCGATTATCTCCTCTGGGTTGGATGCGCCGGTTCCTTCGATGACCGGTCCAAAAAAGTATCGACAAGTCTGGCCAAAATTCTGCAAAAGGCCGGTATCCGTTTTGCGATTCTGGGTGTGGAAGAAAAATGTACCGGCGATTTTGCCAGAAAAGTGGGAAATGAAATGTTGTACCAAATGATGGCCCGGGAAAACATCGAAATCCTCAACAACTATAACGTCAAGAAAATAATCGCGGCGTGCCCGCATTGTCTCAATACGCTCAAGCATGACTATCCGCAACTGGGAGGCGATTACGAGGTCATTCATCATGCCGAGTTCATCGATCAGCTTGTCAAGGCGGGCAAAATCAAATTGAAACAATCGCTGGAAGGCCCCCTGACATATCATGATCCCTGTTATCTGGGGCGATATAACAATATTTATGACGAGCCCAGATCGATCCTGCGATCCGTTTCCAGGGGCGGACTCATGGAACTCGATCGGCACGGCCGGGAAAGCTTTTGTTGCGGCGCCGGCGGGGGAAGAATGTGGATGGAGGAAACCATCGGCAAAAGAATCAATCTGGCGCGTTCGGAAGAAATCGTCGGCCTGAATGTTTCGAATGTTGCGGTGGGGTGTCCCTTCTGTCTGACCATGATCGAAGACGGGATGAAAGAGCTGGGCAAGGAAGAAACAATCAAGACACTGGATATTGCCGAACTTGTGGAAAAAAATATGGCGTAAGGAATCCGTCCAAAACCCATATGCTTTCTAACCCCCATGCCCGGGGCGGGCGCAATGAAAGATAAACATAATAAGTAGGTTGCGTCTATTTTCATATAAAAATAAATCCGAACAATAGCGGAAAGAAACATTCTGAATGGCCAGTTGCAGCGTTATCCGTTGTGAAAAAGGGCTCTGCCGGAACAGCGATCAGGAACTGATTCAGGAAGAGCCCCTTTTAATCCGTGTCGAGGGCAAGCCCTATTCCGTTGTCATGCGGACCCCGGGTGATGAGATCCCCCATGCCGCGGGGTTCTGCCTGGGTGAAGGGATTGCGGATAGCTTTAATGATTTTGCAACCATAGGGTTCTGCCGGGATCTTGACCCGAATGTCGTGGAAGTCAGACTCAACCCCGAAAGACGGGAAAAAGTCCGTGATATTCTCGATCGAAAGGGTTTCATCAGTCAGACGAGCTGCGGAATTTGCGGCAAGGAGATGGTCAAGGACCTGTATCAGACCCTGTTGCCTGCGGAAGACAATTTTCAGATCGGCATGGATAAGATTTTTACGTGTGTTGACAAGCTTGTGGAAAACCAAATCAACTACACCCGCACGCGAAGTGCCCATGCCGCTATGCTTCTGGATTTCCGGCTTGACAAATTGTCTTTTGCCGAAGATGTCGGCCGGCATAATGCCCTGGACAAGGCCATCGGGAAACTGTTGCTGGCCGGCAATCTAAAAGATGCCTCAGTGGTGGTTCTCTCTTCCAGAATCAGTTACGAACTGGTGCAAAAGGTGGCCAGGGCCCGCCTGCCCGTGATTGTCGGCATGTCCCGCCCCACGGCGCTCGCCGTTGAAATGGGTCAATCTCTGAACATGACCCTGATTTGCGCAAGGGAATCGGAATTGATACTCTTTTGCGGTGAAAAACGAATCATAAGAAATCCAATCTGAACCCTCTGAGATCGTTCAAATGTTGAGAAGATATCCAGAAACTATTTCTTGTTGATGAGGTCAACGAGTCAGGGGCTGGACAATTGACTGAAAACCATTTATTGTCGTTATTAGCCGTTATCGTCAAGGGTTGGAGTTTCAGCTCACAATGATTTGGACAGAGGAGGAGAATGAAAATGATGCGAGCAAAAAGATCGATCCAACTGGCAATGGTTTTCAACTTGTTTTTTTTCTCTATCGCCTTTGGCGCCACCAATCGGGATGTCTGCGAAACGGGGTGCCCCTATTCTTCGATTCAGGCTGCTGTGGATGCAGCACAGGACACGGACACAATCCGCGTCGCCCAAGGCCTGTATTTTGAAAACGTCACCATAAATGATTCGATTACTTTGACCATCCAGGGGGGGTGGGACCAGACCTTTACCACCCGGTCCACGGATCCGACTTTGACCGTAGTGAACGGGATGGGGCTTGATTCGGTATTTTATATCAATGCCTCAAGCGACGAGAGCATTTCTGTCGCTATTGATGGCCTGACCATTACCAACGGACTTGCCTCATCCGGTGGGGGCATCTATGCTTATGCTTATGCTGGTTCGTCATCTACGACCGACACCCTTGTAGCCCTCACCCTTTCTAATAATAGAATTGTGGGAAATTCTACGTGGAACAGCGGAGGCGGCCTGTATGCGTACGCTTATACATACTCGGATACGGGCATCGCCAAAGTGGATATCACCATTACCAACAACCGGATTGCAGAAAATAATGCAAATAATGGTGGGGGCGTCTACATCAACGGCTATAGCAGCACTAGCCATTCCAAGAGGTCTGTGGCGAGATTTGGCCTTATGGGGAATGAAATAAACGGGAATTTTTCCACCAATGGCGGCGGCGCCTATATCAACCTCAGTAATTCTGATTCTGCACTTGGCGGCGTCAGCTCCTATATAGAGTCAAACGATATAAACGGGAATCATGCCCTTTCAGGCATAGGCGGACTCTATCTCTATCTTGACAATGCCCTTTCGCCTGATTTAAACATCGTCAACAACGTCATCAGTGGAAATTACGATAAATCCGGATCGGGAGGAGTTAGATTATCTTCATACCTTTCGAACCCCGTTATATCGTTTATCAACAACACCATCACGAAAAATACGGGTAATGCCCTGACCGCATATTCGGATGGATACGGCGGCGTGTCGGATAACTTTGTGTTGAATCTGTACAATAATATTCTCTATGGCAACTACCTGCCATCGTCCACCTCAGACGAAATTATTCTCGACAACTACAGTGACGGGAATATGGTGGTTCATTCCGGCAGCAACACCATGGGCAAGTTGAATGAAGATTCAGACTACCATGATGAAGGCGGTAACCTCACAAGTGATCCTCTTATCGGAGATGATTTTCATCTCCTGTCCGGGTCTCCTGCCATAAACACCGCCAATACCACTTATGCCCCGGCTACGGACAAGGACGGAAACGCCAGGGTGGGCAAACCTGACAGGGGTGCCTATGAGTATCTTGGAACAGATCACCAGGCAGTGATGCCTGTCCCGGTGGACCGGTATGATTTGGATTATCTCTCGATAACCGAACCTGTTGTTACGTCAGACCGCGCGACAGCCAGACCGTTTGCCGCTTATACAGATAATGCCGATGTCGCCCGCCTGAAAATCGCCCTGCCGAAATTCTCCGGTCCCGTGGATGTCTATATCGGACTTTTCATTCCGAAATTGGATAGTTACAACATCTATCAGATTGCAAGCGACCTCTCGCTCAACACCTCCGGCACCCCGGTGCCATGGCAAAGCGGCCTTACCGAGGCCGTTGAAAGCTCTCTTTACGGGGATCTGGATCTCTCGGACTGGCCCAGTGTTGAGTGCTTCTTTTATCTGATCGTTGTCCCCCAGGGTGCCTCGCCCACCGGTACCAGGTATGATGAGTATCGGACTTCTTTCATCTTAAAATAGACCGGCATTCGTGGACGGGGTTGGGGTCGGAGCATGATAACACATTAACATAGCAGGTAATTAATCGAAAATTGGAGTGGTTTTTGGCATAATATCTGCTTTTTCGATGGCAAAAAGAGGAGTTTTGCGGAACACCGATGGCGACACCCGATGGTCTGCAATAAAAAAGGAGGTGAGAATGAGAACATTCAAATCAACAGCATTGATTCTTTTGGCATCTTTCTTTTTGTTTGCGTTACCCGGTGTTGTATCTGCGGCAGGGCAAGGGAAGATCGTTATTGTACAAGGCGTGGATGTATCGAGCCTTGACCCCCAGAAGGCGTCGTCGTCCGTTGACTTAAACTTCTTTTCCACTGTTTTCGATGGCCTCCTGAGGCGAACGGGGGAAAACGAACTCTCATTGAATCTGGCCGAAAGCTACCGGAACATCAATCCGACAACCTGGGAATTCAAGATTCGGAAAGGTGTCTTCTTCCACAATGGCGATTCCTTGACGGCCGCCGATGTCGCCTTCAGTTACAGCCGGACAAGGAAAGCAAACAACCCGTTGCGGGCTTTCTCCACGATCCGAGACGTAATCGCCAAGGATTCCTATACGGTTCATATCGTTACGGAGAAGCCCGACCCGATTTTACCGAAACGGATGGCGTTTGCTGCCTATATCGTTCCCGAAAAATACATTCGCGAAAAAGGGGATGCGTATTTCGCGCAGCACCCCATCGGGACAGGACGCTATAAATTCGTAAACCGCACGGTGGGCGAATCCATCGAACTGGAAGCGAATGACCGGTACTGGGGAGCGAAGCCGGCAACGGTCAGAACCCTAGTTTTCAAAACGATTGCAGACCCCGAAAAGCGCGTTGAGGCACTGAAGAAGGGAGAAGCCCAGGTTGTGGCAGGTGTGCCGCCCCATGCGATTGCCGATTTGCAGAAGTATCGGGAACTCAGTGTGATCTCCGGGCCAAGTGGCAGGGTTGTGTATGTCGGTTTCAACATCATCAAGCCGGGCAACAGCCCCGTTTCCGACAAGCGGATCCGCCAGGCGATAAGCCATGCCATCGACAGGGAAGCGCTGGTCAGGGATACGCTCCTGGGCAGCGGTGAAATCTTAGCCACACCCCTTGTCCCCTCCGTTTTCGGGTTCGATCCCTCGATTCCATCCCACCCCTATGATCCCGTGAAAGCCCGGGAACTCATGGCGGAAGCGGGTTATCCGAAGGGGTTTGAAATCGTCCTGGCCAGTCCCGTTGGACGATACATCCGCGACAGGCAGGTTGCCGAGGCGATTGCCGATATGTTGAGCAAAATCGGTATCAAGACCAGCGTCAAGGTGTATGAATGGGCCGCCTACATGGAAGCCTATGAGAGCCGTCAGTTGGAGCCCCTGTATCTTATAGGATGGGGTAATACGATGTATGATGCGGACGGGGTGCTGGTACCGCTTTTTTCGTCGGGCGCTCACAATTCCAGCTATGCCAATCCCGAACTGGACAGGCTGCTGAATGCGGCACGGTTCGAGATGGATCCCGAGAAGCGGCAAGCACTCTACCGTCAGAGCCTCCTTCTGATTCATGACGATGTCCCCGGGGTTTTTCTCTATCAACAAACTGAAAACTATGGGGTCAGCAGGAACGTCCGAAACTTTGCCCCCCCGGCAGGAAGTGAACGGAAGGACTGCGATACCCTGGAACTGAGCGGCCCATAATGGCTTTGGAAAAATATAACCAAACATTGCTGTCCAGGACCTTTGAATGGGAGTGGATTTTGGACCAATGCGATTTTTATAGAAAACAAAACGATTCAGCCGCAACATAAGAAATTGCAGGGATTCATAACGAGGGGGGAATTGGAATGGCTCAGGCAGGGTTCAATGAGAAGGTAAAGCTGAATGTTAAAGATAATTTTGACCGGAGCTGTCAGATTTACAATGTATTTGAAGAGAAGCATCATTTTTTCGCCTCCCTTGCGCTCAAGCTGGCTGAAAATATCAATATAAAGCCAAATTCCATAGTGCTGGATGTAGGATGCGGGAATGGGATCTCGGCGCAGGTTTTAAATAAATATTTTTCCTGCCAGGTACTGGGGGTGGATTTATCGGAGAAAATGATAGAATCCGGCAGGATGTTGTGTGATTCTCCGGAGATCCGCCTTTTGGTCGGTGACGGTGAAAAGCTTGCAGAAGTTGCGGGAGACCAGGTTTTTGATTATGTCCTTTATAACGCCTCGATTTTTATTTTCCCCGATGTTGATCAGACCCTGAGGGAGGCAGCCGGCTGCCTGCGGCCGGGCGGTAAAATCGCCTTTTCCTTCTATCCCTTACTTGAAGGAGTCGCCGGTGAAGATCTCCTGGCTGAAGCGTTCAGGCGTCTTGGTGAACCGGTACCGCGTTTCCGGGTGATAACCGATTATGATGCAGCATGCCGGGCTCTTTTGCATCATTGCGGCGCTGTTACCAATCACCGTTGGGTAAGGCCGCTTGACATCGAATTTTTACAGGACTTTTTTTCAATTCCGGCACAGTCGGCATCACTTTTTCCCGGACGCGATTATGAAGCACGTCGTGAGCTGGTTCGGAGGCTATTTTTCACGCTTTCTGATTTATCGGAGAGGGCTTCCATAGTCTGGCGGATGGCGGAAGGAGTCAAACCTTAACGGTCAGATCATGACAAGGAAATAATTCCATGTTGCATTCAAGATGATACCGAGGCGGCAAGGAGGAGGCGACGCAGGCGTGCTGTTTTAGTACGTTGAAGAGCCGACGACGCGGCCAACACTGGTAGCGTTTGAATGCGACTTGGAATAACTATTGAAATCCGACCCTTGGAGAACTGTCCGTTAGACCGGGTGCTCGAAAAGGAATGTAACCCGATGAAGCTCTGGGACCGCCCGGACAACATCTTTGTTCTGGACGCTGAAAAAGCCGCATTCGTAATCATCGACATGCAGAATTTCTCCTGCGCTCCGGCAATCGGAGCTCCCCTTCCGCCATGATTGGGATACTGCGTTCAACTATTTTAGTGAGGATTGTAGTCTGGGACGCATCCGAAAAACGCATGGAAGGGAGAGGCTTTGGACTTCGCGTGCGCTGATTTCTACGAGCTCGATGACGAGGGGAAAATAAGATCCGGGTTCGTCTATGCAAAATTCTTTAATTCATGATTTCTGATTCCCATGTTCCTGCTTTTTTCTTGACGGCATTCCTGTTTTTCCTTATAGTCATTTTTTAGCTATAATGTAATTATAATGTGACTTTCTAGATTTTGGGAAAACCGTGCATTTTTCTTGACACATAGTTACGATGTGGCTATATCGTAACTATGTTGTAGTGCGAGTATACGGATTCAGGTAATATAGAAGGGGAAAAATATGAGGTACGCAGAGACAGGGTTTAATTTGGAAGTGGATCTCACCCGGGGAAACATTGAAAAGGTCGCAACAGACCCAAGAGACACCGAGCTTTATCTGGGGGGTCTGGGGACCAACGCCAAAATATTGTGGGACAGGGTTCCCCCTGAGGTTGAACCCTTTTCTCCGGATAATTTGTTGATATTCAGCGCCGGTCTGTTGTGCGGCACACCTGCCACGGGTTGTAATCGTACCATTGTTTCCACCATTTCTCCTCAGACGCAGCTCATGGCATTTTCAATGATGGGGGGATTTTGGGCGCCGGAATTGAAGTATGCCGGTTATGACAAGGTGATCCTTCGCGGCAAATCCCCGGATCTGGTTTATTTGTGGATACACAACGACAAGGTGGAAATACGGGATGCTTCGCATCTCAAGGGGAAGGGTGCGGTTGAGACCGCCGAGCTGATTAAAAAGGAGTTGAATGAGCCCAAAGCCCAGGTGGCCAGTATCGGACTGGCCGGTGAAAACAGGGTCTATTTTGCTTCCATCGAGCAAGGCAGATCCAGCGCCAGCCGGGGCGGAATCGGGGCTGTCATGGGCGATAAAGGATTAAAGGCGATCGCTGTCCGGGGAACAAATGATGTCAATGTCGCCCGACCGGCAGAATATTTGGGGCTTTGCAACGAAGTGCTGGAATATATAAAATTCCGGGAAAATCACCCGATTCCGGGGGTCATGCCCATTTTGGCCGGGCTTGGATCGCCGCAGGAGATGAAAGTCCATGACGAGAAGTGGCATACCGAGAATTTCATGTGGGGCAATTCCCGCACCCGCAGAAAAGATTTCTGGAACGATGAAATCGAAAAGCAGTGGACGGACACGATGCACCAGGCGCGGACGCGGCTGATAAGCTGCTACAACTGTCCGATGAAATGCGGGGCAACCATTTCCCTGCCGGGACTGCCGACCTACATGATGAAATGCTTCACGAAACTGACGTATACCATGGCGGCCATGTCGGACCTGGATTTTGGTTTAAAAATCGCGCAGCGCGCCACGGAGTACGGCGTGGACGGATTCTCGGCCCCGCAGGTCATGGCTTTCGCCCTTGAGCTCTACGAAAACGGCATTTTAACGGATAGTGACTTCCCGGGAATGCCGTCCGACAGCGAGGGAAGATTTTACTGGTTGCTTGACAGAATCGTCCGAAGGGAAGGGATCGGCGATGTTCTGGCCAACGGGACGTATTGGGCCGCCCAGCAGATCGGCAAGGGCGCTCAAGCCTATGCGCATAACAATATCAAGAAACATGAGCAGCTGCCTCTCAAACTGTCCATGCTGAATCCCATTTATTTCCTGATGTATTCCACCGGGGAGAAGATAAACATTACCCAGATTGAAGGGCAGTTTCCCCAGGCGCCTTTCCCGACGAGAGAGGAGCGGGAAGCGTTTGTAAAGGACTGGATCCAGGTGCCTGATGAAAAGTTCAAGCAATATTTTCTGGACTGGGAACTGCGCGGAGAAAACTCGCTCCCCTTTTACCCGACGGTTGAAATGACGTGTGACATAGTGGATTGGCAAGAGCGGATGCACTATATTGACGATGCCCTCGGCATGTGCGCCGGCTTATCCTCCTTTCCCCTGAAACCCCCGTATCATATCCACAATTACCCGAAATTCATCGCATCCGGGGCCGGAATCGATATGGATGAAGCCAAATTGACGCAGGCAGCCAAGCGGTACCGGACTTTGGTCAGAGCCGTTAATGTAAGAAGAGGCATGAGACGAAAAGACGAAAAGCCTCCGGAGAACCATTGGAAGAAGCGATTTCCCGAACTTGAATCTCAGCTCCTGGATGCGTATTACGAACTCAAAGGGTGGAATAAAGACGGGATCCCAACCAAAAAGAAGTTGGACGAACTGGAATTGGGTTACGTGAGCGAAGATTTCCTGAAGCGGGGGATCTTGACGGACGGCGAAGATACGTCCGGAGAAGACGCTCCTTCCGAAGAGGCTGCGGCGGAAAAAGAGAAAAAATAGAGTGGGGGGGTGATATCCGTGAAGGGCGAGAAAATAAAGAAAAAAATTAAAACCATAAAAATTGATGTGGATAAATGCAATGGTTGCCGGGCATGCGAGGTCATCTGCTCCTCCTTTCACGCTGCGCCGAAGTACAGCAGCAACAATCCGGCCAGATCCCGTATCCGGGTGATTCGAGATCCTTTAAGAGACGTATATGTTCCGGTATACGCGGGCGAGTACACGCCATCCGAATGCGCCGGCAGAGACAAATATACGATTGACGGAAAGGAATACGACGAGTGCGCCTTCTGCAGGGCTTCCTGCCCATCCCGGGATATTTTCAAAGAACCCGATTCCGGCCTGCCTTTAAAGTGCGATATGTGTGAAGGCGAAGACGAGCCCTTGTGTGTCAAGTGGTGCCTGGTGGATGCCCTGACTTACGAAGAAAGGGAAGAGGAAGTCGAAGAAGCGGTGGAGCAGGAGGAGCTGGAGACCGGATTGGAATCCCTGGCAAACAAATATGGATTGCAGAAAATGATGGATACCGTTGCCCGATTGTCAAAGAAGGTTTGAATCGTTCAGGCGAAAGAAGAGGATTGATAAAGACAGTGGAAACAGTCGCTCCCTTCAAGGAAGTCATACAAGAGATAAAAGAGGCTGGCGGGCAAGCCTTCCGGTTTTGTTTTCAGTGCGGATTGTGCGATACGGTTTGTCCCTGGAACCGGGTCAGACCATTCAGCATTCGCAAGATCATCCGGCAAGCCACGTTTGGCTTGACCGAGATAGATGGTGAGGACATCTGGCGTTGCACAACCTGCGGAAGATGCCCTCAGCGCTGCCCCAGGGGAGTAAAACAAATAGAAGTCGGGGTAGCCTTGCGAAGGGTTGCATCGAATTATGAGGTTTTTCCCGCTTCTGTCCGCTCCGCCCGTACCGCACGAGCCAGCCTTATTTCCGAAGGCAACCCCCTGCAGTTTGAACGAAAAAAGCGGGCGGACTGGGCTAAGGATCTGTCAGTCAAAACGTTCGCCGAGGGGATGGAAGCATTATATTTTGTCGGCTGTTACCTGAGCTACGATCCCAGAATGAAAAAGGTCGCAACCGCCACGGTCAATATCCTTAAAAAAGCAGGGGTGAATTTCGGGATATTGGGTTCCAAGGAAAACTGCTGCGGGGAAAGCATCCGGAAGACCGGCAGCGAGGAAGTATTCAGAAGCCTGGCCAAAGAAAACATCAAAACGTTTATCGACAATGGGGTGAAGAAAATCATAGTTTCCTCTCCTCATTGCTACCACACCTTTAAAAACGAGTATCCCGAATTCATGGTGAAATTTGAGGTGGTCTATATCTCCCAGTATCTACTCGAGCTGATTCATGCGGGAAGGCTTGAGATCACCCAGGCGTATGAAAAGAAAGTGACGTATCATGATCCCTGTTACCTGGGTCGGCATAACGATATATATGAAGAGCCCCGGGACGTTTTAAAGAAGATACCCGGCCTGGAACTGATCGAGATGGCGGATTCACGCAAGGATAGTCTCTGTTGCGGCGGGGGAGGCGGCAGGATCTGGATGGATACGCCAAAAGGTGAAAGATTCTCCGATCTCAGATTGGAACAGGCCAATGCGGTCGGGGCCCAGGTGCTGGTGACTTCCTGTCCGTATTGCATCACCAATTTCGAGGAAAGCAGGTTAAACCTGGAGTATGGTGACGTGTTAGAAATCAAAGACATCACGGAGGTTATCCAGGAAGTGATTTAAAATTGTTTCAAGTGGTCAGTTTCAAGCGTTAATTTTAACACCTGAAACTGATTGCACATATGGATGAGGTCATAGAAAATGGAAAACGAAGTATTGCCTACAGAGATAATTCAACAATTTTCCGATAGTCTTGGAGACAGTAATTTTGGAGACGTAATGGTTGTGGGCGGAGGGGTCAGCGGCATTCAAGCCTCTCTGGATCTTGCCACTGCGGGATTCAAGGTTTACCTGGTTGAGAAAGGGCCGAGCATTGGCGGGCATATGGCTCAGCTTGACAAAACCTTTCCCACCAATGACTGTTCCATGTGAATTCTCTCACCCAAACTGGTCGAGGTCGGCCGGCATCCAAATATAGAGGTTCTGACATTTACAGAAGTTAGCGGTGTAGAAGGGGAAGCAGGGGACTTTAAGGTAACCCTGGTTAAAAGGCCAAGATACATTATAGAGGACAAATGCACGGGTTGTACGACCTGTGTAAAATACTGCCCGGTTCAATATCCGGATCAGTTCAATCAGGGAATATCGACGAATAAGGCCGTCCATGTATTCTTCTCTCAGGCGATTCCCCTGGTCGCGTATATTGATGAAAGCTGTCTTTACCTTAAAGAAAAAAAATGTGATATCTGCAGAAGCGTCTGCCAGGCCGGCGCCATCGATTTCAAGCAAAAGACGGAGAAGGCGGAAGTCAATGTCGGGGCGATCATTCTGTCTACCGGCATCGAGCCGTTTGATCCCAAGGCGAAGGATGAATACGGCTATGGAAAGATGCAGAACGTGGTCACCAGTATGGACTATGAACGGCTGCTGTCCTCCACCGGGCCATACGAAGGTGAGGTGCGGCGGACTTCCGACAAGAAACATCCCAAAAAAATAGCCTGGATTCAATGCGTCGGGTCCAGGCGGGTTATCCCGGGAGAGAACAGCTATTGTTCCGGCGTATGCTGCACCTATACCCAGAAGCAGGTGATTTTGACAAAAGATCATGAACCCGAGGCAACGTGTACGGTGTTCCATAACGATATTCGTTCCTTTGGCAAGGACTTTGAACGATATTTTCAAAGAGCCGAACAACTTCCCGGGGTTGAATTCATCAGAAGCTATGTATCCATCGCAAGAGAGATCCCGGAAAGCAAGAACGTGGTTCTCAGATATGCGACCGCAGACAGTGGTGTAAAAGAAGAAGAATTTGAAATGGTGGTATTATCCGTTGGATTGAATCCACCTGCGGATAATCAGAAAATGGCGGACAAGTTCGGCATCGCGCTCAATTCGCACGGATTCTGTCAGGCAACGCATGCCAACCCCATGGAGACCACCCGGCCCGGGATCTTTGTATGCGGCGCCTTCCAGGGTCCCACGGATATCCCCGAGTCGGTTTTTACCGCCAGCGGGGCCGGCTCCCAATGCGGTGAATTTCTTGATTACAGGCGGGGGAAGCTGGCCAGGGAAAGAATCTATCCGCCTGAAAGGGATGTCTCAAAAGAGATGCCCAGGATAGGCGTCTTTGTATGTCATTGCGGGGCCAATATTTCCAGCGTCGTAAATGTTCCTTCCACGGTTGAATATGCCTTGACCTTGCCCAATGTCGTCTATGCTCAGCAGCAGCTCTTTTCATGTGCAACGAATTCCGCCAAGGAAATAACCGATCTGGCCAAGGAAAAAGGGCTCAATCGCGTGGTGATTGCCGCCTGTTCCCCCCGGACTCTGGAACCGTTATTCCGGGACACCCTTCGGGAGGCGGGACTCAATCAATATTACTGTGAAATGGCCAATATCAGAGAGCATTGTTCTTGGGTCCATTCCAAACAAAAAGAAGAGGCCACGGACAAGGCCAAGGATATCATCCGGATGTCGGTGGCACGCGCCCGCTATCTGGCGCCACTTCAGGAATTTGATCTGCCGGTGAACAAGGCGGCCCTGGTGGTTGGCGGCGGTATCGCCGGAATGACCTGTGCGCTCTCCATAGCCAGCCAGGGACATGAGGTTTACCTGGTGGAAAAGAATAAAGATCTGGGGGGGATGGCGCGAAGAATTCATAGCACCCTGGAAGGGATGGATGTTCAAGCTTATTTAAAGGATATGATCCGCGCAGTTTATAAAAACCCCTTGATACATGTATCCCATGAAGCCACCATCACGGATGTTTCCGGTTATGTGGGGAATTTTATCACCACGGTGAAAACTGAAGGAAGGGCCAAGGAAATAAAGCATGGTGCGTCCGTCATCGCTGTCGGTGCCGATGTATATCAACCTGTTGAATACCTTTATGGCGAAGATGACAGGGTCATGACCCACCTGGAGCTGGAGGAAAGAATCGTCAGGGGGGAAGAAGCGTTAATCGGCGCCGGGAGTCTGGTGATGATCCAATGCGTTGGATGCAGAAATAAGGACAGAAATTACTGCAGCCGGGTCTGTTGCAGTCATGCCATAAAAAACGCCTTGAAACTGAAAGAGAAAAACCCGGAGATGGATATCTATGTTCTCTTTCGGGATATGAGAACGTATGGGCTCAGAGAGGATTTTTACCGGGAGGCGTCGGAGAAAGAGGTAAAGTTCATCCGTTATGAGCCGGAGGATAGCCCCAGGGTGGAAGCCGCTGTAGAGGAAGGCCGGCCTGTTTTAAGGGTTAGCGTGACCGATCCCATATTGGGTCAGATGCTTGCCATAGATGCCGATTACCTTTCTTTGGCTGCCGCGGTTATTCCTTCCGCATCTACCCGGGAAGTGGCTGGATTATTCAAGGTGACGTTGAGTCCGGATGAATTTTTCAAAGAAGCCCATGTGAAATTAAAACCGGTCGAGTTTGCTGCGGATGGCATTTATCTTTGTGGAATGGCGCATTATCCCAAGCATATAACGGAAACGATCAGCCAGGCTTATGGTGCTGCCGGCCGGGTCTTGACGCTTCTGTCAAAAGATACGGTCATCGCCTCGGGTTCTGTTTGTGAGGTGACAGATGACGATTGCGTATCGTGCGGGGCATGTATTACAGCCTGTACGTACGATGCGATAGCGTTTCGCGATACACCCAAAGGCAGAAAGGCCTGGGTGAATCCGATTCTCTGTAAGGGAGATGGCGTCTGTAACGCAAAATGTCCAACAAATGCCATTGTACTAAAGCACTTTACCGATGAGGAGCTCTTGAGTCAAATTGATGCGGCAATGCCAGGACACTTGTAGGGGCGGGCACCCTGCTCTATGAATGTACGGGAACCACCAACAGGGCAACCATGAGGGGGTTGTGCCCCTACACAATGGACAAACAGGGATTACTAACAAAGGCGGTGAGATCGAATGGGTACAGGTTTTGAATTTAAACCAAGAATACTGGGTTTTGTATGCCACTGGTGAGCATACGGCGCTGCTGACCTGGCTGGAGTCTCCAGACTACAATATACAGATGAAATCAGGCTGATTCGTGTCATGTGTTCCGGCAGGGTTGACCTGAAATTTATACTCAGAGCCTTCTTGAATGGACTGGACGGCGTGTTGATTGGGGCATGCCGGCTAAATGAATGTAATTATGTGACACATGGAAACTACGACGCCTTAAGCAACACGTATCTATTTAAAAAAATAATGGCGCACATCGGACTGAACCCGGAAAGGTTAAGGATCGAATTCATGTCCGGCGCCGATGGTATTCTTCTGGCTGAAGTGACCAATGAGTTTACCAGGAAGGTGAAGGCGTTGGGACCGCTCGGCAAAGGCGAAGGAATAAGTGGAAATGAATTGAAGCTCAAACTGGAAGCAGTTGAAAAATTAGTCCCCTACGTGAAGCTGGTGGAAAGGGAGAGACTGAGAGTGCCGGTTAAATCGGAAGAAGCGTATCATGAATTTTATAACTCTGATGAGGTAAACAGGCTATTTGATGAATTGATTGGCGATAAACTGTCAGTAAGCCAAATTATGTTGCTCCTGCGGGAAAGCCCCCTTTCGACAGGCAACATCTCTGAGATTCTGGGGCTGAACCCGTCTGAAGTATCCAGACACATGAACAGTTCATCACGGCATGGATTTGTCAGGTACGATGAACGCCAAAAGTGTTTTGCTCTTGCCTAAGGTGACTGTAGGGGCACGATATATCCTGACTCATTCCATGTTGCATTCAAGATGATACCGAGGCGGCAAGGAGGAGGCGACGCAGGCGTACTGTTTTAGTACGTTGATGAGCCGACGACGCGGCCAACACAGGTAGCGCTTGAATGCGACTTGGAATCAGTAGTGATCAGGGGAAAGAAGACGATTAGGAAAGCGATTATGGACAATGGTAGAATCGATCAGATTATTGATAAACATCATGGCGAAGCCAGTTCCCTCATTCAGGTATTGCTGGAGATTCAGAGCGAAAATCATTGGCTTCCCAAGGAAGCATTAGAGAAGGTCAGCGAAAAACTGCATGTTCCTTTAACCCGGATACAGCATATTGCGACCTTTTATAAAGCCTTTAGTCTGGTTCCCAAGGGACGCCATGAGATTCACATTTGTGTGGGTACTGCCTGTCATGTTCGGGGTGCGACGCGTGTCCTCGACACGGTGCAAGACCTGACCGGAATTAGACCTGGCGAAACGGACCTGGATTTGAAGTTCAGCCTGGAAACTGTTAACTGCCTCGGCTGCTGTGCTTTGGGACCGGTGATGGAAGTCGATGGGAAGACTCACGGCAAGATGGCGCCGGTCAAGACGGCGGACGTGTTAAAAAACTATGAGTAGGATAAAATCATGTTGCGGATAAATTCACCCGCTGAATTGGAAAAATTCAGGAAGGGTATCTTGTCGAAGAGAGACCCGAATAAACCTTGCATTACACTTTGTTCCGGATCCGCGTGCCATGCTTCCGGCAGTGGAGACGTTGCTGCGAGTCTTGAAGCAGAGATTGAAAAACAAGGCTTGAGTGCCGAAGTGGACATCCGGAGGACGGGTTGCCATGGTTTCTGTGAGCGGGGGCCGATCATCGTTATCCACCCTGAGGAAATATGTTATTTCCAGATAGAGCCCAAGGATGTTCCGGATATTATCTCTCAGACGATAAAAGAGAAGAAGGTCATAGAGCGGCTGCTCTATACCGATCCCGACACCCGTGAAAAGATTATTCATGAATCTGAAATCCCCTTCTACAAGAACCAGAAGCGGCTTGTTTTCGGTTCCAACGGCAGCATCGATCCCAAGAGCATCGACGACTATCTGGCCATCGGTGGTTATTCCGCGCTGGCCAAGGCGCTTTCCGAAATGAGTGCCGATCAGGTATTGGGGGAAGTTAAGAAATCCAACCTGAGAGGCAGGGGCGGCGGCGGCTTTCCCGCGGGAAGAAAGTGGGAAGGGTCGAGAAATGCCCCGGAGCCGGTAAAGTATGTGATTGTTAACGCCGACGAGGGAGACCCTGGGGCGTATATGGACAGGGCGCTCCTTGAAGGAAACCCGCATGCCATCCTCGAAGGGTTGACCATCGGCGCCTATGCCATAGGCTCCCACGAAGGCTATATTTACGTCCGGCAGGAATACCCACTGGCAGTGGAGAATGTGAACATTGCGATCCGGCAGGCCGAGGCGTATGGGTTTCTTGGGAAAAATATCCTGGGTTCGGGCTTTGATTTCAAGGTTATCGTGCACCAGGGGGCAGGCGCTTTCGTCTGCGGGGAATCGACGGCGCTGATGACGGCATTGGAAGGCCGAGCCGGAGAGCCCAGGCCGAAATATGTCCGCTCCAACATCGTAGGCCTCTGGGGCAGACCCAGCGTGCTGAATAATGTCGAGACATGGGCGAATGTGCCGCTGATTATCAATAAAGGTGCGGACTGGTTTACGCAATTCGGAACTGAAGGGAGCAAGGGCACGAAGATATTCTCCCTGGTCGGCAAGATTACCAATACCGGCCTTGTGGAAGTCCCCATGGGCACGCCCCTTAAGGATATCATCTACAAGATAGGCGGCGGCATCCCCGGGGGCAAGCGGTTCAAGGCAGTGCAGACCGGGGGACCGTCCGGAGGATGTATCCCCGAGGATCTGCTGGATCTGGAAGTGGGTTTTGATGAACTCACCCAGGCCGGCTCCATGATGGGATCAGGCGGGATGATCGTCATGGATGAAGAGACCTGTATGGTGGATGTCTCCAGGTACTTCATCGACTTTCTCACGGATGAATCTTGCGGCAAATGCGTTCCCTGCCGTGAAGGTCTGAGGCAGATGCTCAAGATTCTCACGAGGATTACTGAAGGAAAGGGAAAAGAGGGTGACATCGAACTTTTGGAGGAGATATCCGAGACAGCCAAGGACGCCGCCCTTTGTGCTTTGGGCAAGAGCGCCCCGAATCCGTTTCTAAGCACGCTGCGCTACTTCAGGGATGAGTATGAGGCGCACATCAGGGAGAAGCGGTGCCCGGCCCTGTCCTGCAAAGAGCTGATCGCGTATCATATTGACCCGGCCAGATGCCAGGCCTGTATGATTTGCCTCAAGAAGTGCCCTGCCGAGGCGATTGTCGGCGGCAAGAACAGGATCCATGTCGTTGACCAGAAGAAATGCACAAAGTGCGGAACCTGCTTTGAAGCTTGCCCCCCGCGTTTTGCTGCAGTGAAGAAGATTTCCGGCGAGCCTGTGCCGTCTCCTATTCCAGAAGCAGAAAGAACCATCATCAGAAAGAGCAAAGAAAAATGAGTGAAATCCTTTTACAGATTGATGGAAAAGAAGTCCGGGCAAAGGAAGGGATGACCGTCCTGGAGGCCGCCCGAAGCGCGGGGATAACCATACCCACACTCTGTCACCATGAGAAACTGGAGCCTTTCGGGGGGTGCCGGCTTTGCATTGTAGAAGTGGAAGTTCGCGGATGGACAAACCTGGTTGTTTCCTGCGTTTACCCGGTAGCAAATCATCTGATCGTCAGAACCCGATCCGAGAAGGTGGATCGAATCCGCAAAATGATTCTGGAACTGTTGATGGCACATGCGCCCGATGCCTTCGAATTGCTGGAGTTAGCCAAGGAATATGGTGCGGACAGAAACCGGTTCGAAAAAGAGGCCTCATTTTGCATTCATTGCGGCCTGTGTGTCAGATACTGCGCCGAGGTCAAGAAGAAGAACGCTGTGGGGTTCGTTGACAGGGGAATCCGGAAAGAGATCAGTTTCATTCCGGAAATCGCCTCCAGGGAATGCTGGAACTGCAAGGAATGTTTTCCGCTATGTCCCACAGAGGCGCTGCAGGCCGCTTTTGTTTTGACCAAAGCGCTATATTCTCCCCCACCTTCTTCCCAATCCGCGTCCGGGGAATAAGAAATTGAATTCATATCGGCAGCCAGCCTGACCGTGGCCTTTCCCTAATATACCTGGGGATCATCGATGTAGGGCGTGAACCACGGCCAGGCCCCGGCTCACGCCCTCGGGTGCCGTCTTAAGCAGTCCTATCCTGATTGGTGATTCATTTATTCCCCCGTTCCCGATTTGTAGCTGCCGTCGATCACCTCGGCAAGTACGCCATGGCATTGTTTCGGATGCAGGAATGCAAAGTACCTGTTCAACTCCCTGGCAAACCGTGGTTTCTGATCAATCAGCATTGCCCTGTTTCTTTTAAGCAGTTCGAGCGATGCAAGGGTGTTGTCCACGTTGATTGAGAACACCATAATCCCTTCACCGTGTTTATCAATAAATTTGGCAACCTCGCCGGTTCCATCCATGTCTTCCATAATTTCAAGAGCCGTTTGACCGATCAAGTAATATGAGACGTTGATCTTCTCGTTATCGTCGGAGTACCGTCCATCGACTTCCCATCCGAAAGCCTGCCTGAAATCTTCTTCAGCTACCTTAAGATCCTTGACAGCGATGCTGATATGGTCAACATAATTTGGTTTAAGCTTTTCCGGCATTTTCCCTCCCTGTTTTCAGGGGCGCTGGACCCCATCGGCATCAAAGGCTCCGTTCCAGGTTAATGGTTTTGGAGGGGCTGAACTGGTTCGCGGTGAAGAAATGGGTCAATTTGGAATCTTTGTCCACGAGGGTGTTTATTTTTTGAACGCCGAGACTTCTCAAATGATCCATGAATTCATGAATCAACAGCGCGCCGATACCCTTTAGCTGGTAATTGGGATCAATACCGATGGTATCCAGAGTAGCCTGCTCCTGGAAGATGCCGAATTCTCCCATATAGAGTTCTCCCATTACAAACCCCACCACCGTTCCATCCGCTTCCTCCGCCACAAGCGACGTGGGTAAATATTCCTTGGATTTAAAAAGCCTTTCAAACTTCATCTCATAGTACGCCGGCCGGGAAACCTTGAGTACTTTCAGATCAATCCCAACCACAGCATCAAAATCCTCAGCCTTCATGAGTCTGATTCTAATGGTGTTCTCATTCATGGGGCCTCCTTTCTCTTCAGGGTCTTATCATGAGATCCAGCCTCAACGGTCTGGTTATGCACCGGAAGATGGAACAGCTTTTGTCTTGTCGGAAAAAACTAATCCAGATCCAATTTCACTTTACACTGGTTACATTTTGTAACGCCCCGGAAAACTTTATTGCCGCATTCCGGACAAATATAGCGGGCTTCTTCATCTTGAATCCATTTTTCCGTACCAAACTCCCGCCAATACGGAATTGCCCGCAAAATAACCTTTTTGCCGACAGCCATGGGGAAATTCACAATGTGCTGGCAGGGAAATTCATCGCACTGATGACATCCCGTATAGCCTTTTTCCTGGGTACATTCCCGGATCTTACACTGCCTGCAATGCATGAAAAGCGCATCAGACAGGCAGCCGCGGCATTTGATATCTTCCAAGGAAAGCTTTTCGCTATTGGGGAGTAACCCTTTGCCTTCAACTTTTCCCTGGTAGACATTCACCAACCGTTCCTTGAAATTGAGATTGTTATCACGGTCTGCCATATAAATCGCACAGACGCCGCAATAAAGCCCGCAAGGAGCAATAAAATCCGGATTTATCGTCATCATTCCAAACCCTCCTGATTTATCAGAACTTTGGCCCAGCCCCGCCCGTTTCATTTATCAATATATCAATACCTCTATCATTATTTCCCAGTTTTGTTTGCCTGTCGTCAAGATTAATTGCAATGATAGCCATAACGAATAAGGATAGAGATATGCCCAACGATAATAAATCAATCCGCTCAATTAAACGTATTGATTTATTATATCATGAACTATATTCTCTTTACAGAAAAGAAAAATATAGTGGAGGAGATGACATATAATGGCTTAAACACTGAAAACGGGTGGCTGTAAATCAAGTTTATAATTGCGGAGGTGTATGCTATGCAGGTGCATTTGAGAGGTGTCCGATTTATAGAGGTAATTATTTTGTTGATGATAACAGTCTTCACCATTGCCGGCTGCGGCGGAAGGCTGTTCACCTATAAAGGATACAAGGTAACCCAAGAGAATCTTATGGTCGTGCTTAAGGATGGGAATCAACAAGGGGAGTGGAAAACCAATGAAATTGCTATAAAATATCAATACCAGATGACGCATGAAACATTAAAGATTGATGGGACCACCGAACTGGCCGGTGGATTGGCCACTGGATTCACCTATATTCCACACCTTGCCGTGTACCTGTTATTTCTCGACAACCAGGGAATCGTTATTGAAAACGATCTTATTTATGCGGGACAAAATAATATCTCCATGCAGATTCCCATGAGTTTTGAAAGAACCATACCTATACCTGAGGGAGCCAAAACAATTTCATTTGCTTATGATGGAGAGTTGACGGATTCGGGACAAGACGGCGGAGCAGCTTATAACATTTGGTTGTCACCATCCAGACAATGAATTCGAAAGCCGGGTCGATTTTTGGATTTTTCAGCCATTTTGGTTTCCTTGTTCCCAAATAACAACTCCTTTGGAAGATTCCAGCGAATTTCCCGCAAACCTCCACTTCTCCTGATCAAACTCCCGGCATCCGGTCCGAGCATTAATGCAGTTTGCAGCATCCGATAATTATCATCCGGGAGCAGGCGTTGAATTTCTTTTTTGAAAACGGAAATCACAATGGATCGCATGTGCTCATGAATCAGAAAACACCCATAAATCAGATTGCGAAGAAGGCTGGACGGAATAAACGCATAAATACCTTGACAGCTACAATGTAGCCTAGTAATGATGAGAAGGTTTGGTAAAAGGGATTGGGTAACCCGGGAGGATGCCGGCAAAAAATCAAAAAGGGGTTATGATTTTCGTCGTAACCCCTTGAATTTGCTGGTGGGCGGTAGAGGGTTTGAACCTCCGACTTCTACCGTGTGAAGGTAGCACTCTCCCGCTGAGTTAACCGCCCCGATGCTGGCCTTTAAATAGCGACATTGTGCCCCTGAAGTCAAGAGTTTTCATCGGGAGCGGGAATAAAATTATCGGGAAACGTCAATTCATGGGCGTCAGCGGCCGGTTTTCCCAAGTCTGCAATGTCCTTGGGCGCTGGAAGATCTTTGATATCTCTCAGACCGAATATTTCCAGGAAATGCCGCGTGGTGGCATAAATCAGGGGCCTTCCGGGGATTTCTTTTCTGCCCAGGATTTTGATCAGTTTTCTGTCCAGAAGCATGCGGATGATGCCGCCGGCGTCGACCCCGCGAATGTGTTCGATATCGCTTCGCATGATCGGCTGCTTGTAGGCTATGATTGCCAGGGTTTCCAGGGCGGCCGGGCTCAGGCGCTGTGCGGAGGGCCGGATGATTTTCCGGACCCACTCGGCATATTCCGGACGGGTCCGAAGCTGGTATCCGCCGGCCACTTCGACCAGATAGATGCCGCCTTCTCGATGGTCGTATTCATCTTGAAGCGTTAGGATGGCTTCGTTGATGGCCTTGGCATCGGTTGATGGAAGGGCCGTCTTCATTTTCTCAAGAGTCAGCGGCTCTTCAGATACGAAGAGAAAACTTTCAATGATAAACTTCAGTTCCGGCATGGGTGCTTTCATTCAGATACAGGGTGATGTTGCCGGTATCGGTGTGCTGGATGATGCTGGCAACATTGCGTTTAACCATTTCCAGTATGGCCAGAAAGGTAATAATGATTTCGGACTTTCCGGCAGGGTTTAAGACCAGTTCCTGAAAGATCAGGGAACCTTTTTCTTTCAGCATCTGGATAATCTCTGCCATGCGATCCTGGATGGACAGCTTGTCGGCAACCACATCCAGGGCAAGATCCGGGGACAGGTTGTCCATAATGCGCTGAAAAGCCTGAATCAGTTCAAACAGATCCACCCGGATTTCGCGCTCCTGAAGTTTTCCGGGACCGGAGGATTCAGCCGGGAGCCTGATAAATGTATGTTCGCCCAGGATCTCTCTTTCATTCAGTTGCAGGGCGGCTGATTTCATTTGAAGGTATTCCAGAAGGGGTCTGGTGATTTCCTGGCGGGGATCTTCTTCATCGGAATCATCATGAACCGGAAGCAGCATCCGGGATTTGATCTGGACAAGGGTTGCGGCCATGACCAGAAAATCTCCGGCAATATTGACATTCATGGATTTTAACCATTCGATATAATCCAGATAACTGTCGGTTATCAGTGAAATCGGAATGTCATAGATATTGACTTCATTTTTTCGTATCAGGTAGACGAGAAGATCCATTGGACCTTCAAAGATATTTTCCAGTTGAACTTTATAGATGTCGCTGAACATGGGATGATTTGCCGATCTGAAATGTTTCATTGATCATTACGAGAGCGGGATTTAAAAGTCAACAGGAGACAGACAGAAGACGGATGACAGAAGACGAAAGGCCTGAATGCATCCTGGGATAGAGCATGCATGATCACTCACAACTTCGGAACAGGGTATTTGCATTTTATTGGTACCGGTCCGGTGTTGCGGTGGTACTGGCGGCCTTTTTGTCCGGATGCGGCGGGTATGTGCCGATGCGGCCCACTCCGGCGTCGATGCCGCCTGAAAAACGGTTGCAACGAATGGGCCATACCATCCAGGTCGGTGCCTTTTCCGTTGCGGAAAACGCGGCCAGGCTCTCGGATGTGCTCTCCGGGAAGGGACTGGAAGCCACCTATTTCAGGGCCGAGGATGGCCTGTTCAAAGTGCGATTCGGGGATTTTGCCACCAGGGAGGCGGCCCGGAAAGAGGCGGAGCGATTAAAGGCATCCGGAGTCATCGAGGTATTTTATATTGTCAGCCCCGGTGAATATGCAGTGGATCGGCAATCCCGCCTGGGAGACGCTTATCTGCGGGAAGAGCTCGTGAAAACCACGATGCGGTTTATTGACACACCCTATTTGTGGGGAGGGACCTCGGCCGATACGGGATTTGACTGCAGCGGGCTGACCATGACGGTTTATCAACTGAACGGGCTGAACCTTCCCCGAAACTCTCAACGCCAGTTTGAAACGGGGTATCCGGTTCACCGCGACAATCTGCTGAAAGGGGATCTTGTTTTTTTCTCTGACAATAAATGGGGCAGAGTTTCCCATGTAGGCGTTTATGCCGGCAATAACCGGTTTATCCATGCGCCGGGAAAGGGGAAAAAGATCCGCACGGATTTGCTTTCCGCCCGGTATTACAATCAGCGGTATGTCGGCGCCAGATCGTATCTGTAGGGAAAGAAGGTTCGTTTTATACAAACCGATTGGATAAGGGGAGGGAGTAAATGGCCTGCTGGATGAATCTTGGACAGAATCTTAAAATAAATGCCGGAAAATTTCCCAACACCGTTGCGCTTAAAGACAGCAGCAGAAGCTTTACTTATCCGGAATTGAACCAGCGCGTCAACCGTCTGGCCAATGGACTATTGTCCCTTGGCCTGAACAAGGGCGACAAGGTGGCAGTTTTTATGGAGAACAGCATCGAAATCGTCGAGGTTTTCCTGGCGACAGCCAAAACCGGCATCGTGATGGTGCCCATCAATTTTCGGCTCCTTGGAAAGGATGTGGCCTATATCGTCGATAACTCCGATGCCAGGGCCCTGATTGTCGATGATGAATTCGCGCCGGTTATTCAGGACATCAAAGCCGATCTCCGGCAGATTCCGGCTGAAAACTATATTGTTGTCGGTAAAGAGATATCCGGTTTCAGGCCCTACGATGGGGTGATGGCTTCTGCTCCCGGTCACGAACCGGAAGCTGTCGTCAACCCCGAAGACACCTGGATTCTGATCTATACATCCGGTACGACCGGCAAGCCCAAGGGGGTGATTCGCTCCCACGAATCCCATATCGCGTTTTATCTGATCAATGCCATTGACTTCGGGTTCAGCCATCATGATATCTGCATGAATGTCATGCCGCTTTGTCATATCAATTCAACTTATTTTACCTTCACGTTTTTGTATATCGGCGGATCGGTCTATATCCACCCGGCAAGGTCGTTCCGGGCCGAGGAAATCCTTCAGATCATTGAAAGGGAAAAAATATCCTTTATCTCCCTGATTCCGACGCATTACAATCTGATCCTGAGCGTCTGTGGAACGGCCGGAACCAGTGATGTCAGCTCCATCAAAAAACTGCTGTGCTCCTCGGCGCCGGTCCGGAAAAGTGTCAAAAAAGCCATCATGGAGTTTTTCCCCGGCGTGGAACTTTATGAAGCTTATGGTTCCACCGAAGCCGGCATCGTAACGGTGCTGAAGCCTGAAGACCAGCTCCGGAAGCTGGGCTCCATCGGATACGAGTCCCTGGGAACGGATTTTATCCGGATTCTGGGTGAAGACGGGCAGGAAGTGGCGCCAGGACAGGTCGGCGAACTCTATTCAAAGGGCCCCATGCTGTTTGACCGGTATTACAAGCTTCCGGAGAAAACCGCCAGCGCCTTTAATAACGGATGGTTCAGCGCAGGGGATATGGCCAGGCGGGATGAAGACGGTTTTTATGAGATCGTGGATCGCAAAGACAACATGATCATTACCGGGGGTGAGCACGTTTATCCCAGCGAGGTCGAGGAAGTGATCGGCAACCATCCGGATGTGTTTGATGTGGCGGTCATCAGTGTGCCGGATGAAAAATGGGGGGAGCTGGTCATGGCCGTGGTGGTTCCCCGAAACCCGGTTGATGAGAAAGAGATCATGGGCTGGTGCAAGGAGAAACTGGCCGGATATAAACGTCCCAAGAAAATCGTTTTCATCATACCGGAAGATATGCCCCGAACCGGCACAGGGAAAATACTTCACCGGGTTCTCAGGGAACGATACGCACCGTGAGCGTTTACCATTTTTATAAAAACAGAAAGAACCAGCGACAAGATTACTTATAACCTAAAGAAGGAGACAGAAAATTCATGTTACGCAAAGCATACATCCCGTACAAGGGCTATTACAGCACCCCGTTTGCCAGGTGGCAGGGCAGTCTGGCCAATGAACATTCCATCATTCTTGCAGCAGAGACTTCCAAACGATGGCTGGCTGAAAAAAAATGGGATCCCATGATGTTTGATTATTTGTTTCTGGGAATCACCATCGGGCAGCCCCAGTGGTTTTATGGCAGCCCCTGGGCAGCGGCCCTGATCGGTGCTGTCAGCACGCCCGGAATGCTGATCAGCCAGGCTTGCACCACCTCCACCACCTGTATTTTTCAGGCCGCTTCCGGCATAGAAACCGGGCTGTATCAAAATGTCTACTGTCTGATGACGGACCGATGTTCCAATGGCCCGCATACCATCTGGCCGAACCCCAACGGCCCCGGCGGCGAAGTCCTTTCCGAAAACTGGATGATGGACAATTTCGGCAGAGATCCCTGGGCAAAGGGCGCCATGATCCAGACTGCGGAAAATGTGGCCAGGGAAGCCGGCATCACCCGCGAAGAGTGCGATGCCGTGGCTTTGAGGCGATATGAACAGTACATGGACGCATCGGCAAACGACAAGGCGTTTAAAAAGCGCTACATGTTTCCGGTAGAGGTCAAGCTTACCCGGAAAAAAACCATTCTGGTTGAAGATGATGAAGGCATTACACCCTGCACAAAAGAAGGCCTGATGACCTTGAAGCCGGTCCTTCCGGACGGCACCCATACCTTCGGTGCGCAAACCCATCCGGCGGATGGGAACTGCGCCGTAACTGTCACCACCCGCGAAAAAGCAAAAGAATTGAGCGCGGATGCCGGCGTTGAAATTCAAGTGGTTTCTTACGGATTCTCCAGGGCGAAAAAAGGGTTTATGGCCATGGCGGTTACCCCGGCGGTTAAAATGGCGCTTGAAAAAGCCGGTATCGGCATCAAGGATGTCAAAGCCATCAAAACCCACAACCCGTTCGCCGCCAACGACATTCACATGGCCAAGCAGATGGGAATCGATGTGATGAGTTTCAATAATTACGGAAGCTCCCTGATTTACGGTCATCCTCAGGCCCCGACAGCCGGCCGGTGCATCATCGAAGGCATCGAGGAAGTTGCCATGGCCGGAGGCGGTTATCTGCTCTGGGGCGGCTGTGCTGCCGGGGATACCGGCGCTGCGTTGGTATTGAAAATCGGATAATTCGCGATAATTCGCAGCTTATTTTCTTTTGTTCATGGGAATCATTTCCTCATTATTCAATGATCTGAGAGCGTAAAAGACTTTCAGATCATTGAATATCCTGCCTGCAAGTCTTTTCCCTATTGACATCCCCTGTTTCATAGCCATATTTTCCATGGCATTTCGATTTTCAATGAATGGTAGCCGAATCCGCAGTGATTCGAATTGTATAAGGTGTTTAAACCGTTTTTTTTGTAATGGAGGAACGATCCAATGGATTATATTGCAGGGGGCGGGTGCCCATCATCCGCAAAGAAAAAAGACCAACATGAAGAACAGGACGCTTCCGTTAAAGGGGCTCTGGGCAAAATCAAACATAAATTCATTGTCATGAGCGGCAAGGGCGGGGTCGGCAAGTCGAGCACATCGGTTAACCTGGCAGTTGCGCTGGCCGGCAAGGGATATCAGGTCGGACTGATGGATGTTGACCTGCATGGCCCGGACATTCCCCGCATGCTGGGCATCAAGGGAATGCTCGGGATGACGGAAAATCAAAAACTCAGCCCCATGAAATACTCGGACAACCTGAAGGTGGTTTCCATTGAATCCCTGATGTCCGGAAAGGATGATGCCATCATCTGGAGGGGCCCTGTCAAATATTCCGCTATCAAGCAGTTTATCGGAGATGTGGACTGGGGGGAACTGGATTATTTGATCATTGATTCGCCGCCGGGTACAGGCGATGAGCCCCTGACCATTGCCCAGACCATTTCGGATGCCCGGGCCATTATCGTCACCACACCTCAGGAAGTGTCGCTGGCAGATGTTCGAAAATCCATCAGCTTCTGTAAAACCGTTAAATTGGATATTTTCGGACTGATTGAAAACATGAGCGGGTATTCTTGCCCGCACTGCGGGGAACATATCGACCTGTTCGGTATCGGAGGCGGAGAAAAAACCGCGGCTGATGCGGGCATCCTGTTCCTGGGAAAGATTCCTTTTGATCAGAAAGTGGTAGCCTGCGGTGATGCCGGCTGCGCCTTTCAGTCAACATATAAGGATTCGCCGGTAACCCTGGCATTTAACAAGATTGCCGACAGAATGGCGGATCTGAGCTGAAAACACGGGTAGCGCGGGCGTCCCGCCCGCACTACCCGTGTTTTCATGGTAAAAGTTGTTTTTGTGGCTGCAGACATTATCGAGAATGGCGGTTGTCTTATGCGGCGAGCCAGTCCTTGTTTTCTTTTTTCTGGAGAAACCAGATCGGGCATGCGGAGCGGAATTTGCAGTAAATCTCGGAATCCTGACAGCGCAGACATTCTTCGCACAAAGCGATCTCATGTTTCATGCACCGGTAACGGGTTTCTCTGTCTGAATGATTGATACACGTATCCACCCAAATCCTCCTGCTTCCGTATCCCCTGGAAAGACCTTATGAACATCAAGCTGTCCCTTTATGTTGACCCGGATGATATCGATTCACTCCAGTCTATTCCCGATCTCATTCGAAAACAGCTTGAGCTGCCTGCCGATTCGAATCCGGAGTATATAATCCGTCGCAAATCCATTGACGCCAGAAAGAAGCGTCCCCGGTTTTTACTGGATATTGAGGTGTTTTCTCCGGAAACGTTACAGAAAAAAACGCCGTTTCAGGTAATTTTCAAGCCTCTGTCCCCGGATCATCGCGTGGTGATCGTCGGGGCCGGGCCTGCCGGATATTTTGCGGCACTGGAGCTTCTGGAGCAGGGCATCCGCCCAATTCTACTGGAAAGAGGAAAGGATGTCATGTCCCGTCGCAAGGATATCCGGCAGATTCACAGTAATGGTATTGTGAACCCGCACTCCAATTACTGTTTTGGCGAAGGCGGGGCCGGCGCCTATTCGGACGGCAAACTCTACACCCGCTCCCATAAACGGGGGGATATCGGCAAAATTCTGTCCCTGCTGGTAGCTCATGGCGCACCGGAGGATATTCTGATCGATGCCCATCCCCATATCGGATCCAACCGGCTGCCGCGCGTGGTCAAATCCATCCGGGAAACCATCCTGTCTCATGGCGGCGAAATCCACTTTGAATCCTGGGTAACGGATCTGATCATAGAAGGCGGCAGGGCTGTGGGCGTATGGGTGGAAGGAAAAGGAAAAATACCGGCAGATGCTGTGATTCTGGCAACCGGTCATTCCGCGCGTGATATCTTCGAGCTGCTGGACCGGAAAAATATCCTGATCGAAGCCAAGCCCTTTGCCGTCGGTGTCCGGGTGGAGCACCCCCAGTCCCTGATTGACCGGATTCAATACCATCACAGCCCGAGACACCCCAACTTGCCAGCTGCCAGTTACCGGCTGGTCGAACAGGTCGACGGCAGGGGCGTGTTTTCGTTTTGCATGTGCCCGGGCGGCTTCATTGTGCCGGCGGCCACGGCGCCGGGCGAGCTGGTCATCAACGGGATGAGCCTGGCGGGCCGGGATGCCCCTTTCGCCAATTCGGGAGTTGTGGTGGAAGTCCGCCTTGAGGATATCGATGCGGCTTCGAAAAAAGAACCGCTGGCAGTCATGGATTTTCAGAAAAAGCTGGAGCAACGGGCTTTTCAGGCCGGCGGTAAGGGACTGGTGGCCCCGGCTCAGCGCATGACGGATTTTGCATCAGGCAAGCTGTCGTCGGTCCTGCCGGAATCCTCGTATAGACCCGGCATTGTTTCCGCGCCGGTGCATGAACTGCTTCCGGAAGGCATTTACCGGCGGCTACAGGCGGCTTTCAAGGCGTTTGACAGAAAAATGAAGGGGTATTACACCGGGGAAGCGCTGGTGCTTGCCATTGAATCCCGGACCAGTTCTCCGGTCAGGATCCCGCGGGATGAAACCACCCTGATGCACCCGCAGGTCGAGCAGTTGTACCCTTGTTCGGAAGGCGCCGGATATGCCGGCGGGATCGTGTCGGCAGCCCTCGACGGCCGGCGGATCGCCTGCCGGATCTATGAAAAAATCAGGGGGCAGTAATAACTCACCCTGTCTTATAATACCTATCCAGCCACTCCTTCCGGAATGGTTCGAAGCGATGGTCCGAAATCGCCTGCCGCATGTCTTTCATCAGGTCCTGATACAGAGTCAAGTTGTGGATGGTGGCCAGGGTTTCGGCCAAAGGATCCCGGGTAAAAAACAGATACCGGAGCACCATGCGGGAATAAGTCTGGCAGGTATAACACGAACAGTGGGTATCGATCGGATATTTATCTTTTCGAAAGGTCTTGTCCATGATCCGGAGTTTTCCCAGGCGGGTAAAAAACGTTCCCTGTCTGGCATACCTTGTGGGAATCACGCAGTCGAACATATCCATACCCAGCGATACTGCAGCCAGAAGATCTTCGGGAAGGCCAACGCCCATCAGATACCGGGGAAGATGCTCGGGCAACAGCGGGGCCGCGTGCCGGACTACCGTCTGCATCAGGTCGAATCCTTCCCCGACGCTGACCCCGCCAATGGCAAATCCGTCAAAAGGGATGGCGGTAATCTCTCTGGCGCTCTGTTCCCGAAGATATGGATATACCCCGCCCTGGATGATGCCAAACAGAAACTGATGGGGCTGAAGGGACACTTCCCGGCACCGGGCGGCCCATCGCGTGGTGCGCTTCAAGGACGCTTGCACGTAAGCTTCGGGCGCCGGGTATTCCACACATTCGTCAAAGGCCATGACAATGTCGGCGCCCAGATCCCGCTGGATTTCCATGGATCGCTCCGGTCCCAGGAAAAGTCGTTCCCCCTTTTCCTCGTAGGCAAAGCTGACGCCTTCTTCGGTAATCTCCTTCTGGGGCAGGGAGAAAACCTGAAACCCGCCGGAGTCGGTCAGAATGGTCTGATTCCATCCCATGAAATGATGCAGCCCGCCCATGCGCTGAACCGTTGCCAGGCGTTCGCTGAGCGATAAATGGTAGGTATTGGCCAGAAGCACCTGGGCGCCGGTTTCAGCGACATCTTTTGGCATGGTGGACCGCACAAAACCGGCCGTGCCCACCGGCATGAACGCCGGAGTCTGAACCGTTCCGTGACCGGTGGTAAACTCGGCCCGCCTGGCCCCGCAGGGGTCAACGGTCTGAAGTCGGAACTGGATGTCTTTTAACGGCATAGCAGCGCTTTCATATAGATAATCTTATCATCTCCAGGCGCATAAAAATCCGTCAGGATCACTTCCTGATGATAGCCGCTGGAAAGATAAAACCGGTGGGTCGGAGTATAAGGTTTACGGGAGGAAGTTTCGACGTAAATCCGCCGGCCTCTCATTTCCTGAATCCGCACTTCCGTCAGTTGCAGCAGGCGCTTGCCGATACCCGTTCCCTGAAGGTCTTTTTGAACGGCAATCCAGTAGAGATCAAACCGACCCTGAGTGAACGGAATGGGGCCAAAACAGGTATATCCTGTCACGAGGCCATCCTTTTGCGCAAACAGGAATTCGTACCCGCTGGACGGTCCCCTGGCCAGTCTTTCTTCAGCCAGTTCCCGTGCAACAGCCGTCTCTTCAGGATAAAAAAGGCCGCAGGATTCTGTCAGTTGAAAAATGGCTTCAGGGTCCGAGCAATGAACGGTGTCCCGAAAGGTAACATCCAAGGCCTGCTTATGCATTGACGGCGATTTTCCATGACAGTTCGCCGGATTCCGTGCGGCGTCGGTCCGCGATCTGGATCATCGGTTCGTGGATAATGCGCTCAACAATATGCGTAAAGGTCAAATCCGCTTTGCCGGCAGCGGCAACGAATCCGCTGTCCGGTGCAATGCAGGGATTGGTATTGACTTCCAGAACCCAGGGGTTGCCGTTTTCATCCACCCGGAAATCCACGCGGGCATATCCTTTCAAATTGAAGAGCTTCCAGCATTCCCTGGCAATTTTAATGATCCTGTCCAGAAGCGGCCTGTCATGATCCGGAAAGTCAAACGAGCGGACGGTATGCTGATACTCGAAGGATTCCGATTCCCATTTGGCCTTGTAATCCACAATCTTGTGCCTGTCCTGGGGGTAGTTTTCAAAACAAATTTCAGCCGGCGGCAGCACCTGGGGGATGCCATTGCCATTTTTGGCCAGAAGCGAAAGGTTGAATTCCCGGCCTTCAATAAACGCTTCCGCAAAACACGCGCCACCCAGCTGGTCTTTACGGCGGTCCATCTCCTGAAGGAGCTGATCATGGGTTTTCGGGAACACCACGGAATCATAACCAATCCCCACAGAACCATGTTCCCAGACGGACTTGATGATGCCGGGATTGCACAGCGGTGATTTGCGGTGCCTGGCATTTTCCGGGGTCACAAAAAAAGGAGTTGGAATGCGGGCTCCTTTCAGCATCTGTTTGGCCAGAATCTTGTTGGATGTGGTATAAATGGCATCGGTGCCGGCGCCGGTGTAGGCCATGTTCATGGCATCCAGTATGGACGGGGCCAGGTGAATCAGCCGTCCTTGTCCGTCAATGGACTCCACGAGGTTAAATACCAGTGCCGGCTTGATTTCGGCGATTTTTTTCAGGGTTTCTTTTACATCCAGGGAAAAACTGACCGGAACCGGGTCATGGTTCAGCTCTGACAATGCCTGGGAAACCGATTCAACCTGAACCAGTCCATCCTGCTCATCTTTTGAAGTATTTTCAGACATGTTGCCATACAAAACAGCAATTCTCATTGGGTGGTTTCCTTAAAAACCAATTGGAGCAAGAGATCTTTTGGCCGGGTTAAAAGCGAATACATCTTGAAACACAGGTCGGGTGTGCGCCCGACCTGAAACTGTCATCAAATGGAACGGAGACACGGATCGAACAGCCGGGGCATCAAAATGGGCACAAACCGGACGTTCCCAGTGATCCGCACCTGCTTGTCACTCTAAATTGATGGATTTTTTGGTTTTCTCTCTTCTCGTGGATTCCTTGCCGGCATATTCGCCCATGCAGGGGTCGTTTTTACCTTTCACCAGAGAACACTCCAGGTATTCGGCAATCTCCATGATGCAGGCCCGGATGGCTTTTCCCGTAGGCGTTTTTTCATATTTGCCCAGACTTCCGGAAACACTGCCCACACTGGCTCCAAGGGCCAATCCAAATGAAGAAGAATTGGCTTCAACCGTACGGGCGTCGACGATTTCCCCGGTCGTGGTGTCAATGACCTTCAGGTCAACCGCCATATACGCCTTGTCGTTTTTGCCGCCGACCGAAAAACCCATGACTGAAATGCCGCCGCCGCCGCCGCTGGTTTGTTCTTCAAAAGCCGAAACCGTTCCGGCAACCAGATATTTGGCGCCTTTGATTTTTCCGATTTTTGCCTTGGTCTGCGAATCGACTCTTCCTGAAGCGCCCAAATCCTGCTCACCCAGAACCGCATCGATTTCTTTTCTTTCAAGCACTTGAAACGCGCCGAGACTTGTTAATTCAGCCGCCAGCATATCCTGAAGTTCGGTGCCCACACTGCCGCTCCACCATCCTGCCGAGGTATGATTGGTGAAGCGCAGGACACCCAGCCTAGGTTTTTCGGCGGCCATGCTTAAAGAATAAAAGGAAAACAATAAACCCAATGTTAAAAGAAAAGTGATTTTTTTCATATACCCTCCTGTTTTATTTAGGGTTAGTGTGATCCAAGGGTAAATAAAGCAGCAGAGGTAGTTCTGTGCTCTCATCCAGGATCCTGATTTCGGCGGTATAAATGACGCCATTCATAAAATAAGGCTCTATTTGACCCGTTCCACATATTGACCGGTTCGCGTATCAATCCGGATAACTTCGCCTTCATCAACAAATGGCGGAATCTGAAGCACATAACCGGTTTCAAGGGTAGCTGGCTTGCTGTCGCCGGCAGCGGTATCCCCTTTTGCCCACGGGTCCGCCCTGACGATCTTCAGTTCCACAAAAATCGGCAACGTTACGCCAATAGCCTTATCCTGAAAAAACAACACATTACATAAAGTATTTTCCTTTAATAAATGGATTCCCTCGCCAACCTGCTCAGCAATCAAATACTCCTGTTCATAGTTTTTGGTATTCATGAAACAGTACCGATCGCCTTCCGCATACAGGTATTCCATTTCAATCTCTTCCATCTGCGCTTCGTTGAATTTTTCCCCGGACCGGTACGTCCGGTCAAACTGCGCACCGGTCAGCATGTTTTTCAGCCGGCACTTGTACAGGGCCTGTCCCTTGCCGGGCTTGACGAATTCAAACTGTGTCAGAATATAAGGGGCTCCGTCAATCTCAATTTTAAGACCTTTTCGCAGGTCAGCACTATCAAGCATGGTATAAAAAATCCTCCTGGTTAAGTAGTCGCAGCCAGTCTGGCTGCCGCAACAAGGCGTTTGACCTTGTTCATATCCTTCTGGAACCGGATTGGCCGGCCGTGATGATCACAGTCATTGGTGCCGGTGCAGCTGTCCACTCCGGCCGGGTGAACCTGCCGTATTCCTTCCGCAACATTATCCGGTGTAATGCCGCCCGCCAGTATGACCGGAATGCCGGAGGCGGCAACGAGTTCCTTCGCAAGGCTCCAGTCGCAAGGCACTCCGGTAATGCCGACAAACCCGCTGACCGGCTGCGGAACGGATGTCTGATTGAGCGCCGGAAGATCTTTCGGCGCCATCAGGGTATCGGTCAGAAAATAATCACTGACGGGTTCAAACAATCCGGCAACATCCAGCACCGAATACCCATCAGGGTGATGCGCCCTGGGAATCGGAAGGGTCCGCATCACATCGATTTTCGGAAAGGCTTCTTTGACGAGATACTGCTGTTGAAGAATTCTTTCAAATTCATCCGGTTGAAGGATCCTGTCAGGAAGCATTTCACAAAAATGAATGATGTCCGGCTGATAATATTCAAGAGATTGACGGATGACGTTCAAATCGCTGAACAGCGGAATCAGGCTGCTGCGAGCGCCCAATTCAGCAACCGTCCGAATCATATCCTTTAGAACAGGATTCTTCCAATTGTCCGTGCTGAGGATGACGCTGCCGATATGATCGACTCCCAGCGAAATCAACTGATCGGCTTCATCTTGTGTCTGAACTTCATAAATCTGAACGATCATATGTAGGCAGTCTGTCCGAAAAAACGAAATAAATGTTCAGTTGAGGGCGGAACACGGTTGACGCGGTAAAATACCATTGACTTTTTTGCCTGTGTCTAACATATTTGAAACTGATTCGCAAATTCTTAATCCAATAATCCTTATAAGGAACTTCCATGATTCTCATCATTGATTTTGGCTCCCAGTACAACCAGCTCATTGCCCGGCGCGTTCGGGAATGTCATGTTTACTGCCGGGTTGAACCCCCGACACTGGATATCGACCGCATTCGCTCGCTGAAGCCGGAAGGCATTATCCTGTCCGGCGGGCCTTCCAGTATTTATGAAAAGGGCAGCCCCGTGGTGGATTCCGCCATCCTCACCCTGGGGATTCCGGTTCTGGGAATCTGTTATGGCATGCAGTTCATGGTGCATGTCCTGGGCGGGAAAGTGGCGCATGCTGAAAAGCGGGAATACGGCTTTGCGGAACTGAGTATCAAAGCCGCGGACGGGATTTTTAACGATGTTGAAGCCCGGACCCGTTGCTGGATGAGCCATGGGGATTCCATCGTCAGCCTTCCGGACGGTTTTGAAATTACAGCCTCCACCCCCAACACGCCCATTGCGGCAATGGTGCACCGCAAAAATCAGTTTTACGGGCTTCAGTTTCATCCCGAAGTCGAGCATACCCCCATGGGCAAAGCCATGCTCGGCAATTTTTTGTACAGGATATGCGGCTGCAGGAAAAGCTGGACCATGAAATCGTTTGCCCGGGAAGCCGTTGACCAGATCCGGGAGACGGTTCAGGATAAAAAAGTGATTCTGGGCCTCAGCGGGGGCGTGGATTCATCTGTTACCGCCTTGTTGATCCACCAGGCCATCGGCAAAAACCTGACCTGTATTTTTGTGGATAACGGGTTGCTCAGAAAAAACGAAGGGGAAAAACTCAAAGTCATTTTGAAGCAGAATCTGGATATCAATATCCGTTTCATTCAGGCGAAAAACAAATTTTTAACCCCGCTTGCCGGGGTTACCGAACCTGAGAAAAAACGGAAAATCATCGGGAAGGTCTTTATGGAGGTTTTTGAGGCCGAAGCCGCAAAGATCAAGGGAGCCGAATTTCTGGCGCAGGGAACTCTGTATCCCGATGTGATTGAATCCCAGTCGACTTTTGGCGGCCCCTCATCCGTCATCAAGTCCCACCACAATGTCGGGGGGCTTCCCAAAAAGATGAAGTTGAAACTGGTTGAGCCCCTGCGATATCTGTTCAAGGATGAAGCCCGTGCATTGGGCGCTGAAATCGGCCTGCCCGAAGAGATGATCTGGCGTCAGCCCTTTCCGGGGCCCGGGCTTGCGATCCGGGTTATCGGAGAAATCACTCCCAAACGGCTTTTGATTTTACGGGAAGCCGATGATCTATTGCTTGAAGAAATCAAGAAGGCTGGTTATTATAGAAAGTTGTGGCAGTCATTTGCCGTATTGCTGCCAATCAAAAGCGTAGGGGTCATGGGAGATAAGCGCACTTATGAAAACATCGTGGCGATCCGGGCTGTGACCAGCCAGGATGCCATGACTGCGGACTGGGCGAAGCTTCCCCATCCGCTTCTGGGAACGATATCCAATAAAATCATTAATCAGGTCAAAGGGGTAAACCGGGTGGTCTATGACATCAGCTCAAAACCGCCGGGTACGATCGAGTGGGAATAACAGATAAATGACATTACGGAATGCTTCAAAATTTAAAATCCGGGCTTCAGAGGATGAACGTCCGGATTTGCTGCTTACGGATCAGATTGAGTATCAGCGGTTTGAGAAACTGAACCAGCGGGTAACGATCATTTCCATCCTCATCCCTATTTTAATCGGTATCATGGTATTTGTCGGCTACCGGAGTATCAAGGAAATGGTCAGCCAGACCCAGGACATGGGGGCAAAGGAGCTGACCAGTCTGGCTCAAAGCCTGGAGTCAACCATTTCGAATATTTCAATCAGACAGGCCAAACTGGAGGAAGCATTGGCCGCCAAGCTGTCTGACCAGGAAAAAGTGGAAGCAGCGGTTCATGACAGCATCAAAAAAATAGAAGCAACCGTTCAGGACAGCATCAAGAAAATGGAGACGACTGTCCAGGACAGCATCAAAAAAACCGAAACATCCCTGGCTGAAATTCAAGCTGGAAAGGCGGACAAGAAAGATATAACGGGGGAGATCTCGGGCATGGACAATAAGCTGGCCGGGGTTCAGAAAGATCTGAAGACCGGCCTGGAGAAAATGCATGTCGACATCAAATCCATTGAAAAAAAAATGTCGGATGAATTCGCCAAATCATTTGAAACCGTGAATAATGTAACCACCAGGATTGCTGAATGTCAGGCGGATATCGGCCTGCTTTCGGCTGAAAAAGCGGATAAAAAACTCACTGAAGCGGCGCTGAAAAATCAGGAAAAACATCTTCAGGATCAGACAGGCCAGTTGCTTCGAACCCTGGAAAGCAAAATGGAATCCCTTCATGCCAGCATTAAAGAATTGGAAAAAATAAAATCAGCAAATGAAAAAAATGCCCCGTTGCCGGCGCCCAGAAAATCACAGCCTGGATCATCTTCTTCCATCCCTGGCGGTTATAAAAGCTCAGGCAAATCGGAATCCGGAACCTTTCACGAAGAGAGCATTCAGGAATAGCCTCTAAAAACCCTCTGAGGAAAACGACCCATGACGCAAAAAAACAATCCGCATTCAATCGTTTTGGTGTTTTTTCTTTTTTGTATGTTCAGTTTATTTCCAAACCTGTCTACGGGGCAGGATCAAGCCGATTTCAACGGACTTCATTCCATACAGTTTTTGGGTGAAGATGGGAACATTGTCACCGGCATCCGCTGTGCTACGGAAGATCATGCACCGGCCCATATTCAGCGAGCGCCTGCCAACATGGGGCAGTGGCTTCAGGAAAACAGGGCGATGATGGCTGCAACCCTTACCATACCGGTTGCATTTCATGTGATTTATGCATCCAATGGAACCGGAAATGTTTCTGATTCCCAGCTCCAGGCCCAGCTCGATGTCATGAACAATTCCTATGCGCTCTCAGGTGTTTCGTTTTCTCTGCACAGCATCGACCGTACCCAGAGCGACCGGTTTTTCAGGTTGTCCAATGGATTGTTTGCGGAACGCAAAATGAAAAAGGCCCTGGCTGTGGACCCCACCCATGTTTTAAATATTTATCTGACTTCCCCGAACCGGGGAATTCTGGGCTGGTCGTATTTCCCGTGGGATTATCCTGAAGACAGTTTTATGAATGGATCCGTCATCCTGTATTCCACGCTGCCCGGCGGCAGCGCAGTCCCCTATGACGAAGGATATACCGCGGTTCATGAAGTCGGGCATTATCTGGGTCTTTATCACACATTTCAGAACGGGTGTACTTCCCCCGGAGATTATGTGAATGATACGCCTTATGAGGCTGAGTCCACCAAAGGCTGTCCGGTGGGGAAGGATACCTGTTCTTCTCCGGGGCTGGATCCCATCGAGAATTACATGGACTATTCCGATGACGCCTGCATGACCGAGTTTACCCCCAATCAGGCCGAGCGAATCCTGTGGGCGGTATCGACCTATAAGCCGGGATTAATCCATTAGGGGAGTTGCAGGTTTTGAATCCTGTTGATGTCCTCCGGGACATCTACCTCGGGCGAGTCATGTTCCGTGACAACCACTCGGATCCGATATCCGTATTCCATGGCGCGGAGCTGTTCGAGTTTTTCGATATGCTCAAGCCTGCCATCCGGAAGACTCCGGAAGATTTCCAAAAAGCGACAGGTATATGCGTAAACGCCCAGGTGTTTATACGTATTGAAAACAGAGAGCGGGTCCCTTCCAAAAGGAATGGGGGACCGCGAAAAATACAGGGCATCGCCCCTTGTATCAAAGGTGACCTTCACATCCTTGGGGTTGGTAATTTCTTCGGGGTTGACGATCTTGAAAGCGAGCGTACTCATCTGGATATCCGGATTTTCGATCAGCGGGGCGGCAACCTCCTGAATGCAGGACGGATGGATGCGGGGCTGATCCCCCTGAATATTGACCACGATATCATTTGCCGAAAGGTTCAGATGTTCAGCGGCTTCGGCAACCCGGTCCGTACCCGACCGGTTTTCAACAGCCGTCAGGATCGCTGTTCCGCCAAAACCGGTAACGGCAGAAAAAATCCGCTTGTCGTCGGTTGCCACAACCACATCGTCCACCCTTTCAGCGGTGACTGCCCGTTCATAAACGCACTGAATCATGGGTTTTCCGGAAATAAGGGCCAGGGGTTTGCCATCGAAGCGGGTCGATCCATATCGGGAAGGGATGATCACTACAATTTTCATATCGTATCCCTTATCGAATCCAACCGCCGATCAAATGCAGATGCACGTGGAACACCATCTGGCCGCCGCCGCGCTCGACATTGAAAAGAAGCTTGTAACCCGATTCCTTGACCCCGGCCTCGATTGCCATGTTCCTGGCAGCCATGATCAGTTCCGATACCAACGGCATATCGGCAGCCGTCAGGTCATTGATGCTGCGGATATGCTGTTTGGGGACAATCAGCAGATGCACCGGTGCATGGGGCTTGATGTCTTTGAAGACAACCAGGTTCTGATTCTTGTAAAGCAGCTCCGTAGACGTTTTTTCCTGGGCAATGTTGCAGAAGATACAACCGGTCTCCATAAAACCCCCCTGTTTTTGGTTGAAAACGTAAAAATAGACAATAAGTCAAAATGTTAAAAAACGATATCTTCCTTTGATCTCCCCCAGTTGCCTTTTCGGGTAGGCGATTTTAATGCCAGCTTCAATTCATCCAGAAACCGCTTTCTGGGGATTTCCCTTGCACCCAGCCGGACCAGATGATGCGTGGTGACCTGGCAGTCAACAAGGTGGAAAGACCATTTTCGAAGAAGCTGCACCAGGGTCACCAGCCCGACCTTGGAGGCGTTGCTTTTACGGGCAAACATGGATTCTCCGAAAAAGCATTTCCCCAAAGAGACGCCATACAAGCCGCCGGCCAGATCTTTCCGGTCCCAGACCTCCACCGAATGGGCAAAGCCGGCCGCATGAAGGCGGCAATAGGCATCCATCATATCGGCGGTGATCCAGGTTCCCGGCTGCTTATCCCGGAGCGCACCGGCGCATGCCGTGATCACCTGGCTGAAATCCTGATCCAGGGTGACGATAAAACGGCCCTGTTTAAGGATTTTCATCAGGCTTCGGGAAACATGAAGCGCGCCCGGGTACAGCACGAGCCTGGGATCCGGCGACCACCAGAGAACGGGATCTCCATGGGAATACCAGGGGAAGATTCCCATGCGGTAGGCCAGAATGAGGCGCTCCAGGCTCAGATCGCCTCCCACTGCCAGCAGGCCGTCTTCCCGGGATAATTCCGGTTTCGGGAAAATGATTTGATCTGACAAACAAAATATCGGCATGCTTTTGTCAGCGGATATCAAATGTCAGTTTATCGCCATCCAGCCCGATCTGTACGGTCCCGCCTTTTTCAAGATTGCCGAAAAGAATGCGGTCGGAGAGTACATCCTTGATTTGATTCTGGATCAGGCGGGATAAGGGTCTGGCGCCATACTGGGGATCATATCCTTTCTTGGCCAACCAGATTCTGGCTTCGGGTAAAAGCTGGATGCGTATCTTTCTGGGTGAAAGCTGGATATTGATTTCAGCCGTGAACTTCTCAACCACTTTTTCCATAATTTCGATGCAGAGTGATTGAAAGGAGATGATGGCATCCAGCCGGTTCCGGAATTCCGGACTGAAACATTTTTCAACCGCTTTTATTCCTTTGTTCAGGGAATCGGATCTCACATCCCCGAATCCGATGGTCTGCGTGCTCATCTCCCGGCTTCCGGCATTTGAGGTCATGATGACGATCGTGTTTCTGAAATCCGCTTTTTTCCCGTTGTTGTCGGTCAGGGTGGCGTAATCCAGAACCTGAAGCAGGATATTGAAGATATCCGGATGCGCTTTTTCAATTTCATCCAGAAGCAGCACGCCATGCGGGTGTTTTCGAATGTCATCGGTCAACAGTCCGCCCTGGTCAAATCCGACATAGCCGGGAGGCGCTCCGATGAGACGGGCAACCGTATGCTTTTCCATGTATTCGCTCATGTCATAGCGCGAAAACGATATGCCCAGAGCTGCCGCCACCTGTCTGGCCAACTCGGTTTTACCCACGCCGGTGGGCCCGGTAAACAAGAAAGAGCCCACGGGACGATCCGGTGCGCCCAATCCGGCACGGGACCGTTTGATAGCGATCACCATCGCACGAATGGCATCATCCTGGCCATACACCACCTGTTTCAGCCGGTCTTCGAGGGTCTCAAGCCGGCTGCGGTCGGATGTGGTCACACGGATCTCCGGAATTCTGGCAATTTTGGCAACGATTTTTTCTATGTCCGCCGGCTGGATTTTTTTCCGGTGAGGTTGTCCGGCAAGTCTGACCCATGCCCCTGTCTCGTCCATGACATCGATGGCCTTGTCCGGAAGGAACCGGTCATTGATGTGTATGGCGGACAGTTTGGCCGCCGCCTTCAGCGCGGCATCGGTATACACAATGTGATGGTGGGCCTCATAACGGGACCTGAGGCCCTTCAGGATGTCGATGGTTTCAGAAACCGACGGCTCGGTAATATCGATTTTTTCAAACCGCCGGGACAGGGCGCGGTCTTTCTGAAAATGATTTTTGTATTCTTCATATGTGGTCGAGCCGATGCATCGGAATTCCCCGCTGGCAAGAGCGGGTTTCAGAATGTTGGAGGCATCCATGGAACCGCCGCTGGTAGCTCCCGCGCCCACAACCGTATGAATCTCATCAATGAAGAGAACGGCATCTTTCTGATTGCCGAGGGCGTCGATCACCCCTTTCAGCCGCTGTTCAAAGTCTCCCCGGAACCGGGTTCCCGCCAGAAGCGATCCCATGTCCAGAGAAAAAAGTTTCAGCCCCTTGATGGGTTCGGGAACTTTTCCCTCGAAAATCTTCAGCGCCAGGCCTTCGGCCATGGCGGTTTTCCCGACACCCGGATCCCCCACATAAATGGGATTGTTTTTTCGCCTGCGGCAGAGGATCTGAATGGTTCTTTCAATCTCGATTTCCCGACCGATCAGCGGATCGATCTTGCCATCGGCCGCGGCACGCGTCAGGTTCAGGGTGTACAGCTCAATGGGATCTGATTTTTTGGGCGTATCCGGTTTTTCGGTCTTTGATCCGGGCGCCGGGTCCGGGATCAACGGGGAAGGGCCGGCATCATGCGAAATATAGCTTAAAATGTCCAGCCGGCTGATTCCCTGTTCATTGAGAAAAAAAGCTGCGAAAGAATCCTTTTCCAGAAAGATCGAGGCCAGAATGTCGCTGACAGCCACTTCCTGCTTTTCGGCAGATCGTACGTGGTTGACCGCGCGTTGAATGACCCGCTGAAAGGCAAGGGTCTGCTGAAGCACATAATCCTGGCTTTCGGCAATTTTTTCCATCCGTTCTTCGAAAAATTTCTCCAGGGAGTCCATCAGACTCTGGATGTTTCCCCCGCAGTTTTCGATGATTTCAATGCCGCTGCCGTCATGCAATACGGCAAACAGAATATGCTCAACCGATACATATTCGTGCCGGCGCCGCTTGGCTTCCCGAACAGCAAACCCGAGGGTTTCACTGAGCTCCTTACTGATCATGGTTCACACTTCCTCCAGGGAACATCGCAGCGGAAATCCCCTTTCCTTTGCAAGGGAATGGACGGTTTCGACCTTGGTTTCAGCGATTTCAAGCGGATATACCCCGCAAACTCCGATTCCTTTTTGATGAACATTCAACATGATTTCCGTTGCCGCTTCAAGCGATTTGGCAAAAACAAGCATCAGGATTTCGACGACAAACTCCATTGTCGTGTAGTCGTCATTCAGGAGAAGCACCTTGAACATCGAAGGTTCTTTGACATTTTCCTGAATGTCCTCATCCATGCCGCCTTCAATTTCCGGGTTAAATGGATCCATTCCAGCAGATCCCTCCTGGCAGAGTTATTTGGGAAGAGATGAACGGCCTCGTTCAAAACTCGTCCGGGTTATGGCTGTTGCTCACTTGCCGCAGCATTTTTTAAATTTTTTACCGCTTCCGCAGGGACAGGGATCGTTTCGGCCTGTTTTTTCATTTATCCGGCGAACCGGCTTTTTTTTCTGCGGTTCGCCCCCGTCGGAACCTGAAAAAATCAGATTCTGCTCTTTGGGTTTATGACCAAAATAACTGGTGTCTTCAATTTTTTCAGGTTCAGCCGGCTGGATGCGGAAAAGAATGGAAAGGGTTTGTTCCTGGATCCGGGATATCATATCCTGAAACATTTCAAATCCCTCTTTTTTATACACGATCAGCGGATTCTGCTGGGCATATCCCCTCAACCCGATACCTTCCTTGAGATGATCCATGGACAGCAGGTGATCCTTCCAGAGGGTGTCAACCGTGTTGAGCATCACATAGCGTTCCAATTGCCTGAAGTTCTCCTCGCCGATTTCAGCTTCCTTTTTCGCATACAACTCAAGCGCTTCGGCTGTAATGGCTTCTGCCAAACCGTTAGCGTTGAGTCCATCCAGTAAGTCATCGGAAATGGCAAGATGTAAATTATACTGGTTGAATACGGCTTCATCAATGCCCTTGAGATTCCATTCTTCAGGCGCAATTTTCTCATCAGCAAAGGTTTCGGCAATTTCCTCGGCCTTATCCCGAATCATGTCCTCGATGGCCGGCTTCAGGCTTTTTCCGTTCAGAGCTTCCCGACGCTGTCTGTAAATGACTTCCCGCTGCTGGTTCATCACGTCGTCATATTCAATCAGGTGTTTTCGAATATCAAAATTGTGCGCTTCCACCTTGGACTGGGCATTCTCGATGGCTCGGCTGATCAGGTTGTGCTCGATGGGCTCGCCTTCCTCCATGCCCAGTCTTTCCATGATGCTGGTCATTCGCTCACCCCCGAAGATCCGCAGCAGATCGTCTTCCAGGGCCAGGTAGAATCGGGAGGATCCCGGATCTCCCTGTCTTCCGGATCGGCCCCGGAGCTGGTTGTCGATGCGCCGGCTCTCATGGCGTTCCGTGCCGATGATGCGAAGCCCGCCAAGCTCGGTCACGCCTTCTCCCAGCACGATGTCCGTACCCCTTCCCGCCATGTTGGTGGATATGGTTACAGCCCCTTTCTGGCCGGCCATGGACACGATTTCAGCTTCTTTCTCGTGGTTTTTGGCATTCAGAACCGTGTGGGGAATTCCCTTTTTTTTCAGCTTCTGGCTGAGGTCTTCGGACACATCAATGGAAATGGTGCCGACCAGAACGGGCTGGCCTTTTTGATGAAGTTCGGCAATATCATTCATGACCGCTTCAAATTTTTCTTTTTTGGTTTTATAGATCATATCCGGGAAATCATGCCGGATCATGGGCTTATGGGTGGGAATCACCGAAACATCCAGTGTGTATATTTTTTTAAATTCTGCTGCTTCGGTATCGGCCGTACCGGTCATGCCCGCCAGCTTGTCATACATTCTGAAATAATTCTGAAAAGTGATTGTGGCAAGCGTCTGATTCTCGTTTTCGATGCGAACGTTTTCCTTGGCCTCAAGCGCCTGGTGAAGGCCTTCGCTGTAGCGCCGTCCGGGCATGAGCCGCCCGGTGAATTCATCCACGATGATGACCTCGCCTTCCTTGACGATATAGTCCACATCCCGCTTGAACAGGGCGTGGGCCTTCAGCGCCTGATTGATGTGATGAAGCGTTTCAATGTTGCGGGGATCGTAGAGGTTTTCCACCTTGATCAGCCGCTCGGCCTTGGCGACCCCTTCTTCGGTGAGCACGGCAGACCTGGCTTTTTCATCGATGACGTAATCCGTATCCCGGGAAAGACGGGGAATGAGGGTATTGATCTCATAATAGAGGCTGGTGGATTTTTCCGCCTGGCCGGAGATGATCAGAGGGGTTCTGGCTTCGTCGATGAGAATACTGTCCACTTCATCCACGATGGCGTAATTGAGGTCTCCCTGAACAATGCTCTCCTTGTAGAATTTCATGTTGTCCCTCAGATAATCAAATCCGAACTCGTTGTTGGTTCCGTAAGTGATGTCTGAGTGGTAAGCGATCTGGCGTTCCGGGTCGTCCAGTCCATGAAGAATGCATCCGACCGAAAGACCCAGGAAACTGTAAATCGTTCCCATCCATTCGGTGTCGCGTCTGGCCAGATAGTCGTTTACGGTAATAATGTGAACCCCTTTGCCGGTCAGGGAATTCAGATAGGCCGGAAGGGTGGCGGCAAGGGTTTTGCCTTCGCCGGTCTTCATTTCCGCGATTTTTCCCTGATGAAGCACCATGCCGCCAATGAGCTGGGCGTCGAAGTGGCGCATGTTCAGGGTGCGAACAGACGCCTCCCGCACGGTTGCAAATGCTTCCGGGAGCAACGCATCCAGGGGCTCACCTTTTTCAATCCGTTCCTTGAATCGCCGGGTCTGGGCTTTGAGTTCATCGTTGCTGAGGGCTTTCATGGCGGGTTCAAATGAATTGATCTGATCCACCACAGGCCAGAGTTTTTTTAACTCCCGTTCGTTTTTGCTCCCGAATATTTTTGTCAACCAGTCTAAAAACATTTAAATTTGAATTCCTTTTTATGAAAAAGGCAGCAGTCAGAAGGCTATCTCCTGAATCGTTGCATCCTTGGGTTGTCTGTTCGTGTAAGCTTTAGCCTATTGCATTAATCGGACGATTTTTTGCGCCAGATCCATGGAACTGGTAAAAGCCGGTGAAATCGGATTCAGCAGATGCAGGCAATCGCCATCCTGAATCACCTGAAAATCCTGGACTAGCTTTCCGGTGTTCCAGTCCACGAGCTGCGCCCGAATTCCCACTTTGGCGGCAGGCTCTATTTCAGAAGGGTCCAGGGTTTTTACCAGCCCGGCGGCATCCTGAAAAAACCAGGATGAAAAATATTTCCTGGGCTCGGTCAGGGCCACGGTACGAAACTGTGGGTTATTTAGGAAAAGATGCGCATCACTTAGCAAAATATCAATGGCTTCTTTATCAATTCCTTCAAAAACGCCATAATTTTCACGGCCGAATGCCGGAATCGCCGTGGGTCCCAGGTAAACATCCCCATGAATATTCCGGGTAAAATGAACCCCCAGAAAAGGATTGCGAATGTCCGGAACCGGATAAATGCTGCCCCGGACCCGCCAGGCGCTGCTTTTTTTCAGTTTGCGGTAGACGCCTTTGAAGGGAATCAGCCGATACTGAGTTCCGATGCCAAATGCCTTTGAAATGCGGTCGCAATGGGCGCCCGCGGCATTGATGAACCGCTTGAACCGGATCCGGCCGCACTGAGTCTGAACAACATCGCTGCCGGAAACTGTTTCAAATGCGCAGTTAAACAAAAACCGCACCTTCCCGGATCCTTCCAGTTCGTTTTTCAGTGAATTCAAAATTTTCAGGGGGTCCACCACTGCAGTATAATGGGAAAAAATCGCCTGCTGAACAGTCCTGGCATTGGGCTCAATCGCGGCCAGCTCTTTTTCATTCAGCCAGTCCACTTTCGCACCATTGACAACTGCCCGTTCATACAGGGTCTGAAGCACGGGAAGTTCGTCCTCGCTTCGAGCGACAATGACTTTTCCGGTTTCCGAAAGCGGAAGCTGTTTTTCACGGCAATAGGCTTTCATCAGGAAATTGCCGTTCAGGCAGGACTTTGCCTTCAAACTGTCCGGGGCATAATAAATGCCGGCATGAAGCACGCCGCTGTTGCGGCCGGATGCATGTTTTCCGGTCTCCGCCTCTTTTTCGATGACGACAATGTTTTCCCGGCCGTTATGGGCCAGTTCCCTGGCGATCGTCAGGCCCATGATGCCGGCACCGACAATCAACACCTCTGCATCAATTGTGGGTATCATCTTTTACTTCCTTTGATCCGACAGTCCCGGCGATAATGCCGGAGTCGTTCGGGCTGTCAATGGTAATCCGGTGAATATTCCGGACTCCGGCGCCGGCCAGCATGTCGCTGATCTGCTGTTCAGAATAGGCCTGTCCGGATGCGGTGCCCAGGAGCATGTTCAGCGAAAAAAGGGCCGGAAACAGCGGGCCGCTCATCTCGTTGTTGAGAATAAATTCGTGAATCAGGATCATGCCGCCGGGAGAAAGGGCGGCAACCGCCTTTTGGATGATTTTTAGGCAGTCTTCAGGTCCTTCCCCGTGCAGGATATGGGAAAGCCAGGCCACATCATACCGGCCTTCAACCGGGTCCTCCAGATAACTGCCGGCCTGGAACCGTATCCGGTCCGACAGGCCGTATTTGCAGATGGTTGTTTCGGCAAAGGGCCGGGTAGTCGGCAGATCAAACACGACGGCCTGAAGCCCGGGATTGTTCAGACAAAACTGGATGGCATATGTCCCCGGGCCACCGCCCATATCCAGAAACGATCTGCGGCCGGAAAGATCAATTTTGGGGACAATCCTGGGCGCCAGCATCATGGCCATATTGAACATGCCCATCAGAAAGCTTTCCCGTGTGTCGTCGCTGCCGTGCGTGGCCCGTGTTCGAACCGGGTGGCCACTCAGAACCGCCTGATCGAGCTGACTCCAGGACGCCACCAGGTGGTGGTGGTGTTTGATGATATACCCGATATAGGCAGGGGAGTTCCTGGAGAGAAAGCGGGCAGCCTCAGGGGTGTTGGTATAAAGGCCGCCGGATTTTTCCAAAAGGTTCATGGCGGTCAGGGCATTCAGCAGCATGGCCAGGGCCCTGGGGTCGGCCTGAAGTGTTCCGGCAACCGCCTCTGCTGAAAGCCGCTGATCTTCCATCGCCGTAAAGACATCCAGTTGGACCGCAGCATGCAGGGCGCAAATTTTCCAATATCCCCCCGATGTCGCCAAGAGTGTTCCCGGATGCCAAGCCTCTTGTTTCATAGCATTCTCCTTGAAATTCAATGTCAAAAAATCGACAACAATCGGGTTTCAACCGATTTTGCTTCAGCCTTCTGGCCCCTGACTTCTGACAATTACAGCATCACTTCTTCAACCGGAAGAGATTCCGGCGAAAACGATATTGTCAACTCATAAACCCCGCTGGACAGGTTGGCTTTGACAACCTGTCCGCCTTTTTCAAACACCTTCATCATGGACTTGTTGGATGTGAGCACATCCGCGGTAAAGCCCTGGAGTCCTCTTTCTTTCGCCAGACGGATCAGTTTGGCGTAGAGATAGCTGGCGATTCCGATACCTTGATATTTTTCATCGACAACAAAGGCCACATCGCCGTAAGGCTTTCCCGGATGTTTTACAAACCTGGCTTCGGCGATGATCTGGCCTTCGCCCGTATCGCCGGCGAGCCCCACAATGGACAGGGTTTCACGGAAATCCACGTTGACGTATTGCTGCATTTTGGCATGGGGCATGGTTTTGATGGGCGAAAAATAGCGGTAATACACCGCCTTGTCGGAAAACCGGTAAAACAAGCGGCGCATTTCTTCTTCATCCGATGGCCGAATGGCGCGAAACCGGACCGTCGTTCCCCCTTTGAAGGTATGCCGGGTTGAAATTTCCGAGGGATAGAGATGTGCGCTTTCGGCGATATAAATCTGATCCGCATACAGGATGTTTTCCGCTTTGGCTTGTTCGATCAATCCGGGCCGGTCATCGGGGTGAGCGATTTCAATCAGCGCCTGGGCCCGTTCCCTTAAGGTCCGGCCTTTCAGGGACGCTACGCCATATTCGGTAACCACTAGATTCACAGACTCCCGGATGCCGAATTCATTGGGGAAATGCTCCACTGACAGCAGGATGTTGGGTTCGTTTTTCAGGTTCCGGCTGGGGAGGGCGAATACGGTATAGCCGCCTCTGGAGATTTCAGCCCCGTTAAAAAAATCCATGGCCTCACCCGGGCCTGCGGATACATTTCCCTTGCCGATATGAAAGGCGATCCGGCCGGAAATATCGACCTTGCGGGCCGGCAGGATTGCCACGAATCGGGGGTTTCGTCCGATCAGAATGGGACTGATCACCCGGTCAATTCCCTGAAACTCCACCAGCGGATTGCGATCCAGCCAGCAGAGCATTTCCGGAGTTCCAAATCCGTAGCAGGCCAGGGATTTGCCCCGGAACGTATTCTTGTAGCGGTTGGTGACGGCGCCGCTTTTCACCAGATCCATCAGCGCATCGGTAAAAATGGCCGTATGAATGCCAAGATGGCGCTTGCGGGCAAGATGAGGGCTGAGGGCGTCGAACAAGGACCCGATGGAATAGGCGATGCAGCTTCCATCTTCAATGACGGATGCCACATTTTCCGCAACCCGGTCAATGATTTCGTTTACCGGCCACCGTTCAAAATATAGTGGAGGGTCTGTGGAATGAACCAGAAAATGAAAATCCGAAACCGGAACAAACGTATCGCCAAAAGTCTGGGGAATTTGGGAGTTGATCTCTCCGATGACCAGAGACGCCCGCTCCATGACCTGCCGGGATACATCTCCGGCAATTCCGAAGCTGCAGTAACCGGCTTCATTCGGCGGCGTAATCTGAATAAAGGCCGCATCCACCGGAAGCTGGCCCGATTCGATGAGCATCGGGATATCCGAAAACCGGCTGGGGATGAGATCCACCCGGCCTGTTGCAATGGCCTCACTGGCTACCCAACCTGAAAAAAAAGTTTTCAGGCGGTATCTCTGGGACTGAAGGGACTTCAGGGAAATAGCATCGCCGAAACTGACGATCTGAATCAGCTCCAGATCCATCAGGTTGCTGGCCTCGGATGCCATCAGGTGTTTGACCAGGGTTCTGGGCTCTCCAACGCCGGTTCCCAGGAAAATGCTCATTCCCGGCTCAATCTGTTCCAGGGCCTTTTTCGGAGAAACCACCCGGTTCTGCCAGTCTGTTGTCGAAGATGTCATCTGATCCATCGCTTTTAAAAAATAAATGGTAACCGCATTCCCCTGGCTTATCTTTTATCGATCCGGGTCAACCCGGCTTCCAGGGCGTACTGAAGCGCTTTGGCGTGTTCCTTTGGTGTTATCTGCCGGCCGAGTGACTTCATCCCGCCGATATCGCCGCTGGGATGATACTGGGGCATGACGTTGACATAGGTGTTCTCGGAAATTTTGGTTGCAATAAATTTCATGATCTCAAGTGTTTCCGCCAGACCGTTGGGCATGACCAGATGGCGGATGAGCAGTCCCCGTCTTGCCAGGCCGGCCGCATCCACGACCAGATCCCCGACCTGGCGGTGCATTTCCAGAATGGCTTTTCTGGCTGCATCGGGATAATCGGGCGCGCCGCAGGTGACATCCGAAGTGCGTGGATCCCAGAACTTGAAATCCGGCATGTAGATATCCATGACCCCATCCAGAATCCGAAGGGTTTCCACAGCGTCATAAGCGCTGGAATTATAGACCAATGGTAGCATGAGTCCTTTCTCTGCCGCCAGATGCACTGCGGAAAGAATCTGGGGAACGACATGCGAAGGGGTCACAAAATTGATGTTGTGGCAGCCTTCTTTCTGAAGATCCAGCATCATATCCGCCAGTTGCATATTCGAAACCGGTTTTCCCATGCCCTTGTGGCTGATTTCAAAATTCTGGCAGAAATTGCACTTCAAATTGCAATGGGTAAAGAAAATGGTTCCGGACCCGTATCGGCCCACCAGCGGGGCTTCTTCGCCAAAATGGGCGTGGTATCCGTAAACCATGGCCTGCTCTGTTGTCCGGCAAATGCCTTTCTCGCCCCCATTTCGATTGACTCGACATTTTCTGGGGCATAACGTGCACGATTGCAGGATTTCTGCCGCACGTTGTGCCTTTACCTGTAACAGGCCGAGTTTCCAGGTCTGAATATAACTGGGTTCATCCAAGTTCATAAGGATTCATCCGGTGATGCCAGGAGGCGACATCCCTTGCCAGGGTTCTAATATGCGTTGAAGAAAAAGGTAAAAACCTTCAGCCTTGAAATAAGTATCTACCCAATAATAAAGATATCCTGCAAAGTCAACAATGGGAACTGGCCAGGCAGGTTAAACACAGCAGATGTCCGGGTTTTGTCAAGAAAAGTTGCAAGGGGCAGGTGAAAACCTGCACCCGTTTCCGATGCGGGGACTTTCCAGGCCGCAAACCGATAAGTATTTCGAGAATCAGCGGATTTCAGATCCGATGTATGCGGTGTGGGGTCAGAAGCAGTCTTTTTTGGAGAACGTCAGTTTTCGTTCAAATACGAACAAATCCATGGACTCAACTGAATGCCGCGATCGGTGAGCGCGCGGGTGCCGAAACGGGTGTTGAATTCCATGAAATAAAAATGGCCGTCCACTTCGGCTACATCGAATCCCGCATGATTGATTCCGGTTCGCCGGGCAAAGGATTCGACCAGCCGGACAGCGCCTTCGGGGATGCCTTCAAAGCTCACGGAGCCTCCGCGGGACACGTTGTTGTGAAACTGCCCGGGCGCTGCTTTCCGCCAGTAACCCGCCGCCACCTGGTTCCCCACCAGAACCAGCCGCAGATCCCGGATTATGGGCAGATATTCCTGAACATACAGCACGGAATTGCTTTTGGCGTAATCCAGAAAATCCATTCGGTTTTCGATGAGAAAAACCCCCCTGCCCATGGAATTTCTCGCTTCCTTGGCCACAAAGGGAAAACAGAACCTATTCAGAACCTGTTCGATTGCCGTGTCCGTATGGGCAAGGATTTGGGTAAACGGCGTATTTTTCGGGCAGACGGCCTGAAATACCCGTGTCATCTCCACCTTGTCATGGCCCAGGTGAAAGCTGCTGATGCTGGGAAAGATTTTCTTTTTCCAGCCGTAAACCAGGGTGTTGACCTGCCAGTATTCCGGAAAGAGAACCCATTCCGCAGCCAGAATGATATCCTGACGGCTCAGCCACTGCTCGGGTTTCAGCGGAATGACGCCAGGAATATCAAGTGTCCGGAGGGGATCGAATGAAACAAGGCGGCCTGTCATGAAAGCCGGTTCCGGTAGTCTGTGTAGCCGAATCTTCGAACCACCCGGAACTCTCCCCGAGCGGACAGAATGCCGATGGATGGAAGCCTGACGCCATTAAAGGTGTTGTTTTTCACCATTGTGTAATGGGCCATATCCTGAAACACCAGGCGAGCTCCCACGTTAAGGGGCTCTGGAAACGAGAAATCGCCGATCACATCTCCCGCCAGACACGTCAGGCCGGCCAGCCGGTAGGTGAACGGGTATTCTCCGGGCATTCCGGCGCCTTCAATGACCGGGCGATACGGCATCTCCAGCACATCAGGCATGTGGGCCGAGGCGGATGCGTCCAGAATGGCGATATCCATGCCGTTATGGAAGACATCCAGGACAGAGGCGATCAACACGCCGGTGTTCAGCGCAATGGCCTCGCCCGGCTCCAGATAAACCTCGATGGGATATCTGCGTTTGAATCCGTTGATCAGCGCACATAACAGATTCACATCATAATCACTTCGGGTGATGTGATGTCCGCCGCCGAAATTCACCCATTCCATGTTCGTTAGAAAAGCGCCGAATTTTTCTTCGAATGCGGGAAGGGTTCGGCCCAGGGCATCGGCATTGAGCTCGCAGAGGGTGTGAAAATGCAGCCCGGAAATCCCTTCCAGATGATGGGGCTGAAAATTGCTTCGGGTCACGCCCAGCCGGGAACACGGGCCGCAGGGATCGTAAATCGGCACGCTGACCTCCGAATGCTCGGGGTTTACCCGGATGCCGCAGTGGATCGGCTTTTCAGCGCCCATTATTTTTGATTTATACCGGTTCCAGAACGAGAAAGAGTTGAACACCAGATGGTTGCAGCAGGAAAGGATTTCATCAAAATCAGCTTCCGGAAAGGCCGGCGCGCAGAAATGAACTTCCTTGCCGAATTCCTCCCGGCCCAGCCTGGCCTCGTCCACGGAACTGGCGGAAATGCCGCAGAGATATTCACGGATGACCGGAAACAGGCTGAACATGGCAAAGCCCTTGAGGGCCAGCAGAATCCGGCATCCGGTTTGCTGCTGAACCCCGTCCAGAACCTTCAGGTTTTTGATCAGGGCCGTTTCATCCACCACATAACAAGGTGTGGGGATGCGGGCATCCAAAAAACGTTCCTGCATGAATCTTACGCCTCCGTCCACGGCAGTCCGCAACGGTTCAACGCGTCCATAAACGGATCCGGATCAAATTCCTCCACATTGAAAACCCCTGCTGCCTTCCATTTTCCGGTCAGCATCATCATGGCTCCGATCATGGTTGGAACGCCGGTGGTGTAGGATATGGCCTGGGCCTTTATTTCCCTGAAGCATTCGGCGTGATCGCAGACATTGTAAATGAAATATTTCTTTGGTTTTCCGTTTTTGAAGCCTTCAAGCATGCATCCGATACAGGTTTTTCCGGTATAGCCGGCAGCAAGTGAAGAGGGTTCTGGAAGCAGGGTCTTTAAAAACTGAAGCGGTACGATATCGATTCCCTGATATTTCACCGGGTCGATGCGGGTCATGCCGACATTTTGAAGCACCCGCAGATGGGTGAGATATTCCCGGCCAAACGTCATCCAGAAGCGCATCCGTTTGATTCCGGGGATGTTTTTGGCCAGGGATTCCATTTCCTCGTGATACATCAGATACATTTCCCGCACGCCGACCTGGGGAAAATCAAATGGCTTGTGGACGGACAAGGGGTCGGTTTCGATCCATCGGCCGTTTTCATAGTATTTCCCCCTGGCCGTGACTTCCCGAATGTTGATTTCCGGGTTGAAATTGGTGGCAAAGGGATGACCATGATCGCCGGCGTTGCAGTCCATAATGTCAATGGTATGGATTTCATCAAAATGATGTTTTAAAGCATAGGCGCAGAAAATGTTGGTCACCCCGGGGTCGAATCCGCATCCCAGAAGGGCCATGATGCCTCTTTTTTGAAACCGCTCCTGATAATCCCATTGCCATTTGTAGCAGAACTTGGCTTCGTCCGGGGGTTCGTAATTGGCCGTGTCCATGTAATTAACACCTGTCTCCAGGCAGGCGTCCATGATGGCCAGATCCTGGTAGGGCAGGGCGACGTTGATGACCAGATCCGGAGAAACGTTTTGAATCAGGGCCGAGACGTCATGGGGATGGTCGGCATCCACTTGAGCGATTTCGAGGGGCCTTGCGATATTCTTTTGAATGGCTTCGCATTTGGCAATCGTCCGGCTGGCAAGGACGATTTCGGAAAATACTTCAGGGTTCTGTGCGCATTTATGGGCGACAACGGAACCGACCCCTCCGGCGCCGATGATCAAAACTTTACTCATGGACGGATTCCTTCAAATATTAAATTGATGTAATCAATTGACTTTCCTCTTTGAAAAGGGGGATCGAAGGGGAGTTCCCTGGCTGCGTGATGGAAAATCCCCTTGGCCCCCTTTTTAAAAGGGGAGAATAGCGCATTCAGTTTTGTAGTGATTTTCATGGTCATGGTCAGAAACGAAACTGACGCATGTTTCGGTAAAACTATAGGAAGATAGCGCGATGATGTCAATCAAGAAAGATGGGACAAAGGGCCGAAAAAGAAGGGTGCTATTGCCAGGTCAATCACATTCTCAAAGATATTGGTGTAACTGTTCTGATTTTAACAGGTTTGTGGACGATTGCCGGGAATCAAACCGCCAGGTATTTTTTCTTGATCTCGGTGTTCAGGTTCAGTTCGGCAATGGTTCCCTGATATTTGATGATGCCGTTATCCACGATGTAGGCGCGGTCGGCATGTTTCAGCGCAAATTTCAGATTTTGCTCACAAAGAAGGACAGTCATGCCTTCCTGTTTGATCACTTCAATAAAATCTGCTAGCATCTTGACGATAAGAGGTGCCAGGCCTTCGGTGGGTTCATCCAGAAGCAGCAGATCGGGATCTCCCATCAAGGTGCGGGCAATGGTCAGCATCTGGCGCTGTCCGCCGGAAAGGTCTCCTCCCGGTTTGTCTTTGAAATCCTTAAGAACCGGAAAGAGGTTGTAGATCCGCTCGAACGTCCATTTTGACTTGCGACCGCCCAGGCTTTTTCGGCCGACATCCAGATTGGCGTAAACCGTGAGGTCGGGAAATATGAGCCGGTCTTCGGGAACAAAGCCGATTCCCATTCGGGCGATTTTATAAGGGGGAAGTCCCATAATCTCCTGGCCCTGGTACCGGATTACGCCGGTTTTGGGTGCGTTCAGCCCCATGATGCTTAAAAGGGTCGTGGTTTTGCCTGCGCCGTTTCTTCCGAGAAGCACCGCCACTTCTCCTTTGTCGATGTTCAAGGAAACATCAAAGAGAATATGGCTGAGCCCATAATACGTATTGATTTTTTCGACCTCAAGCAGCATGTTTATTCGCCTTCCCCAAGATACACTTCGATGACTTTCGGGTTGTGTGATATTTCATCCGGTGTGCCTTCCGCAATCAGAACACCGTAGCACAGCACCCGGACCTTCTGGGAAATGCCAAAGACGATATCCATATCATGCTCGATAAACAGCATCGTGATACTCAGGCGTTCCCACAGGTTTTTGATAAGGGTTACGGTATCCCGCCGTTCCTCGGGGCTCATGCCGGCGGTGGGTTCGTCCAGGAGCAAAAGTTTTGGCGAAAGCGCCAGGGAAAGGGCAATATCGAGCCGTTTCTGGTTGCCATGGGCCAGTGTACCGCTTTGGTAATGGGCGTAATCCGAGAGCCCCACACTGTCCAGAAGCTCCTGTGCCCGTTCATGAATCGGTGTCAGTTTGGACAGGGGGGTCATAAAATCCAGGTTTTTTTTGCGATGGGTGATGACCGCGGCCAGGATGTTTTCCCATACGGTCAGGCGCGGAAAAATACTGGTGATCTGGAAGGCCTTGGCAATCCCCAAAGGCACGATTTGATAGGGCTGAAGGCCGACCAGATTCCGGCCATTGAAGGAGATGCTCCCCTTGTTGGGGGCGTACAGACCCGTAATGACATTAAACAGGGTGGTCTTGCCGGCGCCGTTCGGGCCGATGATGGAGGATATCTCGCCTTCCGGAATACTGAAGGACACGCCGTTTAAAACAGCACTGCGGCCAAAGCTTTTGTGAAGATTGTCGACATTCAGAATTGTCCGGTTCACTGGGGGCGCCTCCTCTGAGTACGGATTTTTTCGTATACCCCGACGATTCCTTCCGGCGCAAAAAGCACCATCCCCAACAGAATCACCCCGAGGATGATGGCCCAGATTTCAACCAGTCCCTGGTGGATCTGCTGAATGATGATTTTCAGGAAAATCAAAACCGTTGAGCCGATTGCCGGCCCGATCAAGGAGTACATCCCGCCGACAAGGCTGGCAAAGATGGGTTCGGCGGATTTGCTCCAGTGGAGGTATTCGGTTTGAGCAAAACGGTTCAGTTCAGCAAAAAGCCCCCCCGCCAGACCCGCGAAACCACCTGCAATGATAAAATTGATGAGCTGATAGCGCTTTACGTTGATCCCCAGGAATTTGGCTCGCTCCGGGTTTTCACGGGTCATGCGGATGGTCAGCCCAAAAGGCGATTTGGTCAGAAGCCGCATCAGCCAAAAGCTGCCTGCAACAAGTGCCAGGCAAAGCAGGTAGTAGGAAAGCGGCGTCAACAACTCCGGCCGGGGAATGCCATGAATGCCGTCATCTCCGCCGGTAAAGGCGTAAAGCTGAAGCGTAATCATGAAAAGAAGCTGGCCAAAAGCAAGCGTGAGTATGGAAAAATACAGCCCCACCCGGCGCACGCAGAACCAGCCGATGATCCCGGCAACCAGGGCGGATGCCAGGGGAGCGGCCACCATGGCCGGCAAAAAACCCACGCCTGCCTTTTTCATCAGCAGGGCGACGGTATAGGCGCCGACGCCGAAAAACGCGGCATGGCCGAAACTGACCATGCCGCCAAACCCCAGGATGAGATTCAGGCTCAGGGAAAAAAGCGACATGATGACCATTTCCGTGGCCACCCAGAGCCAATACTCGCCGGTTCGCCCCAACTGGTTGAGAACAAAGGGCAAGAGCGTCAGAACGGCTATTACCGTACCGGCGATCAGCCAGGATTTGCGCGTGGACTCATAAGATTGTAAGGCAGAAGGCATTTTACCTCGCCGCGGATGGGCTTTTATCAAAATGGTTAATATTACCGTTCGGGCTTGCCGAACAGTCCCCATGGCCGGATGATCAGAACAAGCGCCATGATGACATAGGGGAAGACCAGGGCCATCCGGCTGAAATAGATTTGAATGAAAGCCACGCCGACCCCGATGATGAGGGACCCCAGCATTGCGCCGCCCACGCTTCCAAGCCCGCCGATCACCACCACGGCAAAGCATTCAATGATCCGCTCCATGCCGATGCTGAGGTCGATATTGGCCAGGGCCGACATGAACACCCCCCCAAGCCCTGCCAGAAAACACCCCAGCATGAAAGTCCAGGTCATGACCCTGGGAACATTGACCCCCAGGGCGCCCAGCATTTCCGGATAGGTGACCGCGGCCCGGATATAGTTGCCGGCCCGGCTGCGATACAGCAGAACCCAGAGCCCCGCGGCAAGCAGCGGCCCCACGATCAGCAGGAACAGGTTATAAGACGGAAAATACAGGCCGAATAAATCCAGGGAGCCGGCCAGGACTTCGGGGCGGGGAACGTTTCGAATCTGCCCGCCCCAGATGAGCCGCGTCAAACCATCCAGAATCAGCACCAGGGAATAGGTCAAGAGAAGCTGCAGCAGGTGTTCCTTCCGGTAAATGCGCCTGAAAAGGCTGACTTCCAGCCCCAAACCGAGGATGGCGACTCCCGGGGGAACCAGCAGCATCAGCATCAAAAAGGCAAACAGCGTTTTCCCCGCAAAGAGGCTGCTCAGTGAAAAGGCCATAAAGGCTCCGATCATGTACAGCGAGCCGTGCGCAAAATTGATGACCCGCAGCACGCCGAACACCAGCGAAAGCCCGGATGCGATAATGAACAGCACCATGCCCTGGCTGAGGCCGTTGATCAGGATAAACAACATAAATTGCAGATTCATGGATATCGCCGCCTGATGCTCCCCCGCATCCGATAGGGAAAATCGGGGGAGTTATGAGTTATTGTGGATTCTTGGCCCTTTGCGCCTTGATCTCATCGACTGACATCCAGACTTTTTCTGCCGGAACTTCAACGACATCCTTCAAGACCAGAAAATCCTTGAATTTTGGGTCTTTTGCAGTCACACCCACATAAATCCCCACATTGGCCATGTGGTCTTCCGCACGAATGTAGCGCTCGCCGCGCAGCGATGTCCATTTAAGTCCGTCAAGGGCCTTGGACACTTTCTCGCTATCGGTGCTGCCGGCGGTATCCACCGCTTTTTTGAGCGCAAGAAGCCCGTCATAAGCCATGATGGCCCAGTCGGCCGGCCAGTCATTGAATTTTTTGCTGAATTTGTCCACAAAGGCCTTCATCTGTGGTGTATCCACGGCATAGAACGGACAGCGCGTATAGCCCATGAGGTTTTCCGGCATTTCCTGTCCCATGGCTCTCAGCATGTCCAGATCGTACAGCGAGCTGAGCGTTGTCTTTTTGAACAGGCCATAGGGCGCGGCCTGCTTGATGAATGTGCTCAGGGCGCCTCCCCATAGACTGGAATAAATGACCTCCGGGTTCTGGGCCATGAGGGTGGGGATATAAGATCCGTAATTACTTTCCCCGGTTTTGGGCCATACCTCAACGGTGATTTTGGCGTTTGGATTGGTCTTCAGCAGCGATTCTTTGAAGGCGTCGTGCTGATCATGGCCATAAGCATAATCCAGGCCGATATAGCCATAGTTTTTATAGGGTTTCTGGGCTAGAAAATAAGCGATTCCGCGGCCCTCGATACCCGTATTGGGAACCACCTGGAACATATAGGGATGAAAGTCAGTGGTGGTCAGCTTCTCGGTATTGGAAGTATGGAAAAAAATGATTTTCTTGAATTCCTTGGCTACTTTGGTGGCTGCCAGAGCCACGGCGCTGGATGTAGGACCAATCAGATATTCGCATTTTTCATTGAGGATCAGCTCACGGGCAAGATTGGCGCCCACATCGGCCTTGAGGTCCGCATCGCGAATGACCAGCTCCAGTTTCTTTCCCATAAAACCGCCCGTGGCATTGGTTTCCTCGATGAACATTTCAATGCCGTCTTTCTGGGACTTGTAGAAACTTGCAGCAATGCCTCCCATGTCCGCAATCCATCCGATTTTAATCACTTCATCCGCCAGAACCTGTTCCGCCGGAACGATTCCCATCAAAGCTGTGATCACGACAGCAATCCCGAACAAACGTATTACCATTTTTTTCATTGATTTCCTCCTTGTGGTACAGTTGAAGTTCATATTTATTAACTCTCTTTCCGGTCTTCTGCATACGTCAGCACCATGCCGCCGTCAAACAGCATGTCTCCGCCCACCAGATATTTGGCATAAGAGGAAAAGCCAAAGAGGATGAGATTGGCTACTTCAACCGGCGTCATCATCTCTTTTATCCGTGAAAATCCCATCATCACATCCCGGACAACCGCTTCGTGGCTGATTCCGCGTTGCTGGGCCTGAGCAGGTATTTGTTTGAGCGCCAGAGCGGTTTTGACAAAACCCGTACTGACGGTAAAGGCGCGAATCTTTCCTTTGCCCTCCGCGGCAATGGACTGGGTCAACCCCCGCAGGCCGAATTTGAAGATATTGTAAGCCGGCTTGTTCAGGGTGCAGATATGGGCGTGGACGGATGCCATGTTGGCGATGACGCCGCAGCCATCGGAGCTTGTTTTCATATGGGGGATGGTCAACTGCGACAGGAAGAGCGGGGCTCTGAGCATGAGGCGATGCATGAAATCATAGCGGTCCATGGGGAATTTATCAATGGGGTCGATATGCTGAATGCCGGCAATGTTGGCCACATATTTGATCTGCCCCAGTTTGGTTGCCTCGCCCACGGCCCGGATGACGTCTTCATCCCGGGTGAGATCGGTTCGGATAAAAACCATTTGACCGCCCATGTCACGGGCGAGCGTTTCGGTTTCATGCCCGCCTTTTTCATCGACATCCAGCCCGATGGTAAACAACTGGTTGGCCGCGGCCGCAATCGCCGTGGCGCGGCCAATTCCACTGGCAACGCCGGTTACAATGCAGACATTGGAACAATTGAAATTGGGGTCCGAAAGAATCAGAATCTGTTCCCGTGAAATGACGGGTTCCGAAATGTCAATGGTCATGGTGCAATATCCTTCAGTTTCTGGTTAATGTTCATTTCATTTAATAAACAGCAATGTTTGTGCCAGAATTGATATGATGTCTTCGATTGATGACAATAGCTGCATCTCTTTGAAAAGGATATGCCCGGGGTTGATTGCAACCACCTGTAATGACGAATCTAATGATTTATTATTAAAAGCGGGAAGTTTTCTGAAGGATTTCCTGGGTCAATGCCAATATGTCCGAATACCTCTTGAACGCACCGGTGCTTGCAAAGGTAACGTAAAAAGTGTACTGAAATGAATACGTATCGACCAATCAACATGTATCAATATATCTACACAGCGAGGGAATATGAATCCATTGGGTGATCCGGATAGCAACTGTCTGGCTGCTTCCTCGGATGCGGCGACAAACGAGGTGAATATCCTGAAGCAGAAACTGGAGATGTTTGAGCTCATCCTGGACAGTATTCACAACGGGGTGGTCGTCACCGATCCGGGTGGGATCATCACGCATTTCAATAAACCCTACGGATTGTTTCTGGGAATGGACCCCGAGGCGCAGATCGGCAAACATTGCACGGAGGTGTTGGAAAACACGCGGATGCATATCGTGGCGAAAACCGGCATTTCAGAAATCAATCAGGCACACCACATCCAGGGGCAGGACATGGTGGTTCAACGGATTCCCATAAAAAAGGATGGCCGGGTCATTGCCGTATTCGGGCAGGTGATGTTCAAACATGTCCGCGATGTTCGCAAACTGGCGGAAAGGCTGTCCATACTGGAATCCCAGGTGGCGCTCTACGAACAGGAACTGGCCAAACTGCGTGCTACCCGATATACATTTGACAGCATTATCGGCGTTACCCCCCGCATTCATGCTTTAAAGGAAGAGGCTTTGCGTGCGGCAGCCACCCATTTGCCGGTTTTGATTACCGGAGAGTCAGGTACGGGAAAGGAACTTTTTGCCCAGGCCATCCATAATGCCGGCAACCGGCGCTTAAAGCCCTTTGTGCGGATCAATTGCGCGACCATTCCCAGAGATCTGCTCGAGTCGGAGCTGTTCGGATATGAAAAAGGCGCTTTTACCGGGGCCTCTTCAACGGGAAAGCTCGGAAAATTTGAACTGGCGCATCAGGGAACAATTCTATTGGATGAGATCGGCGACCTGCCTCTGGAGATGCAGCCCAAACTGTTAAGAGTACTTGAAGAAAAAGAATTTGAACGCATTGGCGGAACCCTTCCCATCAAAAGCGATTTCCGGTTGATAGCCGCCACCAACCAGGATCTGGGCGCCATGATCAGCGATGGCCGGTTCCGCAAAGACCTGTTTTATCGCCTCAGTGTGATTCCCCTGCATATTCCACCGCTTCGGGAGCGCCGTGAGGATGTCCTCCCGATTGCCGAATGCATTCTGAGGCAATTGGCCCAGGATGCCGCCCTGGCTGAAATTGCCGTTGATCCGCAGGCCGGTCGGGTTCTTCAGCAGTATGACTGGCCGGGAAATGTCCGCGAACTCTCCAATGTCCTGGAAAGAACCGTAGCTTCCCTGGAAAGCGCCGTCATCTTCCCGCATCACCTGCCTTTTTTCCTGCAGCGGCAGATCGATGCGCTGTTTGATGGCCCCTCAACATCCATCAAGCAGGTTCAGTCAAAAGCCGAAATCGAGGCGATTTGTTTTGCCCTGAAGCAGGCGCAGGGAAACAAGGCCCAGGCTGCCAGGCTTCTGGGCATCCATCGCACGCTGCTGTATAAAAAAATGCAGAAATACGGTCTGGATACAAAGACAGCGTATTCCAGTTGAGGTGCGTCCAAATGGATGTTCCCGCATATCTGTAATGCAGAGAAACCACCTTCTCAACAGATTGTTTTAACTTCATAATAAGTATTGACAGACATTCCGGCAAACAAAACAGCGCCAGGGCAGGGGACGACGAATTTCTTCCTGAATTCCGCGCCGATGATATTGAAAAATTCCAGGCACGCAGAGCATACCTGCCTGGTCATGCCAATGGAGTAAGGCATTGGACCTTCTTCAGCGTCGATAAAATAATCCGGTTCAATGAAATTTGCATGATTGGCGCATTGGAAAGCAAAAAGATCCTTGAAGGAGACGCCGCCGATACCCATGATTTTAAGCCAGCGCGACTGCATCTCATTGTCCATGGATTCAATATCTTTAAAAGCGGAAGGACATGAGATCGTAAAACTCTTTCTGTCAGCCAGTTCCTTAATCCTCCCGGTATCCGGTCCAGGCAGTTCTTTGGGTTTGAACTTAACCTTTGAGATGATGGTTGTCGGTTTGAAATCAAATCCGTATTCGTTAATATCCGTACCGCTGATGAGTAGATATCTGCCCGAAAATCGCGATGTGTGATACCAGGAAAGCTGCCTTTTACAGATATCAAAATTCGACCATGCTTCCGGCGGCACATAGCCCATTGGAATTTTGCTGGACAAGGGAAGGCATACCGCTTTTCTGGTTTCATACACCGGGATTCCCATTTCTGACAAGGTGTTGTTCAGAGCCAGAAACGTTTGTTTGTCCATCCAATAAGTGAATTTTGTATACATATCCGTCATCAACCGTCACTGGCCGCAGCTCTGGACTTTTCCTCATCTTCTCCGGGGCGCTGAGCCGCTTCTTTTTTCTTCTTTTTGGCTGCTGCATCCTCATCTGCTCTTTCAAAAACATCATATCCCAGAAGCGATTCCGCAATATAAGCAGACATGTCTTTCATCACGATATCGGACGCCAATGAGGAGATGCCGACCTGCAGTCCCTGATAGCAAAAGGGGCAGCACGAAACCAGCTCTTTGGCTCCCGTCTCTTCGGCCTCTTGCACCCGTCGCTGGGCCATCTTGTTCTGAATATCCGGATACCCTGATTTTAACCCGCCGCCTGCTCCGCAACAGCGTGAATATTCCCTGTTTCTTGGCATTTCGATCAGTTTCAGCCCTGGAATGGAATTCATGATCAATCGCGGCGCGTCAAACCCACCGGTCGCCCTGCCGAGATGACAGGGATCATGATAGGTGCAGGTCCGGTTGACCGGATGGGAAAATGTCAATTTGCCCTGCTTTAAGAGCCGCGCCAAATATTCAACGGTATGAAGGACTTCAAAATTCAATTTTCCAACTTTCGGGTAGTCCTGCATGATGGTTTTAAAACAGCCGGAACATGAACTGATCAGCGTTTCAATACCCAGACTGTTGAACTGATCGATATTTTCCTGAAAAAGCCGTTTGTGCTCCGGGTCTCCCATCCTGAGCAGCACGCTTCCGCAGCATTTTTCGTCTTTACCCAGAACTCCGTAATCAATATTCAGCGCTTCAAGAATATTTACGGTATTGATGGCGACCTGCTTGACATTGGCATCATAGGATGCCGTGCAACCGAAAAAAAGCAGCACCTTGCCCTTTGATTTGATAATTTCCCTGGGCTCTTCGGTGATGAGATTGTCCTTTTTAGCCCGCCGCGACCATTTGGTTCGACCTGTACGGGGCTGCTGCCACGGGTTGTCATAGGTGATGACACTTTTACGCAAGGCCTTTTGAGGTTCCAAAGGACCGTATCCTGCACTGACAATCAGTCTTCGCAAGTCTTCCCAAAGATTCACCGTATCGATATGTGCCGGGCATACCACTTCACACTGGCCACAGGTGGAACATTCATACAGGTTGGCAACGAACGCTTTAATCTGTTCCGCCGTCACCTCCTGATAGCCGAACAGAGACCGGATCACTTTCTTGAACGATTCCCCGACTTTCTCACTTTTCATGATTTTTACGAGAAATCCATTCTGGGATCTGGCAATTTTCAGAAAATCGATGACCTTGCGCCGGGGCACGATATCCTCTTTGGCGTCCTGATCGTACACGGGACACCAGGAGAGGCATTCACCGCATCGCGTGCAGGCATCCAGCTCAATCAACCGTTTTATATCCAGATTATGGATGGGTATCTGTCTGACCTCTTCCATGCCAACTGTACTTTTCGGCGAGATGTCAGATGGTTTTTCTTCTGTTGTGGTCATTTCAGTGCCTCTTTTAAATAATTATCCCCTGTTGTTATATCCGTTTCGCATTCCTGACGCCGGACACCTCTTCCAGAGCATAAGTAAGGGGTGTATTGAAGATGTGCCGCATTTTCCCGAATGGCAGATAGGCCACAAACAGCGCGCCAACGATTCCATGTGCATACCACAGGTATGGATAAATGGAGGTCCAGTTCAATCCAAAGATGGAGAATACCTTTGACAGGGGATATCCGATAAAGGAGAAGACCGCCGTTTGATCCGCTATACCGGTGGACAGTATCCGCACGCCTTCAAGGAAGAAGCCGAGAAGGATCAGGGTTCCGATAATCGCCAGGGCAATGTTGTCCTGGTATTCCGTGGCAACATGCTTGGGTTTGACGATGAATCGCTGCACCACGGCCCACAGAATGCCCAGAAAGATGAAAAGTCCCAGAAGGTCGTTGGCAAACGCGGTGACGGGGCTGTTCTTGTCGATTAAAGCCAGTGACCAATCCCCACCGGGATGGAAATAAAAGAGGACGGCCGTGAAAAGGCTTAACAGAAAACGCAGTAAAATGGCGGAAAAAATCAAGGAGTGCATGGACCATCGGCCCACACTCTCTTTGAGAATCCTTCTCTGAAAAATAATATCCAGAACAACCATCTTTAATAAGGAGAATATCCGTCGTGAAAAAATGATGTTCCAAATGGATTCTGAACTGAGACTGATCTTACGGTGGAGTGAGTTTTCCTCGCCCTGGACACTGCCCAGATACCAGAATCGCAGGGTTGCGAGAACACCCACGAAGAAAACGAGCATTGCCGCGCCAAAGATGGGATGACCCATGGATAGCGGTGAATTATGGCAGAGAATACACATGGCGCTTTTTGAAGGAAGAACCGCAGCCGGGGCGCCAACGCGGTTGTTGCTGAAATGGCATTTTTCACATGATTTCAAATCGTTCACATCTGCAAACGTGTGATCGGCAAGACTTATCGGCCTGGATTCAAGATTGATGTGGGCCAGTTTGACATGTTTGTCGATAGGATCGAGCGCAACAAATTGGGATTTGAAATGGCAGGCCTGGCAACTGACCCGCAAATGTGGGTCATGGGCGGTCGCTTCTCCATGGACGGAATGGCACGCCAGACAGTTTGCTCCTGCCAGTGTTTTATGGGGCGAACGGGCCACGTCTGTATGGCAGTTGATACAGGCAACAAACTGGTGCTGCTTCTGGTTTTTATTAAAATCTTCAGGATTGATCTGAAGCGAAACTTCTGTTCCGTCAATTTTTCTTGTACAGTTCTTTTCCCTGTGGCAATCGTAACAGAAGGCTTTTGAGGCAAACACCCCCTCGTTCGTGTTGATGTTGGGGGATCTGTGACAATCCAGGCAGACCAGGGGCTTTTTTTCGGAATCCTTTGGAGGGGCTGCCTGTTTTTTCATCAGATTCAAGCCCGCCAGCGTTATTATGAATACAACACCGGCTACAATAGTGATAATCGTTTTCGAATTCATAAAGAAGTTCTCACTCTTTCGATTGTTTTATATTGAAGGCCGGTTAACCCTACAACGCAATTTGCCAACAATAGAACCATATATTGTGTATTTAATTCATAAGGACCACAATATATAGACTTGAAATCGTTAAATTGCATTGTAGGGTTAATCCTTTGTCGGATGGATGCGCTTCCACTCTTCAGGGTGTTCTGCCGCAAGTTTTTCTTTTGTGATTTTCCCATTGAAAATTGATTTCTCCAGGGGGAAAACCTCTGGCAGCAAATGGGTGTCGGACATGTGCACGATGCCAATATACATGACGGCCAGTATGGCTTCATGAAAGTGGAGATGATTGGCGACATTGACAAAATATCCGGGCAGTATTGTTGTAAAATATTCGGGAAACCACATGAACAAGCCTGTTATGCCCATGCTCTGCATGCCCAGCATGACAGCCCAGTAATCCACTTTCTGAAGATAGCTGAAACGATCGAAAAGAGGAGGCGGGCCTTTGCCGAAAATGTATCTCAGGTTCTGATATAGATCGGTTAAATCTTTAGGGCTCGGGACGAGAGAAGCCGGACCGAACAAAATCCCTTTCATCGCAATCTTATAATAGCAAAGCCAGAGGAGGTGGACAACGATTCCAAGATAAAGAAAAACAGCACAGAACCGATGAAGGGAACCCGCCGCGGCGGCCCCTCCGATGAAGGAGACCAAAAATTTTGTCCAGCTATAATGACTCAGATTCAGCAAAAACCCGCTTATGGCCAGGCCCGTAAAATTCACAATAATGACAATATGCAGCAACCTGTGCAGCACATGGAACCGCTGATAGAAATGCGTCTGGTTCGTTTCCGTTTCCATTAGTTATGCTTCCTCAATTTTTCGTGAATTTTCCTCAACATTAACAGACAACTGTGGCTGTAAAAAAATGCCAGAACCATAACAATAAAAATCAGTGAAATCAGGCTCAGGGCATGAACGGTCTGAAGGCCTGTTTTCTTTGCGTCACTTTTTTTATCCAAACCTGTTTTGCTGTCATGGATGATGATGTCGGCAAATTGCGGCTGGGCATTCGGGTGGCATCTCTGACATGATTTCAGCGCAGCCGCCTTTTCCTTCAATGAATTACAGTGATGGGCTCCGTGGCAATCGGTGCAGGAAGCGGATTTGTCAAATCCCAGGTTGACAGCGGTTTTGCCATGGTAATTGGCAAGATAGCTTTTCATCTGGTCTGGGTGGCAGGACCCACAGGTCGTTGTCATGGCTTTGTTGATTTCTGCACGGGAGAGGTGAGAATCTGCGTAGTGGGCAGAGTGACAGTCCCCGCAGATGGGCGCAGGGCCGGTTTTGGAGAGTACGCCTGTTTCCTTTTCTTTTATCAGGGCTTTTGCATGCTCCCCCGAAAGAAATCGTTCAAAGGAATTCTTATGGCATTTATTGCAGCTCTGGTAGTCAAATATTTTTTTGGTCTCTATCTTTAGAAAGTCCTTGGCCATGGGGTCCGGATGGGATTTTCCCATCCCAGTCATGGGGCCGTGACAGTCCTCACATTTGATTGAGCCGTGGGCGGATCTGGAAAAGCGGTTCATATCCACAAACCAGCCAGGCTGGGAAGCCGGGACAGTATTCCCCCAGGCGTTGGTAAATCCCGAATATGCCTGAAGAGAAAACCCCAGCATCAGCAGAGAAAAGATCAATTTGATTTTAAACCATAATTTGTTGTTAACTGATCCAGTTCGCAATTTAATCTCCTGTTGTGAATGTTAATGCGATTCCATTTATCCATTATGACGGCTTCGTAAAAAGTTCGGAGGCTGCGTTGCGCTGCATCCTTGGTCATGGACGGCCTGAAAATAAAGCTCAAAAAAAGCGATGGATAATCTGTGCAGCAGGTCAAAAGCGGATGTTGCCGAATCCAGGGTGTCGATATCGTGATCCACGCCTGTTTTAATCTTGCGAATCGCTTCCGAGGTTTGTTTGGCGTACTGAACAATCTGTTCCGTAAGGCCGGGTCCGACTTCAAATGCGCCCCGCTTCTCAAGTGGCTTTATCCGCTTCCACATGGATTCAAGAAAGACTCTGACTTTTTCAGGTTCGTAAACCTTTTTCCCAATTAACCAGCGAATGGGAATAAATTCCAGACTGGATGCGGCAATCCTGGAATGACTCAGCTCACGTTTAAGTGCCCTGACAAAATCCTCGGCTTTTTTTCCGGATAAGATTTCCGTGCCCTCCGCGAACTTGCGCCTTCTATTGTCTGCGCTCATCATTTCCCGGCGTTTTCCAGTCTCCCATAAGATTGCATCTGCAACACATTTGTTGGCATCAGGATAATTGGGGTGTTCCAGATGGGGTCCGAACAAATAGAAACAGCCATTGCCTGAAGGGATGCGGACAACGGCTGCCTGTCCAACCAGGGTTTTTGAAGCAATGGCTTCATTGACAAGAAAAGATGTCTTTTCAGTAAAACCGCAATAATAAGCCAGAACAGTGGTCGGATCGGAGACTTTCATGCCGGGGCCACCGTACAGGGGAGCACTGAATTCAGAGATCGCGGAGAAAGTATTGGTGGGTTTGAGACGGACCTCTTCCCGGACCGGATGAAACACAAAGTCACATCCGTAGGACGTGCAGAATTTGCAGGAATCCTTTACAGATTCAGGCAGTGTTTTGCTTAAATTGGTGATCTTGACATCAACGAAATTAAACATATTCAAGGGTTTTTTTGACGAATTCATGGGAAGATAGGCGCCGGCGCAGGAACCGATATAAGTCCCCCCATGCACGACAAAGGATCTGATTTTTTCAGCCCCCCGTTGACCCAGGGACTCCGCAACGGCGAAGGTATCCCCTCCGGATATCACGATGACATCCAGGTGGTCCAATCCATCGCCCTTTACGGCTGTTTCATCCAGAAAAAACAGATTGAAAAAACCCATCTTCTCGAACATATCCACAAACCAGAGCCAGGAGTGGGAAGTGCCGCTACCTGCATAGATGCCGATTTTAGGATAGCGCATCAGTCTGCTTTCGGGACCCGGGAGTCCGGAAATCCGGATGTCGGCAGCTCCCTTGCTGATATATCGGGCCTTTCCCTGCGACAGTTCAAAATTGATGTCTGCATAGGGTTGGAATAGATTCATTGTGTCGACATCGTCAGTGATAAAATTGGCAAATATCGGCGACAACCCTTTCCAGGATATCCTGAGTCAGATCAAGTTCCGTTCCAATACTGGCAAGTTCCAACAGGTTTTTTTCCGACAGCTCCGGACACATGATAGAAAAAATTGGCTGGATTCCGAATATCAGGGCAATCGCCTGTCTTCTTTCCCACCAGGCCTCTGCCTCAGCAGGATCTCCGGAAAGCCCGAAATCACTAAAAATGGGTTTCAAGGGGCACCAGGGACTGAAAATGCCCTTGCCCTTCAAGGTGACAGTTCCGCTTAATCCATCAAACGAACCGATAATCTCTTTCAGGCCGGATTTTCCGGAAAGCTCGGCAACCGCCGCAGGGTCGATACCGTATTTGGCACATGCTTTTAATACCCGGCCGGTATCTTCAGCCGAAAGCCCCAGTTTTTTAAATGCAAGCAGGGCGGGGACATCCGAAATGAGCACCCCGGGTTCAGCCACCTTGCTCTCCTCGACACGTTTGGGGTCTTCATCCAGAAAAACCGCGGTATTGGTAGCATAGGGGGTGAAATAATCTGCGCTGTGCCTGTGCACAATGGGCGCCAGCCACTCTTTTACATCTGATTCGCCCATGGCTGATGCGATTTCTGCAATGCCTTTTTTCGTCATGAACGCATTCATTTTAATTTCTTTCAAGATTTCAAGCGAACGCCTGACAAAATTTTCATGATCAGCAACCTCGATGAGTCCCATGCCTCTGAAGGCCAGACCCTTGAGTTTTTTGCCGCCGAAAAGTTTGCCCAATCCGAAACGGTCCGGGCTGCTCCAGTAATTATAGCAAATTTGTGCGTAATCAGATCTGTTTTCTCCTGCCTTGCCAATCATCATGGTCTGGAGAAGGTCGTCTCCCACATGCTTACGCAATGAATCTGTCGACTCCCAGACATCCTTGCCCCAGATTTCCGAAGCATCGGAGATATCTGCAACACCATCGTGGATCCACAGGTAAACGGGATTGTCCGATACTCCTTTAACAACGATATAATCATAACCCGAAAACTTGATCTCTACGCCCACCTTGTAAGTGACCGGGCAGTGGCACAATTTTCCGGTAACAGGACTTTTGGCGGTAATCAGCCCGATAGCGGATGCCGGGCAGGTTGTGCCGGTGAGTATACCGGTTCCAATGACAATGGGATCATCATTTTGAAATTTATTGTAGAGGTCTGTGGTTATTCCTGCCCCACCTATTTTTTCACTGACAAGAGATTCATCCAGCGCTGCCTCTTCAATTTCAGAAGTGGCCAAGTCAATAACAAGGATCTTATCGGTCGATAAATATTCCATATTTGTTTTCCTTATTTATTCCAGTGTAATCGCATCTACAGGACAAATCGCTATGCACATCGGCCCGTAATCTTCCATATCTTCACAAAGGTCACATCCCTCCCTCAGGAGCATGGGCTTGGCTGAAGCATCCGCTTCCTTGTCCGGATCCGCCGCTTCCCCGATTCTATTCACCTCAAGTCCTTCCGGGCGAGCAACCTTCAGAAATTCCTCTTCTTTAAGAAGAACACCAAAGTAATCCCGCTTTTCCCTGGCTCGGTATGCTACAATACATGCGGAGAGAAAGGCAAAGCCATCGTCTCTGTGGTAACTGCAAGCCATTTCACAGGCCATGCAATTTATACATTTCAGTGCATCAATTTTAATTCCCATTTGACTACCTCACTTAAACGTTTCATTGGATCCGGATTATGAGCTTTTAAACGAATAAAGCCCCCATTAAGAATGATGAACTCGATAAAAAACAGTACTGAGGCGTAATTGCGGCAATTTGTTTTTCAGGGAACTTAAGCGGTTCCGTTGAATTCGAAATAACAGATACAGCTTCTCCTTATCCAAGGCAAAAACAAAAGTCAATGATAAATTTTAAAACATCTGATATTTAAAATATTAAAATATTTCTTGACAAGGGTAGGGAGATATGTAACTTTTGAACCCAATTCATGGAAATCAAAGCGGGATATTCGAATTGGGGGAAAAATGCATAATATGGCAAAAATATTTGATACTGTTAAATCTAACAGGATATCGGAAAATATTGTTTACCAGATACGCGGCGCCATTTTGAGGGGAGAATTAAAAATTGGAGATCGGCTCCCGTCTGAAAAAGACCTTGCCATGAATTTTGGTGTGAGCAAGTCCTCTCTGAGGGAAGCATACCGTGTACTGGAAGCGTACGGTCTGCTGGAAATAAAGCAGGGTATGTCCGGTGGCGCATTTGTCAGGAAAGTCGATCTGAAAACGATAAGGGACGGCCTTGTAAATTATTTTTTCTTTCAAAATCCCAGTATCCGCGAGTACACCCAGATACGAACTTTTATTGAACCGGAAGTCGTTAAAATATGCGCCTTAAAAATCACGGACAAGGATATCGATTATCTGAAAGACAATATTTTAGAGATGGAAAAAGAGGTGGACGGTGAAAAATTCATGAGTGATCTTGATTGTGCTTTTCATAAAAAGCTTGTTGATATCACTGAGAATACTGTTGTCAGTCTCGTTGTTGAAAGTGTTCAGACTGCCTTGATAAACGTTAAACGCATGCTGCAAATGAACCACGATTTTTTGACGATGGTGTGTGAAGGCCATAAGAAAATTGTGGATGCCTTGTGCGAACGTGATCCCGATAAAGCCAGCAAAGAAATGCTTCAGCACATATGCGAGGTGGAAACGGGGATGCTGGCCTGTAGAAACGGAGATATTGTTTTAACGGAAACTGGCGTCTTGAAATCGGATGTGACCATCTGATGATCAATGCTTGGGAAAACTCACCTCGAAAACGTTTTAGAATAATATGGCACAGACCACGACATCTGCCGTTCTTTCAAAGATTACATGTGCATGTCAAATTGAAGATTGGACATCAGGACATCTGATTATCTAACATAACTACCAGGAGGAATTAAATGACCGAAATGCCAAAAGAGTCAAAAGTTGATCCACGAATCACAAAAAAGCTGTGTGAGATTGTCGGGGAAAAAAACGCTACGGATTTGAAGCATATTCGTTATGCATACTCCTACGACCTGTCTTTTGTGAAGCGTAAGAATCCCGACTATGTCGTGATGCCGACGACCGTTGAGCAAGTTCAACAGATTATGAAATTTGCCAACCAGGAGAAAATATCGGTAACCCCGTTTACGGCCGGCACCAATATCGGCGGTCTCTGCATTCCGGAGAACGGCGGTATTCTTCTGGATCTCAAACGAATGAACCAGATCATCCGGATTGATGCAGAGTCTCATTATGCAATCATCGAACCCGGTGTTTCACATGCCAAATTCGCCAGCGCTCTGTTTAAACATGGGCTGAGATGGAGCTGGCCGGTCGGACCGCCATCAGCTTCGGTCTCTTCCAATGCCATTAGTCACGGAATTGGCGGGCTTAGCGGGCGTTATGGGTTGAACAGTGAAGAAATCACCAGCATGGAAGTCGTGCTGCCCACTGGGGAACTGGTCCGGGTCGGCTCCTGTGCGATCCAGGAGGATGCATGGCATAGCTGCCTTCCTTTGCCTCGCGTTGATGGTCTGTTTACAGGATGGCTGGGAACAACCGGGGTCATCACCAAGATAGGGGTAAGGGTCCATCCCATTCCTCCGATTCTAAAAGTATTTACCGCATCTACGGAAAAAATTGGAGAAATGGCATCGTATCTGCGTACGCTGGGTAATTATGAAATCTGCGATGATTTGACAGGTGTATCCTGGTGGCTTTCACAGGTACCCATTCCCTATCCCTATAAACCGAAACCGGACGGTGTTCCCGAATGGATATCCTTTGCAACCACTTTTTCCTGGACCGAGAAAGAAAAAGAGGCCCGGGAAGAGATCTGGAGAATGGCCTTTGACGAGGAGATAAAAAAAGGCAGCTCCCTCAAGGAGACCCAGTATCCCGCGGAAGCCCTGAAGGCAAGGACTCAATTGCCCAGTCAGATCGTGGGATCAACCAAAAATTATACCAAGCAGGCAGGTGGCGGGATTTCCTGGCCAGGCACCTTTACCCCCCTCAACAAGTGGGAGCCGGTTTATGATGCGTGGAAGAAAATTCTAATTGGCCGTAATCTTTCCCCCTCTGTCCGTGTGACCAATTACCGGGGTGTCCACTACGGAATGCTCCGCGCCATGATTCCGTTTCCCAAACAAGACCCCGTTGCTGTAGAAAATGCCAGACAGGCTATTGTCGAGTGTTTGAAAATTGACCTGGATAACGGCGGGATTCCCTACAAACCACCGGTGGATTTCGGGCTGGAAATTAACAAGCGAGCTCATCCCGGGTATGTTTCCCTTTTAAAGCAGGTAAAAAACATGCTGGATCCTAACGATATTATGAATACTGGAAAACTTGCGTTATAACGGCTCAATTTATTTCAACATTAGAAATCGGCTAGTTACGGAGGTTGTTATGAAGTGGGATATCCCAACTCTTGAAGAATTGGAAGACATTATCTGGAAGTGCACGGCTTGCGGTAACTGTAAGGGTACTTATGAATTCGGCCCTCCTCCTACATTTGGAGAAATATGTCCTGCAGGTGTTGAATATGGCTTTGACGGAAACATGGCATCCAAGGGCAAGATCGCCTTTGCCAGAGGAATTCTGGATGGAGAGCTGAAATGGAATGAGGATTTTCTGGATGCGATTTATAAATGTACGGTATGCGGCGGTTGTCAGAATCAATGTGAACTCGATCATAAGCCGTTTATTCCCGAGATCATCGAATCGATGCGGCGAAAAGCGGTAAAGGACGGCGTCGGACCCATGCCGACCCAGAAAGTCATCGCCCAGTCCATGCGAAGCTATAATAACCCCTACCAGGGTCCCCGCAGGGTGAGAACCGATTGGACCCGCCCGTTTAAGAAGGCCGGAAAACCCATAAAGGATATCATGAAGGAAAATGCACCGATTCTTTACTATGTCGGATGCACCGGTGCTTTCAATCTGCCTGTCAGAAATCTTCCCGTGGCAACCGCTTCCATATTTCAGAAGATCGGTCTGGATTTTGGTATCCTCGGAGAAAATGAAATCTGCTGCGGCTCGACTGCGATGAGGCTAGGGGATGTGGATGAATTCAAGCGGGTTGCAGAAACCAACATGAAAACATTCAAGGATCTCCACGACAATCATGGCGTTAAAACCATTATCACTTCCTGTGCAGGATGCTTCAGGGCGATTAAAAAGGACTACAGCCTTTCGGATGAATATGAATCGCTTCTAGGCGATATCCAGGTGATTCATACGACGGACTTTCTCTATAGTCTGTTCAAAGAAGGAAAGATGAAATTTACCAAAGAAGTTCCCTGGAAGGTCACCTATCACGATCCCTGCCATACCGGCAGGCATCTGATCGAGTATAAAATCGATGAGGATGGATCCCAGCAGTGGATCGGTTCTTATCTGGGTAAGAATGAAGAGCATTGCCTGTATGACATTCCGCGTGAAATGCTCAAGGCCATTCCCGGCATCGATTTCAGGGAAATGGAACGAATCCGCAGCAATTCCTACTGCTGCGGCGGTGGTGGCGGCGTTATGACCGGCTATGGAGACTGGGCGACAAAAAATGCCGGACTCAGAATCGAAGAAGGCATGGATACCGGAGCCGAACATATGGTTTCCATCTGCCCCTTCTGTCATTATAACCTGAATGAAGGCGCCAAACGCATAAAAAGCCCCATGAAGCTGTACGATCTGGTTGAATTTCTTGACATGGCGCTGTAGGGGGATAAAACGCGATCGTTGCGGAAGAATTGGAAGGAAAAACTTTTTCACGGAAAGAGGCGGTCACAGGCATGAATGGCGGAACTGATAAAAAATTGGTTTTATTTGGCTGCCCCTTTGACTGTGATGAAAAATTTGATTCCATTCAAGAAAAACGCAACGGGCTCTGGACAATGGGGAAAAGTGACGATCCTTTTGACGAGGTTATGACGTTTATTCGTTCAGAAGTTCAACCGGATTTATGGGCGGAGCTGGGTTCCGTGGATATCCCCACCTGGCTTCGCCCAAAACCCGGCGGTGAAGATCTCTTGAAGCTCAGCACCGAGAATTTTATCGCTTTCATAGATGCGGATGGATGCAGAAGGATTGCAGGGGATGTCGCTTGTTGGGTTTCCAGAAAGATACTGCCCGATATTCCCTGCATGATTGGAATAGATCATTCATTGACCGGAGGCGTGTATCAATCTTTAACGGAAGTTTATGGCCGGGACAATCTATCGCTGATTGTCATAGACAGCCATACCGATGCCATTCCCATGTCAGTTCTTTCTGGCGCCATTCAATACGATATGGATACCAATCCCGGTTCTGTCCATGACCCCAGGGACCCTTTTTTATATAACCGTCCGGATTCATACAATGCCAGTTCCTTTATTCAGCATATGGCGGCTGAAGGAACCATTAATCTCAAAAATCTTTATATTTTGGGTGTGAGTGACTACCCGGAAAAAAAGTCATTCCGCATTAAGGATCCCCGTATTTCCGGATATACCGGCGCCTATGCGGATTTGAAACGCAGAGGCGCCAAAATAGTGACCAAAAAAGAGTGCATGCTGTCTCCTCAAAGGCTTAAGACGCTGCTGCAGATGATATCGACGCCTTACGTGTATGTTTCAATCGACATGGACATCGGTGCGATGAACGCTGTCGAGGGCGTCCGGTTTCGTAATTGGACGGGCTTATCGGAGCCCCAGATTTATAAGCTTGCAGATATGCTTAAAACCCTGTTCACCCGGAAAATTCAACTGGCAGGCATGGATATCATGGAAATTGACCCAAGAAGAGCTGGGGAATATTATCCTGCAGGCAGAGATCAGACATTTAGAATCGCGGCGAATCTGATCAAGAAGGTCGGGTTTGGTCTTTGAAAAAAGACCTGCAAATCAAGCCGCAAATGATAATGGCAGATTCCATAGGAAAATGCGTTTAGAAATAAATACCATGAATATAATTTATTAAGGAGGTCTGGATGTTGGCGGAAAATGATGAAAATAGATATTTTGATATTGAAGATGCTTCTGCGGAAAATCCCATAAAAAAACTGAAATATTTTGTAGAAGGTGAATTTCGCGTTTCCAAAACTGAAAAGTACATGGAATGCTTCAATCCCTCAACGGGGGCAATCATTGCACATGCCCCGCAGTGCACCCAGGCCGAGGTCGAGTCCGCCATCGAGAGCGCAAAAAATGCATATCCCGAGTGGTCAGAGACCCCTGTAAGCAAGAGGGTGCAGGTGCTGTACAAGTTCAAGGCCCTTGTTGATCAGCACCTTGAGGAACTGACCTATCTGCTGTGCCAGGAGGAGGGAAAAAACTGGACGGAATCCATGGGTGACGTGTTAAAGGTGAATGAGGTGGTCGAGTTTGCCTGCGGTGCGCCCCATCTGATGAAGGGTGAGTCTCTGATGAACGCCAGCAAGGGGTATGATACGGTCCTGTACCATCATCCCATGGGCGTTTTTGCAGGAATCGCGCCCTGGAATTTCCCGGCCATGATACCCCACGGCTGGATGACCCCTATCTGCGTGGCCACTGGAAACTGCATGGTTCTGAAGGCTGCCAGCTTTGTGCCCCAGTCATCCATGCGGATTGCAGAGCTGTGGCGAGAGGCCGGACTCCCCAAGGGCGTTCTCAATCTTGTAACCGCAGGACGCAATGAAGCTGAAATCCTCCTGAAACATCCGGATATCAAGGGGGTCTCTTTTGTCGGGTCCACCTCGGTCGGCAGACACATTTATAAGACTGCTGCTGCGCACGGCAAGCGGGTTCAGGCTTTGACCGAAGCCAAAAATCATGCCTTGGTACTGCGAGATGCCAAGCTTGAAAGAACAGCAAGAGGTATCATTAATGCTTATTGTGGATGCGCGGGTGCCAGATGCATGGCCTGCCCGGTTATCGTGGTGGAAAACTGCATTGCGGATGAACTCATCGGGTATCTGAAAAAATTCGTTGCAGAGATGACTCTGGGGCCGGCCTATGATCCTGCAACCGGCATGGGCCCAATCATGAATGCCGGTCACAAGAAATTCATCACGGACTGGATCGAAAAAGGCATCGCAGAAGGCGCAAATCTCATTGTTGACGGTCGCAATCCGGTCGTTCCCGGATACGAGAATGGATTTTATCTGGCCCCCTCGATTTTTGATCATGTGACAGAGGAAATGACCATCGGGGACGAAGAGGTGTTCGGCCCGGTACTCTGCATCAAGCGGGTGGATTCCTTTGAAGAAGGTCTGACTTTAATGAATAAAAGCCGGTTTGCCAACGGATCGGTGATTTACACGCAAAACGGACATTATGCCCGTGAATTTGCGGCCCGTACGGATGCCGGAATGGTGGGCATCAACGTCGGGATTCCCGTACCGCTGGGTATTTTCGGTTTTACAGGTCACAAGAACTCATTCTTTGGCGATCTTCACGTCATGGGAAAAGATGGATTCACATTCTTTACAGAATCCAAATGCGTGACCCATACCTGGTTCCCTGAAACCGATCAGGCAGTTTGCAAAGTGGATACATGGGACGGGACCATCTCTTCCATGCCGGATAAGCATAAGTTAAAATAGCATTGATCATTTTTGACACATGGAAGAAGCATGCATCTGTTGAAATATCCTGAAAATATTGCCGGAGGCTTTGATATGCGCCACCTTATCACCGAGATGCAAAGCTTGGGAGTCAGGGTGCACAAGGATATTCAAGGTCGAAAAGGGGGCGCAGGGCCGGCTGAAGGGAAATCTTTTCTGATAGGTGGCATTCCTGTTAATGTTCCGATTGCCGGCCATTACGTTTCACAATCTCCTTTCAGCCTGGAGTGCACGGATAATTCCTATGTTCTGTTAAAGCATGGAAAAGTGGTTTCGCCACTGGAAGTGGTTCCTGATCCGGCGTTCTACACCCGATCCACCCGAGAGGGTGTTGCCTTCAGGCATATTGCCCTTCTCCATGGCAGGGATTGTCTGGCTACCACCGTTCTTCAACAATGCGTTCATTGGAAACGGCATAAAAAGTGCGGCTTCTGCTCCACGGAAACATCCCTGAGAAACATGCAGACCCTTGCGAGAAAAACGCCGGAACAGCTTGCCGAAGTTGCCAGGGCTGCCCGGGATATGGACGGCGTATCTCATATGGTTTTAACTTCCGGTACGGGGGACCCGGCCGGAAGTGAAATCATGTATCTTGCCGATTGCGTTCGCGCCGTAAAGGCCGCTGCGGATATGCCGGTTCAGGTCCAATTTGCGCCTCCAGAGGATCTCGATCTCATTGATGCGTTAAAGGATGCAGGTGTGGATGCCGTAGGTATCCATGTTGAAAGCTTTGATTTGGAAGTGCTGGCTCGTGTCGCTCCTTCCAAAGCGGAAATCGGAATGCATCACTACGAAAGCGCATGGAAAAAAACGGTTGACCTGTTTGGAGCAAGCAGAGTCAGCAGTTTTCTGATCGCCGGCCTGGGAGAATCTGCCGAATCCATTGCATGGGGCAGTGAATTCCTTGCAGATTTGGGAGTTTACCCTTTTGTTGTTCCCCTGCGCCCCTTGCCCGGGTCAACCCTTGAGAACGCCACTCCGCCGGACCCGGAGACAATGAAGCGCATCTACGATGCCGTTGCGGTGATACTTCAGAAAAAAGGGATTTCAACGAAAGAGACATTGGCGGGATGTGTGCGATGCGGCGCCTGTTCCGCACTGGGTGCTTATGAAAAAAATGTTTCCAAAATCATTTGTCACAGTGCTCGCAGTCTCCACGAACGCAATGAGGCGTTTAGAATCAGAAGAGAAGTGTTTGTGGCTGAGCAGGGGATGTTCAGCGTCTCGGACAGGGATGAAAACGATTCGGAAGGCATCCTTCTGGTTGCAAAAACGGATGACAAGGTCATCGGAACTGTCCGGGTTTTTCCCGGAAAAGCAGGAAACGGGCACTGGATCGGCGGCAGGCTGGCAGTGCAAAAAGAGTATCGCACCGGTCGAACGGGATCACTTTTGGTCAAGGAAGCCATGAAGCGGGTGAAGAAAAAAGGGTGTACTGTTTTTACAGCGGAAATCCAGGAAAAGAATGTCCGTTTTTTTAAAAAACTCGGCTGGCAGCCTATCGGCCAGGTTGTTGAGCATTTTGGATTTCCCCATCAGCCCATGAAGGCAGATCTGACTCTTGTTCCAGGTGATTGATGACTGATAAGAAAACAAGTTTAAACGATATCGTTGAAGCGGTTCGAAATTATGTGGGGCTGTTGCGCAAACAGCCCATAAAAAAAGTTTTTGAAAAATTAAAGTTGACCCATCAGTATGGTTCACAGCTCCCGAATTTTGGTGATGATGCTGCAGTTATTCCATGGAAGGGGGAGTATCTGCTTTTTGCTGCCGATGGCATGATGCCTGGCCTGCTGCACCATGAACCCTATGCAGCGGGCAAGGCTTCGGTAATGGTAACCGTGAATGACATTTATTCCATGGGCGGAAGGCCCATTGGAATGGTAAATGTCCTTGCAAGCGGGGATGAAAAGCAGCGGGCCCTTATTGTGGAAGGCATTGAAAAAGGATGCCGGAAGCTCAGAGTACCCATGCTCGGCGGGCATTTGCATCCTGATGCTTCTCCTTCAGCCCCTTCACTCAGTGTGGCTATTTTGGGGTCTGCAAAAAAGCTGTTGAGATGTCATCTTGCAGAAGCCGGGGATGACCTGATTCTGGCAGTGGATATGAATGGACAAAGAGGGTGCCGTTCCGTTGTCAGTTGGGATGCCAATTCCGGAAAAACCTCCGAAGCACTGCTGTACCGTCTGGAGGCATTGCCCTTGATTGCTGAACAGGGGCTTTCCTGTGCCGCCAAGGACATCAGCAATGCCGGCATTCTGGGCACGATCTCCATCATGCTTGAAAATTCAGGAAAAGGAGGATGCATTGATCTCGAAGCGATTCCCAGGCCCTCTGAAATTGCTTTGATTGACTGGCTTCATTGTTTCCAGAGTTTTGGTTTTATTCTTGCCGTAAAACCTGAGAAATCAGAATCAGTTCAGGCGATTTTCGGCAGTCGAACGATTTCTTCAAAGATTGTCGGCAAAGTGCTTGATGACCCGATCGTCACTCTGAAGCAGCAACAGGAGTCCATGACCCTGTTCGATTTTCGAAAGGACGAAATTACCGGCATTCGCTACAATGGGCTGGAAGGTGACAAATAGTCTCTTTTGAATAACCCCCGGCTTACACGGAACAGATGCGTCACACGCTGTCCATGCTGAATGGAGGACATGAATGAAACGATCGGTACTCATGCTGCTTCTCTTTGCTCTGCTGGGAGTCGGCACTGCAGCACATTTTGCCGGGGCGTCCGAGCCGGCGGTTCGTATGGCCGTGCTGCAAAGTGATATTCACCACCTGGCGTTCTGGGTGGCCTTGGAAAAAGGCTTTTTTATAAAGAACGGCGTTTCCGTCGAAGTTGCGGGCGTTTTCAAAGCCGGGCCGGAAATTATGACCGCATTTTCTGCCGGGGAGCTGGATATGGCCTATGTGGGGGAAGCCCCCGCAACGACTGCTGTTGCCAACAAGGCAGTCAGGGGGGCTGTGGTGGCCCAGGTCAACACCGAAGGCTCGGCCCTGGTGATGGCGAAAGATAACGCCGTCATCAAAACTCTGGCCGATTTAAAGGACAAGACGGTTGCGATACCGGGCTATGCCACGGTTCAGGATTTTCTACTTCGAAAGGCACTCAAAAATGTGGGGATCGACCCGGCGTCGGTCAATATTATCGTTGTAAAACCGCCGGAAATGATCAGCGCGCTTCGCACCGGTCAGATTGATGCCTTTATTGCCTGGGAACCCTATCCGTCCAAAGCCGCCACCCTGGGTGTGGGGCAAAACCTGGCAACATCCGGCGGTATGTGGCCGGGGCATCCGTGCTGTGTGCTGATGACCGATAAGGGATTTCTCGCCAGACAGCCGGAAAAAGTCCGGGCCGTTGTGGCGGCGCATGTTCAGGCAACCGATTACATTCACCGCAACGCCGAGGAAGCGATTGTCATCGGCGTTAAATCCACGGGTATGGATGAGGCTACTGTTCGGAAGGCCATGGAAAACGTTCGCTTTACCTGTGAATTGAACGTCCAGGGAGAAAAAGAATTTGTCCGGTTTCTCTCGGAACTCGGCTTTATACGGATTGAGAATCCGGACGGCTTCGTGGAAGAATTTATTCAGCCGGAAATCTTACGGGGCATCCTGCATCAATGAAATGCAAGCGGATTATCCCGCCCATCGTGCTGCTGATCGTGTGGCAGCTTCTGTGCGCCACCGGCGTGATCCCGGCCTTTAAACTGCCTTCACCGGTTCAGGTGGCGGCCGGGCTGGTGGATCTGATCGTCACGGGAATGCCTCCTGGGCATCTGCTGCATCTGCATGTTTACTACAGCCTGCAACGTGTTCTCTTGGGGTATATGCTGGCGTTGGCGACCGCCGTTCCCCTGGGGCTTCTCATGGGATGGTCCCGAACCGTTTGCACCCTGATCGAGCCGTTGGTGGAAATCGTGCGCCCGATTCCGCCGCTGGCCTGGATTCCCCTTTCCATCCTCTGGTTTGGCATCGGCATCAAATCCGCGGCGTTTATTATCTTTCTCGGCGCCTTTTTTCCGATTCTCCTGAACACCATCAATGGAGTTCGCGGAATAGAACCGGTGCTGATCGAGGCGGCCAGAATGCTCAATGCCGGCCGGCGGTTTTTATTCCTCAATGTCCTTGTCCCCGGCGCCATGCCCTCCATCTTGACCGGCATGCGTATCGGTATCGGTGTGGGGTGGATGTCCCTGGTGGCGGCCGAATTTACAGGCGTCAAGCAGGGCTTTGGTCTGGGCTACATGATCATGACGGCACGGGATATCCAACGTTCGGATGAGATCATTGCCGGGATGTTCGTTATCGGTGCGATCGGTCTTGGCATTGATGTCTGCCTGCAACACGCCGAAAGACATCTGATCCGGTGGCGATAATGGAAGCTTATGAGCATTCGACTTGAAATAACCGACTTGAAAAAAGTGTATTCCGGCAATACGTCCAAAACCGACATCGACGTGTTTGACGGGATGAGCTTCTCGGTTCAACAGGGGCAGATTTTCTCCATTGTCGGGCCGAGCGGCTGCGGCAAGACCACGCTCCTGCGTCTGATCGCCGGGTTGGAAGAAAAGACTTCGGGCGGAATTCTGCTGGACGGGAAACCCCTTACCGGATGTGACGCGAAGGTGGGGATGGTGTTTCAGGAATATGCGCTGTTTCCCTGGCGAAAACTGGTGGAAAACATTGAAGTGGCGCTTGAAATAAAGGGGGTGGCCGCCACGGTCCGCCGGGCCATGGCCATGCAGTACGTCCGGGATTTTGGTCTGGAAGGATTTGAAAACGCTTTTCCCAAAGTGCTTTCCGGCGGCATGAAGCAGCGTGCGGCCATTGCGCGCACGCTGATCGCCAATCCGCAGGTAGTGCTGATGGATGAACCGTTCGGGTCTCTCGACAGTCAGACCCGAAACACCATGCAGGAATTTCTTCTGAAAATCTGGGAAGAAAGAAAAGATACGATCCTGTTTGTCACCCATAACGTGGATGAGGCGGTATACATCGGCGACCGGATTGCCGTTTTATCCCCGCGCCCCACCGGCATTTTAAAAATTGTCGACGTCGGTCTGGATCGGCCCAGAAACAGGACCGGAGAAGAACATAACCGAATAAGAAGCGATATTCTTCAATTGCTCAACTCCCCGTCCGCCGTCCGTCCGCCATTCTGAAACCGCTATCAAAAGGAAATCCCCACCAGTTTGGTCTCCAGGTATTCCCGAATGCCTTCCTTGCCGCCTTCGCGGCCAATGCCGCTTTCCTTCATGCCGCCAAACGGAGCTGCTGCCGCCGTGGGATTGATGTCATTGATCCCAACGATCCCGAAACGCAGACCCTCCATCATTCTCATGGCGCGGCCAATCGTGTTTGTATACACATAGGATGCCAGGCCGTAGTGCGTATCATTGGCCATTTCAAGGACGTCTCCCTCGGTATCAAAAGGAATCAGGGGCGCCACCGGGCCGAAGGTTTCCTCGCGATAGATGCGCATGTCTGCCGTGACCCCGGACAGCACGGTCGGTGCATAGAAATACCCCCTGTCCAGACCGATATCCGTCAGACGTTTGCCGCCGCACATGACCATGGCGCCTTTGGCCAGTGCATCGCTGACCTGACCTGCCACTTTTTCAAGTGCCGGCGCATTGACGAGCGGTCCGATGCGTACGCTTTCATCCATGCCGTTGCCGGCTTTTAAAGACCGGGTCCGGGCCGTGAATTCTTCTGCGAAGACATCGAAGATGCGCCGTTGCACGTAGATGCGGTTCGGGCAGATGCACGCCTGCCCGGTGTTTAGAAATTTGACGAGCACGGCGCCTTTGGCAGCATGCCTGGGATCGGCATCGTCAAACACGATAAACGGCGCATGCCCGCCGAGTTCAAGGGAGACCCGCTTGAGCTGTTCCGCAGCGCCCTTTGCCAGGATTTTTCCGACGGCGGTGGAGCCGGTAAAGGTCAGTTTTCGAACTGCCGGGTTGGTGAGAAATTCTTCTCCAATGGGGGCTGGCCGGCCGGCAGTGACCAGGTTTGCCACGCCGGCCGGTATGCCGGCCTCGGCCAGGACTTTAAAGATTTCAACGGCGCACAGCGGGGTGGCTTCCGCAGGCTTTAACACAATCGTACATCCGGCGGCCAGTGCCGGGGCAATTTTTCGTGTGACCATGGACACCGGATAGTTCCAAGGCGTGACTGCGCCGACAACGCCCACGGGGTGATGTAATACCATAAAGCGCTGGTCAGGTCGGGGTGCGGGAATGGTTTCGCCATACACCCGTTTGGCTTCTTCGGCAAACCACAGAAGAAAATCAGCGCCATACTGTACTTCCGCCAGCGCAGCCCTGAATGGTTTCCCCTGCTCCGTAGTCAGGCGTTCGGCCAGGTATTTTTTTCGCGCCGTCATCAGTTCGTAGGCCCGGTAAAGAAATGCCGAGCGCTGGTAGGCCGTCAAACCCGACCAGCCGGCAAAGGCTTTTTCCGCTGCCGCAATGGCCCGCCGGGCATCGGTTTGGTCCCCGTCCGGCACATCTCCTATCTTTTCCCCGGTGGCGGGGTTAACTACGTCAAACCGGGCGCCGCTGCCGGCCTCGCCCCATTCTCCATTAATATACATCCGTGATACCCCTCCCTATCCGAAGATTGTAAGCGCGGCCGTCCGAAAGTAAAAATATCTTCTGAAATGTAAGCGTGTTAAAGTGATTTGAGATGCCCGCCAATTGCCCGCTCAGTATTTATAGGCAATACATCCCGCGCTTGTCAATCCGGAATATCATCATTCAGCACAAAACTGCGGAAATTACCTTGCTGTTTCATGAGCATGTGATACGTTGTTTACGTCTGCCCAAAGGATGGGGCAACGCCGGGAAGCAACCCGAGCGCATTCACGACATTGCCGCCGGCGAGCTTGGTCGCTGGTTATCAATACATGGGAGGAGAAAATCAAATGATAAATCGGTTTTTTAAAGATCAGGCGCTTTACTTTGAATATATTCGGGTTATCGGAAAAGCTCTCGAACATGGCGCAGATGTAGGTGAGTGTATTCACACTGCGCAACAGATAAACGAAGAAGGAAATATGGCCGAATGCTTGGCAAGCTGGCACGATGAGTGGAGAAAATTGGCGGAAAGGATAGAAGTAATTGGTGATGAGTGCCTCTCGAAAGGCCACCCAATTAGCGCCAGAGATGCGTACTTCCGGGCTGCGGAATATTATCGAACGGCTGATTTTTTCCTCCATACGCCGGAGAACCCGGATAATCCCGAGGTGCTGGATCTCTGGCAAAAAATGCATCAGTGTTTCAACAAGGCAAGGGAGCTTCATAATCCGTCCTTCGAAGCCATCAAGATACCGTATGAGAACACGACGCTGCCAGGTTACTTGATGACCGTGCAAACAGGCAGAGAAAGACCGGCGCCAACAGTTATCGTCAATACGGGGTTTGACGGGACGGCTGAGGAACTTGTCTGCCATTATGGTTTTGATCTGGTGCGCAGGGGATACAATGCACTTCTATTTGAAGGTCCAGGCCAGGGAGCTGCGCTACGCAAACAGAAGCTCTATTTTCGTCCCGACTGGGAAAAAGTCATAGTCAGAGTCGTTGATTATGCACTGACCAGACCGGAAATAGACCCCGATCGTATTGCCCTGTATGGTATTAGCATGGGCGGCTATCTCGCCCCACGGGCGGCCGCTTATGAACATCGCCTGGCCGCCTGTATCGCCAACGGAGGAATTTTCGATTTTTTTGAATCCAATATCAGTAGTTTAGGCATGACAAGAGACGCGGCAGTGGAATTCGTTCTTTCCAGACCCGCGGAAGTTGACAGGGTCACGCGCGAGGCAATGATGCAGAGCATCCAGGTTTTCTGGGGAAGCACCCACGGACCCTGGGCCTTTGGGGTAAAGACCTCCAGCGAATTCATGAAAAAGCAGATTGATTATACCCTTAAGGATTGCGTGGAACGGATTGAATGCCCCATGTTGGTAGTCGATGTGGAAGAGGAGCAGTTCTTTGGGGGGCAGGCGAAAAAGCTTTATGATTCCTTGAAATGCTCCAAAACCAAGCTGGTCTTCCATGCAGCGGAAGGTGCTGAACTGCACTGTCAAGAGGGCGCCCTTCTCTTAAGCAACCAGAGAATATTCGATTGGCTGGATGATACCCTTCGATAAAAGGGGCAATCCAACGAGGCAATGCAGCCGAATTGCTATTGAGTGAATTTCCACCCGCAGAGCGGGTGGCTTCGGAAAGCTCCCCCACAGAGGGTGAATTACTGAGGCAGGCGTATCCTGTCTACCATGTCCAGGGTTACCCTCAGTATCCTTGGGTCGTTTTCAAGACGATTTCGCAGGGTCAGGATATTCACATTGCCGGGAAGTTCATAGAAGGACGTTGACATAGGGGAATCGACAAAGGAGAGGGTGATATCATGGGAATTGGCGATGGACTGGGCCTCTTGTATATCCTTCAATTTCAGCCAAAGCCTGCCGGTAATGATCCCAAGGGATTTTGTTTGTAGGTTGAGAACAACAGGGTGGACCAGAACATCCCTGTCGGATCTTTTTACCATGCGTAGGGATGGCTCCTCTGCAAGCGGTTGTCTGTAAACAGTAAAGAGCCCTTTTTGCTCAATAACCTCCTCCATCGTTTGATCCGTCCGGACCGCGCCGGGATTTTCATCCGCACTCAATTCCGTTTTCCGGTCTTCAGTCTTCTCTGCCCGGAGCGTCGGCAGCCAGACGTATGCTGCACCATCGTTTTCAAAGGTTTCTCCTTGAGGAAGGGAGGCGATGAAGGCCTCCCGTCGGGCTGTGTCAAAACTCCACGCAGCTTGCGGAATCAGTACGCCTGAGCACATCAGTAGTAAACCGATCATGAAAAGAATGCCTTTTCCCCGAATAGGAGCTGTAACGCCGCTGCAGTTTTTTCCGGATATTCTGATTATATCTGTTATTCCATTCATATTTCACCTCTTAATATCCCAGGATGCGCAATTTGTATAATTTTAGAGTGCCCGTTTTTCCCGGCCAGCTATCCAGGACCTTGAGTGTCCAGGTTCCTTTTGATTTTTCGCCATAAAAAGCATTGCTCCCGAAAACCACACCGTCAGTCTTGTCCAGACCCATTTTTACCGAACTTCGAATATTCAAAAGGATGCTCCTTGTGCCTTGGGGCGACGAGATTTCAATTCCCGTCTCGGCCGTATCTGGGTGTTTGACGGCAATCTGGACAAAGAGATTTTCAATTGTCAGGTCTTCCGGCACATCGATCGTGCTGATCGCTCCTGAAGCGTTGTTGTCAGGGATCGCCACGGGCACAGTGAACGCGCTGCCGTAAGATCTGTCCTGGAGCATCGGCAGGCTTCCCGCCGGGTATTTTTTCGCCATGGTTACGGCAGCATCAACATTCACTGCTCCAAAGCCGTACCAGTTGTGGAAACTGTATCCTGCAGCATTGGTGATCCAGCCCTGGCTGGCTTCATAATCCACACCATTGATAGTCACGGTGACAATCGATCCCGGAGAGGTGGGATCGATTTTTCTGGCGGTCCTTGCAAGGATCTGCTTGACATCTCTGCGGGTAAGATTTGGATTGGTTTGAAGGATCAGGGCGATGGCGCCTGATGTGTTGGGGGCTGCCGAAGATGTTCCATTAAAAGTGCTGGTATAATTGCAGCTGGGATTATACGTGGGATCGCCGATCTCAAAGGCGTTGGGAACAGGATTGAGATCCTTGCGGCTGTATCCTTTGTCGCCGCCACTCTGATCGGTCGTAATGATGGCCGGAGAGTCCGTACCGTATTCTCCTCCCGGCGCCGAAATCCAAAGGGTTGATCCCGCCGTCGAGTAAGAGGACTTGACGCCCGCAGCATTGAAAGCGCCTACAGTGATCACCTCGGGCCTGGATTGTTCTTCATCTGCCGCAGCGTTCTGGCAGGTCAGATCTTTCCTCCCATAGCTCTGATCGGCGCAGATATAATATTTCGGCTGGTTTGCTGTTCCGATGTTGATATCTTCAAATCCATTTCCGGCTGATTTGACATAAATACCGCCCTTCCCGCCACGGAGAGCACCTGAGCTGTCATAAACGTCCTTGAGTGATGAAGACAAATCATTGTAGAAAAAACCAGAGCTTCCGTAACTCATATTAAACACATCAACATCCTGTGAGCGGGGATTGCCTCCCATGGACTCGATAAAGCTTGAATTCGTCTGGGCTGCCAGAACATTGAACCCTTTAAGAGACGATCGCGGGGCCACCCCCCGGCCGCCCTTGCCATTCATTGACATGGCGGCGGTGATCCCGGCAACGCTCGTGCCGTGATCGCCTGTCGTTGCAGTGGATGTGGGATCTGTTGTATGATTCACGTAGTTGTATGAACCGTTGGGGATGACGTTTCCAGAAAGATCTTCATGGGCGATTTCAAGGCCGGAATCCAGGACCGCTACGATCACAGCCAGGCCGCTTAACTTATCGGTAATGGACTGGGTCATCCGAAGGTCTTCTCCCGGTGTTCCCGCACTTTTGGAGAAGGCCGTCTGTCCCGTATTGTTGAGGTGCCATTGAAAGGGAAAGAGCGGATCACCAGGGGTTGCAACGAAGGTTGCCGTATCCATTCTCCAGTACAATCCGGTTGGGTCCTGAGGATAAGGCGTGTAATTCAATGTGAAACTGTAATTGTAATCGAAATAATTCGCGCAACAAATCTTTATGGCTAAATCGTTACCCACGTTAATACAACTTCCGGCCCCAGATTGAATCTGCTTGAACGTTGAAGCATCCATTTTCCAGAATAAACCGGAACTGTCCTGAATATAATTGAGCTTAAACTCGTATTGGGCTGCCTGATATTCTACACAAAGTGTCATGCTCAGGTCGTTTCCCAGAGGAATGCAGCTTGTGCTGTTGCAGGCGGAATAAACCGGATTGCCCGTCAGCAGAAACGCCAAAATCAATATGGCCTTTAAACTATTTCTTTTCATTCCTTTTTCCTTATCGTTCCGATATGTTGGGTTCAGCATTTCAGCGGCGATCGGGTTGCCGTCATCGTCTTGCCTGCCTGCCGTCTTCGTGGGAATTTTTCCCATACCAGTCAATCTGCCGGCAGATTCCCCGGATGATGCTGACTTCCCCGGCTTTCAGCTGCAGACGGGTGAAAAAACGCCGGATTTTATTCATCCAGTAGTCCGGGTTTTCGGGGTTGATGTAGTGGATCCGCACCAGTATATCCCGAAGCTGGTCATACATGCCATCCAGTTCAAGGCGTGTGGCGAGGCGAGGGGTGTCCGGCTCTGTCAACGACCCGTTTCCGCCCGCCGTATACAGCTCGTAGCAGATGACCATGACGGCCTGAGCCAGATTCAATGAAGAGAATTCGGCGGTAGGAATATTGACCAGTTCATGACAGAGGCGAAGGTCCTCGTTGGAAAGTCCCCGGTCTTCAGGGCCGAAAACAATGGCAATGGTGTTCTCCCGGGAGACGGATATCAGACGGTCGGCCATGTGGGAAGGGGACTGAACCACTTCCCGTTCTCCGCCCAGGCGCGCGGTGGTTCCCACAACCATGTGAAACGGGGACAGGGCCTCTCGAAGGTCCTGAGCGATCCGTATCTCCCGCACAACGTCGGCAGCTGCGTGAGTTGCCATTTTGAGCACCCTGGAAAGCTCATAGTTTTCCGGCTCGACGACGATCATGCGGCGAATACCCATGTTCCGGATGGCCCTGGCAGCGGCTCCGATATTTTCCGGGAAACGGGGCCGTTGCAGGACAATGGTGATATGGTCCAGGCAGATGCGTTCGGTGGATGATTTCATATGTCAGATGGCAAAGTTTTTAGACGGCGCTCCCACTCAGGAGCGTGGGAACGCGAGGAATAAACCTTCAGCCTTCAGCCTTCATTTTACGATTTCAAAGCTGTTAAAGAAATAGCCGATTTCAAAGGCGGCGGATTCCGGAGAGTCCGAGCCATGAACCACATTTTTTTCAATATCCGTCGCATACTCCCTGCGGATGGTCCCTTCGGCGGCATTCTTGAAATTGGTCGCACCCATCAGATCCCGGTAAATGGATATGGCGTTTTCTCCCTCAAGAACCATCACCACCACGGGCCCCGAACACATGAAGTCCGTCAGACTGGAGAAAAAAGGCCTTTCCTTGTGAACGGCGTAAAATCCTTCGGCCTGAGCCCGGGTCATGTGCAGCATTTTCATGGCGATGATGTTTAATCCTGATTTTTCCAGCTTCTGGATCACATTGCCGATGAGGTTACGGGAAACGCCATCGGGTTTGATAATGGATAATGTACGTTGCATGACTAGATCCTTTCAAAATGGTTTGGGTAGACGGGGAGTCAGGTATCAGGCGTCACAGTCCCGATGCTCAGGATCCTTCGGTCCTTTGCCTGCTCCTATGATAAATTGAGACTTGTTTTGATGTTACGAATGCGATTGCGGGCATGATCGGGGTTCCGGATACCGGATAACGCCAGAAGGTTTTTGGATGCGTCATCCGGTGATTCTTTCCGGTTGGCCAGAACCATGCGGTACCAGTGGGGCAGGTCGTCATAAAAGGCGTCCGTCAGTGCAACCGATTGCTTCCGGCAGGTCTCGGACTGATCAAGCGAGAGCTGAAAAGCATTTTCGTTGGTCAGTTTGAGTTCATGGTGACGAATACTCTCCGTAATCTGATCTTTGATCCGCTGATAGCGCCCGATCGGCAACAGCCAGAACCGGAAAACGATATACCCTGCGGCGCCCAGGCTGAAGCTGATCAGGGTTGCGATAATGATGTTATTCATGGTTTGTCCGGGGTGTCATGTTTTATCACACAGTTTTTGGTAAACACGCAATGAAATGATGCGGGTATTTTCAAGGCTGCCGCTGTTGTCGATGACGATTGTGGCGCGTCTTTTTTTTTCTTCGATGGGCATCTGGGATCGGATTCGCGCCAGGGCCTGCGCCTGCGTCAGCGCATCTCGAATCATCAGTCTCTGAATCTGAACCGGCTCCGGAATGTAGACCACGATGATATCGGAAAGGCCGGTGTCCATGCCGGATTCGATCAGCAGCGGTACATCCAGAATCACGACGCATCCCGGATGATTTTTTTCAATTTCAGCCAGGCGGGTTGCGGTTTCCGCAATGACCTCCGGGTGGGTGATCCGGTTCAGGACCTGCTTTTGAACCGGGTCATTGAAGATGATGTCTCCCAGAAGGATGCGATTGATTTCTCCGTCCGGCAGCAGAATCGATTGGCCAAAGGACCTGACGATTTCCTGCCACGCCGGGCGGTTTTTCTGAACCACTTCACGGGCGATTTTATCCGCATCCACAATAACGGCGCCGGCATTTTCCAGAAAGGCGGATACCGTTGATTTCCCGGATGCAATGCCGCCGGTAAGCCCTGCAATGACCAAGTGCCCCTCCTGCCTATTGCAGCAATGAGATGATCCTGGATCTGATGGAATCAGAACACATTCCCTGAGACGGGATCTGTTCTGAGAGCCCGCCACAGCCTTCTTTACAGGTTCCCATGCAGGCGTACCGGGGATGATAACCCCTTTCCAGAAGCCATGTTCCCATTCGGGATCCAAGGCCTGTTTTTGCACTTTGTGTTTCAACCGCAAGTACAGCCTTGCTTTGGCCGATAAGCTCCAGCATGTCTTCATCAATGGCGTTCAAGGTGGCTTTATTGACCAGACCGATGGACAAACCCTGGGTTTTGAGTTCCTCGACAATGTCCAGGCACCGGTACAGCATTTCGCCATAGGTGACAATATATCCGTCGCGGCCTTCTCGGATCAGATCGTCTTTGCCGGGGATAAACGTATACCCTTCTCCATAAAAGCGCTGCCCGTCCGTTTTCAAAATAAAGGGGGTTCCGGATCGGGTTGAAAAGACAAACCGAAGTCCCCTGTCAAAAAATATCGATGAAAGGACGGCTTTCAACTGCAGGCTGTCCGCGGGATAATAGAGCCGCGTGACGTCGTTTTCCAGAAGACCGTTGTCGGCAAAGAAAATGTTGATTCCGAAATGACAGGTATTGTCCGCCATGTCGTCCACCCCGGCGTGGGAAAAATGCGCCAGCACATTGGCCTGGTTCAGTCTGGCCATGGTGATTTCGGAAACCACCATCTCCAGAAATGCGGAAAATGTGGCAAATATGCCCTGTTTGCCTGCTGTGGCACCGAATCCGGCTGCCACGGAAAAATTGTTCCGCTCCATGATGCCGCCGTGTACATAGACTTCCGGATAGGCCTTGCGGATGTGGTGAAGGCCGCAGGACCCTTCCAGATCGGAATCCACGACAATCACCCGCTCTTTTCTGTCCGGCATGTCTTTCAGGATCTCACAGACATATTTGCCGAAATCATCCCTGTTTTTGGCCTGTTCGGAGGTACTGCCCTTGAACGTTGCTGTTTTTGCCTTGGGTAGCGGGGTCTCAAGAATCTTCACGGCTTCGTCATGCCCGTTTCGCTTGAGATAGGAAACGGCAAAATTTACCGGAATCACATCATGCCCTTTGGGCAGCCCTTCAATGCCGTCAACACCCGGGGCCATTTTGCGGCGGTTGACGAGGGCATACGGGCCGTTGGAGGTCAGCGCTTTCCGGATTCTTTGAAACAGGGCATCCACATCTTCCCCGTTTCCGGCATCAACGGAAAGACCGTGTCCTTTCAGGGTTTTTTCAACATCAAAGCCCATCAGGTACTGGCTGGGGTGTCCGGCGATGGTGACGTCATTGTCGTCTATCAGCAGTTTGACATTCAGTCCCTGAGCTACGGCATAGCGCGCGGCTTCGGCATCCCCGCCTTCCTGCTGGGATCCGTCGCTGCCGAACAGAACGACCGATTTATCGGGATTGGCTGCGGCAATGCCATTGACATAACTCCACAGATGCCCCAGTCTGCCGGAGCTGAAGAAAATCCCCATGGCGTCATGACGTTCGGGGTGGCCATAAAGCCCTTTGTCAAATTCCCGGTAATGCAGAAGGGCTTCCGGATCCATAAAGCCATTTAGAGCCGCCATCATATACTGAATGGCCACCCGATGACCGGCTTCGTCGAAAAAAACCGGATAAACGGAATCGCCGCCTTTGATGAACCCGTCAATCATCAGCAATTCCGGAACGATGTCAAAAGCCCCACCGGTGTGGCCCCCCAGACCCTTGGCATTGGCGTAAGCCGTAAAGAAAACAATGCTGTCTCTGACGAGTTTAATGTTTCGGTCAAGCTGCCCTTTTTGATCCGGAAGCAGTTGCTGCTGGGAAAGCGGAAAACGAACAGGGGTATAACGGTCGAGCGCAATCGGAAACTTCATGGATTATGTCCTTTAATCAAGGGTATTGTATTAAACTGCCGGTTGTTTGCATGATGAACGCCTTAGCTGCCGTTTGGCTTCAATCGAGCGGGTCCTTTTTGATAAAGAAAATCGAATCCTCGACAGAAAGGGTTCGGGACGTTTTGACATTGTGGATATCCAGGGTATTGAACACGAAATGATTGCTTTGAATTTCCGCATGCAGGGTATCCGTCCGGTCGGCTGGAACCGGCGACGGGGCGATGTGTGTGGAGGTTAAGGTACCCAGACGGGTAATGCGTTGAACGATTTCCGCGGCAACTTTGTCAATCACGGCCATGCGGCTGATTTCCGGCGATATTCTACCGGTAAACGAATCCGAACCGGAATCGGTATTCTGAGTGGCGGTTCCGGCTTTGAAAAGCTGAAGGCTATAGGTGTTCAGAACATTGTGGATTTGATAAGCGGGAATATGCATGATTTTTAAAATCCAATATTCACGAAGCCATCAGGCCCCGTATAAACTTCAAATGACTCTCAAAGGCAATCTCCGGCAGGCTGGCGGGGGGGAAATACGCGGCATCGGAGGCGTCATCACCTGCAATGAGGTTCCCGGAATATGCCGTGACCCAGTAACCCACCAGCAGGACCGAATCGTACAACCGGCTGGGATTGGTCGTAACGCCCAGAAGTTTATGAATCCGGCCTGTTAGCCCGGTTTCTTCGTATAGCTCTCTCAGCGCAGCGCTTTCCGGTGACTCGCCCAATTCAATGAAGCCGCCGGGAAGACACCACAGCCCTTTTTGAGGGTCAACGCTTCTTTGAACCAGAAGAACCCGTCCCTGGTCGTCTGTTACAACCAGACAGGCCGCAGGGATCGGATTCTCATAAATCGGATCATTACAATTGCTGCAGAACAGCCGGTCCCGGTTTTCATAAAATCTTTCACTCAGTCGCAGGCCGCAATACGGACAAAACAGTTTCTTTTGCATCAGGTGTTCGTATATATTCGATATTCAGTTTTTGTGCCAATCAATACGTCGATCTGCTCCTGAATTTCTGCTCTTTCAGGATGGTGGAGCCAGGATTCCCAGTCATTTTCCGAGTGCCATGAACTGATGACTAGAAATTCCTGCGGATCATTCACGCATCGCAGGGTTTCACCGTAAATATATCCCGGATGATTCATGGCAAGCGCCCTGAGTTTTCTCAAAAGCGGTGTCAACAGTTTCGTCTTGCCCTCCGGAACAATGCGTCTGATGATGATTTTGAAGGCCATGAGGAACTCCTTTCATGAAATAATTTGACAGAACCGCGTGCATTGCCTGAATAATGCTCTGGACCGCCTGGGTCATTTACTGTGCAACTATAGGAAACTACCCGTCATTGTGTCAAGTAAAAACCCGAAATTCGCCCACATGAATGACGACTCATTCATTAAATCGGAAGCCATTTTGTTTAATCTTATATTTTTGCTTGACTATTGAAACCCTGTTTTGATAAATGAATGAGTACTCATTCATGATTTTATTTTGGAATGTATTAAGGAGGCCGTTATCAGTACTCGAGACAAAAATAATGACAAATATCACCGCATCCTCGAAGCTGCGGTCAGGGTATTTGCTGAGCAGGGATTCTATCAGTCCACCATATCCCAGATTGCCAGAGAAGCGGGTGTGGCCGATGGAACGATCTATCTCTATTTTAAAAACAAGGATGATATCCTGGTTCAGTTTTTTTCTTACAAGGCCAAGCAGGTATTTGATCTGTTTCGAGAAGCCGTATCACAGGCGGACAATGCGGTTGAAAAACTTCGAAACCTGGTCCGCAGACATCTGGAAGAATTTCAGCGTGACAAGAATATGGCCATTGTCTATCAGGCTGAAACGCACCAGAACAGCCGGTCTGCGGAACCCCAGATTCGTGAAATGTCCAAGATGTACCTGGATATCGTATCCGAGATCGTGGAACAGGGTCAGGCGGACGGCAGCATGAGAAAAGATCTTTACCTCAGCCTGGTCAAACGTTTTATCGTGGGAGCCGTGGATGAAACCATCAATAACTGGCTGCATTCCGGCGGCAAATACGACCTGGTATCCATGGCAGACCCGTTAATTGATTTGTTCATAAGGGGCATCGGTAACATACAATAACCGTGGGGCTTCCCGGTCATTGCCCATGCATGAAAGATCCGATCACACTTTATTATTCATAATTTTATAACCCCCCATAAGGAGAAACGAACTATGGCACAGCCTATTGCAGACCGAAGAGATGTGGATTTTGTTCTGTATGAACAGCTTCATGTTGAAGAGCTCAGCAAACATGAAAAATTTGCTGACTTTAATAAAAAGACGGTTGATATGATCATATCCGAAGCCAGGAATCTGGCCATCAAGGAAGTGCTTCCGACCCAGAAGATCGGAGATGAAGAAGGCTGTAAACTGGAAAACGGGGTGGTTACCGTGCCGGAAGCCTTTCATCGGGTGTATGATCTGATCAAGGAAGGCGAATGGGTGGCCATGCCGGAAGATCCGGAGTGGGGAGGCCAGGGAATGCCCAGAACCGTTTCTCTGGCTGCCGGTGATTATCTGGTTGGCGCAAATTTTGCCTTTATGATGTATCCTGGACTGACCCATGGCGCCGGCAAACTGGTAGAGGAATTCGGGACCGAAAAGCAGAAAAAACTGTTTCTGAAAAAAATGTACACCGGCGAATGGGCCGGTACCATGCTCCTGACCGAACCCGAGGCCGGATCCGATGTCGGCGCGCTGACCACGACCGCGGTAAAAAATGACGACGGCACCTATTCGATCACCGGCGCCAAGATTTTTATCTCCGGCGGAGAGCACAACCTGGTGAATAACATCATTCATCCGGTTTTGGCGCGTATTGTCGGCGCACCTGCCGGCACCAAAGGCATATCGCTGTTCCTGGTGCCCAAAATCTGGGTCAATGATGATGGGAGCCTCGGAGAATTCAATGACGTGGTCTGCACGGGCATTGAGGAGAAAATGGGGATTCACGGCAATTCCACCTGTTCCCTGACCCTTGGCGGAAAGGGAAAATGCCGGGGAACGCTTCTTGGCGAAGAGAACAAGGGCATGAAGGCCATGTTCCTGATGATGAACGAGGCCCGCCTGCTTGTGGGCCTTCAGGGCTTCAGTTGCGCTTCATCCGCCTATATGAATGCCTTGAACTACGCCAGGGAAAGAAAACAGGGCAAGAACCTGCTTCAATCCATGAATGAGAATGCACCGTCGGTTCCGATCATTCAACATCCGGATGTCCGGCGCCAGCTCATGATCATGAAATCCTACGTGGAAGGCATGAGAAGCATCCTGTATTACGTGGGAAACTGTTCGGACAGGCTGGAGACCACGGACGATGAAAATGAAAAAGCCAAGTATCAGGGACTGATCGAGATCCTGACTCCGATTGCCAAGGGGTATATCACGGACAGAGCCTTTGAAGTTTGCAGCCACGGTGTCCAGGTTTACGGCGGTTACGGCTATATCAAAGAATACCCGATGGAACAGCTCATGCGGGACTGCCGCATCACGATGATCTATGAGGGTACCAACGGCATTCAGGCCATGGATCTTCTGGGAAGAAAGCTGGGAATGAAAAAAGGAAAACCAGTCATGGATCTTTTCGGTGAAATACAGAAAACCATTGCTGTGGCAAAGGGAATTGCGGGAATTGAAGCGTATGCCGCAAAAGTGGAAGCGGCGGTGAACAAGCTGGGTGAGGTTGCCATGCATCTGGGTGCAACAGCCATGTCTCCCCAGGTCATGACCGCATTTGCCCATGCGCATCCCTTTCTTGAGGTCGCCGGTGATGTGGTGATGGCATGGATGCTTCTGTGGCGGGCTTCGGTTGCTGCGCCGCTTCTGGAAAAACTGGCCGGCGGCTTTGATCCGGATGCTCGCCGGACCGCAGCCGAAAAGAACAAGAATGCGGCGTTTTATGAAGGTCAGGTCAGAAGCGCTGAATATTTCATTCAGTCGGTCCTGCCCGTAACCTATGGAAAGATGAAGGCTATCATGAACTCCTGCGGCGCTACGGTCGAAATTCCCGAAGCGTCTTTCGGGGGTTGATGGAAGGCGGGGGGCAGAAGCCGGAAGTCAGAGGGATGACGGAAACGGCCCGGGGGGTTAAGGTGTGATTCCCGGGCAAAGGGGCGATTTGAGAAAATCGCCCCTTTTTTCTGATGTACTCACCCTTTTTTCAGCGTTTCTGTCCGCAGGTCCTTCTTCAGCACCTTGCCGACATTGGTCTTGGGCAGTTCGCTCCGGAATTCAATGCTGGTCGGCAGCTTGTATGCAGCCAGGTTCCCCTTGCAGTATTCGATCAGTTCCTCTTCAGTTGCGGTCTGTCCGCCTTTTAATACAACAAAGACCTTGACGGATTCTCCCCGCGTGGGATGGGGAACGCCGATGGCCGTTGCTTCCTGAACCTTGGGGTGGCTGAAAAACACTTCTTCAACATCCCGCGGATACACGTTGTAACCCCCGCAGATGATCATGTCTTTTTTCCGGTCAACGATGTAGAAATAGCCGTCCGTATCCATCATGGCGATATCTCCGGTGTGCAGCCACCCATCCGTAACGGTCTGAGCAGTTTCATCGGGCTTGTTCAGATAGCCCCTCATGACCTGGGGACCGCGAACAATCAGCTCTCCGGTTTCTCCCACCGGCATGTCGGTGGTGCCGGAAACCAGATCGACGATCCTGGCTTCGGTGCAGGGAATGGGCAGGCCGATGCTTCCTACCTTGCGCTTGCCGCCGGCAAAGGGATTGATGTGGGTGACCGGCGTGGATTCGGTCATGCCGAAACCTTCTACAATCACAGCCCCGGTCTTTTTCTCAAAATCCCGGATGACTTCGATCGGCAGGGGAGCACTTCCGGAGAAACATCCCTTGATGGAAGTCATGTCGGTTTTTTGAATCAGCGGATGATTCAGCATGCCGATATACATGGTGGGAACCAGGGGAGCAAAAGTGGGTTTGAATTTGCCGATGGTTTCAAGCAGGGGTTCGGGTTGGGGTTTGGGAACCAGAATATCTCCCCATCCCATGTAGATGGCAAAATTCATGGCAACCGAGAGACCGAAAACATGAAAAAAGGGAAGTGCGCCCAACATCGTTTCCTGTCCCTTGTTAAAACCGGGAAACCAGGACTCCAATTGCTGTACCTGGCCGCTGAGGTTGCCGTGCGTCAGGATGACGCCCTTTGAAACGCCGGTTGTTCCGCCCGTGTACTGATACATGGCGACGTCGTCAAAGGAAAGATCCGCTCCGGGAGAACCCGGTTTTGCTTGTGAAATTAATTCTTTCCATTTATGCACGTTCGGGGCGGGTTTAACATCCGCGGCCAGTTTCTTCTTTTTACCGACCAGAGGAAAAAGGAGGTTTTTCGGAAAAGGCAGGTAGTCGCCAATGGAAGTGTAAACAATGTGCTGGATGCCGGTCTGGGGCCTGAGGTCAATCATCCGGTTGCCCAGAAGATCCAGGGTAATCAGGAGTTTTGATCCGGAATCATTGAACTGGTGCAGCAATTCCCGGTCCGAATACAGCGGGTTGTTCATGACGGCTACGGCACCGATTTTCAATGTTGCATAATAGCCCACCACACAGGGAATGACGTTGGGCAGCAAGAGGGCAACACTGTCGCCTTTACGAATGCCGAAACCGGAAAGGCAGGCGCTGAAACGGTTCACCATGTCATTGAGTTCACGGAAAGTAACCTTGAACCCTTGAAAGAGAAGCGCCGTATGCTCGGGGAATTCTCTGGCGGAGCGTTCCAGAAATGCCGGAATGCAGGTTTCTTCAAATCGGACGGTTTCAGGAACTCCTTTTTCATAATGTTTTAACCACGGCTTGTCTTGATAGCTGATCGATTCTGTCACAACTGCCTCCTTTTTCAACACCCGTTTGCCAAAGAACGGGGTGACCCATAATTTATCATTGAAATACTCTCCATTATCGGATATTGACCGCTATCGTATTAACGGTCATGGCTTGCCATCCGCACCTGAACGCGGTAATGTGATTAACTGACTAAACTTGAATTTGAGCGAGCGGTTAACGCTTTCATAGGAAAACGCCTTAAAACGACAAATTTTACTTGACGGAAACGGATTTCTTGATTAATGAATGAATACTCATTCATTATTATGGCCAGGAAAAGCCCTGAAAAAATATTTAATAACAAACGTACCATTAAGATGAACAAATAATACAATTGAAGGGAGAAAGAAAGTAAAAAATGGAAACCGCTTTAATCTCTCCGGCTAAGGCTTGGGTGCTTGGATTTATCCCCACGATGTTTTTTTCAATCATCATTCCGATCATCGGGGTGGCCTGCTTTACCTATATCATTGCCAAGCGGACAGCGCCCCTGGTGCGCTCCAAACCCGACCCCCGACTGAACAATATCCCGGACCGGCTGGCGAACATGTTCAAATTCGCCATTGGCCAGTACCGCCAGCCCCGGTACATGATGGCCGGGGTCCTTCACATTGTCCTGTTTGCGGGATTCATGATCCTGTCGCTACGCTCCATCACCCTGGTGATTCTGGGTCTCAAAGATGGTTTCGTGCTGCCGGGACTGGGCGGAGCAGCCGGACAGGTTTACAGCATACTGAAGGATATCGCCGCCACTTCCGTGTTTCTGGCATGTGTGGTGGGCATGGTCCGAAGGGGCATCTTCCAGCCCGAGCGCTATGCTGTCCCCAAGAAATACGGCAAGGACCATACGTCCGAAGCCGTATTCGTGTTGATGTTGATCACGGGTCTGGTGACCTGTGACATGATATTTGAGGGGACCCAGGCGGCCGCCCAGATGCAGAAAGGCCTGCATGCCGAATTTCTGTTGCCGGGGATGGGCGCGTGGATGGCAGCCGGCGTCCTGAGCGGAACCAGCCTTTCTACGTTGCAGAATCTCCATCTCGGAGCTTTTTTTCTTCATAATCTGATTTTCTTTTTCTTTCTGTGTTTTCTGCCCATGGGAAAACATTTTCATGTTATCACCTCGATTCCCAACGTGTTTTTCATGAAGCTGAAAAAAGGCGCGATCAAGCCGGTTCAGTGGGGCGTGGACGACAACAAGCTGGACGAGCTCAAATCCTTTGGCGTCAAGAAATTTGAGGATTTTACCTGGAAGCACATGCTGGATTTTTATTCCTGCGCGGATTGCGGCAGGTGCTCGGACCAGTGTCCGGCCAATGCCGTAAAACGGCCGCTTTCCCCGAGGTTCATTTCGATCAAGTGCCGGGATTATGCCTTCAAGAATTATCCCATCCGGGGGGAAATGACGCCCAAGGATGAACACCTGATCGGCACGATATTAAGCGAGGACGAAATCTGGTCCTGCACCACCTGTGGCGCCTGCGAGGCCGAATGTCCGATTTTTATCGAATACATCGACAAGATCGTGGACTTGCGGCGGGGGATGGTGGATGAAGGACTGGTGCCGCAATCGCTTCAAAAACCCCTCAAAGCCCTCGAAAAGCGGGGCAACCCCTGGGGTAAGATGGAGAAAAAACGGGCCGAGTGGACAAAAACCCTGCCGGAAACCTGCGATATCAAGCTTTTTGAAAACGGCGATGAAGCACAGACCCTGTATTTTGTGGACAGCATTACCTCTTATGATGACCGGATGCAGAACATCGCCCGGGCAACCGCCTGCCTGCTGAGCGCTGCCGGCGAGGATTTCGGGATTCTGGGAAAGGACGAGAAGGACAGCGGCAATGAGATCCGGCGCTTCGGCGAGGAAATGCTGTTTCAGGATATCAAATCCCATAACACCGAAGCCATTCTGGGCACAGGGGTCACGAAAATCATTACCGCCGATCCCCATGCCTTCAACACCCTGAAAAATGAATACACGGGACTGCCGCCAGTCGAGCATATCAGCCAGACTTTGACCCGCAGCATCCAGGACGGCAGGATTCGCCTTAAACCCGTTGAGGATGAAACAAAAGTCTACGTCTACCATGATCCTTGTTATCTGGGCAGACACAACGGCATTTACGAAGATCCCCGCGAAGCCCTGGATGCCATTCCGGGATTAAAGCGCGTGGACATGCTGAAAAGCCGTGACCGGTCGTTCTGCTGTGGCGGCGGCGGGCTGATGCTGTTCTACGAGCCTGAAGAAGAACAGAGAATGGGCGTGCTGCGGGTCCAGATGGCCAGCAAGGCAGGGGCCAACGTGATTGTCACTGCCTGTCCGTTCTGCCTGGTGAATATGGAAGACGCCATCAAGGTGGCCGGACTGGAAGGAAAAATGGAAGCCATTGATCTGTGCGAGCTGATCGAGCGGCATCTGCAAACAACGTAATGTAATCGATATCATCAAAAATGAGTTAACTTTTAGCGTGGAGGAAAAGCATGGAAATTTTGGTATGTGTGAAGAGAGTACCAGATACTGCTGAAAATGAAATCGTGGTCAACAGCAAGGGTACGGACATTGAACGGGGCGATCTGGTGTACTCGGTCAATGAATGGGATAATTACGCCGTTGAAGAAGCCATTCAGATCCGGGACAACGTCGGCGGCAGCGTCACCGTGGTAACGGTTGGGGATGCGGACGCCGAGGAGATTCTGCGGCGTGAAATGGCCATGGGCGCGGACAAGGGCATTCTGCTATCCGACGACGCTTTTAACGGTTCCGATGGTAAGGGCATTGCCGCCATTTTGCAGGCGGAGATCGCAAAAGGCAAATACGACCTGATTTTAACCGGAGCCCAAGCGGATGACGGTGCGGCCCAGGTCGGCGGCATGCTGGCCGCCATGCTCGATATGCCGTATGCCTCCCTGGTCAACAAGATTGAAATCGTCAGCGACAAAGTCATCAAGGTCGGCCGTGAAATCGAGGGCGGCAACCAGGAAATGAGCGAGATCGATCTGCCCTGTGTGCTTTCCATTCAGACCGGCATCAATGAACCCCGCTATGTCGGGATTCGGGGAATTCGAAAAGTGGCATCCGTCGAAATTCCGGTTCATGGCCCGGCAGATCTGGGAATTGCCGCCGGATCAGTCGGTGCTGCCGGCGCAAAGGTCAAACGGGTGGATTATTTTGTGCCGCCCATGGGCGAGGGCGCCGAGATGCTGGAAGGCAGCTCCGATGAAATTGCAGAAAAACTGATTGAACTCTTGAAGTCCAAAGGAGGGATCAAATAATGACGCAACAGATTTTTGCCTATATATCGCATAAAAATGGTTCTGCCGATGACTCCGCTTTCGAGCTGATCGTGGCGGCCAAAAAAATTGATTCATCAGCTTCTGTCACCGCAATCGTCTGCGGTGCGGGCGCTGAACTGGATGCTGTCTGTACAGCTATGGCCGGGGTGTATCCCGAGGTTTGGAAAGTGGCCAATCCGGCTCTATCCTATCCCAACGCGGAAATTCTCCGCGGGGTTCTGGTCAATATCCTTCCTGCCGGAGCCATCACGCTGGTTCCGCATGATACCTTCGGTATGGATCTTTCCCCGGGGCTCTCCATCAAACTGAACGCAGCCTTTATTCCGGATGTCGTGGGTATTGAGGGCATTGACGGGGCCAATCTGAAAGCCATTCGCCAGGAATTCGGCGGCCAGATCAGCACCCATATTCTTTGCGATATTTCTGCCGGAGCCGTGCTGAATGTGCGTTCGGGATGTTTTCTCTCCGATGACAGCAAGGCTTCCGGAACTGTGGTGGATAAATCCGGCCAGTCCGGCGACTGCAAAACCAAACGCCGGTTTCTTGAAGTGGTGGCTGCCGAAGTGGGAGATGTGGATATCACCAAGTCCGATGTGCTGGTTTCCGTGGGCCGGGGCATCGAGGATCAGGAAAATATCGGGATTGCCCAGGAACTGGCCGATGCCATCGGCGCGGTGGTCTCCTGCTCCAGGCCGATCGTGGATGCCAAGTGGCTGGAAAAAGCCCGGCAGGTGGGTACATCCGGCAAGACCGTCAAACCCAAGGTTTATATCGCACTGGGGATCAGCGGATCTTTCCAGCACATGGGCGGAATCAAGGGCAACCCCTTCATGGTGGCCGTCAACAAAAATCCAAAGGCCCCCATTTTCCAGGTTGCCGACATCGGTATTGTCACGGATCTTCTCGAGTTTGTGCCCGAGCTGACCGAAAAAATCAAAGAAATGAAATAGCCTGCTATAGACTTGAATTCTGCACTCAGTAGATCAACCGGCTGCGTCTGGTTATACACGCAGCCGGTTGGTCATCGTTATCCTGCCGAAAAGACGCCATTATTCGGATAATGGAGACCGCTATCAGTTTTATGGTATGTCCAACTTCTTTAAAAGTCTACTAAAGTTCGAATTGTGCAGGCCCAGCATTTGTGCAGCTTGTGACTTTTTACCTCCGGATTTCCTTAAGGCCTGAACTACCATTTCCTCCTTATACGCCATAATAGTTTCTCTCAGTTTTCTTTCAGGTAGCTCTATATATGGTGGTTTGCTCAAGATTTCCTTAGGCAGGTCATCCTTGGTAACCGGACCGTTTCTGGAAATAATGATCAGCCTTTCAATAACGTTTTCTAGTTCTCTGACATTTCCCGGCCAAGAATAGTTACGGAAGATGCTCATTATCTCTTGGTCAATCGTGATACTGTCTCTTGCGTTACGGCCATGCTTTTTCAAAAAGAATGCTGTCAAATCTTGGATATCCTCCTTTCTTTCTCTTAATGGCGGAAGCGTAATCGGGAATACATTGATTCTGTAAAACAGGTCAGAGCGAAACAGCCCATCTTTCACCCTTTCTTGAAGGTCTCTATTGGTCGCTGTTATGACTTTCACATCAAGTGAAATGCTGGTCTTGGCTCCTATCCTCCTGATCTCTTTTTCCTGTAGCACTCTTAACAACTTTGTCTGCGTGACCAAAGACATCTCTCCAATCTCATCCAGAAATATTGTCCCTGACTGGGCCAACTCAAACATGCCGATACGCCTTTGATGGGCTCCCGTAAACACCCCTCTTTCATGTCCAAAGAGCTCATCCTCTATCAGTCCCTCCGGAATAGCCGCACAGTTCATGCAGATTAGTGCTTCATTCTTCCTTGGACTTACTTCATGAATGGCCCGCGCTATGAGCTCCTTTCCAGTCCCTGTCTCGCCGTTAATGAGAACGGTTGTCGGTGTAAAGGCCACATTGTTGACCAAAATCATTACTTTTTTCATGGAGGAACTTTTCCCAACGACAAAATCAGTCTTAGCCCTTGCTTTCAGATAGATGTTTTCCTGCTCAATTTTTTTTGAAATGGTGGTTATCTGTTTTTTTTCAGACATCATCTTCTCAAATATGATGGCGTTCTCAAGCGCCACGGAGGCCTGCTGCCCAAAGAGATGAAAAAAACTGTTCTGATCCTCTTTAAAAAAACCGCTGTCCCGTGAATAAATTTTTATGAGCGCAATCAGGTTGCCCTTGGTCATCACCGGCACCAACAGGCAGGATCTGATTTTCATCCTTTTACAGTAATTTCGCCAAGATTTGATCACGTCGAGAGAATCGAGGTCGTTTATGGAGAAGGGATTTTCAGCGGCCAGAGCCTCCTCAAAAATACTTTTATCAATCGGATTATCGGGTAACTCCAAATACGCATCATCCAGACCTGCTGTCATGACAACGGAATACCCCCCTGTGTCATAGACTTGAATCGAACAAATATCGTGACCCAAGCTCTGAAGCATCATGCCAATCTTCTTAAATAATGCGTCTTTTTCCAGGCTCTCATTGAGGAGTTTCGACATCTGATGGAGTGTTGACAACTGATTCATTCTTTTTGACAGCTGATAATTGGCTTGACGGAGTTCAGATGTTTTTTCAAGAACGGTTTTTTCGAGAAGTTGATTGAATGCTTCCGTCTCCTGGTATAATTTTGCATTCTCTATGGCCAGGCTGATATGGCTTGAAAACAGATTAAGGGTCTCTATTTCCTCGGTACTTATTGGTTCATTGCTATAAGGCTTGTCGCCGGTAATGACTCCGAGGACGTTTTTCCTGCCGATCAAGGGTACAGCACAATATTCCCTGGTGTCCGAAATCTCCAAGAGCTTGGGGCTGACTCTTTTGTCGGTTCGAGCATCCTTGATATATATAATCTTTCCCAACTTAACTGAGAGCAGTTCAACCGCAGTCTCATCCATTCGAAACCCGACCAATTTTTTGATAATCGAAGCCTGTTCTGTTTTGATACGGTCAATCCAGGCTGCACATCTGAGGTAGTTATCTTCCAGGAGGTATATCAGGCATCTTTCGAAATTGATTCCGACACAGAGAGTCTCCACGAGGATTTGAAGGAGCCTGTCAAGATCCATCGTGGAATGTATTGCTTTGTTTATTTCTGCTAAAACTCTTAACTCCTCAATTTTTTTCTCTTTTCGGCTTACAAAAGTGTACTTTGGTGTTAATGCTTTATCCATATTGTTGATATCCTCTATCGCTCGAAAAATCATTCCCAAAATTCATTAATAGCCAAAAATTATCATTTTGATATCATATCTTAACCTTTTAAACAAATATTATCTTTAAGATAACCTATACATTATCATTATGATAATTCAAATGCCTCTCTCCACTGCTTAAATTCCATCAAGATATTTTTAACTATCCGAATAATCTATTTAATTGATACAATTGATCCCTACGGCACAATTGTTGCATTTATTTATAATATCGTATTCATTGAAGACAGTTTCCGTATCATTTAAAACTCTTAAATTAGTGCAGTTGAGTACTATGTCAGAAAGGAAGGGTTTAGCAGTGATGGTTGCAATCACCCAGGAGATCGAAGAGAAAAAAAGAAGCCTGATCCAGTACTATGAAAATCCACAGGTAACCGCAGAAGCCTGGAAGGCCAAGGGCGGAAAGGTCGTTGGATACCTCTGCTCTTATGTCCCAGAGGAGATCCTTTTGGCAGCTGGAATCTTGCCTGTTCGAATTTTAGGCCATCTGGACGATATTTCTGTAGCTTCATCATATTTTCAACCTTTTGTATGCCGCCTTATACGAAGTACATTGGAAAAAGGGCTTACAAAGAACTTAGCCTATTTGAATGGCCTGATTATATCCTACACATGTGACGGGATGCGAATGCTCTATGACACGTGGGTGGCAAATGTGAATACGGAATTTAACTACCTGCTTGATCTCCCTTCTTCTCTTGATCGCATGCCGAACCTGCGCTATTTCCAGCGCATAATTAAAGATTTTATCGCTTCTGTTGAGGCCTATACCGGGAGGGCGATCAAGGAAGAAGACTTGCGGTCTGCAATTTCTATTTATAATAGGTATCGGCGTTTGGCCAAAGAATTTTATTATCTGCATTTTTCACAGGACTTGCCCCTGTCAAGTGCTGATTTTCTGAAAATCAATTTGGCTGCATTTGTGGCTCCGAAAGATAAATTTACAGATGAGTTGGAAGCCTACCTGGGGCTCTTTAAAGCGTGGCGGAATTCCGGGGCTGCGAGTCAGAGACCAAAGATGACTCCTGTACATATTTCAGGCTCTGTGGTTGTGGATCCCGTTTTTTTCGAACTTGTGGAAAAAGTGGGCGGTTATGTCATCTCTGACGACTTGTGTACAGGGACAAGATACTTCTGGGATGAGGTCGAGGAGGAAGGAGATCCCATCCAAGCTTTGGCTCATCGTTACTTAAGCCGGGTGACCTGTCCGTCCAAATATCCAGCTGAAAACCGGTCTTCATTTCTATTGGATCGTATCCGGGAAAGCGGGGCTAGAGGAGTCATTATCCTTGGAGAAAAATTCTGTGATCCCCATTTGTTCGAGATTCCTTCTGTTCGAAAAAGAATCGAAGCATTGGGGGTTTCAAGCTTATGTTTGGAGACCGAGTTGGTGGCTACCGGCCGCGAGCAACTGGTCACAAGGCTCGAGGCATTTGTGGATATTTTGAAAAGAAAAGAAGGAATCAAGTAAAAGATGGCTTCCGATACGAAAAAAATCAAAAAAGGAAGAGTTCTGCAGGCCTCCAATAAGGCTCCGCAAATATTGAAAGACTACTGGGAAAAGCTGCATAAGGCAAAATCCGAAGGGAAAAAGATCGCATGGGTGTCCGGGAACGCCCCTGCCGAGTTGCTCTGGGCTTTTGATGTGCTCCCGGCCTATCCGGAAAACTATGCGGCCGTTTTGGCCGCGGCAAAACTGAGCGGTGAATTATGTAATATAGCTGAAAAAGAAGGCTTTTCCAGGGATTTGTGCTCATATGCACGTACCAATTTGGGGATAGTGTTCGGAGAGAAGTCGTCCTTGAAAGACCTACCATTCGGAGGGCTTCCGGAGCCGGACATCTTGGTTACAACGCGTATCCCATGCCTCACTCAGGTTAAGTGGTGGGAAGTGATCAGGGATAGATATCAGATTCCGATGTTCAGCCTCGATGCCCCCTTCTCCACTACCGTAGAAACATCTCAAAGCGGGTTGGAATATGTCTATGAACAAATATTAGATCTTATCCACTTTTTGGAAGATTTTACCGGCAGAAAATTGGAGGAAGAGGTATTTTCGGAGACGATGCGGTTATCGGATAAAGGCTCTGGCCTCTGGAATGAAATTATGGATCTGCGAGCCAATATTCCTTGTCCTGTTGGATCAAGAGAGATGTGTGGAAATGTATTTCCACTGGTTTCATGTTTGGGAACACAGGTGCCGGTAGACTTCTATACCGATTTGCGTGACGAACTTCGGGACCGAGTAGATAAGGGTCTGGGGGCGATAGAGAATGAGCAAGTCCGACTCATGCTGGATAACATTCCATATTGGCATCATCTCTCGCTTCTCTCTGATGTGGAAAAGCATGGTGCTGTTTTCGTCTTTGAAACCTATCTCAGATATGTTTGGGGGGGGCGTATCAACCTGCAGGATCCCTATCGTAGCTATGCAGAAAAAGTGTTTACAGAAGTATGGCTCAACAGTGGGTTGGACTTAAGAAAAAGTATGCTCCGAGAAAATGTGAAAAAATATGCCATTGATGGGGTGGTTTTCCTGTCTAACCGGAGTTGCAAGCGGTTTTCCTTGTGGCAGTTGGAACTGAAGGCGTTTCTCGAAAAAGAACTGGACATACCTTCCATCCTTATCGAAGGGGATATGGCCGATCCGGGCGGCTACTCGCAGGAACAGGCAACCACCCGAATGGAAGCCTTTTTGGAGATGATCAAAAAAAAGAAGGAAAAAACTAAAGAACTTAGAGGCATCGCCAAAATATAGCATTTTTAACTTTTATTGGTTTTTGAAGTAACGGGAGTGTAAAATGCATGTGGTAGGGATTGATGCTGGGTCCAATTCAGTAAAGATAGTCCTTATAGATGAAGAAGGGCGGGTGTTTTTCCAAATCGTTAGGACCGGTTCTAACAGCGTGAAGGCTGCACGCGAACTATTGGACAAGGTCCTAATCGATGCAAATTTAGCTGATTGTTGGCCAAGCTATATCGTTTCAACTGGCTATGGCAGGAATTACATCGATTTTTCTAACAAGAGCGTTACTGAAATTTCTTGCCATGCCAAAGGGGTGAGACATGTAATTCCTGAAGTTCGTACGTTAATTGATATTGGTGGCCAGGACAACAAAGTTATTTATCTGGATGCGGAAGGAAACGTTCAGGACTTTTTGATGAATGATAAGTGCGCTGCCGGCACAGGTCGTTTTTTGGAAGTCATAGCAGAAGCCTTGAACCTAAGTTTGGAACAGATGGGAGAAGAGTCACTCAAGGCACTGGGAGAAGTATCCATAAGCAGCACATGTACAGTTTTTGCGGAATCAGAGGTAGTTTCCCATGTAGCACGTGGAGAGAAATTAGCGGACATTGTTGCAGGAATCCACCGTTCAATTGTTAGGCGTGTCCTCGGGATGGCCCAAAGAAGATCAATCATTGTCCCTTTAGTTGTAACTGGTGGTGTAGGCAAAAATCGGGGAGTTATCCAGATGATTCAGAATGAACTTGGATTTGAAGTGATGGTTCCAAAAGAGCCACAGATAACAGGGGCTCTAGGGGCGGCGCTCATTGCTTCAGAGCAAGTGATAACTATTTGATAAACTTAAATCCTTTACCGTAAATGAGATAATCATGAAATGCAGGCGTTTCTATAGACCTGTGGCTGAACACGAAATTCAAGATTGTGGAGACATTGATCATGAACTCTATGAACGCAGCAGTTTTTGTCGGCCCTAACAAGCCGTTGAGTCTTGAAAGGGTTCCTATCCCCGAGATAGGGCCGGAAGATATTCTTGTTGAGGTTAAGGCATGTGGACTATGTGGATCGGATATCCATTATATGAAGGGAGAGACAACTCCAGGAAAAATCCCAATTATCCTGGGTCATGAAGGTACGGGACTTGTTTCACGAGTTGGAGAAGGCGTTCAGGACTGGAAAGAGGGAGATCGCGTCGTAATCGACTGTGTAACCAGTTGCGGCAGATGCTTCAATTGTCAGAGGGGGAGGGACTCCATCTGTTTAAACCGGCAGTTGACCGGCATCCATATCGATGGGGCTCTGGCACAGTACATCAGGGTTCGACCACGAAATCTGATTGCCTTGCCTGAAGAAATCTCGTTTGAACAGGGCGCCTTGGCCACGGATGCTGTCGCGACACCTTATCACGCACTGAAGACCAGAGCTGGCCTGAAAGTGGCTGAATCTATAGCCATCTTCGGTTTGGGGGGGTTGGGGCTGCACGCAGTGAAACTATCCAGATCAATGGGAGCCACACCGATTATCGGCGTTGATGTTTCTGAAGCGGCCTTGGAGCGCGCTGTCGAGGCAGGGGCGGATGTGGTGATTAACGCAAGCAAAAATGATCCGGTCGAATTAATCAGGGAACGGACCAAAAGACTTGGCGTGGATATCGCTTTGGAGTGTGTCGGACGTCAGCAAACTGTTTGTTGGGCGGCAGAATCCGTGAATTCGGGCGGCAGAGTGGTCGTGGTTGGTTTAGGACCCGAGCGACTGAAGGTGATGGGCCTGACGGAATTTGTGCGGAACGAAATCGCGATCATGGGATCATCCGCATTTGAGATTAAGGAAATCAAAGAAATCCTTGAACTCATGAGGTCTGGCAGACTCGACCTATGCTCCTCTATTTCGCGAACCATTGCCTTGGGCCAGGTCAATGAGGTAATTAACGAAATGATCGAAAAGCCTGGAGAAGTAGTACGGATTCTGGTGAACAGGTTTTGAAATTATCTGATCACCCCATCTGAAAGGAGCAAATGAATGATCTGGAAATTGTTTGATATCAGGGACCAAGTAGCCATGATCACAGGTGGAAGTTCCGGCATCGGCCTTGCCATCGCCGAAACCCTAACAAAAGCCGGCGCAAAAGTTGCCATTGTGAACCGGGATGCGGATGTCGGCAGGGCTGTGGCGACAAAACTGGTAAGTCTGGGCGGTCAGGCGCATGCATTCCCTGTAGATGTCGGAGTCAAGGAAAATGTTGAATCGGTGGTTGAAGCCATAATAAGCCATTTTGGAGGCATCGATATTCTGGTCAACAGTGCCGGGATAAATATTCGGAAAAAAGCGATAGACTTCTCCCTCTCAGATTGGCAGAAAATCCTGGATATCAATCTGACCGGTACCTTTGCAGTTTGTCAGGCGGTCGGACGTCATATGATCAGCCGTCGCAAAGGTCGAATAATCAATATTTCCTCGGTTGCTGCCTTGGTTGGACTCCCTGATCGCGCTCCGTACTGTGCCAGCAAAGCAGGGGTAAGTCAATTGACGAAGGTATTGGCTGTAGAGTGGGCCGCTTACGGGGTAACGGTAAACGCTATCGGCCCCGGATTTATCAAGACCCCGCTCATCGTCGATTTATTGAATGATCCATCTTTTCAGAAAAAGATAGAGGATACGGTGCCCATGCAACGAGTTGGCGAAACCTCTGATCTTCAGGGAATTGTTTTGGTGCTATGTTCCGGCGCAGGAGCCTATATTACTGGGCAAACCATTTATATCGATGGCGGAATGTCGCTTTGATTGTTCAATGCGGAGTCTTTGGGTACCCCCTGTTCGTTTCAAGGAAAGGAGGGATGACGTGATTTGTGCAGCATAAGGGGAAATTCGTTGAAATGAAAATTATATATCAGACACTTCAGGGAGAAGAGAAATGAAAAAGCTATCTATTTATACTGCGGTTATTTTTGGGTTGGTTCTTTTTGTTTCAGGATCGGTAAACGCTGCTACGGATGAAATTGTAATCGGCTGTATGTATGATATTACTGGTACCTACTCGGCGATGTCAAAAATGGAGAGAGAAGGCGTCGATATGGCAGTCAGCGATATCAATGCAAGCGGAGGATTGTTGGGGAAGCAGGTGAGGGTGATTTATGAAGATAATGAAACAAAACCGGAGATAGCAGTCCGAAAGGCCGAACAACTCATTTTACGGGACAAGGTCGATTTCTTGGTCGCTCCGGTGGGTTCGAATGAAACGCTCGCCGTAATGCAAATAGTAAAGAAGTATAATAAGATTTTAATGGTGTCGATTTCCCAATCAACCGCGATAACCGGTATAAATAAGAACAAGCAGACCTTTCGCGTTTGTGCGAACCCCTCGATAACGGCGAATGCACTTTGTAAATACATGGTCTCCAATAGCGGGAAAAACGTTTATATGTTAACCGTGGATTATGCTTGGGGCCGATCTACCTCCGACATGTACCATGAGTCTCTCAAAGCATTGAATGTCAATCTGCTGGGAGAAACCTTCTTCCCGTTGGGCACGAAGGATTTCGCGCCATATTTCGGGAAAATAAAGGAGGCCAAACCGGATGTTTTGTTTATTACCGCTGCAGGCAATGATGGCATATCAGCGGTGACTCAGGCAGATCAGTTCGGTTTGAACAAAGACATGGCTATCAGCGGTGATGGTTCGCTCATTTCAGAGGATGTGCTTGGCGCCATGGGTAAGTCCGCTAACGGGATCATTACTGCCGACTATTATTCGGCCTCTCTTGATACGCCTGAGAACATCAAATGGGCGACAGCTTACAAGAAACTCTACGATGCCAAGGCCAGTAAATTTTCCGTTAGTTCATATGAAGCTGTCATATGGCTGGCTCAGGCCGTTAAGCAGGCATCATCAACGGATACGGATAAGGTGATTTCTGCCTTGGAAGGGTCGACCTATCACGGTCCACAGGGCGTAAAGACGATGGATCCGGATTCTCACCAGTCCTCCTTGACCGTATATATGATCAAAATAGAAGACGGGGCGGGGAAGATATTCGCAGTCGCAAATACGAAATGATGACCACGCTCCAGGCTGAAGAGCATCGGGTTGTGATAGACCGGGAAGGTGTCTGAGGTCTACTTTCTTCTGCTCTCCTCCGTAAAACCTTGAGCATGATCATTTCAACTGTTTGTATTTTGGGGCTTTTTATTAGACTATAAAGATAGGTTTGCTCACGTTGATCGGTGTACTGATTATTTAAAAAGGGTAATTTGGATGGAATTAATAAATACTCTTATCCCTCAGATGATACACGGTCTTGTATGGGGTATGGCTATTGCGCTTATTGCAATGGGGCTCACCATTGTTTTCGGAATGTTGGATGTCGTGAATTTCGCACACGGTGAGCTCTACATGCTCGGTGCCTATTTTGGATATGCACTGATACAAATGGTTCATAATTTCTGGCTGGCCCTTTGTCTGTCGGTGCTGTCCGTCGGACTGCTCGGTATCATCATTGAGATTTACCTTTTGCGTCCGCTTTACGGAAGAAATTCAATATTTCATCTTTTGCTGACATTCGGGTTGGCAATGATTTTTAGGGAGGCCGCTCGTATCATCTGGGGGGGTACCACCCGGAGCGTGGAAGTGCCCTTGTCAGGAACAGTGCATTTCATCGGTATGGTCTATCCGACTTACCGGATTTTCATATTGGGTGCAGGAACTCTGGTTGTGGGGGTTCTAATCTATGTTTTCAACAAAACCGAGATTGGCGCCACGATACGAGCTGCCGCCTATGATAAGGAAATGGCGAGTTCTTTGGGGATCGACGTAACAAAGCTTTATACGCTTGTCTTTTGCACGGGGGCTGCCCTGGCGGGACTATCCGGTGTTTTAATGAGTCCTATTTATTTCGTGTATCCCACTATGGGCTTAGATGCCATCTTGCGGGCATTCATCGTGGTTATTGTCGGGGGAATGGGAAGTGTGTTCGGTGCTGTTGCGGCCTCCCTCCTTATCGCCGAGGTTGAGTCGCTGCTTTCTCTATTTATCTCCCCCACATTGGCCGAAACTCTGGTTTTTGGAGTGCTCATCGTTAGTATGATTCTCAGACCAGACGGGCTTTTCAGTAAAACAGGCAAAAGAGCAGGTTAAGACAGAATGGGGCCTATTATGAATCGAACATCCGCAAAGATTGTACTCCTGCATACAATCGTTTTATTTTGTGTTTGCGTTGTCCCCGGGTTTCTCCCGGAATACTATGTCATGGTAGGGATAGAGGCGATTATCATGGCGGTGTTTGCCATGAGCCTGGACCTTATCATGGGTTATGCCGGGATAGCTTCTTTCGGTCACGCAGCATTCTTTGGCATCGGAGGCTACAGTCTGGGAATCACAATCATGCATGTGATTCCTTCAATTTGGGCTGGCTTGATTATTGCTGCAGTCATATCGGCCGGTTTTGCATTTTTGGTGGGAATTGTATCGATCCGAACTCGGGGCATTTATTTTGCGATCCTCACCCTCTTGTTCGGTGAATTAATTTATCGAATCATATTTCACACACCTGCCTTGGGCGGATCTGACGGGCTGGTGGGTTTGCCAATGCCTGATTTGTCATTTCTTTTTTTCAAGATTGACATGACGAATACTCGCAATTTTTTTTATTTCACCATAGCATTTGCTTATGTATCCTACCTGCTTTGCTGGAAGGTGGTAAAATCACCTTTTGGCAGAGTTCTGATGGCTATGAATGACAATGAAAATCGTGTCCCCTTCCTCGGATTCAATACAAAAATCTACAAGATCATCATCTTCATTATCTCGGGTGCAATGGCTGGGGTGAGTGGCGCCATCTTCTCTCTTTTCAGGAGCTTTGTGGATGTAAGTCAGCTTAATTTTCTTTTGTCCGGCAAAGTAATTATCATTGTCCTTTTGGGTGGGTTGGGCACGCTGATAGGACCCATGATCGGAGCCGTATTCCTTACCATTTATGAAACGATTTCTTCCTCATACTTTGAATCCTATCAGTTAATTACAGGCGCCGTCTTCATCTTGGTAGTGATATTCCTTCCGCGAGGTATTTGGGGGTTACTGACCCGTGACAAAAAAGCGAGTGAACAATGATTCTTGAGATAAATTCAGTGACAAAAAAATTCGGGGGTCTCCCTGTAATCAATAAACTCTCCTTTTCCGTGGCTGAAGGTCAGATCAAGTCCGTGATTGGTCCCAATGGTGCAGGCAAAACGACACTTTTTAATTTAATAAGCGGCGCATATAGTCCCGACAGAGGACAAATCATATTCAAGGGACAAAGAATCAACGGTTTAACTCCTGATAAGATTTGTCGTTTAGGTCTGGCGAGGTCTTTTCAAATTACGAATATCTTTCAGGGGTTATCTGTTTTTGAAAATATCCGATTGTCGATCCAGGGCCAGACAAAAAAGCTGGGAATACTTAAATCTGTCCACCAATCTAACAGCCATGAAGAAGAAACCCAGGAAATTCTTGAAATGATTGGTCTTTGGAATAATCAAGGAAAGATAGCCGGTAACCTCTCTCATGGCGATCAGCGTCATTTGGAAATTGGGATTGCGCTTGCTTCGAGACCTTTTCTCCTTTTGCTCGATGAACCGACAGCCGGAATGAACATGAGTGAAAGCCGTGCGACGATAGAACTCATAAAGGGTTTCCGTGGGAAGGTGAGCATGCTCATCATCGAACATGATATCAATCTGGTTTTAGCGGTCTCTGACGAAATAGCGGTTCTGCAAAACGGTGAATTGCTGTGTGAAGGTGACCCTGAAACAGTCAGAAATGATAAAATGGTCCAAAAAGCTTACTTGGGGGAGGAAATATAATGCTCAAGTTAGATGGGATTCATACCTTTATGGGGCTCAGTCACATACTTCATGGTGTAAGTCTATTGGTCGAAAAAGGGGAGATCGTGTGTTTGTTGGGAAGAAACGGGGTTGGTAAGAGTACGACGCTTAAATCGATAATGGGCCTTATTCCTCCGAGGGAGGGAACGGTACTTTTTGAAGGAGAAAGTATAATGGGTTGGCCGACCCACAAAATTGCGAGAAAAGGGATTAGTTATATTCCTGAAGATAGGAGAATTTTCCCTATGCTCACTGTAGAAGAAAACCTTTTTTTGGGTACCAACGGCAAAAATATGACCACTGAGGCCAAGAAGGCAAACCTTAAACGAATTTGGAATTATTTTCCAATACTCAAAAATAAAAAAAATCAGATGGGGGGTTTTTTGTCCGGAGGGGAACAACAGATGCTGACAATCGGCAGGGGATTGATGGGAAACCCTAAGCTCATGCTCCTTGACGAGCCTTGCGAGGGACTCGGGCCGATTATTGTTAAAGAGTTGATGGAAATCATGACGGTTCTATGCAAAGAGGAAAAATTGACATTGCTCCTGGTGGAGCAAAACGCTCACGTAGCGCTCAAACTAGCCGATCGAGGATATGTATTGGAAAAAGGAGTCGTTACTTTTTCTGGTTCAGGTGAAGAAATGCGAACAAGCCAGGATGTGAAAAATCGTTGCGGTATTTAGGAGCTTGTCCAACATGTTGAATGATCACGGGTACGGGATATTCTATGGCTGGAAAATCGTATTTGTTTCACTTGCTGTGACGACGACAGCCTTTGGTGTACTTTATTCATTCGGCGTCTTTTTCAAGCTTTGGCTTAATGAATGGGGATGCAGCCGAGCCTATTTGTCGGGTGTATTTTCTCTTGCATTCTTTGTATACGGTATTTCCTCGTTTTTTATGGGTAACCTGACCGACCGTTACGGTCCGCGAAAGACAATTGCTGTCGGGGGGATCATCATGGGGGCAGGGGCCGTATTGACATCAATGGTTTACAGCGCCTCATATCTCTATATAACGTTCGGCATGATGATTGGAATCGGTGTGGGAACCAGTTATTCGCCGACCGCTTCCACGGTTTCCCGGTGGTTTAAGGTGAAAAAGGGGATGGCGATAGGCATCGTGGTAGCTGGATTGGGGCTTGGAACCTTTGTTTATTCGCCTCTGGCCAGGGTCCTAATTGCCTGGAGCAACTGGCGCATAGCGTTCCTATGTTTCGGCGTCATGATATGGACAGTTTACCTTACTGCCGCCTGGATCGTTAGAAAAGAGCCTTTAGACCTGGGACTTAAGCCTTATGGGGAAATTGGGAATAATTCCCGCCGGAAGGATGAAAGAGAGGTGAAAGATCATCTGTCTCCGGATGACCTGTTGGGTGTAAATACTGTTAGCGCGCTAAAAAAACCGTATTTCTGGATTTTGTTTTTTGTCCACTGCCTGTGGGTGCTGGGCATGGCCATACCCATGGTTCACCTCGTTCCCTATGCAACGGATATGGGTATTGAGCCAGGTAAGGCAGCAGCCATGCTTGCGGTACTTGGGGGTGTAAGTATATTAGGAAGATTGGTTCTTGGAGGAATAGGGGAAAGGATAGGAACAAAAAACTCGTTACTTTTGCTTCTTTTTTTACAAAGTATGACCATGATATGGCTTGCAGGAAGTAAAGGGCCATGGATGCTTTGGACTTTTGCTTTTTGTTTCGGCTTTACTTATGGGGGATTGGCTTCGATATTTCCCTTGATTACTGTTCAATATTTCGGACTTTTTGCAATGGGATCAATCTTTGGATTGGTCTTATTGGGGGCCACCTTGGGCGGTGTGACCGGGCCATGGCTGGCCGGGCTTATTTTTGACGTTACGAATAAATACTTTTGGGGTTTTCTTATTGGTGCCGGATCTATGGCAACAGGCATTTTGCTGACATTATTTTTACCATCAGCAGATCTGCAGTAAACTGCCTTTGTCAATTGATGTCGAAAAATATGCAAGGCGGATTAGTAAAAAAACTACTACACCTTTAAAGAAAGCAAGTTACTATCACACAATGGAGGATGGTATGAAAATAATGGTTGCATATGACGGGTCGGACGCCGGGAAGGAAGCCCTTAAGGTGGCTCGTTATTATGCCAAAAAACTTATGGCTACTGTAGTGGTGGTGACCTCGTTTTATAAAGGCATTCAGGACAACCAGGAAGCAATACAGGAAGCCGAGAGTGGCCTTGAATATGCAAAATCACTGTTTAAAAAGGATCAAATCATATGTAACACAAATTTACTGATCAGGGGCCTATCGCCAGGCGAAGATCTTATTACTTTTGCGGAAGAAGAAGGGGTTGATCAAATTGTTATCGGCATTAGAAAGCGATCCAAAGTCGGTAAGCTTTTGATGGGATCGACGGCACAATATGTCATCCTCAATGCGCGATGCCCGGTTGTTTCTATCAGTAAAACACAAAAGAATTTAGACTAAATATCTATCTCCAACCCCCCGATCATGCAGAACGCTTTTTAAAAAATGCTACTATTGGGCTACTCATAGCCGTATAGAGCCGATCAAATAAGCCGCTCACACCATGAAACAGCACTGGGACAGCATTTTAAGCTGGTTCACATCCGGGATCAATCATGGCATCCTGTAAGGAATCAACAATTTGGTCCATGCCGTAAAAGCCGGAGCCAGAGGATACCGTACAAACGAATGTTTTATGACCATGATCTATTTACTCACCGGCAAATTACGCTTCAACTTGCCTTCATGAATTTTTGCATTTACCCAATAGAGACAGCGAGGAGCCAAAAAGGAGTGGTTAAATATGAGCTACATGCAGTCGGAAGGCTTTATACCTGCTGGAACTTCAGCAGACAAGTATCTCGATCAAGCAGTTAAATCAGCGGCCGACAAAATTGCGGTTATTTGTGACGATAATTATTTAACTTATAATCAACTATATGATTTGGTCAATAAATTGGCCGCTTCTCTTTTGCGCTTTGGTATTCGCCGTGGTGACAAAATCAGTATTTTAATGCCTAATTGGGTTGAACATGTTGTCGCCAGCCAAGCTATTTTAAAAATCGGAGCCGTAAAAGTCTCCTTGCATATCAATTTTCGCGAGATTGAAATATTAACCGCCTTACAGCACAGTGAAGCCAAAGTAATTATAATGGCACCTGAATACGGGGGGTTTTCTTTCGTTGATTTAATTAATAATATCCGTTCCAAATTACCGAAATTGGAATATGTGATTGTCAAGGGGCCTGCTGAATTGGAAGCGATTTCCTTAGGACAACTTCTCTCTAATGATATTGACACTAAGGAAATTGTTGATGGATATTTACAGAACAATCCTGTGGACCCTGATGAAATAGGCGCAATAGTTTATACTTCCGGAACAACGGGTACTCCAAAGGGGGTGATGCACAGCCAAAACAATCTTTATAGGTTGGCTTACTCAAGTAATTATATGCGAGGCGTGCAAAAAGATGAGGTGTTTTTTGGCATGCTTCCGCTCTCGTCTGCCTTTGGTGTGCAATATATAGAATTATGTCCAATTATTAGTAAAACAACACTATTGCTTATGGAAAACTTTGATCCGGAAATAGCGTTAAAACAAATTGATAAGTATAAGGTAACTTCGCCTATTGGCGTGCCGACCATGTTGATAAGAATGCTCAAACATCCCAATTTTAAAAATTATGATGTTTCTTCCGTCCGGAACGTCTACCTTGGTGGCGCGGCTGCACCCGAAGATATGATGAGGGATATTAAAGAAAAATTTGGATGTACAATTACGATGACATATGGTGCCTCCGAATTCGGCCATGCTACAATGACAAAATTAACTGATTCGCTTGAAACAATATGCAATACCTCCGGGGTTCCTATTTACGGTGGTAGGGAGGTTAAAATCGTTGACGAAAATGGTGATATCGTACCCCGTAATACCATAGGTGAAATTTATGTTAGGGGATATGGCACTACACAAGGTTATTATAAGGATCCAGAACGTACAAAAAATTTAATTGATAATGACTGGTATCACGTTAACGATTTAGGGATGATGAATAATGAAGGATATATTACTGTAGTTGGCAGAAGCAAAGACATGATTGTAAGGGGAGGGAACAATATTTATCCAGATGAAATTGAATCTTTACTGTATCGCCACCCGAAAATAGCTGAGGTCAGTATAGTAGGATATCCGGACAATGATCTAGGTGAACGCACATGCGCTTATATTGTACCTAAACAGGGCGTACAAGAAATTACGCGCAATGAACTGACAGCTTTTTTAATTAATAAAATTGCCAAATATAAGTTTCCAGATATGGTTAAAATAGTATCTTCCTTTCCTTTGACTGCAACAGGAAAAATTCAAAAGCATATGCTGTCAAAATTACTTCTTGAGGAACAAAGCAAATAATCCCGGAATAAAAATAGGGATAGGAACAATCATTTTAAATTTTTAATCAATGTCCTTAAATTTCACGTATGGGCGATGTCGTAAATCCAATCGGATGGGACACCTTTCCCGGAAGGCAAGCAGTTGCAGAGAAAGAGAGGATTCGGATCCTTCTATAAATTGGGTTGTTAAGTTAATGAAATTGAGAAAGGAGAGCTAAAATGCTGGAACTTACATCGGAGCAGTCCATGCTGCAAAAGACGACTAAAGAAATCGCGAGAGATAAGATTGCTCCCTTGGCTGATGAAATGGATCGGGAACAGAGATTTCCCAAGGAAATACTTCAGATATTTGATCAATACGGATATCTGAGCATGATGCTCCCCGAGAAATACGGCGGATTTAGCGCCGATACCGTATCAATGTGCCTGGTGATAGAAGAACTTGCTAAAGTCTGCGCTTCAACTTCGGTTACGCTGACTGGACATATCACAGGGTCTGTGGCTTTTTTACGATCGTCCGACGAGACTCAGAAGCAAAAATTCTTGGCCGCCAAAGGTCGGGCCAAGATATTTGCCATTTCTATAAGTGAACCGGATGCCGGTTCTGACGTATCCAGCATAAGGACGGAAGCTCGTCTTGAAGGGGATGATTACCTGATTAACGGCACCAAGTGCTTTGTTACCAACGGGGGTATGGCAGACCTATATATCGTCTTTATTCGTACTTCTGCAGAACCAAAACAAGGAATTAGCACCATTCTAGTTGAAAAAGACACTCCTGGTTTTAAGATTGGTAAAAAGGAAGACAAGATGGGGCTGCGTGGATCTAACACCACGGATCTTGTTTTTCAGAATGCCAGGATCCCCAAACAAAATATCTTGGGTGAAGAAAGCGGAGGTTTTGAAGCAGTTATGCGGACCATGGATAAAATGCGTGTCATTGTCGGTGCACTGGCTTTAGGGATTGCTGAAGGGGCGCTGAAATTTGCCATGAACTATACTAAAAAACGGGTGCAGTTTGGCAAACCGATTTCAAAATTCCAGGGAATAAGGTTTATGCTGGCAGATATGGCAACCAGAGTGGAAGCTTCGCGTCTTCTTGTCTATAGAGCAGCCAAGATGGTTGACCGAGGTGTGGATGACGTGAGCATGTATTCTTCTATGGCCAAGTATTACGCTTCGGATGTTGCCATGTACGTAACTACCAATGCAGTTCAACTACTTGGTGGTTATGGATATATGAAAGACTACCCCTTGGAACGAATGATGCGGGATGCCAAAGTCACTCAGATTTTTGAGGGGACTAACCAGATTCAGCGTTTAGTGATTGCCAAACAGATGCTTTCAAGAAATTATCTATAACATTCCGGAGTTAAGGTTATGCACAGGGAGCAGGAAAATTTATTTTCCAAAATTCGTATTTTGGATTTAACCAGGCTGCTACCAGGCGGTTTCTGCACGCAGATATGGGCTGATTTAGGGGCTGATGTAATTAAGATTGAAGAGAAAGAACGGGGTGATTACTGCCGTTGGGATCCTCCTTTCGTCAATGGCCAAAGCCACTACTTCCTGGCTCTAAATCGGAACAAGAGAAGCCTTACCTTGAATTTGAAAACGGAAGAAGGGAAAAGGATATTTATTGATCTATCACGTACAGCGGATGTAATTATTGAAAATTTTCGCCCAGGTGTCATGGAACGGCTGGGCCTGAGTTACGAGAACCTTAAGCATGTAAACCCTCGCTTAGTATATTGTGCAATATCAGGTTATGGGCAAAATAGCCCTAACCGGGATAAAGCCGGACATGACATTAACTATCTGGCTGAGAGCGGATACCTGGATATCGCAATCAAGTGCGGCAGCGGCATTCCGATGCTGTTTCTGTGCGACATGGCCGGATCAATGTTTGCGTCGCAATCAATTTCTTTGGCGCTGCTGAATAGGGAGCAAACAGGCCACGGGCAATATTTAGACCTATCGATTTCGGATTGTTTTTTTTCCTGGATGACCTTGCTGGTGGCTAGATCCAATGCACTGGGCAGGCCACTTAAGGCTGATGACCTGGATCATCATGGCTCAAGCCTTTGCTATAATGTATACCGCACTGCTGATGATCAGTTTATTGCGGTTGGAATAATTGAGGAAAAATATTGGGTTAATTTTTGCGGCGCATTAGATATGAACGATTTGCTTAAAAAACAATTTGTCAAAAGATCACAAGACCCGGATGCTTTTACACGACTTGAGAAGATTATTGAAGGAAAGACACTTCAGGAATGGATGATATGGGCTAATGGGCGCGATTTGTGCTTTACCCCAGTCAAATCAATAAATGAGGTTCTATCTGACCCAAATATGCAGGCCAGAGATTTGACATATATGATGCAGGTGCCTGGGGTCGGGGAAGTGATTCAGTTGGCTATGCCCTTGAAATTATCAAACACCAGGGTAGATGGCAAAAATAATCCACCGCCTGCTCTAGGCCAGCATACCGCTGAAATATTGACTGCAATGGGCATCGATAAAGAGCAAATAGTGAGATTGAAGGCAAGGAATGTCGTATGAAAGAGCATATTCATAAGGAGAAAACACATCTTGATTACCCTGAACAGCCAGTCTTAAGTCCGCTCCTGCTGACGCCCATGTTCTGAAATGCAATTAACGATAATTATTCTGACCTTCAAACTTCGGTGAAAAAATGAAAGAACTAATCAGCACTTATCCTGTGGTAATTGAAATTCCGATAGCATGGGGCGATATGGACGCATTTCAACATGTGAATAATACAGTTTATCTCAAATATTTTGAAAGTGCGCGAATTTCATATTTTGAAAAAATTGGTTTTTTTGAGGTCATGAATAAAACCAATATTGGTCCCATACTGGCCTCCACTCAATGCAGATATAAAATTCCATTAACCTATCCGGACCATGTCACGGTGGGAGCCAAAGTGGAGACTATAGAAAAAGATCGTTTCATAATGAAGTATGTTGTAATCAGTCACAAGCACAAGAAAATAGCAGCATCAGGGGAAGGCGTGCTTGTTACATTCGACTATCAAAACAATATCAAGTCACTTATTCCGGAAGAAATAAGAAAAAGAATCATCGACCTTGAAAAGCTACTATTTTTCAATCATTCATTATGATCATTCCCGCAACGGCCTGCTACCTGCTTGTAAATTTCTGTGCCGGTATGGTAACCATGACCGGAAAACGCGCTACCTATCCAAAATGACAACCTGAATATTATTGCGTTTTTGAGTAATTGGTGTACAAATTGTGCATCTGTCTGCGGTGGATAGCGCTTCGTTTGCCCCAGAAAACATCGACACCATAACATGTAAAAAAATGGATAAATGAAAAACACCCAGGACCTACATCCCCTTCGACTGACTGAAACCGTAAAAGGCGCCGGCTGAGCATCCAAACTGCCTCCAGGGGACCTGGAGAAGGCGCTGTGCGGAATGGTTTTTCCAACTAATGCCAATGTGCTGGTCGGGCTGGATCGCGCGGATGACGCCGGTGTCTATAAAGTATCCGATGACCTGGCCCTGATTCAAACCGTCGATTTTTTCACCCCGATTGTGGATGATCCCTATGAATTCGGTCAGATTGCCGCCGCCAATGCCTTGAGCGACATCTATGCCATGGGTGGCATTCCCAAAACCGCCATGAATCTGGTGGCTTTTCCGCTTAAAACAATGGACATTTCCGTGCTTCGGCAGATCATTCAGGGCGGTCTGGACAAAATGACCGAAGCTGGGGTGGTGCTGATCGGCGGACACAGCATCGAAGACAGCGAATTGAAATACGGACTGTCGGTTACCGGGTTCATCCATCCCAGTCGGGTCCTGACCAAAAAAACGATCCGCCCTGGAGACCGACTGATTTTGACCAAGCCCCTGGGAACCGGCATCGTCAATACCGCGATCAAAGGCGGGCTGGCGTCTTCATCCGTCATCGAAAGCACGATCCGCCTGATGGCGAGCCTCAATCGCCGGGCCGCCGAGATTATGAGCGATTTCCCTGTCAGCGCCTGCACGGACATCACCGGTTTCGGCCTGATTGGCCATCTGGCAGAAATGGTTTCCGGATCGGGGTTCGGCATGAATATTGACGCATCGATGCTTCCCGTTATCCCGGAAGCCAGGGAATATGCCGCCATGGGACTGGTGCCGGCGGGCGCTTATAAAAACCGGGAATTCCGGGAAAAAATGGTGACTTTCGGTCCGCATGTGGACCGGGTCCTTCAGGATATCTCTTTTGACCCCCAGACCTCAGGCGGCCTCTTGATCAGTATTCCCGGCGATCAGGCAGATGCGCTTCTGGCAAACCTGAAGGATAACGGCATCTCCCATGCTGCGATCATTGGGGAAGTAACAGACGCGCCAGGACATATTACGATGATTTAGCTGCAACTTTTTCCATCTTGCATATGTCCTAACTCCGGAAATATTTGACCTAAATCGTCCGAGATAAATTATCTCGCTTACTCCGCGCTTTGAAAATGGTACCCTGCTAAACCCGCCGCTTTTCAAAAAAAGATACCCTGCATATCCCGCCGTTTCGAAATAAATTGAAAAGGTCTCCTGATCCATTCCTCTTGAATTTGCCAGAATATAAAAAGCGAAATATCTTTATTGAACACTATAGAATATTAGAATATATCGACTGGAATTATAATAAATATGAATTTGCTTAATAGTTTTTGTTAATATATTCTTCAGTTAAACGCTCACTATTTGATCAAAGCGGATCGCAGCATGATGTGACAAAAGTTGTAACCATTGTGTATTTTATCAATATTTAACGTGGAAGTTGAGGAGACCATCATGAGTGAGGATTATCGTATGATGTGGAAGGATCTAGGCCTCGATCTGGAAGGTCATGACGCCCTTTTGGGAGTTTTAGGCGGTGCCTACCAGGACATTTTTCTGTCACAAAAAAATCGTCCGGAAGGGATGGGCTATTTTGATTTTGTGATGAGTGAAGTTCATGGGTTGCGGATCCGGGAACTTCTGGATGAAAAAAAAGCCGGCCGTAAAATCATCGGGTCGTATTGTGTCTTTGTTCCGGAAGAAATCGTTCTGGCTGCCAACGCCACCCTGGTGGGGCTGTGCTCCGGTGCGGATTTCGCCATGGCGGAAGTGGAAAAACTCCTGCCCCGCAATACCTGCGCGCTGATCAAATCCTCTTTCGGGTTTAAACTCGGCAAGGTCTGTCCTTATTTGGAAAGTGCGGATATGATCGTGGGTGAAAATACCTGCGACGGCAAGAAAAAAGCCTATGAATCACTGGGCCATCTGGTGAAAAACCTTTATGTGATGGATTTGCCCCAGGTCAAATCCGAACAGGGCCGGGCGCTTTTAAAGTCCGAATACCTGCGGTTCAGGACTGCGGTGGAAGCCCTCACCGGAGTCGTGATTACAGCCGAATCGATGAAGCAGGCGATTCAGACGGTCAATGCCAAGCGCTCCGCCATTCATCGCCTGTCTTCTCTGCGAAAGGCCGATCCGGCGCCCATATCCGGTCTGGATGCGCTGTTGGCCAACCAGGTTTTCTTCTATGACAATCCTGCCCGGTTTACGGATTCCGTGAACAAAATCTGCGATGAACTGGAAAAACGCATTGCCGAGAAAAATGGCGTTTTCCCGGAGAAAACGCCCCGGATTCTCATCTCCGGTTGTCCCCAGGCCGTACCCAACTGGAAGCTGCCGTTTATCATTGAAACTTCCGGCGCGGTGATCGTGGGCGAGGAATCCTGTGTGGGGGAACGCGGCACCCGCAATCTGACGGATGCATCCGGCAAAACCGTCGAAGAGATGATGGAAGCCATTGTGGATCGCTATTACCTGGTGGATTGCGCCATATTTACTCCGAATCCGCAGCGTCTGGAACATATTCAGGAAATGGCCGCCGCATACAAGGCTGACGGCGTGATTCACTATGACCTGCAGTTCTGTCAGCCCTATCTCATGGAATCCATTCCCGTTGAAAAAGCCCTGGAGGAAAAGGGTATTCCCACCCTGCGCATCGAAACCGATTACAGCATGGAAGATGCCGGCCAGTTGAAAACCCGGGTTGAAGCCTTTGTCGAACAGTTTCGATAGATTATAAGGGTAATCGTTCGCGCCCTCTCCCAGCGGAGGTTGGGGGGCTGAACGGTTACTTGTCAGGAGGTTGTTGGATGCGAAAACGTTTTGCAGGAATTGATATCGGATCGCGCACCATCGAGCTGGTGGTGGTGGATGAAACCGGAAAAATTATGACCAGTCTTCAGACAGACACCGGTTTTGATCCGATGACGGCAGCCAAAAACCTGATTCAAGGTGTGGATTATGATTGCATTATGGCCACGGGATACGGCCGAAATCTGTTCGAGATTTCCTTTGATACGCTGACGGTCACGGAAATTAAAGCCCATGCCACGGGAGCACTGGCTTTTTTCCCCGACGCTCTGGCAGTGCTGGATATCGGTGGTCAGGACAGCAAGGCCATCAGCCTGTTTGAATCAGGCAAGGTGAAAAAATTTGAAATGAACGACCGGTGCGCAGCCGGCACGGGGAAATTTCTGGAAATCATGGCCAAAACATTGGGTTTTGATATCGAAACCTTTGGCAGGGAAGCGCTCCTGGCCGAAAATGATCTCGCAATTTCCAGCATGTGCACGGTATTTGCCGAATCCGAAGTCACCTCCCTGATCGCCAAGGGAAAAAGCCGCCGGGAAATCGCCCGCGGCCTGCACACCAGCGTCATTCAGCGGGCCGCAGGCATGATCAACCGGGTATCATCCGATGGCGATATCGTCTTTACCGGCGGTGTGGCCAAAAATCCCTGCATGCGGCGTTTTCTGGCGGAAACCCTGGGCAGAAACGTGCTGGTCCCTGAAGACCCGCAGCTTGTCGGCGCCCTGAGCGCGGCCCTTCTGGTCAGGGAAACCCCCATGATTATTTAATGGAAATCGTATTTGTGATTCCGGCCGGTTTTTGTTCATGCATTCCTGTACCAAAAGGATGCCAGCAAATGAAATTGATTTTTGTCTGCCCGTATTGCGGTCAGAAACATATTTACCATGTCAGTGAATTATCCTGTCCGTTTTCAGGATAAAAAGGAGTTGTTTTCATGAAAGAAATTGATGCCCGGGGACTGGCTTGTCCGGCTCCGGTACTTCATACCAAGGCCGCGATCCAAGAAGAAAAACCCGGAAGCATATCCGTGATTGTCGATAACGCGGCTTCTCAGCAGAATGTTCAGCGGTTTCTGGAATCCCAGGGATTTGGCACCAGTCTCGAACAAACCGGCACCGACTATCGGGTCGTTGGGACGCTGGGTTCGGAGCCCTTGGATCATCCTCTGGAATCTGCTGCGCCCGAAGCCGGTTCCAGCAAGATCATGGTGATGTGCGCCACGGACCGGATGGGTTTTGGAGACGATGAACTGGGCCTGAAACTCATGCTCAGTTTTCTGCGCACGCTCAAGGAAATGGGTCCGGATCTTTGGCGGTTGGTGTTTGTCAATAACGGCGTCAAGCTGACGATCGACGGCTCTGAAGTGCTTGACGATCTGAAGGGCTATGAAAATGACGGCCTCAAGATTCTGGTGTGCGGCACCTGCCTGACCCATTTTAACCTGCTGGAAAGAAAACAAGTCGGCGAAACCACCAATATGCTGGATATCGTTACCGCCATGCAGTTGGCCGATAAGGTTATTTCACTTTAATGCTATCTTTCCACGCCGTGCAATGAAGCGCAGGAACAGCACAGGATGCTCAATCAGGATATAGCCTCAACAAAACCCGTTTTGACTTCACGCGGATTTGCTTTGCCACTTCCGATAACGCTCGCAGTTTCAACGCAATGGCATAATTTTCCCAAAAAATCCGATTGGCTGGTGGAACAGGGATTTTCCCTGGAATATACTCCGGATGCAGGAAACTTGAACCAGACGGCGGGTCAATTGGCCAGGTACATCGCAGAGGGTGCCCGTATCCGACATCATGGATATTTTCCCGGCTATGAAATCGGCGATAGTCGATCCGACAGAGCCGAGGAAGCCATGCAGCTACATTTTCAGGTCCTTGATGCCATCAGGGGAATCGGTGAGCAACATATCACCGTGCATGTGGGCCTGGTGGCCGATATCGAACTCAACCACGCCCATGTTGTCGCAAACTTACGTCGGTTGGTGGAATACGGCCGACATCATGGCATAACCGTCAGTCTGGAAAATTTGAGATTCGGGCCAACAAGTAACCCTGAAACGGTTCTGGAATGGACACAAAAAACCGGCGCCAAAATCACCCTGGACATCGGTCATGCGGTATCGTGTTCACGCGTTGTTCATAACGAAATGAACGTTCCTCAGATAATCGATTTATTCAGTCAGGACCTTGTTGAAGTGCATTTTTATGAGTCGGAAACCGACAGGCATCACGCCCCGCAGGATATGCGCATCCTCGGGCCGATTGTTGACCGGTTGCTGTCTACAGAGTGCACGTGGTGGACGATTGAGCTCGATGCACATGAAGAAATTCTTCGAACCCGTGATCTGATCTCAGACTATCTGGAATTCCCAACGCATCAATAGCAGACTTTTTTGCTTTCAGTGACCCCACCCATTATCTGCATTGAGACGGTGGTCAATCCCTACAACAGCCAGACAGTTGGCCATCCGACATCCGATACATAACAGCTACTGGTGTGGTTGGATGGACGTTTTTGAACTCATGCGTTAAGCACTGATAAGAAGGGCAGGTCCGTAACGCGATTTTTTGGCCTACCCCTCGCGGTGTTTTCAAACAGACGTTTAGCGTTTCAATGGCAAGACGTGAATGGCCTTGATCACCAGTTCCACCTCATCACCAATCTTTAAATCCATGTCCTTGACTGATTCCGTGGTCAACACCGACGCCATTTCCTTTGGAAGCGCGACACTGAATTTGACCAGTGACATGATCTCATCGCTTTTAATGGACGTCACTTTACCCGTTAATTGATTTCTGGCTCCTGGTTTCACGGCAGCCTCCTTTCTGCATGCAATGATTATTGAACTCTATATGGCCTGTATCGACGATCACAAGCCGGACAGCAGCATATTGATTTGTGGTGGTAATTTACAGTGAAGATATTGGGGGCGACCAGAACACTATGACCATGTCTGTTACTGCATTATATCAGCGGGAAAAATCTGTCAAATTCAATTCGGTTATAGTTTGGACTATATTATTCATAGTATTAATAATCGGGAAACCCCTGCCATGGCAATGTCTTTCCGGCAAAGACTGGAGGTGCATTCCTCCTAAGTGCAGGCGTCTTTCTCCTGCTGGACCAAAATGTCAGTGATCTATTGTGAACGCGATGGACGGCCGGCGCCAGGGCTCCCTTGAAGCGTTGTTTGAGCTTCAGCCGATTGATATAAGTAAATGGGCTCCTGGCTACATGGAGACCTCCGTTGATCGCTTTGTCGGTGGAGAACAGAACATCGGCGATGTGTTCGGTCGGAGTTACCCGGTTTAAAAAACCAGCACACCCGGCACAGTAGGTTACGATTTTGCGGCCATTGGCCTCTTCACGGCGCATCTGTCCCCATTTTTGGGCCAGCACCGGACGGGCAACCCCCACACTTCCCCCTTCTCCGCAGCACAGCGTCCGTTTCCTGCGGTGTTTCATCTCGGATAGATTCAGCCCCATCCGCGTCAGGATCGATCTGACGGCGTCCTGCACGGCGGTTTCTTCGCGCAGCGGGCAGGGATCATGCACGACGATCTCACCGCTTCCCGTGGCGCCGGCGGGCAGATCCCCGGAGTTGATAACCTCGTAAACGGACTTTACTGCCAATCCGTTACCGTAATCTTTAAAAATCTTGTAACAGTTGGGGCAGGCCACCAATACCTTCCGGATGTGGTTGTCGAGGAGGTACTGGCGCAGCTTACCGAACATATACGCAAAGTGGTTCTGCCGACCAAGGTTATGGCTTGGTTTTGTGCAGCAGTCCAGAACGATACCCAGTGCCGGAAAACTGTGTTGTAGATGTTTAAAAATCCGCCAGGTGGTTTCCGGACGTGTGCCAGGCAGGGTGCAGCCCGGGAAGAATACCGTGTCGCACCCTTCTGGCAGGGCGTAGTAAGAAAACAGTGGGGAGCTGCCACGCTTTTCATAACCCAGAATCGCGCGGTAGCGTGAAAGATTGACATTTCCGGTATCCATCACCTCTCTACGGATGGCGTGAAACAGATTGCCCGGATCAAGTTTTTCCGGGCATACGGCGGTGCAGAGGTTGCACAAACTGCACTCAAAGACGACAGCTTGATGCTCAGGCCTGGAGAAATCATATTTGCCGATGATTTCTTTTGGGGTTCCGTACTCCTGGAGAAATGCACAGCCAGTTTTGCAGGCCCCGCAATCCGTACAGCCGTTGCGAACAGTGTCTATTGCATCCCGGAGCGAAGCGGACAATTCATCGGGTACATTCCAAGCTATCGAATTATTTCTCAAATTCATTCAGGCAATCCAGAAGCAGGGTTGCACTTGAAGCAAGCACGGGACCACCGCCGAAGACGATGGCCATACCAGCAGCCTCAAGAATTTCGGCCCGATTGCAGCCTGCCTCGAATGCTTTCTGGCAGTGGACGGCAACGCATTCATTGCATCCTGTATACAGAGCCACTCCGATGGCAATAAGTTCTTTCTCTCTGCAAGTCAGCACGGCAGGAATTCGGAGGAATTCGGGGGACACCATACTGAATTTCAACAATAAAATGCATCGAATATACCGGTGATTTTCACAGTTATATGTAAAATCTTGATTTACTCATTATATTGGTCTATATTTAGATCTTTAAATATATCAAAATAAGGAGTCGCCACATGAAAACCATTTCAATTTCAAATGATATTGTTCCCATTGCAGAATTTAAAACAGGCATCTCCAAATGGTTTAAGAGCATTCAAAAAGCCGGTCATCCATTGATTATAACACAGAACGGTAAACCCGCCGGAGTTCTCCTCTCTCCTGCTGACTATGATGAGCTGGTTTATAATAATGCATTTCTTGATTCTGTCGGCAAGGGGATAGCGGATGCTGAAAGTGAGAATGTTTACAGCTCCAAAGAACTCAAGGCGGCATTGATTGAGAGAAAAGCCAGGTGATTAAAATCAGATGGACTCATGAAGCTTTGTTACGACTGATCGAGATCGAGGATTTCATATCGCAGGACAGTGCCGATCGAGCCAGGAAATTTGTTGACCAGATCATCGAGCACGCAGAATGCTTGTCTTGCAATTTTCATAGTGGAAGAACCGTCCCTGAAATTTCCAACCCCGATATAAGAGAGTTGATTTTTAGAAAATATCGAATCGTCTACCGAATAAAGGGGAATAACCTTGATATACTGACTGTTTTTGAGGGACATAGATTATTGCGAATAGATGAAATAGAAGTGTAGCGGCATCTATATAGTGAGAGAGGTTTGCTTCAGAGCGTGCTGTAGGCCAAACGACTGGGAACGGCGTTTCTGGATACGGATATCCGGATACAAACCGGTGAAGGAAGCTATCTTCAGGATCTCATTTCCAGGCACGGCGTCAGTGGCTTCCGGGAAATCGAAGAAACATATCTGCTCGGCGTACCGGCAGGCTGCTTTCGTCCTGCCCTGGGCGCCTGCGTTCAGTCCACCTTTCCTGAATACACGTTCATAGAACAGGCGACGATGCAACCATTTAAGATTGCGATACCATGCGTAGAATAGCAAATATATTTCTTCCATTAGGCTGAGGAACATATCGGGCGCCCGGGCGGCTTCCCGTTGTGACCTTGTTTG
>Ga0268284_1000017_pt1 | contig 187202 bp, 164 predicted proteins | sample saktaG_14_FD_190137 | JGI IMG/M metagenome (GOLD analysis project Ga0268284, IMG submission 190137) | Saline water microbial communities from Sakinaw Lake, British Columbia, Canada - sak_2013_06_06_40m | ecosystem: Environmental > Aquatic > Non-marine Saline and Alkaline > Saline ...
TGAAATGGTGAAATGGTGAAATGGTGAAATGGTGAAATGGTGAAATGGTGAAATGGTGAAATGGTGAAATGGTGAAATGGTGAAATGGTGAAATGGTGAAATGGTGAAATGGTGAAATGGTGAAATGACCGAAACTACAGATAAAAGAAAATTACTGCTATACATCCTGATCGGCTGGATGATCATCAATTTCATCCAGGCGGCATTTACGGGCTTGTTCGACGACGAGGCCCTGTTCTGGATGTATGGTCAGCGACCGGCCTGGGGGTATTATGAGCATCCTCCTATGGTTGGTATTCTGATCAGGGCAGGTTATACTTTCTTCCACAATGAATTCGGGGTCAGGTTTTTCTTTGTGATCATCAACACCCTCTCGTTTTACCTGCTTTCACGGCTGGCCGGGGTCAAAGACCCTATCCTCTTCGGGGCCCTGGCGTTCTCTACACTGATCGCCCAGGTTGGCGGATTTATGGCGGCCCCGGATGTAGCATTGCTGTTTTTCACAATTCTGTATTTCCTGGTCTATAAAAAACTGCTCGATAACAACAGCATCATTCTTTCTGTGCTTTGGGGTATGATTATGGCGGCCATGATCTACAGCAAATACAACGGCATACTGGTGATATTCTTTACCATTATTTCGAACTTCAGGCTTCTGAAAAGCCGCTCATTTTATATTGCCGCTCTGAGTGGGATCATTTTTATGATTCCCCATATCCTGTGGTCATTCAACAACGATCATCCGACAATATACTACCATCTGATGGAGCGGAATTTCGATCAGTTCAGCTTCTTTCAGTATTTCAGTGAATACTTCTTGGGGCAGTTCGCTATTTATGGACCTTTTATGGCCATAGTGTTCTTTTGGGCCATGATCGTGTTCAAACCTAAAGACATCTTCGACAAAAGCCTCAAATTCAATGCCATCGGGATAATAATGTTTTTTATGGCCTATACTTTCCGCGGAAAGGTGGAGCCAAACTGGACCGTTCCGGCTTTCGTAGCGCTTCTGATCATGGCCTACCGGACATCCGCAGAAAAAATAAAACTCAGAAAATGGATTCTCCCGGTCGCGGCCATCAGCATAGCGGTTTTATTTGCATTCAGAGCTTATCTGATGGTTGATTACCTGAAATTTCCCCGCTCTCTGGTGAATCTGTCTGAGTTATACGGATGGAAGGAATGGTCGAAGGAAGTTGAAAAAAAGGCAGGCGGCAGACCTGTGCTCTTTTTGAATTCCTACCAGAGAACCTCAAAGTATATTTTTTATACTGGAAAGCCCGCTTATACTATGGAGGATTACTCAGGGCACAGAACGCAGTATTATTACTGGAGCGATATTGAGCAAAGCATACAGGGTAAGGAAATCATGGTAGTTGATTTTGCCCCCTGGCGATGGCTCCCGGGGAGAAAGGCATTTGTGACCAGCAATAACATCATCACATACTACGGCTATTGGAATAATTTCAGATCTCACTACAAGCTCGGGCTTAAGTTTAAAATCAAGGATCTCCGTTTTCCGGCCAATGCAAGTATTATTTTGCCGGTAACTATTATTAATCCGTATAAGGATACCGTGAGGTTCAATGAAAATAAATGGCTGCCCTCATCGCTGGTTTACCATTTGCATTATAAAGATGATTATGTTGCCCGGATGGTGCCTTCAACTGATATTACTAATATGGTCATTACTACAAGTTCCAGGGATACAAGCATTCGCTTCGATACTCCTTCCCAGCCAGGGAATTATTACTTTTGGGTTTCTGTTTCTACCGGCTGGATACCTGCAGCCAGGAATATGAATTATCAAATGATGGAAATTTACTGATGCGAACCCTTGACCTGTATATTATCCGCAAATTCCTGGGGACTTTCTTCTTTACCCTGATCCTGCTGATATTCATTGTCGTGATCTTTGATATTTCTGAAAGGATTGACGATTTCCTTCGCACCAAACCTCCATTGTTTGCAATTATTTTCAACTACTATTTCAACTTTATCCCTTATTTCATCAATCTTTTCAGTTACCTCCTTACGTTTATTGCCGTTATTTTTTTTACATCAAAGATGGCTTCTGATTCTGAGATCGTCGCTATTCTGGCCAGCGGGATAAGTTTCAGAAGGTTTTTGTTTCCATACATCCTGTCGGCGATGATCCTCGCTTTGCTGTCGTTTGTCCTGGCAAATTTCATCATTCCCTATACCAACCAGGGAATGTTCGCCTTTGAAAAAAAATACATCAAAGATCCAAAGGAATTCAACGATATGAATGTGCACCGGCAGATCAGCCCCGGAACCTTTATTTTTCTTGAGAATTTTAATCTCAGGACCAACAGCGGATGGAAATTCACCATCGAGAAATTTGTGAACAGGGAACTGGTCTATAAACTTAAGGCCGAACGGATTGACTGGGACACTATACGGCAGCGTTGGATCATTTCGAATTATTATGTAAGAAGTATGGGCAAACTGACCGAGAGTTTTCGTAAAGGTGCGAAACTCGACACTTTGCTTCCATTGGTCCCGGCCGATTTTACTGAAGATATCGAAGAAGTGAAGATCATGAATTACTTTGTGCTCAAAGAACATATCCGAAAAAAAGAACTCCGGGGCGATCCGGATGTCATGAAATATAAAGTCAAAGGTTACACCCGGATATCTGATCCATTTGCAACCCTCATTCTTACGCTGATCGGTGTCGCTGTCTCGTCGCGTAAGGTCAGGGGTGGTATTGGCTACCATCTCGGACTTGGCTTGTCGCTTACGTTTCTCTATATCCTGTTCATGCAGATATCGACAGTATTTGCCACATTTGGCAATCTGCATCCTTTATTGGCCGTATGGATACCAAACGTAATTTTCGGGATTATTGCATTTGTGCTGTTACGGCTGGCGCCGAAGTAAATGGTGAAATGGTGAAATGGTGAAATGGTGAAATTTATCTGTCATCTGTTATCTGCTATCTGCCATCCAGACAAAGCAGCCTGGGAAAAGGCCATCCACCGCAGGTGTTTCATTGAAAAGGCCATAAACCGCTGAGCCGCTGCCGCTCATGGAAGCATAGACGGCACCTTTTTCATACAGCAGTTCTTTGATCTGGCCGATGAGGGGGTATTTACGAATAACAACATCTTCAAAATCATTAATCATCCTTCCTTTCCATTGGCTTACCGGCAGATTGATGGTCTCTTTGATTGAAGTTACGGGACGGGCTGGTTGAATCAAGGAATACGCTTCAATTGTATTTACATGCACCTGAGGAATAACGATGAGCAGGCAGAATCCAGAGAGTGGATCAGATACTGTTGAGAGCAGCTCACCCCTTCCTTTTGCAAACGCGGGTTTGTTGACAACAAAAAACGTGCAGTCGCTACCCAGACGGGAAGCAAAGGCTTTGAGCTGTTCACTAGTCAATCGGGGTTTGATCAGTTCATTCAGGGCTTTCAGGGTATAGACGCCATCTGAAGATCCACCTCCGAGACCAGAACCCATCGGAATGTTTTTCTGAAGATGGATCGTCACCGGCGGTACATTGAAATGTTCTTTCATCAGGTTATAGGCCTGAACACATAGGTTGGTAGCCGGATCGCCCGGTATTTTTAAACCTGAGGAAGTAAAATGAAACATGCCATCATCAGAAGGATTGATTTCAACAGCATCGCATATGTCGACAGGGTAGAATACTGTTTCTATATCATGATAGCCATCAATACGCTTTCTCACGATATTTAGTCCAAGGTTGATTTTACAATTCGGTTTTACTATCATACGTATTTTATTCTTCGCCCGGTAAGTTCACGGGCTTTGCGAATGCAGGATTGTTAACAAAATTACTATCGGTCAAAGTTAAGATGAAATCTTTAAGGTCTGATTTCTGAGAAGGAGTAAGCTGAATCCCATGTGTCGTAACATGGTGCATAAGCGGGCTGATGGAGGGGGACCAAACCACACCTGAACTATAAAAATCTATTACTTCATCGAGGGTTTTAAACCGCCCGTCGTGCATATAAGGTGCTGTAAAAACCACATTTCGCAGGGTGGGCGCTACATAGGCTCCGACATCCATAGGGCTATTGGTAACCCCATACCTGTCGCCGGCATCATTAAACACGCTGTCCTTACCATTATTATAAAAAAGATTGGTAGTGAACAGAGGATTTCCTTCGCCGCCATGACAATGGAAACAGTCGCCTCCCGTTTCGGTCATGAAAAGCACGTACCCCCGGCGTTCCTTTTCGTTGAGTTCCGTTTTGCCTGCCAGAAACCGGTCGAATTTTGAATCGGCCGAGATCAGCGTTCTTACAAACTGAGCTATAGCCCGGCCCATGTTCTTCACGGTCACAGTTTTGCTGCCAAAGGCTTTCTCAAATAGTTCCGGATATCCCTTGATGGTTTGAATGAGGGCTTTTGATCGGCTGGTATCTCCGGCCATTTCATGAGGAGCCACAATAGCCATCCAGCAGATATCTTCGAGCTGTCGTTTCGACTTTAGGGGATTACCAGCAGCAAGAGAACCATCCCAGAGAAAACCATTATTGACCCATGCCAGGTTTATCAGCGGCAGCATGAAGTGAGGTGTAAAAATGCCGGCAAGCCCGTAGGGATGACCGCCCGGAAAGCGTGGATTATCAATTCCGCAGATAAATGATCTGGACTGCAGATGGCAGGTTGAACAGCTCATGAGCGAATCGGCATCGGTACGGCCCGAAATCCGTCCGTCATAAAAAAGAGTACGCCCCAGTTCAACACCATAAACAGTCATCGGGTTATCGGCAGGGATATTCAGTTGTGTCGGAAAATATTTTGGTATGCTGATGACGTATGGCGTCGGATTAAAAGTACTCGTATCCGGTGAATCCTTCTTGCAGCCAGGCAGGGCAGCGAACAGCAAGATTAATGGAAGTGAAATAGCGAAATGGTGAAATGGTGAAATGGTGAAATGGCGAAAACTCATAATTCAATCATTCAGTCCTTCAATCATTCAGTCCTTCACTCACGGCCCGCTGGTAAACCTCACACCGAAAGCTTTCCTTCCATTCAAGCATGCATTATTCATGGTCGTCTGATGCTGCATCATCGTATTCGGGTATTTTGCGAAATCGAACTCATTGTTACCCGTAAACCACTGGTTCACATTCATTGAGATCACCATATGCTTGATCTGACCTTTTTCGATCGAGTAAGCAGAAGCCGGCAGGTTTACGTTAAAATAATTCTGCACGAAACCAATAATCGAATCCGGTTCTATCACATTGCCTTTATAGATCTGCCCGATACCGATATGAAAATTAAAAGGGAAAGTTCGGAACAGCCCGGTTTTTTTCCACAACAGGTTCATTTTCATATAATGATATCCACCTCCCAGTACATCCGGCCAGTTCATATCCCTTTCGGGAGGGTTTGGAAAGCGGTTTGAATAATTTCCGAACTCATCGATGCCGAAAGTAAAAGAAATCGAGTCGAAATTACCGTAGGGCAAAGATACGCTGAGTGTCCAGAAGAGACTTTCGGGAATTCTTGCATCCACATAATGAACTCCGGCGTTGTCAATCACAGTATAATTATACCCGTCGTCCCGGTGTAAAGTAAGGCCGGAGATAAAGTACTGAAGGTCGGTCACCTCGTAGAAATCACCCGAGGAATTTTCATACATCAGCGAATCAAGAATTAAAGGCAGGCTGTCGACCAGGTTCTCAAAGCGTACGACCAGCGTTGTAGCTTTAGTAGGGCCATCTTCAGCAATTTCTGACCGTTGGCACGATAAATACATCAGCGAACCGAGAATCATAAGAATCCAGCTTGCGAAAACACAAATTTTTGATGTCATCATTCCAACCTCCAGTCGATTTCCTTTTTGCCCATTTGCCTGAGTAATTCATTAATGCGCGAAAAATGCCTGCAGCCGAAGAACCCCTTGTTGGCCGAGAAAGGTGAAGGGTGGGGCGAAGTGAGGATAAAATGTTTGGATTTATCGATCAAAACAGCCTTGGCTTCAGCAAATTTTCCCCATAGCACAAAGATAAGACCTTCTTTTTGGGCAGAAAGTTGCTTAATGGCTTCATCGGAAAATATTTCCCAGCCTTTATTCTGATGTGAACCCGGCTGATTCTCACGCACGGTAAGGGTCGCATTGAGAAGCAGAACCCCCCGGGCTGCCCAGGCAGTAAGGTTTCCCGATCGGGGCGGGTCAAACCCAAGGTCCTTTTCTATCTCTTTGAAAATATTGACAAGTGAAGGAGGTTTTTTGATGCCATCCTGAACCGAAAAACATAATCCGTGAGCTTCTCCAAAGCCATGATAGGGATCCTGCCCCAAAATCACAACGTTTACACAGTCGAAAGGAGTTTGATTAAATGCGTTGAACATCAATGGCCCGGGAGGAAAAACCCGGTAATGTTTTTTTTCTTCCAGCAAAAACAGCTTAAGCTCAGCCATATATGGCTTGGCGAATTCCTGTGAAAGAACTTTTTTCCAGCTTTCTTCAATGGCAGGATTTTGCTGTTCCATTGGCGATTCGGGTTATAAACTAAACCTCGTTGATAACTTTAAACAATATCGTGACCAAACCTGAGTTTATTCTCTAATATTGCATAACTTTGCAAAACTTTAATAATCCTGGTTGATCAAGATGAAAAAAATAGCAATCTTATTACTGTCAGTAATCGTTTTAGGTATTGTTTCCTCATGCACCTCGAACAGGGGTTGCGCTGCTTATGGTGAAAAGCAAAGATACCAAATGGAACGTCGCTGATTTGCTTTTTAAAGAATTTTTAAGGCTGCCTCTTGCTTGCGAAGGGCAGCCTTTTTATTTTCCTTACTTTTGTTCTGATTTTCCCATGGACAATGAAAACGATCGTTTGCCTGGTATTTCTGCTGATCTCTGTCCCCTGCCTTGTTCAGGCTCAGGAGAAATTCACTGATTACAGTGACTCCGTGCCCGACAATGTGCTGTTTGAACGGCAATGGAGCCTGGGGGCAATATTGCATACCAACGGCTGGGGTTTTAAATTCCGTAAAGGATATAACCTTACTTTTCTCAAGCAATTCATGTGGGAGATCGAATGGTCAACTTATAAATCGGCCAAGGAAGTGCGGGTTGTCAATCCCTATTATTCAGATTCCAAACCCTATTTCTTCGGCAAACTCAATTATGTTTCCTTCCTCAGAGGAGGCGTGGGACTGAATTACATTTTCAACCGAAAACCTTATTGGGGTGGGGTTCAGGTAAGCGGACTTGTTTACGGCGGATTAAGTATCGGCATTGCGAAACCGGCTTATGTTTTCGTGGCCTATCAGACCACCGGAGCAAATTATGAATTGAGGGAACAACGTTACACTCCCGATATCAACCCCGATTACATATACGGCCGTGGTTCATTCCTGGCCGGTATTCTCGAACTTAATTTTTTTCCCGGACTCTACGCAAAAACCGGGCTGGATTTCGAATTCGGAAGCCAGAATAAGATGATCTCCTCATTGGAAGTGGGTGCCACTCTTGATTACAGCCCAATTCCTATTCCTATCATGGCTCTTAATCCCAAACAGAGTTTCTTTCTCACCTTATATGTGAGTGTGATGTTCGGAAAAAGGTATAACCGGTAAGCCGCCAGGGAGAAGGATGTCTTATCATTGAGAAGAACCAGAACCAACAAACTGCCATGAAAATACTGCTTACAGGCGCCACCGGCTATATTGCTAAACGCCTCCTACCTGTTTTGCTTGAAAACAACCATGAAGTGATATGTTGCGTGCGCGATACCAACAGGTTCGATGTCAGCCGGTTTCACAATAATAAATTGAGCGTTGTTGAAGTAGACTTTTTACATTCCGAAGAATTGGCCAGGATTCCTGAAGACATTGACGTGGCATTTTACCTCATTCATTCCATGGCATCCACCCATGGAAGTTTTGAAGAGATGGAAGCCATTTCAGCTGAGAATTTCAAACTCAGACTTGAGCAGACAAGGGTAAAGCAGGTTATCTATCTCAGCGGGATCGTCAACGAAAAAGAGCTTTCCAAACACCTCTCCTCTCGAAAAAACGTGGAAGAAATTCTTTCTTCCAGGGTATATTCCCTAACTACCCTCAAAGCAGGGATTATAGTTGGTTCGGGCAGCGCTTCCTTTGAAATTATCCGCGACCTGGTCGAAAAAATGCCTGTTATGATTGCGCCGAAATGGATTGGCACCAAATGCCAGCCCATTGCAATCCGCAATGTGGTCCAGTTTCTATCGGGCGTTATACTGAAGCCTGAGACGTATTGCAAAAGCTTTGACATCGGCGGGCCGGATGTGCTTACTTACAAGGAGATGCTCCTTCGGTTTGCAAAGATCCGCGGGCTAAGGCGGTGGATCGGCCTTGTGCCGGTGATGACTCCAAGGCTTTCATCCTATTGGCTCAATTTCATCACTCCCGTTTCGTTTTCACTGGCCAATCACCTTGTGAATAGCATGAAGGTTGAAGTAGTGTGCAAAGACAATGAACTGGAAAAGATGCTTGGCATTGTACCAATAACCTATAACCAGTCGATTGAGCTGGCTTTTGACAGGATTGAGCAACATCAGGTACTGTCGAGCTGGAAAGATGCGCTTACCAGCACTGAACTCGAAAAAGGATTATCCAATTTCATCGAAGTTCCGATTTACGGATGCTTTAAAGACATCAAGCAACTAAAAGTGTCAAATGTTGCGAAGTCCTTGGAAAAAATTTGGTCTATAGGAGGTGAGAATGGATGGTATTATGCCGATCTGCTCTGGAACATAAGGGGTTTTATGGATAAACTCATTGGCGGAGTGGGCATTCGCAGAGGCAGGACCAGTCCCGCAGAGATTGCTGCCGGCGATGCCCTGGATTTCTGGAGGGTTATCTATGCAGATAAAAAGGAAAAAAGATTTTTACTTTTTGCCGAAATGAAGCTACCCGGCGAAGCCTGGCTTGAATTTACTATTGGTCCGGATGATGTGCTGAAGCAGACCGCCACCTTCCGTCCCAAAGGTATCTGGGGAAGACTTTACTGGTTGGCGATGCTTCCATTTCACTGGTTGATATTCAAGGGGATGATACGAAACATCGCGACCGATTCACCCGTTCCCTCCAAATCAAAATAATCTCACTTCATTATTTTCTTATACTTTTGTTCAGTATAAGTGAATAAGTGTGCAAGATGATATCACCCTTCAATGTCATGACGAAAATATTTTACACTACGGTTTTCTTATGGATTGCCTTGACCTTTCAGGGAAGCGCTCAGGTCCATAATATTACGATAACGATTCATCTGCGTGGCGTTTATGATAGCAAAATAAGCCTTTTGGCGCTATCGGCTGCAGGGACTTTTAAGCCCATTTCTGAGCTGCAGGGCATAAAAGACGGAGAGACAACCATAGTTTCTGTTTCTGAGAATTATCTTCCGGGCGAGTTTGTTTTGCGGTTCGATTACAAAGAAAAAGAGTCAGGTACGCCTTATCCTTCAGAGAAATATCTCTTTATCGGTGATCAGAACCTGGAACTTTGGATGAGTCCGAAATACTGCAACAATGCCGATAGCAGCTATTTTCAAAAAGACGAAAAGGAAAATGCCGCATTCGTGGTGTTTTCAAAAGAAAATGGCAGGCAAAAAGAAAAACTGGGGCTGTTGCAGAATTTCCTGATGAATTATGATGATAATAATTCAACGTTTTATCAGGAGGGTATCAAAGAATATGAACTAAGGCGGATAACGTACAACCAATGGCTGAAAAACCGGGTTGTCAAGGATAAAGCCTTGTTTGTGAGCAACCTCTATCTTTTTCAGTATTTGCCGCAAATATCGTTTCAGGGCAGGGAATCAGACCGGATCCAAAGCCTTATCACCCATTATTTCGATGGAATGGATTTTACAGATCCTTTAGTGATCAAAACTGCGGAAATGAATAAATGGATCGACGGGTACGTCAACCTGTACGGCCAATCTGCCACAACCATCGCCCTGCGCGATTCTTTATTCCCTGCAGCAGGCAAAACCGCCATTGAAAAAGCCCGGCAAGGTAACCCACGGGTGTATGGCTGGATGGTCGACTATTTCTACCGGGGTTATGAAACCAACGGCATAACCGCAGGGATGAAGATTCTGGAACCATATCTGAATGATTCAACCTGCCTCACTTCGAAAAGACAGGAGATATCCCGGAGGCTGAAAGGCATGGCAACACTGTTTACTGGAAGTATTGCACCGGATATTGGGTTAAAGGATAATGATAACAACCCTTTTGAATTGTACAAAACCGAAACTCAGTGCAAATACATACTTATCCTTTTCTGGTCGGCTGGCTGCAGCCATTGCATGGAAACAGTCAATGCGCTTTACCCCAGGCAGCAGCAAACAGACATACAGCAGAAACTCAGGGTCGTAGCCATAAGCCTTGATGAGACTGAAACAGAAATCAAATCCTATAACGAAAAAATAAAGGAGCTGAAGGGCTGGTTACATCTGCATGCCGCCGAAGGCGTTCGCAGCAAAGTTGCCGCCGATTACTATGTTCTGGCCACTCCGGTAATGGTTCTGCTCGATGCAAAAACAAAAAAAATTGTTGGTGTACCCGATACTTTGAATGAGTTAATTGCCGCGCTAAGAGACTAAGTCAGGATCAAATCTCTCGATCTTGATCACGCACTTCGCTAAAAGATATTTCCCCATGGCTGAACACGCGTACACCGCCATCCGCAGTTAAAACACAAAGTCTTCCAAAATCATCAACGCCCCCGATTCGGGCAGTAAATGAGGATGAACCGGCTGTAAATTCAAGGTCCCGTCCACATCCGCAAAGAGAAGAATTGTATTCTGTTTGTACGGCCTGAAAATCATCGTTTTTCAAGCGGGCATATTCCCCGGCCAGGTTTGCACAGGTTTTTTCAAGCATTTCCCTGATATCACAGGCTGAGCCGCTTAATTGCTTTAATGAAACAGCCTTTGGAAGCCATGCCGGGAACTCGTCCTGGTTGAGGTTGATCCCAATGCCGATGATGGAATTTTTTATCACGTTGCCCTGTATGCTGTGTTCAATAAGTATGCCCGAAATTTTTTTGCCGGAAGCATAGATATCGTTCGGCCATTTGATGCAGGCGCTGATGTCGTGAGGTAAAGCCTGACGAACCGTTTGCAGAACGCCCAGAGCCATTGCTTTATTCAGGCTGAACTGACGATCGGGTGGCAGAAACAGAGGCTCGAGTACCAGGCTGAAGGTAAGGTTCAATCCCGGTTGTGAATGCCAGGAATTGCTCCCCTGTCCCCGGCCTTCAAACTGCCCGGCAGCCCATATCACACTGCCTTCTGAAGCCCGGGAATCGTTCAGGAACTGTTGTGCGCTGGTGTTCGTGGAGGCGGTGCTTTCAAGAAAAACGATATCAGGCTTCATTTTGCAAATTTCATCTGCAAACTTAAATATAATTGCGAAAAGTATATCACTTTAGGGCGGATGGCGGATTAAGAGAGAAAACAAAATGGAAAATTACATCAATCACATTCCCATCAGCAAATGGGCCGAGGATGACCGGCCCCGGGAAAAACTTGAGATGAAGGGGAGGCACGCCCTGAGCGATGCTGAATTGCTGGCCATCCTTATCAATACCGGCACGAAACACGGTTCGGCTGTGGATCTTTCGAAAAACCTGCTGCAAAAGGCAGGGAATAATCTTATCGAGCTGTCAAAGCTGTGCCTCAGCGATATGATCAAAGAGAAAGGTATCGGCAAAGTGAAGGCTCTTACCATCATCGCCGCACTTGAACTGGGCCGACGCCGGAATGAAGCCGGGGCGGTGAGCCTCGATAAGATCACGCAAAGCAGGCAGGCGTACGAGATCTTCAGGAGTCTCATGGGGGAACATCATTACGAACAGTTCTGGATGCTGCTGCTGAACCGTAACAACCGCCTTTTGCGTAAGGTAATGATCAGCGAAGGAGGTATCTCGGGTACCGTGGTCGATCCGAAAAAGATATTCAATATTGTGCTTGAGTTTCATGCTTCATCGATCATCATCGGGCATAACCATCCCTCGGGAAACGTGGAACCCAGCGAGGCCGACAAGAAACTTACCCTGAAGGTACGCGATGCCGGGCTACTGCTCGATATCAGTGTGCTCGACCATATTATCGTGGGTGACGACAGCTTTTACAGTTTCGCTGACCAGGGGGAAATGTAGGGCAAATGTGTAGCCCTGCTCAAATGCATATTCAATGAACCGGGGTAATGCATACAGCAGCTTTTCCCGGGCCTTGATGGAGTCGTGAAACACTATGACTGCGCCGGGTTTCAGGTTGTCGACGGCATTGCGGAGGCATTGCTCCGGGCTAACAGAATGGTGGTAGTCCATGGTGAGCGCCGACCACAGCACCCAGCGGAAATCATTCCTGAGCAGAAAATACTGCCCCGGGGTGAACCTGCCGTGGGGCGGTCTGAATAGCTTGCTTTCGAAATAATCGCGGCAGTGCATCACGTTGTTGTAGTATGCCCCGGGCGAAGCCTTCCAGCCGCTGATATGGCTGTAAGTATGATTCCCCACTGCATGTCCCTCGGCAATAACATCGTCAAATATCTGTCGGTATTTGCGCACATTGTCGCCTACACAGAAAAAAGTGGCTTTGACTTTATATTTGCTCAGGATCTGCAACACCTCCGGTGTGGCTTCAGGAACGGGGCCATCATCGAAGGTGAGCCAGGCCACTTTTTCAACCGTGGGTACCTGGCAAAGAAGATATTGAGGGCTGAAAACCCGGTAGAACCAGGGGGGAGTTACTGCGTACATGATTTACTCGGGCTTGTACACCTTGTTCACATACATTTCGTAGTATTTATTCAGATTTTCATCGGCCAGCACAGCAAGTTTCTCCTGATTTGCATCCTTGGCAATAACACCTATCTTTTGAAGAGTAAACAAGGCTTCCTGCATCGGAGTTTCCATTGCTTTAAGGTCCTGATCTGGGAATGAAAAATAGTAGGCCAGTTTTGCCGTGGAAGAAGTGATAAGTTTTTCTGCTATCTGACCGGCTTTCTGAGGATTGCCCGTTTTATACAACCCGTCGGCCAGGGTGACCACGAAATAATCGTAGGGTACAGTGTTATCGGGCATCTCGGTCAGACAGCGTTCAATCACTTTGAGGGCCGAATCCTTTTTGCCTTCAGTAATGAGTGCCGATGCGAGTCGGGCGTATACAGATCGCAGGTTCATGACCATGCGCATGGTATTTTCATCGAGGTACACCCCGGGATTGTTCAGCCCGCCAAACTTGAACTTGTTCATCAGGTTGTCGTACATCAGAGCCGTATTCACATCTCCGATTTCCTGCTCCGTGGCGGTGGCCTTAACCGGAAGCAGGCGGTATGCCAGCCCCTCCTGGTGAAAATACTTATCAAGTCCGACATAAGTATCCGTGCCCGTGGTGGCTACAAAATATACCGGGCGCTTCCAGTCATTAGTTGCCAGAAGGTCAAGCACCATCAGGTTGGCCTTTTCTATGCCCTGGTTCTTTATCTCCCACATCAGAGGCTCTATCCTTCCTGCATATTTCGCCGGAACTGCGCCGCTTCTGAGCAGTTCAGCCGTATCGGAAGGCAGGAGAAATCTCCTGGTAGGAAAAAAATCTATCATGCCGGAGCCTTCACCGGGGTTCATTTTCAGCTTGGTGTCGTCTGTATTAATGATCTGGAATATCTGGCGGATGTCGACGTACTGATCTTTAAACGAAGGGTCCGGGATCAGATAAGTCACGTCGTGATTCCCCTGGCGGTATGTCTCGTGCGTCATCGAAAAAGGTACCGGGTCTGAGTCGTAAGCCTTACGCTTCATCTGGTCGATATACCAGTCGGTGTTCAGAAGACTCAGATTGACCACGCGCACATCGGTGCGTATCCCTTCCACTTCCTGTGCGTACCAAAGAGGGAAGGTGTCATTATCTCCATTTGTAAAAAGGATCGCGTTCGGAGCGCATGAATTCAGGTAGTTCTCTGCCATCGCAAGTGCGGTATACCGGCTGGAACGGTCATGGTCGTTCCATCCCTGCTGAGCCATCACGCCAACAGTGATCAGCCCAAGTACAAACGAGATGATCAATGCCATGTTCAATTTCATCCATCGGCCGAGTTTTTCGGCTAAAAAGATCACCCCGAAGCCTATCCATATTGCAAAGGCATAGAAGGAGCCCGCATAAGCGTAATCCCTCTCCCTGGGCTGGGGTGAATACTGATTCAGGTAAATCACGATGGCGAGGCCTGTCATCAGAAACAACAATCCGATAATAATAAACGATTTGTAGTCTCTTCTTAAAGTAAAGAACATGCCCAGCAGCCCGAAGATCAGAGGCAGAAAATAAAAACTGTTATTCCCCTTATTCTTCCTGCCTTCCGGGACATCCTGGTTGCCAAGCCTCCATTGGTCAATAAAACGAATTCCGCTTTTCCAGTTCCCTTCGATCTTACTGCCATCTCCCTGCAGGTCGTTCTGCTTCCCGGCGAAATTCCACATAAAATAACGATAGTACATATGTACGAGCTGGTAGTTCCAGAAAAACGTCAGATTTTCACCGAAGGTGGGCCGCATACGCGTTTCCGTTCCATCGCCTGACTGAACCTGCACTGGCACTCCCTGAACATGGCCCCATTTTACATAATCTCTCGCATGCCGGGTTTCACGGTTTGACCACATCCTGGGGAAGATCGTGGTAAACTTCTGATCATACACCGGGTTTACCTTCTCCCTTTTATCGCTGATCTCGTAACGGCCTGTCTTTTTGTCTTTGGCGTATACCGGGGTTCCATCGGTATGGTCCACTACAGGCGCATTATAATACGGCCCGCTGAGGATAGGCCAGTCGCCATATTGCTCGCGGTTAAGGTAAGCCAGAAGGTACATCGCATTCTCAGGGTTGTTCTCATCAATAGGTGTATCTGCATTACTGCGGATGACGAGCATGAAAAACGAAGAATATCCTATCAGAATAAATGAGAAAGCAAGGATGATGGCATTTATTACCGGCTTCATCCGGCCGGCCGAATACCGCAGTCCTATCACAATAGAGGCAATCAGAATGACAAAGAAAATAATGGTTCCGACGTTAAAAGGCAGCTTTAAGGAATTGACCGAGAAAAACTCGAACCAGGCCGCCAGCTTAAGAACCCAGGGTATGATCACCGACATCACAATGCCGAGAATGAGTACTGAGACTACCATGGCAAGCAGTATCCCTTTTAAGTTGGGGTTCTTTGATTTCTTGAAATACCAGATCATGGTCATGGCCGGGATCGTGAGCAGGTTCAGCATATGAACTCCGATGGAAAGGCCCATCAGATAAGCGATCAGGATAAGCCAGCGGTAGTTGTGCGACTCATCGGCATGCTCTTCCCACTTCAGCATAGCCCAGAAAACGACGGCAGTGAAGAAGGCCGACATGGCATAGACCTCTCCCTCCACGGCCGAGAACCAAAAGGAATCGGTGAATGTATAGGCCAGGGAACCAATTAATCCGGCAGCAAAAATAAGATGCATTTTTGCCTTCGTCATTTCTTCATTCCGCTGAACAATTTTACGCGCCAACATGGTAATACTCCAGAAAAGGAACAAAATCGTGAAGCCGCTCGAGAGTGCCGACATGGTATTTACCATTCTGGCAACCATGGTTTTGTCGCCAAAGGCAAACAGCGAAAAAAACCTGCCAAGCATCTGGAACAGGGGAGCCCCGGGGGCATGCCCTACTTCGAGCTTATAACTTGTTGAGATATACTCACCGCAATCCCAATAGCTCATGGTTGGCTCGGAAGTGATGATAAATACGGTGGAGGCCAGGACAAATACCATCCAGCCAAGGATATTGTTCAGTCGCTTGTATTGCTGCATAACGAATTACTTGTATCGCACAAAGGTAGGGAAAATGCTGATTATTTTATACTTTTGCACGGTAACTGTAATCTCAGACACTATGAACAAACTCGTTTTAATTCGTCATGGCGAAAGCACATGGAACAAAGAAAATCGTTTTACCGGATGGACCGATGTAGAGCTTTCTGAACGGGGCATAAGGGAAGCTACCGAAGCCGGACAAACTCTAAGGAAAGAAGGATTTAATTTCAAGATAGCCTACACTTCTTACCTGACCCGGGCCATACGTACCCTATGGCTGATCCAGGAACAGATGAACCTGTTATGGTTACCGGTTTACAAGACCTGGAGGCTGAACGAAAAGCATTACGGTATTCTGCAGGGGCTTAACAAAGCCGAGATGGTAGAGAAATACGGCGACAAGCAGGTGCTGATCTGGAGAAGGAGTTATGATATCGCACCTCCTCCCCTGCCCGCCGACGATCCCCGGCATCCCAGGTTTGACCCCCGTTACATTGACCTTGACCCGAAAGACATCCCGGCAACGGAAGCTCTTAAAGATACAGTGAACAGGATCGTTCCCTACTGGAAAGACGAAATGGAACCTAATCTGATCATTCACAAGGAGGTGCTGGTGGCAGCCCACGGCAACAGCCTCCGGGGCATCGTGAAATATCTTAAAAATATCTCGGACGAGGATATCGTGGGCCTTAACCTGCCTACCGGGATACCCTATGTGTTCGAGTTTGACGATTCGATGAACCTGCAAAAAGACTACTTTCTCGGAGATCCGGAAGTCATAAAAAAACTCATGGAAGAAGTCGCTAACCAGGGAAAGAAAAAATAAATATGCCAAAACGCTGGGTGATCCCCGACATACACGGCTGTTCAAAGACCCTTAAAAGCCTGGTCAATACTCTGATCAAACCCACGAGAAATGATGAACTTTATTTTCTCGGCGATTATGTTGACCGTGGAGCGGATTCAAAGGGTGTTATTGATTTCATCCGTAACCTTAAGAACGACGGGTATAATGTGACTGCTCTGAAAGGGAATCATGAAGACTTTATGGTTGAATTGTATGATGCTGAAAAGCAGGCAAAGAATACCTGGTGGCACAGGCTGGGCGACAGGAAGCATAAGGTTTGGATGGAAATCGGGGGAAAAGCAACCCTTTCAAGCTTCGGGGTAACCCATGTACGGGATGTTCCCGTTGATTATATTGAATGGATGCGTGGACTGAAGTATTATATCTTGCTGGATAAGTTCGTTTTGGTTCATGCCGGACTGAATTTTAAAAATGAAGATCCTTTTGAAGACCAGAGGGCTATGCTGTGGCTGCGCGAGTACGAGATACAACCCGAGAAAATAGGCCGCAGAAAGATCATTCACGGGCATGTGCCGGTTAACATGGAACTCATTATGCTGGCTGTAAGGAACAAGATCTACAAATTCATCGACCTCGACAACGGTCCGTATATGTCAGGAAAAGAGGGTTTCGGCAATCTCGTTGCACTGGAGCTGGAATCGATGGAGATGGTGATTCAGAATAACCTTGACATCTGATGGCAGATGGCAGATGGCAGATGGCGGATGTCATTTCTCTAATCCTTTTATATTTTTCCGTAATTGCTCTTCGATCGGCAGGTAGTTGAAGTTCGCCCAGAACGTTTCATCGGCCTGACCGGCTAGCTGATCCCAGCGCCGGTTTACCCCGGCTTGTTTATCTCCGGTAAAACCTCGCAGCTGCTCATGATCGCGGGATACATCAGTTACCACCAGGTCGTTTTTATACCCCATTCTTATTCTTTGACCTGTGGATGGCTGGGTGAATGTTACCCATTGTTCGTCGTGAATGGTACTAAGGCACCAGTAATTTTTTCGTTTCGAGTATGTAAGAGTTCGGTCATAAAGAGGCATCCCGGCTATCCAACCGGGAATATTTTGTATCGTGTAGATCCTTTTCATTTTGTCTTTTTCATACTTCTCAAAACCCTGGTAACTTGGTCTGAGCACAATCTTCATCATGGCGAAAGAACTGCCGTCGATGAACAATTCGCCTTTAAATCCCTTTATTTTCTTATCCGCCTGATCAAACCTGATATGATATATCTTTCCCCCTTCCGGGTTAGAAAGTTCTTCCATGGTATATTTATAGTAACGAAAAGCCTCCTCGTCGAACATCGTTCTGAAGTTGATCTCGACCAGATCTTCTGCGAAAATACAGCCCAGGCAGCCCGCCATTTTACCCACATCTCCCATGGAATTCACCAGGCTGGTATCAGATACCACTCTGCCCTTAACCAGGAGTGTAACATTCGAATGAGAAGCCAACTCCTTCATTTCCTTCATGGTATTCAGGGCGAAGTAGCCCGTTTTCAGATCTGTAATTACAGCTTCGGCATATTCGGCCAGCTTTTTTCCCGCGAATTTCTGTGAGCGGTAAAAAGCAGTCAGCAGTATAGAATCGCTGCCGTAGTTCGCGGAAATCCGGACTGACATCCTTCTCATCACTTCTTCGGGAGTGAGTGCAACGACCTCAACTTCCTTCAAAAGAAGCTCTTTTGGCTTAAGCCTGATCAGGGTATTCTTGCCGATTAGCCCGGCAACAGCCAGCCTGGCCGTTTCATAGCCAAGGTAAGTAACCAACAGTGTATCCTTCAGATGGATTTCGGGGATACAAAGAAAAAACCGTCCGTCTTCATTCGAGACTGTGCCGATGGTGGAATTGCTTACCGCGATCTGGGCAAAAAGCATTGGGGTGTCATGGTCTGCATCTGACACACTCCCTGAAACAGAAAGCTGGGCCATAACGGAAAGATTCATGGAGAGGCATACACAGAGTATTCCAAACAGTATTCCTTCTGAATTGTATGAATGCAGTGAGTTCATGATGTAAAGCTAAGAAAATACATCTTACCTTTGAAATCATGAAAGTGCAAATTATCCTTTGGGCATGCCTGGTTTTTGGATTTGTTCCCCGGATGGCATTTTCCCAGGGATCCTGGAACCCGTCTGGCGCCGACCTGAGTTATCCCAGGACGCTCCTCGACAGCAATTCAATTCCTGAGATCCGGGGCAGTCTTACAAACCCCGTCATCATTAATCTTTATCAATCAATATGGAATACTGCCAACAGTGCCGTTCCTGCAGGAAACTCCACCGATGGTGACCGTTTTACCAGGGCTTTGATAGCCAGGGAAGCGGCTTTTGCGGTGCTCATGGACCGGAAGTGGGAAAACGGAAATATCGTTGCCCTTCTGCCATCTGAAAAGGATGCCCTGAGCTCAAAAGCCTTGTCATTGCTGAACAGTATAAATACAATTGTAGGCTACCAGTCGGGCTGGGTGTTTTACCAGGAATGGCAGCACCGTTCAAAGGAGCTCATTTTTTATCTTACCGCTTATGACCTTCTGAAAGGTGCCGGAATATCAGGTTCCACGGCCCGGGATTCGCTTATACACTTCACGGGAAACCTCTATTACCGGGCAATGGCAACCTATACCATTTATTTCATACCGATTAAATTTTTCGACTTCCAGTTCGACAATCACAGCATCATGACCGCTTCGGCCCTGGGCCTGGCCGCTGTGGTCCTGAATGATCATCAGGATGCCAACATCAACTACCAGCCTCAGAACTGGATCAATGCCGGCTTATGGAACCTCGACAACACCCTCTGGGTCGAAAACGGGCCCTACCCCCGGGTTTCGCAGCCCGACACCCTGGCCGGGTATGCCGAAGGGCCGGGCTATTTCAACTATGCCTTCCAGAATGCTTTTCCATTTATACGTTCTTTATATAATTTTTTGCCTGACGACAGTATAGCGGTGACTTTTAACTCGGAACCACGGATGATACGGAATCCCTGGTACGATCCCAGCTATGACCGGATCTATGACTGGATGAATAAAATACAGATGCCCGACGGAAGCGAACCGGCAATCCACGACAGCCCTATTGGCTTCGGGACTCACATAATGGCCTTATCGGGCAAGCCCGGGTTCAATCTTCCCAACCCTGGTTTTTCGTATGACGATCCTTTTGTACGAACACAGTATATCTCGACCCATGTTGCGCAGGGCGTTCGCACCGACAGCCTGTTCCAGGCATTACCCGCAGCAGGCAACCTGGTATTCCGTTCTTCCTGGGAGCCCGATGCCATCTATATGCATTTCATAGGCGAACATGGTATCGCACTCACGGGGGCCAAATCGCACCACCAGGGAGATGCCTCAAGTTTTTCGTTGATGGCCTACGGGCAACTGCTGGCTGTCGATCCCGGCTATCCTGGTGCTCCCGAGAGCAACTTCGTTAATAAAGCAACCAATCACAACTGTATCCTCGTGAATGGAGGCGGGCCCCAGCCACCAACGGGCGAGTTTGTGAATGTGAATTCAAATACTGCATATATCGAAGATTGTTTCCATACTTCCGGCCTTGATTACGGGGAGGTCCGAACAAGCTACTGGGGCGACAGCATCATCCGCTGCAACCTCTTCTTAAGGAACCGCTACTTTATACTGAACGATTTCTGTATCGCGGGCAGCCAGCGTAAATATACATTCCAGTTCCAGGGGAACGGCTTATCAGGAAGCAGCCCCTCATCGGCCGAAGGCTCATTTATTGCTGATTTTGGCAATTTCAGGGGGACTTTCAAACGCGATACTGTATCTTTGCTTGTGCAGGTACAGGGCGATAAAACCCCGCTTGCCTTTTCGTATGAGACTGATTCCATGGCTATCGGATCTTCAACCTACAGGAAATACACCAATATGATGATGCATCCCGATTCTGCAGCCAGCGCCAGCTTCCAGACTCTGATGTTCCCTTATACTTCCGATTCATCGGTTTGCCTGCCCGTCACGGGAGTTCAAGGCGCCAGCGTCTCAGTGCTTAAGTACCATTTTTGGAGCGATTTCGCACTCACACAATCTGCAAACACAGCACAGCTGGTTTCCACGGCTCAGAGCGGTTTACCCGAAGCTGTCAGCTGCAACGGGCAAATCAATGTCGTGAGCCTGAATCCTTCAGGTCATGTTTCCCTCGCCCTGCTCCGGGGCGGCGATCAGCTTAAGTACGGAAACCAGATCATGCTGGCTGCAAGCCACCCTATGCTTGTGGCCTGGAATGAGATACAGACTGGAATAGTCGAAGGTTATTGCAGCGACAGTGGCAGGGTCTCACTATACAACCCAATCCCTTTGCAAGTGGTATCAGGAAATATCACTTCCATAACTTATGATACCCTTAACAGGCTGAACATCCTCGATTTCGGAGGCAAAGGTAAATTCAGGCTGGAGCCATCGACCGGGATTGCAGCTTTCAGAAACACCCTGAGCTCAGAGATTACCGCGTATCCAAACCCATCTGCCGACGGCCTGTTCACGATCTCTGTGAACCCGGGCAGGAAGACATCCGCAGTCATAACCGTTACAGATCAAAGTGGGAGAACAGTATACAGTCAGCAAGTATTACTAACCCATGGTAAAAATGAATTTAAGCTTAACTTATCAGGCCTTTCGGCAGGAGAGTATTTTCTGGGGATAGGAACTAATGACAACCAGAATTCACTGATTATTTACAGGAATTGAAAATCCGTTAAAAAACCTAATGATAGAAACTATCAAATTCGGGAACATAAGCTGGTCGCACCTGATCCGTCCGGACGAAGAAGACTACCAGGCTTTGAAAGATCATTACCACTTTCATCCCCTCGACATTGAAGACTGCCGATCGACGATCAATCTCCGGCCTAAGATCGATGTTTATAGTGACTATCTCTTCCTGATCCTTCATTTTCCGATTTTCGACTCTTCACAGGTGTTTGTCGACATCCGTGAGATCAAAATATTCTGGGGAAAAGACTATCTCATCACCATTGGGAAATCAAAATGGCTCTTCAAAGAATTGTTCAACAGTGAGAAAGTCCTTTCGCTTTCAGGCCAGCCAATGGATGTTGGAAGCAGCGATGCGCTCTTGTACCGTATCCTCGATTTCGTGATGGGGGAATCGAGGACGGTAGTTGAGAAGGTCGACAAGGATGTTGATGAATGTGGAAAAGCTCTATTTTCGAAGCATTCCGAGAAGATCATCGAAAAAATATCTATCACCCGTAAAAACGTAATTCTTCTCAACACTATGTTCAAGCCGCAAATGATACTATTCAGCAAATTGCAGAATGGTACAATAAAAGGCTTTGCCGAGAATATGTTGGATTACTGGGGTAATATCCTCGATTACTATCAGAAGATCTGGGACATGCTGGAAGATGAGGGAGAGCTGATCAAAGGGTATTCCACAACCTTCGACTCAATGTTGGTGAACAAGACCAACGAAGTGATCAAGATTCTGACCCTGGTATCCTCTATTCTGCTTCCTCTTACTTTTATTGCCAGCATGTACGGGATGAACATCAAACTTCCCATGCAGGACCACCCTTACTCATTCTTTTTCGTTTCCGGGGCCATGTTAGGTATAGCTATACTGATGATCATATACTTCAGAATCAAGCGATGGATGTGATGATTCATACGGATCACGCATCCGGAATTACTTACTCCGGCTTAAACACCACTCCATAGTTCCTCTTGCCGTCGATCTCGATACGGATGGGTTGTTCAAAGTGAACATGGCGGATGTACTCGTCTTCGAAGAGTGCGGGCTGACTGTTGAGAAAGTCGAGGTTGTACCAGCCTTCGTCGATGTATGGGTTGATAGTAAAATAGCCCACGCGGAAGGAGGTCAGGTTCTGAAAGAAATGAGTTCCCTGGCTGGGATCAATGCGATACTTGTCGAGGCCCGATTCTACGATTACTCTTGAATTGGATATCTGGGGCCAGCGTACGGGTATACCCAGCCATGGATCGCTGGAACCCCATCGGCCCGGGCCAACCAGCACATAATACTTTTTTTTGGCCTGGAACCAATCGTTCCGCTTTTCAAGCCTGAGAGCGATCTCCTGGGTCTTGGATGCATCCCAGGCTGCCGGTTTCACATACAGAAAATCATAAATATCGTTGATGATGCCATTGCCCAGGGCTGTAGTAGAGATGAGCAGGGTGTTTTCGCGTGTTACTCTCGCCTCATCAATATGAATGGTCTCGTCTCTTCCTGCAATAGGTCTGATTTGCAAAAGGCTGAATACCTTTGGCTCATTGTCGGGGGCATCGAGGTTAACAGCGAATTCAATCTCTACAGGTTTGTTCATTTCCCTTTGCCCGATCTCAAGAACTTCCTGTAATATTTCGGCCAGAGGAAAAGTACTGTGCGTGAGCTGACGCGAAAAAGTAATCAGCCGTTTGCCGTTATGCATAATTCCTTCCTTCAGCTGGTGGCTGTCGTAATCATAGGTTGAAGCAACAAGTCTGAGGGCGGGATCATTTTCGGCATCCTTTATTTTGAGCTTCAGCAGATTGATGGTATCGTCGGTATCGGGTGAAAAACTCTCAGGTTTAAGATCCAGTGCATAAAAAAAATTCTGAGTTTCGCTAAGGGCAAGCTCAGGAGTCGAAAGCTGTAATATCTTTTTCGGAAACCGTGGCGAGAACCTCAATCCATTTCCGCCGTCAACAATATATTTTCCCAGTCCAAACGCAATGTTCGCAATCCCGTCCTCAGGTTTTTCGGGCGCGATTGGATAAAAGTTGATCGATCGGGCCACTCCCGAGATTGCGGGATAAAAACGTTCATTATACTGGGTTCCTATGACCTCCTGCAGCACCACGCCCATCTTTTCCTCATCAATCATGTTCAGGGTGGCTGTCATGTATGATTTGCTGTCCTTGAAATACACCGAAGCATACACCATTTTGATTGCTTCGGTAAGTGTTTCAATCATCAGCCTTTCGTTCGATTTCACATTCGGAATCATGTAGGTGGAATAGATCCCCGCAAAGGGCTGGTAATGGGAATCTTCAAGCAGGCTGGAAGAGCGGATTGCAATGGGAGTGTTAATACATGAAACGAAAGCATAAAGGTCTTCATGAATACGGTAAGGCAGGCGGGCCTTTATAAAGCGTGAAAGGATCTCAGAATCTGAGCGGTCGCTCAAGGCAATCTCATGCAGGTTATTTTCCTCCATAAACTCATCGAAGACATCGGTGCCGATAACCACGGTTCGGGGAATAGAGATCACCACATCAGGATACTTGTATGATAACCTGTTGCGTTTGATCAGCGAATCGAGAAACGCCAGTCCGCGTGCTTTCCCGCCAATGGAACCCTCCCCTATTCTTGCAAATTGCAGATATTCGTCGTACCTCTCTCTGTCGAAATCGGCGATAACCCCTTTCGCTTTATTGATACGGTATGCGGTGATTCCATCGAAGATATAACGTTTGGCTTCATCTACGTCGGCAAACTCTGAGAAAGAGACTTCCTTAAACATTTCAGCAATAGGAAAAAGAGCGCGGGCGTTAAGCCATTTCGAGAAATGATTTCTCTGCATATGATACTTCAGGGAATCGTCGGGGATCTCGAAAATCTTATCCTGCATGGCTTTCAGGTCGACAACCCTCGTAATCTCACGGCCTGACCTTGGGTCTATGAACACAAAATCTCCAAAAGAAAAATGTTCGTTGATGTAGTTTCTGAGCTCAAGGGCCAGGGTTTTGGAGTTTTTATTCAGAAATCCGACACCTAATTTTTCCGACAGAGACTCATATTCCACGTCGGTCGACTGCAGAAGGATAGGCATGAACTCATCTTCGGCCTTCACTTTTTCGACGAACCTGATCCCGGCCTCCTTATCGGTCACGCCCTGACGGGGAAAGCTTATATCGGTGATGATACCCAAGAGGTTGTTCTTGTACTTGCCCCATAAGTCGACCGCTTCCTCGTATGTGGTCGCCAGCACGATTTTCGTCCGCCCCCTCATCCGCAGCATTTTATTATGCTCATTCAGCCCCTCGGTCATGAAAGTCTTTGACTGTTTAAGCATAATCTTATACATGTTCGGCAGATAGCTTGAATAAAACCTGATAGAGTCTTCAACAAGCAATATCGCCTGAACACCCTGCTTCACATCCTGGGGCATATTCATCTTATCCTCGATAAGCTTGATGATAGCGAGCAGGATGTCGGCATTGCCAAGCCAGGAGAACACGTAATCAATAAAGTTAAGGCGATTCCCGGTCAGTTTCAGGTTCACCTCCCTCGAGAAAGGCGTTAATGCCACGATAGGGATTTTCGGATACCTGGTTTTGATCTTCACCGCCAGATCAAACGTATCGGCCTGCTCGATGTTGAGCATGGAGATGACCAGCTCTATACTTTTATCTTCGAGGACTTCAAAAGCCTCCTTTTCGGAAGTCACTTTGATAAACTGCGGAGGATAGCGCAGGTTGAGCGAAACATACTCCATGAAAATAGTTTCATCAATCCTCCCGTCTTCTTCCAGCATGAAGGAGTCGTAGGTACTCGAGATGAGAAGGATCTGGTAGATCCTCCGTTTCATCATCAGGTTGAAGGACGTGTCGATGAAGTAATACTTCTTCGGATTTAGAGCGTTTTGCTTTACCTGCATGAGTCAAGCAGAAATTTGCACGAAGGTAGTGAAATCAATTTTCTTTGAATACCACATCATCATATTCCAGTTCGAATCTCAGCTTATGCCTCGATTCTTCCATGGCCAATGACTGCATCAGCTGCTTCACTTCGGCATTATCGGTCTGATCAGCAAGTACCGTATACATGCGAAAAGCGGCTTTCTCTTTTTTCATAGCCAGGATAAGAGCTTCAGGGTAGGCCATGTTTGGAGAAGGTTTCACGTCGACCAGGTATTCGGTGATCTTCAGATCGCTCACCTTCTCATCACTCAAACGAAGGGTTCCGTCTTCCTTTAACTTAGTGAGGTTGGCCTTATGGCGCATTTCCTCCTCTGCAAATTCGTAGAAAACTTTTTTGGTTTCAGCGCTTTTCGACTGAGCTGCCAGAAGAAGATAAAAATCGACAGCACTCTGCTCTTCGCCAATCGCGAAGTCGAGGATCTCGGTGATGTTTTTGAATTCTCTCATATGTCGTAGTATGATTATTAATCTGTTTTCGCTATTTCGCTATTTCGCTATTTTTCTTTCAAATTCTTCTTCAAAAAGCCTGCTTACTGAGTCGCAACCATAGTTATATCTGCGTTGTTGATTATCTTTTTCTGTTATGCATAGCTGTAGCTTTTCTTCACCTTTGTTTTCTGGAAGAAGAGTGACTACTTCCATAAAAATATCAATCGGGTTGCTGCTCATTACATGGCCGAAAGAGGCCAGCAAATGGGCTATCTGCTGCGTATTAGTATGTTCAACTTTAGGTTTCATCTCAGCCTGGAACTGCTGTATTACTTTCTGAGAGTTCGTATATGAGCCCCCGGTTTCGGCAGGCAGGGATGCCGGAAGTATGAGGTCGGCTTTCGCGGCAGTGTCTGTTATAAAATAATCCTGTACTACCAGAAACTCTGCAGACCTGAGTATTGAATCGGCATATTGTTTATCGATTGCACAGCCAAGCGGGTCTTCACCGAAAATAAAAACATTTTTCACCTTGCCATCCTGCATTTTACCGTGCAGACAATCGGTTTCGGAAGCATCAATCAGAGAAGCCTTCCATTTTTCCTGGATACGCGCAACATATGCTGAATCGTCAAGCGACTGACCTCCAATACCGTAATGCGGACTAACCCCCATGTCGAACAGTCCCTGTGAATTATTTTTCTCCCTGATAGAGACCAGTCCGCTGGCCGTCTTCCCGAGTTTTCCTGTGATCATAGCCAGGTTAAACAGTTCCCTGGAGGCGGCCCCTGAGATCTCCTTTTCAGAGAACAGGATCACGGCATTCATCTCCCGGTTGTAGAGTTCAGCAAATGCCACAAGTTCCGGTTCACCGATTCCCGCCTCTTTCAGCAGGTCAGTGAATTTCAGGGCAAGAATCTGCTTTCGGTAATCTTCAAGTCCGTCTACCCTGTCGCGAAGAAAGAGCCCATTCTCCAGTCCATTCGAAAGAAAATAATGGTTCATCGCCTTTATGAAATGGTAGTAAGACTTTATTTTCAGTTCCTGGTTTACCTTATGCGAAAGGCTGTTGTGCTCTTTTACTGTTACCAGTACCTGGGGGATCTTCTTCAGATAATGAGCATTCTGCGCCATAAAACCTGCCACGGCATGATCGCGGTTGATTTCGGTGCCGATAAAACAGATGAGGCTGGCATCTTTGATTTGGCCGAAAGGAACATTATTTTCACAGTTCCCGCGGTAGCTTTCACCTCTTCCCATATAATGGAAACTCTCCAAATTATTGGTCTTTACGGCCAGCCTGACGAGCTTATGTACCAGATACATTTCCTCGTTGGTGAGCCTGGCACCGGCGAAGAATGCATTGTCGTCGGGTTTAACTTCAGAGATCTTTTCTTTAATCAGGCTGAAAGCATTTTCGAAACTGATCTCTTCGAATTTCCCGTTCACTTTGAGCATCGGCCGGGTGATCCGTAAAGGGTCGTTCATATAAGTATACCCGAATTTTGCATATCGGCAGATATTGCCGTCGGTATTGACCAATCCTTTTCTTCCACTTACTCCGTATACAAATCCTTTTACGTTATGCAGGTTGATGGCACAGCCCACGGAACAATAGGAGCAGATGCTTTCAACTGCTTTCGTTTTTACAGGCCCCGGTTTGAAGATCACATTCTCGGTGATGGCTCCCGTGGGACAGGTAGAGATACACAATCCGCAGGATTCACATGGTGTATCCTGCAAGGCATCGCCCATGGAAGGCGCCACGCTGGTATCGAAGCCACGGTTGATGAGGCCGAGGGAATTGGCTCCCGCGACTTCCCTGCATATCCTTACACAACGGGCACAAAGAATGCATTTGTTATTGTCGATCTCTATGTATGGATGGCGGAAATCGACGGTGTATTCTTTGAATTCCCCTTCAAAAGTCTTTTGCTGTGCATTGTACTCGGAAGAATATTTCTGGAGATCACAGTTAAAGAAGGCCGTGCATCCACATTCAAGACAGCGCTGGGTCTCAAGATGAGCTACTTCGGCCGAGGCATAGCCAAGCTCAACTTCGCTGAAGTTCGAACGGTCGGGGGCAGGCAGTGTAGGCATCTCTTCACGAAGCTGCTTTTCATATTTATCCAGATAATCCTGAGCCACTTGCTTCCTGAAGTTATCGCGTTTGCTTGTAAACGGTTTATTAAGCGGTTTAATCGGAAGCCCCATCAGATACTGGTGCGCACTTGTGGAAGCGATCCGGGCCTGAGCAATGGCTTCGATGATGGTAGCCGGTCCGGTCACCCCGTCGCCTGCTGCAAATACCGATGGGATGCCGGTTTGCAGGGTGTTCTTATTCGCATCCAGGTCGCCCCATTTGTTAACCTTAAGCTCCCCTCCTTCGGCATAAGTATTTATGTCATCCATAAAACTCACCTCGGTCTTCTGCCCAATTGCGGCAAGTACATAATCGACCTTCAGCTCGAAATCGGAACCCTCAACAGGAACCGGCCTGCGGCGGCCTGAAGCATCGGGTTCGCCGAGTTCCATTTTAATACAGGCAATGGATTCGACATCTCCGTTTGAATTTTTATTGATCTTTTTTGGAAGAGTCAGGAACATATAATCCACGCCTTCAAGTTTAGATTCATGGATCTCGATGGGATTTGCCGGCATCTCTTTCTCGGTGCGGCGATAAATCACGTATACCTTGTCGGCATTGCATCGTATAGACGTGCGACAGCAGTCCATGGCTGTGTTTCCACCACCAACCACAGCTATTGTCCGGCCCTTGAAATTATATTTCTGGCCTGTCACCTCCATGTTTTTCAGAAAGTCAATACCGGAGTAGACATTTCCGGCATCGTCGCCCTCACAACCAACCCCGGTCCCTTTCTGGGAACCTATCGTAAGCACGAGAGCATTATATTTCTCCCTGATCTCTTTATAACTTAGATTGTGTCCGAACTTTTTATTGTAATAAATATTGACCCCCAAGTCGGTGATATTTTTCACTTCCTTATCAAGGATATCGTTTGGGAGACGGTATTCGGGAATACCATACCTGAGCCAGCCTCCCGATTTGGGAGCAGCTTCATAAATATCGACCTGATGGCCTTCGATCTGCATGAAATGCCCTACTGACAAGCCTCCCGGACCAGCGCCTATGACGGCTATTTTTTTGCCGGTGGATGGCTTTATGGCGGGTATATATTTGTCGGGGCTTTCAAGGTCATGGTCCGACGCGTAGCGCTTGAGGTAATCGATACCAACAGCAGCGCCTTCCCCGAGCAGGTTTCTTCGGCATTCGTTCTCGCAGGGCCTCACGCAAACACGGCCGCAGATCGCTGGCAGAGGATTAGTGTCTTTGATCAGAGCCACAGCCTCGCTGTACATGCCTTTGTCGATGAGCGAGATATATCCCTGAACGTCCACACCCGCCGGACAGGTCTGCTTGCACGGGCCCAGGCAGTCGGCATAATGGTTGCTGAGCATCAGCTCCAGAGCCATTTTTCTTGACTTTCTGATCCCGTCGCTATCGGTGATAATCTTCATCCCTTCAGTAAGTTTCGTTGAGCACGAGGGCTGATGGCCACGCATGCCTTCAACCTCTACCACGCAGACGTAACATGAAGTAAACGGCTCAAGACGGTCGTCATTGCATAAAGTAGGTATCTCAATGCCATTCCTGCGCGACAGGTCTAAAATGGTTTCGCCGGGGTAGCCTTTTACGATAGTTCCGTTTAGGATGATGTTTAATGAGTTGTCGGACATGGATGTTATTATTTTAATGTACGATGTACGATGTACGATGTACGAATTTATTTTCTTTCTGAATTTTTACTGTAATGTACGAGATACAATAAACGAAGGGTTTCGAATCGGCGACAGGAATCACTCCCGCTAATTCGTACATCGTACATCGTACATCGTACATTTTCATAATCTTGATGCCTATGTTAAGATGATCGATGCGAACTTGCATTTCGAAAAGCAAACCCCACACTTCGTACAAAGCTCCTGGTGTATAAAGTGGGGTTTCTTACGTTCGCCGGTGATAGCTTTCGCCGGACAGTTCTTCAGACAAACCAGGCAGCCGGTACATTTTTCCTGATCCACGGTATAAGTAAGTAACGGCCGGCATACTTTGGCCGGACATTTCTTATGGCTGATATGTGCCTCATACTCATCCCTGAAATACCTGATGGTTGTAAGAACAGGGTTCGGCGCTGTCTGCCCGAGGCCACACAATGAATTATCTTTGATCTGGTAGGCCAGCTCTTCAAGTTTCTGAATATCGTCTTCCCTGCCTTTGCCATTGGTGATACGTTCGAGAATTTCGAGCATCCGCATGGTTCCCATACGGCAGAAAGTACATTTACCGCAGCTTTCTTTTCGGGTGAAGTCGAGAAAGAATTTGGCCACATCGACCATGCAGGTGGTCTCGTCCATAACCACCATCCCACCTGATCCCATGATGGCGCCTGTTGCATTCACCGAATCGTAGTCCACGATAGTATCCGATAAATAATCGGGAATACAGCCGCCTGAAGGACCTCCAAGCTGAACTGCCTTAAACCGTTTGTTGTTCTTGATACCGCCACCAAGTTTGAAGATCACATCCTTGATAGTCATTCCCATGGGAACCTCTACCAGTCCCGAACGTCTTATTTTGCCCGCAAGCGCGAATACCTTGGTGCCTTTGCTTTTTTCAGTACCATACTTTGAATACGCCGCAGCTCCGTTCAGAATGATCCAGGGAACGTTGGCAAAGGTTTCAACGTTATTGATATTAGTGGGTTTTTTCCAGAGCCCGGAAGCGGCAGGGAACGGAGGACGTTTGCGGGGCATGCCTCGTTCGCCTTCGATAGACGCGATAAGTGCTGTTTCCTCTCCGCAAACAAAAGCGCCTGCCCCTTCTTTAATATAAATATCGAAATCCCATCCCCTGATCCCGAAAATGTTTTTGCCAAGATATCCCTTTTCATGGGCCTGCCCGATAGCGATATTAAGCCTCTTGATAGCCAGCGGATATTCAGCTCTGCAGTAAATAACGCCTCCCGTGGCTTCTATTGCATAGGCTGCAATGATCATCCCCTCAAGGATGGAATGCGGGTCGCCCTCCAGCACAGAGCGGTCCATGAACGCACCCGGGTCTCCCTCATCCGCATTACAGATCACATATTTTTGCTCAGATTTATTGGCGTTGGCGAATTTCCATTTCAAGCCGGTAGAGAAGCCCCCGCCTCCGCGACCGCGAAGCCCGGAATCGAGAATGGTTTTGATAACTTCCTCTCGGGTTATATTCTGCATCACAATCATTTTCATGGCTGTATAACCATGTCTTTGCTCATATTCGGTTATGGATTCCGGATCCATATAGCCGCAGTTGCGCAAAACTATCTTGATTTGTGACTGGATGAAGTCATTCTCGGACGCTTCAAAAAGATCGGTATAAACGATGTACTCCCTGATCGGATCCTGCTGATTAATATGCTTCTCTATCACTTCAACGGCACGGTCCTCGTTCACATCACCATAAATATAAGTCCCGGTTTCATCGGTGATCTCAACCAGCGGTTCCCGGTAACACATACCGATGCACGACGTTTTCTGTAGATCAAACGGCAGGTTCTCCTGTTCCTTCATTGCTTTGATCTTTTCGTAAGTCTTGTTTGCTCCCGCGGCTATTCCGCAGCTGCCGAGACCGACTGTTACTGTAGTGTTCATGTTAGAAATATTCTTTTAAATTTACGATTTACGATGTACGATTTACGATGTACGATTTACGATGTACGATGTACGATGTACGATGTATTTCACCATTTCACCATTTAATTTTGTTCTCCAAGCTTGATATTCTTCACAATCCTAACCGCCTCATTCCCCGTGAGTTTCCCGTATGTCTGGTCTCCGATCATCATCACCGGGGCGAGGGAACAGCAGCCAAGACAGGCAACAGACTCCAGAGTATAAAAACGGTCTTCGGTAGTTTCACCGTCTTTTATCTTCAGAGATTCTTCGAGAGATTCGGAAATCTCCTTGGCATTCTGCACATGACAGGCCGTTCCGTGACACACCTTGATAATGTGTTTCCCAACAGGGGCGAGCCGGAACTGCGCATAAAACGTGGCTACCCCGAAAATTTCACTAAGGGGTATCCCACATTCGGCGCTGATTTTTTCGAATACAGGCCTCGGGACAAACCCGTAAATGTCCTGGGCTCCCTGCAGAAGGGGTATGAGATTCCCCTTTTTCGCTTTGTTTTTCTCGATCAGCTGGTCGATCAGCCTTAAATCAACAGTTTCGCTTTTATCGTCTTCTGACTTTGAATTTATTCGTGCGATTCGCATATCGATAGTTTTGAGTCTTTTTATTTATCGTGTTTCCAGGTGATCACCGAGATCCTCTGTTTCCCATCCATCCTGATGGTCAATGGATCTTCAAAATGAACGATGGAAAAATATTCTGTTTTCCTGATATTTTGCTGCTGTTTGAGTATCTCATAACGGATGTAACTGCCCGACATCTCTGGCTGAACGCAGAAATAACCCACGTTCATGGATGTCACATTATGAAAAAAGTGAGATCCGGAAGAAGCATCCAGGGGAAATCCTTCGAGGCTGGTTTCAACGATGATCTTCGCCTGACTGATCTGGGGCCATGCCACTGGAACACCGATCCAACGATCGCGGGTACCCCATCTTCCCGGACCGATCAGAACATACTTCTTGCCTTCTTTAAAAAATTCATGGTTTATGTGATTGATCTCATCGGCCATTTCCATGGTCCTTGTTTTATCGAAGGTGTCGGGATCTACAAAAACCACATCATGTATATCTTCAATGATGCCATTGCCCATTTCCTTTTCGGCATAGAGCAATATCTCGGCCGGGTTGATTTTATTCATGTCCACATGATAATCGGTCACGTTCCCGATCAGAGGCTTGATCTGCAGAAGATAAAATGATGCCCGGTTCTCGTCGTCCTTGTTCAGGTCCACGGCAAATTCCATCTCAACCGGAGTCCCTAGAGCTTCTTTGACCACGTCAAGCACGGTTTCTACAGTTTTTGCCAATGGGATATAATTGTATTTAAGGATATCGGCAAAGTTGATAACCCTTGGGCCCGGCTGGTTTAATCCGGGTGTGATGCGGTTGTTCTCGAGAGAATAAACCGAGGCCAGATGCTTCAGTGTTCCCTGGGCTTCGGCCTCATCAATATCCATTTTTCTGAGTCCCGCATCCTCTCCTTCCAGCAGGTTCACATTCTCTTTTTTCAGGTCCACTCCATAAAAATGCAGCTGTGATCCTTTGTACTGGTCTTTGGGCGTATTGATCTCAAGATTAGGATATTTGGGTGAAAAACGAAACGCCTTCTCCCCTTCAACAACATAGCGGCCAAGACCAAGAGCTATCACGGCGAAGCCTTCCTCGGGTTTCATATGTGCAAAAGGATAATAATTGTACGATTGTGCAACCCCGCTGATATGAGGATAAAACACATCCCCATATCGGTGCCCGACGACTTCCTGTACCACAACGGCCATCTTTTCCTGCTCTATCCTGTAGTTCACCGCTTCTATATAGCCTTTTGCAATAGGGGAATAAATGGAGGCATATACCAGTTTGATGGCATCCATCAGCTGCTCCAGCCTTACATTGGGATCAGGGTGATTATTGGGAATGAGGTAAGTCTCGAAAATTCCGGCAAAAGGCTGGTTCAGAGAGTCTTCGAAAAGCCCGGAAGAACGTATTGCAAGGGGGTTGCGGATGGATTTTATGACTGCTTTCAGCTTACGTATCAGTGTTTCGGTAAGCTTGCCACTTCTGAACCTGTGCCTGAGCAGGCTGTAATCGTTCTCGAGTATAGCCTGCTCCCTGAGCTTGTTCCGGTCGAGAAAATATTCAAACTCCTCAGTACCTATGATGGATGTTTTAGGGGTTCGTATGATGATATTCGGGATGATCTGCGAGAAATCGTAATTGTAGATGAGTGTATTTACGAATGCAAGTCCCCTTCCTTTACCTCCGAGCGCTCCTTCTGTCAGAGCGACTATATTGCGTTCGTCGGTTATTGCAGCTTCCTCAAAGGGAATTACTTTTCCCACATTCTGTTCATTGCGGAAATGCTGAATCACGGTGATCAGGTATTCCCTCAGGTCAGAGGGGTTCTTGAAATCGGTGACCTTGGCCGGGTTGAGTATTTTGGCGGCCTGTACCTCTCCCCTGGCCATCAACCATAGCGAAAAATGATCCTTGCGGGCATGATACAAAAGCGATTCCTCGGGTATGGTCTTCAAAAATTCCTCAAACTCCTTAAGCGATCTGGCAATAGCAATCTGACTGCCACCCGTGTCGCGGTATATGAAATTGCCAAAGCCGAGATAATGTGTGATAAAACTGCGAAAATCGGCAAGCAGGGTTTCTGAATTTTTATTGATGAAGGATGTCTTCAGTTCGTAAGCCTTTTGGGAGTTCAGATTATCTGATGACTGAAGTATGATGGGAAGTTCCTTCAGCTCTTTTCTGGTCTGTTTCACCAGGCTGAAACCAGCGGTATCATTCATCCGGCCATCCTTCTTAAACCTCACATCGGAAATCAGGCACAGAATAAATTCCTTATATTTATTAAAGATGTACAGAGCCTCTTCATAGGTAGAAGCAAGCAGGATCTTAGGTCTGGCTTTGAGCCGCAATATGCGATACAGCTCATCGGTAGTCACATCTTCAATAATAGTTTTGGTCTGCTCCAGAACAATGTTATATAACATTGGCAGGTAAAGTGAATAATACGTTGGGGAATCCTCAACCAGCAGAATAACCCTCACCATCCCGATGGTGGTGTCGTTCTCAACATTCACTTTGTCTTCCAGATAATTGATGATGGCAAAAAATATTTTGGAATCACCATTCCAGACAAACAGCCTGTCGATCCATGTTAACCTTTCGGGCGTGTTGTCAAAGATGGCGATATCGGTATTGCTGTTCAAAAGAAGGAAAACCGGTATATACTGGTACAGATCCTTGATTTTTTTACTTAATTCGACAGGGAACTGCTTATCTACGCCCATCATAATTATTACGAGATCGTAATGCTTGGAGCCAAGCTGTTCCATCACCTCTTCAGTGCTGGAAACCCCGGTGATCCTGGGCATGGTAGAAAGACTGAGCTGGTAAAACTCTCCCAGCACATGTTCCGAAAACCGGCCTTCCTTCTCAATACTGTAGGCGTCGTATAGATTTGCAACCAGCAAAATCTCCCTTACCTTAAACGGCATAAGGTCGTGGTACAGGTCGCGGTTGTAGTTCATCCTGTTTAGAAAAGTCTGCAGCAACTTGCGGCTGGCTTTTGTTTCCTGTTCCGATATCTGTTTTGTACCACGGTCACCGGAAATCCCGCTTTTGCGTAAAATCGCCTTACCCTTCACACCGTTCAGATACCCGGTGATAAGGTTGGCAAGGTTGATGATCAGATACCGTTCTTCCTCCAGGAACGGCCCTTCAAAGGCAAGGGGAAACGCCTTAAGGTAATACACTTCGATTGACCCCGCCTGGTTGTCGATCGTCTCGAACAACTGCCTCTGGCACCATTTTGTTTCCTGAAAATTCTGCGATTTGATATCGAGTTTACCATATTGAATATGACATACGGCATATTCCGGGAACTGCCAGGCCGATGGCAGTATCATGCATATCTGGTGAAGGGCTTCTTCTACCGGCTTGCCGGCCCTCAGGATGTTCGTAGTCTGGTTGATAGCCGAAAGTTCCTTCAGCCTTTCCCTGGTTATATATCTGCCCTCGCGGCCCTTTACACCGTTAAGAAAGCCTTCGATGAGACTGGCAATGTTCATAATCAGGTTCCTCTCTTCCTTCAGGAAAGGGCCTTCATCATGAATTGGAAATTCTTTTGTATAAAAAACCTCAATCGTGCCACTTAAACCGTCAATACTGTCAAATTCCTGCTTCTGAGACCACTGCGTTTCGCTAAACACAAGGGTTGTCAGCTCCATTTCATCATACCTTATCCTCCCTACAGTAAATTCAGGATACTGCCAGGCAGTAGGTATTATATTGCAGATTTCGAAAAGGGTCTCCTGGACCGACTTGTTTTTCTTCAGGATAGCAGTGGTGGCGTTCAAAGCGGCAAGCTCTTTAAGCCTTTCCTTGTTATCGTATACCAACCTGTCGAGATCGATATTCTCAGCCCTGATGTCTTTTTTCTCTCTCCCCTGTCCGGTCATAAATTGCCTGATATAAACGCTCAAAGTTAGAGAAATCCAGCTTCACTTTTGAAGCGAAACCCGCAATTTTAGCACTTTACGGAATATCCTTACCGGCAGTACGTGTTTCACTTACCGCTACTAAGTAAACAGGCTGTTTTATTAAAAAATAATTGTTTTTATTTTTTTTCGGAGGATTTCGGGTTGAAGAGGCTCTTACATTTGTGAATTATTGTGAAACTATTAACATTCATACATTAACTTAAACTTAATCCTATGTCACAAGGTTATCAGAAACTCGTTGATGAATTCATGGCCAAAGTCATCGCCAAGAATGCAGGTGAAAAAGAATTTCACCAGGCCGTTATGGAAGTAGCCGAATCGCTTATCCCATTCATTGAAGAAAATCCGAAATATAAGGCAGCAAAGATCCTCGAACGGATTGCCGAGCCTGAACGTATAATTATTTTCCGCGTTCCCTGGCAGGATGACAAAGGCGATATCCAGATCAACAGAGGATTCCGCATTGAGATGAACAGTGCTATCGGCCCATATAAAGGCGGACTGCGTTTTCACCCTACGGTAAACCTTGGTATTCTGAAATTCCTGGCTTTCGAACAGGTTTTGAAAAATTCACTTACTACGTTGCCTATGGGCGGTGGTAAAGGCGGCAGCGATTTCGATCCTAAAGGAAAGAGCGACAATGAAGTGATGCGTTTTTGCCAGAGCTTCATGACCGAACTGCAGCGTCATATCGGCCCCGACACCGACGTTCCTGCAGGGGATATCGGAGTAGGCGGACGTGAGATCGGTTTCATGTTTGGTCAATACAAACGTCTGCGCAATGAATTTACCGGTGTTCTCACTGGTAAAGGCCTTGAGTGGGGCGGTTCACTGATCCGTCCTGAAGCTACAGGTTACGGCCAGGTATATTTTGCAGCAGAAATGCTGAAGACCCGTGGTCTTGATTTCAAAGGCAAGACTTGCTGCGTTTCTGGTTCTGGCAACGTGGCACAGTATGCTACACAGAAAGCAACCGAGCTTGGAGCAAAGGTTGTAACCCTCAGCGACAGCGAAGGTTACATTTATGACCCCAAAGGTATTGACGCTGAGAAGCTCGCTTACGTAATGAATCTGAAGAATGTGAAACGTGGCCGTATCAAGGAATATTGCGACAAATATCCTGAAGCAAAATTCGTAGCCGGAAAACGCCCTTGGGAAGTGAAATGCGACATCGCGTTACCCAGTGCAACCCAGAACGAAATCAACGGTGATGACGCCAGAACTCTCATTGCAAACGGTTGCTACTGCGTGTCTGAAGGAGCTAATATGCCTTCAACCCCCGAAGCTATCACGATTTACATCGACAAGAAGATCCTCTACGGACCTGGAAAAGCCGCCAATGCAGGTGGTGTTGCCACTTCAGGCCTTGAAATGTCTCAGAACTCGATGCGCCTCAGCTGGACGCGCGAAGAAGTTGACCAGAGGTTACATACTATCATGATCAATATTCACAAGAATTGTGTGAAATATGGAACTGAAAGCGACGGTTTTATCAACTATGTAAAAGGCGCCAACATTGGTGGCTTTGTAAAAGTTGCTGAAGCTATGCTTGCACAGGGACTTGTTTAAACTACCAGATGTTCATTGTGATTCAAAAAAAGGCGCCCGAAAGCGCCTTTTTTTCGTGATGCGTGATACGTGATACGTGATACGAGTCACGAATCACGATGTGTAACAAATAGGATAACGTTGAAAAACGCATACCAAACAACGCCCGCCTGGGTTTCGAACATGGATTCTGTGAGTATGTTGATTGCGAAAAGCAGGAGGAATACGAAATAGAGAAGATACCGGCCGCGGTATGCTAATGTCATCGGAAGTATCAGCATCAGAAGAAGTGTTATAATTCCCGGAAGGCCAAGCGTGATAAAAGTCTGGATGTACTGGTTATGCGCATTCAGTCTATATTCCAGGGCTCCTTCTATGTTTTTTTCTTTGTACTTAGCTATCAGAATATCTTTGACATCGCCGGTTCCGACTCCTGTAAGCAGGTTAGATTTTATTATCCCTAATGATGCTTTCCATATTTCAACACGGTCTGATGTGCTTTTGGATGTTTCAGGGGGAGCGCTTCCGGTAAGTGTTTCGGTGCTATGAACTACCCTTGCTGAGGTACCGGAAAACACATGGAGCCCGGCTCTCATGCACATCATAAAAAGGATTAGCAGTCCAAGCCCGAGAAAAATTTTCTTCTGTCTGAATATAAGTTCTGCCGCACCCAGGGTAGCGATCAAACCCATACTGATCAGACCCATCTTGGAACTTAAAAGAAAAATAAAGACGAAAAACCAGGCCAGAAGAACACAGTACGTGATACGTGTCAGGTGATGCGTGATACGTGTCAGGTGATGCGTGATGCGTGACACGTGATGCGTGACACGTGTCACGTGATGCGTGAGAAGTTCGGTGATGATGAATGCTATTGCGAAATTCAGGTACATTGCGAAATAAGTTGAATGAACATACCAGCTCAGCTTCATATAATAAAATGCCCCTTCCACTCCATCCCTCCAGAGTGTAAATGCATGACCAAGAAGCAGCAAAGAACCGAGCAGACATCCGCCAAGGTAGACCTGCATTAAAAGCCTCAGATGCTTTGCATTAAGGAATCCGACATCCGCGGTAGCGAAAACAAGAGGAAAAATTAACAGCGACAGCTTAACTTCCAGGTCGAAGCGCGCATAAATAAAATCGCTGGTATTCAGCAAGCCCAGAAGATACAGCACATATAAACCCGCGAACAGCAAAGTGTTTCTTCTGCTCTTATTCTTGAAAAGCGTGGGTACTGTTCGTATATAATCACCTGAGATCAGCCAGTTCAGAATGAGGATCGCGATGATGGTTGGCACGAGTTTACCCCAAACCGGGAGCATGAATGCAATGCCCAGGTTGCAGTACCAGAAAATCTGCTGATGTATTCTTTTACGCATTGATGAGATTCCAGAATTCATTTACAATGATTTCGGGATTGAATTCTTTTTGCAGATACTCGTATCCGTTGATCCCAAATTGCTTTCTTTCCTGCGGATGGGTGTACAAATATAATACTCTTGAAGCGAGATCGGCAGCATCTTCGGGTACAAATGCAAGGCCGGCTTTACCTGTTTCGATAAGGAGTTCTTTGGCTTCTCCTTCAACACCAAGCAGTATGGGTTTCTTCAGGGCCAGGTTCTCGAATATTTTCGAAGGTATCGCACCTTTAAAAAGATCAAGCCGTTTTAGCGGAATCAAGGCGGCATCAGAAGCATGGATATACGGGATGACTTCTGTTTTCGGCCTGCTGTCAAAAAAAAACACATTGCCGAGACTTTCGGCTTCTTTCATCCTCACCAGTTTCTCTTTTTCGGGGCCGCTTCCCATGATCAGGAATTTGATTGCAGGCTTTGAACTGAGTTGTTTTGCAGCCTGAAGCAGAACCTCCAGTCCCTGGGCATGCCCAAGTATACCTGCATATAGCAAAAGGAAGTCATCGGCATTGAATCCCAGTTTCTCTCTCAGGCAGGGGTCGTTTTCAATAGATTCCAGTTCTGCTGCATCGGCTCCGTTTTTAAACCAGAACACATTTTTTTGGGGGAACCTCGAGGTAATGTTACTGACAATACCCCTGGTCTGGCCCGTGATCAGAAACGATTTGCGGTAAAGGAACCTCTCGAGATAAGCCGCCATACCAAGAAAGTAACGGTTGGTTACCAGTCCGAGTTTTTCCGCACTTTCGGGCCAGAGGTCTGAAACGTTGAAAATAAGGCGGGCTCCTTTGATGACTTTTAATATATACGCAGTGATCCCCAGAAACAAAGGGGGTGACTCGCAAAACACATAATCAAATTTTCCGGTGCCGAACATTCCCATTAGCAGGGAAGTAAAGACAAAGCTGAAATAGTTGACAAGCCTCGGCAGAATGCCTTTGCCCGAACCTGTATATATCCAGGCCCGGTGGATCTTTATACCCCCGATCTCTTCGGTGAGGCAGAATTTCCCCCTGTAAGCCGGGTGGATCTTCATCTCGGGATAATTAGGCATGGCCGTGAGGACTTCTACTGAGGCGCCTTTTTTGCTGAGCTGCTTAGCCCATTGCAGCAGCCTGCTCTGTGGAGCTCCTGTCTCGGGAATGAAATACTGAGTGAGGATTAGAATTCTCATTTCCGCCTTGTTTATCTGATCAGGATGCGTACTTCGTTTTAATATGCCCCCTCAGGCTGGGTCCCGGGCATCTTAAAACCCTTAAGGAAGTATGGTTTCGGCCTTAAAATCTTATTGAAAGCAAAATATTGTATGAGCACGAAATCCTTACCGTCGTTTACCAATGCGTAGAGGCGGTCGGGATCGTAAGGCAAAACCCGGCCCTGGTAATCCTTCTGCCCGAACAGGTTGGGTTTATGGTATGTCTTGACGATGGTTGCTTTATTCAGTGTATCGGTAAGCGAGATGATGATGAAAGGAGTGGAACTGAGAACCGAATCCTTAATATGCTTGTCCATGTCGTTCAGAAAAGTCTCAAAATTCACATTCCTGAATCCTGAGAGAAAATTCAGGACTTTAGCTGTATCAAGCCCGGGCAACTGTTTGTTGTCGATAAGCGAAGTAAACCTTCTAAGCCTTCCTTTATCCAGCTGAACCTCAAAGGAATATTCGGGATTCCCGGGCACCTCCAGTTTAGCTGACCTGATTGCCTCAATGTCGGTTCTGAATACCGTGAGATCCCTCCAGTAGCGTTCAATGGTGCTATAGCGAGGGGTGACGAATCCTCTGAGGCCCGGAAGATAAATTACAAAAGGTTCTTCCGAATTTTCCATCAGAGCGTAACTTGCCTGGTTATCTGGTGTAGCGCCTCCGATATAATATACCTTGGTGAGCTTCTCATGCGGAAACAGCCTGATCCCCATCACATCGATCCGGTAAACTATCTGATAGATCTCCACTTTTACACCATTTACAGCCAGGTGCTTTACAATGGTATTGTGCGCAGCAAGAGCAACCGGCGCCTTCACCTGAATATCGGCCATGGTTTTAAGCATCAGATCGACATTGAATTTAAGTGCAGCGTAGCTGTCGTCAAGCACCCACGAGCCGGTTTCTTTTCTCGAGAGTTTAACCGAATTATTGTTTTTGTCGGCCATGAATATCTTCGTGACGATAGATGTGTCGGACACGGCGAAGTCGCTGGTCGAGCTCCTGAATGTGGTTGTGGAATTGGTCAGAAAAAGGATAAGTGCGGCAACAGCCAGCAGAATTACAAGTAAAAGGATGTATTTATTCTTTTTCATATCCTGAACAAATATTGTGGTTATTTGGATTTACGGGCGAACCTCATCCGCCGTATACGTAACATGAGCAAGGCAAAAGCAAGGATCACGAGCACGGGCAGAATCAGGTTGAGAAGCTTCCAGAACAAGCCCTCCTTCTCTACTTTTTTCATATCGAGAAGCCGCATTTTCAGTTCCCGTGAACGCACTGTGATCAGGCCTGTTTCATCGCAAAGGAAATTCATGGCATTCAGGATGAAATCCCGGTTTCCGAAAGTCTCCTGAGTCCATTGATCATATCCCATCGGCAGGGGATAACCCTTTTTTATGTTGAACTGGTTCTTTACAATATCGCCATCGCCCACGATAATCATTTTTGTGGGCTTACTCTTCTTTTTAAACTCAAGTTCTTTGTTCGCGGCCAGTTCAGGTGGGATTCTGTAAAGGTATGACGACATGAATTCGCCTTCAAGCAGCACAGCGACTGGGAAAGGGCCCCTGGTAAAAAGCCGCTCATCGGGCTGCTGTTTAAGTATTTCCAGTTCTACAAGAGCAGGCGCATTAACAGTCAGCGCATAAGGGGAAGTAGTAAGAATTACCTGTTTCTTTATACCCGGCGCTTCCACTGTGTCGATAGTACTGATAAACTCACTTTTGATAGCATTCAGGCCATGAACAATGGGATGATTGATGGTTGGAGTAAGAAGAGGGAAATAAAACCACCGGAAGAAAGTGAACTGCGGCTGGTTGCCGATCTGACCTGTCTTCAGCGGGATGGGCACCGCGTTCAGGTCCATTACCAGGTTGGTATTCAGTCGGGCTCCATAGGTATAGAGCATGTCTTCAAGATTAATATCATTGGCAATCCCCATGGTGGAATTGTATTTCTCAAGGCTGTCCCAGGGAGTATATACCGGGTCGATAAGCCATAGAGTTTTTCCTCCCCTCATGATGAACTGGTCGATCAGGAATTTATCCTTTTCGTCAAAAGGTTTGGAGGGCTTGGCAATGATCAAAGCTTTGTATTTGTTGGCCAGCCTGTCGTGAAGCGAATCCAGCTTTACCCTGATAGTCAGGGCATTGATCTTATGAGCTATAGTTACCCGGTCGACATTGTAAAACTGAGAAAGAGCCTTTTCAAGGTCGAAAGTCTCCATTTCCGACAGCTCGCCCTGGCCTTCAAGAATCGCGATCCTCGGTTTTGAAATTCGGGTAAGAGCTTCTATTCCGCTGGCCAGATTATATTCGAGAGCCTGAACCGAATTGTTCAGTACCAGATTGGGATCTTCTCCCTGATTGGAGCCTGAAAGCAGCTGAACCGCGGTCTCATGGCCACGGTAAGTCACGATAGCGCCTGGGAATATTACCAGTTGCGACGATTGTCCTTTCTTATTTACTCTTAATGTTGTTGGCTGAAGGCCTTTCTCCACAAGGTTGCGGTAAGCAAAATTCCTGTCCTTTTCGTCGCTTATGGCCGAGAGATCCACGAACTGGTACTGCACGAAATTGCTGTTAGCCCTGAACTCATCAAGCATCTCCCTGGTTTCATTAGCCAGACGCTGGAAGGCGGGAGGCAGGTCGCCCGAAAGATAAACCTTGAAGAACATCACATCATCCAGCTTCCTGATCACTTTTTTTGTTGCGGGGGCCAGGGAATAACGCTTCTCGGAAGTCAAATCAACACGTGTAAAAAGAAAGCCAGAGATAATATTAACCAGGATGATGGTAAGCAACACAAGAAGCAACTGAATGATGTTGCTCCTTTTGATATTCCTTTTCCTAACGTTCACGTTCTCCATAACCTACCATTTTCTGCTCTCGAGCGAGAGTTTAGTGAGAAATACGAAGAAGGCTGTAACACTCAGGAAGTAGATCAGGTCGCGGGTATCGATCACACCCCGGCTCATGGAAGAATAATGCGCATTCAGACCCAGGTTTTGCACCATCAGGCCAATTTTACCTGAAAGGATGAAGGTATACATGAAATCAAATCCGAGATACAGAAAGAAGCAGATGATGAGTGAAAGCACGAAGGCAACTACCTGGTTATCGGTAAGCGACGATGCGAATATCCCGATCGCCACGAAGCTCATACCAAGAAACATCAGTCCTGTGTAAGAACCCCAGATGCCGCCTGAATCAAGGTTTCCCGGAGGCATTCCAAGCTTATATACAGAGAAAAAGTATACCAGGGTTGGTAAAAGAGAGAAGATCACCAGGGCGAGTCCGGCAAAAAATTTGGCAAATATGATCTGAAGGTCAGTGAGGGGCTGGGTCATCAGCAGTTCCAGAGTGCCGCTTTTCTTTTCATCGGCAAAGGAACGCATAGTGATGGCCGGAATCAGAAAAAGGAAAACGAAGGGACCCAGGATGAACAGCCCGTCGAGATTGGCATAGCCATAGTCGAGGATATTGAACTGCATTGGAAACACCCAGAGAAAAAGGCCCGTCATCAGCAGGAAAACCACGATAACGATATAGCCAATGAGTGAACTCAGAAAACCGTTGATCTCTTTTTTAAACAGCGTGAACATATATGCGCTTTGAGGGCAGCAAAGGTAGTGAACGATTTACGATTTACGAATTACGATTTACGATTTACGATTTAACGCTGAACGCTGCATGATCAACCAAGCTCTACATTCACCGCCTGGTCTACATTGAGCCCAAGGAGGCTGGCGGCGTTTCCTTTGTTCATGGCTATCTCCAGATGGCCGCTGCTGCTGAACAGGGCCAGCATTTCGCCTTCGGGTACATCCTGGTATGACTTGCTGATCTCGGTGATCCGGTATTTGGCCGATCGGAAAGTGATCGCAAATTTCTTTCCTTTCGTTGCAGAAATAAACAACTTTTCGGTGATATTCGTGAATGCGTTTTCGTAGTTATCGACATAAATCACCTGCCCCTTGATAAGATCTCCCTGTATCACCGGCCTGAAAGCAATTTTCTGCAGCACCTCTTTTTTTATATGCCCAAGTTCCCCGGCAGGCTTGCCCATGGCAATGTGAACAGCCACTTTCGCGAACACATCCCTCGTTGGAAATGTAAAGTAATCTGAATCCTGCATCACATCGAGGTCGATGATCAGCTCGGGAAGCTCATCAAATATCAGCGAAAAAATCCCATTGTCAGCCCCGATGAACCATTGTTCTTTATATTTCACGAGAGTATGCGGATGACGGATTGAAGCCTCAGTGTTTACTGCAAGGATGTGAATACTGCCATCAGGAAAATTTTTATAAAAATTCCGTATAATAAAGGCCGCCTGGTTCAGGTCAAACGGCGGGATGGCATGGGTGATGTCGACAATAGTGACTTCGGGCAGCTGCCGCAGTATTGTACCTTTTACAGCTCCGATATAGTGGTCCTTGTGGCCCCAGTCACTGGTGAGGGTAATGATTGCCATCCGATTATTCGTACTTTTGCGTAACACAAAGGTATGTAATTTTTCATGAGCGAGAAAACCATCCACATCGAATCGGCACATCCGCTTGATATTTTCGGTCCCAACGACCAGAATCTCGAGATCGTGCGTAACGCTTTTCCAAAGCTTAAGCTTTTAAGTCGCGACAATTTTATCAAAGCCCTCGGAGAGGAATCTGACCTGCAAGATTTTGAAGAGAAATTTACCTCCCTTTTGCTGCATTTCGAAAAATTCGGCAGGCTTACAAAGTCTGATATCAGCCAGCTGCTGGCAGTCGACACCCTTTCGCCAATGCTTGCTCCTGAAACCAGTCCCGAGGTACTTGTTCACGGCAAGAACGGAATGCTCATAAGGGCCCGTACAGCCAACCAGCGCCGGATGGTCGAAAGTTGTGATCGCAACGACCTGGTGTTTGCCATCGGCCCGGCCGGGACCGGAAAAACATATACCGCTGTTGCTCTGGCCGTGCGCGCCTTGAAAAATCACGAGGTTAACCGTATAATTCTGACCCGGCCTGCAGTGGAAGCAGGTGAAAACCTGGGTTTTCTTCCCGGTGACCTGAAAGAAAAACTTGATCCATACCTTCAGCCTCTGTACGATGCCCTGAGGGATATGCTGCCAGCCCAGAAACTTCTGCAGTATCTCGAAGACCGCACCATCGAGATCGCACCCCTGGCTTTCATGCGTGGCCGTACCCTGAACAATGCCTTCGCCATCCTCGACGAAGGCCAGAACACAACTCCAAATCAGCTTAAAATGTTCCTTACCCGAATGGGAGCATCAGCCAAATTTATAGTCACCGGCGATATTACCCAGATCGATCTGCCGAAACATCAGGTTTCAGGGCTTGTCCATGTGCAATCGGTCCTCAACGACGTTCCCGACATTGATTTTATTTACCTCGACAATTCCGACATCATCCGCCACAAGCTCGTAGGCAGGATCATCAATGCATACGGGAGTCAAATGGTGAAATAGCGAAATGGTGAAATGGTGAAATGGTGAAATGGTGAAACTTTACTTCTAACTTTAATACGTCAGGATCTCCATTAACCCGGTTTTTATCACATTCAGCTCATCTTTTGAGATCTCCCCTATTTTTCTGATTAGGCGGGCAGATGCAAGCGTGCGAACCTGAAAGGTCAGTACCTCAGAATCCTGGCTCATTGCATTACCGCTGATGATCACAACAGGACGAATACCGCTTTGGTCGCTGCCTTTCACAGGATTGAGGTCGGTAATATCCGATATCAGATATCAGATGGCAGATATCCGCCATCCGTCATCATAAATTATTTCTTACTTTTGTCGTAAATTGTGACATTATGCAGAACGTACTTACAAAAACCAGCTTTAGTTTTCCGGGACAGAAATCTCTTTACAAAGGGAAGGTCCGCGACGTTTATAATATTAATGACAAATTCCTGGTGATGGTAGCCAGCGACAGAATCTCGGCCTTCGACGTGGTGCTGCCCAGGGGAATACCATACAAAGGACAGGTTTTGAACCAGATCGCTTCAAAATTCCTTGATGCCACAGCCGACATCTGTCCCAACTGGAAAATTTCCAGCCCTGATCCCAACGTGACCATCGGAAGGTTTTGTAAGATCTATCCTATTGAAATGATCATCCGCGGATATCTTACGGGAAGTTCATGGCGCACTTACCAGAAGGGTGCGAGGCAGATCTGCGGTGTTCCCGTTCCAGACGGGATGAAGGAACATCAGCGTTTCCCCGAGCCCATTATCACGCCAACCACAAAGGCTTCCGAAGGGCATGACGAAGATATTTCGGAAGAGGAATTACTGGGTAAAGGGATTGTTCCTAAAGAAGAATGGGACCTCCTTAAAAAATACACTCTTGCAATTTTCAAACGCGGAACCGAGATTGCAGCAAAGCACGGACTTATTCTGGTCGATACTAAATATGAATTCGGCAAGGGTCCCGACGGGAAAATTTACCTCTGCGACGAGATCCACACCCCCGATTCTTCAAGGTATTTCTATCTCGAAGGTTATGAGGAAAGGCAGGCCAAAGGCGAACAGCAAAGGCAGCTTTCAAAGGAATTCGTAAGGGAATGGCTCATGGCCAACAACTTCATGGGCAACAAAGGACAAACTGTTCCCGACATGCCCGACGCCTTTGTAAAGGAGATCACCGAACGCTATATCGAACTCTACGAAAGAATCACGGGAGAGGCATTTCAACGCTCCGATAACAGTGCGATCGAGCAACGAATCGAGAAAAACATCCTCGAATTCTTGAGCAACCATGCATCATAATCAATGTACAATGTACGATGTACGATGTACGAAAAGTAATTCGTACTTTAATAAATCGTACATCGTACATCGTAAATCGTACATCAAACCATGATCCCCTTCTCCCCTCCCCGCATGGACCAGCGCATCGTCGATGAAGTCGTCGATACACTCTGGTCTGGCTGGATCACCACGGGCCCCAAGACCAAGAGGTTCGAGAAGATGCTTAGCGATTACGGGGGACAGAAATCCACGCTTTGCCTGAATTCTGCAACAGCCGGCCTCGAGCTGGTGCTTCACTGGTACGGCGTGGGCCCCGGCGACGAAGTCATTGTTCCTGCCTATACATATAATGCCACAGCCAACGTGGTTGTGCATTGCGGCGCGAAAGTAGTGTTCGTCGATTCGGGAGAGGATTTCAATATCAATGTAGATGCTATTGAAAAAGCTATCACGCCAAATACCAAGGTGATCATACCCGTCGACATAGCTGGCTGGCCCTGCGATTACGATGCCATCAACGCATTGGTCCGACGAGACGACATCCGCAGTCAGTTCATAGCAAAAACCAAAGAGCAGGAGCAGCTTGGGCGTATCCTTGTGATGTCCGATGCCGCTCATTCGATCGGCGGGGTCTACAAAGGGAAGAAAGCAGGCTCTCTCACTGACATCACCGTGTATTCCTTCCATGCCGTGAAGAACCTCACGACTGCCGAAGGCGGCGCTATCTGCTTCAATATGCCGGAGCCTTTCGATAATCTGCAGATTTACCAGAGACTGAATATCAAATCATTGCACGGACAAACCAAGGACGCCCTGGCCAAGAACCAGATCGGCAACTGGAGGTACGACATCGTGGAGGCAGGTTACAAATGTAACATGACCGATATCCAGGCATCGATGGGACTTGTTGAGATCCAGCGCTATAATGAGGATATGCTGGTAAAGCGCAAGCATATCCTCGACCGCTATGCTTCCGCACTGTCGAAATACCCCTGGGCCCAGATCCCGGTGTATGAAACCACCGAACGCCAGTCCTCCTATCATATTTTTCTACTGCGGATAGTTGGAGCCACGGAAAGCCAGCGTGATTCGATAATACAAGAGATCTTTATGCAGGAAGTCGCGGTGAACGTGCATTTCGTGCCCCTGCCCATGATGACCTTTTACAAGGGCCTGGGTTACCGCATAGACGACTACCCCGTGGCCTACGACAATTTCTCGCGCGAGATCACCCTCCCGGTATACTACGACCTTACCGATGCCATGGTCGATGAGGTGGTGAGGGCAGTAGTCAGGGCCGTGGAGAAGTAGATTTTGCTTCCATCTGTGCCAGGATCTTTTTCACTTCAGCGTCTGTGCTTTTCAGCTTCGTCTGGCAGAAATCTATCAGCCCGGCCGCACGCTTGACTTTTGTTGCCAGTTCATCCACAGTAATAGACTCGTTTTCAATTGCCGCCGCGATCTGCGAAAGCTCTTCAAGAGCGTCCTTATAGTTTAAATCTTTGCTCATCCGGTTTCTTTTTATCCTTTACGGTTGATATGATTTCGGTATCGTACAGTATGTTCGTTATTTCAGCGCCGCGATGCAGCGTCGACGGGTCCTTAACTATTCTGCCGTTCTGATAGATAAGGGAGTATCCCCGCCTTAACACGTTTGCGGGGCTCAGATGTTTGATCAGCTCAATATAATAGTTCAGGTTATACTGTTTGTCCTTTAGAAGGTTAACAGCAGAAACATTGATAGTGTAGATATATCTCTCAATTGCGAACCTGCAGTTGTCGATCATCAGTTCCGTTTTCCGGATGATTCTGTTCTGCAGCGGCTGCAACTTTTCCTTGTGATGCATTAGAAGGTTGTTTGCCCCGGCCACAATCAGGGAGTTCAAATGAGAAAGCACCTGCGCATTTTCACTCAGGATGTCCTTTGCTTTGCCAATGATTTGTGAATTGACATTGTTCAGAAAGATCTGATGCCGTGACGTTAATTCGTTAGTCCCGGAAATGATAGATTTCCTATAGTTAATCACCTTTTCTTCAAACGCCCGGTTGTGGGCTATAATCAATTCGGCAGCTTTTGTCGGGGCAATCGCAGCTTTATATGCCATCAGATCCACGATGCACTGGTTGCCTGTATGCCCTATTCCTGTGATCACGGGTATAGGGAACCTTGCCACAGCTCTCGATAAATTGTAGGTGTCGAACATCAGAAAATCGGTCGTGGCGCCTCCACCCCTTACAATCACAACGGCATCATATGGTTTATGAGAATTAAATATTTCAAGCAGTTTGCTTACCATCTGAGGAGCAGCACTCTCGCCCTGAACCTGAGTAAGGTATTCATCAATGAAGAAATGGTAGTCAAACTGATTCTCTTTGAGAACCTTCAGAAAGTCTGTATGGCCCTCGGCATTTGATGACGAGATGAGTGCAATATTCTGAATAACAGGGTTTATCGGAAGAAGCTTGTTGTACGTGACATACTCCCCCCGGGCGAAGTGAATATGTTCGGGATTCGCCGCAAGCAACCGTTTTAAGGTTTCTTGTCTTTGTTTTTCAAGATTTCCGATGGTGAAATTATGGTCAATGTCGAGAAAGTTCAGTTTCAACCCGTATTTGCCGCTATAATCAACCGATACTTTTACCAGAACCTGAATGTCGTTGGTGAACTTCTGTCCTGTGCTTTTTTCGAAATTTCTGATCTTATTTACTGATGCCGCCCAGGCACTGGCTTTTATCGATACAAGTATAGCGCTTGACGACTCCCCCTTTTCAACCAGGTCAAAGAAATAATAGTTTTTTTCCTGGTAGTATTTCAACCCGGCGATCTCAGCAAGAACCCAGAAAGTCTTGCTTCCAAATGCCCCACTGATTACCGCCTCGATCCGGGACGTAAGTTCTGAAAGTTTAATATGTTGGGAGTCTTCCAATGTATTATGACCAGAGTAAGCCTGATTATCAATTTACAAATAGGTTCTGACTGCAAATTCAAAGATACAAAATTCCGCCATCTGCCATCTGATATCAGATATCTGCCATATGATTTCAGATATCTGATATCATATCTCCAATTATCATGTAATTTCGTGAATAATTTTGAATTTATTCACGAATTGTTTATTTCTATGGTGTTCATTACGGCTTCGCCGAACGCTACTTCGCTATTTCGCTACTTCGCTACTTAACATATGATCCGATTCTTCGATATACTTTTTTCTGTTTGCGGACTGCTTCTCTGCCTTCCCTTATTTATTGTGGTTGCTATCATCATATCCCTGGATTCCCGGGGTGGGGTATTTTATTCGCAGGTCCGCGCGGGCAGGGGCGATAAGGATTTCAGATTGATGAAGTTCCGTTCCATGCGCACTAACAGCGATAAGAAGATCGGACTAACGATTGGCAGCCGTGACAGCCGGATCACCAGAATCGGCTATTACCTGAGAAGGCTCAAGCTTGATGAACTTCCGCAGCTTATCAACGTTTTAAAAGGCGAGATGAGCCTGGTGGGCCCCAGGCCCGAGATCAGGAAGTATGTTAATATGTACACACCCGAACAGAGACGGGTTCTGAATGTAAAGCCCGGCATCACCGATTACGCCTCCCTTGAATACATCAACGAAAACGAAATCCTTGGAAAATCATCCCAGCCCGAAAAGGATTATATCGAAACCATCATGCCCGCCAAAATCGAACTCAACATGAAGTTTATCAATGATCCCAGCCTGAGCAATTATTTCAGGATACTGGGGAAAACGCTTGTCACAATACTGTAAGGAATTCGTTGTCCCCGATCGTGATTTATGCTTATTGAATTTTTCTTCCGAAATTTTCGAAGAAAAAAACATCTTTGCTTATTACAATTAACATTTTTTTGTTATTTTTGCTTAACCTAATAAGCAATCTGAATGAATGCTTTATATAATTATCAAAATCAATTAATTGCATCTACTGATTTTTTATTTCGGCGATCAATACTCGACACTATTGAATGGAATGAAAGGTTGATCGGTTTAACGGGAGCAAAAGGTGTCGGGAAAACAACTTGTCTTTTACAACACCTTTCAGAGTCGAAACGTTCAGACAAATCATGTTTATACCTTAGTATTGATGACCTTTCAAACCCATATCCTTCAATACTATCGCTTGCAAAGGAATTTATCAGGCAAGGGGGAGAAACCCTGATTATTGATGAGATCCATAAATATTCAAACTGGGCAGCAGAAATTAAAAACATCTACGACTTGTTTCCAAAACTACAGGTGATTTTTTCAGGCTCTTCCGTTTTGAAAATCATGGATAAGGGTGTTGATTTAAGCCGAAGGGCAGTAATATATCATATGCATGGATTGTCATTCAGAGAATATATAGAAATCGTCAGCGGGAAAAAACTGCCTGTTTTCTCACTTTCTGAAATTTTAACGGAACATATCTCTATAGCACGTTCAATTCTCATGGAGATAAGACCATATAATCTTTTCCCTGAATACCTGAAACACGGCTATTACCCGTATTTCCTTCAGTCCAGGACGACCTACTCCTTAAAATTACAGGCGGCAATCAATTACATCCTGGAACAGGAAATTCCTTCAGTGTTCAACATTGATTTCAGAAACATTCAGAAAATGAGAAGGGCGTTGCAATACATAGCGGCAAACGTTCCGTATCAACCCAACATAACAAAACTTGCGGAGGCCGTCGAGCTGAACAGAAACACTTTACTTCAATATCTTGGCCTGCTTGAACAAGCTGAAATAACTATCTCCCTTTATGCTTCGGGAAGTTTTTATGGCAAGCTTACAAAACCCGGAAAAATTCTCTTGAACCATCCTAATATTATTTATGTACTTTCGGCGAACAGTGCCGACCGTGGCAATCTGAGAGAATGTTTTTTTGTAAATCAGCTCAAGGTTCTACACAGGGTGGAATTAGCGGTAAAAGGCGATTTTATTGTGGACGAACAATATTTATTTGAGATTGGAGGGAAAGGAAAGACCCGGCGACAAATTGCAGGAAAACCAGATGGATTTATTATTGCTGACGATTTAGAGGTTGGAATTCAAAATACAATTCCTCTCTGGTTATTCGGTTTTTTATACTAACGATTCCCACTGCTTAAAATATTCCAATCCCTTCCTATTTTGCTAATAGTTGCGGCTCCCTGGTCCCGAGAAGAATAGATTCGGAGCAGGGTATTGCCAGTCCTGTATTTTCGTTCCTGCCCTGAAGAATATATCGTGGCATGGGCTCGTTCATTTCATCAACCGCCTGTTTACAAAGTCTGCCGAGATCGCCTCCCTTCAGCCTGTTCCAGATCAGGCTGAGTTTCGTATCAGGAAATTCGGTAAACATGGCATAATCGCCTTCACTGTCGCCGGCCGTCATCAGCGGATCCCGGTTCATACCCAACTCCGACTTTATCCTGCAGTTGATGGCTTCAACCTTGCCGTGTTTATAGGTTTGAACCCATCCCTTTTTGTATTCGGGGATGATCTTCCCGTCGCTTCCGGTCTCAAGGTCCATCGCGATAACATGGTCGGCCGCCAGATTGTAACCGTATGCTCCCAGGCCCGAAAAAGCTTCCACAACCGGTTTATAGCTTGCCGAGACAATGAACACATCGATGCCATTCCTCTTCAGGGCCGAGAAAAGGTCCTGAATCTCAGGTATCACTCGAAGCCCGGTCCTGTGCGAACAGCTTACGATGCCCGACCTTGTTTTCAGACCCGGGGGCGATTGAAGGGTTTCCATTCCAATGCGGTTGGCCAGCTCACAGGAAACAGCTTCCCCGGCCATATCCTTCATTTCAAAGGGAGTATACCCGGTAAACAGGCAGATAACCCAAACGAGGGCATATTCATCACCTATCCCGGTAGTAACAGAGTACCCGTCGAGTAAAAACAACAGCCTGGCAATGAAATCTTTATACTGTGGCGTCTGGCGCATTTCTTCAAGGTTTTTCTTACCGGCCATCCCTGAATAATTATCATAAATAAAACTGTAATCATCAGCCAGATCCTGGTTGATATCAGCAAGCCTTATGTTTTTATACCCGGTATTCAATGTTTTCACCCCGTTAAAATCGTCTTTGAGCAATCCTCTGAATTGGTCTTTGGTCATCTTATACCTAAGGTTGCACATCTGGAAACGCATCAGCGCCTCTTCCACATCGAAATGGGCACAGGTCTGATCCCAGTCAAATACAGCATAAGGTGCCTTGTTTTTATCATAGTATTTGCCGCCCGTCCCATAATCAACAATCAATTGGTTCAGTGCATTATAGTTCTTTTCAGACCAGTTTAACCTGTCTAATGGATTAGATGTTAATGATCCTTTTTGCTGGCAATTGCAGGAAAGGATGAATAATAAAGCCGTCATTAAGAATGGCAGGAACCTTGGTTTCATTTTCATTGTCGCAATTCTGATTTTCAAAATTATTTGTGATCTTTATTGTTTGTTCAAAAGTAAATAATATTCCGGATTTTTCTTTTCCGAAATTATTCCTAATCTTTGTTGAATGAACATTGAGATCATCAATATAGGCGACGAGCTGCTTATAGGGCAGGTTGTCAACACCAATGCCTCCTGGATGGGCGAACAGCTTAGTCTCGCAGGCTTCAGCGTGAACCAGTTCACCATCATAGGCGATACCCGTGAACATATTCTCGATGCCTTGTGGAAAGCAAGTGAGCGCTGTGAAGTCGTGCTGATTTCGGGAGGAATAGGCCCTACCAGAGACGACATCACCAAGACCACTTTGTGCGATTTTTTCGGTACCAGGCTGGTATTTAATGAGGACGCATATAAGGACGTGGAAGCTATTTTTGCCCGCCGGGGGTACCAGGTCACCGAACTGAACCGGCAGCAGGCGTATTTGCCCGAGGACTGTATAAGCATTCCCAATAAGCTTGGAACAGCCAGGGGAATGTGGTTCGAAAAATCCTGCCCGTCCCGCATCCTGCATCCCGCATCTTGCATCCAGGAGGCAAGATCCAGGATGCAAGATCCAGGATCCGGGATGCACCAGGTAATCTATGTTTCCATGCCCGGCGTCCCTTTCGAGATGAAGGCGATGATGAATGAGTATATCATCCCTGAACTGAAAACGAGATTTCATCCGAAATCAATATACCATAAGACCATTCTTACCCAGGGTATCGGGGAATCCTTCCTGGCTTCAATGATTGAAGAATGGGAAAACAACCTTCCGTCGTTCATTAAACTGGCTTACCTCCCCCAGCCAGGTATGGTACGCCTGCGATTGAGCGGAACCGGCGATGAGGAGAATGCCATCCGCAGTCAGGTAGAAAAAGAAGCCGAAAAATTATCTGTATTAATTCCTGATTATATTTTCGGGGCAGATGATGACCAAATTGAAGCTATCGTGGGGAGACTTCTCAAAGAAAAAAATGCCACACTGGGCACTGCTGAAAGCTGTACCGGCGGGTATATCGCTCACCTTCTGACCAGTGTTCCCGGGAGTTCCGCTTATTACAAAGGGAGCATTATCGCGTACGACAATGCGGTTAAGGAGCAGATGCTCAGCATCATGCCTGAGACCTTGCAGGAATTTGGAGCAGTAAGCTCCGAAGTCGTGATCGAAATGGCTATCGGTGCACAGACTAATCTAAACGTTGATTACGTGATCGCGGTATCCGGAATTGCAGGGCCCGATGGCGGCACCGAAGAGAAACCCGTGGGCACCGTATGGATCGCTATTGCCACCCCCGATGAAGTTTTCTCCGAAAAATATCTGTTTGGCGACAGCCGGGAAAGAAATATCCGCAGAGCCTCTCTTCAGGCGCTGAATCTGCTTAGGAAAAACCTTCTGACAGACTGCGGATGACAGATATCAGATGTCAAATGTCTTTGTCAATCGTAATTCGTAATTCGTAAATCGTAAATCGTAAATCGTAAATCGTAAATTCTATACTAAAACCTTTTGCCGTTTCAAAATGATTTCCTACCTTTGCACTCCCATTCGAAAATCATTATATCAATCAGGCCATGGCAAGAATTTGTGAAATAACGGGAAAAGGCGCAATCAGAGGCAATAAAGTATCGCACTCGAACCACAAAACAAAACGGGTTTTCAGCCCGAATCTTCAGACTAAAAAGTTTTTTATTCCTGAAGAAAACAAGGAAATTATCCTCAGGGTTTCTGCTGAAGGCATCAGGCATATTAACAAAAATGGCATTTCTGCCTCCTTAAAAAAAGCAAGAGAAAAAGGATACTTGACTAAATAAGTATTTTAAAGTCTTATAGAAGGCTGCCACGTATCTCATGCGGCAGCCTTTTTTCTTTTCATTCAATCGCCTCTTCCCTCAAATAAATTTACAGAAACCTCGTTATATTTAACGCCCGAATCTCTTACCTGCGCATGATTTTAAAAACATTTTTCCTGGCGTTTGCCATCGCTTTTATATGCAGCGGGAACAATCTCTACGCGCAAACCAGGAAGTATGAGGAGAAACTGGTACAGTTTTCGGGAATCACTATCACTTCCGACAGCCTCAATCCGGTACCTTATACAAAAGTCCTGGTTAAGAACAGCAGGTTCGGAACGGCCAGCGACAGTTATGGCTTCTTCTCTTTCGTGGCCCACCAGAGAGACACCGTGCTTTTCACAGCCATAGGCTTCAGACCTGCTTCCTTTATCATACCAGATACCATCACTCAAAAAAAATATTCACTCATACAGCTGATGACCAACGACACGCTAACGCTCTCGGCTGCTATTATTTTCCCCTGGCCCACACTCGAGGATTTTAAAAAGGCCTTTATTGAAACCAGGATACCTGATGATGATTATGAAATTGCAAGGAAAAATCTGGATATTTATAACCTTCGGCTGGCGGCTCTCGACTATCCGATGGATGCCCGCATGAATTACAACAACTACATCGAGAATACGACTTCCAAACTTTACTCTTTCGGACAACAACAACCATTCAACATCTTTAACCCCTTTGCATGGGCACAGTTCATCAAAGCCTGGAAAGATGGGAAATTTAAAAAAAAGGAAGAACGGCTTAAGCAACAGTAATGAAGGGTCTGAGGAATCTGTTAACCGGAATTCTGCTCTTTTTCTATGCATCACTTGCTGCACAGGAAGCCAGGGTGCATGGGTTCGTGAACGATGCCGACGGGAATGCCCTGGAGTTCGCCAATATAGCCGTGAAAGGCACAACCAGCGGGACTTCGGCATCCAAAGACGGTTCCTATGAATTAAAGATACCATCGGGTAAAAATATAGTCCTTGTTTTCTCTGTTGTTGGTTTTGGGACTGATTCCTTAAAGGTCAACTTGAAAAACGGGGAGAACAAACTGCTCAGCATTCAGCTGAAACCTGCAGCTACCGAGCTTTCAACCATTGAGGTAAAAGATCAGCAACTAAAGACCAACACCTTCAGCCGTATCGACCCCAAAGCGATCACTTACATACCCACCATCAACGCCAGCGTAGAGGACCTTATTAAAATGATGCCCGGTGTTTCCTCAAGAAACGAGCTCAGTTCGCAATACTCGGTAAGGGGCGGAAACTACGATGAGAACCTGGTTTTCGTGAACGATATTGAAATTTACCGTCCCTACCTGGTCCGTTCGGGACAGCAGGAAGGGCAGAGTTTTTTGAATCCCGACCTGGTCTCGGGCATAAGCTTCTCGGCCGGAGGGTTCGACGCCAAGTATGGCGACAAGATGTCGAGTGTACTTGACATCAAATACAAAAAACCTTCAAAGTTCGCAGGTTCTTTCGACGTAAGCCTGCTCGGGGCCGACGCCCACCTTGAAGGAAAGATAGGCAAAAAACTGTCCTATCTGCTGGGAGTCCGCTATAAATCATACTCTTACTTTCTGAAAGCCCTCGACACGAAAGGGAGCTATAAGCCCAGGTTCTTCGACGTTCAGGGAATGGTATACTATGATATCAGCAAAAAATGGGAACTTTCGGTATTCGGAAGCTTTACCAATAATTCGTACAAGCTGATCCCCCAGACCCAGGAAACCAGCTTCGGCACGCTCAGCGAGGCATACAAAATTAAAATATTTTTCGACGGGACCGAGCTTGACCGTTACCAGAGCTGGCTTGCCTCAGCCACACTGACCTTCAAGCCCATGGAGAACATGAGGCTGAAACTGATCGCCTCGGTATTTCAGACTCATGAAGCCCAGACTTTCGATATTTCGGGTGAATACTGGCTGGGCCGGCTTGAAACCATGAGTAATGATGCCGGACAGGTTACCGAGATTCTCGGTGTGGGCTCCTATCTCAATCATGCCAGGGATTATCTCAATGGCACCATATTTAATCTGGAACACAGGGGGAACTGGGAAAAAGGAAAAAGCCAGATGGTTTGGGGACTGAAATACCAGCATGATTTTTTTACTTACGTTATGAATGAATGGGAACTCCAGGATTCGGCCGGTTACTCGCTCCCCCACCCGCCCGATTCACTGGGATCAACCAATCCGCCCCATAGCGAACTCTTTCTTACCAATGTGATCTGGGCCAACAATAACATCAGTTCAAACACTTTGGATGCCTTTGCACAGAACACCTGGACGTTCAAGAATACCTCAAACGACATCGGGCTCACGGCTGGCCTCAGGGCTATTTATTACGACTATAACGGGCAGTTTCTTCTGAACCCCAGAATCAATATCTCTTTAAAACCTCACTGGAGCAAGGATGTGGTTTTCCGTTTATCGGGAGGGATGTATTCACAACCGCCCACATTCAGGGAGATGACCGATCTCGGGGGCCAAATCGTAAAAGGTCTTAAAGCCCAGAATTCCTATCAGGCGGTGTTGGGCACAGACCTCTATTTCAACTTCTGGAAACGGCCTTTCAAATTCGTCACCGAAGTGTATTATAAATACATTCAGGATCTGATCCCTTATGAGATCGATAATATGCGGATAAGGTATTACGGCACCAACGATGCCCACGGCTATGCTTACGGTATCGATTTCCGGATCAACGGCGAATTTGTTAAAGGGGCCGAATCCTGGGCCAGCCTTTCGTTCATGAAAACGGAAGAGTATTTCCAGGGAAGCTGGATCCCCCGCCCTACCGACCAGAGAATGAACCTTGCTGTTTTTTTTCAGGATTACATCCCCGGATTCCCAACCTGGAAAGTGGCTCTGACACTGGTTTATGGCACCGGACTGCCTTTCGGTCCGCCCGATTCACCACCCGCTTCGCAAACCCTCAGGATGCCTCCCTACCGACGTGTCGACATCGGTCTTTCAAAACAACTGATTGGAGAAAAAACACACTTTGGCCCAAAAAATCCTTTCCGGGTGTTCAATTCCATGTGGATAGGACTGGATGTGTTCAACCTGCTTAACCTGAATAATACGATCTCCTACCAGTGGATCACCGATATACAGGGCAAACAATACGCAGTTCCGAATTATCTTACCCCAAGGTTGTTCAACCTGAAGCTGGTGGCGGGATTTTAAGAAAATGGTGAAATGGTGAAATAGCGAAATGGTGAAAAACCAGAATAAACGAAACCCGAAATTTCACTATCTCTCGATTTCACCATTTCACCATTTCACCATTTATTCCAGCTCCTTTATCGACCTGGCTATGATGCCTACCGCCTCAAGCACTTGTGCCTCATTGATCACCAAAGGCGGTGCGAAACGAATGATGTGATCGTGGGTGGGCTTTGCCAGCAGTCCGTTATCGCGCATCTTCAGGCAAACATCCCATGCCGATTTCCCCTTATGGGGTCTGATCACAATAGCGTTCAAAAGGCCTTTTCCGCGAACGAGTTCAATAAAAGGAGAATTGATCTTCATGATCTCGGAACGAAACAGCTCACCCATTTTCTGAGCGTTTTCTGCCAGTTTCTCATCCCTTACCACTTCCAGGGCTGCAATGGCAACCCGGCCGGCAACAGGATTTCCACCAAAGGTGGAGCCGTGTTCGCCCGGATGAATTACCATCATGATATGGTCATCGGCGAGAACAGCCGAAATGGGATAAACTCCTCCTGACAGTGCCTTACCGAGTATTAACACATCGGGTTTGAAGCCTTCCCAGTCGCAGGCAAGGAGTTTTCCCGTACGCGCGATGCCGGTCTGCACCTCATCCGCAATAAATAATACATTATTTGCCTTGCAGAGGTCATAGGCCTTCTTAAGATAGCCTTCATCGGGGACAAAAACCCCGGCTTCACCCTGTATCGGCTCTACCAGGAAGCCCGCGACCGTGGGGTCCTGAAGGGCCTTCTCAAGGGCCGAAAGGTCGTTGTATGGAATAATTATGAAACCCGGGGTGAATGGGCCAAAATCATCCCTTGCCTGAGGGTCGGTCGACATGGAGATGATCGATATCGTCCGCCCGTGAAAGTTATTTTCACAGCAAATGATCTTTGCCTGATTTTCAGGAACTCCCTTGACCTTGTATGCCCATTTACGGGTAAGTTTCAAAGCTGTTTCATCGCCCTCGGCACCCGTATTCATAGGCAATACACGCTGGTACCCGAAATACCCGGTGATGAATTTTTCGTAAACCCCCAGCACATTGTTGTAAAACGCACGGGAAGTAAGCTCGAGAGTCTGTGCCTGATCGATCAGGGCTTTAATTATCTTCGGATGACAGTGTCCCTGGTTTACGGCAGAGTAGGCTGACAGGAAATCAAAATAGCGCTTTCCTTCAACGTCCCACATGAATACACCTTCGCCTTTTGCAAGGACCACCGGCAGCGGATGATAGTTATGAGCTCCGTACTTATCTTCGAGCTCTATGGCCATTTTTGAACTTGTTATTTCTGTCATATCATAGAATGTTTTACTGTCAGATATCAGATATCTGTTATCTGTTACCGGTTAATGACAAACTTTCCAGAACCCAGCGTATTGCCGGCCGTCCTGAGATGATAAAAATACATTCCTGCAGAGAGTGAACTTACACTGAAACGTCCTGTCATGTCCTGCATCGGGTGACTGTAAACCAGGCGACCTTGTGCATTGTAGACCTCGAAAGTACCATCTTTGACGGCTTTCTCCAGTTTAACCTGAATATAGTCAGTAGCCGGATTCGGGCTCACCGAGACGCTCATATTCTGCGCCGTCAGATCGTCAACTGCATAGGGAAAAAGTCCGGTCAGCGTTATATCATCAAACAAAGCCTGGCTCCCAACCTCACCCGTGGATCCAAAAAGATTTGAAGCATTGAAACCTGCACAGGATAAAAGCAGCATACAAATAGTGTCAGGCATTACGTTATTGTTCCTGTATATTACAGCCGTGTCGAATTTGGTCCAGGCAGAAACAGTTCCATTGAAAACAAGCTTATTATAAGCAATAGTATCCCTTTTCTTAGAGACTGTGTTCCATTTTGAGAGCAAAAGCACAACTGCGGAGGCGTCATTTTTAACAGGATATGACTGGTAATACCCCTGAAAACGCAAGGGTTTGTTCGTCCATTTATAGGGTAATCCGAGAATAGCTGAATTATTTATCCAGTTGAGTTTAAGTGTTCCAACGACCCCGGGAATAAGGATACTCAGAACATCAATCTTACGGGTTATGCAGCGTGCAGAATAGGAACCGGTATGAGCTGTGTCACATTTGTACACGGTAATTCCCGGTGGGGTCGGGATGGTATCCAGAATATTCAATGTATAAAAAAAACCTCCTGTCGGTTGATCAAACGGATGGGCCGGAGGAACGGGAGTGTAACGCGACCAGCTTTCAAAATTGCCATCGGGAAGAATCTGCTGCGCCTGGTTAAGGCTTGCGAAACCAAGCAGCAAGACAAAGAAAAGTAAAACTTGTTTTTTCATATGGATTTGTTTTTAGTTTGAGTTTTTTAAATGTTAACAACTACCTGCAATGAAGTGGTCCTGGGTGCTTCAATGGTTACCGGCCTCAGTGAATACATTGTATTCATGAGGTTGTTCACAATCAGCGAGACCTTGAAAATACCAAACGTATACCCTACCCTGGCATCAGCAATAAAATTGCCGCTATGATGTTCCTGACGGTATTTGATAATACCCGAATGCATCGCTTTAGGAGTATCCAGCTGGTACAAAAAAATATCAATATTTTGCATGTATCCATAGTATCTGCCAGTAATTCCTGCCGAAAGCCGTTTTTTGTACGTAAACTGCAGGTCTACTTTTACCAGGTTCTGAAGACGGTATTTAAGGATATTGTTTGCTGTATCGGTAGATGTATTGGCGTAAGTATAATATCTTGTTTTCTGGGTTGATGTTTCAAAATTTTCATAATACACCTCGTCGGGCTGGGTCGACTGGGGAACAGTGTAAGTATACCCGACAAGCATGGAAAGATCTAGGTTTCTCGATAGTTTGCCGTCGCCTGCCAAAGTAAAATCCCCTCCGTATATCCTGGCCGGGCCGGTATTCAGGAATTTAAAACCGATGCTCTGGGTGAGCGGGCCGTGGCCCCAAATCCCGAAATTGAATTCCACGTAGTTGAAATAATCTTCATAAAAGCCGGCCAGGTCGGCCATGAAATTTATTTTACCGATACGGAACACCTGCTTGAATCCTATTTCGTATGAGTTACACGTTTCGGACTGCAGTTGTGGATTTGGATAAAAACCGAATCCCCCCGAATTCGTTGTAATATATCGCTCGCCAATACTGGGAGCACGGTAGCCTTGCCCGGCAGAGACTCTGAAATAAGAAGACTTTCCTACCCGCAGGTTAGCGCCCGCCCTGAAAATAGGTTTGTATTCGATGAGTTCTGCAATATTATAATACTCGAACCTTCCCCCGGCTTCAATAGTGAGGCGGTTAAAGAATTTTTTCAAGAGCTGCACATATACGCTCAGATTCTCCGAATTATAAGTACCTGACTGGTTCGCAGTGGTAGTACCGTTAGCCGCAAGGATACCGCTGAAGACCTGCCCCTCTGAATGGGAATAGGTACTCATGATACCGGCAACAACGGTCAAATCGCCGAGTTTACTGAAACGGCGGCTGTATTTCAGCTCGTCGAACAATGTGGTATAGCGGTTCGACTGGTTGTTTGTAGCATTTGTATTTCCGAAATAAACCCGGTTTTTAAAGCTGAACTGGTTGCCCTTCTTATCGTAGTATTTTATAAACGGATCAACATAAAAACTGAATACTTTAAAATAAGACAGGGCGCCAGGATACGAACGGTAAATATTTGTGTCGGCATCATACCAGAAATAGGTTTCGGCACTTTCATTGTACATGAAATTCCCGTTTAATCCGTAGGTAAGACCGGTAATCTTTTTATCCCTGACCCTCGTATTGAAATAGACCTTGCCTCGTTTGATAAACTCTCCTTTATTGAAAGCCGTGTCAGCTGCAAGCTCCGGCACACCGCCAATATACATCTGATCGTTAAAATAACTGGCCCCAACGGTCAGGTCAATATTATCGAACTGCTGAAGATGTGATACAGAAACCCCAAACTGAAGCGGATTGAACCCCGACCAGGGTGTTGTGAACTTCTGAGAGGGTTTACTGTAGATGCCCATGAAAGCATTAACTTTTGTCTCCGGAATTGATTTCGGGTATACCGTCCTGATATTAATGGCCCCAGTAATGGCCGAACTGCCATAAACCACTGAAGAAGCGCCTTTTACAAGTTCTATCTGTTCAATGTCCTCTACCGGTAAAAACCCCCAGTCGGGCCTCCCGGCATCTCCCCTCATCATAGGTATTTCATCGACCATAACCATCACCCTGCTTCCCAGGCCCGAGCTGAAACCGCTCCCCCCCCTGATCTGGGGCTCATTATCTATAATTGCAATGCCAGGCATCTTGTCAATGGCCTGATCAACACTCGATGGGTTCGATGCCTGTATCGAGCTGGCTTTAAGTACCTCGATAGTAGAAATAGATTCCTCAACCTTCTGCTCGTACCTGGAACCCGAAACAACAACAGTATTGAGTTCCTGGGTGGTAGGCTTGATTAAAATATCCAGATTGATCTGTTTCCCATCACCGGGAATACTGATCGGGCGTTCAAGTTTTTCATAGCCAATGCAGGAAAACACGACTACATGATCGCCCTTGACTATCTCCAGCTTATAAAACCCGTTGTTGTCGGTAAAAGTTCCACCGGCTTTCCCTTTGATACCAATATTTGCAAAAGCAACCGGGTCATTATTTGTGGCATCAAGCAACCTCCCCTTCATAACCGAATGAGTCTGAGCTAACAGACCCGATAAAGAGGAAACGGAAAAAAATACCAGGAAAAATAAAAAAAGTACGGTTTGTTTCATCCATTTTTTGGTTTGGTGGCCAAAATTACAAAAAATAATTGTGTTATTCCCGGCCTGGATCCATGGCAACCGCTCCATTGCTGATAACCAGCGACTTAAATTGAAGGGAGGGAGAAGAAATAAAACCTCCCAGACCCAGGGAGTTCCATTTGGAATCGATAGCCGATATAGTCTCGTCATCCATCACAATTACATTGGGCCAGTCGCGTGTAAAACCATCCATCGCGAGGCTCTTCATTGTTCCATCAATAAATAATACGGGATTTTTGTTGCCATTTCCATCTTCCGTGTAAAAACAATCGCGCATAGGATCCAGGTTATTTGCGACAAGCCAGCTCAGGACCGAAAGATTATGACCGCCGGGAAGGGAATCCGTAAAAATGATAAAACTCACATTGCTTAGAAGTCCATCGTCAATAAGCTGCTTTGCGATGACCCTGATTTCAAAAGGCTTTGACTTATGAACCGTGAATATCACTGCCGAAATACCCTCTTTAATCAGGTTACTATTGGCGGATGTTATAGCGGGTATAGCATTCATTATTTCCTTCTCATCAACATATGGAGTCCCCCTCACCCAGGTGTCAGTTTCCTCCTCAGCGGTCTTTACTGTTGCATCAAAGCCTATCTTGCTTCCAAAACCATACTTTCTGCTGGAATGATCAAGAATATCGGCAGGGCCCTGAATGAAATGAACACCCCACACAGGATGGGTATGCTCGCTGATAAGACGTGCAAGCTGAACATAATCATTCAGATCAACTCCTGCATCAAACACACCCATCATTTTATTAAACATCATCTGCCCGGCTCCCCATAATGAACTCATGACTTTAACGGCCTGGCCCGGATAGGACTTATGAATGGAGGCAAGTGCAATATTATGAAACACCCCTTCCGGAGGCATATGCATGTTTGAGAGTTCCGGCACAACCGATAGTTTAATCGGCGTAAGAAAAATCCTCTCAGTGGCCTTCCCTATCCACGCATCTTCCTGAGGTGGTATGCCCACTATAGTTGAAGGGTATACTGCATCTTTCCTATGAGTAATACAAGTCACATGGAAACGGGGGAACATACCCTCCAGTGAGTAAAAACCCGTATGGTCGCCGAAAGGCCCTTCGAGAATAAGTTCTTCCGTGGGGTCAACATATCCCTCAATCACGAAATCAGCATCGGCAGGCACTTCAAGATCATTGGTGATACATCGTACCAGTTCCACTTTTTTCTTCCTAAGGAACCCGGCAAACAAGTATTCATCAAGATTCTCGGGCAAAGGCGCCGTGGCCGCATAGGTATATACAGGGTCACCACCAAGGCTTACAGAAACCGGCATCCTCGTACCGGCCTGTTTATAGAGATGAAAATGATGTGCTGAGCCTTTATGCATATGCCAGTGCATCCCTGCAAGGCAGGGCCCGAAAACCTGCATCCGGTACATTCCCAGGTTCCGGGTTTTGTTCTCGGGGTTCCTGGTATGAACGCATGGTAAAGTAATGAACGGACCGCCGTCGTGAGGCCAGCACTTCAGTACAGGAAGCTTGCCAAGGTCAATGGGATTCATTATGACATCCTGGCAGGCTCCCCGGCCCGACAAGGTTTTCGGCATCCAGGATGAGATTTCCTGTAACGCAGGAAGCAGCCTGAGTTTATCAAGGAAATGCTCCTTGGGGCCCATGAAATCTTTTACTATCCCTTCGATCATCCGGCCGGCATCATCCAGATCGCGCAGGCTCAGGGCAAGATTCATCCTTTTGTCACTCGCGAAAGCCAATATAAGAATAGGAAATTCTGTTCCGTTATTTTCGAACAAGACTGCCTTTCCCCCGCTTTTTACAAGCCGGTCAGCGATTTCAGCTACCTCCAGACAAGGCGAAACAAACTCTTTCACCCGGATAAGCTCACCTGCCGATTCAAGGGTTTGAATAAAGTCGCGAAGGGAACGGTAGGGCATAAATTACGAATGTCGAATATTGAACAAGAATGTCGAATTGTGAATAAAAAATTGCTAATACAGAAAAATATTTATTCAATATTCAATATTCGCCATTCGATATTCAAAATTCCTTATTTAAACTCTTTATCCCCGAATTTGGCAGGATTTTTCTGATCGTTATACTTTGAAGGGCACTTCAGCAGCAGTGATTTAGCAATAAAAATATCGCCCTGCATGGAACCCGAAACAACAACCTTTTCAGACTTTTCAAAATCCTGTGGTTTGGCATTATGGTAAATTACCTGCTTTACCAGGCCTTTATCGTCGATGAGATAAAAACTGAAAAGGTTTGCATCCTTCTTTGCATCATACACCATAGGCTTCGCTTTGTCGAGCTTCCCGATAATATGAAGCTCCTTCCCTGGTGATTTAGCTGCATCACTAAAGTTGGAATACGTGCTTGAATCACTGATGGTGGTAATCACCACAGCAATAGCAATCACCAAAACAAGTATTATAATAATATGAACCGTCTTCATTGCTGGTTATGAGTTTCTTTCTGGCTGATCTCCTTTTCAAGTTTCGATAACTTCCGGTCAATGATGAACAAATACCCGAAAATACCGATAAGAATTACAGCCAGAACCGTAACAACCACAAACATTTTTCCGTATAGCTCCATAATAAATAATGTACGATGTACAATGTACGATGTACGTTTTAATGGTTAATTTTTAATTTTCCTCAATTTTATCCTTGATTTTCGACATCCTGATCCTGATCTGAAGTATCCAGGTTCCCAGCAGTATCCATCCGATCACTGCCGGATAAAAGACCGTTCGCATCGAAGAATCCATGTGCATAGGTAATACGGTAGTTTCTTTACCAGCAGCTCCGGGATGCATGCTATTTGTGGCAATTTTTGGTAGAACAAGAACAAATATTATCCACAGCACAAACGCAAAAATATTGTAAACTGCCGAAACTTTAGCCCGTTTGTGCCGGTCTTCAACAGAACTCCGCAGGATGATATAAGCCAGGTAAATTACAAGTCCCACGGCTGCCCCGTTTAGCTTAGGATCCTTCACCCAGGGCGCTCCCCAGGTAAAATTAGCCCAGATCATTCCGGTAAAAATACCAAGAAAGCCGAACATAAGACCCACGTTCACCGCTTCAATAGCTACCCTGTCATTTTTCTCATCAAACCCCTTCAAATACTTTAAACTATATACGAATGAAACCGTAAGCATGGTAAACATCCCAAACCACATCCCCACATGGTAAAAGAGGTTCCGGATCGATTCATGAACCACTGGTAAATCAGGAGTGTAAACAAAAAACCCATAAGTCACCGCGTAAAGCAGGAGTATAAGGCTGAGGAGTTTCCACCAATATTTTTTGATCATTGTTGCTAGCTTACTTTCACCATTTCACCATTTCACCATTTCACCATTTCACCATTTCACCATTTCACCATTTCACCATTTCACCATTTCACCATTTAAATTAGTCCCTCCAAAGGTACGGAAATAGAAGAAACGCGAGCATGATCACAGCCACATTAATTATTAACAAGATAATAATCAGCGGGATACTACCACTCCATGAATACGACTGCAAGGCCGATCCGGAGACCTTCATCAGGGTCATCAGCAGAGGTAACACGATAGGGAAGCTGAGGATCGCCATCAATGAGAAATTATTTGAAGCACGGGAAGCAATAGCGGCGATCATGGTAAGCACCGACGAGAGGCCGAGGCTGCCCAGAATGAGTGCCATAAGAAACAGTCCCAGGTTTTGGATCATATTACCCATAAGCAAAACAAAAAACAGTAGTGCAAGCACAGATAATATAGCCATCAGCAAGAGGTTATAAAGAATTTTAGAGAGGACGATAGCTTCGGGGCTCGCGATAGTATAATAATACAGATGGCGGGCGGGGCTTTCCTGTACAAAACTTTTTGAAATACCGTTCACTGCCACGAAAAGCAGGATGATCCAGAACAGCGAATTCCAGGTTTCAGATGTAATGATCCCAGTAAAAGCAAGATACGTTACGAATACGGTGGAAACAAGATACAGCAGGATACCATTCAGAACATAGCGCTGCTTGAGTTCCAGACGAACCTCCTTCAAAAAAAGATAGCTTAATTCCCTTCCAAGCGACATAGGTTATACATTAAAAAAAGAGGTTGCCCGATGGGCAACCTCTTTTTCGATTAATCAGGGAGAGATTATTCAACAATAATCTTTCCGGTAACTTTCTGGCTGCCCTGTTTCACGGTGTAGAAATATACACCAGCGGTGAGCTGGGAAGCATCCAGGCTGAAGGTATCTGAGCTTTCGATAGTCCTGCTCAGGCTCATAACAGTCTGGCCAACGAGGTTGGTAAGCTGAATAGTAACAGCGCCCTTCTGGGGAACAGTAACTTTTACAGAAGCAATACCCCTTACAGGGTTCGGGTATACTGAAGCAGTCAATGAAGCAGCAGCAACCGGTTCGTTAATTCCAACAGGGAAACTGCAATCACTTCCCCAAACCGGACCAGCGGCATTGATAGTAAAGGCAGACTGGGCATAGCAAAAGTCGGAAACATATTTAAATGTAACAGCCTGAGCCATGTCATTTCCAACCAATGATTCGCAAACCATCGGGATAAGATTTGATCCGTCAGGTTTTGTGAGGGTCATCTGTGCCTGATCGCCAGCCACTGCATTCTGTGTAACGTCTGATAAATAGGTAGCGTTTGTACCTGCATCCTGACCGCTATTGTTTGTCAGTTTATCGGTGATGAGATCCCATCCACGGGCAAAAATATCAGGTGAACTGTTATCTGTAGCAGAGGCTACCCAGGTATCATTCCAGGTGTAAAAAATCTTATCACCTGTTGAATTCCTTGAAATATTTGAACGAAGGTCTTCAGGATAGGTGGCGGAGGGGAAAAGTCCGCGGAAACGCTTGGTAATTCCGATCATACGACCACACCAGGTAGTGCCAAGGTCGGTTGAGAAAATATCAAAAATGGCCATGGTACTGTCAAATTTGGGTGAGTTTGCACCATCGGGAGAGACAACGGAAAATCCACCACCGGGAAAGGCAATACCTACAACCATGTGAGGGTTACCCCATTTATCAACAGTAACATCGCCGTCAAAACAAGTTGTATAGGCGATCTCATCCCTGGGGGGAGGAGTGCCGGCATACACTGTTGCAAGCCTTGCGTCGGAGATATAATTCTTGATAGCAGGAATTCCGTTCGGGCCGTCGAGAGTTACAGGAATCGGATTGCTCCATGTTGCACCATCATCGGTAGAATGGAAGAAAATAGGATAATAGGTGGAATCAAATACCGGGGTAGCTCCGCCGTTGTTACCAATCAGACCGATCCAAAGATGTTCTCCACTGGGGTCTCCCTGGCAATGAGGTGAATTGGGATTGACAGCATAGGGTGAATCCAGTGCAAGAGTACTGAATGCATAATCATAATCATTGGTCGCACTGTTCCATGTACCGGTTGACAAATAGAGACCTTCAGCAACAGTAGTGGTAACCTGATCATATTGAATGTCAAGTGCAATAGCTGTACCTGCAGCAGTAATTGTATAACCGTCAGGAATATAACGTCTGGGAGGAGGGCTGTACCAGCTCAGATGTTTGGTGGTATCACTCTGGGTACCCCATTTTGAACGACCGTAGCTGTAACCACCCCATGAGTAGGTAAGATCAGAGAGGTTGACAGCAAAATAACAGAGGTATGAGTTTGACGGAGTTGTGTTACCTGCAGGATTGTAAATAGCTCCAAGAGGATAACGGGCTGCGTCGGCATAATAAGTACCGCCTGAATTCATGGTGGCAGCATAAACCTGGTAGTTAACAGACCAATCGGCTGCAGTACCGCCATAATTGGCTGCATGGTCCATGGCAAGGTAACCAGAGAAGCTCGGAGGAGTTGCTCCGGGGCCCATACGGTGTGTCTGAGCAACAGCTTTCAGGTTATTGTCGGCCCAAAGGTGATCTCTCTGGCCTCCGCCATAACCCCAGCCAAGACCGTTGGCAGAAGTACCGAGCGTAAGAATGGTAACCACGTTCGCAGCTTTTGTCTGATTTGGAAGTGGTGTAATAACAGATGATCCCTGAGTAGTAGTAACAGGGTCAACTGAAATGGCTTTTTTGTCGAAGGCCTTATACGAGGTAACGTTACCTCTGAACTGAGCCTGTGAAATTACGGCCAGCCCTATGATAAGGGCTACGCCTAAAAGTAGAACTTTCTTCATTGTTCGAATTTTGGGTTTAACATTTCAGGATTGATACTAAATTTCTTTCTGGTTTTGAAATAACAAAAATAAACTAAATCAGGTGAATCTGCAATTTTTTTCAGAAATTTTAATGAAATTCTTATTCCCCTCCCTTGATTACTCTGTCTTTTGTGTCAACAGGTATAATCGTGGAACGCTGAAATTCAACGGCTTCATTAAAGAGTTTGCGGTAAGTAACATGCCTCTTGGCAAATACTGCCCCAACTGATTCATGCAAGGCCCTCATTTTCGGATTGAAATCACCTACCCAGCCCAATTCTACTTCGGTAATATGGGGGTTTTTTTTCATCACCTTATCGAGATAAAAAAAGATCCCGGATTCTACGCCAAATCGTTGATATTTAGGCTTTACACCCATGATAACGATCCTGGTGCGTGTCATGGTCTTACGGTATTTCAGCCATAAAAATTTCAGCTTATTAAACAGGTGGAGTTTACCGTGAAGGTGCTTAATAATCTGGTTCACATCGGGGAAATGCACCAGAAAGGCCACAGGTTCATCTTCATAATAGGCAAACCAGATGAGTTCAGGGTCCATGAAAGGTTTTGCTTTTTCAATCCCTTTGATCATGGTAGCCTTGTCGAGGGGGGTGTAATTTTCGTGAAACTTCCAGGCATCATCGTACACCTCCTTCATATCGTTCATAAACTTTTCCTGAAGGGAGAATTCAAAGTGCCGGAACGTCAACTCTTTTTTTCTCATCGCCCATTCGGCAATTTTCCAGAAGCGATCAGGGAAGTTCTTGGTAAGGTCAAGATGGTTCGAAATTTGCTCGAAATAGAATTTAAACCCATACGATTCGAAGAACTCCTTATAATATGGCGGATTATAATTCATCCCTATTCCGGGGTGCATGAAACCTTCGACCAGCAAACCCCAGAAGACATCGTTCTCGCCGAAGTTGATAGGCCCGTCCATAGCCTCCATGCCTCTTGCTGCAAGCCAGTCCCTGCAGGTATTGAACAGAAGGTTTGCCGCTTCTTTATTGTTGATCACCTCAAAAAAACCCATCCCCCCGGTAGGCTGCTGAAAAGTAAAGGCTTTTCTTTTATTGATGAAAGCTGCCACTCTGCCGATCACCTTTCCGTTATCATCCTTAAGGATCCAGCGAACAGCTTCACCATGCAAAAAAAAACTGTTTGTTTCGGGATTGAACACCCTTTCGATCTCCTGGTCCAGCGGCCGTACATAATAGGGATCGCCCCGGTATATGGTCTCAACCATATCGAGAAAAAGACGGCGGGATTTTTTGTCGGTAACTTCAGTTAGGAGCATAAAAAATAAATGGTGAAATGGTGAAATGGTGAAATGGTGAAATGGTGAAATGGTGAAATGGTGAAATGGTGAAATGGTGAAATGGTGAAATGGCGAAATTAATAATTTATCGGATATCTGACATCTGTTATCTGTTATCAGTTATCTGATATCTGTTATCTTTCCTATCTTTGTCCTGCAAATGTACGTCATGAAAAGACTCGACTGGTTCACATTAAAATCTTATCTGGGGCCCCTCATCATGACGTTCTTCATTGCCCTGTTCATTCTTCTCATGCAGTTTTTATGGAAGTATATCGATGACCTTGTGGGCAAAGGCCTCGAATGGTACATCATCCTGAAACTTCTTTTCTTCGCATCTTCCACTTTTGTCCCGATGGCGCTTCCTCTCGCCATCCTGTTGTCTTCACTTATGACCTTTGGAAACCTCGGAGAACATTACGAACTTGTTACCATGAAAGCCGCCGGCATCAGCTTATTCCGCATCATGCGGCCATTGATCATCGTATCGATGCTGATTTCTGCTCTTGCTTTTTATTTTGCGGATGTGATCCTGCCCAAAGCCAATCTTAAGTTCCTTTCTTTATTGTATGATGTTAGGGAAAAAAAACTTGCATTCAATCTCAGGGAAGGGGTTTTTTATAACGGGATCGATGGGTTTGTGATCAGGGTAGGAAAAAAAGATGCCGATGGGAACACCATCCGCGACGTGATGGTATATGACCACACCAAACACATGGGCAATGTCTCTCTGAGTGTTGCAGAATGGGGCAGGATGGAACTGAGCGCCGATAAACGTTTTCTTGTTTTCAGACTCTATAACGGGTATAATTACGAAGAACGTATTGATTTGCGCAGAAATGAGTTAACCAGGCCTTTCCAGCGTACAAAATTCATTGAACAGTACCAAATGTTCGATCTTTCGGGATTACAGCTAACCCGTACTGATGAGAATCTTTTTAAAAAGAACTACGAGATGCTTAACATCAGTCAGCTTCGTTTCTCAATCGACTCTATCCGTCTGGAAATTCAAAGAGAAAGAAAAGTCTCTGCCGATAACCTGTCCAACAATTTCATGGCTCTTACCGGCCGCGATACTCTGCATACTGCAAATATTCGCCCGGCAGCCGGCAATTCCGCGGCCCGTAAAACCAAAGCTTTTTATGCCAGTAACATCTTGTGCAGTTTTGAACCTAATGACCGGGCTACTATTATAAACACTGCTTATAATGCTGCAAATTCCGTAAGAGAAAACGTGAGTGTTTCCGGTGAAAATTTCGAGAACAAAGAAAAACTCGTGTTCCGGCACCTGATCGTGTTCCATAAAAAATTTACCTTCTCTATCGCCTGCTTCCTTCTGTTTTTCATCGGAGCCCCCCTGGGCGCCATTATCCGGAAAGGCGGTTTGGGCATGCCCGCGGTAATCTCCACCGTTTTCTTCATTCTCTACTGGGTCATTTCCTTTACAGGCGAAAAATATGCTGCTGAAGGCCAGGTCCCGGTATGGCAGGGAATGTGGCTGGCTTCGGCAGTACTCCTGCCAATAGGTGCTTTTCTTACCCGTAAAGCTACCAACGACGCTTCATTGCTCGATGTTGAAAGTTGGATAAAATTTTTCCAGAAGATATTCCACATCCAAACCAGGGAAGGGTTATGAGGATATTATTCCTTTGCAATAAATCGCCCTGGCCACCCAAAGAAGGAGGTCCTATTGCAATGAATATGCTCATTGAAGGGATGATTGAGGCAGGGCATTCTGTAAAAGTTTTGGCAGTCAATTCATTTAAGTACAATATAAAAATTGCCGATATCCCGGCTTCTTACCGCGAAAAAACCAAGATTGAGCTGATTGATGTCGACCTCAGGGTGAAAGTAATTCCGGCTTTTACAAACCTGTTCACAAGCCATTCATACCACGTTCAGCGATTCGTTTCCGCTTCATTCTCTGAACGGCTGAGGGAAGTATTACAGGAATCGGAATACGATATTGTTCAGCTTGAAACCCTGCCGATGGCTTCTTACATTAACGTCATCCGCCGTTATTCAAAAGCAAAAATTGTTCTCAGAGCCCATAACATCGAGCATCTTATCTGGGAAAGAATAGCAAAAAATTCATCCAATCCATTAAAAAAACGGTATATCAATCATCTCGCCAGGACGCTGAAAATGTTTGAGATTACTGTGCCTGATATGGTAGACGGAGTTGCGGCGATTACCGGAAAAGATGCTGAGTTTTTCATGCGCCACAGCGAAAAACCTGTTATTGCAATTCCATTCGGCATTAACCCTGCCGATTACCAGTTAAACGGAAAGATCAACAATAATCCCACAATATTTATAATAGGGGCCATGAACTGGATCCCGAACCAGGAGGGGGTACTCTGGTTTCTTCAGAATGTATGGACCGATCTCCATAAAAGTTATCCTTTACTTAAATTTCATATTGCCGGACGTGAGATGCCGGCCTGGATGAAACGTCTTTCTCTGCCAAATGTAATTGTGGAAGGTGAAGTTAAAGATGCTGCATCGTTTTTTAATGCAAATGATATTATGATCGTTCCCCTTTTCTCGGGTAGCGGAATCCGGATAAAAATCATTGAGGCAATGGCCTACGGCAAGACCGTGGTTTCAACCTCACTTGGTGCCGAAGGGATTGAATATTCACGGGCTGAGAATCTTCTTATTGCCGACCTGGCCTGCGAGTTTTTCGAAATGATATCCGTCTGCATAGAACATCCCGGGATCCTTCGAAAAACCGGACTCAAAGCCAGAAATCTGATCGAATCAGTGTATGACCGTAAAAAAATCATAGAAAAACTGGAAGCTTTTTTTGTGAATCTCATTGCTTAACGGGGATTTTCCTAATTTTGCCCACCACAAACCAAACATGAGAATCTTTGTTCTTCTTCCCCGCCTGCCTTATCCTACCGAGAAAGGTGACAAACTCCGGGCATTTCACCAGATCAAGCAGCTCTCGCGGCAGCATGAAATAATTCTGTGTGCACTCAACGACAGCGTGCTTCATAAAGACGCCATGCACGTACTTAATAAATATGTGAAGGCTGTTCATGTGATCAATCTCGGGAAGTTCAGCATCCTTCTGAATATCATCAAAGCTTTTTTCAGCGGCCGCCCGATGCAGGTCGGTTATTTTTATAATCCATCAGCAAAAAAACAGATACTAAAGCTGATCAGCGAATGCAAACCAGATCATATTTTCTGCCAGCTGATCCGTGTCGCGGAATATGTGATGGATGTTCCGATTCCGAAAACGATTGACTACCAGGATGTTTTCTCAAAAGGTATTGACCGGCGGATAGCTCTTTCCCCGTTTTACCTCAGGCCTTTTCTGAGAATTGAGCATCGCCGGCTTCAGAATTACGAGCGGATGGTATTTGACCGCTTCGATAACAAGATCATCATTTCGCAACCAGACCGGGATCTTATCCCCCACCCTGAGCGTAACAAAATCGTGGTCGTGGCTAACGGAGTGGATACTGATTTTTTCAGTCCCATGGTAAGAGAAAAAAAATACGACCTGGTGTTTACCGGCAATATGGGATACCCTCCGAACATCAACAGCGCCGAATACCTCGTGGGACAGATATTACCCAGGCTTCTCCCACGCAAACAGGATCTGCACCTTTTGCTGGCCGGAGCCAATCCGAACATCCGGGTGATGGTACTGAAATCGAACAATGTAGACATCAGCGGCTGGGTACCCGATATGCGCGAATGCTATGCAAGCGCAAAGATATTTATTGCCCCTATGCAGATTGGCACCGGCCTTCAGAACAAATTGCTCGAAGCTATGGCCATGGAAGTTCCCTGTATCACCTCACCCCTTGCCTTTCAGGCCCTGAACGCAGAATCCGGCAAAGATATCTTAGTGGCTGAAACACCTGATGAATATGTGAAACATATCCTTTTTCTCCTGAATAATCCCGAAAAAGCCAGGGAAATCGGCCTTAACGGCCACCGCTTTGTTCACGAAAATTTCAGCTGGGAAAGAGAAACAGCGAAGATTGAGAAACTGATGGCTGGGTGACTGGGTGGCTGGGTGGCGGATGGCAGATTTTCACCATTTCACCATTTCACCATTTCACCATTTATTTATTCGTAAATCGTAAATCGTAAATTGTATGGCCGACGATCACAAAATAATTTTCTCGATGGTGGGTGTCAGTAAGATATTTCCACCCCATAAACAAGTACTGAAGAACATCTACCTGTCGTTCTTTTACGGTGCCAAGATCGGCATCATAGGCTTGAACGGCTCCGGAAAATCAACACTTCTGAAGATCATCGCGGGTGTCGAGAAATCGTTCCAGGGCCAGGTTGTATTCTCCCCGGGCTATTCGGTGGGGATTCTTGAACAGGAGCCCCTGATCGATGAGACAAAGACCGTGCGCCAGGTAGTGGAAGAAGGTGTTCATGAAGTGGTGAGCCTGCTTAAGGAATACGAAGAAGTTAACCTGAAGTTCGCCGAACCCATGAGCGATGATGAGATGAATAAGCTTGTCGAACGTCAGGGAGAACTCACCGAACTGCTCGATCATCATAATGCATGGGAACTCGACAGCAGGTTACAGCGGGCCATGGACGCCCTTCGCTGTCCCGAAGAAAACATGCCTGTAAATGTCCTCTCGGGAGGTGAACGCCGCAGGGTTGCCTTATGCCGGCTCCTTCTTCAGGAGCCTGATATCCTTCTGCTCGATGAGCCTACCAACCACCTTGATGCCGAATCGATTCAATGGCTTGAGCAACATCTGCAGCAATACAAGGGCACAGTAATTGCTATCACCCACGACCGTTATTTCCTCGATAACGTTGCCGGCTGGATTCTTGAGCTTGACCGTGGCGAAGGCATACCATGGCAGGGAAATTATTCCTCATGGCTCGACCAGAAATCGAAGCGGCTTGCGATGGAAGAAAAACAGGAAAGCCGTCGCAGGAAGACGCTCGAACGAGAACTGGACTGGGTACGTATGTCGCCCAAAGCCCGCCAGGCCAAAGGGAAAGCACGTCTGAGCGCTTATGAAAAAATGCTGAGCGAAGATGTCAGGGAAAAGGAAGAGCGTCTGGAATTATATATTCCCAATGGCCCCCGCCTTGGAAATCTGGTAATAGAAGCCAACGGGGTTTCCAAATCCTTTGGAGATAAACTACTTTACGAAAACCTTACTTTTGCCTTGCCCCCGGCAGGAATCGTTGGGATAATCGGTCCTAACGGTGCCGGAAAAACCACTCTTTTCAGGCTGATCATGGGTAGCGAAAAAACCGAAAAAGGTGATTTCCGCATCGGCGATACCGTGAAACTGGCGTATGTCGATCAGGCCCATACCGCCATCGACCCTGAAAAGACCGTGTACCAGGTCATCTCCAACGACAGTGAGACCATTCAGCTTGGCGGAAGATTCATTAATGCCAGAGCTTATGTTGCCCGGTTTAATTTTACCGGGGCCGACCAGGAGAAAAAATGCGGAATGCTTTCAGGTGGCGAAAGAAACCGGCTTCACCTTGCTCTCACTCTGAAAGAAGAAGCCAACGTGTTATTGCTTGATGAACCGACCAACGACATCGACGTGAACACGCTTCGGGCCCTGGAGGAAGGTCTTGACAACTTTGCAGGCTGTGCTGTGATTATCTCGCACGACCGCTGGTTCCTCGACCGTGTGGCTACTCATATCCTTGCTTTCGAAGGAAATTCCCAGGTGTATTTCTTCGAAGGCTCTTATTCCGATTATGAAGAAAACAAGAAGAAACGACTCGGTGATGAAGGACCGAAGAGGATAAAGTATAAAAAGTTGAAAGCATAATCTGATATCAGATATCAGATATCAGATATCCGAAATGATTCGTATCGACAAGAATCTTCTCGACTCGGTAAGTAACGAGGCGAAGTCCACTCCCCGCCGGCGTAAGAACTACAATTTCCACAAGGAATACTCCGACACCCTGCAGCGGCTCCTGAATGCCATGGAACCAATGAGTTATGTGCGACCCCATAAACATGAGGATCCCGACAAACGGGAAGTCTTCTTTGCCTTGAGGGGGCGCATTCTTGTAGTGGAGTTCGACGAATCGGGAAATATCGCTGATCATATCATCCTGGATCCGCTAAACGGGGTTTTCGGTGCAGAAATCCCCGAGAAAACATTTCATACTATAGTTTCCCTTGAAACAGGTACTGTGGCTTATGAGGTAAAAGATGGTCCCTACAGCCCGATCAGCGATAAAAATTTCGCAGCATGGGCGCCTTTCGAAGGTTCTCCCGATGCTTTGCCATATCTGGAGAAACTCGTGAATGGCTTTACAGATGGGGGATGACGGATATCGGATGACGGATATCGGATATCGAATGGCAGATGACAGATATCCGTTTTTTCCTATCTTTGCACAAACCCCATTGAATGTCTGTACAAAAACCTTCCATACCTAAGGGAACCCGGGATTTTACTCCGTCTGAAATGGTAAGGCGGAACTACATCTTTAATATGATCCGGTCGGTATTTGAGGTTTTCGGCTACCTGCCTATCGAAACCCCCGCGATGGAAAACCTCTCTACCCTGATGGGAAAATACGGGGAAGAAGGAGATAAGCTGCTGTTTAAAATCCTGAATTCCGGTAATTACTTAGAAGGGATGACAGAGATCAGATATCAGATAGCAGATAGCAGATATCAGATATCTGATACCAATGCTCTGACGCGCCACATAGCCGAAAAAGGCCTTCGTTACGACCTTACGGTTCCCTTTGCCCGCTTCGTGGTACAGCATCAGAACGAATTGGTCTTTCCTTTCAAACGTTACCAGATTCAACCTGTATGGAGGGCCGACCGGCCACAAAAGGGACGTTACCGGGAATTTTTTCAGTGTGACGTGGATGTTATCGGAAGTCAGTCATTACTTAATGAAGTTGAACTTTTCCAGATCATTGACGAGGTATTTTCGCGTCTTGGCATCGAGACCACGACCTTGTTCAATAACCGTAAAATACTTGCAGGTATTGCAGAGGCTATTGGCGCTCCTGACCGGCTGACAGATATCACGGTTGCCATTGACAAACTCGATAAGATCGGTCTGGAGAAAGTGTGCCTGGAGCTGAAGGAAAAAGGCCTTGCCGACGATGCAATAGCTGCCTTGCAGCCGGTACTTCTTATGGAGGGAAAGATAGGCGAAAAGATTGATATCCTGGAAGGTGTTTTAAAGAATTCGGAAACAGGCCGAAAAGGCCTTGAGGAGCTGAAACATCTTTGTAGTCTGCTTAAAGAGATGAATCTCCGCAACAAATGGAATTTTGACGTACGACTTGCACGCGGCCTGAATTACTACACCGGCTCTATCATTGAAGTCAAGGCCAATGAGCTGGTCATGGGCAGTATTTGCGGGGGTGGCCGTTACGACGATCTTACAGGGATCTTTGGTTTGCCAGGAGTTTCCGGAGTTGGTGTTTCATTTGGCGCTGACCGGATTTATGATGTGATGAACGAACTGAATAAATTTCCTGCAACCATCCAGCATACTACAAGGGTTTTATTTGCTAACTTCGGCGCTGAGGAAGAGAAGTCAGCGCTGCATCTGCTGAGCCAGATCCGACAGCAGGGGATCGCCTCGGAAATATACCCGGATGTAGTAAAACTTAAGAAACAAATGGAATATGCCAACCGCAAACAAATTCCCCTGGTAGTTTTAATCGGCAAGGATGAGATGGAAAGTGGAATGGTCACGGTAAAGGATATGAGCAGCGGTGAACAAAGCCGGATAAGCCGGGAAGAATTCATCCGCAGTCTGAAATAAATAGCGAAATGGTGAAATGGTGAAAAGAACATTCAGAATTTCGATTTTAGGGGCCCGGTCATGGGTGGTTGGAGCAGAGTAATGACTGCCATCAGACATCAGACATCAGACATCAGCCATCTGCCATCTGATTAGCAATTAATAAATTTCGTTTTTACTCTCACTCTTAAAAGATCAAACTCATGACACTAATTATAAAAGGCTCCGGGCTTACTATTGAAGACATTGTACGTGTTGCCCGGCACGGAGAAAAAGTTCAGCTTGACAGTCAGGCTGTAGAACGTATCAATAAATGCCGCGCCATGCTTGAGCGGAAGATCGAGGCACACGAGATCATGTACGGCGTAAATACTGGTATTGGTGAATTTTCGGAAGTCGTGTTAAACGACGATCAGGTGAAGGATTTTCAGAAATATCTCGTGTATAACCATGCCGCTGGCATTGGCGAGGCAATGCCTATCGATTGGGTGAGGGGTGCCATGCTTGGTCGCATCAATGTTCATGCCCATGGTAACAGCGGGGTGCGGATTGAAATCACACAGACCCTGGTAGATATGCTTAATAAAGGGGTTACACCTTTTGTTTGCCAGAAAGGCTCAGTCGGAGCGTGTGGTGATCTTGCTCCCATGTCGCAGATCGCGCTGCTGATGATGGGTGAGGGCCGTGCATATTTTGAAGGCACAATGTATGATGGCAAAGAAGCTCTTGAACTCGCAGGGATCCCGATTCCGGGTTTGCAGGCCCGCGACGGCCTTGCAACCATCAATGGTTCAAATGTGATGACCGCAATGAGCGCGTTATACCTGTACGATGCAAATAACTGGCTGAAACAGGCTGAGATTGCTGCCTCCATGTCGCTCGAAGCCATGAAGGCCAATATGCGCCCATACTGCCCGAAACTCCATGAGATCCGTGGTTTCAAAGGCGCCATCCGCTCTGCAGCATCGATCATGAAATGTGTGAAGGGAGGCGACCTGGCTGAACTTAAAGTCAAATGCAAGGTCCAGGATGCCTACTCCATGCGCTCTACACCTCAGGTGATCGGAGCCGCGCACGATGCCCTTGCTTATGCACGCTCTCAGGTGGAAATTGAACTTAACGGTGTTGGCGATAACCCTATTTTCTTTCCTGATGAAAACCTGCAGCTCTCCGGAGCCAATTTCCAGGGATCTCCGGTTTCGGTACCCATGGATATGGCGGGTTACGTGATCACCATGGTTTCTGTAATGAGCGAACGACGGATGAACCGTCTGAATCATCCTGCACTTAGTGTTGGGCTGCCTGCATTTCTTACCAAAGGAGCCGGGATGTTCTCTGGAATGATGCTCAGTCAGTATACCGCCGATATGCAGATCGTGGAACAGCGTATCCTTTCCATGCCGGCTTCAATACAATCTATCCCCGCTGCTGCCGACCAGGAAGATTTTGTTTCCATGGGGATGAATACCGCCCTTAAGAATTTCCAGATTCTCGATAATGCTTATGGAATTCTTGGAATTGAATTCATGGCTGCAGCCCAGGCGCTTGATTTCCGTGACTGGAAATTCGGCGAAGGCACAACAAAAGCAAAGGAAGTGATCCGCAAACATGTCGATTTCCTTGAAATCGACAGGCCCCTGTATCCCGACCATAATAAAATGAAGGAACTGGTGAAATCCTGCGAAATACTGAATGAAGTTGAAAAAATTGCCGGAAGCCTGGAATAATCCCGGTGACTATACCCAGGGGTGAAAGGGAACTTTCACCCCTTTCAAACAGACTAAATTTTTATGGAAGACGAAATCATTGCGCCTGAATCCGCTCCGGGGCAAACGCCTTTGGCCAGGCCAAACCTGCTGACGGTTCTTTGCATTCTTACCTTTATCAACGGCCTGCTTACGTTTATTTCCAGCATCTTCGTTGGCGCTTTTTTTGATCAATTTGTAAGTATCGCTACTGAATTTGCTGAAAAATTCAAACTACCCGGACTTGAGATGATCACCGAAGGCAGGCCTTTATTTTTTTATGTAAATGCAGTTTTATATGGTATCTCCGTTGCCGGGGCCTTTTTGATGTGGAGCCTGAAAAAAAACGGATTCCACGTTTATGCTATCGCGCAAATTCTACTGATCCTTTCTCCCATGTATTTTTTCCAGCTTCCAGGCCCTTCTATATTTGACATTATCCTGTCGGGAACGTTTGTACTTTTATATTCTACAAACCTTAAAATCATGAAATGATCTATTCATTTCGCCATTTCACCATTTCACCATTTCACCATTTCACCATTTTTTCATGAAAGCTCCCTCACCCCTGCCCACCCGAAAACGTCCGTTTTTCTTTGAATTACTCTGCGTCTTTGGCCTGGTATATTTCTTAATTTATGCCCTGCTGTTCATTGCAGGTTTTTTTTACTCAGGATGGGTCACCGATGCAATCAACCTGTATACGCCGGTTAGCCAATATTCAAAGACGGGGGTTATGCTTTTCATGGGATTTTCTTCTGTTCTTTTTATCCTTGCCTTTTCTGGCATCATTGTTATGTTAAAGATGCGTAAGTACGGATATTATATATTTGGAGTTTCCTCTCTGATTCTTGCCTCTTTTCAGTTATTCCGCCCTGGGATTTCCTTCATTGGAACTGGCATTATTTTCGGCATGTTGATATTATTCGGGTTGTATTTCAGACGATTCCGTTAGCTGTTGATTTTTTTTTATATTTTTTTTGTTTTTTATTTGTTATTACCCTGACAAAGTAGTAAACTTGCCAACTCAATAGTAGTAATTAAACTCTGCATTTAATAATCCCAAGCAATAAATGTCACTGATTATTCACACAATTACTAACAAAAATCAACGGTTATGAGAAAATTTACGCTGATCCTTGCTTTACTGCTAATGGCAGGCCTGCAGGGAGTATTTGCTCAAACACGCGTCATCTCCGGGACGGTTACCTCTTCAGAGGACAAACAGCCGATACCGGGAGTGACTGTTGTGGTGCCTGGTACCACTATTGGTACCAATACTGGTCTGGATGGCAAGTATGTTCTTGCAGTGCCAACCAAGTATACGAGTATTACGTTTTCCTATGTTGGAATGAAAACAGTGGAGGTGCCTATTGGAACATCAACCACTCTGGATCTTGTGATGCAAGATGACATCATGAACATGGATGAGGTTGTGGTTACAGCCATTGGTATCCCCAGGGAAACGAAAGCTCTTTCCTATTCTGTGCAGGAAGTTGGATCGGATGAAATCATGAAAGCTTCCCGTACCGATGCTGTAAATGCCCTTCAGGGTAAAGTTTCCGACGTTCAGATTATTAACGCGGCCGGTGTGGCTGGTGGAGCCACCTATGTTCAGATACGCGGAGTTCAGTCAATCAACCTGAACAACCAGCCTCTGTATATTGTAGACGGTATCCCCATCTCCGGTAGTGAAAGTGGTGGTATTTACGGTGTAGACGGTGTTGCAACCTCCAACCGTAATATCGACATCAGTCCCGATGATATCGAATCAATGAACATCCTTAAAGGCGGCGCCGCAACGGCTCTCTATGGTTTGCGCGCAGCATCCGGGGCTATTGTGATCACCACAAAAAAAGGAAAATCCAGTCCGGGAAAGAAAATCACCGTGAATTTTAATACTTATGTCCAGTTCGACAAAGTAAGTGCACTCCCAAAACTGCAGAATCAATACACTCAGGGACATTGGACCGGAGATTCAGCAAACTCCGCTGCATGGTTCTCAGGAGACAGACTTACATGGGGACCGAGAGTCAGCGACATGTCATTATCCCAGGATCCTTCAGTATGGAACACCTGGAAAAATTTCGATCCGGCAGGCAGCCTCGTACCAAACAGTAGTTCATTATCCAAGACAGGACCTGCCCAGACATACAACCCGTATGACTTCTTCCAGACCGGCGTGACCACAAACAATTCCATTTCTCTCTCGGGAGGTACCGATGTGTCGACCTTCTATTTCAGTTTCTCCGACAATCAGTCAAAAGGTGTTGTTCCGAACAATAAGTTCCGCAGGAACACTTTTAAAATTACTGGCGATACGAAACTCGGCGAGAAAGTAAAACTAAGCGGATCAGCCAATTATATGATCACCGGCGGTGACCGTATTCAGCAGGGATCCAACACATCGGGCGTGATGCTTGGTCTGCTCAGGACTCCTTCTACTTTCGACAACGCGGCAGGTTATATACTACCCACCGAGCAAAACGGAACAATCCAGAGAAGTTATCGTCATGGCCGTGGTTACGACAACCCATATTTTACTGCTAACAAAAACAAATACTCCGACCAGGTCAACCGCCTTATCGGGAATGTACAGATCGATTATTATGCATTAAAATGGTTATCGGTCACTTACCGACTTGGTGTTGACTGGTGGGGCCGCAGATGGAACGACCAGATGAGCATGTTCTCAAGTGCTGCTTATCCCGATGGCTGGAACAGAGACGGACAGGAGACCAGCAAAGACATGAACTCTGACCTCATGATCAATATAGATAAAGACTTTGCCAAGGATTTCAATCTGAAACTCCTGCTTGGTCAAAACATGACCCAACAGTATTATAAAGGACTCCAGGCCAGTGCAAACGGTATGGTCATTCCCGAATATTACAATCTGAATAACGGTACCACCATTAGTGCCTATACCGTAACTTCAGAGGTCAGAAGAGCCGCATTTTACGGTGACCTGCAGTTGTCATGGAAAAACATGCTGTATCTGAACCTTACCGGCCGTAACGATTGGACAACCACACTGCCACAGGGAAAGAACTCATTCTTCTATCCTTCTGTTGGTTTGGGCTGGATCTTCACAGAACTTCCGGGCCTGAAAGACAATAAAGTACTGCCTTACGGGAAGATCAGGATTTCTTATGCAATCGTGGCAAAGGATGCTCCACCTTACAGCACCATCACCTATTATAATACTCCTGGCGTACTTGATGGCTGGACAACCGGCCTCTCTTTCCCCTGGAACGGCAACAATGCGTTTGCCTTAAGTAATAACCTCGGAAATAACCAGTTAAAACCCGAAAAGACCAAGACCTTTGAAGTAGGAACCGACCTTAAGTTCTACCAGAACAGGGTTGGATTATCATACACCTTCTTCAACAACAAAGGTCAGGATCTTATCCTTTCTGTTCCTATCGCTGCAACAACCGGTTTTTCATCTACTGTAATGAATGCAGCATCCATGACTACTTATGGTCATGAAGTGACCCTCGATGTGGTTCCCATCAAATCAAAGAACTGGACCTGGGACATCATTGTAAACTGGTCACAGATTAAAAATAATGTGGATGCTCTTGCACCGGGTATTAACAATGTGTTCCTTGGCGGTTTTGAAGGATCTGAAATCGATGCTTTCGCCGGCCAGCCTTACCGTACCATTTACGGGTATGACTGGGTAAGGGATTCTCAGGGCAATATGGTGATCGGCGATGACGGTTATCCTATTATGAAAGACAATATGACAGCTCTGGGTAACGTTGACCCGAAATGGACTGCCGGTGTTGGAACCAACCTCAGGTGGAAGGACCTGAGCCTGTATCTGTTGTTCGACATCAAGTACGGCGGACAGATGTGGAACGGTACCCGTGGCGCTCTGGATTATTTCGGAACTTCACAGGGAACAGCCAGCCGCGATGAATGGTACACTTTCGCTGGTGTAAATACATTAGGACAGGTAAACACCAAACAGGTAAAACTTGACTATTACTGGAGAACACAGAATGTAGGCAGCGGATTCACCGGACCAATGGTTGATTATGTTGAAAATTCAGGCTGGGTTCGTTTACGTACTGTTTCATTATCGTACAACTTTACCAAACTGCTGAAGAAGACCTTCATCAAGGGCCTCAGTGTATACTTCACGGGAACCAACCTCTGGGTACTTACAAAATACCAGGGTATCGATCCTGAAACCAACCTTCTGGGTGCTTCCAATGCACAGGGCATAGACTATTTCAACATGCCTGGCACAAAAAGTTATACCGTTGGTCTGAACTTAGCCTTCTAAGCCATTTCAGAATATCAGATTATAAAAATTAAAAACAAAACAGATATGAAAAACATAAACATAAAACTCATAGGGCTGGTTTTCCTGATGGCTTTGGCACTTGGTTCATGTAAAAAATGGATCAACACCGACCTCAATGTAAACCCTGATTCCCCATCTGATGTGCCCATGAGTTCCATTTTGACAGGTGTTGAGGCCAATATGGGTTACAACACCATCGGCGGGAATGATCTCTGCAGGGTAACTTCCATCTGGATGCAGTATTTCCAGGGAATTGCCCGTCAGTCGCAACAGACGACAAACTATTATCTGCTCGAATCAGATATTAATAATCTCTGGGTTACTGATTACACTAATACGATGATGAACCTTCAGACCATCATCGGAAAAGCATCCGGCAACCCCACATACAAAGGGATCGCTGAAGTGCTTCTCGCAAATACTCTCGGTATAGCAACCGATGTATGGGGCGCTATACCTTATTCCGCAGCATTCCAGGGAGTTGCTAACCTTACCCCTGCATTCGATTCCCAGGAATCGATATATGCTACAATCTACAGCCTGCTTGATGACGCTATTGTACAGCTAGGCACGGATGGAGCACCTACTGTGAACGGTGACGTGATGTACGGAGGTGAACCCTTATTATGGCTTCAGGCAGCACATTCTCTTAAAGCCCGTTATCTTCTGCATAAATCAAAGATCGATGGCACTTCCTGGGCTAACGCCCTGGCCGCACTTCAGGGTGGGATCGGCAGCAATGACGCTGACTTGCAGTTCAATTTCTTTGATGCAGCCAACGGACAGAACCCCCTCTACCAGTTCATGAACCAAAGAGGAGATATTACGATGCACAAGGTGTTTATCGACACCCTGCTGAACGTTCGCCATGATCCCAGGCTCCCGATGTTTGCCGGCGTTTCTATGGACACTGCCAGACCTTATTTTGGCAATGGATGGAATGAAGTAAACGGTGAAGCTTCCCTGCCCGGCGCTGCCGTTGCAGCAGCTGATGCACCAGTTCCCTTTATTACCTTTGTTGAGACCTTATTTATCCAGGCCGAATGTTTGTACAAAACAAACGCTTCGGTAGGTCAGGTCAGGGCTGCCCTTATTGCTGCAGTCACTGCTTCAATGGATAAATGGGGTGCCGATTATTCTGTCTGGATGCCTATCTATACTACGTATATCAGCTTTGCAGCAGGAGAACCTCTTTATAAAGAGATCATGACCCAGAAATGGATCGCCCTCTACAACCAGGCTGAATCGTTTGTAGACTGGAGAAGGACCGACAACGTTATCGGCCTTCAGGCCAATCCTTTGGCATCGGCTCAGCGGAATGAGATTCCAAGGCATTATCCCGAAGCTCAGAGCGAAGTGAACTATAACCCGAACACACCCAGTAATATCGATCTTTGGTCGAGAGTATGGTGGGATTCTCCGTTACCAGATAAAAAATAATCTGTGACATTCATAAAAAAAGGCGGCCATGGCCGCCTTTTTTTATTTCAGAAATGCTTTACCCAGCACCGACGCCGTATAATCAGCCTTCCCTCAAAATTCTTCCATATCGATAAGGCTTTCAAATTATCTTCCAGCTGGGGGTTTGAATAGGCCTTCTTAATCCCGTATTTGAGATAGGCTCTGTGAAGATCCCTCCAAACAAGAGCCGCAGCCCCTTTTCCCTGATAATCGGGATGTACACCAACAAGGTACATGTCGATCTTATCATTATAATACACTGATTTCAGAATATGCATCCAGCCAAAAGGGAAGATCCTCCCGTTCGACTTTTGCAGAGCACCGGTCACAGATGGCATCGACACCCCAAAACCGACCACATCATCTTTCGTATCCAGAACAAAAGCAACAAACTCAGGCCTGATAAAGCCGAAATACTGCTTTACATAATCTTCCATCTGTTTCTCATTGATAGCAGCGAAACCATAAAGCTCGGCAAAGGCATGGTTCAGCATGGCAAACATCTTTCTGGCATAAGGCATAAGGTCTTTTCTACGTTTAGCCTTCAGCACCCTCAGATGAAATTTCTCTTCGACTATCTTCGCCGTTCGCTCTACCTTATCAGGAACTTCAGGCGAGATATCAAACTCATACTGAACCCAGTCGGCGGCTTTCATGAACCCCATCCGCATCATATGATCAACATAATACGGATAATTGTATATCGATGAAAGCGTGCAATGCTGGTCGAACCCTTCTATCATCATACCCTCATTGTCCATATCGGTAAACCCCAGTGGCCCCTGTATCCCTTTCATGCCCTGGGCCCTGCCCCATTCCCAGACTGTATCTATAAGCTTCTGAGAAACCTCGTCATCATCAATAAAATCAATCCAGCCGAATCGCACAAGATCTTCAGCCCAGCGTTTGTTTGCATGGGGATTAATAATTCCAGCCACCCTCCCTGCCAGCTTCCCGTCTTTGTAAGCCAGCCAGTATTCGGCTTTGCAATAGTCGAAAGCATGGTTTTTTTTGGAAGAGAGAGTGTTTTTCTCATCCATAATGATAGGTGGGCACCAGTATTGATTGCCTTTGTACAAATGATGGGGGAAAGTGATGAATTTTTTATACTCGGCGGATGTGGTGACTTTTCTGATCTCTGTCATCAGCGAAATGATTAATTACAACCAGGATTCTTTCCGGTACCATTCCAAAACCTCTTTCACGCCTCTGTCGAGGTCATACCCGGCCCTGAAATTAAAATCTTTCTGAAGCACATCAACCTGGCAGGTCCAGTTCGTGCTTTTCATGATATTGAATTTATCGGTATTCAGGGTAGGCATCTTACCTCCCAGGCTCATCAGTTTTTCAAGCGCAAAAGCGATCCCTCCCACAAGCCCGAGTGGTAGTGTGATCTTTAAAGTTTTCTTATTAAGATGTTTTTTTGTTATCGCAGCAAATTCTCTGGAATCATATTCTTTTCCGTCGGTCACAAAATAGGCTCTCTCTGAAATGTTTGAAACAGTTGCATCAAGGATAAGCCTCACCAGGTCACGAACGTATATAAAAGTCAGAATCTGTGGCTTAAACCCTATATAGGGCTCCATTCCCCTGCTGATGGTCTGAAAATAGACAAAATAATCTTTTTCCCTGGGGCCGTATACTCCCGAAGGGCGGATTATCAGCCATGGAAAACCACTGAGTGTCCTGATATATTTTTCTGCCTCAAGTTTGCTTTTTCCGTATTCATCGACTGGTTTAGGTGTATCATCGAGCATCACAGGCTTCATACTAAGCTGATTTCCTGGTCCATAAGCGGCCAGACTGCTTATATAAACAAATTTAAGGGGTATGCTGTCCGTCTCAGTCAACGCTTCAATAAAATTCCGGGTAAATTCACAATTTACCCTGTAAAAATCTTCCTTCTTCTGAGCTTTTGTAAGCCCAGCATTATGGATGATATAATCGAAACGAATGCCTTGTTGTTTTTGTTCTACAAGAAACTCTTTGATACGGGACTTATCGGTAAAATCCATTACCGAGAACCGGATACGGGGATCCTGCAAATATTGACGGGAGCTTGATTTCCTGATGCCGGCATACACAGCCAGATTCCTCGTTAAAGCTTCCTCTGCAAGGAAGCTTCCTATAAACCCGCTGGAACCGGTGATGAGAATACTTCTCATCAATTCCCTTCGAAATGTTTCACCCAGCAGCGGCGTTTGAGATGCTGCCTGGCCGTTTCGTAATTCTTCCACATCAGAACCGCCGATTTATTGTCTTCAAGCTGGGGATTGGTAACCACTAACCTTACATTGTTCTTAAGAAATCCCTTATGTAACTCAAGATGATAGATTGAAACGACTCCCTTGTTCTGGTATTCGGGTTTGACACCGTTAAGATACATGTCGATGATGTCATGTGATTTAAGTGCTCTCAGGATATGAAACCAGCCAAAAGGAAACAACCTGCCGTTGCATTTCTGCAGAGCGCGGGTGAGAGAAGGAAGGCAAACTCCAAACCCGACGACCTCATCCTGCTCATTCAGAACCATACAGACATAATCAGGGTTGATGAACGGAAAATACTGTTTTGTGTAAAGAGCCGTCTGCTTTTGGGTAAGTTTTGTATAACCGTAAAGATTATCGAATGCTTCATTCAGGGTGTCCCACATTTTCGGAGCATATGCAAGAAAATCTTTCGCCTTTTTTGCTTTCAGAATTTTTAGCTTATACTTTCTGGCAATCATATCGGCCGCTCTCTGGATTTTCTCGGGAATAGGCGGCATCTCAAATTCATACTGAACCCAATCGGCAGCTCTCTCAAAACCCAGCCTCTGCATATGTTCCATGTAATAGGGATAGTTATAGATGGAGGCAAGGGTTGAAAGTTCTTCAAATCCCTCAATCAACATGCCTTCATTATCCATATCTGAGAAACCCAGAGGGCCGTGAATTCCATTCATCCCATGTGCCTTACCCCATGCCAAAACTGCTTCGAGTAGCTTTTGGGAAACCTCATAATTGTCGGTAAAATCTATCCACCCGAACCTTACAAGTTTCTCGTTCCAGCGAGTGTTTGAAGTATGGTTTATGATGGCCGCAATCCTCCCGACAACTGTCTTCCCCTCATACGCGAGAAAATACTGTGCTTCACAGAAGTCGAAGGCCGGGTTTTTTTTTGGATCCAGTGAATTCCACTCATCCATCCGCATAGGCGGACACCAGTATTTATTGCCCTTGTAAAGGGTATAAGGATAATTGATAAAGCGCCTCAGATCCCCCTTGGACTCTACCGGTTTAATGATGATGCTCATGATTCCCGTTTTATGCATCATCTTATGATGCGAAGCTTTTTTCCTACCCTTTCAAATTTTTCGAGGGCCGTGTCGATCTGTTCTTTGGTATGCGTTGCCATAAGTGAAAAGCGAATCAGGGTATCGTCTTTGCTCACGGCAGGTGAAACCACGGGATTCACGAAAATACCTTCGTCGAGCAGCATCTTGGTAAGGGTAAGAGTTTTAATATTATCCCTGATATACAAAGGAATGATAGGCGTTTGAGAAAGGCCTGTGTCGAATCCAAGCCGTTTGAAATTCTCTAATGCATAACGGGTCAGTTCCCAAAGATTTTTCATTCGTTCAGGTTCGCTTTTCAGGATTTCGAGCGCAGCGATGACAGTTGCCGCAGAAGCCGGTGTGATACTGGCGCTGAAGATAAGCGAACGTGAGTGGTGTTTTATATAATTAATCGTTTCAAAATCGCTTGCAATAAAACCTCCCAGGGCAGCCAGGGATTTGGAAAAAGTTCCCATGATCAGGTCGACTTGTTTAGTAAGCCCAAAATGAGATGCCGTACCCGAGCCGTATTCGCCAATAACCCCGATCGCATGGGCATCATCAACCATCACTGAACCATCGTATTTATCGGCCAGCTTCACAATCTCCGGCAGGTTTACAATATCGCCATCCATGCTGAATATGCCGTCGACGACGATAAGTTTCACCCTGTTCGGTTCACATCGCTTCAGAATCCTCTCCAGCGACTGCATGTCGTTATGCCTGTACTTCAGCACCTTGGCAAAAGAAAGCCTGGTTGCTTCAATTATGGAGGCATGATCTAACTCATCGATGAGAAGATAATCGTTACGGCCGGTAACCGTAGGAATAACCCCGATATTTACCTGAAAGCCAGTGCTGAAAACCAGCGCGGCATCTTTCTTTACAAATTCCGCGAGTTTCTTTTCAAGCTCGACATGGATATCCAGTGTGCCGTTCAAAAACCTGGAGCCAGCGCATCCGGTACCGTATTTCTCGGTTGCTTTGATGGCGGCTTCCTTAATTGCCGGATGAGTTGTAAGGCCAAGGTAGCTGTTCGAACCAAACATCAGCACCTTTCTCCCACCAATGGTCACCACGGTATCCTGATCCGATTCAATCATTCTGAAGAACGGGTAAATTCCCATCCTTTCGACTTTCTGTGGATCAGTATAATGCGCAAATTTCCTTTGAAGGACCCTCATATCAATAATTTTGAAAGATAAAACATGTAAAGATAGACAATTTTCAAATATTCTTATCAGCAAAATCCCTGCCCAGTTTCAAGGCTTCGAGATTTCTTTCTATCACCGATTTTTCTTTGGACCTGAAAATAAAGCGTATGGCATCTTCAAATTTCTCAAAAGGCAGTCCGAGGAAAGGTGAGGCAGCGCCAAGTATAACAATATTTGCCGACTTTGCTGACCCTGCTTCTTTCGCGAGCTTATCGGCGTCGAGGGCGACATGACGGGGAAGTTTATTGATTTCGGCCATCACTTTTTCGATATCAGGATAATGCTGCATATTATTAAAAGGCGTGAGATTTGTCACAAGCCAACCTGTATCTGGCGAAAGGTACTCAAGATACCGCAGCGACTCAAGTGGCTCCACTGATATAATAAGGTCGGCCTGACCAAAAGGAATAAGGTCAGATGCGATTTCATGATGGGAGATCCTGAGATTCGACATCACATCTCCTCCTCTCACGCTCATGCCATGAACCTCTGACTGCTTAAGAAACATCTTTTCCTGAAGAGCGGCATACCCGATCACAGATGCGATGGAAATAATTCCCTGACCTCCAACTCCTGCTAAGATAATATCCTTTTTCATGCTATACAGATTATTGCTTTGTTTTGAATTTTATTCTCATCCGTTTGTCAACGGAAACAATACATTCCCTTCTTGGGATAATTACGGAAACTCCATTATAATTGAGCTCTTCACGCATGATAATTACATTTTCTGCATGATATTTTTTAAGGGGTCTGATCACGCGGATATGCGCTTCTTCAACGCCAACCCCTTTACAGATACCTTCAATACGTCCGGTGCCGGCAGAATCTTGACCCCCGGTCATAGCGGTGGTTGCATTGTCGAGGATGATCACCGTGACCGGCGATTTGTCATTCACGGCATCGAGCAGCCCGGTAATTCCGCTATGCGTGAATGTGGAGTCACCTATGACCGCCACGGATGGCACAAAACCTGCATCGGCGGCTCCTTTTGCCATGGTAATTGAAGCGCCCATGTCGACACAGCTGTTTATGGCTTCGTATGGTTTTAAAGCGCCCAGGGTATAGCAACCGATATCTGAAAACACCCTTCCTTTTGGCAGAGCTTCTAATACTTCATTCAAAGCCAGATAGGAATCAATATGCGGGCAGCCTGAACAAAGCTGAGGGGGGCGGCCCACCATCAGATCGGGTATCGAAAGGCCTTTGGTGTTTGGCAAACCTAGAGCCACTGCTAAGATATTTGGATTTAACTCACCCGTTCGGGGGATGGTTCCGTCGAACCTGCCCCTGATCTTCTTTTTACCCGGAATATATCCGCGGATAAGTTCTTCGATCACCGGATAACCTTCTTCCAGAATCAGCACCTCATCACACTCTTCAACCAGCTTTTCAACCATCTGCCGGGGCATGGGATACTGTCCGATTTTCAGAAAAGGATAAGGGACCACACGGTCAGGAAAATTTTCCATCAGGTAGTTCAACGCGATTCCGGCAACCAGAATACCCATCGATTTATCCGGGCCCTCGTGATACATGTTAAATTGTGAAGTCTCCGATTCTTCAATAAAACGCTGATGTGATTCGAGGAGTTTAATATAACGTTTCCTGGCAATGGCAGGCAGGAGAACAAACTGCCTGAGGTCGGTTGGCAAATGCAGGGTATTTTGTTCACGGCATTCGCCACGGACAACACCTGAACGGGAATGAGCCATACGGGTTGTAATCCTGAGCAACACGGGGATCTGGTATTTCTCTGAGAAGTCAAAGCCATAACGCACCATATCATAGGCTTCCTGCTGGTTTGAGGGTTCCAGAATAGGAACCATGGCAAATTTGCCATAAAACCTCGAGTCCTGCTCGTTCTGTGATGAATGCATCGAAGGATCATCGGCAGAAACTACAATAAGCCCGCCGTTTGCACCGGTGATGGCCGAGTTAATAAAAGGGTCTGCAGCAACGTTCAACCCGACGTGTTTCATACATACCATGGCGCGTTTACCGGCATATGACATGCCGAGTGCCGCTTCCATGGCTGTTTTCTCGTTGGTGGACCAGCTGCAATGTATGTTTTTCTCTTTGGCCGTTTCTGAATTCTGCACGTATTCTGTTATCTCGGTTGAGGGTGTGCCAGGATACGCGTAGATCCCCGACAATCCTGCATCCAGGGCGCCCAGCGCGATAGCCTCATCGCCAAGTAATAAAAGCTTGTTTGCCATGATTATAGTATGAATGTATCTGAGCAAAAATAAGAATATTTTCATTCATTGGCGCCTTTTTTAAATCGCACATTATTACTACTTTTGGCACAATTATTTTTTCTCAGTATAGTCCATGGTCTATGACGTCCCGAAATTTACTCTTTCTCTCTCTGTTAAGCTTGATTTTACTGTTCTCCTCATTCTCGGGGGCATCGGCCCAGACCGGTATCATCCGTGGCTTCGTTTATGAGAAAGATAACGGTGAACCCGTTTTGTATACCAATGTCTACCTGTATAAAACAACATTAGGCGCCACAACCGACCAGAACGGCTTTTTTACAATCTCGAAAATTCCTTCCGGGTCATATACGCTGATGGTCACATATATCGGTTTCGACACTCTGAAGATCCCGATTACTGTAAATAAAAATGACCTTTTTACAAAAAAACTCTATTTAAGCAAATCAACCGTTGAACTGATGGAGGTGAGTGTTTCCGCTTCGAAGCAGGAAAAAACCACAGAGACCCAGACCTCCATTATAAAAATCACTCCCAGGGAGATCATGCAAATCCCGGCTATTGGCGGGCAACCTGACCTGGCCCAATATCTTCAGGTGTTACCAGGGGTAATCTTTTCGGGTGACCAGGGCGGGCAGCTTTATATCCGGGGCGGTCCTCCTGTTCAGAACAAAGTATTGCTTGACGGGATGATCATTTATAACCCATTTCATTCCATCGGCCTGTTTTCGGTATTCGACGTTGACATCCTTAAAAACGTGGATGTCTATACCGGCGGCTTCAATGCTGAATACGGCGGCAGAATATCATCTGTGATGGATATCACTACCCGCGATGGTAACAAGAACCGTTTCGGCGGTAAAGTCGATGTAAGCACATTCGGCGCCAAAGCGCTCTTTGAAGGGCCAATCGCGAAGGCAAAAACCGAAGATAACGCCTCAGCATCCCTCATTCTGTCGGTCAAAGGATCATACCTCGAACAAAGCAGCAAGCTGCTTTACACTTATGTTAATGAAAATGGATTGCCTTACGATTATCTTGACATTTACGGGAAGATCTCTATCAATGCACCCAACGGAAGCAAGGTAAACCTGTATGGCTTTGATTTCACTGATCATGTGAAGTACCAGGTGTTGCAGAATTATAACTGGAAGTCTTACGGCGGCGGACTAAACTTTGTGGCTATACCCAGTAAGACCTCGGTTCTGCTTGAAGGCCACATGGCTTATTCTTATTATAAAGTTGATATGGCAGAAGTAAACAAATCACCTCGTTCCAGCTCCATCGGAGGGTTCAACGTGGGCCTTGATTTCACTTATTTCTTTGGAAAAAACGCCCTGAGGTATGGGCTTGAGGGTTCTGGATATCATACCGTTCTCAGTTTTTTTAACAGCATCAACAGGACCATCAACTATGACCAGAATACTACTGAAGCATCGGCTTATGCAAAATATAAAATGATTGTCGGAAAATTCATTATCGAACCAGGCCTCAGACTGGAGTATTACGCGACTCTTGCCAACCTCCGCCTTGAGCCCAGACTGGCTGTAAAATATAACGTACTACCCACATTCAGGCTTAAAATGGCTGCCGGCATGTATTCTCAGGATCTCATCAGCACAACATACAGCCAGGATGTAGTAAGCCTTTTCACGGGCTACCTTGCAGCCCCTCAAAACCTGCAGAAAGAGTTCAACGGGAAATCTGTTAACACCCGTCTTCAGCTTTGTAACCAGGTCATCTTCGGATTTGAATGGGACCTCCTGAAAAACCTTTTTCTGAATGTTGAAGGATATTACAAATATTATCCGCAGCTTACAACCATGAACAGGAATAAGCTCTATGACGACACACCGGAAAATGCCAGTAAGCCTGATTATTTCAAAAAAGATTTTGTATTGGAGACAGGAGATGCCGAGGGAGTGGATGTATCTCTTAAATACCAGCTTTCAAAGCTTAGCCTTTGGCTTACCTACTCACTCTGTTACGTTCATCTTTTTGATGGAGTCATGCATTATGTTCCGATATGGGACCGGCGGAACAACCTGAACCTGGTCGCCACCTACCTCTTCGGGAGAAAAGGTTCATGGGAACTCGACGCGAGATACAACTTCGGATCAGGCTTCCCATTTACACAGACTCAGGGGTTTTATGAAAAGCTGACATTTGGCGATATGGGAGGAAATTACGTAACCAATAACGGGCAGATGGGTGTCCTCTATGGCGATTATAATAAAGGCAGGCTCACAAGCTATAGCAGACTTGATGTTAGTCTGAAAAAAACGTTTACCCTGGGGAAATATTCTAAACTTGAGGCGACAGTGAGCTTGACCAATGCCCTGAATCAACAAAATATCTTTTATTTTGACCGTATCTCCTATACACAGGTTAACCAGCTCCCGATATTGCCAAGCGCTGGTGTCAGTGTATCCTTTTAATTCTGGTACGGAATTCTGCACGCCAGGCAGAGATCATTTTTTTTTCACCGATGGCAACGCCTTCAGTTTATCGATCCTTTTCAGAACGGTATCATAAATTTTGGTATAATTCTCCGGATCCTTCTGATAATATGCCATATTTCTGATGAACTGCCCTTGCCTGACATTGTATTTGATGAATAGTTTCCGATAAGCCTCCTGGCTCCATTTCCTGTCCTGCTGGCCCTTGTTTTTCTGCAGCGTCAGCCCACCCTCAAGCAAATGAACATCAACCAGCAACGAAATCATTTTTTTTTCAGGGATGACCGAGTCAGACGGTAAACTGCTCGTTGTTCCAGACTGTTCCGGAGAACTGCACGAGAGCATGGCAAACAATACAACAGGAACAATAAAAGCAGCAGAGCGCTTCATTATTTCTTTCTTTCCAGATATTCCTTGTTGATTGCGTCTACAATAGTACGGGTCATGTCAAGGCTGTCGTTCGCAACAAGGATCTCTCCATCGGTCTTGAAGCCCATTATATAATCAAACCGGTAATACCTGTTGAAGCGTTTCAGGAAATTCGTCAGCGTATCGCCCAGCCTCTGGTTCATTGCAAGCTGCTGCTGAGCCATCATCTGAGTATACCTGTCTTTTTTCTCAAGCAGATCCTGCTGCCTTTTCATAAGGATCTCGTAGATCTGTTTGGCTTTATCTTCGGAAATTGCATTGGCCTGAACTTTTTGCTGAAAATCAGCACCGTCTTTCTGCAAACCGGATTCGTCTTTTTTCAGTTCTCCCTGTAACCTGTTCACCGTGGCTTCAAGGTCCTTTCTCATGCTCCTGACAAGCTCATAGTTCATATTCAGGCTATCGAGGTTCAGGTAAACAACTGAAAGGGTTTTCCCTTTTGAGTTTTGCAAAGCCATCGGCAACTGTATCTGTGATTCTTTTTTTGAAAGTACAAGAATGTACAAAATCACCAGGCCCACGAGCAAAACCAGCCCGAGCACCGTGTTGATGGTGAAAACAAAAAAGGGATGCTTCACGGCGGCTGTTTTATTCTCCGGAACTTCCGGAAGTCCTGACGCTGAATTTTCCTGAATCTCTTCAGGTTTGGTTACAATCTCTTCCTGCATGTTGTATGATTTTTAGTTTCCCAGTTCTGACATGAATTTGATACGCATAAGCCGGATCTCTTCTTCCGTGAACTCATCTTCACCGAGTTCAAGCAGAGCTTCATTAATGGAATCCGATTCCGCTTTGCGAAAATACTCGAAAATTTCTTCCTGGTGGTATGGGTCTACCACTTCATCTATATAATAATCGATGTCGATCTTTGTGCCGGAGCCCACGATACTTTCAATTTCGGTAAGCAGTTCACCAAAACTCAGGTTTTTCGCGAGAGCTATATCTTCGAGAGCAATTTTACGGTCTATACTGCGGATGATATACACCTTGATTCCGGACTTGTTAACTACCGACTTTACAACCATATCCATCGGCCGGACGATCTCATTCTCTTCTACATATTCCTTGATCAGTTCAAGGAAAGGTTTACCGTACTTTTGCGCCTTTCCGCTGCCGACGCCGGTGATCTGTTTGAGCTCGTCGGAAGTTATGGGATACTGTATGGCCATGTCCTCGAGGGAAGGATCCTGAAAGATCACAAAAGGAGGAAGTTTCTCCTTTCGGGCTATTTCCTTCCTGAGGTCTTTCAGTAATGCAAACAGGGTTTTATCGGTCGTACTGCTCTTTGACCCCATGGCTTCCATCATGTCCTCATCCTCGAGATTGTCATAATCCCGGTCGTCCATGAGCATCATGGAATAAGGACTCTTCAGAAATTCCAGACCCTCCGGACTGATTTTCAACAAGCCATAGTTTTCTATGTCTTTTGTAAGCAATCTTTCAATCAGAGCCTGCCGTATCACGGCATTCCAGAACTTCTCTTCCTTTGCAGCGCCCTTACCGAATTCAGCCAGTTTATTATGTTTGTACGATTTTATCGTCGACGAATTCTTGCCTACAATAATATTGATTACATGCTTGTTCTTGAATTGCTGTTTTACAGCCATAACTGTTTCAAGTACCAGCTGCACATATTGCTTTCCTTCAAATTTCTTCCTCGGATGCATGCAGTTGTCACAGTTCTGGCAGTTCTCCTCTTTGAAGATCTCGCCGAAATAATGCAGTAACTGTTTACGGCGGCATACCGATGATTCGCTGTAGGCAACTGTTTCGAGCAGCAACTGCTTGGCTATCTCCTGCTCAGCCACGGATTTGCCCTTCAGAAACTTTTCGAGTTTCTGTATGTCATCATAGGAATAAAAAGCAATACAGTTACCTTCCCCGTCATCGCGGCCCGAACGACCGGTTTCCTGATAATATCCCTCGAGGCTTTTTGGCATATCATTGTGAATGACATACCTCACATCGGGTTTATCGATACCCATGCCAAAAGCAATCGTTGCAACAATCACATCGGCCTTTTCCATCAGAAATTTATCCTGGTTCTCGCGTCGGGTAGAAGCATCAAGGCCTGCATGATAAGGCAGGGCTTTAATCCCGTTTACTACTAACGTTTCGGCCAGTTCATCAACCTTTTTGCGGCTTAAACAGTATACAATACCCGATTTACCCATATGGCCCTTGATATATTTAATTATATCATGGGATGAATTTTTCGTCTTGGCTCTGACTTCATAGTAAAGATTCGGCCTGTTGAAGGATGCTTTGAAAACTGCCGCATCCATCATGTTTAGATTTTTCTGTATGTCTTGCTGTACCTTTGGAGTTGCCGTTGCAGTAAGTGCGATCACCGGGACATCCTGCCCGATAGCACTGATAATGGGTCTCAATCGTCTGTATTCAGGTCTGAAGTCATGGCCCCATTCAGAAATACAATGCGCCTCATCGATAGCATAGAACGATATTTTCGTGTTTTTCAGAAAATCAATATTCTCTTCTTTGGTAATGGTTTCGGGAGCAACGTATAATAGCTTGGTCTTCCCAGAAGTAACATCATTTTTAACCTGTGCTATCTCCTGTTTGGTAAGTGATGAGTTCATAAAATGGGCTACCTCTTCCTCGGTGCCGAAGCTCCTCATGGAATCCACCTGGTTTTTCATCAGGGCGATCAGAGGAGAGACAATGATCGCAGTACCTTCCAGCACCAATGCAGGCATTTGGTAGCACAATGATTTGCCGCCTCCGGTGGGCATAATAACAAAGGTATCCTTTTTAGCAAGGACATTTCGTATTACAGCTTCCTGGCTGCCTTTGAAACCATTAAAACCAAAAACCTTTTTTAATACGTCGTGCAGCTTGTATTCGTCTTTGCTTACTGCCATTTCACATTGATTAATTTCGTACTTTTGTTTGACGAACCTTGAATACAACCTTTAAAGACTCGTATATACAAATATAGCCATAAACATATCCTGATAACCAAAAAAAATAAAAAAAATTGTGCGTTGAAAACATCTGATGCATTGAAAAGGGTTGCTATCCGAACGATTGAGGTCGAAGCAGCTGCAATTAAGAATCTGTCTAAATCGATAAACGCCGATTTTTTACAATGTGTCGAGCATATTATTCAGTCGAAAGGCAGGGTTGTTGTAACCGGCATCGGCAAAAGTGCGATCATCGGGCAAAAAATAGTAGCCTCTCTCAACTCCACGGGAACTCCCTCTGTTTTTATGCACGCTGCCGACGCTATTCATGGTGATCTTGGCATCATTCAGAAAGACGATATCATCATCTGTCTTTCAAAAAGCGGAGAAACTGCCGAAATCAAAGTTCTGATCCCATTACTTAAACAACTGGGGAGCCTGCTGATCGCGCTGGTCGGAAACACCAATTCGTATCTTGCTCTGCAGTCAGACTACGTGATCGACACCACAGTAAGCAAGGAAGCCTGCCCGAACAACCTTGCTCCTACATCCAGTACCACCGCCCAGCTTGTCATGGGTGATGCACTGACCGTCTGCCTGCTGGAAGCAAGAGGATTCACTGCCGGCGATTTCGCGAAATTTCATCCGGGCGGAGCCCTGGGTAAACAAATGTACCTTACGGTCTCTGATCTTTATGTACATAACGAAAAACCCGTGGTTGATGTGACAGATAAAATCAAAAAGGCAATCTTTGAAATATCATCGAAAAGACTCGGAGCTACCGCTGTGCAGGAAAATGGCAAGCTAGTGGGTATCATTACCGACGGCGACCTAAGGCGTATGCTCGAAAAGGAGCTTGATCTGCGGACCCTTTGTGCAAAAGATGTGATGTCGCCTCTGCCAAAGACCATTGGACCTTCCACTCTGGTAATCGATGCTCTCACTTTAATGAGGAAGAATAATATTACTCAGCTGCTTGTTGTTGAAAAATCAAAATATAAAGGAGTCATACATCTTCATGATATTCTGAGAGAAGGGATTATTTGATGGATTGACTGATTGACTGATTGTCTGAATGATTGAATGATTGAATGATTGAAGGATTCAATGAAAGATAACTCGGGGGCTGTAAAATTCGTGCCCCTTTTCTTTTTGTTTTTGTTTCTTCTGCCGCTGTCGACAATGGCGCAGACTACCAAGATTATGGGGCATGTGAAGGATGCACTTACGGGGGAAGCCATTCCTTTTGTAACTATTGTTCCGAAAGGCACAACCCTGGGTACTCTGACCGATTTTAACGGAAATTTCGCTCTGGAGTTTAAAGTTAAAGCCGACAGTCTTAAGGTTTCCATCCTCGGTTATCAAGGCGTAACAAAAAAAATAAACCTCCACCAGTTCCAGACCCTCGACTTTGAGCTGGAGCCCCAGCATTACAACCTTCAGGAGGTGGTTGTCAGGTATAAAGGAAATCCGGCGGAAATCATTCTGAACAAAGTGATAGAGCATAAAAAATCCAATATGCTGCAATCGTTCAGCACATACCAGTATAAGGCTTACACCAAGATCGAAGTAGATGCCAATAATATCAGTCAAAAATTAAGAACCCGGAAAATTTTAAAACCCTTTGAGTTCGTCTGGAGCTATGTCGACACATCGACTATTAACGGGAAATCCTTTCTTCCTGTTTTTATCACTGAGACTATGTCTGATGTATATTACAGGAAATCACCAAAGTCAAAAAAAGAGATCATCACCGCGAGCCGTATTTCCGGCCTCGAAAATGCCAGCGTTTCGCAGTTTCTCGGAAATCTTTCGCAGGAAGTCGACATTTACAAAGACTATGTACTGATTTTTGAAAAGAATTTTGTTAGTCCGATCGCCGACTTCGGTCTGGATGCATACAAATATTTTCTGGTTGATTCTTCATATATCGGGAACAACTGGTGCTACCACCTGATGTTTAAACCCAGGCGTTTGCAGGAACTTACCTTTACCGGGAATATCTGGATCACTGATACGACTTTTGCAGTAAAAAAAGTCGAGATGCGTATTGCCAGCGATGCTAACCTGAATTTCATCAATGACCTCACTATTGCCCAGGAATACGAGCGGACCGACAATCGGTTCTGGTTACTTACAAAAGATAACTTCGCGGTTGATTTTAACGTCATTGAAAATGCCCATAAACTCATTGGATTCTATGCTCTCCGCTCAGTTCAGTATTCCGCTTTTCAGTTCGACATGCCGGAATCGGGAAAATATTTTTCTTTACCCACCAATGTATTAATTGAACATGAATCAGGCGGTAAAGATGAGGCCTGGTGGGCAAACAACCGACCTGAAAAACTGAGCAAAAAAGAACAAGGGATTTACAATATGGTAGATTCCGTGAAGAACATGCCCATTTTCAGGACGTATGTGGATGTGATTTATGGTATTACAACAGGCTATTTGTGTTGGGGCAAGTTTGAGCTTGGACCTTATTTCAAAGTGTTCAGTTATAACGGCGTTGAAGGCGCAAGGTTCAGGCTGGGAGGAAGGACCTCCAACATTTTCAGCAAAAAGATTCAGCTCGAAGGCTATATGGCTTATGGGACTTACGACATGACCTTCAAAGGGGGAGCTGATATCCTTTACATGTTTGGTAAAAATCCGCGCAGAGACTTAGCTGTGGCCTATAAATGGGACGTTGAACAGCTCGGCCTGAGCCCCAACGCCTTTGCAACGGATAATATTCTGTCATCGTTGTTCCACCGGGGGTCGAATAATAAACTTACCATGGTAAAGGAGTACAAAATTGCCTATGAACATGAATGGTTCAATGGCCTCATCAATACACTCATACTGACACACAGGGAGATGTTCCCCCTTGGCATGACCGAATTTGTAATATTTCCCGAAGGGCCGTCTGCACCAAAGTTCATGAACTCAATCTATACCTCCGAAGTGCGCTTCGACACCCGCTTGTCGTGGCGCGAAAAATTTGTTAACGCCGAATTCTACCGGTTTACACTGAGTTCAAGCTATCCTATTTTCCTTATCAGTTTCGCTTACGGCATCCCCGATGTTTTTAAAAGCGATTATGAATACCAGCGGCTGCAGGTAAATATCCAGCAATGGTTTAACTTTTCGACTATCGGCTATTCAAAGTACAAGATTGAAGCCGGAAAGATCTGGGGAACCCTGCCCTATCCCCTGCTCAGGATACACGATGGGAACCAGACTTTTCTATTCGACGAAGACGCTTCCAACCTCATGAACTATTACGAGTTTGTAAGCGATATGTGGCTGAGCGTTTATTATACTCATCATTTCGATGGCTTGCTCTTCAATCATATTCCCCTGCTCAGGAAACTGAAATGGAGGGAAGTAGTGCATCTGCGCTGTGTTTACGGTACACTTCAGGAAAAGAATGATGCCTATTCACTGCTTCCCGACCAGATGCGCTCCCTGGGAAGTCAGCCTTATTGGGAAGCCGGCGCCGGTATTGAAAATATTTTCAAGATCTTCAGGATTGACGCGGTTTGGAGAATGAGTCATTTAAATGACGAACAAAATCCCGGCGTAAATAACTTTGGCCTTTTCGTTTCAATGAACGTGACGTTCTGATGTTTTTTTTTACTTTTGACTAAGTTAATATCCCCCCTATGATACTACGTACTGATAAAATAGTGAAGAAATACCGAAAAAGAACAGTAGTTAATGAGGTTTCCGTGGAACTAAAGCAAGGGGAGATCGTTGGTTTGCTGGGTCCTAACGGAGCAGGCAAAACCACCTCCTTTTACATTATTGTAGGACTGATAAAGCCCTTCGCGGGAAACGTGTTCCTCGATGATCAGAATATCACCAATGAACCAATGTACAAACGGGCCCAGAGAGGTATCAGTTACCTGCCTCAGGAAGCTTCTGTTTTCCGTAAATTAAGTGTCGAAGACAATATCAGGGCTATTCTGGAATTCACTCCACTTACCAAGGACCAACAGAAAGAGAGACTGGAGACCCTGCTCGATGAATTTGGTTTGCAGCATGTACGCAAAAGCGAGGGAATAACCCTGTCGGGAGGAGAACGGCGGCGGTGCGAAATTGCGCGCTCCCTTGCCGTTGACCCCAAGTTCATTCTGCTCGACGAACCCTTTGCCGGTATCGACCCAATTGCTGTTGAAGACATTCAGAACATCGTTTACAGGCTGAAAGAGAAAAATATCGGGGTACTCATCACCGATCATAATGTACATGAAACGCTTACCATCACCGACCGTGCATATCTCCTTTTTGAAGGCTCAATCCTTCGCGCCGGCACTTCAAGGGAACTGGCCGATGACCCGCATGTGCGGAAGGTTTATCTTGGAGAAAATTTTGAACTGAGATAGCAGATGGCAGATAGCAGGGAGCATTTCACATAAGCCGCATCATTTCACCATTTCACCATTTCACCATTTCACCATTTATATCTGCCTCTGATACCCCATCGAAAGCAGGAGGTAGAGAAGAATGATCACTGGCAGTGCATTCAGGGAAAACAACATCAGCAGTAAAAGAGACAAGAATAAAAAGATATACCGTATCTTGTTATCTGCCCAGCTTGTTGTTTTAAACTTTATAGAGAATATTTTGAAATCAGATACCAGAAGGTACGAAAAAAATACCGTAAGAATAGCGATTACCCGTGAGTTTGAAAAGAAATTGGTGAAAAAATCGAGTTGTACTAACGAATACAAATGTGGCTGAAGAAAGAGCAAAAGGGGGATGGATGCAAAAAAGATGGCATTGGCGGGTGTTGGTAACCCGATAAAGTTCTCTTCCTGACGCAGGTCGATGTTGAATTTTCCCAGCCTTATTGCTGAGCATATCGGTATAAGCAATGCGAAATAAGGTGTGATGTGCATGCGTTCAAGAGCGTTACAGCTTACGCCACAGTTTGCCGAAAGCATATTATAAACAATAGTACCCGGGGCCACGCCGAAAGATACCATGTCGGCCAGTGAATCGAGTTGTCGCCCCAGTTCAGAACGTGCATCCAGAAGCCTTGCCAGGGTACCATCGAGATAATCAAACACGGCCGCTATAAAAATAAAAGCAGCAGCCCATACCACCTGCCCCGACATCAGGGACGTAATGGAAAGCACACCGCTGGTCAGGTTGAGCAGCGTTACAAAATTAGGAATGTAATATTTGATCTTCATAGGCACGAATTACGATGTACGATGTACGATGTACGATGTACGATGTACGATGTACGATGTACGATGTACGATGTACGATGTACGATGTACGATGTACGATGTACGATGTACGATGTACGATGTACAATGTACAAATGTACATTTTTTTAATTGCAACCGTTGTGCATAATCCTGCATATCGACCTTATTTTTTTCTACTTTTGCGCTTCCACATATAAACAAAGGTAGTATGCAAAACATTTACAAACTAATTTTTATCTCAGTTTTTTTGCTGTTATTAAGTACCTCTTCCTTCGCCCAGTTCACTGTTTCTGGTGAGTTCAGACCAAGAGCCGAATACCGTGACGGGTATACTAAACTTCGTGATTCAACCCAGACTGCGTATGGAGACATCCTTGGACGGGAGCGCATCATTTTCGATTATAAAAACGAGAAATTCACAACCCGTTTTTCTTTGCAGCATGCCTTTGTTTTCGGGGAAAATAATTTTTTCAACAGCGACACGATCAGAAACAACACGGTAAATATTTTTGAAGCCTGGTTTAAATACAATTTTCTTGACAATTTCTCGGTCCGGGTTGGCCGTATCGCCATTTCATATGATGATCAGCGGCTGATTGGTTACAATAACTGGAGGCCCCAGGGATCGGCCCACGACATGGTTGGATTTCAATGGGCCTCTCAAAAAGCCGCCTATCAGGGTGATTTCGGCTTTGCAATTAACAACACAGACCCTGCAGGAGCTTTCCTGTCGAACTATAACATGAAGAACTATAAATACATGTCGTATTTATGGAACCAGAAGACGTTTTTCAAAGAGATGTTAAAAGTCTCGCTGATGGGAGTTCTCGATGCTTACCAGTTTCCGACACAGTACGAGAAGCAGACATCGACCCAGACTCTCTGGGTTGTAAATGGAAAAGATACTGTGGGCCATACCACGCTAACATCCACCTCTCTTGTTCCCATCACGAATCCCAGCCAGATCTACGCGAGGTTTACTGTTGGAGCTAATGTATGGTTTACCTGGAAAAATCTGAGTGTTTGGGCCGGGGCTTATTATCAGGGTGGCCATATCCAGGACGGGCGGCAGGTTTCGGCTAATTTTTATGGCGGAAATGTTGCTTACCAGATTGTGAAACCATTCAGGCTGATGGCTGGTTATGAACATCTGAGCGGTACCAACAACGATCCGGCGAATAAAGCCGAGGTTGCAAAAAAAGTCAACAGTTTTAATGTATTATACGGAACCAATCACCAGTTATATGGTTATATGGACCTGTTCAACAGCATGCTGACCACTTCACCGAATTATCCCGGTCTGAACCAGATCTATGCCCGGGGTACCGTGAATTTCAGTAAAGTCACTTCCCTGGAAGCTACCTGGAGGTATTTCAGTTTTGGCAAAGGGTATCTGGCCGATGGCACTAAAGTCAACAAGAACCTCGGATCGGAAGTCGACGTGATGTTCCTTTACAAGCCGCTACCCAACGTGGAACTTAATGCAGCTTACTGCTACTTCTTCCCTACTTCAACAATGGAATTGTACAATGGTTTGAAAAGTTCGGTAAGAGGTTCACAGTATGCTTACCTTATGATTACCTATAAGCCCAGGTTCTTTACAACAGATAAGTGATCGTTAATATTGCGGATTACAATTATGATTTGCCTGCGGATCGCATCGCCCAAAGGCCTCTCGGGGAGCGGGATGCGTCACTCCTGCTGGTGTACTGGGAGGGTCAGATCACTGATGAACATTTCTCTGATATCGACAAGATAATCCCTGAAGGTAGCCTGCTCGTATTTAACGACACCAAAGTAGTAAGGGCAAGGCTTATGTTCTCAAAATCTACCGGCGGGGCTATAGAGATCTTCTGTCTTGAGCCGATAGCACCTACGACCGACCTCCAGCTGGCTTTTCAGCAGCAGTCTGCCTGCCGCTGGAACTGCCTGGTAGGCAATTCAAAAAAATGGAAAAACGAAGTCCTGTTTAAAGCCCTGGATAATCAGGGAAGCTGGCTGAAAGCAGAAAGAAAAGCCAGCACAGCTGATGGTTGTTTCGAAATTGAGTTTAGCTGGGATCCTGATTCCCTTTCCTTTTCCGATATTCTTACGGCCGCAGGACAGGTTCCTCTACCACCGTATATTATAAGGGAGTCTGATGATGAAGATGCCCGGCGCTACCAGACTGTATATGCCCGGCATGAAGGATCTGTTGCCGCCCCCACGGCGGGTTTGCATTTCACCGAGGATATCCTGGAACGACTCCGTAGACGCGATTGTCGTGAAGAGACCGTAACATTGCACGTGGGACTGGGAACATTCAAGCCGGTAAGTGTACCCGACATCCGCCAGCATGTTATGCATAGTGAGCATTTCGTTGTAAAACGTTCAAGCCTGATAGCCTTAAGGAGTTCGCTGGAAAAACCCGTAATCGCTGTTGGAACGACTTCGGCAAGGACACTTGAAAGCCTCTACTGGCTGGGAGCCAGGGTAATCGCTGATCCGCAGACAGAACTGATGCAGGTAAATCAATGGGAACCTTATGAACTGCCGGGTCACGTTCTTCCCTCACCCGGGGAATCGCTTGATGCACTGATCAGATACCTGGAACGTAAAAACCTCAATGAATGCCAGGGAAGCACCAGCCTTATCATTATGCCCGGATATCAATTCAGGATCGTCAGTTCACTCATCACCAACTTCCATATGCCTAAAAGTACCCTGCTATTGCTGATTGCAGCCCTTGCAGGGGAGGGATGGAAAAATGCGTATGCACATGCTCTGGCAAATGCTTACCGTTTTCTTAGTTATGGCGATGCCTGCCTGTTTTTATAAAAATAAAATGTACAACAATCCATTCCTTTGCTTACTTTTGTTATCAAATTCAGGAAATCATGACCTTAGGTATTTTATTGATATTCGGCCTGGGCACCCAGGAAATAATGTTAATCGCCCTGATCGTTCTTCTGCTTTTCGGTGGGTCGAAGATCCCCGAACTTATGAAAGGCATCGGTAAAGGTGTTAAAAGTTTCAAAGACGGCATGTCAGGCATTGAAGAAGAACTGAAATCAGATCCTAAAAAAGAACAGGCAACAAGCCCGGCAGAAGAAAAAAAATAATTTCAGGGGATTCTCCAACCCCTCTCCGAATGGCATCCAGGGTGCAGTTTATCTGCATGCCCCGGATGCCTTTTTTTTATCACTCCACTGCCGGTACTGTGAATCCATTAACAATGTTTGGAAATAGTCTGAATATAAATTTTTAATGTATCTGTAATTCCTTCGGGTCTCACCAAATTAATATATATACCTTTGTATATATTTGCACAGAACCCCTCTTATTCTTTTGCACAATGAAAAAGCTACTGATCCTTGGCGCGGGTACCGGCGGTACTATTATGGCCAACAAAATGCGAAAACTTCTTGAGCGCGACGAATGGGACATCACCATCGTTGACCAGTTCAAAACCCACTATTACCAGCCTGGTTTTCTGTTCATGCCCTTTGGTTATTACACAAAGCATGATGTTGTGAAACCAAAAACAAATTTCCTCCCATTCGGGGTCAATATGATCTTTCAACAGATCGAGCTCATTGATGCTCCCAACAATTCAGTCCATTTGAAAGACGGTACCAACCTCCGTTACGATTTTCTGATCATTGCCACCGGAACTCGTACCGTCCCCGAAGAGACTCCCGGACTGAAAGGCCCGTTATGGCACAAACAGATCTTTGATTTTTATACCTACGAAGGAGCTTCGGCCCTGGCCGATTTCTTTAAGACCTGGAAAGGCAAAGAGCTGGTACTGAATATTGCCGACATGCCGATCAAATGCCCGGTAGCTCCCCTCGAATTTGTTATGTTCGCCGATGCGTTCTTTGTTGAAAGAGGTTTGAGAAACGACATCAACATTACATATGTAACTCCGCTTTCCGGAGCATTCACCAAACCAAGGGCCTCGAAAGTCCTGGGTGAACTGCTGGTTCAGAAAAACATAAACATTGTCCCTGACTTTTACATGGAGAGGGTAGACAATGACAAGAAAGCCATTGTTTCGTATGATGAAAGGGAAGTTCCTTTTGACTGCCTGATCACGGTTCCTGTTCATAAAGGTGATCCTTTGATCGGACGCAGCGGCCTTGGCGATGAGATGGACTTTGTGAAAGCCGATAAATACACTCTTCAGCAGGTTCAGTTCACTAACGTCTTCGTGATTGGCGATGCCGGCAATTTTCCGACATCCAAAGCCGGTTCCGTGGTTCATTTCCAGGCTGATGTGTTGACTGAAAACCTGATGTGCGCGATCGAGAACAGACCCCTGACCGACAAGTTCGACGGGCATTCGAACTGTTACATCGAAACGGGCTTCGGCAAAGGCGCCCTTATTGACTTCAATTACGATACTGAACCTCTCCCCGGTTCCTTCCCATTTCCGGGCATCGGTCCGTTCGGGCTTCTGAAGGAAACCCGCACCAATCATTACGGTAAACTGATGTTCCGCTGGATTTACTGGCATATCCTGTTAAAAGGAAAAGAAATGCCGATCGATTCCAAGATGACAATGGCAGGTAAAAAAATGTAAATCCGGAACCATGGCTGAAAAAGAAATACAGGAGCAGCTCAATGAGCTCCGTCAGAAAATGGACATCGTCCTCGAATATGTTTCCATACAGAATCAGAAACGTGAGGAAATTGACGACCTGGTTGAGGATGCAGGCATTATTGTGAAGGATGTGGTACGGCAGACTTCCATTATGCTCGACAAGGCACAGGTTGAATTCGACCATTGCGGTCTGACCTGTCTGCTGATTAAAGTCCTCCAAAACATCAACACTTTCCATGAGATGTTCGAAATGATGGAAAGCGCTAAGGATTTCATGAAGGATGTCACTCCCATACTGCACCAGGTCGGACTTGATGCAGTAAATAAGATGAATGAACTCGACCGTAAAGGATATTTTGAATATATAGCCGAACTTGGTAATTTCGCAGACAAGTGGATGCAGGTATTCACAAAAGACGACCTGATCAGGCTGCAGAATAATCTGGAGAATATTGCCGGGATCGTTCGTAATCTTTCAGACCCCTCAGTAATGAAAGGTTTGAATAATATGACTCTTGCACTCGCCGAAGTGAAATTCGATGAGAAACTTGATAATAAATCGCTCTTTGGATTATTTAAACAACTGAATTCACCTGAAGTGAGGCAGTCGATGTCGTATGCGCTGAGATTAGTGCAGGCGATGAATAAATGACGCAGGATGCAGGATACAGGATGCAGGATACAGGATGCAGGATGCAGGATGCAGGATACAGGATGCAGGATACAGGATACAGGATACAGGATGCAGGATACAGGATACAGGATGCAGGATACAGGATACAGGATACAGGATATTACATCTTGCATCCTGAATCTTGGATCCTGAATCAGAAGAACCAACATCAATTAATAACATAAATCTATCAACCATGGCACAGAAAATTTTAGCTGGAATCAGCGTAGATGTAAATGACGAAGGGTATATGACAGACCGTTCGCAGTGGACAAAAGATGTTGCAATAGCTATTGCGAAAGAAGAAGGGATCGAGCTTACCGAAAAACATTACCCGGTTCTTGATTACCTCCGCGACCGCAATGCAAAAGGCGAAAGCCTCACCATCAGGTCGGTCGGAACCAGTGGTCTGATCGACATCAAGGGATTTTATCAGCTTTTCCCCGGAGCACCGATGAAAAAAGCAGCCAAAATCGCTGGTATTCCCAAGCCGGCTTCATGCGTTTAACCTCTTATTTCCATCAACAATAAAAAAAATATCATGGCAAAAGAAGAATTTCCCCTGAAGAAAGTCTGCATCATCTGCGCAAAAGGGACTATTGAAGACGTTTATGCAGCGCTCGTGATGGGCAACGGAGCCGTAATGGAAGGTATTGAAACCAAAATGTTCTTTACTTTCTTCGGTCTGGATGCAATCACAAAAAAAACAATGAACTGCCTGCATACTGGTACAACGGGTAATCCCGCGATGAGGATGCCGGGCGGACTTCCATTCCCGACATTGCTTGGTGTTCTGCCTGGTGTTGAAGCCGGCGTATCAGCGATGATGAGAAGCCAGATGGAAAAACTGGACATCCCTCCTGTAACAGAATTTCTCGAAATGATAGAAGCCGGTGGAGGTGAGATTTTCGCCTGTAAACTGGCTATGGATATGTTCAAGCTGAAGAAGGAAGACCTCTGGGATGGAGTTAAAGCAGTACTGACTGTTGGTGATTTTTACGAACTCTGCGGCGGCCTGCAAACCCAAATCATCTTCACCTAAATCGTACATCGTACATCGTACATCGTAAATCGTAAATCGTACATCGTACATCATATATCGTACATCGTACATCTTACATCGTACATCGTACATCGTAAATCGTACATCGTACATCGTACATCGTACATCGTAAATCGTACATCGTACATCGTACATCGTACATCCCTTCACCCGTTCCTGCTTATCTGCTGCAGCAGCTCAGGATCTTTGATCACCACCACCCTGTCTTCCACCGACAGTATGCCGTCTTCTTTTAATTTAAGTAATACCCGTGTTGCGCTTTCTCTCGAAATCCCGATAAGGTCGGCTAATTCCTGCCTGGTAAAAGGAATCTCAAATTCGAGATTCTCATAGATGATCCGTGAAAAATACAGCATCGCATCAGCAACTTTTCCGTATGTTTTCTTTTGCGACTGGCTCATAAAACGGTGAAAATTATTCAGGCTGTCGCGGGAAACCGAGACAAGTATTTCATAGGCAAACTTGCCGTTCTCCTTGATCAGCTTTTTAAACATCGCAATGTCAATATAGCATACTTTGATATCCTCAAGAGCTGCATAAGAATAATGATTGACCCTGTCGCCGAAAAGTGAGGGAAGTCCCAGATAACTAAATTTCTTAACAATCTGCAATATCTGTTCCTTATCGCTGCTTGTTCTCACGTATTCCTTGACAAGTCCCGATCGGAGATAAATTATATTGGAGTTCAGTGATCCTTCATGGATGATGATATCACCCTTCTTGAACGCAGCTTCACGGCTGTTTTCATTCACCTGGTCAAGCTCACCGGGGGCAAGCACAGCTGCTGCACAGGATTTTTCCCTGCAATCGCGGCAGGGCGTTTTAATTGGCAACGGATCGGGAAACATGGTGAAATTCTTTTAAATTACAATTTGCTCCAAAGATGAGGATTTTTTTGGTTATCACATGTGTCATTTGTCACTTATCTATGTGATTCGCATCACTTGTCTTACAGACATCTATCATTGTTGTCGGTGGTCATCTTAACAATATATAGTAATCAATATCACTGTTCGGCCTTCTCAAACTGCACATGATCATGGTAATTTTGACCCTATGATCCCAGTCCGGATTTTATAAGCAAAAGTAAACTGCCGGCCTGACAAAAAGAATGCACTATGAAAGCAGCAATTCCTACCAACGACGGCATTATGATGGCTTCCTCATTTGAAAAGGCCAGTGGGTTTCTGATGATGGACATTGAACTTGGGCAAATTGTAAAAGAAGAACTGGCCTTGAATAAAACAGCTTATGATGCCCGTTCGCCGGAAAAATTTTTAAGTACGCTGAACGACTGTACTGCAGTTTTCGTTAAGACAATCCCTGATTCTTTGATGGGTCTCCTGATCAAAAAAGGCATATCCCTGATATACAGCAATGACCCGATCATCACTAACATTATGGTCAACTACATAGAACATGAAGTGCGCAAAGCCGCTGATTATTGTTGTTGCCCCTGATAAGAAGCTGATTTTATGAACCCTGAAAATTATTTTAAGCAGTTTCGTGATCAGACCATAGGTCACAACCAGACCTATGAGACGCCATATGGCCTTCAGCGGATGGTGTATGCCGACTGGATTGCCAGTGGCCGTTTGTACGGTCCCATCGAAAAGATCCTGACCAACGAGATTGGCCCTTATGTAGGAAATACGCATACCGAGACCAGCGAAACCGGTAAGCTGATGACCAGAGCGTATCAGCAGTCACATAAAAATATAAAAAAACACGTCAATGCCGGGCCCAACGATGTGATATTAACAACCGGTTATGGGATGACGGGAGCTGTTGTGAAATTCCAGAGGATCCTTGGTTTGAAGCAATGCGGTATACTTTCTGACGGGAAATGCATGAAAGACAAGGACAAACCTGTCGTTTTCATCACGCATATGGAACATCACTCCAATCATACTTCATGGTACGAGACGGTAGCTGATGTGGTGGTGGTAAAACCGGGCAGAGATCTTAAGTTTGATCTGAACCACCTGGAGGAGGCGCTGAAATTGTATGGTAAGGAAAAACCCCTGATCGGTTCTTTCTCGGCCTGTTCAAACGTTACCGGAGTGCGAAACCCCGTGCATGAGATGGCGGCGCTGATGCATCAGTACGGGGGCAAGGTCTTCATCGATTACGCGGCCTCGGCTCCGTATGATGAGATCGACATGCACCCGGGCGATCCGATGCAGGATCTGGATGCAATATTTTTTTCCCCGCATAAATTTCTCGGCGGACCAGGTTCGTCTGGAGTTCTTATTTTTAACTCGGAACTTTACAATAACCGCGTTCCCGACCAGCCCGGTGGTGGGACCGTCGACTGGACCAATCCCTGGGGAGAATACAAGTTCATCGATGATATCGAAATGCGCGAAGATGGCGGAACCCCCGGGTTTCTCCAGGCAATGCGCGCCGCGCTAAGCATGGATTTAAAAGACCGCATGGGTGTTGCAAACATCCATGAACGTGAAAAGCAATTGCTTAAAATTGCTTTCCGTGAACTGGAATCCGTACCCGGACTGCATATACTTGCCGACAACATGACCGACCGCCTGGGAGTGATTTCATTTTATATTGATTCTGTTCATTACAATCTGGTCGTCTCCTATCTGAGCGACCGTTTTGGAGTACAGGTGAGGGGTGGTTGTGCCTGCGCCGGAACTTACGGGCATTATCTCCTGGATGTGAGCTATGAAAAGTCTCAGAAAATAACAAATAGTATCTCGAGCGGTGACTTATCTGAAAAACCCGGCTGGGTAAGACTTTCCCTGCATCCTACCATGAAAGACCAGGAGGTGGTTTATATTGCTGATGCATTGCGACAGATCTCGAAAAACCACAAAGAATGGAACAATGATTACAATTACAACAAACATACCAATGAATTCCGTCTGATCAGAGAACAGAACGGAGGCCCTGATATTAACACATGGTTAACTCTCCAATAATTCACTATGGCAACACTTGAAATTGAAGGAAAGGTTTTTGAAGTTGATGGTGATGGGTTCCTTATCACACCGGAATTATGGAATGAAGACGTTGCAACATTATTCGCCCGCTTTGATGGCATCCCCGAAATGAATGACAAGCATTGGGCTGTGGTGAAGCTGATCCGCAGAACCTGGAAGGAAAAAGCAATGGCGCCCATGGTCAGGGTATTATGCCAGGAAACCGGACTTAAACTCCGTGAGATCTATGAGCTTTTCCCGTTGGGACCCGCAAGAGGTGCATGCCGGATAGCAGGCCTGCCCAAACCCGACGGATGTGTATAAGTCTTACGATATATGACCTGGTATACCTTGTTTTTTCTGTTTGCCCTGCTTTTCTGTCTGATTACTCTTTCCTATCACCTGATACTTCTTTTCAAATCAGCAAGCCCGCCTGACCTGGCGCCTCCATCAGGTAGTGTTGCGGCAGGAATCCAATATTCGTTGACCTTAGCCATGAGTCCTGTAAAAAAGGAATCAGCCTTCCTGCATCTTCCGACTTATACAGCCGGATTGATCTATCACCTTGGGACGTTTCTTTCGGTATTTCTGATTTTTATTTTGTGGGCGGATGTGATCTTCCCCCCTTCCCTGTCGTTGGGACTTGCCTCTTTTATGCTAGTGTCAGCCTTATGCGGCTTAGGGATTCTGGTTAAAAGAATGATAAAGAAAGGACTTAGAGAACTTTCAAACCCTGATGATTATATCTCAAATATCCTGGTTACTGCTTTTCAGATCATGATGGCTCTTTCACTGGCTTTTGGTACCATGTTCACTCCCTGGCTGTTTTTAACTGCAGGTCTGCTATTATTATACATTCCTGTAGGAAAATTAAAACACATGTTGTATTTCTTTGCGGCAAGATGGCAGCTTGGGCTTTTCTATGGGCGGAGGGGCGTATGGCCTCCCTTAAAGAAACAAAAAAACTGAACCATGGAACAAGCTGTCATTGACAAAGGGCTTAAGGTATTTGAAAACGGAGGAGGTGCAAAGCTGATCACTCACCTGAACAGTTGCGTTCATTGCGGATTATGCGCCGAAAGCTGTATTTATTTCAAAGCCACCGGTGATGAGCGCTTTACTCCGGCCCGCAAAGTCGATCTTGTTGCTTCGGTTTACCGCAGGTACCATACATTCGCAGGAAAGTACATGCCTTCACTGGTCAGCGCAAGGGATCTCAATGAAGATACCGCAAATGAAATGGTGGACCTGCTTTTCGGGGCCTGCACCATGTGCGGCAGATGTACCATGCATTGTTCCATAGGAGTTGATATAGCATATCTCGTTCACACAGGCCGGACCATGCTTTCAGAAATGGGGATGGTCCCAGCCACATTGCAGTCGACCGTCAAAGCTGCCGTTGATACAGGCAATAATATGGGAATTCCGACCCAGGAATTCGTGGATACCCTGAAATGGATGGAAGATGAACTCACCGATGAATTGAACACCAGGGAAGCTCAAATCCCGGTTGATTCCGAAGGCCGGAATGTCCTCTATACCTTAAATCCCAGGGAACCCAAGTTCTTCCCGCTTTCCATATCGGCCATGGCAAAGATCTTTTACGCCGCCGGCGAAAGCTGGACTCTTTCATCAAACATGTACGACATAACAAACTATGCTTATTTCTCAGGCAATTTGGATGAGGCACGCCTGATTGCGAAAAGATTGTGGGATGAGATGCACAAATTAAGCTGCTCTACCCTGGTCCTGGCCGAATGCGGACACGGCTCAAGGGCCCTTAGATGGGAGTCGCCAAACTACCTTCAACAACCTTTCCCGTTCAAAGTGAAGACTTCAGTGGAGATCATTGCAGATTATCTCAGGCAGGGGAAGATCAGGCTGGACAGGGAAAAATTCAAAGAAGCAGTTACCCTGCATGACCCGTGTAACCTGGTAAGAAGCGGAGGTGTATGCATGGAACAGAGGTATATTCTGAATGAATTTATCGGAGACTTCAGGGAAATGACGCCAAACGGAATCGATAACTATTGTTGTGGTGGTGGTGGCGGACAGCTCGCGATGAGCGAATACAATGAACGTCGCATGAAAACTGCGGAAATAAAAGCGGAACAGATCAGGAAAACCGGGGCAAAGATCGTGGTATCTCCCTGCCACAACTGCGTAGACCAGATTGCGCAGATCAATTTCTCATTCAAACTAAACATACAGGTAAAAACAATGGCAGAGCTTGTTGCCGATGCCATCATCATATAATTATTCTATGAGCAAGCTGATCTATCTCGACAATTCTGCTACAACCTTCCCAAAGCCCGATGTAGTATATACTTTCATGTGCGACTTCTACCGTGAACATGGTGTGAATCCGGGACGTTCCGGCTATGATGCAGCTCTTGAAACGGAAGAAGTAATCATTGCTACCCGCAAAATGCTCACTCAGCTCTTCAACGGGGAAGACCACAACCGTCTTACATTCAGCTATAATGCCAGCGACTCCCTGAATATGATCATACAGGGTCTGGCCGAACCAGGGGACCATGTTGTAACTACAAAACTGGAACATAATTCCGTTCTGCGCCCACTATACCATCTCGAACAGGATAAACGGATTGAAGTAACTCATGTATCATTTGATTCACAAGGTTACGTAGACCCGGAGGATATCAGGAAAGCCATCCGCAGTAATACAAAATTTGCAGTAGTCAATCATTGTTCAAATGTTATCGGGACCATACAGCCTGTTGAAGAAATAGGCAGGATATGTAAGGAAGCGGGTATTTACCTTGTCGTTGATGGAAGCCAGAGTGCAGGAGCGATTAGGGTAGACATGAAAAAAATGAATATTGACGTGTTTGTCTTTACCGGGCATAAATGCCTGATGGGGCCAACCGGCATAGGCGGTTCTTATGTTATGGAAGGTGTTCCTGTGAAGCTTACACGCTTTGGAGGCACCGGAGTTCGCTCGGCCCAACGGACTCACCTGGAGGAATACCCTTATCACCTGGAATGCGGCACCTTGAATCTCGTAGGAATTGCCGGGCTGAATGCAGGTGTGAAATGGATACTTGAGCAGGGGATCGAAAATCTGCATAAACGGGAAATCATGCTTTGGGATCGCCTTAGAAAAGGTGTGCAGAATCTGGATAATGTAACCACTTATTGCGCCGAAAACAGCATAAATAAAAATCCGGTATTAAGCCTCAACATCAAAGGTTTTGATTCGGGTGACGTAGGCACCATGCTTGACGTGGACTATGATATTGCCTGCAGGACAGGCCTACAGTGTGCTCCACTCGTTCATGAAGTGCTTGGAACTGATAAGATACATGGTACAGTCCGGTTGAGCATAGGCCCCTTCAACACAGAAGAGCATATTGACGCAGCCGTAAATGCAATAACAGAGATCTCATCCATCAGGAAATAACGACAATAATTCATAATGGGAAGATAATCGGGATTTTTAAATCGCTTTATTATCACTGATTTGATTTTTTGTTCTATCTTTGCCGCATAAAATCTGATGACGTATGTGGATAACAATAATAGTAGTTGGTGCGCTGGCGGGTCTTGTTGGACTGCTGATCCTGAATACCAGGCAAAAGATGAAAAGCCTTAAGGATGTCAAGGAAAGCGATAAAATCAAGGTTCTGACCGATCAGAATTTTCAGAATAAAATCAAAACCGGCCTGGTTCTGGTCGATTTCTGGGCTGCGTGGTGCATGCCCTGTAAAATGATGATCCCTGTTCTGAATGAAGTCGCGGAAGAAGCCGGTGATAAAGTAACTATCGCAAAAGTCAATGTAGATGAGCAGAAAGCGACGGCAGCGAAATTTGGGATCCGCAGTATCCCTACAATGATCCTCTTTCAGAACGGCAAAGAAGTCAAGCGGATCGTTGGAGTTAAAACCAAAGATTATTTACTGAAAGAATTTGACCGCAGGGTCAGTCTGTAAAGTGATCAGGCCGGGTGAGCAGTGATTAATACACGTGCGACTCTGACTTCAGCTCTTCGGTAGTGATCTTTTTATTATCTATCGCTCTCCAGACATACCAGATATAGGCAAGAACGAATGGGACTAAAAGCGATACATAACTCATGGCAGTAAGGGTGTAATGGCTCGATGAGCTGTTTTCAATGGTAAGTGAGCTTTGAAGGTCCCAGGTCGACGGATAATAAGCAGTATGATTTAATCCTGCCAGCATCAAAAGTGCCCAAACGGCAAGAACAGTTCCGGTACCGCTAAGCCATATCCCTTTGGTATGACATTTCTCAAAACAGGTAAGCGAACGGAATATCCCCAATAATACCGCGACAACACCAAGCACAAATATCACTGCTACTGCAGGAAGAGCGATCAGGTTGTGGAGGTATTTATATGGTTCCATACTTACAATACCAGTATTAGGATCAACGGCAAAACCCTTTGAAAGCAAAAGCCATCCCGCAAAGGCAAGAAAAAACACAAGAAAGGGAACCGCATTGTAAAGAAGCTGTTTTTTCAAACGTTCCATAATTGCTGCATGGCCCAGGCGGTTCATGAAATAAAGAATAGCAAGTACCCTGGTAAGGAAGAATACAGCAAGCCCCAGGCTGAGGTTTATGGGATTTAGCGCGGCTTCAAGTCCGTGAGCCATGCCCTTCCATTCAGAAATGACAGGCATGTTTCCCGAAGTCAGATCCAGAAGGTTCATTTTATTTACCGAAAAAGCCGAGCCAGTGAAAAAGGTCGCTACTGCAGTTCCTATCAAAAGCGTACCCAGGAACCCGTTCAGGAACAGGAAAATCTCAAAAGTACCTTGCCCTAAAAAATTACCCGGTCTTCTACGGTATTCATACGACACCGCCTGGATTACGAATGCAAAAAGGATGGCCATCCACACCCAGTAGGCGCCTCCGAAACTGGTGGAGTAGAACAGTGGGAAAGATGCAAAGAAAGCCCCGCCGAAGGTGACCAGGGTGGTGAATGTCAACTCCCATTTTCGTCCCAGAAGATTGACAAGCAGGGCTCGTTCATCTTCCGTTTTTCCAAGTGTATAGATCAGTGTTTGTCCTCCCTGCACGAACATCAGGAAAACCAGTAATGCTCCCAGTAGGGAAACTATCAGCCACCAGTATTGCTGAAGGCTTAACAGGGATAATGATTCGAACATGATATCTTTTTTTTATGACCTGAATAAAACTATGCAGAGAAACCTTTTTTGATCTGTTTTACCATAATGCCGATCTCGGCAATCAGCAAAGCTGTAAAGAAAACAGCAAACAGCCAGAATGTGAATTGAACCGAAGAGGCTTTCAATTGCGATACAGCCGCTATTGTTGGTAAAATATCCTGGATCACCCAGGGCTGCCGGCCTACCTCAGCAACAATCCAGCCCAGCATGGATGCGATATAGGCCAGGGGGATGGTCCAGAGTGCGGTATAAAGAATGACTCTTTTATTTTCGATCCTGTTCTTTACCGTAAGGAATAAAACGACCAGTAACAAAGCAAAGAAATGCATCCCCAGAAAAACCATGATCCGGAATGAATAGAAGCTTACAGGGATGTTCGGGATCAGTTCATGCACGTCGCGGTTCGCATAATATCCGTAGCCGAAATTGTTATAATTCGCTTCAAAAGTTTGAAGCGAGGCCTTCGCCAGACTGTCGAGTCCGGCCCGTTTTGCTGTTGTATAGGCCGACAGTGAATTGATAGAAAGCAAGCCTTTTGCAATCCGTTCATTGTATGAGGGAATTTGACGAGCCGGATTCCCGTGAACCAGGTCAAAGATGCCGGGCACATAGGCGTTTGGATTAAGAAAAGCCATATACGAAAGCACATCGGGTATCTCAACCAGATAGCGGAAATCCATCTTTTTATGATTTGGAGTGGAGGGATCGGCTTTCAGAATACCAAATGCAACCAAAGGAGCATTCTGCTGACCCACGTAAAGATTTTCCATGGCTGCGAATTTCATGGGCTGATGATGAGCTACAGCCCGTGCAGAGCCGTCGCCCGTGAACATCAGGAATGCCGAAGCCATCAGACCGAAAGTTGAAGCCACGATGATGCTTCGCTTTGCCAGAATAACATCCCGCTTCTGCAGCAGATACCACGAACTGATGCCTACAACAAAAAGAGAAGCAAGCACATATCCTGAAGATACTGTATGCAGGAACTTATTGATGGCAACAGGTGAAAAAAGGATAGCCCAGAAATCCACCATCTCATTCCTTGCGGTATCGGGGTTGAATTTCATCCCAACCGGCAATTGCATCCAGCCGTTCGCGACAAGGATCCATAAGGCTGAAAGGTTGCTTCCGATGGCTACCAGCCAGGTCGACAGCAAGTGAAATTTTTTCCCTACCTTATTCCACCCAAAAAACATCACTGCAATAAATGTTGTTTCCAGGAAAAACGCCATAATTCCTTCGATCGCCAGAGGAGCCCCGAAAATATCGCCTACAAACCATGAATAGTTAGACCAGTTGGTTCCGAACTCAAACTCGAGGATCAGTCCGGTTGCTACACCTATGGCAAAGTTGATTCCAAAGAGGGTCTGCCAGAATTTTGTAATGCGCTTCCATTCTTCATTACCCGTTTTAACATACATGGTCTCCATAAAGGCAAGAATGAACGATAAACCGAGAGTAAGAGGGACGAAAAGCCAGTGGTAGCAGGCAGTAAGTGCGAACTGAGCCCTTGACCAGTCGACCAGGGAAAAATCAATATGAGTCATAGTTTAGTTTTTGAATTATGTAAATTCAGATTTACGAATGTCCTTTTACGACTATTCTCATAATCTTGAGATTCAGCCTGAAAAATTTGAACATCTGGTATAGAAAGTTAGACCTCCAGAATTTTGTTCCGGATGTTGGGATGGGAGGATAGAACTCATCTCTGTTCGCCTTTGTTATTCTTTTTTCGCTCATCAGTATAAAGTTAATTTTGTAAACATGGGTTATTCGGGCAACAACCACCAGAACGGATATCCTTTGGCCTTATGCAGAAACATGTAATGGAGGAATATTTTGATCCAGTGACCGGCAAGTCCGATTTCACCCACCGTTGCGTTGATATCGCGGCCCCAGTCGGGATACTTTTCCCAATCGGGTACGATAGGAGAAACAGTCATTGTAGCGCCAAGTCCCCGGGTCATGCTATACCCGGCTGAAACAATGCATGCAGCGCCCATCCGCCCCATATTGGCAAGATGCCTGTGATTGGTTCCCCCATGTTTAATGATCTCTGAAATGTTTTCGGCGACAATCTTACCAATAACTCCTGAAGGCATTCCGGTACGGGGTGGTGATGGGAATATCTCAGTCCCTTTGGGACTTTTCATAGGTTTTGAAATGGAATGCGGGGGGGCAAATGCAATGCCCGTTGCATAAATATTCGGATAAGAAGGATTCTGGTAACGTTCAGGCCAGTCTTTGACACTCCATTCTTCAAAAGGTTTGGCCGTATAATCAGCATCAACCAGCATGAACCCGCTGGCAGCAAAAAGCTTTGATGTAATATCTTCACCGTTTTTACCATATCCTTTTATCCCCTGCCCTGCAAATGCCGGAATGAGCATTGCAAAATCAAATTCAACGGAATTGCTTGACCCGTCGAGTGTTTCATAATGAGCAAGCCCGGGTTCCACCTTTATTACACCGGCTCGTTTAATCCAGCTGATATTATTCTCGGCAAGTACCGATTCGGTAAATACTTTGGTAGAGGTGATGTATCCTCCCCTTTTGATAAAAGCCCCTCCCATGCCAAAATCGCCTACTTCGTATTCATTGGAAATCCAGGTTATATCGGCCAGATGACTTAGTTTACGTTGTTTAAATTCAAAAGCGAGGTTCAATGCATATTCAAAGGCAGCTCCCTGGCAGGTAGCTTTGGGATGACCGGTTCCGATGAGGAATCTCTGTTTCTTCCCTTGTTTCATCAGGCCGATGGCTTTCTTCAACTCATCCCAGGTATGTGATGCATGATCGCAGGAACAGACCGAAAGAGAATTTTTACCAGGCCCCAGGCCCGGTGTAGCTTCAAAATTTAGCTTAGGCCCGGTTGCATTAACCAGGAAATCATATGCAACCTTCTCTTTTTTGCCTGTATTTCCTTCGGATGTATATTCAACAGAAACGAAACCTGACTTTATTTCTTCATCGCCTTCCGGATGTATTGATACAGCTTTTGCCTGCTTGAAAACAATACCCCAGCGGTCATATACCATTGGCAGTTTGAACCTGACCTGTTCAACCGACATTCTCCCGACCCCAACCCAAATATTTGAAGGGATCCATTGATAATACTCGCTTGGCGAAACAACAATCACTTCATGCTGTCGACCGAGTTTTTTCTTTAGCAATGCGGCAGCAGTGTGCCCTGAAATTCCTGCACCAAGTACGACTACTTTCATACGTATGTCTTGAATAGGATTAGCCTGAGAATTATACGTAAATCTACGATTTTTTTTAGTATACCGCAATGAAATTATTTGACATAAATACGGGGAATATGAATTCCTTTTGCATTATGAAACATTTCACCAAAATTTTGCCGGAGCGCAAGTTTTCAGCTTTCTCTTCTTCTAATTTATTAAGACTATTATGGAGGATGCTGAAGATATATCACAGGAGGTATTTCTGCAATGATTAATCATCAACAGGATATCCAGGCCATCCAATCGGATCTTAATATCCTGGATTTTGTTGATGAGGATGAAGCGTTTTTTGCAAACAAATAACCATAGCACCATGAACTTTTTCTCGAAAAACAAGTTGGTATTCTGGTTGCTGGTCTTTCTTGTGGTCATCAACCTTACGATATTTATCACCTTCCTTGTAATACATTCCCGAAAATCCGATGCAGTAATACAGCAAGTGCCAGAGAAACCAGGAATGGTGCTAAATAAAGAACTAGCGTTAACCCCATCCCAATCAGATCATGTAGACATTATACTTGCCGACTACAGAAAAGTAACCAATCCTGTCGCAGAGGCCATACGTAGTTATAGGGCCCGGATACTCGATGAGCTTGCAAATGACAAACCTGATACGGTCAAAATCAACCATTTAACAGATTCAATTTGCAACCTGCAAAGGCAGATGCAAAAAGCTTCGGTAATGCAATATATGGCCTTAAAAAAAATATGTAATCCTGATCAGTGCCGGAGACTATCCTCACTTTACTTTGAATTATATGGTTTTCAGGATCAGGGTAAAGGAATGGGTCAGGGAAAAGGTAAGAGGTACCAATACAGGTGGGGAAAGAAAAATAATGGCCAAAGAAAATAACCACTAATTTTACATTGCATATAATTATCGATTCACCCTTAATTCCATATGAAAAAAATATCACTTCTCATTTTATTCCTGGTTTTCATTGCAGGATTCACCCAGGTATTAGCACAAGTTATTAGCACAAGTAAAACCTGTGGTTTCAAATCCCAGGCTAAAACGGTGGCTCGATTTGATATCAATGCCCAGGGATTATTCGTAGTGAAACTCTCAAACGGGAAAGAAATAAAGAGCGACCTTACTCATTTTGCATTCGACTATGGCCAGAACAATCCTGAACGATATAAAAATGGCTTAAAGAATGAAATCGGGAAAGCATTAAAATAGGCTTAATAAAAGCAACTTAGGAATTTCATCATGAACGAATTTGATTTAAAAGCAAAAGACTGGGATATGAACCCGGTTCATATCGAACGGTCAAAGGCAATTGCCGGACAGATGATTGGGCTTCTTCCCTTATCAAACAAAATGCGTGCACTTGAGTTTGGAGCAGGGACGGGAGTACTTAGTTTTTTACTGAAAGACCGGTTTTCGGAAATCACCTTGATGGATAGTTCCCGGGAAATGTTAAAAAAGGCAGAGGAAAAAATTGAAGACAAAGACCGTAATAAATTCACAAGCCTGTTCCTCAACCTGGCGAGTGAAGAATATCCTGGAGAGCGTTTCGATATCATTTACAGCCAGATGGTGCTGCATCATATCAAAGATACAACTGCCATATTCAATAAATTTTTTACTCTGCTGAATCCAGGAGGAATACTGGCTATTGCTGATCTTTACCTTGAGGATGGCTCATTTCATGATGGTGACATGAGTGTTCACTTTGGATTTGATCCTGAAAAACTTACAGGAATTGTAACTCAGCAAGGGTTCATTAAACCTTCAATTTCATCTTGTTTTATTATCAGGAAAGAAATATCAGCAGATAAAATAATGGAATACCCTGTTTTTTTATTGACCGCTTTCAAGTAAACTTATCAGCATTTCTTTCCTTTCCCGTTTCCTTTTCTTAGAAATGCAAGAATAAAGCGCATGGCCTGTAAAGCAAGGTTCAGCTCCAGACCCGATTCCGACTTACAGGGGCGGGGAATTGAACGGAGGAGATTAATTTTAAGTATGATCGTAATATTTTTCATATTTTTGTATAGTTTCAATCATAATCTTATTTTTATGATACTTCGTGAAAGATATATCAAAAAATTGGAGCCATTTATAGGAAAACCTGTGATCAAAGTCATCACAGGAATCCGTCGTTGTGGTAAAAGCACCTTTCTGAAAATGATTTGCCACTCATTGACAGAAATCGGGGTCAATCCCGTGAATATCATCCTGATAAACAAAGATTCCCTTGAATTCGATTTCATTCAGGATTACAATGATCTGAATAAATATGTAAAAAATCAATGTAAAAAGATCTCCGGGAAGATCTTTCTGTTTATTGACGAAGTGCAGGAAATCAATGGTTGGGAAAAAGCGGTTTCCGGGTTTTTAGCCGATCAGACTGCCGATTTATTTATTACCGGATCAAATTCAAAAATGCTGTCATCTGAGTTGGCTACTTATATTTCGGGCAGGTACGTTGAGTTTCCCATGTTTACCCTTACGTTCTCGGAATTTTTAAAATTCAGACAGGTCCGTGACCCTGCACAATGGGAATCGGAATTCGGGGTATTCATGAAGTGGGGAGGGTTTCCCGGCATTCACAAGATGGAATATGATGATGAAGTGATTGCACAGTACATTGGTTCTTTATACAATACCATACTGCTGAAAGATGTTGTGGCGAGAAATGGATTACGCGATGTTGCCTTGTTAGAGAAAGTGGCCCGTTTTATGGCGGATAATTGCGGAAATATAACCTCCTCTAAAAAGATCGCCGATTTCCTGAAGTCGCAAAAAATAAAAGGATCTGTGGATACGATTCATAATTACCTCAATATGCTGACTTCTGCCTATCTTTTTCATCAAGCCAGCCGTTTTGATATCAAAGGAAAACGACTCCTCGAAATCCATGAAAAGTATTACGCAGGCGATATAGGGCTCAATCATATACTTACCGGTTACAAATTACAGGATATATCAGGACGGCTTGAGAATATCGTTTTCCTTGAGTTACTAAGCCGAGGATATACAATTCATGTAGGGAAACTCAAGGAATTGGAAATTGATTTCATTGCCTCGAGAAATGACGAAAGGATATACATCCAGGTTGCCTATCTTCTGCATGATCAGTCCACAATTGACCGTGAATTCGGAGCGTTGGAGAAGATCCCTGATAATTATCCGAAGATGGTGTTATCGATGGATAAGCACTTCTCTTCCAACAGGAAAGGGATACAATGGTTCAACCTGCTGATGTTTCTGACACAGCAGGATTAGATGGCAATTAAGAGCTGTGATGTTTATCATCGCATCCTTCATGCTGATGACAAGTTTGGTTATTATCGGTAATGTTTCCCTGTAAATATTCGGTAACTACATCTTCGGCCAGGCCGGAACAACCTCTTACTACTTCAATGCCATTGGTATACAGATGCTGAATTGCACCGCCACCAATATTGCCGGCAAGCATTATTGTAACTCCTTTTTTGGCAAGCACCTCAGCGATTCCTGAGCGGCATCCGCAACCCTCGTTTGCTTTAACGATTTCGGTGTGTAAAATCTTGTTCTCCTGTGATAAAGAGAAAACTGAGTATGTGTCTGAATGGCCGAAATGGTCATTTACAAATCCGTTGTGAACGGGAACAGCAATTTTCATAATTATATGTTTTTATGGTTTAATAATTCAATAATTTCTGAAACTGAGACCCGGGTATCCGGATGAATGATCATCTGAATCTGGTTTTGGTTAAGCAGTTGTTGAACCTTTGTACCAAAATCACCCGCAATCACACGTTTAACATTTTTAGCAATTAGTTCATCCACAATAACATCCCCTTTACATCCTTTAATCCCCTGTGCAGGGTTATCTATTACCTCGGTAGTATGGCTTATATCATCATAAATATGAAAATGCGAACATTTACCAAAGTGTTTATCTATTATTGTTTCTGAGCCTGAGTTTTGAGCTGCAATTGCTGTTTTCATTTCAATTCGTTGTTATTTCTTCAAGATTTTTGGATTGGCACAGAGGACATCTTATGGATGATAATTCCATTTCGGGGGCCGTAAAGAAAATGTTGCAGGCACGGCAATTATACCAGTCATTACTAAAATACGCCCTGCCCTTTTCAACTTCAATAGGACGAGCTTCAGCGAGAGCCAACGCGATTTTTCGCCGGGCACTTTCATATAATCGCGTAAAGGTTGGCCTTGAAATATCCATGACCTGAGAGGCCTGGAATTGTGTCATCAATTCATAATCGCATAATTTCAGAGCTGAATATTCCTCAAAAAGAAGAAACACTGGTTCATTATCTCCGGCATAATACCCGAATGGTTTATAGCCCTTGAATTTTGGAGGGTCAAATACGGTACGGTTATTTTTTGGACGAGGGGACATAATTCATTTTATGATCACAAAGATACGAAATATTTTGCAATTATGAACAAATGTTCATTATATTTGTGGAAAATATCTTTGAATAAAAATAAAACCAAAGATCATGTCGATCGGATTCTTTGTTGCCCAAAACCAATCATTGATTTGGCGTGGCCCAATGGCCTCCAAGCCGCGGAACACGGAAAAAGCGTTTTCAATCAAAACAATAAAGAGGTTGTATACGTGTTTGAAAGAATTGCCGTTAAATTAATCTGCATTTTAGTTCCTTCAACACCAAGATCGGGATGATAGATGGAACCCGCGACTCAATGGGGCATAAATCAGAGGTTAAAAAAAATAGTGTTATTTAAGCGATTTAACTAAAAATGTTTTCTACCTTTGCACCGCCTTAAAGAATAACATCAAATACACCTAAAGAATACCTTATATTGAATTTGTGTATCTTTACGAATACCTGATAAAAAATGGAAGTAAAAGAAATAAACAACAGATACAGCGGACTGGCTGAATCGGAATGCTGCTTATCATGTGGTGGTGCACTAAATTATGCTGAACCCAAAACCGGTGAGGTATGCGTGGACCTGGGCAGCGGCCGTGGGACTGATGTACTGCGGATGGCTGAATCGGTGGGAGAAACAGGGCTTGTTTATGGTATTGATATTTCGGATGGAATGCTTGAAAAAGCCCGCCGTAATGCAGAGAAGTTCGGAGTGTCGAATGTAAGCTTTGTTCGCAGCGAGCTGGAAAAACTCGATCTGCCAGATAAAACAGCTGATCTGGTTATCTCTAATTGCACTCTCAACCATGCCGGTGACAAGCAGGCTGTATGGAACGAGATATACCGCATCCTTAAGAAAGGTGGAAGGTTTGTGATCAGCGACATTTATGCCACGACACCGATTACCGAAGAACACAGAAATGATCCGGTGGCTGTAGCCGAATGCTGGGCCGGTTCCGTAACCCGTGCTGAATACATGGAACATATGGAAAATGCGGGTTTTGCCTCCGTTGAAATCATAGAAGAATCGGCTCCCTATAAGAAAGGAAATGCTGAAGTTGCCAGCTTTACGATTGCAGGGAAGAAGGATGCCTGCGAATGTGGGAAATGAGAAGATCTTAGGACTCTCAAAACCTTAATAAATCAGATATTTGTAAACAGAAATAATCATTAACAAATCAAAAATCAGAAAAATGAAAAGCCTTGTTAAAAAGAAGATCGAAGTTAAAACTGAAGAAAAAAAAGCAAACACAAAGAAAGTTGCACAATGCTGCGCTAAAACCTCGAAGACTATCGTTGGTTGCCATGATTAATAAGTGTTGATCTAATGGTTTATTCAAAACACAATATTTTTTCCAGGGTTACCGGGTCGGATAACTTTTTCATAGTTAATCTGCTTAGCGGCAGTGCCGACATTTTAGGTCCGGCTGAAGGTAATATGCTTCATGATTATATTGACGGAAAAGATATTGCAGAAGAATTTCGTAAAAATCTGCAGGAAAAGGGATACCTGGTGGATGAGAACGATGAAGCAAAGCTATACCGCAGCAAGTATCTTGATTTCATCGACACCCGTGATAAGGATGAGGTTCAGTTGTTTTTTGTTCCCAACTACAGCTGCAATTTCGCCTGCACTTATTGCTACCAGGATGAATATGCTCCGGCCAAACAGGAGCTTACAACTGCTGTGATTGATGCGTTCTTCAGTTATGTTGGTCATGTATTTGCCGGACGAAAAAAATACCTTACGGTTTTTGGCGGGGAACCATTACTTAATTCACCGAAACAAAAAGAACTGATAGCTTACCTGCTAAAGCAGGCGAATGAATCAAATCTTGAAGTCTGTTTCGTGACGAATGGATTTTCCCTGGTTGAGTACATCGACCTGCTGAGAACATCAAGAATTCGGGAAATCCAGGTCACACTTGACGGCAAAGGTCAGGTTCATGATTCCCGTCGCTTCCTGAAAGGCGGAGGTGCTACTTTTGAAAAAATTGTGAGCGGGATCGATGCCTGTCTGCGGATGAGATTGCCGGTAAACCTGAGAATGGTAATTGACAAGGAAAACATTCAAGGCCTGACTGAATTGGCGCAATTTGCCATTGATAAAGGTTGGACGAAAAATGAATTATTCAAAACTCAAATCGGCAGGAACTATGAGTTGCATCATTGCCAGTCAACTTCCGAAAAACTGTTCAGCCGTATTTCACTCTACGAAACCATCTACCAACAGATTCAGAAGCATCCGTATATTCTTGAATTTTACAAACCGGCCTATTCCGTTTCGAAATTCCTGTTCGAGAACGGCAGTCTTCCCGATCCTTTGTTCGATGCCTGCCCGGCATGCAAGACCGAATGGGCCTTCGATTATACCGGTCATATCTATTCGTGCACAGCTACAGTTGGTAAAACTGATGAGTCGCTGGGAACATTCTACCCTTTAGTTTCACGCAAAGAAGAAATGATCGCTGCCTGGGAAAACCGCGATGCCACTGCTATCGCCGAATGCTTCACCTGCAGCATGCAGCTGGCATGCGGAGGAGGATGCGGTTCAGTAGCCAAAAACCGGACAGGCAATGTCTGCTCTACCGATTGCCGGCCTGTAAAAGAACTGCTGGAACTGGGATTTGGGGCGTACTTTGGGGAGGCCTAAGGAATATTGAGCTGTGAACATTGAACAGTGAATGTCGAACGGAATAAAAAGTTCGAAATTCAAAATTCGTTGATCAATATTCGAAATTCAAATACAGAACATTGAACAATTATATATTTCTAAAATACAGATATGAAAGAGATTACATCATCCGAATTCGAAAAAGAAGTACTCAAAGGTGGTAAGGTTGTACTTGATTTTTATTCCACCGAATGCCCTCCATGCGAGGCTTTGGCCCCCAAATTTGAAGGACTGGCCTCGCTTTATGGCGAGGACATCAGGTTTTTCAAAATGTTCCGTCAGCAAAATAAGCCATTGGCCGAGAGCCTGGGAGTAAGGTCCTCCCCTACCCTTTTGTTTTTCGATAATGGAGTGCAATCTCCGGTATCACTTTCCGGCGGAATCAAACGAAGCGATATCATCCTTCAACTCGACAATATGTTATCCGCAGAAAGGGTCAAGGAGATCAAGAAAGAAATAAAACCGACTGTTTCTGAATTCGAGGTCCTGATCCTGGGTGCCGGTCCTGGCGGACTTACTGCAGGATTATACCTATGCCAGTCGAAAGTGAATACCGTATTGATAGATATTGCTCTGCCGGGCGGTCAGGTTTCAACTACACATGAAGTTTCTAATTACCCCGGATTCATTGACCCCCAGCCTGGTTATCTGCTTTCGCACAATATGTCGGAACAGACCAAACTATGTGGAACCATTTATAAGGTAGCTGTTGATGTTACAAAAGTTGACCTGGTGAAGAAAGAAGTTATTATAGATGAATTTGAAACCGTCAAGGCTAAAAAAATCATCATTGCAACCGGCACATCTCCCAACCTGATGGGCGTACCCGGGGAAAAAGAATTGAAGGGAAAGGGCATCTCATATTGTGCCACCTGCGATGCCAAATACTATGGCGACAAGGAAGTGGTAGTGATAGGCGGCGGAAACTCAGCCGTGGAAGAATCGGATTTTATAAGCCGGTTTGCAAGTAAAATTACCATGGTTCACCAGTTCGATGCCTTAACTGCCAACAAGCAGGCACAGGAGAAATTGCTTGCAAATGAAAAAATCAAGGTTCTATTTTCACATGAGCCGAGATCTTTTGTGCGCGAGGGAGATAAAATGATCACGGAGGTTGAAGATTTAAAAACCAAAACTATATCCAAACTGGTCAGTGACGGGGTGTTTGTTTTTATTGGAATGAAACCAAATATTGATCTTTTCAGAGACACATTGGAACTTGATAAATGGGGATATATAAAGACAAACGAAGACATGCAGACAAGTATGCCCGACATATATGCCGTGGGCGACGTTATCAGTAAAAAATACAGGCAGATAACCACGGCAGTAGCCGATGGAACTATCGCCGCCATTGCCATTGCAAAAGAACTGAGTTAATAAAAAAAATAATAGCACCATGAGCACAAACCATTTGATCATCGAGAATGTAAGTCCTTTTAACATAAAGGATACAGTTGAAAAGCTTATAGAAGCAGCAAAACAAAAAGGATGGCAGAATCCTGCCACACATAATCTTCAGCAATCACTTGCTAAATCAGGTAAAGAAGTTCTTCCCGTAGAGGTTGTGGAGATCTGCAAGCCAGAATATTCAGGCAAGATGCTCGAAAAAAACGATGAACGTATTGTATCAGTTTTGATGCCTTGCCGTATTTCGGTTTACGAAAAAGAAGATGGTAAAACCTACGTTGCAATGCTCGACATGTCGGCCATGACCGAAGGCTTGCCATTAACTGCAGCCAAAACTGTTCATGCCGCTTCCGATGAAGCATTCGGGATCATTCATTCAGTCATCGGAGCATTCTGAAAAGATGAAGAAAATTCTGGTTCTTGGCGGCGGATTTGCAGGTTTGCAAACTGCAATTGAATTGCAGAAAAATGGCGGTTTTGATATTACCCTGGTTTCTGATCGTGACTATTTATACTTATATCCGATTTCCATCTGGATTCCGGTTCACATGAAGGAATTCGAAGATGTAAAAGTGCCATTGGCGCAAATCCAGAAAAAATACCCCTTTAAGCTGATTTTGGATAAAGTCGCCGAAATTCATGCGGCTGAGAAAAAGGTAGTTTGTGAGAATCAGACCTTGACCTATGATTATCTTGTAGTGGCTTTTGGAGCTGAGAAATTACAGCATAAAGGAATAAATCACACCCTTTCAATATGTGGTAAGCCTGAAATGGCAATGGAGATTCGCAATAAAATTGATGCACTGGTTCAAAAAGGCAGCGGGAAAATCGCGATCGGTTTTGGTGGAAATCCAAAGGATAAATCGGCTGTTCGTGGAGGACCGGCATTTGAACTGATCTTCAACATTCACAACTATTTGAAATCCAAAAGACTTAGAGACAAGTTTGAACTGACGTTTTTTGCTCCCATGGAGGAGCCGGGAGCCCGAATGGGGAAAGGCGCTTTAGCTATGATGGATAAAATGTTTACTCAGTTCGACATCAGGAAACGGTTTGGTAAAAAGATTACAGAGTTTGTAAGTGACGGGGTGATCTTTGAAGATAATTCAAAACTGGATTCCGATTTCACAATGTTCATAGCAGCAGGTTCGGGGCCTGCATTGCTGAAAAATTCGGATCTGCCGCTTTCTGAAGCCGGGTTTATAAAAATTGATAATTCCGGGCAGGTGCTGGGACATCCGGATGTTTTTGCCATTGGCGATATCGCCGCTCTTGAAGGACCTGACTGGATTGCGAAACAAGGGCATATTGCTGAGCTCATGGGACGTAATGCTGCTTACAATATTATTCAACTCGAAAAAGGCAGCAGCAAACGAAAAGGTTACCAGGAGCATCTGAACATTCTTTGTGTGATGGATACCGGTAACGGCGCTGCTTTTGTTTTCAGAAATGGCAAGAAAGCATTTATGATTCCCATGCCCGTTGTAGGCCATTGGCTGAAAAACGGCTGGGGTGTTTATTCGAGGCTGACAAAGATCGGACAGTTCCCAAGATTGCCCGGATTATGAAATTCCTGATACTAATTGCCCTTTGGACAGCTTTCTGCTTCCTGCATAGTTTCATGATCACCCCGGCATTCACTGATTTTCTGAAAAATAAAACCGGCCCATACTATCGTTTCTACCGCTTGTTCTATAACCTTTTCTCAATCCTTATCCTGGCAACTGTATTGATCTATTCATATTCCATCCAGGAAAATCCTTTTTTCACCTGGCATGGATATCTTCTTCCTATAAGGTATTTGCTCCTTTTAGGGAGTTTGTGGATTTTTTATGCAGGTTCACGGCATTACAGCATGAGGACCTTCCTGGGATTAAACCAGATCAATGAAGGTGTAAATCACGGGTTGATCAATAACAGCGGCATGATTGAAAAAGGAGGCATCATGGGAATCGTGAGGCATCCGTTTTATTCCGGTTCATTCCTGTTAATCTGGGCCGGGAACCTTGATACAACAAGGTTAATCATCAATAGTATTCTAAGCATTTACCTTATTGTGGGGACCCTGCTTGAAGAACAAAAGCTGGTCACAGAATTCGGGGATGTCTACAGGGATTACCAGAAGGACGTATCCATGCTTTTTCCATGGAAATATATAAAGAGGCAGATCAAATCTCTTTAGTCAATCAATCAATCAATCAATCAATCAATAACCCCGGCCTCCTTTGAAAAGATCAACCTCAGGGCTGTTGTTGATTCATTCCGTCTGTCTTTCTATATATATCAAAAATCACACCAAAAATAAAGCGCTTAAATATCACTAATTGAATTTTTATTCGTTACTTTGCAAAAATATTTTCAACATGTCAGATTCATGCAATACTAAAAATGAGCCGATTCCTTTTAAGGAAAGACTCAGAACCTGGAACTTCTGGAAGCCCATCCTATTTACTGCATTAGGCGGACTGGGAGGTTTTTTGTATTACCGTTTTGTTGGCTGTGCTTCAGGTACCTGCGCGATTACCAGCAACCCATACGCGAGCATAGCTTTCGGAGGATTTTTCGGATACTTTATTGTCAATCGCCCTTGTGCCTGCTGACCCCTATTCAGATGATTTTAGTTTTTCAAAATGGTTGATCTTGTATTCAGTTACCATTTTATTAATAGACGAAGGGAATGACTAAAACTTGCGGTCATAAGTAAAATTCTTCATGTGTTTTTACTAGTTCGGATTAGTTACTCCTCCACTGTTGGTTGGTTGGACTTTCGGGCCTGGGTCCGGGCCTGGATTGCTATAAAGTCAATTTTTTTTGTCAATCGTAAAGCAACTGCATATCCGAAGGTCATTTGTATCCCATTATAATACTTATATAGAGGAATATCGGCAAAAGACGAAAGATACCAGTTATGTTTAAATGCATAAGTTACCTGGGGCGTGAAATAAATCACATCATACCCTGAGGCTTCAACAATTTCGCTGTTCTCCCGGCTTGATTTCCCACGAAACTCATTACGTACCTGAAGGTCCAGAATCAGTCTTTTCCAGGGCCGGTAATTGAAATAAATAGCGCCAATCCATTGGTCCCCGTACTTGTAATAAAAATTACCGGATTGGATCAACTGGGAATATTCATAAGATGCAAACCCTGCAATGGCTGTTTTGCCAAACCCCTTTGAAACAAATATGTTTGCAATATATCTGAAAGCGCCTGATGAAGGTTGAACTGAAATGGGTAATTGCACATTATCTACTTCCTGATCAAAGACTCCAATAGGAAATTTCACCCCAATAGTTGGTGAAATTGTAAGCCGAAGCTTTGAATTACTGTATGCGTTGAATTTAAGATACAATGCTGCATCTCCAAGGCCGTATCCTTTATAGGAATCAACTCCCGGGGTTTCAAGTGTTTTATTAACGGAATAGCCCAACTCAGTAAGAACGGTAAGCCAATTAGTAACGCCATATCCAAGCTGCAATTCCATGTAGTTACTGTATGCGACTTCTTGATATGGGAGCTCTGTGAAGTGGGCATCCCCGATATAATAAGGTCCTGAGTGACTATACCGGTATGTGAGAGAAGCATTAAGTATCCTGGATTGCAGAGCAGGTTGTTCGGCATCGCTGATAAACGGATTGCCTGAGGTACAGCACTGTGCCCATAACCCAGATCCATAAATGAGGAAAAGTATTAATAATGAAAAATCTTTGAAACGACTCATAAGTTTCAGTGTTTATTCTTAGGATGCCACTCGGTGACACGGATCATAACTGTGTCAGAAACTTCTCCTGTTTCATTGAGCACTCTGCATGTAATCGTATTATGCCCAATACAACTTTGACAGGCACTATACTTCACAGTCTTTCCACTTCCCTTAAGCTTCCCGTGATTGGCTACCCATGCATACTGTAAATTTTCACCGTTTGCCTCCATCGTTATTACCGTGGTATCAAAAGCCATCACAGGATTCGCAGAGGCCGTAAGACTAATAATCTTAATATCGGCAGATGGGGTGCTATCCTTCTTTTTGGAACATGCCAAAAGGCATACTATTACAACGATAAATACAAGAGATATTTTGCTCATAAAGCCTTTATTTAGGGTTGATGTTTAAGGAATCAGGGCTGATGCTGCCAATCATTTTAACAATCTCACCAGCAACCTGGTCTATCATTTGAATATGTTCATCTGTAAGATCTTTATTCCTCACGATTTTTGTGTTAAGCGCGTTTTCATTTCCAATGACTTTCGACACATCAATAGAACCGCTGATTTTGCCGCTATACTTCTCAGTGCTTCTTTTAGCGCATAGTTTATCACAGCCGTCAACCGATATTGTCGGATATACTTTTGCAAAGTTTCTTTCTTCTTCACCACCTGCAAGATAGAGTGGCAGACAGAGTGTGACTGTATCAATGAATTTAAGTTCTTCAAGAACTTTTCTTGTGGCTAGCCTTGAAATCGTTCCCCCGAGACATTCCTCTCCACTGCAAGATAATACGCCTACTTTTAAAACAGACATTAAGATTCCTCCTTAATTTATTTCATTTATTTTTCTCGCTATCTTCCCGGCGATTTCATTTATTACTACTTCGCCATCATCGCTAAGTTGGGTTGGGGAGCCAAACTTTTTTCCTTTATGTTCCTTCACCGTATCCAGGACATTAACTTCTTCCACGACTACGCCTCCGGTTAATGTGACATTTTTAGCAGCACACATTTTGGGGCAACCGTCAACGGTAATGCAATCATAACCTTCGATTTTTTCCTTAACTTCCTTATCACCTGTTACAATGTAAGCAAGGCAAACCGTTTCTGATTTATCCGGACATAATTCAATGACCGTTTTCAAGACTGCTTCCCTTGCCATTAATCCGAAAACCTTCCCAATGCCACTGCATGGAACAACTTTTACTTTTTTATACATTTATGTCCTCCACCTTCTTTTTCATGATCTCAAAATATTTATCGAAACCAATCAGAAGTTCTTTATCATCCTCAAAATTTGTCAATTCAATTTCTGCTACCCACCCCAATTCATAAGGGTTCTCGTTGAGCAGTTCCGGCTTGCCTACAAGCGTTTCATTGACGGAGATAACCTTTCCGCTTACCGGTGAAATTAATTCAAATACCGACTTTGACGATTCGATCTCGCCTGCTTCACCGAATTGGTCTATTTCTGCTCCAATTTCGGGTGGTGTAAAATATAAAATATCTGAAAGGTTCTGTTGGACGAAATCCGTGACACCTATTCTTGCCCGGTTACCAATCACATAGGTCCAGCAGTCATTTTCATTAAAATAAAGTTCTGGATTTGCAGGCACCCTGAAAAGGAATTTTCCATGCTGGTACGTCTCATAATCGAACTTATTAAAAACAGTCGTTTCATCAGATGAAAGTGCAACTTTATCTTCCGGACTATTAAGTCCGTTCAGTATTATTTCAATCAGGGTGTTCTCATTTTCCAGAAGCCTGAGATTACTCTTTAATTCAATATTATGGCTTTTAGCTTCTTCTGATATTGTTACTCTTCGGGAAACTTTCAGGTTTTTTTCTGCAGCAAGCTTACTCGCGCATCGGGTCTGGCATCCATCGATGACTAACAGAGAATGTTCTCCCGCGATTTTATTATATTTTGCTTCAGCAACTCTGTAATAAACCGGGCATATAATTTTATTATTTGCGTTCTCGCATAATTTTATCGCTATTTCCCTTGAAATTACTCCGGCGTTTTTATCCAATCCATTGCAAGGGAGGATGGCGTAATTTTCAAGCATTTGATTCCTCCTTTCTAATTTCCTTAATCCTTTGCGTGGTTGCATTTTTATCAGGAAAAGTCAGGGCATCGGGACCGCAGATCTTAGAGCATGCCCTGCAGAAAACAACGCAATTATTCGGATTCCTGATGATTAATTTAATGACTTCGTTTTCCCTGACCTCAAAAACCTTATGAGGACAGAAAGTCACGCATTCCATACAAAAATCACATGATGTGTAATCTATTGTTGGTTTCCAATCGATTTTAGCGCGTTCAACACCCATGAAAGTTGTTTCGCTCATTTCGATTCCTCCAGTTTTATAAGAGCTGCATTGACTTTTTCAATTGCCTGATCGGTTGTCATATCGCGTATGTCAATTGCAGTTAAATCTTTGCTTACATCGAGACCTGCTTCTGCAAAAGCATCTTTAAACATCTTGCGCTGCATATTAAGAGCACATGCTCCGATAACAACTTTCCGATGCGCTTTAAGATAATCACTCAAAAACCGATCCCCGTCTTCCTCACAAAGCTGAGGATGGATAAATCCATATTGAACAGGCAACTCGATTCTCACTCTGTTGATAAAGTCCCATATATCCATTTGTGAGAATCCAGGGCATTTTCCAGTGCAAACGCACATAATAAAACCAGGTTTTTCCTTTTCTGTGATCATTGCATTTAGTGTTTCGTAGAATAACGAAACAAAATTACACTTATTTCAAATACAATGTTATCTTTTTAACAATGCCTGGACGATTTTATTTTTTGATCTGGAGAACCAAAATTAAGATAATGATATATCTTTGTTATTTAATTATTAAACTCGTGATGGACAGCCGTTTTTAAAATACAGATGGACTAATCAAAAAGGGTCTATTTACCTTCTTTTGGTCTGGTCTCTGTTATCTTCTTACTGAGGAATCCGGCAATAAGTTGCCCGAGTCCGCCATTGTCATCCCCGCTTGTGATTAATGTGTCAGGAACGATCTTGACATTTCCGCCTGCAATCTTCTCGGCCACCTGCACGGCAATAACACCTTGTTCACCGATGGCTTGCTTTTGCTTTTCGTAAGCTTCGGCTGTGGCAGATCCTTTTGCTTCAATCGCAACACCTTCGGCCCGGCCTACTGCTTCAATACCCTTGGCCTGGCCTTCACTTTTCAAACGGATTGATTCGCCTTCCCCTTCGGCTAAAAGGATAGCCTTTTTCTTCAGGTTGTCAGCAACCTTCACGTCGATCTCAGAGGTCACCAGGTCGGGTTGCTTATTGGCTTCAGCCGTGGTTTTTTCCATCGAGATACGGCTTTGCTGGGCTTTTTGCTGTTCGGCATACATGGCCTGTTGCTGCTGGGCGATGATCCTCTCAGTCTGGGTCTTCATGAGGTCTTCGGGAAGCTGGATCTGGCAGATCAGAACACTCACGAGCTCAACATGGTACTTTTCAAGTTCAGCCCTGGCCCTGTCTTCGGCTTTCTGCTGCTCCTCGTGCCTGTTTTGCATGAAGTTCATGGCTGAAGTTGCCGAGGCCTGGTTGCGGAAACTTGAATCTATCATCGGATGAATCACATGGTCAACCAGATTCTGTATTGAACCAATCTTTGCCACCATGTACGGAGCCTGGTCGGGACGCACACGAATCACAACTTTCACTGAAACATTGATCGAAAACCCATCATGTGAGACCACGCGTAACGGATCAAAACGGGTCTCCTTTGAATCATCCCAGTCAATAGTTATGTTCGTTGTATCAACGATATATGCAATATAAGCCCGGCGGTTCAGATAATAAATACCCGGACCGGCGACTTCCTGCTGTATCCCGCGGAATCCTTTAGGGACTACATATCGCTCTAATCCCACGTCAACCCTTTTATCAATAGGTTTAGTGTCGGCTGCTGTGATGTCGCTGAGTTCTTTTTCCTGGTGTGCGATCTGATCGGTGATCATTCTCACCTGGGGAGGTTCAGCCCCAACATTGGATACCACAACGGCTACCTGTCCGCGTTCAACCACGGCTACATCATCCAGCTCAACACTGAACATCATCGGATTGATATAATAGGTGCCGGGTTTCAGAACATCGAACTGGGGACCACGCTGTCCGCCACTTTCAAGAAATTTTGTTACATCCTGAAAGTTATTATGTCCGTCAACGGGCTTTGCAACATATTCGGTTTCGGGCAAGGGCTGACCGTCACGTGCCACAACAATCCCGATTTTTTTATCCGGGATTACGATGGTATCCTTGATCTCGACTTTGAACAGGCCGGTGTTTACACGGTATTTTCCCGGAAGAAGGATGGTTGTCTGTGGACCTTTTTCACCACCATGATCAAGAAATGCTTCCCCGTCTTCAAAATAGCTGTGCTCAACGATGGCTTTTGATAAAAGTCTTCCCCCGCTGATCGGTTTCCCGTCCTGGGAGGTAACAACACCTACCTGTCCCTTTTCTACGACTGTTATGGGGACCGCGGTGATTTTAAATAAACGTGTATTGATACGGTAATTCCCCGGAGGCAGGGTTCTGATCTGTGGACCTTTTTCTCCTCCGTTTTTCAGAAATGCGGCTCCGTCCTGGAAAAGATCGCAATCGACTACTTTACCAAAGATTCTTCCCGCAGGAATAGGAGCCCCGTCAATGGATTCAACAATGCCCACCTGGTTTTCCCCGATGATGGTTACAGATTCCTTGGTGATATTGAACATGAACGCGTTGATCCTGTATACTCCTGGCGGAAGTATAGGGATCTGGGAACCTTTCTCTCCTCCGTTCTTCAGGAAACCTTCCCCGTCCTGGAAGAGATTACATTCAACGGTTTTTGCGAAAATTTTTCCCGAAGGAACAGGGTTCCCGTCAAGGGAGGTCAGAAGTCCCACTTCGTTGGTGCCAATGATCGTAAAATCCTGGTGTTTACGGGTGTAAATAAAAGGCGTCAGGAAATATAATCCCGGCCCTTTGGTACGGGCCTGTATCCCGATCTCGTCACTCATGGCAAATACACGATCCTTTGGCATTTGCCTGCCAAACCATCTTCTTTCCAAAACTTTTATTTCGCGACCGCCTACGATCAGAAGAGAACTGAATAAAAGGGCAAGAAAAAATAAAACCGCAACACCAATCAGGGCTCCGATCAGAATAAAATAAGGGGTTATCATGGCATATATCATTTGTACAAAGATACTTAAACCAAGCCTTAAAAAATCAAATTCTGTCTACATCTATTGGAAGCGGGTCTTTTTTAATATCGCATGAATCAGACATCTTATTCTTTTTAATTTTTTCCCTAATATTATCTGCAAAATTATAAATTAAATAAATTGGTGATATTTATGCGATTTAATAAAATCTTTCTACCTTTGCATTACCAGTCGGAAAGTTTATATATGTTAAAGAAAAATATCACAACTACAGTTTTCCTGATTCTCAGCATAGTTCTACTTGTTTCGCCCTTTAATCAAGCCTTCGGGCAAAGGTTAAAAGGGCAGATAATATCATATACAGATTCGTATTACTCGGTACGTGAAAAATTCGGCAAAGCAATCAAGGGGCCTAAATTAAATGACTCTGTTTTCCACGATCAATATGTTGTTTTCGATCATATCGGAAATATCTCCGAGTGTATTGAATATAATGCTGACGGAACAGTTTACTGTAAATTCAAGGGAATAAACGGCTATGACAAGAATAACCTTGAATCAATATATGTCAGGATTGACCCGGGAATCATTATTGAAAGAAAACCATTTATTCTTGAGTCGGTGAAATACAACTGGGGGGAGCTTTATAAAATGACTTATCAGAATGACATTAACGGACATCCTGTAGAAGAAACCATCTTTGATCTCTGGGGCCGTGTTATTCTTAAAACAACTTTCAAAAGAGATGAAAAAGGAAATTCTATTGAAGAAAAGTTCTCAGATGGAACAGTTGATTCATATAAATACGACAATGCAGGGAACAAAATAGAATGGACTTCCCGCTCCTCGAACAGTAATATTATAGTTACGACTTATAAAAACAATGAATCAGGTGACATCATTGAAGTGAACATCAACAATTACTTTAAATCCTCTTTTAAATTTCATTATGATGTCTACACGTATAAGTATGTTTATGACAACCAGGGTAATTGGATAGAAAGAACGGAATACGAGAATGGTTTACCACAGAGAATTATTGTGAAAACGATTAAGTATGCCTTATAACTTGTTGCATTTGACTGTGGAGTGTGACCTGTTTTTCCAAAACCTAGCGTTTATAGGTTTTTTCCGAATGGCAGCCTGGCGCACAACTTCCGCCTCCATCCAATAACTTGAATTGGATAGGCATTTCCCAATTGCCGAATAAAACTTTTTCGGCAATCAGCTTACGGTTCATCGCACCGTGAACATTGTGGCAACTGCTGCATGACCTGGTTTTACTGCCCTGGATATGAAGATAATGAAGGTTCTGCTCACCATTGCGAAACCCGGTCGCAGTATGAGTTGTCTCCTGAAGCAGCAATTCGCTTATATGACAGGAGAAGCAAATCAGGAAACTTTCTTTATTCGGAGAGGTAAATACCCCTTCCCGGTAAGAGCCTTTCAGGAGAAAAGGGTTGGGTGAGCTGTGTGGCATATGACAGCCAGAACAGCCCGATTTGCTTATTGCACCATGGCTATACGTGCTTTTTAACACTAGCTGACCAAAATTCAGTCTGGGTTTATTATCCGTGAATACCGGTGATTTATGACAGTTCATACAAGTAGTTGTCTCATCTGAAAGCAGAAGACCTGCGGCAGACGATGTATGCGGGGAGTGACAGTTCAAACAATTTTTCTGCGCTGTAACTGCAAGATGGGGGTGTTCCGCTCCCTGCATCGTAGCCTTGATCCTGGCATGGCAACTAAAGCATAGTTCAGGTGTTTTATTCTTTAGTAAATACAAGGTATCTGAATTGTGCCCCAGGTGACAGAGAAGACAGTCTTTCAGAAAAGGCTGGTGAATTGCTTTCGCTCCTGCCTGGTCCTTTTGCTTATCATGACAAGGAAGGCAAAGCACGGGACTTTCGGTCTTTATTAATTTATTAAAATCGCTTTGATGCACGTCATGACAGGACTCGCATTTACCGTCTGTTACTGCTTTGTGTTGTGACTTTTTCACATTTTTGCCAACAGCATGGCACTCCTGGCATAAAGTGGTTCTCGGGTATTTAAGCAATGACTCGTTTACACTGCTGTGAACGTCATGACAATCTAAACATTTTCCGTTTGCAACGGGGGTATGCACATTCTTTTTACTGTTCTTTGCCTGATGACAATTATTACAAAGCTCAGGTATCAAGGCAACCAGGGTGAAGCCTTTTACCCCCTCCACGGGATGTGTCCTGCCATTTGGTCTATGACATTTTTCACAGTTCTCTGCTGCAGGAGTGTGTTTATGCTCATAAGCCAATACCTTTGGATGGCATCCGAGACAGGTCTGCAGTTTATTACTCTGCGCCTGAACCAGGGCCAGGTTCAGGCTTGTCGTAAATACTAAAAGCAGAATTACAGAAAGTGAAAGTCTCATTTTTTATGCCAATTGAAGTTTCTTACAACCCTTATGAACCCGCCATAAAAATTAGTCCGTTCATCAAGATAATCACGGCTGTATAACTCAAGGCCAACCTTAATATAGATCTGCCGGAATACCGTATTGAATTGTAATCGGCCGGTAACCAAATTAAGGTCCATCTGCTGTCCTACCTGTTTTCGGTAACCTATTTCGAGAGAAATAGTGGTTTGCGGGTTTAACTGGTAGCCCATGTTCCCGATCACATCGATAAACTGCTGATGGTTATTTTCGGCAATGAGATTGTAATTACGCCAGTTCCCAGAGACAGAGAAGGTAATCTTGTTTACAATATTACCCTGGACCTGCAGCCAGTAACGGATCAGACGATAAGGCACAATGGAACTCTGGTAATTCTCAAATTCTGCCCCCCCGCTTGCAAAACTATACTCTAACCGGCAGCCATATACACTTTGCGTAAAATAATTCAGCGTCAGAAATTCAGTCGTCTCCAGCTTATTGTACCCCTGGTTGGCCAGCTTGAAATACACCTCAACTAAACGGTTGTATAGAGAAACACTCGCAGTTACACACTGGAAATTAACATCATATTTATAAGCTCCGGGGAGCATCGCTACATAATCCACATTTATCGTGGATTTGTCGGGTATCTGTCCGCCAGGCATCCGTTGGATCTCAATGTAATTATTCCTCTGAATAAGTACATAATCAAAATTAATCTGGTAGATAATAGTACCTGTAACATCTTTAACTACAACCGTATTGATATTTATATACGCTTTGTTTAGCAGAGTCAGCTTTCCGTCGGTTAATACATGTTCTTCCTGAAGCACAGGAATCTCAACAGCGTCGCCTGAATGCTGCATGTGCTGCCAGTTGAAAACATACCCAAGCATAAGCCTTCCCTTTAAAGGAATCTTTTTCTCATAATTGATATTGATTCCTGCCTTCAGGTTGTTCTCACTGTAAAAAGTCTGGCGAATGTTGTTATATTCGAGTGTAATACCCGACCGGAGGCTCTCATAAAGTCGATGACTGAGCATGGTGCTAACAGAGTTCTGCCTGATAGTCTGGAATTCCCTGGAGTAATTGTAATAGTTATAGTTTGCAGAAATACTGAATTGTTTCGGAAGGTTCATAGTGATGCCTTCATTCACCTGGAATCTGCGAAAAGCATCGGTACCATACTGATCTATGCCCATTATCGACGAGATGAAACTGTAATTGCGCTTTTTATCAAAGAACACGGTGTTATTGAGGCTTATATTATCGGAAATACTATGTGTTCTTGCAATATTAGCATCATCTCTTGAATAATCGTTATGGAAATAAATGAGCTGATTGTTATCGTACAAAGAGAAGGACCTGTCGATGCGTGCCTGCAGGTTCTTCTGAAGAGTCGCAAAGGTACGGCCGGTAAGGATTTCTGTTTCATGCCATTTCCCCTGTGTGTACGATACCATGATTGGGAGGATTTTGTTTGTCCAGGTAAAGGTTCCTCCAAAGTTAGTCGTTTTGGATCGGATATTCGACAGGTTTTCACGGTTGGTGTAAACATCGTTATAATGGTAAAAGGCTATTAAATTGACAGGCTTCTGATTAAAAAAACTGATGTTGGCATCGAATTTGCCCATGGTAACCATTTCAGCCTGGTCAGGGATAACGAGGTAAAGGTCCTTCCCAAACATCGGATTGTACTCTCCGCCCAGATTTAAAGATATGAAGTTGGGATGAAGGAAATAGCTGTTGGTATTCAGCATGATTCCTCCACTGAACCTCGAACTTTTCTCAATATTATAGATCTCATTCGAATAGCCAGCCTGGTAACGGTAACCAGCTCCGAGCTGCACGGCTCCATTAACACCTGTAAGGGCCCAGAACTTACGTGAAATAGAATAAGACTGGGCTTGACACGAAATGGATAGGAGAAGCAGGAAGCAAACAATCTGCAGGCTTTTCATTCCATATACCAGTTTCAGTTTAAAAAATATCGTTTATTTCCACCATGAGGATTATGGCAATCAGTACAAGGTGTTACGTCAATTTTCTCATGTTGTTCCATTGCTCTTAGCATCTCTGGTTCATGGCAGTTAAAGCATAATTGTTCCCCGATACGCAAAAGCAATTTGGGGTTATTGGCAGTATGCGGACTGTGGCAAGCCGTGCAGTTACCTGAAACAACTGGCCCATGCTGGAATTTGCCATCATAGGTGTCATGGCACTGGTAACAAAGACCCGGCTGAGATTCTAACAGTTTCCCTTTCTTTTCAGCATCATGACATAGTCCGCATTTTTTCTTTGCAAAGGGCGGATGGAAAGAATGATTCGATACAGGTTCGGTTAAAGCCAGTTCCACCAAAGGGACTGTATCTGTCTTGTTCATGTTCCGTTTCATCGCTGTTTTTAAAGAATCACTACTTTCAGGCACACCGTCGAAGAAAATAGTTAAGGTTTTATGAGAACATCCCCAAACAATGGTTATTATGATCAAAATAAGGATAACAGGTATGTTCTTTTTAAAGTATGTCATTTGGAGGATGAGGTCTTCCGGCGAATCGACCCATACACGTTGACCTTGTCGGGTCCATACTGGTTAGTAACAAAAATGAGATAGTTTAGATCATAGACCGGGTCGACATATTTCTGAAAGTACTTCAGGTTATCATAGTCAATGGCGACCTTGGCAGGAAGCCACATATCACCCGGGCCCTTATAAGGGCCGCCGAAAAAGAGCAACACATGGCCCTCTTTATTTAAAATCTGAGTATTCTCAAAACTTGCATCAACCACATAAAGGTTTTCCTCCTTGTCAACAGCAATTCCTTTCGGCCTCATGAACTGACCGGCACTGGTACCATTACTTCCTACAGATGACAAATATTTACCGTCATGGGTAAATATCTTTATTTTAAAATCGCCCATATCACTCACATAAACCTTATCACTTGTTACAAAAATATTGGCAGGTGAATAAAGGAAGCCTGGCTCTCCCTGTTCAGCCTCGGGCAAAGAATACAGAAACTTCCGCGATGCCTTGTCGTAAACATGGATTTTATTGTTCTTTATGTTGGCAACCCAGATTTTATTGCCACTCACAAACACATCGGTTGGCTTGAATTTATCAGCATCACCGAAAGCATCGACATAGTTCCCTTTTTCATCAAACACAACCACCTGGAGTCTCACTCCATCAGCGACGTAAATCATTCCATCTTCATCAACGAAACAGTTGAGTGGCAGCTTGAGTTTCCCAATTCCCTGAGGATCGAAATAATCAAAGGTGTTTTTATCGAAATCAATAATATCAAGAAGCCCAAGGCCGGTATCACAGATATAAATCTTTCCTGAATGTACTGCTATACCATACGGTTTCTTTATCGGTTTCACTGGCGATTTACCAAAGATGAACCGTGAAAATGCACTTTGGTTACGCGCAGTGTTCTCTGAACTGCTGAATGAAGTCAGAAACTGTATTCTCGCAGTATCAGGTGGTAAAGGGTAGATGATAACTTGTCTGCTGGCAGAAGTTATACTCATTTGCTTCGTGCATGCGGCTGCAAAGAAAAGCAGCATTCCAATAAAAAGGTATATAGCAATACATTTTATTCCCATTATTGAATCCTTCTTTAAACAATAAATTAGAAGAGATAAAAAGATCCCCTCCAATTTATCTTATCAATTTAAAATGATCTATTTGTTATGGCATGTCAGGCAAAGGGCACTGGCTGCATTTGTCTTTCTTAGCAGGTGGGCTATCCCGGTACTGTTGTGCACGTCGTGGCACGAAGCACATTCCATTTTGTTATTGAACAACATGGTCTGTGCAATAGTGCCGGAACCAATTCCCGAAGGGTGGGTAGTGGGATTCCAAAGCCCGGCATCGGCAGCTACAAGTGATGCATCAAATAAAAAGGAAATAGGATGATCATTTCTCAGATCGGATCCTAAATTATTTATCCCTGAAATAAAATGGGTTCCATTGGTAGCTGTCCCGAAATTCTCCAATGCAACAGTGCCGTCATGGCAGCTAAGACAAAGCTTGGAACTTCCGCTGGGCTGGGTAATGGTTGCTGCACCATTAAATGTAGGACTGGTGTAAAGCTGGAAAGTAGCTGATGTGTTCTGGTGATTCCATAAAGGAGCGTCAGGCACGCTGATGTTTGCATTGTGCGGGGTATGGCAGCATATACAAATCTCACCGGTTGTATTCCACGATTGGGTCGAAAAATCATGGGAAGAACCAACAATGGTCTGCCCGAATCCGAAATTAGACATAAGCAATAATGATAGAATGGTAATTAGTACTTTTTTCGTTTTCATGGTTTTGTGGGTAAATTGTTAATGTTGTGTGATGATGCGGTTTTTAAAACCCTGAGTTATGAATTGAGTTTACCTCTCAAAGATTGTACCAATTACGCTCGAGTAAGTATTTAAATGACTACGTGATAGTTAATATCAAATAACGTAATGAATTTGTTTGTGTATGTGTTACCATACACCTTTCTTTATCAGAGACATATGAATAATGTTTATCAACTTATTTTTTTTCTCCGATGCAGCTGATTTTACAGACAAGCATGATATATGCAAGGAAATTTATCCAGGCGAACGAACTGAGTCATATAACCCAGATTTTATGGTCAAATGACCCAGGCTGGTTAGAGGTGATATTTCTTTATCTTGTACCTGAGAGTATCTCGGGTTATACCCAGGAGCCGGGAAGCTCTGGTTTGATTGTTGCCGGACTTTTTAAGAGCTGCGCTTATAGTCTGTTTCTCGAGATCATACAACGAGGCTCCTTCCGAAAAGAATCCTTCCGATTTATCTGTTTCTTCCTGGTTAAGAACTTTAACACGTCCGCTCCTGATAATCTCCGAAGGAAGGCTTTCAGCCCTGATAACGTCGCCTGTTTCAAGAATGACAGCACGCTCTATTACGTTGCGAAGTTCCCTGATATTTCCGGGCCAATCATATTTTCCAAGGAATTGCTTTGCTTCGGGCTCTATTAGTTTGACATTTTTTCGGAACTTTGCGTTGAAATGGGAAAGAAAATGGTCTGAAAGTAATGCGATATCCTCAGCATGTTCACGCAATGGAGGGATAGTGATCTGGAATACAGTCAAACGATAATAGAGGTCTTCGCGAAACCCTTTCTCCTGAATGGAACGCCTGAGATCTTTATTAGTCGCCGCAATAATCCGGATGTCGACCGGGATATCAACAATTCCACTGAGGCGTCGGATTACCCTGTTCTCGATTACACCAAGCAGTTTCACCTGAGTGATAAGGTTGATTTCGCCTATCTCATCAAGGAAAACGGTGCCTCCATCAGCCATTTCAAACAATCCCTTTTTCAGCTTTTTAGCATCAGTGAACGCTCCCTGCTCATGGCCGAAAAGTTCACTTTCCATTAATGTTTCAGGCAATGAGGAGCAGTTAATAGTTACGAATGGTTTTTTACTCCTGCTGCTTTCATTATGGATTGCCCGGGCAAACAGGTCTTTCCCGGTACCGCTTTCCCCAAGCAACAACACGGTAGTAGTATTTATCTTCGCAATCTTGTTCGACAACTGTATGATACTGCGAATCTCAGGTGAAATGCCGACAATATGGTCAAAAGTAAGTTTGTCTGGGTTCTGACGACGGAGCAGGTGGACCTCGTTGCTAATCCTGATCTTCTCGCTGATACTGTCAATGATGGCGTAAATCTCTGGAAAAGAAAAAGGCTTGTTAACATATTCCTGTGCCCCGAGTTTCATTGCTTTTACCGCTGTGTCGATTGAACCGTAAGCGGTCATAAAAACAATGTTGGAATCCTCGCTTATGGCACGTATCCTTGAGATTACTTCAAGCCCTTGAATACCTGGAAGTTTATTGTCGACAAACACTATATCCGGAAACTCCGATTCAAAAAGACGCAGCCCGGCTTCCCCGCTATCTGCTGAAAGTACAATATATCCCTGAGCCTTCAGTTTCTTTTCAAATGACCAGCGGATCAGCTGCTCGTCATCAATCACTAATATTTTCAATGCCTGCATTGACACTTTTTCATTAATTTAATATCAGAAAACATGCGTATCAGCCGGGAGTGTTATTGTAAAAGTACAACCCCTGTCAGAATTATTCTCAACTTTTATTTCTCCCAGGTGCATCTCAATGATCTCCTTCGCTATGGCCAAACCCAAGCCTGTTCCCTGTGTCCGGGTAGTATAAAAGGGTTTGAAAATATCCTGAAGCTTTTCTGCTGGAATTCCTTTACCGCTATCACTGACTGCAACAATTATCTTCCTTTCATCTTCCAGGAATAAGGTCGTATACGCGATCGTGTTGTTTGCTTCAGAGGCCTGTATTGCATTAAGTCCAAGGTTCATCAATACATTTTCAACCTGTTCGGCGTCGAAATGGAAAAGTGGCACATTGTCTCCCAATTCAAGTATAAAATTTATCTTTTTATCGATATCCTGGTTGCTGAGAAAAAAAACAACAGATCTGATGATCTCATTAATATCGCCTTCCTGCAAATGCAGCTCCCTCGACCTTGAATAAGTAAGTAAGTTTGAAACTGCTTTATTCACCCGGTTAGCCTGGCGCCGGATTTCTTCAAGCACAGGCTTGTTCACAGTATCCCCGGCCTCCTCTATGATGATCTCTATTGCATTTGCAATGCCTGTGATCGGGTTGCGGATCTCATGGGCCAGGCGTGCCGACATCTCCCCGATTGTAGCAAGCTTCTTCGAATTCAGGATTTCATTCTTATGGTATCTTTGAAGTTCGTTCTGAGTCTGCTGGAAATAGTCAACCATCTCGTTGAAACTCTTTCCAAGCTTGCCCAGCTCGGTAGACCTGGGGATTATCAGCCGTTCGTTCAGATTGCCCTCGTTGATGGTACGAATAGTGGTCTGGAACTGCGAAAGCGACCTCCTTACCATCTTGTAATGAAGGATCAGTACGAATCCGAGAATCAGCAGCAACATAAGAACCGTAAAGGCAAGACTGAACCGACGTGCAAAGGCTACAGTATCCTCAGGCGTATGCATAGAAAAATCGACGGCTATATAACCCAGAATGGGTTTCACTGCCCCATGACACTGATAACAGGTGGAGAAATTCTTCAGCCGGATAATAGCCCGTGAGAAAGGGATAGGTTCATCCTGAAATATTTTAAGCGAAATGTCATTGGACAAAGTCGCCAATAACCTGAGATTCAGTGTGTCGAAAGTCTTTGCCATATAATTTGAAGGATACAGCACTTTCCCTTCTGAGTTGATCAGGTAGGAATGGATTATCCTGCTGTCCTTATCTAGTTGGCGAAGAGTAGGTTTAATGATCCTGCCGTCATGCACAGCTATAATCTGATCCTTCATGAAGGAGAGCATCGACATGATATCATTCTGTGCGTTCCTGTATACCTTTCGGCTAAGATAATAGTTATAGGTGTAAAATGAAAAGAAAGACATCAGGCTAATCACCACAACGAGCATGGTAATGATCTTAAACCGGAAAGAGGAGAAATTTATTTCTATTTTCATTCACACCAAAGGTTAGCAGGTTTTTTCAAAAGTCAATACGTCTCAGGATTATGATTCTCTCCGTGGCATACAAGCGTGCAGCTTCCGTGCCGAACTCCGGTGTCGGTAAACCTGATGATCCCGCCGGAAGGGGTGACAACACCGGTTCTGAAATTGATCAGATTAGAATTGTTCGTTAATGTTCCGGGACTGCCTACACCATGCTGTTCATGGCATGTATTACAGGGTGTTCGCAATTCAACAATGTGCTTGTGATGGTAACGGAACGTATTGATATCGTTAATGATGTTGTTTCTGTTATGACATGAATAGCATAATGCATAAGCGGCAGCTGATTCAGTGGTTCCCTGGGAGTTTGAATTGCCGTCGGCTTTCAGATACTGTAGTTTCAGTATCTGCGGATAAATTGAGCCGTGAGGGCCCGCCGGGGCAGCTGTTCCATCACTTGCATGACAGGCTGTACAATACAGTATTGTTGATGCGGTATTGGGTGCGATCAGGTTACCTGTGATCTCATTATTATTCAGAGGACCGACTACCGGGTGGAAAGAGGGGTTTGTAGTGGCGAACTGAAGACGAACGTTGCCCTGAGCAATAACGCGTGCTGTAGCTGGAGGAGCCATTCCCGGAGTATTGGTATGACATCGGTAGCATATCTGGTACTCGTAAACAGAAGGATTCACAGAATTTCCCGACTGGTCTATCCCTTTAACTCCTTTATTAAACCCATTCACGTTCGGAGCCGATGCCGGGGTATTGTTGGCCTGGTGTGCATTGTGACAGTCCACACACTCAACGTGATTTAGGTTCACAAGAGCACTTTCAGTTGGGTCATGGATCCCGGTATAGCTGTATTCATTATGCCTGTATGCCTTTGTCTCCTGTGCCTGGATATTTTTAACAGCCACATTGCCGTTATGGCAGTCGAGACAGTTGTTTTCTTCCGGAAGGAAATTCATAAGTCGCAGCTTGCCCCCTGCTGAGTGCGGGTTATGACAATTTTCACAGCCATTCTGTGCCACTGTTGTATAAGGAGTGTGAAACCATGGATCAGGGGCTACATTGTTCCAGCCTTTTGTCGACGTCTGGTGACTTGATCCTGTCCAGTTGCTCGGGGTATGGCAAACCAGGCAAAGATTTGAATTCTGAGTCGTTTCTACAAGGAAAGATGTATTGACATTCTTATGGGGATCATGACAGGAAGTGCACTGCAGCTTTCCATTTTCAAGTTTCACTGGCCCTGTGAGATTTGCAGGGTTCAAAAGTTCCCCGTCAGCAGCTGCAAGTGCCGCATCATAAAGAAAAGAGATCGGGTGATCGTTCGAGATGTCCTTCGTAAAATTGTTCACTCCCGATGGCATCGTAGTTACGCCTCCCGCCATTAAAATCGGGTTGGCTCGGCTCATAATGCTTCCAAGTGCAATTGTGCCGTCATGGCAGGAGAGGCAGAGGATTGAAGCCCCGTCGGGCTGCCCCGGTAAAGCCTGTGTTGTTGAACTGGTATACAATGTGTAAGTCAGCCCGGGATCTACCCTGTTCCACAGAGGTTTGTCTGGCCGTGCATTGTGAGGTGCATGACAAAAGATACAAATCTCCGATTCAGATGTTGCTTTTATATTTCCCGGCCCGCTAACCGACAAGTTATGCCTGGTTGTTACAATAGTCTGAGAAACTGTAAGCATAGGCATACAGAATAACAACAGAATATATCCTGATAAATGTTTTATCATTTTTTATTTCCGCCCATGAGTTGAAATACTTGTATCCTGGAATTATAGCTATCGGCCACATAGACCTGGTCGCGGTTATCAATATAAATGCCTGAAGGCATCCAGAACTCTCCCTTTCCGTGTCCGCGTGTCCCGAAGGTATATAGCAGATGCCCCTGAGAGTTGAATATCTGCACTGCACAAAACAATGCATCCGCAATGTAGATATTACCGTGGGAGTCTGTGGCAATCCCTTTAGGCCGGGCAAAATCACCAGTGCCGTCTCCAGGTTTACCAAACTGCGAAATGAATTCCCCTTCAGACGAAAATATCTGAACACGAAAATTCATAGCATCCACAATGTACACAATCCCTGCTTTATCAGCCCAAATTGAAGTGGGAAAATTGAATTCTCCTGGAGCTGTGCCCCTTTTCCCAATCCGTTTCAATATATTTCCTTGTTCGTCCAGCACCGAAATCCGGTGAGCATTGGTCTCAACCACCCAGATCCTGTGATCGGACTGCAACCAGATAATACCAGTGGGCCGGTCAAAGATGGAATCAGAAAAAACTGTTATCGCCTTTTTTTCAGGGATGAATAAAAATATCCTGTTATAATAGGAATCTGTAAAAAGTATACTATTATTCATAAAAACAGACATTCCTACCAGGGAAGGAAAAATTTTGTAATGTTTATTCCTAATGTGGGGGATTTCACCCACATTTTCTTTGACCTGAAAGATCACGCCATTCTCCTGATCCAGTATATACATTGAAATGGAATCCTTTAATGCTATTGCAACCGGACGGTTGAGCTCCATAACAAGCTTCCTTCCCAATATAAAATCAGCAATACGTGTGCCCAGGTTTCGTTTAATCTTTTCACCTTCTACGGCAGGATACTGTGAAACCCAGGAAATGTAGGAAGAATCGGTCGCTCCGACAACATTTTCCTGTGCCGTTGTATTTAGGACGAGGCAAGAAACGACCAGAACAAATGCTGCTATTCTTCTATTACTGCTGCTCATTAACACGGGTAATTGTTATGAAGGCTTTCTGAAATCAATTGGTTCGGCAATTCTTAACAAAATTAGAATATTATAACTACAACTCAAATTTGATGCCAAATAGTTATGACAACCGAAAAAACATTTGGTACAAAACCTGCACAGAAGTCATTAGCAGGTTGATCTGGAATAATTGATCATTGTTGAATAATGCCCGACAAGATATAGGCTGAGCAACATCCAGTCAAAATAATAAATCGTTTAACTATCACTAAAGATGTTTACATTTGCATTCATAAATATTAACCCTTAAACTCAAACATCATGAAAAAGAACATGGGAACAATTGATATCGTGGTCAGAGTACTGATTGCAATACTGATCGGAATATTATTTTTTACCAAGGTTATCACAGGAGTCCTTGGCATCGTACTGCTGATTTTTGCCGTAATATTTATTCTTGTAAGCATAATGGGATTCTGCCCCTTGTATTTACCGTTTAAAATCAACACGAGAAAAAAAGAATAAATATGCCGACCCAGAAAACAAGCGTGGAATGGCTGTCGGGCATGGCTTTTAAAGCACAGGTAAACGGTCATGAGATTGTATTGGATGCAGATGAACAGGCCGGCGGAGAAAATCTTGGTCCCCGGCCTAAACCTCTTATCCTTGTCGCCCTCGCAGGCTGTACTGGAATGGATGTGATTGCCATTCTGAAGAAGATGAAAGTTACTCCCGATTATTTCAATGTGGAGGTGGAAGGTGAAGTTACGGAGGAACATCCCCGACAATTCACGAAAATGCACATTGTATATGAGTTCAGGGGAAAAGACCTTCCTTTAGAGAAGCTTCAGAAAGCTATTGACCTTTCACAGGAGAGATACTGCGGTGTTTCGGCCATGCTTAAAAAAGCCCTGCCCGTAAGCTCAGAGATCAGAATCCTTTGATCTGCCATCCGATATCAGATATCCGTCATCTGTGAAACACCAGCCTCAGAAGTGATGGAAACACAAACAGCAACAGGGGCATCGCTATAACAAATCCGCCGATAACAGCAATAGCGAGTGGTTGCTGCATCTGGGCGCCCACGCCTATACCAAGCGCCAGTGGCGTCAGTGCAAGTATAGCCCCTATCGCGGTCATCAGCTTTGGTCTGATACGCATTGAAATTGCATACCTTATCGAGGCATCCACATCGCCCGAACTGGATTTCATAGTCACCAGAAACTGGTTTACCGTGAAGATGGCATTTTCTGCAATGATTCCAACGATCATGATAATGCCTGTATAACTGCCCACGTTAAGCTGTATCCCCGTTAAATACAAGGCCCACACGCAGCCGGCTATACCCAGAACCGAGATAAAAATTACCAGCAGGGGTATCCTGAAATCCCTGAACAGGAAAAGGAGAATGGTAAAAACAAGCACGATGGCTGCAAACAAAATCATCAGCAGCTCCCGGAATGACGACTGCTGCTGGGCATACGTGCCGCCGTACACAATATAATAGCCCGGGGGCATGATAAGGCCTGAAGCAAGAGTGCTTTTAATCTCATTCATCGCGCTTCCCAGGTCGCGGTTTTCAAGGCGGGCAGTTACAACAATATTCGATTTCAGGTCTTCCCGGGTAACATCAGGAAAGCCCTTCGATAATTCAGCCCTGGCAAAATACTCCAGGGGCCTGAATGAACCGTCGGGAGAGAATACAGGCTGGTCAAGTATCTTTTCGAGTGAATTTTCTCTGAAATCGGTAAACCTCAGAACGATTCTCAGCATCTGCTCGCCGCTTTGAACCTCTCCAACCTTTACTCCCTCGTTATTAGCCTGCAGCTGGGTCTGGAGGTCGGCAGGGCTCAGGTGAAACTGTGCCAGCCTGGCCTCATCAGGAATAATGCTTATGGAAGGGCCTTCTACTATGATCCCGTTTTTAAGATCGGCTATGCCTTTGACCTTTTCAAGTAAGCCCTGGGCTCTTATGGCCAGGGTTTCTAGTTGAGCCCGGTCATCTCCGAAGATCTTTATCTCTATAGGCTCCGGACGGCCGATCAGGTCGCCCAGCAGGTCGGCAATTCTCTGTCCGAATTCAATGGTAAGCGCAGGTTCCTGAACCGAAACCTTTTGCCTGATCTCCGAAATAACATCTTCGGTCTTACGGTTGATCCCCGGCTTGAGCTGTATAAGATAATCTCCTTCATTGGGAGGAATTACCCCGCTTGCCATACTGATACTCGAACTCATATTGGTTCCCGTACGCCTCATATAGGTCGCCACATCCTTATGATGAAGGATCAGGGTATCCACCCGGCGAAGCATGGCGTCGGAGGCATCCAGAGAAGTACCCGCCGGGGTGAGATAGTCAAAAACAATGGTCCCCTCATCGAGTACCGGCAGAAAACCGGTATTCAATCTGGGAACAAGAAACACAGCGCTTGCAGCCAGAATCACTATAAAAACAAGAGCAAATGCCGGCTTATCGAAAAACCAAAGAAGCCAGCCAAGAGAATTTTTACCTTTAGCACTCTCCGCCTGATCAATCCCGGACTTCTTTCGGTGCTTATACCCCAAAGCCAGATGCAGGGCAGGCAAACCCAGCCAGGTTGCGAAAAAACTGCAGATGAGCGTGATTTCCATAGTCGCTGTAAGCTCTTTGAAGAAACTCCCGGCCACTCCGCTCATCATCACAAAAGGGAAGAATATAACAATAGTGCTCAGCGAAGAGCCAACCATAGCAGGGAACAGCATCTTCATCGTATCATGCACTACACTTTGCTTGGCTTTCCCGGGGTTCTCTTCATGAACCCGGTGTATTTGCTCAATCACCACGATGGCATCGTCGATGATAAGTCCTATAGATGCCGCAATGGCGCCCAGCGACATGATATTTAAAGTAATCCCGGCCAGGTACAGAACAGTCAGGGTAAGCGCCAGGGTCACAGGAATAATGATGATCACGTTGAGGCTGGCCCGGAATGAACGAAGAAACAGGATCACTACCAGCAGTGCAAGGATAAGACCTTCGTATATGGCCCGTAACACACTGTTGATCGAATCGGTCACAAAAACCGACTGGTTATAATAGGTCTTTAATACCATTCCCTTTGGCAGCTGCCGCTGGATGTCCCTGGCCTTCTCCTTCACCTTTTCAACAAAATCGAGCAGGTTGGCGCCTTTCTGCTTTACGATATCGAGGATGACTGCTTCATGTCCGTTGGCATTGATACGGATAAATTCCTGCTGCTCCTGGAATTCCACCAGGGCCAGGTCGCCAAGCCTTATTATGCGATTGCCATCATTGCGGATGACAACCTGCCGCAAATCTTCTGGTGTACCTATCCTGCTGTCGGTCACCGAGAGGTACAAGCGGCGGTAATCGGACAATAAACCGTTGGATTCGATAAAATTTGTCTTACCCAGCACATCGATCAGGTTTTGAGGGTTTACACCCAGCTGTACCATTTTCATGGGATCAGGCTTGACAACAAACTCCTTTGTCTTCCCTCCCCTCACAAACACATTGGAAATCCCGGGCACCTCAGAAAACCTGGGCCTGGCAAAGAACAAAGCCACATTCTTCATCTCAACCTGTCCGTACCTATCGCTTTCGAGTGTATACCCGATCACCGGGTAAATATTCTGGCTCATCGCCTCAATCACCAGGTTGGTTGTGGAAGGCAGGATGTTCTTGATCTCGTTGATCCTGGCCTCGAGCTGCATACGGGCCACATTGATATCGGTATTCCACTCAAAATAGGCCTCAATGGTGCAGCTGCCGCGGTTTGTTGAACTGCGTACCGTCGCTATCCCGTTTACCCGCTTGATTGCAATTTCAAGTGGGCGGGTCACAGTGATCAGCATCTTGTCGATAGGCTGCTCCCCGTTATCGGCAATGATCCTGATCTTTGGGAAAACCACATCAGGAAACAACAGGGTCTCCATATACCAGTACGCAAATCCGCCAAGGATAAGAAAAATCAATAGCACGAAAATGGTAGGTTTGGTATACGTCCGGTAAAAATCCTGGTTCAACATCTTCCTGACAGAGGTTTATTTGATGATCCTCACAATGGCGGTATCTCCCAGGCCATAATTACCGCTGCTGAGAAAACGGTCGACGGACTGAAAAACGGGAGAAACGATCTCGACGCTGTCTGTTCCTGCAATGCCTGGTATAACAGGGACTTTCACTGCCATAGTATCATTCAACAACTTCATCACCCAGAAATTTCTCATCACTTCATCACTTAAAACTGAAGATTTTGGAAGGATAGTGACCCTGTTTTTTATTGACCTGATGATCTTTACCCGGGCCATCAGGTTCTCGGGAAGCGGCTTGGGCAAGCTGGGCTGAAGAATTACTCTAACGGTCTGCGAGGCTCCTGTCATGGCCGGTAAAACGGCATGGATGGAAGCACTGAGCTTCTCATTGTCGGGCAAAAGAAGCACACATTCAGTTCCCAGACGTATATAGTCTTTAAGCTCGTATGGAAGCTCCAGAATGAATACCAGGCTTTTTGGCAATACCAGGGTACATAAGGGTTCGCCTTCCTGAACAAAATCGCCTTTTGGATGATTGATCACAGAAACAAGTCCTTCAATAGAAGCCCTCACCTGGATAAGACCCGTGATACCAAGTGCATGCACACTGTCCTGGTACAAAACCGTCGCTTCTTTCGTCCTGAGTTCGAACAGCATCTCGCTCATTTTTGCACGGTCCCCTGCCGACAAGAAACATTTTTCGACATACCCGGTGATAGGCGACTTGATAACAGCTTTCTCAAGGAAGGATGAAGTAGCCGGAAACTCAGCATATTCCATCATTGTGCCTGTCCTCAGATTGATCACGGTCACCGGAACCACCGCCCTCACTACTTTCTCATCGGCCTCCCGGGTATTCCTGCAGGCGACCGGAAATAACAGGCAGAACAACCCTGGTAGTATCATCAATAGCCTTTGTTTCATTGTCTCCAGAAATTAATTTCGTTTAAAATATATTGTGCCCTTATCTGGTATTGCACCCCCTCATGCATGGCCGCAATAAGATTCCTTAAAGCCAGTATATAATCTGTAATTGTCAGAGTCCCGCTATTCAGTTCGGCTCTTTCCTGTGCAACCAGCATTTTTACCACATCAATCTGTTTTTGATTGTCATGGGCCAGTATCCTTACATTGTCAAGTTCATCCTTCAGCTGCCTGAGCTGCAGACTGTATTGTGTTCTGAAAAAATCCTGATAATTTTTCCTGGTCTCCTCCTGTACCCTGAGTTTGCTGTAATTCAGTTTCCGTTGATTGCCGTCATAAACCGGAAGGCTAAGACTCATGCCAACACTGATCCCGAGATTCTGGTAAAGATAAACCGGTTCGTTATTGATCAGACCTCCATCGGAAAACCAACTCACAACGGGTTTATATTTACGGTCGATCAGAAGTTTTTCGGTCTGAATCTGTAAACTGTCGATGACGAATTTCCTGAAGAAAAGAGAATTTCCCTGTGAGCCTCTGAGTATCTCCTCAATAGCAGGAAGGCTTAGTTTGAAAAGCGCGGTATCGTTTATTCCGCAGATGACGTTGAGGTTTGAAAATTCCTTCTTGTACTGGAATTCAAGGTTTTTTATATTTCTTTCAAGCTGAATGACCTCAACCTTCACCGAAAGATAATCTGTTTGGTGGTAGGTCCCTTTCTGCACCCATAACTTTAACACTATTTCTTCTTCCTTCAATGTCGAAAGGATTTCCTGCTGAAATTCTGCTTCCATAATGGCTGAATATGCAGCCAGATATTGGGCCGTGATGGCCTTTTTTAGTTCATTAATATTCAGATTCCGTGAATTCTCGAGGCTTCGGTTTACCAGTCCGTACTTCTGGTAATTCACTTCCTTTGTTTTTTTATTGAATATCTGCTGATTTACATTCAGGGTTCCCATCAATTCCTGGCCATTGGTGATCACCTCGCTATATCCCCAATCATTGACAACAGGGGCATACATCATCATGGCATTAAAATTGACCTGCGGAAGGTAGGTTGCGCGGGTTATGAGACTGTCGTACTGGTTTGACCTGATCTGGTTCGAAAGATCTTTTAACAGCGGATTGTTGGCCGTGCCCTGGTCAATATACCAGCTAAGGGAATGATCCTGGCTGTAGACAAAAAATTGAATTAACAACAGGCAAAGTAACAAAGCAAATCTTTTTGCCACAGCAGACATTTTAAACGCAATTAGATTTCAAACCTACGTGAAAAACGGCAGATATACAACAAGCTTATACAAATAGTATAAAGACTTTAGGTAAAATGCCAAATGAACGTGACCCACGGTATAAGGATCGGGAATTATTTTTACTTTTGCCTTCCTATGATCAGTATTCCGGGTTTCAGTAAAAAGAACAAGGACGGCGAAGAAATGAGTTTCTGGGAACACCTCGACGTGCTCAGGGGCATGATCTGGCGTTCACTGCTGGTAGTATTCGTGTTTTCAATACTTGCTTTCGCATTCAAGGACATTCTTTTCGACACTATCATTTTAGGGCCGAAATCAAAGGATTTTATAACCTACCGGATGCTATGCAAGCTTGGGGGAATGCTATCCATGCCCTCACTCTGTATCGACCCATCGCATTTCGAACTCATCAACATCAGTATGGCAGGTCAGTTCCTTGCCCATATGAACATTTCCCTAATTGCCGGCCTCATCCTTGGCTTACCATATATTTTATGGGAATTATGGAGATTTATCAAACCCGGCCTCACCGATAAGGAAGTCAGTGCATCGAGGGGAGCGGTATTCAGTGTGTTTTTTCTTTTCATCCTTGGTGTTTTATTTTCTTATTTCCTTGTCGCCCCTCTGATGATTAATTTCTTAGGCGGGTATACCGTTAGCGCTTCCGTGAAAAATCAGATTGCCCTGACTTCGTATGTAAGCAATATCACGCTGCTTACCTTGATGATGGGCGTTGTTTTTGAACTTCCTGTGCTCATATTGCTTCTCACAAAGATTGGGATACTTACCCCTGCAATGCTCAGGAAATACCGCAAACACACACTTGTTATCATTCTTATCGTCGCCGGAATTATTACTCCAAGTCCCGATATGTTCAGCCAGCTCATCGTTGCCGTACCACTTTACGGCTTGTTCGAGCTGAGTGTTGTGCTGTCTTCCCGCATGTACCGCCGTAAACATCCTGCTGCCGGCTGATCTGTAACCTGCCCCGGCGAATAACGTCTAAGCTTTCATACAAAAAATAAAAACCATGGAACCTAAACGTTTATATCGTAGTGTCGTTGACCGAAAAATCGGAGGTGTTGCAGGCGGCCTTGCTGAATATTTTGATACTGATCCCCTGCTGATCCGTCTTGCTTTCGTTATTCTTACTCTTGCCGTTGGCGGAGGAGTAATGCTCTATTTCATCCTCTGGGTAGTAACTCCTGAAAAACCTCTCTCATACCAACAGTTCAATTCCAACCCATCAGGAAATCCTGAACCTGGTCCTGAACCTGCAGCCCCGGCTGACCCGTTCAAACCAAAAGATCCATTCCAGTCACAAGACCCCTTCAGGGCCACTGCCCCCCCCACCCCGGCTTCTGCTGATCTTTTCAACAAATCAGAAAAAACCAAAGGCAGCCTTATAGGCGGACTGGTTCTGATCACACTGGGTATCCTTTTCCTGATCAACCTCTTCGTTCCGAATATCGATTTCGGCGACCTCTGGCCTGTGATCCTCGTGGTAATCGGGGGAGGACTCTTGTTTAATGCTCTTTCCGGAAAAAAATAATATTCACGATAAAAATAAACGACTTATGAAATTCAGACATGTTTTCTGGCCCGTTATCCTGATCTCCCTCGGCCTTCTCATACTGCTGAGTAACCTCGGATACATTACCTCCGGATGGCGCATCCTCTGGAACCTCTGGCCCCTGATCCTTGTATTCTGGGGAATTGCCGTTCTGCCCGTCAGAGACCTCTACAAGATCATCTCGGTGATCGTGGTACTGGCATTTACCATAACTTTTTTCAGCCGGCTTACCAACCATGCTCCCTGGTGGGGTTTTCATAACGGATGGCAACAGCACTATGACTGGAATGATGACGAAGGAGATAGCACTTCCGGTACTTACTCGGAGCAGAATTTAAGCGTCGCTCCTGATTCCCTCACAAAACGCGGTGTGCTTGATCTTGATGCGGCAGCTGGTTCGTTCACGATAGAAGGAATTACCTCCGACTTTTTAAGCTTTAAAAAAACCGGCGATATTGGTAATTATTCGCTTACATCAAATGACACCCTCGGTGTAAAAAAGATCAGCCTTTCGCTCGAAAAAGGTCATGTGAGCAATTCCGTTCACAGCAACAAGGTAGACATCAGGCTGAATGAAAGACCCTCATGGAATATGACATTCGACATAGGGGCGGCCGAAATGAACCTCGATCTCACAAATTACAAAGTCGATACCATCTCCGTTGACGCGGGAGCATCATCCATAAAAATGAAACTGGGTGATAAAAGCCCCTGTACCCGTGTTTCACTGAACGCGGGAGCATCATCCATAAAAGTTGAAGTTCCCCAGGGTGCTGGCTGCCAGATCAATTCAGAGTCTTTCCTGATCAGCCGTAACTTCAAAGGATTTGATAAAAAAGCTGACCATACATATCAGACATCAAACTTCCTTACCAGTAAAAACAAGATCTATATTACTATTGAAACCGCCGTTTCCAGTATCGACGTGAGTCGTTACTGATCAAGGAAATCCTTTACGGCTTCCAGAAATTCCCCGGGTGAATCCGCGTGAACCCAATGTCCGGCCTCCGGAATGGTCTTCACCAAAGCACCGGGGAATTTTTTTTTCAACTCCTCCAGATCCTCCTCCCGTAAATAACCGGAACGGCCACCCCTGATAAATAAAGCAGGCCCGGTATAGCGGGCGGGAATATCAACTCCCTCGAAAATATTAAGAAGATTCTTATTTATAACATGCAGGTTCAGCCTCCAGTCCAGGGTACGGCTGTCGCGCCAATACACATTTTTCAGCAGAAACTGCCGTAAACGTTGGCTGGTCACCGCCACTTCAAGCTGACGATCCACGTCGGAACGAGCCTTTGCTCTCGAAAAATCAACACCAAGCATCGCGTTGATCAGCATCTGATGCTCAGTATTTACCGGGGCCTTTTTCAGACCGATATCCACGACGATCAGCTTTTTTATTGATTGCGGATGATGGAGAGCAAAATACATTGCTGTTTTCCCACCCAGAGAATGTCCAATCAATATGAAATTGTTAAGGGAGAATTCTTCGGTGAGCTCAAGCAGGTCATCCTCCAGGGCATTAAAATCAAAAACTTCACTATGCGGTGACTGCCCGTGATTGCGAAGGTCAGGAACGTAAACAGTGTACCATTCGCCGAGTGTACGCGCAATGCTTACCCAATTGTCGGAAATACCAAACAGTCCATGAAGTATGACCATGGGCGGACCGCTTCCAAATTGCCTGTAAAACAGCTTCATCCAGTGTGAGTTTATTAACAAATGCCTGTTAATAAAATATACTATAATTGTCAAAATTAAATAAAAATCCCGGCTATTTGCGATGTATTTTTGTACGCGAAAAATAAATATAAAATGTTTATTCTTCCATTATATAATAATCTATAATTTCAACGTTAATTCATCTGAAATAATTAAAAATAAATTTTTTCATATTAATATTAATTAAATATTTAAAAACCGCAATGGAAAAATCCCCCAACGAGAAGCTGGCCCTTCCTCGTCCTGAACTCCCCGAAGACGAAGAACCTCCAAGTAAACAATCCTTCATAGATGAAGCCTCGTTTTTAGATGAATACCTCAAATCCCGCACAGATCGCGACAAATCTTTAACTTCTGAACGTTCTCTTGCCTTTCTGCAGGAATATTTCCCTGAAGCGACGATCAGGGACTGGAATAACTGGCATTGGCAGATCAAAAACAGTGCCCGTTCAATTCAGCAACTTTCGAGGTTCATCAATCTCTCCGACAATGAAGTAAAGCCCGATGGCAACAATCACTCGCTGCCCCTGAGAATAACTCCATATTATATTAGCCTGCTCGACCGGACGAATGCCGATCATCCCTTGCGCAAAAGCGTAGTGCCTGTTTTCGATGAATTTATAGTTCATCCGGGCGAAAACGCTGATCCGCTTTCAGAAGAACATGATAGTCCCGTCGAAAATATAGTACACCGCTATCCCGACCGCGTGCTGTTCCTGGTAACCGGATTCTGTTCAACATACTGCAGATATTGTACCCGCACCCGAATGGTGGCCAAGGACAAATGCCATGTCGGCGTCAAAGCCTGGGAAGCCGGGTTGGACTACATCCAGAATCATAAGGAAATCCGCGATGTGCTGATCTCCGGAGGCGATCCGCTTACAATGCCTGATCTTCACCTCGAATATCTGCTTTCGCGGCTACGTTGCATCCCTCATGTAGAAATCATCCGCATAGGCACAAAAGTGCCGGTGGTAATGCCACAGCGCATCACGCGTCCCCTGGTGAATATGCTTAAGAAATACCATCCTCTTTTCCTCAGCATCCATTTCACTCATGCCGACGAGATGACACCGGAAGTCAAAGAAGCCTGCGAAAAGCTCGCCAACGCCGGGATCCCTCTGGGAAGCCAGACCGTACTTCTGAAAGGCATCAACGACGATATCGAGGCCATGAAAAACCTCATGCATACGCTTTTGCGTGCAAGGGTTAAACCGTATTATCTCTACCAGTGCGATCCGGTCCTTGGCTCGGGCCATTTCAGGACCTCTATCCAGAAAGGCCTGGAAATCATGGAAGGCCTAAGAGGACATACCAGCGGGTATGCCATTCCAACCTATGTGGTAGATGCACCTGGAGGGGGCGGCAAAATCCCTCTCCTGCCCGATTACTACATGGGCCGCGACGAAGACGGTTACGTGAAACTCAGGAATTTCGAAAACAAGGAATTCCGTTACCCCGATCTCTCTTAACTTATGGTAGTCGGACTTACGTACGACCTGCGCTCAGATTATCTGAAAGAAGGTTTTTCTGAAGAAGAAACAGCAGAATTTGACCGCGAAAGTACGGTTGAAGCCATTGATGACTCAATTCAGCAATTAGGTTATACTACCGTAAGGATTGGGCATGTGCGGCATCTTGTTCAACGACTTGCCTCTGGCGAACGCTGGGATTTGGTATTCAATATCTGCGAAGGCATGTACGGGATTGGACGCGAAGCCCAGGTTCCCGCCTTACTCGATGCCTACAACATTCCCTATGTTTTTTCCGGCCCACTGGTGCTCGCTCTTACATTGCATAAGGGAATGACCAAACATGTTGTGAGAGACTGTGGCGTTCCAACACCCGATTTTGCTGTAGTTATGGTGAAGGCGGATATCGCTTCGGTTAATCTCCCATATCCCCTCTTTGTTAAACCCCTTGGAGAAGGCACCGGCAAAGGAATTGACTCGAGAAGCAAGGTGAATACGCCCGAAGAACTGGAATTAACCTGCCTGGAACTCCTCCCCCGCTTTGCACAGGGACTGATCATTGAGACCTACCTTCCCGGCCGCGAATTTACTGTCGGGATAGTCGGAACCGGCGAAAAAGCCCGGTCGGTGGGCGTGATGGAAGTTATACTTAACCCGGATGCAGAAGCAGATGCGTACACCTATATAAATAAAGAGGAATGTGAAGAACGTGTGGTATACAGGATTGTCAATGACGAACTTGCCCAACGCTGCGCACAAGTCTCCCTTGATGCCTGGAGAGCCCTGAACTGCCGCGATGGAGGAAGAGTTGACCTTCGCCTTGATGCCAACGGCAACCCGGGTTTCATGGAAGTGAACCCCCTCGCAGGACTTCATCCCGAACATTCCGACCTGCCGATCATCTGCAACCTCCAGGGAATTTCCTACCTGCAGCTGATGCGGTGGATCATGGAGTCGGCGATGGAAGGATTGAAGGATTGAAGGACTGAATGAATTTCACCATTTCGCCATTTTACCATTTAGCAATTTTGCCATGAAAAACAACCGCATCGTATTCCTCTATAACAGGATGAGCGAAAACCCGAAAGAAGATGAGCTGGATGTAGTCCGCCAGATAAAACATATAAGCAAAGCCCTTAAAGTACTGGGCTATGAATCAACAGACGTGCCCTTCGACATCCACCTCGACGTGGTCATCGCTCAACTTAAAAAGATAAAGCCCCTGCTGGTTTTCAATATGGTCGAAATGATGGAAGGCACCGGAGCCCTGCTTCACATCAGCCCGTCGATACTGAATGTCCTGAAAATTCCTTACACCGGAGTACAGCTCGAAGCCATGTTTATGACCACCAGCAAAGTCCTTGGCAAAAAGCAGATGAGACTTTATGGCCTGCCCACTTCCGACTGGTATACACTCGATGAGATTGACACCCTCAAAAAAAACGACACCTATATTGTAAAACCGATTTGGGAAGACGGTTCCCTTAACCTTGACGAGGATAACATCTTCAAGGGAAACGATAAAGCCTATATTCAAAAGATTAAAAAGCTCAGTTCCAAAGAATTCTTTATTGAACAATATATCGACGGCCGTGAATTCAACCTGTCGGTACTTGGCGGTAAAAATGGCCCCCAGGTAATGCCCCCGGCCGAGATTCTGTTCAAGGATTATCCCGAAGGAAAACATCGTATTGTAGGTTACAAAGCCAAGTGGACCGAGGATTCTTTCGAATACACTCACACTCCGAGAACCTTTCACTATAAAAAAGAGGACCTTCCCCTGGTTGAAGAGCTTAAAACCATTGCCATAAAATGCTGGAACGCCTTTGAGCTCAGGGGTTATGTAAGAGTCGACTTCCGCGTCGACAAAGACCGCAGGCCATACATCCTGGAGGTCAATGGCAATCCCTGCATTGCCCCGGAAAGCGGGTATGTTGCTGCAACAAAGCGGGCAGGATTGAAATTTCCGCAAGTCATCGAACGTATTATCGAAGATGCGTTAAAGGAGTAAGCCGCCATCAGATATCAGATATCAGATATCAGATGGCAGATTTCACCATTTCACCATTTCCCCATTTCCCCATTTCACACCTATGAAAGAACTAACAATAACCTTCCGACACCACGTCCATCCAGGAGATGCTGAGGCTGTGAAAGAGATGGCCGAATCAACAGGATTCTTTTACGATTTCGAGATCCCGGTTGCTGTTGAACTGATCGAAGATGGCCTGATCAACGGTGAACACAGTGAATATAAATTCCTTTTTGCAGAGATCGACGGAAAACCTGTTTCATATACGTGTTACGGACATATAATGGGTACCGAGGCCGGCTATGACCTGTTCTGGATCATCACTCATAACGATTACAGGGGAAAAGGCATTGGAAAAATCATCCTTGAAAAAACCCACCAGATCATCAGGGAACTTGGCGGAAAATACGTGATTGCTGAGACCTCCGGTCTTGAAAAATATACCCCAACCCGCAAATTTTACCTCAGCTTCGGATATTCGCTGGAAGCCGAGATCCGTGATTATTATAAGGCCGGCGATGCGAAGATGGTTTACGTTTACAGGTTCTGACATCTGATAGCAGATAGCAGATAGCATATATCAGATTTACGAATTACGATTTACGATTTACGATTTTCACCATTTCACCATTTATTCACGAATTGTCTATTTTATTTGTGTTCATTACGGCTTCGCCGAACACCATTTCACCATTTAATTTTTCACCATTTCACCATTTTCTCACACGTATTGCCTTACGAAATTCGCCAGCATCTCGGGCGTGAGTTTTTCTTTCTTCCTTATTTTGTCGAATTTTCCGAGCAGGTCTTCAACGGAAAGTAATTCCTTTTCTTTTGCGGGAATATCGGAAATGATCTGACCCTTGTGCATCATGATGATTCGGCTTCCCATTTCGAGAGCCTGTTTCATCGAATGAGTGACCATAAGGGCCGTGAGTTGGCCGGCATCGATGAACCGGGTTGTCAACTTGCTTACCTGAGCCGCAGTTTTAGGGTCCAGCGCGGCAGTATGTTCATCAAGCAATAGGATTTTGGGTTTCTGCAGCACGGCCATCAGAAGGGTCACAGCCTGTCGTTGTCCGCCCGATAAAGTTCCGGCTGCATTATGCATGCGGCTTTCGAGTCCCATCTCGAGTTCCAGCAGACGATCAGAGAAGAGGGCCATCAGTTTTTTGTTCAGGCTGAAGCGGGGGTAGCGGGTCTTACCGCGAAGCCAGGCCATCAGAAGATTTTCGGCAATGGACATATCGGGCGCAGTGCTCATATACGGGTTCTGAAAGACTCTTGAAAGTACATCCGCCCTGCGAAATGATGGCAACCTTGTCATGTCCCTGCCGTTAAGCAGCACCTGCCCCTCATCCGCCATGATATTCCCTGCAACCACATTTAAAAGGGTTGACTTGCCTGAGCCGTTGGTGCCTATCACGGTAACAAACTCACTCCCGCCGATCTCGAGGCTGATGTTTTTGAGGGCCAACACCTCATCCACTGTGCCCGTGTTAAACCTTACCGATATATTCTTCAGTGCGATCATCATTTTTGCGTTTGAACCGGTTTGCCGCTTGAAGTCCGAAGGGGAAGTTTGTAGGCTTTCTTTGAATACTTACCACCTGAAACAGTAGCTTCAGCCTGTTTGACCAGACTGTCGGAAATCTTTAACCTATATTCTCTCAATAGGTCTTTATTGATCCCGAGCAGGGTGTGCGCAAACCGTTCATACGGGATGCCTGCAGGGGACTCTCCTCGTATTATCCGGTCGGCCATACGAGCCGCCTGGACCCCGCTGGTATAATATTCATACCCGTACACGAGCAGGGCTCCTTTCGACAGACAATCGGCATCGTTTGCAAAAATGGGAATTTTATGGGCTTTTGAAACCCTCACCACCGACTCCAGGGCGTTGAACACGGTAAGGTCGTTGATGAGTACGAAGGCGCAGATATTCTTAGATGCAAGGGATTGTGCAGCCTGCAGCACCTCGTTGGTGCCGCTGACACTGGCCTCTTCGAGCGTAAGCCGGGGAAAGGTTTTTATCTCCCGCTTAAGGTCACCCAGGTTGACTTTTGTATTTGGAAAGCCAGGATTGTATATCGTGCCGATTCTGCGGGGCCCGGGATACATCGTCGACAGAATCCGCAGCAGTTCGCCTATCGGGGCATGGCCGTATGTTCCGGTAACATTTGCCGGATGGTTTACAGGCGAACTGCCGGCACCAAGGATGAATGGATCGGCCACCGTTGCAAATACGACAGGTTTGTCTTTGACTTTGTTGATTATCGCCTGGGTGGAAGCCGAAGAAATCGAAAGGAAAAGATCGGTATGGTCAGCAATAAGATGGTCTACAATGGTTTTATTTGAAGGGATGTCGCCTTCGGCATTCACCTCATGAATCTCGCAATTAACACCTTCTTTATATCCAAGCCGCGTCATCTCCTCCCGAAAGCCGTCGCGGGTCTTCATCAGCAAATCGCTCTGGTTGGCGATGACGATACCTATCCTGGTCTTTTTTGCAGAATGGTCCTGGTTTGATTGATTATAAAAGCTTTTCCAGGCAAACCAGCCAAGCAACGCAATGGCAAACAAAGCGAACAACAGCCTGCGGTTTTTCCTGATCCACATCCGCATTTTCCCATTATCTTTCTGATCATTCTTGAGGGAATATGAGATCACCAGAGTGAGAAGAACGAACAATGCAGTAAGAATCTTAAGGTCATTGGGGTTGAAGCCTATTTTCAGAGCGACAGCCACCGCCAGGCGGAAGATCACGGCCCCGCAGATAACCCCGAATACGGAAAGCCATACCTTACGGCCGCGGAAAAGAGCCTGGCCTATGATCACAGCGGCAAGGCTGTATATGATAGAGCCTATTCCCATACCGATATCAGCAAAGCCCTGGTACTGGGCTACAAGGATACCCGATAAACCCACCAGGCCATTGGCCAGGGTGATCCCTAATATCTTCATCCGGTCTGTGCTGACTCCCTGGGCCGAGATCATCACCGGGTTGTTCCCTGTAGCGAGCATGGTAAGCCCGAGGTCGGACTTCAGAAAAGCAGTGAGAAGCGCCCACATAACGGTCATCACGATAATCAGTACAAGCCCTATCCATATTTCCTGAGGGAGTCCCGGGTTGATTCGGGTGAGGGCCGTTTCAAAGGTGGGATGATTCATAAGAGGTACATTTGACCGGCCCATCACATGCAGGTTCACAGAATACAGTCCGGTCATCACCAGAATACCTGCAAGCAAACTATCGATTTTGAAACGAGTGTGTATAAACCCGGTGACAAAGCCCGCGCAGGCTCCGGCAAGAAAGGAAACAGGAAGTACAAGAAAAGGATTCCATCCGTCGACGATCAGAATGGCGCCCGTGGCAGCGCCCAGAGTAAAACTCCCGTCGATGGTGATATCGGCGATATTAAAATAACGGTAGGTAATAAAGGTCCCCAGAGCCATAAAGGCATAGAGAAAACCAAGATTCATAGCGCCTACCCAGAGTTCCATCCTATAGTATTATAATACCCGCTATACCACTAAAGAACCTGCTCTCTGCAAGCAGATGCACCACCTTGAGAGGTTCAGCCCCCTCAACGATTCGATGAAGTTCCGCCCCGACATCCATCCCGCTCTTTCCAAGAAGTCCCTTAGGAAATACAGCAGCATGCATATGTAACTCCTCCTCATCGGCAATTTTAGAATAAATTCCCGCGGCTACAACAGTCTTTTGAAGATCTGTGTCCTCAACCGGGAAATCAAACCATTCAGCGAAATTAGATTCATGCATAATGTTGGACGGATCGGGCACATTATCCTGCCATGGGATCTTTTTAAGATTCAAACCATAGATCCCGGCGCTTTTCCCGGCCAAAACAATTCCGAAGAAATCTCTTCCGCAGATCTCAGCCAATTTTCTTGCAATGCTCAGCAGGTCCCTGGGGGTGGCGGAGTCAAAACGGAGGCAAAGCCTGAAATCACCTGAAAACCTGAAGCCATAAAGAAAATGAACTGCTCCCGGATGTGTTTTTGAATAATAGGCATAATCAACCGATGGCATTTCAACGGCAGGGTAACCAAAAAAATGATGATTGATAAGCAAGGATTCGCCAAAGAGGCTTTGGTAATCGCGCATTGACTCTCCAACCGAGGCCAGTCCGAGGCCGAACTGTAGTTCATGCTGAGAGATAGTCACGATATCTTTTTCGGTATAGCTGCTTGTGCGAAGCTTAGCCGAGTTGCCAATGCCGGTATACCGCCCCCCGGGTACATCCCTGAACTCCCAGTGAAACACCTGGTCATCAGAAAAAAAATATTTTTCGGAACTACTCTCTGAAGCCAGGCCTGAATTACTTTCACCGAGTTCCTGAAGTTCTGTGATAATCCTGAAAAGGTTATTCAGCCCGCTTACCCTGAAAACATCCAAAGCGGTTTCCTGCATCGATAGCAGTATGACCTCTCCCCCCACGGGTTTCAGTTTTTTCTGAACATGCAGGAAGACTCTAAGTCCGGCGCTGCTGATATAAGAAACGGACGAAAAATCGACAATAAGCTTGTGGTTACCATCTTCGGCCGCCTGTTCAAAGGTTTTATTCAGGATGGATGAAGTAAGCCCGTCGATTCTACCCTCTACCTCAATGATCAGATAAGCGCCATATGCCCTTGATCTGGTGAGGATCATTTTCCGAGATATTTGATCGCCATCATGGTTATATCATCACTTGGCGGAAAGCCATTGGTAAAAGCAGCGACATCGGCCAGGGTTGTTTTTACGATCTCCACATGTCCGGAACCGAGATTTGCATTCAGCAGATCAATCAGTTTCTGGTCACTGTACAAATTACCTTCACGGTTAAAGGCTTCAGTTACTCCATCGGTATACAGGTAAAGTATATCTCCGGGATTCATAGTGATTTTATTAGAACGGTAGTTAAAGTGTTCTATACCTCCCAATACCGTGCCTCTGGTAAGTTCAACAAGTTTAAGCCCCGTAGAGGTAAGCAGATACGGAGGGTTATGCCCTGCATTCACATATTCCAGCTCCCCGTTGGCTGTGTTCAATATGCCGTAAAACACCGTGACGAACATGGACGACACGCTTTCACTGCATAGCAGGTTATTCACATAGTTCATACATTCGGCAGCAGGGATGCCCTTGAGCCCTGTTGCTCTGATGATAGTACGGCTAACAGCCATGAAGATGGCAGCGGGAACACCTTTTCCCGAAACATCACCAATCACAAAGCCGATCCGGTCGTTATCGATCATGAAAAAATCGTAAAAATCGCCACCTACTTCCTTGGCCGCATTCATGGCTGCATAAATGTCAAATTCTTTCCGGTCTGGATAAGGTGGGAAATTCTTTGGGAGTATCGCCTGCTGGATCTCGCGGGCAGTCTGGAGATCCTGCTGTATCGACACCAGCTGATCATGTTCTTCGAGAGACCTTCTGACCTGGAGAATCTCATCGAGGGTTTTGTTGATAGTGATCTCCAGATCCTCAAAATTGATAGGTTTGGTAAGGAAGTCAAAGGCTCCCCTGTTCATGGCAGTACGTATATTTTCCATATCCCCGTAGGCAGAGACTACCACCGTTTTAAGGCCGGGATGTTTCAGCTCCTTCAGCTTTAGAAGCAACGTCAGTCCGTCCATCTCGGGCATATTTATGTCAGACAGGATGATCCCGATCTCGGGGTATTCAATAAGTTTGCTTAAAGCCTCCAGCCCGTTATGCGCGAAAACAAAATCGTATACTCCATCTCTTATCTGCCTTCTGAATTTCTGCTTTACAAGTGGTTCGAGATCGACCTCATCGTCTACGACCATGATCTTAATATTTTTACCCAGTTCTTCGCTCATAGTATATTGTTTTCTGTTAGATACAATTTTCGTTATACCGATTTCGGAATTGTTATTATGAATTCGGCGTATTCTCCCTCTTTCGAATCAATTTCGATCTGCCCCTGGTGTTCCTGGACGATGATGTCGAAGCTGATCGACATTCCGAGACCTGTTCCGGAACCGGCGGGTTTGGTGGTAAAAAACGGATTAAACACTTTCTCCAGTATTGCTTTGGGCATCCCCTTTCCATTGTCCCATATCCTGATCTGAACCTTGGTGCCCAGATCTTTGGTGGAGACTCTTAAAATCGGGAAATACGCATCCGTGAGTTCCTTCTTTTTCTGATTCGTGGAATAACAGGCATTGTTGATCATGTTGAGGAATACCCGGCTGAGATCCTGGGGAATCACGTTCACCTGTTTCAGCGTGGGATCGTAGTCTGCTTCAATTTTTATGTTGAAGGATGAATCATTGGCTCTCATGCCATGATACCCCAGGTTAACATATTCGGCGAGCAGGGCATTGATGTCGGTTGGCATACGTTCGCCCGATTTGCCGCGGGAATGCAGGAGCATACCGCGGATGATGCTATCGGCACGTTTTCCATGGTCGTGGATTTTTTGAACATTGCCTTCAATATCTTTTAAAATTCCAAGGTAATATTCCGCATCTTTTTCTCCCAGGCAAGCGGTAAATTTATCTTTCTCCTCAAGAATCTCCTGTACCAGTTCAACCGAGAGGTCAGAGAAATTATTAATAAAGTTGAGGGGGTTTTTAATCTCATGGGCTATACCGGCTGTAAGCTGGCCGAGAGAAGCCATTTTCTCGCTCTGTACCAGCTGTGCCTGGGCCGCTTTCAGGTTGTTGAATGCGGCATCAAGTTCCTGATGCTTTGCATTAAGTTCCAGTGTACGCTCATCGACTTTCTGCTCGAGTGTTCTATTGTATTCTTCAAGCTGTTCATGTGACATTCTGAGCTCATCGGAGGTTTTCTGCAGATCATGAATGGTTTTGGCCAGAGTCTCCTGCATATAAACAAACGCGTTATTCAGTCGTCCGATCTCATCTTTTGACCTGATCACGGGAAGGGCTACATTGAAATCCCCCTCTGCAAACTGTTCAGCGGCAGCTGTAAGTCGCCGGAGCGAACGCGTAATAGACCGTGAAATCAAAAGAATCACAATAAAAATAATGACCAATCCGCCTATTGAAAGAATCATCAGGGTCCGGTACAGCTTATTGGCATCCGCCATAAATTCATCCACCGGAAAAACAATCCCCACCGACCATCCATTGGAGGGAACAGGAGCATAGGCAATAAAACTTACTTTGCCGGTGAGAGTATTTTTATATGACATATCGGCAAATCCTTTATCTCCTCCAATCATTTTCCGTCCAATCTCATGCAGCTCTTTAGAACCCAGATTATCGGCTAAAGAAAAGATGGATTCATTCATGATGAACTCTTTCTTTACATGAGTCACCATAGTACCTGTCTGGGAGATCATGTAACCATAGCCACTCTCGTAAACCTTGATTGCATTCACAATCTGCTGAAGGTAAAACAATGAAACATCAACCGTAAGGATCCCGATAAACTTCTTCCTTCCTTCAGTTGTTGTATATAATGGTATGGAATAGGTTGACATGATTACATTTCCCCCACCCTGATCATAATAGGGTTCGCTCCACTGGGACCTCCCCAGCTCTTTCGGGATCTGATACCAGTCCATCGTGTAATAATCGTACGAGCTATCTCCCAGATGCATGAACTTCACCTCGTTCTTGTCACGGTAATAATAAAAGGAATAGTACTTTTCATCAGGCGTGCGGTAATAGGGTTCAAATGCAAGGGCAGCGCCATAAATGTCACTATTGTTTTCAACCATTTGCCTGAGCAGATATTTCATCTTGGTCTCATTCCCAAGCTCCGACAGGATCAGGGTCATATAGTTTCCCGGGATCGACTGAATGTTTGAAAGAACTTTGTCGATCTTCAATACGGTATTTTCGGTTTTCTCATTGGCCAGGTTTTTAAGGTTCCTGATCACGACATCTTTGTTTACATTATAGTTATAGCTGAAAATCAGCATCATGATCGTGGCAATAGACAGAAAGATGAAAAGAATCATTTTAAAGGCAAGACTTCGTCTGATATTATTCTTCTTTGGCTGAATCATGAGCAGTTTCTACTTCTCGGTTGCAGTATTGAGCAAGCTGTTATAGGGTCGGAAAAAATGTTTATATGCAGGGATGGCGTCGATCTGTTTGTTTTGAAGAAGCATCCTGGCATTCGAAATGTAATCGGCTTCGGAAAGCATGATATTGAAAGTCGTTTTCCCCGCGGGCAGGTATAGATCTTTGTACCTCCCTATCATCCATTTCTGTTGGGAACGGTTGGCAGGCAATTTCTGTTGCCTTTGGTTTTTAAGAATTATTTCGAGGCTCTCATCGGGATTGTTGAAGACATATAACCAGGCTTCAACTGTTGCTTTGACGAATTCCGCGCAAACGGCAGGATCGGCTTTAATTTTATCCTCCAGGCAATACACCCCGTCTTCGAGAAAATTCAGGCCATAGTCGGCAAAAAAGAAAGGAACCAGTTCGTTTTCATCATATCCGCTGTTAAGTATGGCGTGATATTCATCAAACCAGTTGGCATTGGTCACTTCCACGCCACCCTGAAGGAAAAGGTTGTTGGTGCTGCCAATGCGTATGATCTGAGTGTTCAGATTATATTTAGCGAACAAGGTCTTTGGCTGAAGTTCGAACCCTTCCCAGATACCGGCACGCTTCCCGTTAAGGTCGCTGATAGTTTTTATCCCGCTCGATTTTTTTGCGAGGAGCATCAGTGATGAGCGGGTTGAGAACTGGGCAATATTTACAATGTTTATACCGCTGCATCTCATCTGAATAGCGTTGACAAGCCAGAGAATGGCAAAATCAGCCTGTCCCTGTTTAATGATGTCGTTCGTTGAAATGAATGGTTTGTACTCGAGAATATTCAGGTCTATCCCGTGCTTTTTAAAAATACCCTTTTCTTTTCCCACGTAAAATCCTGCAAACTGTCCTGAAGTTACCCAGTAGGGATAGACTGTGATTTTTTTCAGAGGGCCTTTGTGCACTGTTTCAGCTTCTGTTCCTGATGGAGCAATTTGTTCCTGCTTCCCTTTTTGCATGCAGGAAGCAGGAATAAGAGATGCAAGTACCAGCAAAACATTCAGAAAAAAACGCCTTCGGTTAAGATACAATGGCATACTGATTTGTAAATTTTCTTTTTTCACATGTAAAATTAAATTATTTTCGTTATCCGAACCAATAAATTGATCATGCAAGCCTTGTTTTTCGATAATGAACTTTCAATAAAAGAAATACCTGTGCCGGAACCCGCAGTTGGAGAGGTATTGGTTAAAGTTCTCTGTTCTGCTATCTGTAATACTGATCTGGAAATCATTAAAGGGTATATGGGTTTCAGAGGAGTGCTCGGGCATGAATTTGTAGGCAGGGTAGTAAGCCCGGCTCATCGCCTGAACGGAAAAACCGTGGTGGGAGAAATAAACTGTTCCTGCGGTCACTGCTATCTCTGCCTGAGCGGGAGGCGAACTCATTGTACTACCCGCACGGTCACCGGCATCGCCGGGCGGCAGGGAGTCTTTGCCGATTTTATTGCCCTCCCGGCAGAGAATCTCCACCTTGTTCCTGATTCTGTTCCTGAACACATTGCCGTCTTTACTGAGCCCCTGGCAGCAGCTGTTGAGATCTTTGAGCAGATGCATATGAAGCCTTCGAAGAACCTGTTTATTTTCGGAGCCGGTAAGCTTGGTTTGCTGGTTTCGATGGTTGCCAGGCTACAGGGTTTCGAATATACTACACTGGATCTTGTAAAAGAGAAAGCTGATTTTGCTGCCAGTCTGGGGATTCATGCAAGGCCCCTGTCAGATCTTAAAGCCGATGAGAAAGCAGAAGTCTGTATTGATTGTACCGGGAGCCCCGAAGGCATAAATCTGGCTCTCTCACACCTGTGGCCCAGGGGAACGCTGGTACTGAAAACAACGGTGGCCGCCACCGAAAAAATAGACCTTAACAGCATTGTCATCAACGAATTGACCATACTTGGTTCACGCTGCGGATTGTTTAACCCCGCTCTTAACCTGCTTGGAAGAAAACTCATTGATCCTTCATCTATGATATCCGCCAGATATTCATTTAAAGATATTCTGCAGGCCTTCGAATCTGCAAAAAATCCGCTTTCCCATAAGATCATCATTGACCACAGCTCATAAATGTTTTTTTTGACAAGGCTGTGCATTAAAAAAAAACCTGTAAATTCGCTTTTCCATTCAGAAACATTAAAGACATGAAAGCATTCAGAACAATTTTTACCGGCCTTTTCGTGGCACTCGCCGCTACTTTAGCAATCACTTCCTGCAACAACACGGCCACCAAGGATGAACAGGCCAATCAGGCAGCTGCTGATACAATTAAAAAAGATGTAAGCCTTACACCTGAAAACAAGAACCTTCTCTACCAGTTCCCTACCCCGTTTGAAGTGACCATGATGCTTCAGAGGGCAAAGGCAGGGTTCATTTTTAACATTACGAACTCTCCTGCCAATGTCACAAAATATTCAACCGAGAAGGCAAAAGCTCTGAACCTGGGTGTTTACAGCGCCGACCTTGCCTATGCTGCAACATACAATTATGTTGATGAAACCAATAAGTTCATTGCATGTACTGGCAAACTTGCCAACGATCTGGGTATTGCAGGCATTTACGACCCGACTCTTGTCGACAGGGTCAAAAAATTCAACAACAATAAGGATTCCCTGGTGAATATGGTCACCAAGATATTTAGCAGCACCAATGATTTCCTGAGCAAAAACAACCGTAACCAGATTGCCGTTCTTGTGGCCGCGGGTACATTTGTAGAAGCCTTGTATCTTACAGCCTCCCTGAATCAGGTTGCAGCAGACAACAAGTCTATCTCGACCGTTATTTTCAGGCAGAAGGACAACCTCGATAAACTTGTCACCATCCTCACCGCTTATAACATGGACTCGGAATTGAAACCAATTGGCGACGAGGTAACCAGGCTCAAAGCAATTTATACCAATTACGGACTGGAAGCCGACAAGAAGCTGCCCCAGATAAAAGCTGCTGAGATTGGCGATCTTACGCAAAGCGTAAGAGATTCCTTCGTGAAATGACCGAGCCGATTCTGATGGCCCTGGTCCAGCTGTTTGCTACTGTCGCAGCAACAGCAAGGAAGCAGGCTTCTGAGAATTCCAGGCTCATTCTCGAATCTTTTTTGCGTGAACAGCTTAACAGCCAGGAACTTGAGGAGTACCTTAAGCTCTTCGATGAACTCCTTTTCTTTCACCAGCCATTGGAAGAGCCCTCCGAGGCGGCTCCGGTTGATGTTTCGCAAAAAATATCAGTCATCTGTCAGAAAGTCTACAAAGACCTCCCCTATCTTGACAGGCTTATTGTTTTTATCAAATTCACCGAATTTCTTGAGGAGATATGCAAAAACGAGAACGGACAGGGCCTGAAGGAAAACGGGCTGATGCTCAGTTATACCAGCCTGCTTAAGTCGTCGTTCAGCATATCTGATCTTGAATACAATAACATCCTCGACTTTGTTTTAGACCTCTACCACGATAAAACCAGGAACCAGGATCTGCTGATCATCGACGGGAAGCCGGAAAGTGACAGTGCAAATCATATTTTCAGGGAGCATCTCGATGGATGCCTGATGGTTCTGTATTTCCCGGGCATCCGTCGTTTTTTTGCCCGCTACCTTGGGAAAGACACCATCTATCTGAATGGTCATAATATTCAGCCTTACCGGTCTTTTTTTCTGGCCAATGGAGCCATCCTTACAAATCTCAAGATAACACCTGTTTATTATACTGATATCGCTTCCAGGTTCCTTCACAGCGACGAAACCATTCATATTGAGTTTACCGCCAATGAGATCGAATACCGTTTCAGGAACAGTACCAACGGCATTCATCCGTTCAGTTTTACAGCCCGTTCGGGTGAGCTGATAGGGATCATGGGAGGAAGCGGGGTTGGAAAATCGACTCTGCTGAATATTTTTAACGGAAGCCTTGGACTGCGGAGCGGAGAGATCCTTATCAACGGCTACAGACTGGGGACCGACAACGTCAAGCTCGAAGGGGTGATCGGTTTTGTTCCACAGGATGACCTTTTGGTTGAAGAATTGACTGTTTTCGAGAACCTTTATTTTAATGCCAAACTCTGTTTCAGGGATTTCAGTGAACGACAGCTGATGAAATCTGTTCTGAAAGTGCTGAAAGATATCGGTCTGATCGGCATCAAAGACCTGAGAGTGGGTGACCCCCTGAACAAATTTATCAGCGGAGGACAGCGCAAGAGACTGAATATCGCTCTGGAACTGATCCGTGAACCCTCGGTGCTGTTTGTCGACGAACCCACCTCAGGACTTTCCTCGATGGATTCAGAGCTCGTGATGTTACTTCTGAAGGAACAAACCCTGAAAGGCCGGCTGGTAGTGATCAATATTCATCAGCCTTCATCTGATATTTATAAGCTCTTCGATGTTCTGCTGGTGATGGATAAAGGAGGTTATCCCATATATTATGGTAACCCCATCGATGCCCTGTCGTACTTCAAAACACTCAGCAATCACATCAATCCAACCGAAAGCGAATGTCAGAACTGCGGCTATGTAAACCCTGAGCAGATTCTTCAGATCACCGAAGCCAAAACCGTGAGCGAGTATGGGAAACTTACTGTTAACCGTAAAGTCACTCCCACAGAATGGTATGATCACTTCAGAAAGACCATTCAGCCAAAACTGAAGCTCTCATCAGAGAAGCAACAACTTCCCCTGAATTTTTTCAAAGTACCGGGAAGCTTTAAACAGTTCAGGATCTTTAGTATCAGGAATCTCCTGAGCAAGATCACCAACCGCCAGTACCTGGTCATCAATTTATTCGAGGCCCCATTTCTGGCCGCCCTTCTTGCTTTTCTCACGCGGTATTCCGGTGGTGAAAAGTATTCGTTTGGCGGTAACAAAAACCTCGTTGCCTATATGTTTATGAGCGTGGTTGTGGCGCTTTTTCTCGGAATGATGGTAAGTGCCGAAGAGATCTTCAGAGACCGGAGGATACTTAAACGGGAGGCCTTTCTGCATCTTAGCCGCAGCAGTTACCTTAATTCAAAGATCATACTGCTGTTTGTACTTTCTGCCATCCAGACCTTGCTTTATGTACTGGTAGGCAACTGGATACTGGATATCAGAGGAATGACCCTCGCTTACTGGCTTATTCTTTTCAGCGCTTCCTGTTTTGCAAATATGGCCGGGCTGAACATTTCTTCGGGCCTCGACTCTATTGTTGCCATTTATATCGTCATTCCATTTATCCTGGTACCACAGCTGCTGCTAAGCGGGACCATAGTTTCATTTGACAACTTAAACCCTGCTATAAGCTCACATGACCATGTTCCATTGGTTGGCGACATAATGGCTTCGCGCTGGAGCTTTGAAGCGATGGCCGTAGAGCAGTTCAGCAACAACAAGTATGAAAAGCAGTTTTTTCAGGCCGATAAGGAAATGTCAAAGTACTCCCATATAACTGCTTACCTCATCCCGGCCCTGCAGGGTATTCTGGATGATTCGAGGATGAATATCGTAAAACGGAAAGACCAGGAAAGGACTTTGCAGAACCTCCGGATTGCACGGAATGAGATCGGAGAGCTGGAAAAAGAGGCCGGGTTCAAACCTGCAGACTTTGTTTCAAAGATCAGCCCTGAAGGCCTTACCGATCAGTTAAACCTGCAACTCAGGTCATACCTCGATTCTCTAAGTGTTGTATTCTCGGCACGGCTCAGTAAAGCAAGCGCCTGGCATGACAACATATACAAGAAGCTTGTAAACGAAGCCGGGCAGGATGCAGTATATGCCCTGAAGCAAGATCATTATAATGAGAATCTTGCCGATATGGTTCTGAATTCTGCCTCAACAGATAAGGTCATTCAGGGGAAAAACAGCTTACTCAGGAAGAAAGATCCTGTGTTTATGGCCCCATTGTCAAGGACCGGCAGGGCACACTTCTATGCCCCGGTAAAATTTATAGGCCCCCTTGCCATCGATACGTTCTGGTTCAATATTGGTGCATTATGGCTGATGTCGCTGTTTTTATATCTTGCGCTTCAGCAAAACACCTTACGTAAGACCCTTGAGTATTTCGGGCAGATCAGGAGAACCCGCAAGCCATAGAATGTGCTTACTGCAATTATGACAGGCCGTTAAGTCTGATCGTTTCAAGCTCGGCCGCACTGAACAAACCGCTTCTGTATAGCCTGAGGAATTGCTCCGAGACTCCGGTCCCGAAAAGCAGCACCTCATCTGAGTTTACCGTTACCTTAACGCCATGATCGAACAGAATTCTTATTGGATGTGTTTTATATGACTTCACGCGTTTCAACCTTATGTTGCTTTCGGGACAAACATTGAGGCGAATGCCGTTTGAAGCAAGCCAGCGCATCACTTCCGGTGAAGCCGCTGCTCCTATGCCATGCTGTACTTCCTGAAGCTCAAGTATCTCAACCGCTTGCCTTACCGATTCGGCATCACCAAATTCCCCGGTATGCGCTTTTAACTTCAGACCTTGCGTACGGGCAAAACGGTAGAGTTCACGAAAATTTTCGAGGGGCTGTGCGTTCTCATCATCATACAGGTCGATACTCCTGAAATAATCATAAGCAAGAAAGGGCTCAAGGTGTTTCAGAACAGAGCGCAGCGACAATGTCTTCGGAAAACCCAGTTCGGGCCGAAACTCTATCTCCGGGGCTATCATGGCATGGTAGTGTTTCAGGGTACTGACGGCCCGTTCAGCCGACACATTAAAAAGACTTCCGAAAAAGCCATCCATACTCATTTCAAGAACCCTTATCCCGTCCTGCTTAGCTTGTATGAACGCGGCTTCGATAGCTTTTTCAAAGGCACCGGGCCTTTCCATGAAAGGCCTGTAAACCTCGTAGATCCACCGGTTGAGAGGCTCAATCCCCATCGTATCGGTACGGAACGGCTTTAGCTTTTCCCCATAAAACCTGTTGATCACAGAGGCTTTGCCTCCAAGCATACAATGGTTATGCAGATCTGATTTTGGTATACTGCGGATGGCTTTCAGGCGGCCTTCCTCCAGTGCTGTTTTTAATGAAACTGAGTTTACAGGCTTGGCTGTTTTCTTCATTATTTATTCTTATTTGAGCTGGCGGAGATACATCTGGATGGTATTTTCGAGACCAAAATACAAGGCATCGCATATCAGAGCATGGCCAATTGAAACTTCCAGAAGACAGGGAATATTCCGATAAAAGAAGTTAAGGTTTGTTAGGTTCAGGTCGTGGCCGGCATTAATCCCCAGGCCCGACTCATGAGCTATTTCTGCTGCCCTGCTGAAGGGTTTCACTGCTTTTACCGGATTGGAAGGGAATTCACGCGCAAAGGCCTCAGTATAAAGCTCAACCCGGTCGGCGCCGGTTTTCGCGGCATGCCGTATCATCTTTTCATCTGTTTCAATAAAAATAGAGGTTCTGATCCCATTCGATTTAAACCTTTCAATCACATCAGTTAGAAACTGTTCATGTTTTATGGTATCCCATCCCGCATTCGAAGTAAGAACACCAGGGGGGTCCGGAACCAGAGTGACCTGGGCTGGTTTAATCTCATTTACAAGCTTGATAAAATCTTCGGAAGGATAGCCTTCAATGTTAAACTCCGCGCTCAGTATAGGTTTCAGGTCAAAAACATCCCTGTACCTGACATGCCGCTCATCAGGCCTGGGGTGCACGGTTATACCTTCAGCACCGAAACGTTCACAATCCAGGGCCACCCTGAGTAAGTCGGGCATGTTTCCTCCGCGGGCATTTCGCAGAGTGGCTATCTTGTTGATATTAACACTTAATCTGGTCATCCTGAAAATTTCTGCAAAGTTAATACTAACTTTGTTAACGGTTTTGAATTTGTTTGTCATGCGTATTGTAATCCAAAGAGTATCATCAGCTTCGGTAGAAATTGAGGGAAGGGTAACGGCCCGGATCGGACCCGGACTTATGATCCTGCTGGGTATTGAAGAGGAAGATTTACAGGATGATATACTCTGGCTTTGCCGCAAAACAGCAAAACTCAGGATCTTCGACGATCATGAAGGCGTAATGAATCTTTCTGTTACAGATAGCAAGAGTGAAATTCTCATAATCAGCCAGTTTACCCTGCATGCATCCACTAAAAAGGGCAGCAGGCCATCATATATCCGTGCAGCCCGGCCGGAACATGCCATACCTCTGTATGAGTCATTCGTCAAATGCATGGCTGAAGAAACCCTTACCGAAGTCAAAACTGGAGTTTTTGGAGCCATGATGCAAGTATCGCTTGTGAACAACGGCCCTGTAACAATTTTGATCGATTCAAAGAAGAAAGAATAATATCTCTGAATAAGTTACGTAAAAGTTTGGTTAATGTAAAGCGGTTGTATATCTTTGTAAGGTGAAGAAAATTCTCCTTATAGAAGATGACCGGCTGATCCTCGAAACTACTTCAGATTTACTTCAGAAATCAGGTTTTGAGGTATTGAAAGCCACTGGAGGAGATGCAGGGTTGTCGCTTGCAAAAGCCGAGTTGCCTGACCTGATTTTATGCGACATACTTATGCCAGGTATAAACGGGCATGAGGTATACAGGCTGTTGCAGAAAGATGTAGCCACAGCCGACACTCCTTTTATCTTTCTCACTTCACTCGGCGATACCAAGAATATGCGTGAAGGCATGCAGATGGGAGCCGATGATTACATCAGCAAGCCGGCGGTTCCTGCCGAATTGCTTAAAACCATCAAGGCCAGGCTGGAAAAATCCGACCGTCTGAGAAAACCTAAACAATTATGGGAAGATCGTTACAGGGAACTGGTCGAAAATATAGGAGAAGGAATAGGGGTTGTTGATCTCAATGAGCGCTTTACATATGTAAATCCATTCGCTTGTGAAATATTTGGTCTTTCTTCCAACCAGCTTGTCGGGCAGAAACTGCTTAACTTTATTCATCCTTCGTCACATACAGAGATCTTTCGGCAGACCCAGAACCGCATGCTGGGTAAGAAAAACATTTACGAAGTTGAAGTTCTGAGGTTAGACGGACAGCGGAGGTGGATTACTGTTACTGCAACTCCCCAATACGATGCCAATGGTAAATTCTCCGGCACATTCGGAGTATTCCGCGATATTACAAGTATCAAACTTGCTGATGCCCGAATTAAGGAAAGCGAGGAGAGACTTAGTGCGATTGTTGACCTTACAAACGATTATATCTGGGAGATCAATCCCCATTGGGAATACACCTATATCAGCTCCAAGGCATATGACATTACAGGCTACCGACCGGAAGAACTCATCGGAAAGTCGCCATTTTCGTTTATGCCTCCCGAGGATGTTGACCAGGTGAAAGAGCTGCTCAGGGGTTTTGTTCATTCTTACAAGCCAATTAACATGCTTTCAAACCGTGTGATTCACCGTGACGGGCATATTGTTTACTTGGAATCTTCAGGCATTCCTATTTTCGACACCAAAGGAAAATATTCCGGCTACAGAGGGGCCGACAGGGATATTACTCTCAGAAAATCATTTGAAAACCAGCTTGTCATTGCCAAGGAAAGGGCCGAAGACTCTGATCGTTTGAAATCGTCTATTCTTGCAAACGTCAGTCATGAGCTGCGAACTCCCTTGAATGGTATTTTAGGGTTTGCCGAGATCTTGAAAGCTGAGATGAAGAATACTGAGCACGAGATGATGGCCGAAAACATCCACTCCTCTGGAAGAAGGCTTATGGCCACCCTTAATTCACTGATCATTTTATCTCAGCTGGTGGCAGGCAAGGTGGCTCTTTCGATCCGGCCCGTGTTGCTAAAAGAATGTATCAGCGCTGTAATTAAATCGCTTGAGCCCTATGCCAATGAGAAGCATCTAACCATTACTTTTAATGCAGATCCTTCCATTCATTTAAATACCGATGAACAGCTCCTGAAGCAACTTTTCCGTCAGATTCTCGACAATGCCATCAAATTCACCGAAAAAGGAGGTATAACGATTAATGTCTCTGTTGAAAAGGCCAAAACTGAGGGTTTCCTTATCATTTCAATCATTGATACCGGGATTGGTATCGACAAAGAGAATCACGACCTTATTTTCCAGGAATTCCGGCAGATAAGTGAAGGATTTTCCAGGCAGTTTCAGGGTTCCGGTGTTGGCCTTTCCATATGCAAGAAAATGATTGACCTTATGGAAGGCAAAATGACTCTTGAAAGCACTCCAGGCAAAGGTTCATCATTTCATATATGGCTTCCCTACCATCCTGATGCCGTGATTCCCAAAGCAGAAAAAACCGTCGCCAATGTTGCTGCTGTTGATGCCCCGCCCGAACTGAAGCAGGTTAAAAAAGCTGCCCTCCCCTGGGTATTACTTGTTGAAGACAATCTAGTAAATAAGGAACTGACTGAATTTTTTCTCAGAAAAGTTTGTCAGATCGACTATACTCACGACGGGGCAACGGCAATCAGAATGGTAAAAGAAAAACAGTACAATGCCATCCTGATGGACATCAACCTTGGTTACGGCATCAATGGAATTGAAACAACCAAAGAAATCAGGAAGATACCGGAGTACAAGGACACGCCGGTAATTGCAATCACCGGATATACAATGAGCGGCGATAAAGATATGCTGCTTGAGCAGGGCTGCACGCACTATCTGGCGAAACCTTTCGACCAGGCCAGTATATTGGAAGTGATGAATCAGGTTTTAGCTTAAATAAGCCGTTCTTAGTTTACAGCCTTTTTTATTTTCCGGGAATTTTAAAAACAATGGGCATTCTTACCACTACCCTCACGGCTTTTCCATTCCGGCGTGCGGCTTCCCACCTGGGCATAAGTTTTACGACCCGCACGGCTTCCTCATCGCAGCCCCCTCCAACTGCTTTTGTTACTTCAATATTCGAAATTGAGCCATCGACTTCAATAACAAATACCACAACAATCACGCCCTGAGTATTTGACTTCATGGCCGTCTCGGGATACTTCACGTTTTTCCTCAGGAACCACAGCCTCGCATCATCACCTCCGGGATATTTTGGATAAACGTCGATCATCGTGACAATGCCCCCTGCATCACCCTTACCTTGGTCGCTTAAGGCATTTCCCTGATTTTTTCCTGCCGAATCAGCTGGCTTTTCCTCCTCTTCAATGGGCGGTGGCTCCTCCACCGGCTTGAGCTTTTCTTCTATCACCGAGTCGCTTACTACCGGGGCTTTCTGAAATTCCGGTTCCCTGGGCAGGGATCCGGCGAGTTTATTGAGATTGTCGTCGGGCGGAGGGAGAACACTGTAATATTCCACGTTGGTGATCATGTCATCATCAAAAAGCGGAATCGGCTCAAAATAATAGTAAATAAAGGGTGAGAGAACTGCTGCAACAGAAAGAAAAACAGACAGAATCGTTGCAATAAGCAGGTTCCTGGGGTAGCGTTTTCGAAGAATATAACCGCCATAAGCCTGGTTTCTGCCAGAGAAAACAATATCGAACAGATCAGGCGGACGGTTTGCTTTCATTCTTCCAGGTATTTCTTAAGCAGTTCAATTTCCCTTCGGTGGCGTTTGGTGGGTCTTCCGGTACCGGGGTCACGATACTCATAATTCATTTCACGCATCGTTTTAATCCTGCTGTATTCACTTTCAGGAGTAAGGTCCTGCAGGTATTCCGGCACCAGAGGAGCTCCTACCCTGTTTTCAGGAAGCTGCATCACTTTCACGGTTTTGGTGATGGAGTGTTGAGAAATACTTATCTCTTCGCCGGGTTTCACTTCATGGGATGGTTTTACAATATGTCCGCCAACCCTGACTTTCGCCGATTTGCATGCTTCGGTTGCCTGGTTGCGGGTCTTGAAAAGCCGAACCGCCCATAACCATTTATCGATCCTGACCCCTTTACTCATTTTTGACGGAAAAATATCTCCATGGGAGCTCCCGTAAAATCAAAGTGTTCCCTGAGTTTATTTTCAATAAAACGACGATATGGGTCTTTTAAGTATTGCGGATGATTACAGAAAAAAACAAACGAAGGAAAGGCTGTGGGAAGTTGTGTTGCAAATTTGATGCGTACATATTTTCCTTTAACCGCCGGAGGAGGTGTTTGTTCAATAATTGGAAGAATATAGTCGTTAAGTTCCCTGGTAGGTATTTTCCGCATTCTGTTTTTATAAACTTCCACGGCGGTCTCCATGGTTTTCAGGATGCGTTGCTTCTGAATTACAGATGCGAAAATTATAGGCACATCGCGAAAAGGAGCAGTCTGTTCTCTGATGAAGTCTTCAAATTCCTTATGCGTGTTGGTCTGCTTCTCAACAAGGTCCCATTTATTGACAAGAATAACAACTCCCTTGTGGTTGCGATCAATGATATGGAATATATTCAGATCCTGGGCTTCAAAACCCCTTTCAGCATCTACCATCAGGATACACACATCGCTGTGTTCAATGGAGCGTATAGCCCGCATGACCGAATAGAATTCAATATCCTCCTTGACCTTTCCTTTTTTACGTATCCCGGCCGTATCGACCAGCAGGAAATTCAGTCCGAATGAATTGTATGCAGAATGTATGGAATCGCGTGTAGTTCCAGCCAGTGGGGTAACAATGGTGCGCTCGATACCCAGAAGAAGATTGACCAGAGAAGATTTTCCGGCATTTGGACGGCCTACAATAGAAATCTTAGGAAGATCTGGTAGTTCCTCATTATTTTCGGGTGAGGATTCATCGAGGGGCGGAAACGTTGCAGTAACCGCGTCGAGAAGTTCGCCTGTTCCGCTGCCGCTGATTGCCGAGATCCCGAATATTTCGTCTATGCCGAGCGAATAAAATTCATTCACCATGTCGACCTGCTTAATACTATCAACTTTATTCGACACAAGCAACACCTTCTTTCCTGAACGCCTCAACATGATAGCCACATCTTCATCCATGGGAGTAAGGCCTTCCCTCACATCCACCATAAAAATAATTACATCGGCTTCATCGATTGCAAGGTTAACCTGCTTTTTGATCTCCGATTCGTAGATATCCTCAGAATTGTCGACATACCCACCCGTGTCGATCACCGAGAACTGATGCCCGTTCCAATCAGACAAGCCATAATGCCGGTCGCGGGTAACACCGCTGGTAGGGTCCACGATAGCTTCACGCTGCCCTACGAGACGGTTAAAAAGTGTGCTTTTGCCCACATTCGGGCGACCAACGATAGCGATGATTTTTGACATAAATCTATATTAAATGGTGAAATGGTGAAATGGTGAAATGGTGAAATCGTGTTCGGCGAAGCCGTAATGAACACAAATAAAATAGACAATTCGTGAATAAATCGTGAAATGGTGAAATGGTGAAAATCATGCGATATTTGATATTCAGTCCTTTCATCCGTCTGCTTCTTCCCCGAGATTATACCCAAACCTCCTGAGTTGCAGCTCATCTTCCCTCCAGTCTTTCGATACTTTTACATGCAGTTCAAGGAAAATATGGCGATCAAGAAATTCTTCAATTGATTTGCGGGCATCGGTACCCAGTTTTTTAATGGCCTTGCCCTGGTGACCAAGAATAATCGCCTTTTGTGATTCCCTGGCAATATAAATGATCGCCCTGATACGTAGTAATGAATCCTCCTCTTTGAATGAATCAATAGCCACTTCAACAGAGTATGGGACTTCCTGCGAATAATTCATCAGTATTTTTTCACGGATGATTTCCGCCACAAAAAAACGTTCATTCCGATCGGTTAGTTCATCAGTATCATAATACGGCGGATGTTGTGGTAACAATTTGATTAACCTGATTTTAAGCAAGTTGAGATTCGATTCGTGGAGTGCGGAAACAGGCAGAATCTCTGCATTAGGCAGGAGTTTAGCCCATAGCTCTACTTCCTTTTCCAGTTTGGTCTGGTTGATCGTATCGATTTTATTGATCAGGACTATTACCGGGCGCTCCGTTTTTATTATTCTCTGCAGGATTTCATCATGAGTGAATTTCAAACCAGGTTCAGTAACAAGCAGTATAATATCGGCGTCGGCCAATGATGAGCCGATGGCTGCAACCATGGCCTGGTGCAGTTTATATTTTGGAGTAAGAATACCCGGGGTATCTGAAAACACCATCTGATAGTCTTCCCCGTTGAGTATACCAAGAATACGGTGCCTTGTAGTCTGGGCCTTAGGAGTAATGCCTGATAGTTTCTCCCCGATAAGGGCATTCATCAATGTTGACTTCCCAACGTTAGGATACCCCAGAATTGAGATATAACCGGCTTTATGAGCCATAAAAATTTTTATATGTTTTGAGATGCGGCAAAATAACCATATCTTTGTACCACGAAATTCAAATTCGCCACGATACAAACCACAAAGGTACGAAAATATATCGCGGGGTGGAGCAGAGGTAGCTCGTTGGGCTCATAACCCAAAGGTCATAGGTTCGAATCCTATCCCCGCAACAACGGAACCCTGGCATGAAAGTGCCGGGGTTTTTCTTTTTCCGACGAGGCCGCAAAGCTTGCTTTGCAGGCCGAGGAGGAAGAAGAAAAAGACCGGGCAAGCGAAGCGAGCCAGGGATTTGTTGTTAAGCCTCCCCTGAAACGGATCAACGCAGTTCATCCTATCCCCGCAACAACGGAACCCTGGCATGAAAGTGCCGGGGTTTTTCTTTT